>Ga0268360_1000005_pt1 | contig 727323 bp, 556 predicted proteins | sample BioMet11_FD_192465 | JGI IMG/M metagenome (GOLD analysis project Ga0268360, IMG submission 192465) | Sewage microbial communities from Oakland, California, United States - Biofuel 11 (Illumina Assembly) | ecosystem: Engineered > Wastewater > Sewage > Unclassified | place: USA: California... | reverse complement strand
TCCGCCCAAAACCGACTGATACGAGGCCGAAAGGACGAATGGAAGCCACTGCCGTAAAGCCCAAAAGTGTAAACCATGTCCCCGGCACAAAGTGTAAACCATGCATCGGCCTTGACACCTCCAGGCCCCGCAGAGTTCGTCCGGGCAAGCCTCTGAGCGGGCGCTCCAGAGCCCGCAGAGTTCGCAGGAAAAGGCCACCGCCGAAAAGACATTGCCAAGCCAGGCAGGTGTTGAAGAGGATGCTAAGAAGGATGTCCCGGAGCGGGCGCTGGAGAGCCCGTGCGGCTCTGGAGAGCCGCCCCACACGGACAGAGCGGCGCTGTATGCCGGCTGCCTGATCGACTTTGCTTATCCCGAGATCGGCTCGGCTGTCGTCAAGGTGCTCAACCGGGCGGGCATCGAGGTCGTTTTCCCCGACAAACAGACGTGCTGCGGCGCGCCGGCGCGTTACAGCGGGGCGTATGAGGTCGCGGCGCAGAACGCCATCGACAATATCGACGCGCTGCTCCAGGAAGACGTGCGCTGGGTCGTCTCGGCATGCCCGACCTGCACGGTCGCGCTGAAGCACGAATTCGCCGCGACGCTGAAGAGCGTGGGCCGCGAAGACCAGTTGCCGCGCGCGGAGAAACTGGCTGAGAAGGTGATCGATTTCTCGTCGCTCGTCAAGGCTCTGGTCGACGCGGGCCGTTTGAAGTTGAAGCCCGGCGCGGACTTGGGCAAGATCACCTATCACGACTCGTGCCATCTGAAGCGGACCCTGCACGCCGAGCAGCCGCCGCGCGAGTTGCTGCAACTGGGCGGCTACGATCTGGTCGAGATGAAAGAGAGCGACATCTGCTGCGGCATGGGTGGGTCCTATTCGCTCAAGATGCCGGAGATTTCGGCGCCCATCCTCCAGCGCAAGCTCGAAAACATCGCGGCCACCGGCGCCCCGCTCACCGCCGTCGATTGCCCCGGTTGCGCCATGCAGATCCGCGGCGGGCTCGACAAGCAAGGCTCGGCGATCCGCGTTCGCCACACGGCGGAACTGATTGCCGAGATGGTCGAGTGAAGGCACCTTCGTAACGGCGGCGGGGACCGGCAACAGCTGCTGACGGTGCGATAGCCCGTGGGCGGGAGGAGAAGCATTGCTGCACTCCTCCTGGCCCGCTGTATTCAGTAACGCGCCGCACGATGTTGTTCGTGCCGGCAGGATCGAAGCTTGTGCTAATCGAGCGGCGGCTTCGATGCCGCCAGCGGACGCATTCGTGCTTTCAGCGTGTCAATGGTTAGATTAAAGTCGCCATTTTTACTGAGGTTATGATAAGCATCGCCATAGGCGAGGCTCATGGCTCGCTTCTCCCTATCGACTCCCCGAAGAGTCTTCTGGAGAGACTGAAGATCGGAAATGACGGACTCCTTCGGAAGGCGGGACGTGATTGCAGCCTGAAGCCTGTTGATCGCATCCTGCAGACCGGTATATAGTCCCTTCCTGTATTTGAGAATATCCCCGGCGTCGCCATAGGTAGTTCCGTCCGCGAAGACTGCTCCAAGGATCTCGACCTGCGGCGCAACCGTCATCGCGGTTGCCTTTACCGTCAGGTGCCCCATGTTGCGGACCGCAGAGGCGCCTGGGGCGACCGATAACGCGGCTTCGCCGGGATTCGCCACACTGTCCATGAGAACGATGGTTTTTGCGAGCGGCTTGCCGCTTTTCGGATTGAGTGTTACCGCCGACAATGAATAGGCCGTCATCGCTGTCCGGCCATTGTTGTTAATCAGCACCTGCGTGTTCATATCGGGCAATGTTTTTGTCTGGATTGTCACGACTTGAGCTATGCACGAATATGCAAAGAGCAGGGAAGCAACGAACAGCAGATTTCGCATTGTCACCTTCAAAAGACAATCGGTCAACATCATAACAGTACGCAATCGTGTAACCGGCGTCTTGACCGTCCGGCGCGTTGCGCTCCGTTTTTCCAGACGAAGAACATGGTTCAGATGTGCAGGGAAAACATGCTGGCCCGTTAATTGAGCGGGGTGCCAAATATTGTCATTATCGAAAGATAGAACTTATGGGCCGGAAGAAGTCACGATTTCGGATGGTGCGCTGAACGGCCGGCCGCCGCTCGCCCGCCCTCGTGCCGGTCTGGTTTTGACATAATGGCCGGGGTGGCACGCGACGCGCGCCACCGCCACGAAACCGATGAACACTCTCCCTATTCTGGTTGGCGCGCTATGCGTCTACGCGCTGGCCTATCGGTACTACAGCGCTTTCATCGCCGCCAAGGCGCTGGCGCTGGACGACCGGCGCATTACTCCGGCGCATGCGTATGAGGACGGCAATAATTACGTACCTTCGCCGAAGTGGGTTCTGTTTGGACATCACTTCGCGGCCATTGCGGGTGCTGGCCCACTGGTCGGGCCGACGCTGGCCGCGCAGTTCGGTTTCGCACCGGGTTTCCTGTGGCTGCTGATCGGCGCCGTTCTGGCGGGATGCGTGCAGGACATGGTCGTGCTGGTCGCCTCGGTCCGGCACAAAGGACGCTCGCTAGCTGACATCGCACGCAGCGAGATCGGCCCGTTCGCGGGTTTCGTCGCGATGCTCGCCGTGCTGTTCATCCTGCTGGTCACGTTAGCCGGGCTGGGCATTGTGGTGGTGAACGCGCTGGCCAATAGTCCCTGGGGCGTCTACACCATCGGCATGACCATTCCTATCGCGGTGATCATGGGCCTGTGGATGTTCAAGAGCCACGCCGGCAAGATCACGGTCCTCGGGCCGAGCATCTTCGGCGTAGTGCTGCTCATCGGCGCGGTGGGCTCCGGCCACTGGTATGCGCAAAGCGGTGCGGCCGGATGGCTTACGCTCTCGCCCAGCCAGGTGACGATCGCCATTGCGATCTATGGATTTGTGGCTTCGGTTCTGCCGGTCTGGCTGCTGCTCACCCCGCGCGACTACCTTTCGACTTACATGAAACTGGGGACGATCGGCGCCCTGATCATCGGTGTCTTCCTCGTCCATCCGGATATTCGCTTCCCGATGTTTACCCAATATGTGAACGGCGGCGGACCGATCATCAAGGGGCACCTCTTCCCGTTCCTCTTTGTCACCATCGCTTGTGGCGCGATCTCCGGTTTCCACTCGCTGATCGCGTCGGGCACGACGCCGAAGATGCTCAATAAGGAAACCGACGCGCGCTTCATCGGTTTCGGCGCGATGGCTGCCGAGTCGTTGGTCGGCTTGCTGGCCCTGGTGGCCGCCACGTCCATGTACCCCGGCGATTACTTCGCCATCAACACCGCTCCGGACGTCTTTGCCAAGCTCGGCTTGCACACCGTCAACCTCGATTTCTTCTCGGCCGAAGTCGGTGAAAAACTCGCCGGGCGCACGGGCGGGGCAGTCTCTCTGGCGATTGGCATGGCGCAGATCTTCCGCGGGTTGCCGAATATGGACCAACTGACGGCGTATTGGTATCACTTTGCCATTATGTTCGAGGCCCTGTTCATTCTGACCACGGTGGACGCGGGCACGCGCTCGGCGCGCTACGTGCTGCAGGAACTCCTGGGCAAGGTGCATCCGAAATTCGCCGACACGGCCTGGCTGCCCGGCAATGTGATCACCACGACCATGGTGGTCCTCAGTTGGGGCTACCTCATTTACACCGGCTCCATTGCGACCATCTGGCCGCTGTTCGGTACGGGCAACCAACTGCTGGCCACCATCGCGCTGGCGATCGGGACGACGTTCCTCATCAACATGGGCAAGGCGAAGTACGCCTGGATCACGGGCTTGCCGATGGTCGCCGTGGGTGCCATGACGCTCAGCGCCGCCGTGCTCTCGGTGCGTGACATCTTCTGGCCTTTGACCATGAAGCCGGGGCAGCAGCTCACGGGCTACCTCGACGTCGTGCTGATGGTCAGCTTCATCCTCGGCGTGCTGCTGGTGGTCGCCGACGCGGTGCGCCGCTGGATCGCGGTGCTGAACGGTGCGCCGGCGCCGCCGGAAGCGTTCGGGCCGCCGACGCTGCCGAAGGTTCCGCTGAGCTGCTGCTGACGCCTGCTTGGGGCGCGGCGATTCGCGTTATCCGGATTGGCCGGCGTCGAATGTGCAACCGCCGCGCTGTGCCGTGGCGCGTCACCGGCGCGGCAAGGGGTTCCGTCTCCAGTTGGCGCGGAATCTCCCAGTACGCTAGATTTATTCCGCTTAATCCTCGGTGGGAGGATCCATAATCGATTGAAACGCAAGGTGTTCCTTTGTGTGACAACAGGGTTTATAACCTCCCGACAACAGTTCGGCACTGGACGCGAGGACGTGGCGGGACGGACCATGACAGCACGTGCGCATGCGGAGGTCGAAGGTTGGGACGCCGAAGCGGATCGATCCGGGAACGAAGAGGATGATCCTGCCGGGTTATCCGAAAGGCCGCGCTGTCAAGGCAGGGGATGAATCGGCGGCGCCGGTTCATACGGATAGCCTGCACTAACCGGCAGCCGCTTGAACAGTCTCAACCGTTGGAAGACCACGCTTGTCGAACTGGCGCCAACCATGAGTCCCCAACCAAGTCACCGTCGCACCCACCCCGCAGCCTGGGTCCCTACACTTTACTTCGCCGAGGGCGTGCCGTTCTTCGCCATCTCACTGATCGCGGGCATCCTCTATAAACGCATGGGCATGGCGAACGACGTCATAGCCCTGTACACGAGCTGGCTGCTGCTGCCCTGGTCGCTGAAGCCGCTGTGGAGCCCGCTGTTGGAGATGTTCAAGACGAAGAAATACTTCGTCGTGCTCTTCGAACTGATCGGCGGGCTCTGTCTGGCGCTGGTGGCGATGTGCCTGCCGCTCCCGGATTACTTTCGCTACACGCTGGCGCTGTTCGCCGTCGTCGCGTTTTGCTCCTCCACGCACGACATCGCGGCCGACGGCCTTTACATTGCCAGCCTCTCTAACAAGGAGCAGGCCGCCTACACCGGTTGGCAGGGCGGTTTCTACAACGTCGCGCGGTTTTTCTCCCAGGGCGGGTTGGTCATTCTGGCCGGCTTCCTGGAACAACGGCTTGGCATACGGCCCGCCTGGATGACGATTTTTGCGGCGATGGGCCTGCTGCTGGTCGTGCTGAGCGTCTACCACTGGCGTCTGCTGCCGAGCGGCGGGGCGGAGCGGCGCTCGGACTCGCTGCACCAGATGGCGGCGACGTTCGGGGACGTGATAGTCAGTTTCCTCAAAAAGCCGAGCATCTACTGGCTGATGCTGTTCATCTTTCTCTACCGCGCGGGCGAGGGCCAGGTGGTCCGCATCGGGCCCCTGTTCCTGGTGGATGCGCGCGCTTCCGGCGGACTGGGGCTCACGACGGCCGAGTTCGGCACGATTTATGGCACGTTCGGAACGCTGGCGTTCATCGGCGGCAGCGTGCTGGGCGGCTATTTCACATCCTGGCTCGGTCTGCGGCGCGCCATTTTGCCGCTGATCCTCGCGATGAACCTGCCCAATCTGGCGTATCTGTACCTCAGCACGGCTCTGCCGACAAACTCCGGCGTGATTACCGCCGCGCTGAGCACGGAGATGTTCGGTTACGGCTTCGGCTTTGTCGGCGTCATTCTGCTGATGATGCAGGAGATCGCGCCGGGCAAGTACCAGACGGCGCATTACGCCTTTGCCACGTCGCTGATGAACCTGGGACTGATGATTCCCGGCACCATCAGCGGCAAGATCCAGATGGCGGTGGGCTACCGCAACTTCTTTATCTGGGTGGTGCTCGCTTCCATTCCCGCGCTGATTCTGGCAAAGTTCATACCGATCCGCGGCGGCACGGGCTCCACCGAGCCGGCCGAGACGCCCGCCGTAGCCTGAGACTCGCGGGCAGTACGTCTTTTTCGGAGTTAGAACATGCGTTACGGTCATTTCGATAACGAGCGCCGGGAGTACGTCATCGAGCGTCCCGACGTGCCGGTTTCCTGGACGAATTACCTGGGCATCAAAGACCTGTGTACGGTGATCTCGCACAACGCCGGCGGCTACAGCTTCTATCAGAACGCCGAGCACAAGCGCATCACGCGTTTCCGCGCCAACGGCGTGCCGCTCGACCGGCCCGGCCACTACGTCTATCTGCGCGATGACGAGACGGGCGACTACTGGTCGGTTTCCTGGCAGCCGGTCGGCAAAGATTTAAGCAAAGCCAAATACGAGTGCCGCCATGGCCTGTCGTATTCGAAATTCTCGTGCGACTACGCGGGCATTCACGCCGAGCAGAACGTCTTCATTCCGCCGGCGGACGACGTCGAACTGTGGGACGTCAAAATCCGCAACACGGGCGCGGCGCCGCGGAAGCTCAGCGTCTTCGGCTACGCCGAGTTCTCGTTCCATCACATCGAGATCGACAACCAGAACTTGCAGATGAGCCTGTACGCTTCGGGCTCCAGCTACGGCGACGGCATCATCGAGTACGACTTCTACTACGAGCCCACGACGTTCCACTACTTCGCGGCGAACTTCGCGCCCGACGGCTTCGACAGCATGCGCGATACGTTCCTGGGCAACTACCGCACGGAGACGAACCCGGTTGCGGTGGAGCGGGGCGCGTGCCAGGGCAGCGTCGAGCTGGGCGGCAACCATTGCGGCGCGCTGCAGAAGCGCATCACCGTCGAGCCGGGCGGCGAAGTGCGTCTGGTCTTTATGCTCGGTGTCGGACCGCGTGCAAAAGGGCGCGAAATTCGCGAAAAATACGCCGATTTTGCCCGTTTAGACGCCGCTTTTGACGAATTGCGGGCGTATTGGGACCGCAAGCTGGCGGTTTTCCAGTGCCACACGCCGCACGCGGGCCTCGATACGATGGCCAACATCTGGACGCTCTACCAGGCCGAGACGTGCGTTGTGTGGTCGCGCTTTGCTTCGTTCATCGAGGTCGGCGGGCGCGTCGGGCTGGGCTACCGCGACACGTCGCAGGACGTGATGAGCGTGGTGCACACCAATCCCGCGAAGTGCCGCCAGCGCATCGTCGAGTTGCTGAAAGCGCAGGTCAGCATGGGCTACGGCTTGCACCTGTTCGATCCCGACTGGTTCGATCCGGAGAAGCAGAAGATTCCGCCCTTCAAGTCGCCGACGATCATCCCGACGCCGGACCGCAAGAGCATGATCCACGGGTTGAAGGACACCTGCTCGGATGACGTGCTGTGGCTGGTCGTCTCGGTGTGCGAATACGTCAAAGAGACAGGCGACGTGGCGCTCTTCGACCAGGTGATCCCGTACGCCGACGAAGGCGAGGCGACGGTTTACGAGCACCTCAAGAAGACGCTCGATTTCTCGGCCGAGCAGGTCGGGCAGACGGGCATCTGCAAAGGGCTGCGCGCGGACTGGAACGATTGCCTGAACCTCGGCGGCGGCGAGAGTGCGATGGTCAGCTTCCTGCACCACTGGGCGCTGCGCGCGTTCGTCGAGGCGGCGTGCTTCCTGGGCCGCACGGCCGATGTCGAGAAGTACACGGCGGTGGCGGAGCGCGTGAAGGCGGCGTGCGAGAAAGAGCTGTGGGACGGCGCATGGTACCTGCGCGGCATCACGGCGAAGGGCCTGAAGGTCGGCTCGCACGAAAACGAAGAAGGTCAGGTGTTCATGGAGAGCAACACCTGGGCCGTGGTCTCCGGCGCGGCCTCGCCCGAGCATGCGCGCCAGTGCATGGACGCGGTCGACGAGCATCTCTATTCCGAATACGGCCTGCACCTGCTGTGGCCGGCGTTTTCGAAACCGAATGACGACATCGGCTTCATGGGGCGCGTCTACAAGGGCGTCAAGGAGAACGGGTCGATCTTCAGCCATCCGAATCCGTGGGCGGTCATCGCGGAGTGCAAGCTGGGGCGCGGCACGCGCGCGATGAAGTTCTACGATTCGCTGCTGCCCTATAACCAGAACGACAAGATCGAGGTCCGCGAGGCCGAGCCGTATTCCTACTGCCAGTTCGTGATGGGCCGCGACCACACGGCGTTCGGCCGCGCGCGCCATCCATGGCTCACCGGCAGCGGCGGCTGGAACTATACGGCGGTCACGCGCTGGATTCTGGGCGTGCGGTTGAGCTTTGAGGGACTGCTTGTCGATCCGTGCATTCCGTGCGACTGGAAAGAGTTCCACGTCACGCGGCAATGGCGCGGCGCGACCTTCGAAATCAACGTGCGGAATCCCAACGGCGTGGAGAAGGGCGTGCGCGCGGTGAGTATGGATGGGCAGACGGTGAACGGCGCGATTCCGCCGCAAGCCGCCGGTTCGATGCACCGCGTCGAAGTCGTGATGGGCTGACGCGCGCGCAGTGGGCCGCCTGATTGAGGCGGCCGTCCACGCCCTGTTCGCAAGGCAACTCTTTTAGCACAGAACCGCGCACGTGAGCGAGCGGGCAAGATGGCTGTAACTGACTGATAAGTAAGCAGGTACAACCGCTCCCTCACGGTCGCGGCTCCGTTTCCAGGCGGGGCTCCGTTTCGAGGCGCGGCTCGGTGTCCTGGGGGATCTCCGTTTCGGCGCGGCCTATTGAACCTTCGTCGCCGTGAATGTTCCCTGGACATCGAACGGCTGAACGTCGAGGTCTCCTTTCACGGTTGTTGGAGATTGAATCTCGCCCTTGTAGCTCGCCGTCAACGCCTCACCGTTGTATTCGCCCTTGTGCGTCCAGGTGACCTTCTGGCCCTTCACCTCGCCGGTAAGAGTCTGGTCGCTGCCTTCCACCTTGCACGTGCCGGTCAGCTTCTCGCCGTCCTGCTGGACGGTGCACGTGCCGGAATGGGTTTCACCCGCGACCTCCGCTTCGATCTTCCAGGAGCCCGCGAGCGCGGCCGCCGGTGTTTCTTTCTTCGCCACTTCGCCCGTGGTCCTGGCGAGCGTGAACTCGCCCGCGGCGCCGGCCACCTCGATGTCGCCTTTGGCGAGCGAGGCGGTCTCAAACGTGCCCGTGTAGTTCAAGGTATAGGTCGAGCCCTGGTAGTCGACGTCGTGATGGAAGGCGATCTTGTTTTCCTGAATCTCGCCCTCGACTTTCCAGGTGTCCATGCCTTCGGCCTTGCAGGTTCCCGCCAGCTTGGCGGCGTCCTGTTTGAAATTGCAGTCGGCCAGGATTGGATTGCCCGCCACTTCGCCTTTGAGTTGCCAGCGGCCGTTGGCGTCGGCCGCCGCGAGCGGCAGTGCGGCCAGCCCGCAGACAAGGAAAGCGGTCCCAACGAATTTCATCATAGTGAGATTTATTCCCGTGATCTTTTGAGTCAACTTCTTATGAATCAGGCGCCGCCGCGATATGGTCCGCGGAGCAACGTCCTCAGGATATTGACAGGCTATGACACTGTCAACGGAAAAGGGCAAGCCCGGCATGGCGTGCCAGCCTCTCCGGCTGTACCGGATACCGGCCGCACCGACGGTGTGAAGCGGCGCCTTCGATGCCTGGCTTCAGCACGGCGGCGGTGCGAGTGGCGTGAGAGCGAAAGCGCGGGTCAACTTTCAATGTGCCGCTTCGGCCGCAGATCGTAGAACTGCAGACGGCATTCCGCGCAGTAGCACAGCGGCGCGCCCATCAGCCGTTGGAGCGTTCGGACCGGCCGGCTCCGGTAATTGTGCACGGCATCCGGCCCGGCGCCGCCGCTGAGCCGGTCGCTGCCGCAACGGGGGCAGCGGGCGCACAAGGCGTTCAGACGCATCCGCAACCAGGTCCGAACGTGGAGCCTCGGCGGCTGCTGGAGGTAGGAGACGCGCAGGAGTTGCGTGCAATCTTCGCATTCGAGCACCGCGGCGTACAACCAACGCTCCACAAGCTTGCGATGTTGCCGGTTGAGATGTACGGATCCGCAGGCCGGACAGCGCATCTGAGCGGCGTGTTGTGAGCGTGTTAGCGCAAGCATGAACGCGGCTCTGACGTGAGCGGCGCCCTGGGCCACCAGTTTTCGCGTGCGCGAATTCCCGCTCTTTAGCTTGCGAAATGGAAAGATCGGCAAGAACGGTCGCACGGTAACAGGGGCTGTGAATATGCGCTTCCGATATACCCCGGACGGCTGGGCGCCGTTGGCGTGGCGCGCTTCCCGGCGATGTTCCGTTCTGACATAATCGGATGACTGGAGCTGATATTCAGATGTCAGATAGTTCCTCCCGCCGTAATTTCCTGGCTGCCGCCGGACTCGCTGTGCCCGCTTCGGCGCTGGCTGCCACAACCGGTCTTCCTGCGCCGATTCCCGCGGCCGCGCCGCTGGCTGGCGGGAAGAAGCCGAGCCTGCAATTTCGCACGCTGGGCAAGACGGGCTTGAAAGTCACGTCCATGGGCTTCGGCTGCATGGTGACCTCGGACCCGGTAGTTGTTCAGCAAGCCGTCGAGAACGGTGTAAACTTTTTCGACACGGCGCGTGTCTACCAGGGCGGCAACAACGAGCGCATGGTGGGCGCGGCCCTCAAGGGGAAACGCCAGAAGCTGATCCTGTGCTCCAAGACGCTGGCGCCGACCAAGGAGCGGGCGCTTGCCGATCTGGAGACGAGTCTGAAAGAGTTGCAGACCGATTACCTCGACATCTGGTATCTGCATTCCAAGAGCAAGCCCGAGCACATCACCGACGAGTTGCTGGAAGCGCAGCGCATTGCCAAGCAGCAGGGCAAGATCCGTTTCGCGGGCATCAGCACGCACGTCGGCCATCGCGATCTGATTCCGGCTGTCGTCCAATGCGGCAAGTTCGACATCCTGCTCGCGTCCTACAACTTCACGATGGGGAACACCCTCGACGACGTCTTTCAGAAGGCGCATGCCGCGGGTCTGGGCATCGTGGCGATGAAGGTGTTCGCGGGCGGCTACCGGCCGATCCCGGCCGTGAAGAATGACCCGGAAGTGATCCAGCGGCTGCATCGCGAAGGCGCCATGTTCGCGGCGCTGAAGTGGGCGATGAAGAGCAAGTTCGTGGACACGACGATCCCGAGCATCACCGATCTGGATCAGCTCGACGAAGACCTGCGTTCGATGGCCGCGCCGTTCACGCCAGCCGACGAGAAGGTGCTGGCGGCGCAACTCGAATTCCTGCGGCCGCGGTACTGCCGGATGTGCAACTCCTGCGACGGCGTCTGCCCAAAAGGGTTGCCAGTCGCCGACGTGCTGCGCTTTCTGATGTATGCCGAAGGCTACGGCCAGTTTCCAATGGCGCGGGAGAACTTCCAGGCGCTGCCGGAAGAGGTGCGCAACGTGCGCTGCGGCGATTGCACTGACTGCCCGGTGAAGTGCGTCAATGGCGTGCAGGTGCGGGCGCGGCTGGAGCGTGCTCAGGAACTGTTGGCCTGAGGGCTGCCGAAGAACTGCCGAAACCGCTCATTTGAGCGGTCGCGATTTGTAACTTTTTGATTCAAAACGACGAAGCCTCGAAAGACCGCTCAAATGAGCGGTTTTTCGATTTTTCGGGAAGCCGTATGCCGTGGGGTTGCCGCTCCACCCGGAAGCACAAACAACGCCGGCTTCCCGCCGCGCTGGAATCCGGCGCTTATGGCTCTTTTCAAAAGAGAGACCTTGCCGCGTTGCGGCAGCCGCACTCCTTGGAAACGGAGCCGCGACCGTCAGGGAGCGGTTGTATCTATTTGGTGTTCAGCCAATTACAGAATACTTGCCAGATCTCTCATGTTCGCGGCTGCTCAGAAAATGCGAATGCCCGTTCCGCGCCGCTTACCCGCCCAGCCGCCTCCCGGCACCGAGCCGCCAATGAAAAGAGCGGTCCGCTCGCGCCCTGGCTCGATTCCGCGTTGTGCCCAGTTGGGTCGTCAAACCGGGTAAAACCCGCGTGGCGGAGGGGCGGCCGAAGGGACCCCTCTCTATCGTTCGGGGCTCTGTGCCAGCACGCCGGTGGACCATCTTCATCATTGGGGGTGACTCGTCTGCCGGCCATGGAGCGAGCGGTGCTGCGAGATGAGCCTGTCCGCTCTCTTCCGTTGACGGCGCCGTGCTGCAGGAAAGCCGCTGGACGGGTGGCAGGCCTGGCAAAGCGCGCCGGGCTTCCGGCCGGCGGCGGAAGTTCGGAAGCCGGCTCGCCCGGGGGATATGCGAATGGCCGGAACCCCTATCTCCCGATGGGCTCAAGCGCGTTGATTTCAAAACAGTTACACTCTTAAGTGTGGGCTTGATTCTGCGCTTTGGCGCACCTCTTCTTATCCTCTCTTCTTCTTTCCTGTTTGCGGTTGACAAGCCTTCGGCGGTCGATCTGCTGATGGAGGCCGGGCACTGGAAGCAGATCTCCCGGCTGGCGGCCGGCCGGCTGCGGGCGAATTCCCAGGACGCCCAGGCGCACTGCTGGCTGGCGAAGACCAAACTGAGCTACAACGACATCGAAGGCGCCATTGCGGAAGCCGAGAAGGCCGTCGCAATCGACGGCGGAAATGCGGCATATCATGCCCAACTGGCCGAGGCATACGCGCTGATGGCGGACAAGTCCTCGGCGATCAAAGGCGCGGTCTACGTCCACAAGATGAACCACGAGCTGGAAGCCGCCCTGGCGCTCAACCCGCGGCAGGTGGACGCGCTGCTGGTGCAGATGATGTTTTGCTGGAAGGCGCCGGCACTTGCCGGCGGCAATCGCCAGCGGGCGTTGTCAATTGCCGATAACATTGTCAGTTTCCTGCCGTCCTGGGGCTATCTGGCGCATGCACGCATGCTGGCGGGGAAAGGCGAGGACGCCAAGCTGGAATCGTACCTGAAGAAGGCCGCGCAGGCCGATCCGGGCATGCTCCGGCCGAAGCTCTGGCTGGCCGAATTCTATTGCTTCCAGGCGCAGGCGAAGCGCCCGGATCTGGCCGAGCGGGAAGCGCGCCAGGCGCTGGCGATCGACGCCTCGGCCGGACCCGCCTACAAAGTACTGGCGCACGTCTATGCGTCGGAGCGGCGCTGGGCCGATCTGGACCGGGTCATTGCGCAATCCGAAGCGGCCGCGCCGGAGGACCTATCGCCCTTGCATTCCGCGGCGGAGGCGCTGATAGAGACGGGCCAGGATTTCCAGCGCGCCGAACGGTACTTGCAGAAGTACATGACACAGCCGCCGGAAGGCCACCAGCCGACGCACGCCGAGGCGCATTGGCTGCTGGCGGATCTTTACAAACGCGAAGGCCGCAAGAGCGACGCCGTGCGTGAGCTGCAGGCGGCGCTGCGGCTGCAACCGGGCTTCTCCCGGGCGCGCCAGGATCTCTCGCAGCTCAGCCGTTCGTAACCCGTTTCTTCTCGTAGCCGGTCCGCCCGGTGTCTGCCGGCGTGCGCCCGAGGCGGTCGGGTAAAATGAAGAATTCATAGGTTTCAATGAGACTGAGCATAGCGTTTGCGCTGCCCCTGACTCTCGCGGCGTTTGCCGCCCAGGCGCCGGCCCAACCAACGTTTGCGGACGCGCAACGGCTGTACGAGCGGACCGACTATCAAAGCGCGCTGGCCATCTTGCAGAAACTGCCGCCGCAGAATGGCGCGGTGCGCGAACTTACGGGCCGCTGCCGCTTCTTCCTGGGCGACTACAAAGCGGCGATCGACGAGCTGGGCAAGGCGGTGCAGATCGAGCCGCGCTCTTCCGACCACTACATGTGGCTAGGCCGGGCGTGGGGCCGGCGCGCCGAGACCAGCAATTGGATGTTCGCCATGAAATACGCTCCCGAGGCGCGGCGCAACCTGGAAAAGGCCGTGCAATTGAACAGCGCCAATCTGGAAGCGGTGAACGATCTGCTTTCGTTCTACCTGGATGCGCCCGGTTTCATGGGCGGCGGGATGGAGCAGGCGACGAAGCTGACCGAGTTGATTCGCCAGCGCGATCCCGCGGAATACGAATGGGCGCTGGCCCAGCTTTCCATCCATCGGAAGGACTACACCTCCGCCGAGCGCCAGTTGCGCAAGGCGGCCGAGTTGGAACCGCGGCACGTCAACCGGCTGGTGGATCTCGCCAAGTTCGTGGCCTCGCGCGGCCGGCTCAAGGAGAGCGAGGCGCTCTTCGACCAGGCGGCGGGGATCGATCCGCACAATAAGGGGCTGCTCTACGGCCGGGCCGAGACCTGGATTAAGGGGAAACGGAATCTGGCGACGGCGAAAAAGTACCTGGAAGGGTATCTGCAAGCGCCGCTCACGCCCGACGATCCGTCGCGCGAGGAGGCGCGCAAGTTGATGCAACGCGCCAGCGCCGGCGGCGGCGAGGGGGACTGAGCCCGGCATGCGGCCGCGATTCCCATTTCTGCGTGAGGCCTTGAACTTCAGCTTCGAGGCGCTGCGGGCCAACCGCGTGCGCACGGCGTTGACGGCGCTGGGGCTGGTGATCGGCAACGCCTCGGTCATTCTGGTGGTGACCATCTCCATCACCAGCCGCGACCTGATTCTCGACAAGATCCGCGGCATCGGCTCGAACCTTGTCTTCGCCCAATATGACGGCGGCCCGCTGGACGCCACGCGCTTCGATGCGGACTTCATCAAGCTTGCCGATGTGGAGGCCGTGCGGCGCGAGTTGGGCTCGCGCATCTTCGCCGCCACGCCGGTGCTGACCTCGAACGACCGGATGATGATTGAAGGCAAGGAACGCGACGTGCGCATCATCGGGTCGGACGAATACTACTCCGACGTGCGCAACCTGCAACTGCTCGCCGGGCGGTTCCTCGACACTTCGGACGTGGCGCTGCGGCAGAAGGTGGTGTTGCTCGACGACAAGCTGTCGACCAAATTGTTCGGCTCGGCGCAGGCCAGCGTCGGGCGGCTTATCAAGATTCACAACCTGCAGTTCATTGTCATCGGCGTCTTCAAGGAGCGGACGTCGACGTTCGGCTTCTCGGAATTGGGAGAGAGCGGAGCGGCGATGATCGCCTTCTCGGTGCAGCGGACATTCGAGAGCTTCGAGCGCGTCGATCCGATGTACGTGCAGGTGCGCGCGGCCGCCGACGTTCCGGCGGTGACTAAGATGGTGGAGCAGATTATCGCCTCGCACCATCGCGCCGGGGCGCGCTACAGCGTGCAGAACCTGGGCGGAATTCTCGACGCTGCGGGCGCCATCGCCAAGGTGCTGACCATCGTGCTGGTGCTGGTGTCGGCCATCGCGCTGGTGATCAGCGGCATCGGCATCATGAACATCATGCTGGTGACGGTCTCGGAGCGGACGCACGAAATCGGCATCCGGATGTCGCTGGGCGCCTCGAAGGACGACGTGCTGCTGCAATTCCTGTTGGAGGCGGTGCTGATCAGCGTAGGGGGCGGCGTAGTGGGCATCCTGGGGGGCATCTCGCTGCCGGTAACCGCGAACCTGCTACAGGACCAGGTGAAGATTCCCATCTCCACGCTCTCGATCTCCGTGGCCTTCTTCGTCAGCTTCGGCGTGGGCATCGTATTCGGCATCCTGCCGGCGAGGCGCGCCGCGCAGTTGAATCCGACCGAGGCGCTACGCTACGAGTAGCCTCAAGTTGCATATCCAGAGTGACAACATGATACGACTGATACTCGCCTTCTGCGGGGTTTCCGCCGGCTTTGCGCTGGCGGCCGACCCTACGCCGCTGACCTTGAAGGAAGCCGTGGATCTGGCCATGCGGCAGAACCCGGACATCGCGATTGCAAGGCTGGATGAGATGCGGGCCGCGCTCGATGTGCAGGTGGTGAAAGAGCCGGTCTTGCCGCGCGTCTACGCGGGCAGCGGGCTGGCGTACTCGAATGGCTTTCCGATGAGCATCGATGGCGCGGCGCCGTCGGTGGTCCAGGCGAAAGCGACGCGCACCGTCTATTCGCGCGCGCAGAATTTCCAGGTGGCGCAAGCGCGGGAGGGCGTGCGCGGGGCGGCGTTTGGCTCCGCGGCCGTGCGGGAAGATGTCGCTCTGCGCACAGCGTCGCTGTTCCTGGACCTGGAGAAAGCGGGGCACCAGATCGCGCTGGCGGATCAGCAGAGCGCGGTTCTGCAACGGGTCGCTGAGCAGGTGCGGCTGCGCGTGGCGGAGGGAAAAGAGAAGGAAATCGAGAACCGGCGGGCGGCGCTGAACGTCGCCCGCGCCCGCCAGCGCTGCGGCGCTTTGGAGAACCAGCGCCGGAGCCTGTCGCAATCACTCGCCGCGGTGCTGGGCCTGGACCCGGCGGCGGGCATCGTGCCGGCGCACGAGGAACGCACGCGGCCGGTCCTGCCCGAGAGCGAAGACGCCAGTGTGAAGGTGGCGCTCAACGATAACCCGGAGCTGCGCAAGCTCGAATCCGACATTGCGGCGCGCAAGCTGCAGGTGCGCAGTCTGCTGGCGATGCGCTACCCGAAAATCGATCTGGTGGCGCAATACGGTCTGTTCGCCAAGTTCAATAACTATACCGACTACTTCCGTTCGTTCCAACGCAACAACGGCCAGCTCGGCGTTTCCATCACCGTCCCGATCTTCGCCAACGCGCAGGACCAGGCGCAGGCCGCGCAGGCGGGTATCGACGGCAAAAAACTGGAGGCCGAACTGGTGCGGGCGCGGGGACGCGTCGAAACGGAGACGCGCCAAGCCTGGCAGGATATCGAGCAGGCGGCGACGGCCGAGGAGATCGCGCGCCTGGATCTGGATGTGGCGCATGAACAGACGGTGACGCTGCAGGCGCAGCTTGAAGAAGGCAAGGTGACATTGAAGGACGTCGAACTTGCGCGCTACGCGGAGAACGAGCGCCAGATGCAGGTGGACGAAGCCGCAACGCAGACGGAACGGGCCAGACTCCAACTGCTGAAAGAGACTAGAATGCTCGTGGCCGCGTTGCGTTAAGGCATGCGACCGACGGCAGCGCAAATCTATGCCTGACGGAGCCTGCCGCGTCCGTGTATTCTGTTACTGATCGATTTTTAGTTTGCCAATCTGCGCGATAGTGAGGATTGTATGTTCTCTCGAAATCCTAAATGGCTGTGGTTGCTGCTGGCCTGCGTGCTCGGGTTCCAGGGATGCTGGCGTGATCCGGAAACCGTAAAGCGGCGCTACGTTGCCAACGGCGACAAATACTTCGCACAGGGCAAGTATAAGGAAGCGTCGTTGATGTACCGCAGCGCGCTGCGGAAAGATCCGAAGTACGGAGATGCATACGCGAAGCTGGGCGAGACCGAGCTGCGGCGCGGGGAGATTCGCGAAGCTATCGGGGCATTGCGCCGCGCGGTCGATCTGCTGCCCAACGACGAGAATCCGGCAGGCCGTCTGGCGGATGTGTACCTGGCCATCTATGCCACGCCTGGCAACCGCACGCCGGCGGTGCTGAATGAGGTCCAGCAACTTGCGGACTTGCTGCTGAAGCGGAATCCGAATTCCTATCACGGCCAGCGGCTCAGCGGCTTCCTGGCGGTGGCGAAACAGGATTATCCGAAAGCATTGGCCGCATTCGAAAAGGCCGATCAGGCTCGTCCAAACCAGCCCGATCTCCTCTTTGCCATGGCTCAGACGCTCGCGCAGAACAAGGAACCGGGCAAGGCGGAGGCGGTGACGCGCCGGATCATCGAGAAGAACCAGCACTTTGCGCCGGCCTATGATTTCCTGCTGGTCCAGTTCATGCGCAACAACAAACGCGCGGATGCCGATCAGATCATTGCGCTGAAGCTGAAAAACAATCCGAACGTCGCCGAGTACTTCATCCAGGAGGCCAGCTACTACGTTGCGACGCAGCGGCGCGACCAGGCCGAGTCGGTGCTCCAGTACGTGTTGGGACACGAGAAAGAGATGCCCGACGGCCGCATGAAAGTCGGGGATTTGTATGCCCGCATGCGGGACTTCGACAAGGCGCTCGCCGTATTCAACGACGGCTTCAAGCGCGGCGGACCGCAGGCGAATGACTATCGCGTCAGGATGGCGCTGATCCAGATTGCTTCGGGCCACCGGCAGGACGCGATGAAGACGGTGGAGGCGGTGCTGAGCTCGGACTCGAAGAACAACAGCGCGTTGTCATTGCGCGCGACGTTGGAACTCGAAGCGGGGGATCCGAACAAGACGCAGGCCGCCGTGACGGATCTGCAGGCGTTGCTGAGCCGGCAGCCGAACAACCCGGTGATTCACTACAACCTGGCGCGTGCGTACCAGGCAAAGGGTGAGCTTGGCGCGGCCAAACTGCAATTCCAGGAGGCCGTGAAACGTCCACGGTTCCTGGCGGCGCAGATCGGACTGGCGCAAGTGAACCTGGCGCAAGGCGAACTTGCGCACGCGATCGAAAGCGCCGATGCCGCGCTCAAAACCGATCCCTCCAGCCTGTTGGCGATGTCGATCAAGGCCAATGCGCAGATCAATTCCGGAAATCTGCTGCAGGCGCGCAACGATCTCACGGACGAGATCAAACGCTTCCCGGACTCGCCCGACCTGCAATTCCAATTGGCGCTGGTGAATTACTCGGAACGCAAGTTCCCGGAGGCGGAGAAACTCTTCCGCAAACTGCTGGAGAAGTATCCGAACGACCCGCGTTTGAACATGGCGACGGCCAACGTGTTGCTGGACACGGGGCGGGGCAAACAGGCTCTCGAATTGCTGGATGCGCAACTGCAAAAGAATCCGGGGAACCAATCGATGCGTTACGCCGTGGCGGCGACGGCGCTGCGCGGCCACGACCTCCAGCGGGCGGACCGCGAGTACCGCACTTTGATCGGGTTGCAGCCCAAGAATTTCGAGCTGTATATGCGTCTCGGCGAGACGCTCAGGCAGGAAGGCCAGGTGCAGCAGGCGATCGAGATGCTGCGGCGTGGGCAGGTGCTTGCGCCGAACAACGCGATGGCGAATCTGCAGCTTGGCATGACGTATGAAGCCGCCGGCATGCGCCACGAGGCGCTGCCGTACTACGAGAACGTGCTGAAGGCCGACGGCAACAATCCGATCGCGCTGAACAACGTGGCGTTTCTGCTGGCCGAGGATGGACGGGACCTGGACCGGGCTTTGACCTACGTCACGAAGGCCAAGCAACAGCTTCCGAACGACGACAATATTTCGGATACGCTGGGGTGGGTCTATTTGAAGAAGCGGCTGGCGGACAACGCGCTGGCGGTTTTCAAGGACCTGACGAAGCGCCATCCGGATAACGCCCAGTTCCGCTATCACCTTGGCATGTCGCAAATTCTCAAAGGCGACATGCCCGGGGCGAAACAGAGCTTGCAGGCGGCGCTGTCGCTTAAGCCCAGTAAAGAGGACGAGCCCAAGATTCGGGAGACGCTGGCCCGGCTCCACTAAACGGCCGGTCCATGATGCGACGCCGCCGCTCAGGCGGACCGGCTAAGAAGCGGCGGGCGTGAGCGGTGACTGTCTTGAGCCGTGCAGGACCGCTGCAACCGCAAGGCGCCTCGTTTCCTCTGTCGACAGGAGCGTGCTCTCTGAACCGCGAAGCACTGCCGTACATCATTCCCTTCGCCGTGCTGGTGGCGCTGATCCCCTTGGCGGGCGTGCTTGTGCTACCGGCGCGCGTGGAGCTGCTGGCGCGGTTGATCCTGCCCGCGGCGGCGCTCGCGTATTACTGGCGGAAGCTGCCGGCAATGCGCGTCGAACGCCCGGTTCGCAGCGTGCTTGTCGGGCTGGCAGCCTTCGCGATTTGGGTGGCGCCCGACCTGCTGGCGCCCGGATGGCGGACATGCTGGATCTTCCAGAACCGGGTGTTCGGCCACGTGCATGTCTCGATGCCGCCGTCGAGCCTGGCTGATCCGCTGGACCTGGCGCTGCGGGTGCTGCGGGCCACGACGGTGGTCGCCTTCTGCGAAGAGATCTTCTGGCGCGGCTGGCTCATGCGCTGGTTGGTCAAAGAACGTTTCGCCTCCGTTCCGATCGGTCTGTACCAGGCCAGGGCCTTCTGGCTGACGGCAATTTTGTTCGGCGTGGAGCATGGACCATACTGGGAAGTCGGACTGGCCGCCGGGTTGATTTACAACTGGTGGGCCATCCGTTCGAAGAGCCTTGGCGATCTGGTCCTCGCCCACGGCCTGACGAATGCAGCGCTGGCACTGTTTGTCGTGCTGACGCATCGCTGGGAATTCTGGATGTGAGAGCCCGGCGCGGGTGCTGCAAGTGAAGACCAGGACAGAAGGAGTCTGCATTGCCGGTTCTCGCGATTGACATCGGTGGGACGAAGTTCACGATTGCCCGTTTTGAAGAGCAGGGGCAGGGCTGGCGGATGGCGGAACGCGCCTCGCGCGCGACGGACCGGAGCGGTGGTCCCGCGTGGATGACGGAACAGATTCGAACGATCGCGTCGGCATGGGACGGTGGGTTCGACCGCATTGGCGTGGGCTTCGGCGGCCCGGTCGATTACGCCACGCAAAAGGTGATCCTGTCCACGCATGTCGGCGGCTGGGAAGGCTTCGATCTGGTGGAGTGGCTGCGTAACGAGTTCAAGCTGCCCGTGCGGATGGACAACGACGCCAACGCGGGCGCGCTCGGCGAAGGACTGTTTGGCGCGGGCCGCGGTTGCCGCCCGCTGTTTTACATGACCCTCTCGACGGGCATCGGCGGCGGCATTCTGACGAACGGGGGAGTGCTGCGCGGCGCGGATTCCTACGGCGGCGAGATCGGCCACATAACCATCCGGCCGGGCGGACCGGACTGCCTGTGCGGCGCCAATGGCTGCTTCGAGCGCATGTGCTGCGGCTTGTGGCTGGAGCGGGACTACGGGAAGCCGGCGAAGGAACTGCTGCGCGATCCAGAATTTGTGCGGTACTACGTGATGGATCTGGCGCTGGGGCTGAAGGCGGCCATCATGCTGCTGAATCCGGCGCGCATCGTCATTGGCGGAGGGATCGCGAAGGCGGGCGACGCGTTGTTCGTGCCGCTGCGCGCCGAGCTGCGCAAGCGCATCACGGCGTGGTCGCGCGCGCGCATCGACGTCGTTCCCGCGGAACTCGGCGACGACAGCGTCCTGTGGGGCGCCTTGGCCGTGGCCCTGGAACAGGACACAACCGCCTGACTGCCGTCTCAACTAACGTTCGGGAACGATGACGATCTTGCCGACGCCGCCGGAATATGACTCCAACATTTCGAAAGCGTCCTGCACGCCGTTCATTCCCATGCGGTGCGTGATCATCGGCGTGAAGCGCTCAGGGTAACGGGAAAGCGTCTCCACGGCCGTGTGACCCGTCTTGTTGGCGCGGCGCGATGTGAAGAAGTTCAGCTCCTTGCGCCGGATGATGTGGAATTCAATCGGCACCAGGATCTCCGAAGGGACCGCGGTCACCTGGACGCGGCCCGCCATGCGCGTCATGCGGATCGCCTGATTGATGCTGTTCTCTTTGCCTGCACAGTCGATGGCCAGATCGACGCCGCGCCTGCCGGTCGCGGCCAGAACTTCGGCAACAGGATCGGTCTGATGCGGGTCGATGGCGTCGTCGGCGCCCAGGGCCAGCGCGAGGTGCCGGCGATGCGCCACCGGCTCGATGGACCAGACGCGGCCGACGCCGGCGAGTTTCAACGCGGCGATGGTCGTCAGCCCGATGGGGCCCGCGCCAAACACGGCGACTGTTTCGCCGAGCTTCGGTTCGGCGAAGTGGAACGAGTGCAGGACGATGCCCAGCGGCTCCCAGATGGCCGCTTCCACAAAACTCAGATTGTCCGGCAGCGGGATGAGGTTGACGGCTGGCAGGTTCACGCGATCGCGGAAGAAGCCGGGCTCATCGGGCGAGCTCATGAACGTACCGTTCTCACAGAGATTGTGATGGCCCGTCATGCAGGCTTCGCAGTGATAGCAGTAGATGGGCGCTTCGAGCGCGACGCGGTCGCCCGGCGACCAGCCGGTCACGCCCGGTCCCGTTTTTAGCACCGTGCCGCTCGGCTCGTGTCCCAGCACCATCGGATAGCGCGACTGTGTGTAGCCGACGTGGCCTTCGGCAAAGTAATGCAGATCGCTGCCGCAGATGCCGACGGCCTCCACACGCACCTGGACGCGGCCCGCGGGCGGATCGGACAGCTCGTTTTCGCGCAGGCGAAATTGATGCGGAGCGATGAGTTCGGCAACTGGCATGAGCGGCTGGGCCCCAGAAGGCAATATAACGAGGCCAGGGTGAAGACAACAACCCCGTTGGCTTATCACGCCTCCACCGCGTTACGACGATGGCACGCGACGCTGGCGCAGTCTACTTCTTGAAGAGATTATCGAACGCAATGCGGGCGTCGTTGGCGGTCTTCGGCGCGACGGCGGGCTGTCCGTTGCCATAGGCCGGGCGCATCATCGTGCCGGCGGGGGCGCTGTCACGGGCGACGGTCACGCGCGCGCGGAAAAACTCGCACTGGTTCGCCGCATCCTTCGCGGCGATGCGCTCCTTCACCGGCTTCATGCACTGGAAGCGCGTCGATGGTTCAAACCAACTGCACTGTTTACAGCAGTGCAACGCGGCGTTGCACTTGGGGCAATTGCCGCGGAAATCGACGCCATTGGGGAGCGTGGTCGCGCAGTTGTAACAACGCGATGCAGTCACGGTCTCCACGAGGCGCGGCAGACGCGGCCCGGTGACGTCGATGGGTGGCTTGGGACCCTTGGGCCTGGGCTTTCCGTCGCGCTCCGGCTGGCTCTCTCTGGGGCCGCTGGAATCCTCCATATAGCCGCGCTGCCTGTACTTGCGGTCGCCTTCCATGCGGGATGAACTCCTTCGCGAACTTTGAAACGAATCGTGGCACTCCACTTCGCGCTGATCCTGTGGGATTGGAGACTCCACACCCGACTTGCCGGATTAGCGTGGAGCGACGAAGTTGGACGTCCGCAGGCAACGTCTGCTCGCCTTCCTCGAGGTCAGCAGCGTGTTCCGCGGCTCAACTCCTTCTTATCACGCTTCGCGTCCGGAATCCACCGCATTCGGCGGCACGCAAGCGGGCCGATTTTGGAAATGCGGCGCGGGCGCAGTCTAGCGCGCCCACTTCATCTGGGTCCGGCAGGGCCGCGAGAGCGGATCTTCCGTGTGATTGGGAGCGATGCGCAGGGTGTAGCCGACGCGTCCGGTCTGATAGGGCACGAACTCGCGTTCGAAGATGAACGCGCCGCCCTCCTCTTTCGCCGGCGGCAGAGACACGATCATCGGTTCTTCCAGCAGGCCGTCGGGGCCGACCCGGCCGGACACGGCTTCGACACGCACATCCGAGGGTTGGAGGCCGTTCAGGCCCACCGCGGCGCGCAACTGAACAGCCTGACCGGTCAGGAGGCAGGGGCCCGTCTCCGCCGTTGCATCCTGGATGGTGACGCCATCCCAAACGCGATCGACATTGGCCATCCACGCGACCTTTTCACGGGCGGCCTGGAAAGCATCGCGGCGGACCACGCTGAAGCTCTCATGCGCCTGGTTGTAGAGCAGGGAAGTGTATTCCTGGATCATGCGCTGGCAGTTGAACTGCGGGCTGAGGTGCATGAGCGACTGCTTGACGCGCTGCATCCACGCGTTCGGGACGCCCTCCTCACGGTGCTGGTAATACATCGGAACGATTTCATTCTCGAGGCCCGAAAAGATGTACGACGCATGGAGATCGTCCTGGTCGGCCGCATACTCCGAGCGGTCGCCGATGGCCCAGCCGCCCGAGATCTCAAAGGCTTCGTCGAACCAGCCGTCGAGAATGGAGAAGTTGAGCACGCCGTTGATGGCCGCCTTCATGCCCGAAGTGCCGCAAGCTTCTTCGCCGCGTTGCGGATTATTGAGCCAGAGGTCCACGCCCTGCACGAGTTCGCGGCCCACCTGAATGTCGTAGTCCTCAATGAACGTCACGTGGCGCGCCAGTTCAGGATCGCGCGTGAACTGGTAGATCTCGTGGATCAGCCGTTTGCCGGGTTCGTCCATCGGATGGGCCTTGCCGGCGATGATGATCTGCACGGGCATCTTCGGGTTGGTCACGATGCGCTTCAGGCGCTGCGCATCGCGGAACAGGAGCGTGGCCCGCTTGTAAGTGGCAAAACGGCGCGCGAAGCCGATGGTGAAGACGTCCGGATCGAATAACTCGCTAATGCGCTTCAGTTCCGCTTTCGGCGCCCGGCGCTCTTCGGCGCACTGGGCCTGGCGTTCGCGAATGAACGCCACCAGCTTGCGTTTGCGGCGCCGGTGCGCTTCCCACAGTTCGTTGTTCGGAATCTCCGGGATCTGCTCCCACACGGCGCGTTCGACGTAGCGTTCCCGCCAGTCCGGTTGCAGGTAGGCGTCGTAGACCTGGGCGAGGTCGCCGTTGAGCCAGCTCGGCAGATGCACGCCGTTCGTAATCGGCGTGATCGGCACTTCCTTGACGGGCAGGTTCGGCCACAGATCCTGGAACATCGCCTGAGAGACTTCGGAGTGGAGCTTGCTCACGGCATTGCGGTAGCTGGACATCGAAAGCGCGAAGACGGCCATCGAGAAGTTGCCGCTGTTTCCGCCACGTCCGAGCGCGAGAAAACGGTCGAACGAGATGCCGTATTCGCGGCAGTAATCGCCGAAGTACTCGCTGATCATTCCGGGATCGAACATGTCGATGCCGGCGGGCACGGGCGTATGAGTGGTGAAGACGTTGTTCGAACGCGAGGCTTCGAGCGCTTCGTCGAAGCTCATATGCTGTTCGCTCATCAGGACGCGGCAACGCTCGAGGGCGAGAAACGCCGAGTGGCCCTCGTTCATGTGGTAAGCGGTCGGCCGCAGGCCCATCGCTTTGAGCGCGCGCAGACCTCCAATGCCGAGAACGATTTCCTGCCGCATGCGCATGTGGATGTCACCGCCGTACAATTGGCCGGTGATGTCGCGGTATTCGGGGAAGGATGCGTTCTCGGCGATGTTGGTATCGAGCAGGAACAGGCTGACGCGGCCCACGCGCATCCGCCAGACCTTGATGTGCACGGCGCCGCGCGGCAGCTTCACCTGGATGCGGAGTTCCCTGCCGGAGTCGTCGGAGACGGGTTCGACGGGCCAACTGTAGAAGTCATTCACCGGGTAACGTTCGGTCTGCCAGCCGTCGGGGCTCAGGTGCTGTTGCAGGTAGCCGGTCTGGTACAGCAGGCCGACGCCCACCAGGTTCAAACCGGCGTCGCTCGCGGCTTTCAGATGATCACCCGAAAGAATGCCGAGACCGCCCGAGTAAATGGTCAACGATTCGGTAAGGCCGTATTCCATCGAAAAGTAGGCCACCAGCATGGAACTCGGGCCGGGATTCTCGGGCTTCTGGTTCATGTACTCGTCGAACGTGTTGCAGGCCTTGCGATACACCGACAGATACACCCGGTCCGCCGCGGCGCGATCCAGGGCGGCCTGCGGCAGGCGGTCCAACAGAGCGATCGGGTTGTAGGCGCAGTTCCGCCAAAGCACCGGGTCCAGACGCCGGAAGGCCGCGCGAATCGCGTGGTTCCACGTCCACAACAGGTTCATGCTCAACTCGCCCAGACGCGATAGCGCGGGCGGCAAGGCCGGACTGACAACGAATTCCTTGACCGGATGAATCTCAAATGCCATGGGTCGATATGCTCCGCACGCCGCGACCCTGTACCGCGCGGGCTTTCGGCGCGTTCCCTGTACCTATTGTGAAGGATTGCTACGTCTTGCGGGGGAAGGGTATCCTGATTTAAGAGTACGTAGTCCGGTTTGCCTAGCATAAACATACTATTCATTTTTCTCTATTCATCTGATTAGAAAGGCCTTAGAATACTGATATGAAACTGAGCGCCCAGGAAGAGTATGGTCTCCGGTGTCTCCTGTACATGGCTCGCCATGGGGAGACTCGAAGCCACAGCATCCCCGAGATCAGCCGTGCAGAAGGACTGTCGGTTCCTAACGTGGCTAAACTGATGCGGATCCTCCGGCTCGGCGGCCTTGTTGCGAGCGTCCGCGGCCAGGCGGGCGGCTACACGCTTTCGCGCACATCGGAGCGGATTTCAGTGGCCGAGGTCCTTTCGCTGCTGGGCGGAAGTTTCTACAGCGAGCAGTTTTGCACGCGTCATTCCGGGCTGGAGCGGGCCTGCGCTCATGCCGGCGATTGTTCGGTTCGTTTGCTGTGGAGAACGGTGCAGCAGGCGCTGGACGGTATTCTGGAGAAAACGACCCTGAAGGATCTTTTGAAGCCGGAACCGGAAATGACGGAATTCCTCAAGTCCCTGGCGTATGAGCACCACGGCGAGGGCCAGCCCGTAGAAGCGCGCGTGAACGGCTACTGATCCGCCCCGTTGGGCCTGACAACCGGCAAATTGCGAATGGGCGGCGTGCCCGGAGTATGATTGCTCCGTAGGGGAGGCGTGCGTCTAGGGCCAAACGATGAGAAGAAGAACTCGCCGCCGGATCGTGGCGGGCACTCTGATTTTCGGAATTGCCGTTGCCGTTTATTTCCTGGCCGGCTACAAACGCGAAGACCGGCACATCACCGTTGGCTGGAAGAACTCCGTTGAGGAGTCGGTACTGGCCGAGATTCTCATCCAGCGTATTGAGCGTACGGCGGGACACGGAGTGGTGTTGCGGCACCCCCCGCTCGCGAACACGCAAGCCGCGCATGAGGCATTGATCGTCGACGAGGTCGACCTCTGTCCGGAATATGCGAGCACGGCGCTGGTCAGCACGCTGCACCTGCCGGTCACTGCGGACGTGCAGTCCATTCGCGAGCAGGTGCGGGAGAACTACCGCGAACGGTACCAGGTGGAGTGGCTCGGGCCGCTGGGCTTCGACGCCGCGGCCGCGCTGGTAGCGCGCCAGGATTATGCGGCGAAGAACGGGCTGCACAAAATGAGCGACCTGAACGGGGCGGCGGGCTGCTGCCTGCTTGCCGTGGGCAAAGATTTTGAACAGCGCGAAGACGGCTTGACGCTGCTCGCCCGCAGCTATAAGTTGCCGCTTCGCGGCGCTCCGCAACTGCTTGATGAAACGCAACTCTACACTGCGCTCAACAACTCGCAGGTGAACGTGATCTCGGGCCGCGTGACCGACGGTTGGATCCAATCGGGCAACTACGCGGTGCTGGCCGACGATAAGCAGGCTTTCCCGCCCAACGAAGCCGGCATTCTCGTGCGCTCCTCCACCTTGGAAAAATTCCCGGCGCTCGGCGGGGCGCTGCGGGGATTGTGCGGAAAGATCGATTCCGCTACCATGCGTCAGATGAATGCCGCTGTCGCGCTGCAAAGGCGCAGGCCCGCGGATGTGGCGGCGGAGTTCATGAAATCCGCTGGACTCTAGTGCAAGGCCTGGAGCAGCCGCGCCGGACCGTCCGCAGGCAGCGCGGTGGTTGTGCCAATCTGGAAAGCAATGGCCGCTCACACCATTTCTGTAACCAGCCGCGTAGCCGGCGCCGGAAAGACGTTGATTTCCGCGGCGATCTGCCGCTGGATGCGGCGTGAACATCGACCGGTCTGTCCGTTTGCCGCTCCCGGGACGGGCAAAGCGGACCGCCGTTCTCTACAGGTGCTGGCCCGCTCGGCGGACCTGCTGGATAAGACTGCGCCGTTCGGCGGCCAGGACGAGCTCGCGGAAATCAGCGCCGATTGGGAATACGTGGTCGTCGACTGCGGATCTGGCTTCGAGCCGCCCGCCGGGCCGCGTTTCGAACTCTGCAACGCCTCGGGAACCGGCATCGAGATCCTGGACGTTGTCTCGGGCGATAAATTGAAGGCTCCGTGGTACAACGCGTCGACGCTTTTTCCGGAGATCCCGGCCGCTGTGGCCGGACTCCCTGAATGGACGTTTGCCAACGCGCCGCGGGTGGGCATCTGTTCCTTGCCGAACCTGCGGAACTTCGCCGACTTCCGGCTATTCAGCGGTGCCGAGTGGCTCGCCGCGCCACCGGCCGGACTCTTTCAATTTGTGATTGTGCCGGCGACGGCGGACGCCGCTTTTGACCGGCAGTGGCTCGCTGACGTCGAGTTGGACCGGTGGATTGAGGGCCAGAAGGCGCAGGGTTGCCGGGTGATCTGTGCGGGCTCGACGCTCGTGAAAGGCGAACCCGTTCAGGAAGGCGAACTACAGGATTTCCGGACGGTCTCTCTGCTGCTCGGCAGGAGGCTGGCGCCGCCCGATCCGGACGATGCCGCTCTGGAAGCGCTGGCCGTCTGGTTGGAGAAAGTGGCCGGAACGCGGCGCCTGCGGGAACGCTGCCTCGGGTCGTAGTAAAGTAGAAATTTCCGGAGGACGCTGGAACTCAGAGCTGCGGCTTTCTCCGGACTTGCGCCGGAGCAGCCATCGCAGGCGCACCTCCGCCGCTCCCCAGAAGGAACGTTGTTGACCATCACACACGGTGGAAACCTCTTCGCCATCAGCCGCGAACGCGGTTGGGACTGGCGTCAAGTCCTGGACCTGAGCTCCTCAGTCAATCCGCTTGGGCCGGCTCCCGGTGTCCGTCCGGCATTGGAAGAGGCGCTGGAGCGGATCGCGTACTATCCCGGGCAGGGCGCCGATGAACTGGAGGCGTTGCTGGCCGCGGCGTGGAGTCTCCCGTCCGAACAGGTGCTGGCTGGCGCCGGAGCGACGGGACTGATGCACTTTCTGGCGCGCGCCGGGTGGCAGGGACCGGCGGCGATCGTGACGCCCGCATGGTCGGAGTTCTACAGCGCGTTTCCGTATGCGCTGAAGCTGCCCCCGAACGATCCGGGCCGTTGGCCGCTGCGGGGTCTGCTGGCGTTGAGCCAGCCCGCGAATCCCACCGGCGCGCCGATTCCGCCGGAGACGCTCCGCCAGCTTATAGCGTCCCGTGAGGGGCCCGTTGTCATCGACGAGACCTACATCGAGTTCACCGGGCTCGAATCGGCAGTGGCCTGGTGTAACGCCGTTCCGAACCTGATCGTGATCCGGTCGCTATCGAAATTCCACGCGCTGCCGGGTTTGCGCATGGGCGCGCTGGCCGGCTCGCGCGAGTGGATCGACCGCTTGCGGCGCCGCCGGGAACCGTGGATGGTGAGCCTGTTCGCTGAAGCCGGCGCGCGGGCGGCGCTGGCGGACAAAGACCACGCCGCCAGGACGCGGGAACTGATTGACGGTGAGCGAAGCTGGCTGCTCGATGCGCTTTCCGGCCTTCCGGGGTTGCACGTGACCGCGGGGGCGGCGAACTACCTGTTCGCGGCAACAGACCGGCCGGCCGGCGAGATTTGCGACTGGTTCCTGGAGCGCCAGATTCTGCTGCGCAACTGCACGGGTTTGCCGGGTGTTGACGGCGAGGCGATCCGGTTTGCCATCCGTACGCGGCCCGAGAATGAACGGTTCGCCGCTGCCGCCAGGGAGTTCTTTTGCGCCGGTTAGCGATCCTTGCCTGTTTGAGTTGCACCGTATTTGCGGCGGCGCCTCCGAATCGGATTGTCTCCACCGCGCCGAGCATCACGGAAATGCTCTACGCGTTGGGGCTCGGCTCGCGCGTCGTCGGCGACACGGTGTTCTGCACTTATCCACAGGATGCCCGCAACAAGCCGAAAATCGGGACATTTCTGCAGCCGGATTACGAGCGCATCCTGGCGTTGCGTCCCGACCTGGTGCTGGTCATCAAGAACCCCATCGGCGTGACGCAGAAGCTGCGCTCTTTGGGCTTGCACGCCGAAGAGGTAGACCAGGACAAGGTCAGTGACATTCTGACGTCCCTGCAACGCATCGGCGCTCTGACGGGCAAACAGGCTGAAGCCGCGCGGCTGGTGGCATCGTTGCGGGCACAGCTCGACGAAGTGCGGCGGGCGGCGGCCGCGCGGCCGCGGCTCAATACGTTATTCCTGGTGGGGCGTTCGAGCGGGACGCTGCAGGGTATGGTGGGCGCGGGGCCGGGGACGTTCATCGATGAACTGCTGCAGTTGGCCGGCGGGACCAATGCGCTGGCCCGTGCCCCGATGCAATACCCGAACGTCTCGCTGGAGCAGATTCTGACGTACGATCCCGAGGTGATTCTCGACATGGGCGACTTTGCCCATGCGCAAGGGCGCCCCGGCCAGCCGGTGCCGCAAATCCTGGCGCTGTGGGCCGCCTACCCGCGCTTGCGAGCGGTCCGCAACCATCGCGTGCGGGTGGTCACCAGCGACGTGCTGGTGCGGCCCGGGCCGCGCATGGCCGAAGCGGCGCGGGCGCTGCTGGCGCTGGTGCATCCCGAGGTCCAGTTGAAATCCAGCGCTGGAAAGCGTCCATGACGGCTCCGATTCTGGAACTGGATTCCATCGGCATTTCCTTTGGCGCGTTGCGCGTGTTGGAGAATATCAACGCCAGTTTCGCCAGGCCGGAGATGGTGGCGCTCGCCGGACCGAACGGCGCCGGCAAGTCCACGCTGCTGGGCATCATCGCGGGGCTGCGCGCGGGTTTCGAAGGGCGCTGCCGGCTGTACGGAACCGACGTGCGGCGCTGGAAACGGCGCGATTTCGCGCGGCGGCTGGCGTTCGTCCCGCAGAACCTGAAGCTGGACTTTCCATTTACCGCCGAAGAGGTGGTTTACATGGGCCGCACGCCGCACGCCGGCGGCTATTTCGAGTCGGGCCGCGATCGCGAGGCGGCGCAGCGCGCGATGGAATTGACCGACATGGGCGACTTCGCGGCGCGCGATTTCCGGGCGTTGAGCGGCGGCGAGCGTCAACGCGTGATGCTCGCTTCCGCACTGGCGCAGGAACCGCGCGTGCTGCTGCTCGACGAGCCCACGAGTTTCCTCGATCTGTCGCATCAGTTCGCGATCTACGACCTGCTGCGGCGCTTAAGCGGCGACGGGCTGCTGATCATCGCCGCCACGCACGATCTGAATCTCGCGGCGGCCTATTCCGACCGCGTGATCGTGCTGCAGAAAGGACGCGTCGTGGCGGACGCCGGTCCGTGCGAGGCGCTGACCGTGGACCGCATCCGGCAGGTTTTCAAGGTTGAGGCCGAGTGGGTGAAACGCGCCGACGGGAGCGCGTGGATTGCCTTTGACGGCCGGGCGGACGGTGCAAAGTGAGATCCGTGGAAGCCCATGTCGTCACGCCGCGCCGGCTGGCCGTAGTGCTCGGATTCGGATTGGCCGCGGTGCTGCTGTGCATCCTCGTGTGCCCGCTGATCGGGCCTTCGACGCTCAGCCTGCGGCGCGCTTTTGCAGGCCAATGGCCGGACAATCAGATGTTCTTCGGCGTGCGGTTGCCGCGCGTGCTGCTCGCGCTGCTCTGCGGCGGCGCGCTGTCGATCGCCGGCTGCCTGTTTCAATCGCTGTTGCGCGACGCGTTGGCGACGCCCTACACGCTCGGCGTTTCGAGCGGCGCGTCGCTGGGCGCCGTGATCGCCATCTGCTTCGGCCTGCATACGGTGGCCGGAATGCCGGGGCTGTGGGGCGCGGCGCTGTTGGGAGCGGCGGTTACGCTGCTGATCGTGCTCGCGGTGGCGAGCGAAGGCACGCGCATGTCGTCGTTCACGCTGTTGCTGGGCGGTGTGATGATCAACGGCGTCGTGACGTCGCTCATCATGCTGCTGCACAACCTCGCCAGCGTGCGCGAGTCGTTCGCCATCGTGCACTGGCTGATGGGCAACATCGACCCGCCGGAAACGTCGACGCTCGTGGTCCTGGCGGCCACCATCCTGCCGGTCTCGATCGGGCTGTGCCTGATGGCGCGGCGTTGGAACCTGATGGCGGTGGGCGAGGAATGGGCGGCGTCGCGCGGGGTCTCGCCGGCGCGGCTGCTGCTGGTGGGCTACATCGCCGGATCGTTTCTCGCGGCGGCGGTGACGGCCGTCACGGGGCCGATCGGCTTCGTCGGATTGGTGGTGCCGCACGCGCTGCGCTTGAAGCTGGGGTCGGATCACCGGCTGCTGATGCCGGCGTCGTTCCTGTTCGGCGCTGCGTTTCTGGCCGTCTCCGACACTGTGGCGCGGACGGTCTTCGCCATCGAGTTGCCGGTCAGCGTGCTGACGGCGCTGATTGGCGGTCCCAGCTTCATCGTGCTGTTGCGCAGCCGGCAGCGCAGCCTCTGGTTGTGAGACGATTTTCTAGACGATCGGCCGCGTGCCGAAACTGGAGGACAAGCGTTTCATGATCTCCCCGCGCATCCGGGAATTGGCCGATCAAATCCGGCCGCTGTTCGACGACCAGGCCGCGAACGCGCTGGCCGGCTTCTGGGCCGAGTTGCCCAAGACGGCGCCGCTCAGCATGGGCCGTCTCGAGTTTGCCGCGCGGCATGTTGCGATGGTGCGGGAGACGACGCTGCCCGCGGCGGACCGGCTGGGGCTGTACGTTTTCTGCGGCGACAATGGGATCTGCGCGGAGAATGTGGGCGCGGAGGGACCGGAGGGCACGCGACGCGAGCTCGTCGACTTTCTGCGCGGCGATGCGCCGGCGGCGGTTCTCGCCCGTGAATACGGGATCGATCGCGTCGTGGTGGATTGCGGCCTCAGCGGCGAGCCGGAGCAAGGTACGCACGTCTACCGCGCCTGCGACGGCGCGCTCAATTTCGCCGTCAACACCGCGCTGACCGAGGAACAACTCAACACGGCTCTGGAACTGGGCGTAACGCTGGCGTCGGAGGCCGTGCGCCGCCATGACTTCGTGGGGATAGCGCAACTCGGTTCGGGCGGAAACGTGGCCGCATCGGCCATATTCGGCGCGCTGACGGGAAGAGACGCAGCGGCGGTGACCTATGCCGACGACGTGGCCGATGCTGAAGCCGTCGCGGCAAGGCGCAATACGGTGCAGCTCGCCGTGGCGCACCATCAGTTGGACGTCCTGTCGCCGCTGGCGGCGCTGCGCTGCTTCGGCGGCGCTGAGCTGGCCACGATGACGGGTTTCATTCTCGGTGCGGCCTGCGAACACCTGCCCGTGTTTGCGGACGGATTTTGCGCCGCCGTGGCCGCGCTGGTGGCCCGCTCGGTCGCGGCGGACAGCCTGGACGCCGTGCTCTTTCCGGGGTGCTCGGTAGACCCGGCCTGGAGGGGCGTGCTCGACACGCTCGACGTCGTGCCGCTACTGCAGCTGGAAGCCACGGAGGGCGCCGGATACCATGCGGTGCTGGCGATGCACCTGGTGGCGGGGACGCTGAAGTGCGGACGTCTGCTGGCCGCGGGCGTTGTCGCGCGGCGCGCCGATGAGGAATCCACAGTCGAAGAAGAGAGCGGGCCGGCAAACGCCAGTTGACATGGGCCGCGCATTGCGATGTCGTATCCGCATGCAACGTGTGTGCTTCCTTCTCAAAGTCAGGCCCGACCGCATTGAACAGTACAAGACCGTTCACAAGGCGGTGTGGCCCGAGATGCTCCAGGCGCTGAGCGAAACCGGGTGGAAAAACTACTCGATCTTCCTGCGCCCGGACGGCCTCATGGTGGGTTACCTGGAGACTCCGGATTTCGACGCCGCGTTGAAGGGCATGGCGGCGCTGGAGGTGAATGAGCGCTGGCAGAAAGTCACGGGGCCGTTCTTCGAGGCGCTCGACGGCAAGCGTCCGGACGAAGGCATGTTCCCGCTCGAAGAGGTCTTCCATCTCGCGTGACCCGTTCCTGCGCCGGCGGCGGTCGGCGGGTGGATGCGGGTGTGCACTAGGATGAATGCAATGTCCTCCCGCACACCTGGTTTGCTGTTCGTTACGGCCACCGCGGCGCTGCTTCCCGTTTCCGCGCAGCAGAAGACCTGGACCGACGACGAGGTGCTGAAGGTCCATCGCGCGGCACTGCTGATCGACACGCACAACGACGTCACCAGCCGCATTGTGGATGGCTTCGACATCGGGCTGCGCGCCAGGGACGGGCACACGGATCTGGTGCGCATGAAGGAGGGCGGGCAGGGCGGCATCTTTTTTGCCGTCTACGTCGACGCCGCGTATGTCGAGGGCAACCACGCGGCGCATCGCGCGCTGCAGTTGATCGATGCCGTGCGGCACGACGTCGTCGCGCGCTATCCGAACGACTTCGCTTTCGCTGGTTCGGTGGCAGAGATTCTCGCCGCGCGGAAACACGGCAAGATCGCGGCGCTGATGGGTATTGAAGGCGGCCATGCGATTGAGGACGACCCGCGGCTGCTGCGGGACTTCTACGCGCTTGGCGTGCGCTACATGACGCTCACGCACGTGAACAACAACGCCTGGGCGACGTCGTCCGGCGACAAGCCGCGCCCGGCGGGCCAGCCGCAGGGATTGACCGAACTGGGCAAGCAGGTGATTCACGAGATGAACCGGCTGGGCATGCTGGTCGATATCTCGCACGTCTCCGACGCGACGTTCTGGGATGTACTCGCCACGAGCGAAGCGCCGGTGATGGCGTCGCATTCCTCGTGCCGCGCGATTTCCAACATTCCGCGCAACATGACCGACGAGATGATCCGGGCGCTGGCGCAGAAGGGCGGCGTCGTGCAGATCAACTTCGGCTGCGAGTTCCTCAGCCAGAAGGCGGCCGATTCGACGCCGTTCGGCAATCCCGCGATGAAGGCAGCGGTGGACGCGGAGTTCAAGGATATCCCCGATCCCAAACAGCGCCAGGCCGCAATCGAGAAGAAGTCGGACGAACTGAGCGCGAAGATTGTCCCCGCCACAATCGATGACGTTGTGGCTAACATCGATCACGTGAAGCAAATCGCCGGCGTGGATGCAGTCGGACTGGGCAGCGACTTCGACGGTATCGGGTGTACGCCGCGCGGCCTCGACGATGTTTCGAAGTGGCCGAATCTGACGCACAAGCTGCTCGAAAAGGGCTATACGCCGGAGGAGATTCGCAAGGTCTACGGCGGCAACCTGCTGCGCGTGATGGGCGCCGCGGAACAGACGGCGGCGCGTCTGCAGGCCGCAAAGTAGCCAGCCGGCGGTGCGCGCCGCGGCGGCGCGACCGGCGAAAATAGAAGACAGATGGCCAAGGGAAACCGGACGTGTGCGCGGCGCGTCCCGCAACGCATGCGGAACGGGTGGGTCGTCGCGTTCATTTGTGCAGTGACAGGCGCTGGTGGCGCGGCGGCCGAAGCGCAGCCGCGAACGCTGGTCATCGACTATCCCGTCAACGAGTCAATCTTCCCACCCGAAATCACGCCCCCGACTTTCCTCTGGCGCGAGCCGGCGGCGAGTGCAACGCTGTGGAAGATTGACGTTGCCTTTGCCGATGGGGCGGCGGCGCTGCACGCGACATCGCGCGGCGAGCGCATGCCCATCGGCGCGATCGATCCCGAGTGCATCGCGAAGTCGAATGAGCTGCCGAAGCTGACTCCCACGCAGGCTGTGTCTCATACCTGGCGGCCGGACGCCGCGCAATGGGCGTTCATCAAGAAACACTCCGTGGCGGGGCCGGCGACGGTGACGATTGCGGGCTTTGCGGCGGTCCGCGAGGTCTCGCGCGGGAGCGTGACAATCCGCACGTCGCGCGATCCGGTGGGCGCGCCGATTTTCTATCGCGACGTGCCGCTGATGCCCACCGAGACCGAGAAGGGCCAGATCAAGCCGCTCGCGCCGCAGGCCCTGCCCCTGGTGGGCTGGCGGCTGCGCGATATCGGCAAGCGCGAAAGCCGGCTGTTGCTCACCAATATGCCCGTGTGCGCGAATTGCCATTCGTTCTCGGCGGACGGCAAGACGATGGGCATGGATCTCGACGGGCTGCAAAACAACAAGGGCCAGTACTTTCTGACGCCCGTGCAGCGGGACACATCGGTCGACTGGAAGAACGTAATTCAATGGCGCAGCGGCGCCGGGCGGCTGCAGGGCAACATTCGCGCTGGCTTCATGTCGCAGGTATCGCCCGACGGCCAATATGTGGCGACGACGATCAATCCGGCGGAGCTTGACGGGCCGCACGCGCAGGCTCCGCGCAGCAACTACTACGTGACGAACTATCGCGATTACCGCTTCCTGCAAGTCTTCTATCCGACGCGCGGAATTCTGGCGTGGTACAGCCGCGCGACGGGTCTGCTGCAACCGTTGCCGGGCGCCGACGATCCGCGCTATGTGCAGATGACGGCGGTGTGGAGTCCGGACGGACAATACCTGGTCTTCGCGCGTGCCGCGGCTCAGGAGCCAAATCCCGAGGGCGCTCCGGTGGCGCTCGCGGCCAACGATCCAAATGAGCGCCAGGTGCGCTACGACCTGTATCGCATGCCCTTCAATCATGGGTGCGGCGGCAAGGCGGAAGCGGTGGTTGGCGCGTCGGCCAATGGCATGAGCAACACGTTTCCGAAGGTCTCGCCCGACGGGAAATGGATCGTGTATGTGCAGTGCCGCAACGGGCAACTGATGCGCCCGGACAGCCAGCTCTACATCGTTCCGGCGGCGGGCGGCGTGGCGCGGCGGATGCGCTGCAATACGCCGCTGATGAACTCGTGGCACAGCTTCTCACCCAACGGACGTTGGATGGTCTTCTCGTCGAAAGTGCGCTCGCCGTACACGCAGATGTATCTGACGCACATTGACGAGGACGGCAACGACAGCCCGGCAATCCTGATCGATGACGCGACGGCGGCGAATCGCGCGGTGAACCTGCCGGAGTTTGTGAATGTCGCGCCGGGCGGCATGGAAAGCCTGGGCGGTCCGGCGCTGGATTACTACAAGCTTTTCAACCGTGCGCTGTATCTGCAGAAGCATGGGCGGCTGACGGAGGCTGCGGCGGAGTGGCAGCGTACGATTGAGGCGCATCCCGACGATGCAATGGCGCGCGACAACTTCGGCATGACGCTGTTGCTCGCCGGGCGGCGTGACGACGCAAGCCGGCAACTCGCGAAAGCGCGCGAACTGCGATTGCGGCAGGCATTGACGAGCACGGCGGACGAGGCGGGCACGCGCGTTGCGCTGGGCCGGATCTTGCAGGAAGAAGGACGCGGCGACGAGGCTTTGGCGGAGTTGCGCCGGGCCGTCGATCTCAAGCCGGACAGCGCGGCGGTGCACTGTGTGCTCGGGGACGCATTAGCCACACAGCGGGCGGCGGATGAGGCGCTTACGGAGTACGGTCGCGCCGTCGCTCTGGATGCGAATTACGCGCCGGCTTTCTACGGTCAGGGGAGAGTGTTCGAAGAGCGTGGAGATGAGGGGGCGGCAATTGCCGCGTGGCGAAATGCCCTGGGGGCAAATCCGGATTATGCGGAGGCGCATCTGGCTCTGGCGCACGCGCTGGCCGCGCGGGGCGAGACGGCCGAGGCGCTGGAGCAGTGGCGCACGGGGCTGGCACAGCGGCCGCACGACGGGCTGGCATTGCGGGAAGCAGCCTGGGTGCTGGCGACCAGCGCGGATGCGAGCTTGCGCAGTGGCCCTGAGGCGCTGGCACTCGCGGTGCGCGCGCTGCAACTCAACGGCAGGTGCGAAGCGCGCTCGCGGCCGGCGGAAGCCTGCGCCGCGCTGCTCGACACGCTGGCGGCCGCTTACGCCGAATGCAGGCGCTTCGCCGATGCCGTGGCGACGGCCCGCCGGGCGCTGGCTGTAGCCGCGGCAACCGAGGCCGCGGGCATCCGGCAGCGCATCGCGTTATACGAGCGGCAAGCGCCGTATCACGGGACGAGCAACCGGGCTGAGTAATCGTAGCGCACGCCGGTGGGGCGTGACCGGGTGGCGCCTGCCGGATTTGAGTAACCTGCAAGTGTGAGACTTCTTGAACACCGGAAGCTGCTTGTGGGCATTGCAGCTTCCGTCGCGATTGTGAGCGCGGGCCTGTATTTCTACTTGCGGCCCGGTCTGTCAGCGCCGGCGATGCTGGCGTGCCTGCCGCCGGGCGACGGCCCTGTGCTGTACGCCGACGTGGGGCTGCTGCGCAAAACGGGCATGTTGGAACAGATCGCCGGCAAGCCGGGCGGGGAAGAGGCGGATTATCGCAAGTTCGTCGACGCCACGGGGTTCGATTACCGCCACGATCTGGATGCGGCACTCGTTGAATGGCGCAACGGGACAGCGCTGTTCGTCTTGAAAGGCCACTTCGAGCAGCAGCGTCTGGCGGACTATGCGCGGGCCAATGGCGGGCTGTGCGCGAAAGAGTTTTGCTCGCTCCCGGGCAGCGTGCCGCAGCGGCGCATTTCGTTCCAGCCGCTGGGGCGCAGCGTGATGGCGCTGGCCGCGGGCGTCGATTCGATGGGCGCGGCGAACATCCGCGAACATGCCTCGCAGCCGCCGTTCACGCCACCGTCAACGCCATTGTGGCTGTACGTACCAGCCTCTTCGTTCCACGCCACGGCGGATCTGCCGCTGGTGGCCAGCACTTTCCTGGAAGCACTCGATGGTGCGCAAAGCGCCATGTTGACGGTGGATGTGAGCACCAGCGGTTTCGTGCTGGCGCTCGATGCGCCATGCGCTTCGCCGGAGAAGGCCGAGGCGATCGCGGGCCGGATGAGCATGGCGACGGGGCTGGTGAAGAGCTTGATGGACCGTCCGGGCCAGAAGCCCGAAGCTTCGTCGCTCGCGGCGGCGCTGGCCGGTGGGACGTTCCGCGTTGAGAAAAACTCGGTACGCGGCACGTGGCCGCTCGGCAAGGGCTTCTTCGAAGGACTCGGCAAATAGCGCGGGCTAAAACTCGATTGACGCGAAAATCTCGCTGGGCAGCTTGCCGAAAGCCTGCGCGATGGACAAAAGGCTCTCCATGGAAGGCAGATTGGCGCCGCGCTCGATGGAGCTGATCTGACTGATACTCAGGCGCGAGGCGAGCGCGAGGTCTTTCAGCGACCAGCCGCGCTCGGCGCGCAGCAGCCGGATCTGATGACCGAGCTTTTCGCGCAGCCGGCTGTGGACGGCCTTGCCGAGCCCAAAGGCCTCGCTGGCATGGGCCAGGACCTGGCGGATTTGCGCGAGCGAGAAGGGCTTGGCCACGTAGTCGAAGACTTTCAGCTTAAACGTGGCGCGCATATCTTCGAGCGACGGATAGCCGGTCACGACGATCACGCAGAGGCCGGGAAAGCGCGCGAGGAGTTGCTCCAGAACAGCGTCGCCGCGCACGTCGCCCATCTTCATGTCGAGCAAAACAATGTCGGGGCGGCGCGCGGCGGCTTCCGTGAACAGAGCGTCCGGCGAGCTGAAAGTGCGTACCGCATAGCAGTCTTCATCGCGCAGCAGATCCTCCATGTAACTCAGGAAGTCGGCATCGTCGTCTAGGACCGCAATCTCGACGAGTTCGGCGCGCGGCGCCAGTGCATCGGCGGCCATGTCATTCCGGCTGGCGTTCATTGTCCCTCCTCGGGCAATTGATGCGGCAGGGGTGCGGCGGGCAGCACAACTTCCAGGCGGGCACCGCCGCCGGCACGGTTGCTCGCGCGGATGAGGCCTCCGTGCTGGTTCACAATGCCCTCCGCGACGGTGAGGCCGAGGCCCGTTCCGCGAGCGTCCAGGCGTGTGGTCACGAAGGCATCGAAGATGCCGGGCAGGACTTCCGGAGGAATGCCCGGGCCGTTGTCATCGACGGAGATGGCGCAGGCCGGGCGGCCGTCGAGGCTCGTGGACTGGCAAGCGGCGCGGATCCGGCCGCCGCGTCCCACGGCATTGCGGGCGTTGCGCAAGAGATTGACGAAGACCTGCACGAGCTGGCCCGCATTGGCATCCACGCGCTGGCCCGCTGAGACGGAATTCTCGAAGCGCACGTCCGCCGACCGGTCGTCGATGGCGAGCAGTTGCCACGCTTCGTCGAGCACCGCGCGCAGGTCCACCGCGCTGCGCTCGGGCGGCTGCGTGCGGGCGAAATCGAGCAGGCCGGCGCTGATCTGCCGCAGCCTGCCGGTGACGCGCTGCATGCGCTCCAGCCGGCTGCGCGTGTGCGCGTCGTCCGTCGTCTCCAGGAGTTTCTCAATCGAACCATGAAGGACGGCGAGCGGCGTGTTCATTTCATGCGCGACGCTGGCGCTCAGCAGTCCCAGGCTTACCAGACGATCCTGCGCTTCGAGATTGCGCTTGGCGCTTTCGAGCATCTCGTTCTTGCGTTGCAGGTCGCGCGCCGCCTGTTGCAGGTCGTCCTCGCGTGCGCGCAGCTCCCGCACGGTGGCGTTGCGGGAACGCATGATCTGGCCGATTTCGTCGCCCGGAATATCACGCACGGCGATGATTTCGGCGGCGCGGTCGCCCGCCTGCGAAGCCGCATCCGCCTCCAGCAGGAGATGGATGGGGCGGTAAACGTAACCGGGCAGAATCACTATTTCAAGAAATAGCACGGCGAAGACGTAAGTTAGCGCCAAAACGGATAAGACGGCCTTTTTAGCACTTAACAGAGATCCGGAATAAAAAGCCGTTGGCAATGTGATCTGATAAAAGTGTGCAGTGTCTGGAATTCTTTTGTAAAGATGCTCGCTGGAGGGACCGAGACGCCATATTCCAGCGGAATCCCGGCGGAAGAAGGACAAAGCCGCGGGAGGCAGGCCAAAGTCATCGGCCGAGCCGGTGCGCAAGTCATAGGCGCGCAGCAGGTCCTCGCCGTGCTCCGGCGTCATGTGCCGGAAGCTGTCGAGAATCAGACTCGTTTCGCGGGCCTGGGCGTGATTCATCCGGCTCTCGATGAGCGGCGCTAACGTGAAGTAAACAGAGATAGTTAGCACCATGAAAAAGAGATTGTGCAGGACCATCAGCTTGTAGCGGACGCGCAGGTCGCCGAAGTGCCTGCCAAGAACGGCCGGCCGCCCGGCCGCCAATTCGTGACCGCTCAGCCACTTTGGCGCATCGGGCCTTTCCGCCTTAGCATCTGATCCCACTAGGATGTTGCGGCCAGACAAGAATATTTCTCCCGTTGCAGAAATTGTACCGCCATGTTAAAAAAATGCTAAGGAAACTTTCCTGCATCACGGGAGATGTTTTCGCCCTAGTGTAACAGAGGTGCTAATGCTGCCGGCGAGAAGAAGAAACGGATGAGCGCCATATTTCCCAAGGGATTTGACACCACTCTGCGCCTGACAGCGGGCGCCGTGGTGCTCGGAGCTGGCGCCTTGGCCGCGGTCGTATTGTACCTGGCGCACCCGAATCAGGTGGATACGGGGTACATGCCGGCGCAGCCCGTCCCGTACAGCCACAAGCTGCACGCGGGCAACCTCGGCCTGGATTGCACCTACTGCCATTACACCGTGGACAAGTCGAGCTTCGCGGCGATCCCGCCGGCGGAGGTGTGCATGAACTGCCATGCACGTGTGCGGGAAAAGAGTCCGAAGCTGCAACTGGTCCGCGAAAGCTACGCCACGGGGAAGCCGATTCCGTGGGTGAAGGTGCACCGTCTGCCCGACTACGTCTATTTCAACCATCAAGCGCACGTGACCGCGGGCGTGTCGTGCGTGAACTGCCATGGCCGCGTCGACCAGATGGTGGAAGTGCGGCAGGTGCAGCCGATGTCGATGGCCTTCTGCCTCGATTGTCATCGCAATCCGGCGGCGAATATCCGGCCGGTGGAGAACGTAACGAACCTCGCGTGGAAACCCGAGGGCGATCCAGCGGAGTTGGGGCGGCGGCTGATCGCGGCGAAGCATATCAATCCACCGCAGAACTGTTCGGGGTGCCACCGTTGAGGCGGATGGCGGGGAAATGGGGATGAATCCACTCGTTCAGATCGCACCAGCAGCGGCTGGCAAAGAGCTCAAGGGCCGGCAGTATTGGCGCAGCCTCGACGAGGCCGCAGCCACGCCTGAGTTTGCGGAGTGGGCGCAGCGCGCTTTCCCCGAGGGCGTGGCCGAAGGCGTGGCTGTCGACGGCGCGAGCCGCCGTACGCTGCTGAAGCTGATGGCCGCAAGCTTCGGGCTTGCCGGGCTCACCGCCTGCCGCCGTCCCGTGGAGAACATTCTGCCGTTCGCGCGCGCCTCCGAGGGTTACGTCCACGGCAAGCCCATGCATTACGCTACCGTCGCGACGTTGAACGGCGCGGCTACGGGCTTGATCGTCGAGTGCAACGAAGGCCGTCCGACGAAGATTGAGGGCAATCCGAGGCATCCGTATTCGCTCGGCGCGACGAACGCGTTCCTGCAAGCCTCCGTGCTGAGCCTCTACGACCCCGACCGGACGAAGCAGGTGACGCACCAGGGCGCGCGCAGCAACTGGGACGAATTTGCGGCGTGGGCGCGGGCGATGTTCACCGCAGACCGCCAGGGCGACGGCGCCGCGCTGCGCATCGTCAGTGAAAAAATCGCGTCGCCGGCGCTCGCGCAAGTGCGGGATGAGTTGCTTGGGAAATTTCCCAAGGCGCAATGGATCGAATATGAGCCGGTGAATCTCGACGCTGTGCGTGCGGGAGCAGCGCTCGCCACGGGGCAGGCTGTTGAGCCTCACCTTCTCTTCGACAAAGCCGACGTTGTCTTCTCGCTGGACTGCGATTTCCTCGGACTGGACGCGGCGACGATCCTGCCCGTGAAGCTGTATTCGCGCCGCCGCAAGGTCGAGAAGCCTGGTGACGAATTGAACCGGCTCTACGTCGCCGAGGCGAACTACACGATCACGGGCGCGATGGCCGACCACCGTTTGCGCTCCAAAGTCGGAGACATCGGCAGCCTCGCTTTGGCTCTGGCGAAGGAGCTGAACGTCTCGGGCGCGGAACTGAAAGTTGTTGGCAATCCCGCGGACAAGGCGAACCGGTTTGTTGCGGCACTCGCAAAGGATCTGGCGGCGCATAAGGGCCGCTCAATCGTGATCGCGGGTCCGCGGCAGCCCGCGGCGGTGCATGCGCTCGTGTTCGCGATCAACGCCGCGCTGGGCAACATCGGCCAGACCATTGTCTTTACGAAGGCTGCCGGGAGTGATGCGAAAACATTGGAGCAGGTCAGGCAACTCACCACGGATCTGCGCGCCGGCATCGTCAAGTCGGTAGTCATCCTGGGCGGCAATCCCGTCTACTCGCTGCCCGCCGATGTACCGCTGGCGGACGCGCTCAAGCGGGCATCGATCACAGTCGCGCTCACCGAGGACGAGAACGAAACGTGGGCGCTGTGCGGTTGGCGCCTGCCGCAATCGCACGCGCTCGAAAGCTGGGGCGACGCGCGGGCGCTCGACGGGACGGCGTCCATTCAGCAGCCGATGATCGAGCCGCTCTATGGCGGCAAGAGCGTGTTGGAAGTGGCGGCGACTCTGGCGGGCCGCGAGCCGGCGACGGGCTATGAGATCGTCAACGGCTATTGGACGTCGCAATGGCCGCCGGCCGAACGCGGCAAGAAGTGGAACGCGTCGCTGTACGACGGCGTCATCGCCGGCACGCAGGCGCCGCCGGTGAACGTGGCCGTCGATGCAAAGCGGGTCTACGCCGCAGTGGCGGCGCAGATTCAACCGGCCGCGAGCGGCTTGGAAGTCGCGTTCTATCCGAGCCACGGGCCTTATGACGGACGCTACGCCAACAACGCGTGGCTGCAGGAAGCGCCGAATCCGATCACGAAGGTCGTGTGGGACAACGTGGCGCTCGTCAGCAAGCGGACTGCCGCGGCGCTCGGTTTGAACGATGGTGATGTCGTCGCGCTGGCGAAAGACGGACGCCGCATCGAGACGCCGGTGCGGATTCAGCCGGGCCATGCGGACGATTCGATTTCGTTGGCGCTCGGTTACGGCCGCGCGGTGTGCGGGCGGGCGGGTCAAGGCGTCGGTCATCGCGTGGAAGCGCTGCGCTCGACGGCGGCGTTCTTCTATGCCTCCGGCGTGGAGTTGCGCAAGACCGGCGCAACGTACGATGTCGTCACCACGCAGGAACACCACCGCATGGAAGGGCGGCCGATCGTTCGCGAAGCCACGGTGGAGGAGTACAGGAAAGAGCCGGAGCGGATCAAGGAGATGGCCGAGTCGCCCCACGGCCTGACGATGTTCCCGTTTGTCGATTATTCGAAAGGCTACCAGTGGGGCATGGCGGTCGATCTGAACGCCTGCATCGGCTGCAACGCGTGCCTGGTGGCGTGTCAATCGGAAAATAACATTCCGGTAGTCGGCAAAGATCAGGTGGAGCGCGGGCGCGAGATGCATTGGATCCGTCTGGACCGCTACTACACGGGCTCGGACGAAGAGGCGCAGATCGTCACCCAGCCGATGGCCTGCCAGCAGTGCGAGAACGCGCCGTGCGAGTCGGTCTGCCCGGTAGCGGCCACGTCGCACAGCCCCGAAGGGTTGAACGACATGGCGTACAACCGCTGCGTCGGTACGCGGTACTGTCTCAACAACTGTCCGTACAAGGTGCGCCGCTTCAACTTCCTGGCTTGGAACAAGGACGTGCCGGAGGTACGAAAGCTCGGCTTCAACCCCGACGTGAGCGTGCGTATGCGCGGCGTCATGGAAAAGTGCACGTACTGCGTGCAGCGCATCGAAAAGCACAAGATCGCGGCCAATGCCGACGGCCGGCGGACGTTGCGGGACGGCGAGATTCAGAGCGCGTGCCAGCAGGTGTGCCCCGCCGATGCGATCGTCTTCGGCAACATCAACGATCCCGCGAGCCGTGTGGCGCGACTGAAAAAACAGGCTCGCAACTACGAGGTGCTCGGGGAACTGAACATCCGTCCGCGCACGACCTACCTGGGCCGGTTGCGCAATCCCAATCCGGAATTGGAGAAGGAGAACGCATAGTTCATGGCAGATCTGGCAATCGATCCGACCGTGGAATTGAATCCGCCCCTCGTGCGGGGCGGCATGACGTACGCGGACGTCAGCGCGAAGATCAGCGCGATCACGGAGAACAAGCCGCCGAAGCAATGGTATTACCTGATCAGTGTTTCGAGCCTGATGACGGTGATGCTCTTCGGATGCCTGGCCTACCTTGTCACCACCGGCATCGGCGTGTGGGGCAACAACAATCCTGTCGGTTGGGGCTGGGACATTACGAACTTCGTATGGTGGATCGGCATCGGCCACGCGGGGACGCTGATCTCCGCCGTGCTGTTCCTGTTCCGCCAGAAGTGGCGGACCTCGATCAACCGCGCGGCTGAAGCGATGACGCTGTTCGCCGTGGCGTGCGCCGGTATCTATCCGCTGTTCCACACGGGCCGTCCGTGGCGCGCGATCTATTGGTTGTTCCCCGCGCCAAACCCGTACCTGAACCTGTGGCAGAACTTCCGTAGCCCGCTGGAGTGGGATGTCTTCGCGGTCTCGACGTATGCCACGGTCTCGGCGCTGTTCTGGTTCACGGGCTTGATCCCCGATCTGGCAACGCTGCGCGATCGCGCTACCAGCCGCGGCCGCAAGGTGCTCTTTGGCATTCTGAGTCTCGGCTGGCGCGGCTCATCGACGCAGTGGCGCCATTATGAGTTGGCCTACCTGATTCTCGCGGGCCTTTCGACGCCTCTCGTGCTGTCCGTGCACTCGATCGTTTCTTTCGACTTTGCGACGGCGGTGATTCCGGGTTGGCACACGACGATCTTCCCGCCGTATTTCGTTGCTGGCGCCATCTTTTCCGGCTTCGCCATGGTGGTCACATTGATGACCGTGGCGCGCTGGGTCTATGGACTGCAGAACCTGATCACGACCAAACACCTCGAAAACATGTGCAAGGTGCTGATCGCGACGGGCCTGATCGTGGGCTTCGCCTACGGCACCGAGTTCTTCATGGCCTGGTACAGCGGCAACCCGTATGAGCGCTTCACGTTCATCAACCGCGCCTTCGGCCCGTACTGGTGGGCGTACTGGACGATGATCACCTGCAATGTGATCTCACCGCAGTTTTTCTGGATCAAGAAGTTTCGCACTTCGCCGCTGCTGATGTTTATCATTTCGATCTTCATCAACATCGGCATGTGGTTCGAGCGCTTCGTCATCATCGCCAGTTCGCTGCACCGCGATTATCTGCCCGCTTCGTGGGGCTACTTCCGGCCGACCTGGGTCGACATTTGCACGTTCGCTGGGACCATCGGTTTGTTCCTTACGCTGTTCCTGCTGTTCCTGCGCTTCCTGCCGATGATCGCGATGAGCGAGGTGAAGGGCGTGCTGCACCAGCAAATCGAAGAAGGGAAGGGGAGCCGCTGATGGCAACCGGAATTCTCGATAAGCTCCTGCTGCCCGCGTTTCTGAAGCCGGAAACGGCGAGCCGGCATTACGGTGTGGTCGGTGACTTCGACACACCCGAAGATCTGCTGCGCGCGATCCGCACGCTACGTGTCGCGGGCTTCACGAAGATGGAAGCCTACACGCCATTTCCGATTCACGGGATCGATGAGGCGTTGGGCGAGCCCCGCTCGCCGCTGGGCCGTGTTGTGATCGTTGCCGCTCTCTTTGGCTTGGCCAGCGCGATTGCCCTGCAATGGTGGACGGGCGCGGTCGACTACAAGCTCGTCATCGCGGGCAAGCCGTTGTTTGCTCTCGAACCTTCGGTGCCGATCATGTTTGAGTTGAGCGTGCTGTTCGGGGCGTTCGGCGCTCTATTCGGCATGTTCCATCTGAACCGCATGCCGACTTACTACCACGCCTTCTTCAACTACTCGCGCTCCGAGGGCGCGAGCAACGACCGTTTTCTGCTGGCGGTGGAAGCGGCCGATCCGCAGTTCCGCGGCGAAGAATTGAAGACGCTGCTCGATTCGCTCGGCAGCCGTCACTCGGAACTGGTGGAGGCCTGAGATGTCCATGCTCCACCGATTTGCCAGCACTCGAACGCTCGCCGCCGTTGCGACCGCGGCGCTCAGCCTGTTCGCTGCGGGGTGCTCGAACTTCCCGTCGCGCGATCCGCAGATCTGGGTGTTTCCGGACATGAAGAAGCAGGACAAGGTCAAGTTCGAAACGTCAAGCCCGTTCTTCGCTGACGGCCGCGGGAGCCGCCGGCCCGTTGACCACACCATCGCTCAGGAGACGTATCGGCCCGACACGGCGTATGCCACGGGCATTGCAGACGACGGCACGTACGTCGCGAAGAACCCCGAACCGATCGACCATGAAACGCTGGTGCGGGGCGAAGCGAAGTTCAACGTGTACTGCGCGCCGTGCCACGACCGGACGGGCTCCGGACGCGGTGTTGTTCCAGCAAAGACCACGTGGGTTCCGGGCAACCTGCACGATGAACGCATCGTGAATTTTGTGGACGGCGAGATCTACCACGTCGTCACGTCGGGCCGCCGGTCGATGCCGAGCTACCGCTTTCAGATTTCGGAAAAGGATCGCTGGGCGATCGTGGCGTACGTGCGGGTCCTGCAGCGGGCGTGGCTGGGCAAGCTCAATGAAGTGCCGCCCGAAACGCAGGGGAGGTTGAGGTAGCTCCATGGCGCACACTCATTCGCAAGAGACCGACACGTACTTCGTCGGCGCGGAGAACTGGACGCGCGTGCGCAACGCCATCCTGTTCGTGGCGATCCTGGCGTGGTTTGGCGCCGCCGTGGGCTATGTCACGGACCCGGAGCACTTCTACTGGTCCTATCTCGTGGCCTTCGTGTTTTCCATCAGCATCGCGATCGGCGCGTTGTTCTTTGTGATGGTGCAACACCTGACGGGCGCGGCGTGGAGTGTGACGGTACGGCGGCTGATGGAAGCCTTGATGCGGACGACGCCGCTGTTCCTGGTGCTCTTCGTGCCCGTGCCGTTCGGCTTGCATTACCTCTACGAGTGGTCGCGTGGCAGCGCGGCGGCCGATCCGGTGTTGAAGCTGAAACTCAGCTACCTCAACGCCGAATGGTTCACCATTCGCGGCTTCCTGGTCATCGGAATCCTGAGCCTGTGGGCGCTCGTGCTATATGCGAAATCGCGCCAGCAGGACAACTCCGGCATTGCGCGGCTGAGCCTGAGCGCCGAGCGTTGGAGCGCGCCGGGCGTGCTGGTGCTGTTCATCGCCAGCTCCGTGGCCAGTTTCGACTGGATCATGTCGCTCAATCCCCGCTGGTATTCGACGATGTTCGGCGTGATCTTCCTGTCTGGCGGCGCGATGGGTTTCGTCGCTGTGCTGATCCTGCTGTGCCTGTGGCTGCGCACAAACGGCTACCTCGTGAACACCGTCAACACCGAACACTACCACGACCTCGGCAAGTGGCTGTTCGCGCTGATGATTTTCTGGGCCTACGTGGCGTTTTCCCAGTACATGTTGATCTGGTACGGCAACATGCCGGAAGAGACCATCTGGTTCAAGTCGCGCTTTCAGGGTTCCTGGCTCTACGTGGCGTTGCTGCTGGTGGCCGGGCACTTCCTGCTCCCGTTGTTCGCCATGCTGCCGCGCTCGGTCAAACGCCACCGCGGGGCACTGGCGTTTTTTTCCGTATGGCTGCTGCTGATGCACTACGCCGACCTCTACTGGCAGGTGATGCCGGTCTATTACACCCGCGGATTCGGCCTGAGTTGGTTGAGCCCGGTGTGCGTGCTGGCGCTCGCATCGACAATGGCGCTGGTCTTCTGGTCGAGCTTCCGCGAGCAGCCGCTGGTTCCCGTCGGCGACCCGCGTTTGAAGGAGTGCCTGGCGTTCCACAACGCGTGACGGCGCCAGGAAAGGTCTATGGCAGAGATCAACAAAGACGTTCGTTTTGAGGGTGAGATCAACTTCGACCGGCGCGATGCCAAGGCCGGTTTGATCGCGACCGTTTCGCTCGTCTGCATTCTCGTGATCGTGTTCTTCATCGGCGCAATCTACTGGCTCTACACCGTGACCTTCGAGCGGGTCGAGTACGACCAGTACACCGGCGTCGCCAGCAAGGAACTAATTGCGATCCGGGAACGCGAAGATGAGCAACTTCACAAGTACGGCTACATCAATAAAGACAAGGGGATTGTTCGATTGCCCGTGGAGCGCGCGATGCAACTCGTGGAAGAGGAAGCGAAGGCCGGCAAGGTGAGCTGGAACACGCGCACTTATCCCGCCACACCGGAGTTGCCGGGCGGCGCCGCGGGGATGCGGTGGAAGGCGGATGGAAGCGGGTCGGCGGCGGGAGCCGCGGCAAAGTAGCATGCGACGTTTCGGCAAGCCCGGTCTTTTGGCGGCGGGTATTCTGGCCCTCGGCGGGCTGGCGTGTGCGCAGAGCCGGGAAGAGATCAAGCCCAAAGAACTCGACGAAGTCGGCGTCACCGAACAGCTCAACAAGAAGGTGGATCTGAATCTGACCTTCGTCGCCGAGGACGGCTATCCGCACGCGCTCAAGGAATACTTCCATTCCGGACGGCCGGTCATTTTGAATCTCGTCTATTACACCTGCAAGATGCTGTGCAACGTCGTGCTCAACGCCCAGGTGCAATCGTTGCGCAAGCTCGACTGGACGCCCGGCGAGCAATACGAGATCGTGACCATCAGCATCGACCCGGCCGAGAACTTCGGTCTGGCGCGCGAGAAGAAGGCTTCGTATCTGGAAAGCTTCGGGCGGCCGGCGCCGGGCTGGCATTTTCTGGCCGACAACGACGGCAACGCGCGGCGTCTGGCGCGGCAGATCGGGTTCGGCTACAAGTTCGATCCCGCGAGTGCGCAGTACGCGCACCCGGCGGTGATTTTCGTGTTGACGCCCGAAGGCCGCGTGAGCCGCTACCTGTACGGCGTGCAGTTCAAACCGCTGGACGTGCGCCTGGCGCTTACCGAAGCGGCCGCGGGGAAATTCGGCGTGAGCGACCGGATCCTGCTGTTCTGTTTTCATTACGACCCGGCGGAGCGGAGCTATGTGCCGTTCGCCCAAAACGTCATGAAAGCTGGCGGTGTGTTGACCTTGTTCGTGCTGGGCTTGATTTTCTTCCGCATCTGGCGCCGTGAACGGAAGCGCGCGGTTGCGAACCGGGGAATGGTAACTGCGAAATGAACTGGCTTCAAAGTTTCCTGCTGCCGAAAGCGGCCGCCACCCACGCGAGCGACGTTGATGGACTCTTCATGTTCATCATCGGGCTCACGCTTTTCTTCTTCTTCTTCAACGGCGCTTTGACGTTTTACGCCGCACGCCGCTGGCGCCGCCGCGCGGGCGACGAGGCCACGCCGCACATCACGCACAACACGAAGCTGGAACTGATCTGGAGCATCATTCCGCTGATCGTGGTGATGCTGATCTTTTTCTGGGGCTTCAAGGGTTACATCAACGCCGCGGTGGCGCCGAACGACGCAACCGAGATTGTCGTGACGGCGAAGAAATGGGTCTGGCAGTTCGAGTATCCCGACGGCACGCGCACGCTGAACGAGCTGCACGTCCCAATCAATAAGCCTGTAAAGCTTGTAATGCACTCGGAGGACGTGATTCACAGTTTCTTCGTGCCGAGTTTCCGCCTGAAGCGCGACGTCCTGCCGGGCCGCTATACGGAGCTGTGGTTCACGGCCACCGAGCCGGGCGTGCAGCAGGTCTTCTGCGCCGAGTACTGCGGCAAGGGCCATTCGGATATGCTCGCCAAGATCCACGTCGACACGGACGAGGAGTACGCGACATTCCTGCGCGAAGGCGACGAGCAGGTGCGGCAGATGCCGCTCGCGCAACTGGGACGGATGGTGTACGAGAACAAAGGTTGCGCCACATGTCATTCGGTCGACGGCACCCGCGGTCAGGGACCGTCGTGGAAAGGCATCTACGGCAACGTCGAGCAGGGCACTGACGGCAAGGGCCACCGGGTGGACGACAACTACATTCGCGAGTCGATCCTCTATCCCCAGGCGGTGGTTGTACTGGGCTACCAACCGATCATGCCGACGTTCCAGGGCCTGCTGCGCGAGCGCGAGATTCAGGGCGTGATCGAGTACATCAAGAGCCTGAAGTAGGACGGTTTCTCAGAGGGGCGCAAGACCATGGCGGATGCACAAACGTTGACATTACCAAACACCGCGGGCCACCTCCACGGCGATTACCTGGACGATCCGAAGGGCTTGTGGAGCTGGCTCACTACCGTCGATCACAAACGCATCGGCGTCATGTACCTTTGGTCGGTCGCGTTGTTCATGGTCGTCGGCGGGCTGCTGGCGATGCTCATCCGCATTGAGCATCTCACGCCCGGCCGCACGATCATGGACGCCGAAATGTACAACCGGGTATTCACGCTGCACGGCGCCATCATGACGTTCATGGTGATCATCCCGGCGATCCCCGGCATTCTCGGCAACTTCGCCATGCCGCTGTTGCTCGGCGCGCGGGACGTCGCGTTTCCGCGGGTCAATCTCGCGAGCCTGTACCTTTACTGGATCGGTTCGTTGATGGCCGTGGGCACGCTCTTCATGGGCGGCATCGACACGGGCTGGACATTCTACACGCCGTACAGCACGACGACGGGCGGCGGCGTCACGCTCGTTGCATTCGCCGTCTTCGTGCTTGGCTTTTCTTCAATCTTCACCGGCGTCAACTTCATCGCCACCGTGCACAAGCTGCGGGCTCCAGGCATGGGCTGGTTCGAGATGCCGTTGTTCTGCTGGGGCATGTACGCGACGGCGCTGATCCAGATTCTGGCTACGCCGGTTCTCGGTATCACGGTATTGCTGCTCGCCATGGAGCGCCTGCTGCACATCGGCATCTTCGACCCGCAACTCGGCGGCGACCCGGTGCTGTTCCAACACTTCTTTTGGTTCTATTCGCACCCGGCGGTCTACATCATGATCCTGCCGGCGATGGCCGTGATGTCCGAAATCATTCCCGTGTTCTCGCGCAAGACGATTTTCGGCTACAAGGCGATTGCCTTCAGTTCGGTCGCCATCGCCTTGCTCGGATTTTTCGTGTGGGCGCACCACATGTTCGTCGCCGGCATGAGCACCTTCGCCGCCGCGATCTTTTCGTTCCTCACCTTCTTCATCGCCATCCCTTCGGCAATCAAAGTCTTCAACTGGATTGCGACGATGTGGGAAGGCTCGATCGAGCTGCGTACGCCGATGCTGTACGCCATTTCGTTCCTGCTGCTGTTCACCATCGGCGGCCTGACGGGCCTGTTCCTGGCGTCACTCGCGACCGACGTGCATCTGCACGACACGTACTTCGTCGTGGCGCACTTCCACTACGTGATGGCGGGATCGAACCTGGTGGCGCTGCTCGCCGGCCTGCACTACTGGTGGCCGAAGATGTTCGGCCGGTTGTACAACGAAGCCGTGGCGCGCGTCGGTTGCGTGCTCGTCTTCATCGGTTTCAACGCGACGTTCATTCCGCAGTTCGTGCTGGGCAGCCGCGGCATGCCGCGCCGCTATTTCAACTACCTGCCGCAGTTCCAGGCGTTGCATGTCGCTTCGACAATCGGCGCGATGATTCTGGCCGCGGGACTCTTTCTGACGCTCGCGAATCTGCTGGCGTCGTTCCGCCGGCGCAAGGCCATGGCGGACAATCCGTGGTCGGGCAAGACGCTGGAGTGGGCCACGTCCTCTCCGCCGCCGACGCACAATTTTGAAGGCCAGCCTGTGCCGCTGCACGGCCCGTACGATTACCGTCCCGTGCCCGCGCCGATCGGCAGCGAAGCGCACACCGGTTGAGGATACGAATTGCCGAGGACCCAATTGCCATGAGTCAAGCCATCACAACGGCCCACGCCGAAGCGGAGCACCCGCAGTTCCTGCAACACCATTTCAACGAGATGGGGCAGCAACTGGATGCGACGAAGATCGGCATGTGGCTTTTCCTGGTGACCGAAGTGCTGCTGTTCGGCGGGCTTTTCGTCGGCTACGGGATCATGCACGCCAAGCATCCCGCGGCCTTTCTGGCGGCGCATCACCATCTGAATCGCGCCATGGGAACGCTGAACACCGTCGTGCTGCTCGTCAGCAGCTTCACCATGGTCATGGGCGTGTGGTCCGCACAGCGGTCGCGCAAGAAACTGCTGATCCTGTTTCTGGTGCTGACGCTGCTGCTCGCGGGAACATTTCTGTGCGTGAAGTTCTTCGAGTACCAGCACAAGTTCGAGGAAGGCCTGTTGCCGGGAACGTTCTATACGCACCAGGGCGACACAGTCCCGGGCCAGTTCATGTTCTTCAGCTTCTATTTCCTGATGACGGGCCTGCACGGGGTGCACGTGGTGCTGGGAATGAGCGCAATTACATGGTTATTGTTCCGCGCCATCCGCGGCGATTTCTCGGCGAGCTATTACGGCCCCGTCGATTTGGTGGGCCTGTACTGGCACTTGGTTGACATGATCTGGATCTACCTCTTCCCGCTGATGTACCTGATTTCGTGAGGACGCCAAGCCATGCAAGAGACTGCTCATTCTCATCCCGTCACGAGTCCCAAGGTGTACATCGCGGTGCTCGCCGCGTTGCTCGTGCTCACGGCCATTACCGTGACCGCCGCGGGTATCGACTTCGGCCCGTACAATACGGTGATTGCGCTGGTCATCGCCACGCTGAAGGCATCGCTGGTGGCGCTGTTCTTCATGCATCTGCGGCATGACAAGTTTGACGCCGTGGTCTTCCTGGGCGGCGTGATGTTTCTCGCCGTGTTCCTGATCTTCACGCTGTTCGATATAGACTCACGGGTTGAAATCCTGCCGGCGAACCTGAAGGAACCGGTGAAGGAATTCCCTGGCGCGCCGTTGAACCAGCGCGTGCAACCCTCGACCGGCGCACCGGCCGCCGGACCGCCCGCGAATCCGTAGAGGCCGTTTGGAAACAAGAAGACCGGCGCCCTGTTGGCTAGAGCGCCGGCCGGATGTTTATGCGCCGCGAATTTAATTCAGCGGTACGACGTTTTCCGCCTGCAAGCCTTTCGGTCCCGTCTTGACCTCAAATTCGACTTCCGTGCCCTCGTGGAGCACGCGATAGCCTTTCATTTGGATTGTCGAATGGTGAACGAAGACGTCCTCCCCTGTTTGCCGCTGGATGAACCCAAAGCCCTTTGCGGCATTGAACCACTTCACGATCCCTCGTTCTCTCACTGCTTTACTTCTCCTCGGTCGGAACTCTCGTCTGGCCGCACTTTGCCTCTCGGCGTCTGACCACGGGGAAACGCTGGGAGGAGCCACTGGGCGCAGGAACGAACAACCCCCTCCACGGGGTATTGAAACCGAGTATCGCAGAGAAGCGGAGACGCTTCAACAGGTATTTGCCGGGCTTGTCCGAGCGCCGCCCGTAAAGCAATGCAACGAACTATGCGAGCTTCGTTCCGCCGTACGCGGCATCCAGCAGTTCCACCACGTGCATCACGCGCTGCCCGTGGCCGTGTTGATCGACGCCCGCGCGCAGTTGTAGCATGCAACCTGGATTGGCGGTGGTGATGATCTCCGCGCCGGTCGCGTTGGCGCACTCGATCTTGTGCTCGATCAGCGCCGCGGCCATCTCGTCCTGGACCACGTTGTAGACGCCCGCGCTGCCGCAGCAGATTTCGCTCAATGGCAATTCGACGAGCTTCACGCCGGGAATCTGCGCCAGCAGTTGGCGCGGCGCGTCGTGAATCTTCTGGCCGTGCAGCAGGTGGCACGAGTCCTGGTACGTCACGCGCGCGTCGATGCGGCCCGGCTGGCGCGTCAGCCCGATGGCGGCGAGAAACTCGTTCACGTCGCGCATCTTCTTGACGAACTCCCGCGCGCGGTCCGCGTATGCGGGGTCGCGCTCCAGCAAATCGTCGTATTCCTTTAGCGTCGAGCCGCAGCCGGCGGTGTTGCTGATGATGGCGTCGTAGTGGCCGGGCAGCAGCGCGTCGATGTTCTGGCGCGCCAACTCGCGGGCCCGCTCGCGCTCGCCCGAATGCGTGTGCAGCGCGCCGCAGCAGGTCTGGTCCGCCGGCACGTGCACCTCGCAACCGTTGGCCGTCAGCACGCGCACCGTCGCCTCGTGCAAGCGGGCGAAGAAGATGTTGGCGATGCAACCGCCGAGCAGCGCCACGCGGTAGCGCTGTTTGCCCTCCGCGGGAAAGACGCGTCCGTAGTTCGAGAAAAACGTGGGCAACTGCGCGGGCGGCGAGAGCGGCTCGATGCGGCCTAACTTGCCGAAGAGTTTCAGCACGCCGCAGCCTTCCACAATACGGCGCACGCCGGTCTGCTCATAAAAATACAGCAGCACGCCGATTGTTTTGAGCCACGCCCGCGAGGGCAGCACACGGTCGAAGACGAAGCCGCGGAGCCAGCGTTCGGTGCGCGACTGCGGGAGCTTCGCTTCCTGCTTCGCCACTTGAATTTCCGCGCGCGCCGCCTCGATCATGCGGCCATACGGCACGCCCGACGGGCAGGCCGTTTCGCACGAGCGGCAAGCCAGGCACAGATCCAGGTGCTGCACGTAGCTTGGTCCCATCTCCATCTGGCCCGTGGCGACCTGCACCATCTGGTAAACACGCCCGCGCGGCGAGTCCATCTCCAACCCGAGTTCACGATAGGTTGGGCAGGCGTTCAGGCACAAACCGCAATGGACGCACTTGTCGAGATCGAAAGGCGCCGGCGCATCGGCATTGCGGCCGGTGCGCACGCTCGGGAAGGGCGTGCGGACTTCAGAGGCGGCCATAGAGCCTCCCCTGGTTGAGCAGACGCTGGGGATCGAACAACAGCTTCAAACGCTCCATTACGGCAAAATCCTCCGGCGGCGCGGGCCACAGCGCACACACCGCGCGCACATCCGCGCCGGACCACTCGACTACGCGGCTCCACGGCTGCGCCTGTGTCGCGAGCAGCCACGCCTGCAACTCCGCCACGCTTTCGAAAGCGAGATAGGTGACTCCGTTGCCAGCACGCGCGAGGCACGGCGCAGCGGTCGATTGCAGGACGGCGCCGAGTGCGCTGAGCGGGTGGCTCACACGGACGACGGAGCGCGCCGGAGATTGGCCCATCCAGCGCGGCGCGAACTCCTGCGCCGCCTGCCAGAACTCCGCTTCGCGCGCATCTTCGATCCCATCCGATCCGGCGAGTTCGCGGCCGTAGCGGGCGAGCACGGCGGGGCTCCCTCCGGCACGAACGGCCAGCACGAAGCCCGCGACACCGGCGCGCTTGGCCGCGGCGGGATTCAGAAGGTCGACGGCGAAGGGCTGCAGGACGCCGGTGAGCACGCGGTCGCGCGCCGCCAGGCATTCGTCCACAGTGTTGAAGGCGAACAGGAAGGTGCGGGTCGCCTCCGGCGCGGGCGCCAGCTTGAAATTGACGCTCGCAATCGCGGCCAGCGTGCCGAAGCTGCCGATCAGCGCCTTTTGCATGTCGAGGCCCGCAACGTTTTTGACGACCATGCCGCCCGTTTGCGCCAGCGTGCCATCGAGCGTGGCGATGGTCATGCCGATCACCATGTCGCGCGCTGTGCCGAAATGCCGGCGCTGCGGGCCGCTGCAGTTGGCGGCCAGCGCACCGCCGACTGTGGCCGTCGCCGCGCACGGCGGATCGAGCGGCAGCATCTGGCCCTGCGCGGCTACTGTCTCAGACAGCTCCCGCCAAGGCGTGCCGGCCGCGACGCGAATGGTCAGGTCGTGCGGTTCGTAAGCGAGGATGCCGGTCAGGCCGTCGAGGCGCAGATCTACCTCCGCGCTGGGCGGCGCTCCGCCCATGGCGTCCTTACTCCCCGCGCCGCGCAGCGCAATAGAGCGCCCGGCGGAGGCCGCGGAGTGCAAAGCCGCGGCGAGTTCTTCAGCGCTCGACGGTCGAATCAATTCCATATCCAAACCAGGATCTATTATCGCCGATGCACGCCGCCGCTGACGTCTGGACCGGCGCGCGCCGCGAGTGTCGGCGCATCGGCCGCGCGCCGTGCAGAGCAGTTCGCTTTCAACCTCGGTATCCTGAGGGTTTGCCGGTCTGGTAGCGTGTTTCAAGCAACGGAGGTTAGCGCAGTTGAATCCTAAAATCGGAATCATCGGCGGGAGCGGTCTTTATTCCATGCCGGGCTTCACGGCTCAGCATGAGGTACGCGTCGATACGCCCTTCGGCGACCCGTCGGATCCCTACGTTGTCGGCGAGTTGGAAGGCAAGCCCGTGGCCTTTCTGGCGCGCCACGGCAAGGGCCACCGCATCAGCCCGTCGGAGCTGAATTTCCGCGCCAATATCTACGGTTTCAAAAAGCTCGGTGTCGAATACATCTTCTCGCTGAGCGCCGTCGGTTCGCTGAAAGAAGACCACAAGCCGCTCGACTTCGTGATCCCCGATCAGTTTCTCGATCGCACGCACGGGCGCGTGTCGACGTTCTTCGGCGACGGCCTGGTGGCGCACGTCAGCTTCGCCGATCCCGTCTGCCCGCACGTGGCGCAGGTGCTCTATGAGGCCTGTAAGGAAGTCGGCGTGAACGTGGCGCTCGGCGGCACGTACGTCTGCATGGAAGGTCCCGCGTTTTCGACGAAGGCCGAATCGAACCTGTACCGGAGCTGGGGCATGGACGTCATCGGCATGACGAACTTGCAGGAAGCGAAGCTCGCCCGCGAGGCCGAGATCTGCTACTCCACCGTGGCCATGGTGACGGATTATGACTGCTGGCACACCGATCACGACGCGGTCACGGTCGCGGACATCGTCCACAACCTGACGCAAAACGCCGAGAACGCCGCGAAGGTCGTAAAGGCGGCCGTGCGGAAGTTGGATACGGCGGCGCGGCCGTGCGAATGCGGCCACGCGCTGGCGACCGCTCTGTTAACCGATCCGCAGGCCGTTCCCGCGGCCACGCGCGCCAAGCTGGAGTTGCTGGTTGGAAAGTATCTCGCCCGCTAGACTCGCCACCGCGCTGCTCGACGACTGCCTGGCCGGGCGCGAGCCTGACGTTGAGCGCGTCGCTCAACTCGCGCGTCTGGCGCTGGACGAAGACGAAGCGGTCGCGCTCATTGCCAGCCGCAACCTCTTCGGCACGTTGGTGGAAGGGCTGGCCGACCGCTTCGAGCCGGCCCTTTGCGACGCGTACGCGCGCCTGTTTTCGCGAGTGATCGCCGCGGCGCTGACGGGCCTCGATCCCGCGGCGCTCACCGCGCGCTACAACGCGGTGCGGCGCGTGCGCCCGCCGGAGTTCGAGCCGGCGGATGTTTATGTGCTCTCGCGCGTCACCTTGGGCGCCGACATCGCCGTGACGAGCTTGTTAATGGATGGCGCACGCCAGCGCTATCCCCAGGCGCGGCTCTGGTTCGCTGGCCCGCGCAAAGCATGGGAACTGTTCGAAGGCTCGGACTGGTCGTTTCTGGAAGTGCCGTACGGGCGCACGGCACTGTTGCGCGACAGGCTGAGCGCGTTCGCGCCGCTCGAACGCGCGCTCAGCCAGCCGGGTGTGCTGTTGCTCGATCCGGACTCGCGCTTGACGCAGCTTGGCATGTTGCCGGTGTGCCCGGCCGGTGCGCATCACTTGTTTGAGAGCCGCGGATTCGGTGGCGATTCTCATGCGCCGTTGCCCGCGCTCGCGCGCGAGTGGATCCGCCAGACGCTCGGCGTGGAGCGGTGCGAGCCGTGGTTTCACCCGCGGGTCGACCACGCGCTGCCGGGGCGCAATGTGGCGGCCGTGAGCTTCGGAATTGGCGAGAACCCGGCCAAGCGCGTGGCCGATCCTTTCGAGGAACAGACGCTGCGGTATCTGCTGGACCGCGGCTGGCAGGTGCTGCTCGACACGGGCGCGCCGGGCGGGGAAGAGGACCAGCGGGTGCGGGCCGCCGTGACGCGCCTTGGCGCCGCGGGGCAGCGCATCGCTCTGCATGCGGGCAGCTTCGCTTCTTTCGCCGCGTTCATCGCCGGTGCGCAACTCTACGTGGGCTACGATTCCGCCGGCCAGCACGTCGCCGCCGCTTTGGACGTGCCCCTGGTGTCCATCTTCGGCGGCTTTCCCTGCGAACGGATGTTCGAGCGTTGGCAGCCGGACGGTCTGGGTCCCAAGCGCGTCATCGCCGTGCGGAACCAGAGCGTTGAGAATTTGATCCGCGAAACACAGGCCGCAATTGAAGCCGTTACGGCCGGCGCGCGAGGCTGAACGCCTTGCACTCGTCCCGTGATTGGGCGTGCGTTTGTGCCAGCGCAATTGTCTTTACCGCCGGGTGAGTCAATGGCGGGCGCGCACCCCGCAGCACAGAGCTCATGGCGGTTCTTGCGTATAGCCGGGAGCAGTCTGCTGCCGTCGGAGAAACGCCTCCGGGGAGCCGCGAATTTGAACGCATACCACTCACAGGTTCCCGGCCTACGCGTGTTTCTTGAGCTTCTTCACCATCCGCAGTTCGTTCTTTTCGCCGGGCACGATCTGGTAATGAACGTCGTCCATGATGCTGCGAATCAGGCGCAAGCCCAGGCCGCCCGAGCGCCGCTCGCGAATCAGCGCGTCGAGGTCTTCCTCTTCGACGCGCGCCGGGTCGAAGCCCTTGCCATCGTCGATGACTTCGAAGCGGATCGCATCGTCGTCGATCATCGCGCGAACGGTGACCTTATGCGTGGTCTCCAGGTCGTAGGCGTGCTCGATTACGTTGGCGCAAGCCTCGTCGACGGCCAGCGTGAGGCGCAGCACTTCCTTTTCGTCGAAGCCCGCCTGCGCGCCGATCGCCGAGACGAAGTCGCGAATCAGGGCCAGGTTCTCGGTGGAACTCGGCACCATCAATGTGAAGCTCTTTTCGAATTCCGCCACGGCGTTAATCCTTCCGCTCCGCCCCTTTGGCGAACAGAGCCAGGGCTGCCTCGACGCTGTCCACAATGTCGAACAGTTCATTGAAGCCGAGTACTTCGAACACCTGGTAGACCTTGGGCGCGATGCCGGCGAGCTTGATGTCGCCGCCCTTTTCCCGGATCTCCTCGATGAAGCTCATAAAGACGCCGAGCCCGGCCGACGAAATGTAGCTCAGGTTGCGGCAGTCGGCAATCAGCCGGATGTGCCCAGCCGCGGTCTCGTCCGCGATGGCATTTTCGAACTGCGGCGCGGTATGGGCGTCCAGGAACCCGTCCAGTGCAAGCACGACGGCTTCGTCCCGCTCGCTGCGCTCGACTCGAAAATTTGTGGCCACGCCTCGTTACTCCCTGTCCCGATGATTCCCGAAAAACGGTACAGTTTCCAGCATAGCCGTTGACGGCGATTCCGGCCTACACCCCACGCTCAGGTCCGCTTCAGGACCAGCGCCGTGATGTCGTCATGCTGCGGAGCCCCGGCGGCAAAATCGTCGATCGCCGTGAAGAGATGATCGAGAATCGTATCCGGCTGCTCCGCGCAATGGGCTTTCAGGCACTCGACTGTCCGGTCGAGGCCGAACTCTTCCTCCTCCAGGTTGTCCGCTTCCGTCACGCCGTCGGTGTATAGCAGCATCACGTCGCCTGGCGCGAGTTGCAGCGACCCCGATTCGTAGGTCCGGTTCGGCAGCAGGCCGACCGGCATGCCCGTGGCCCGCAGCAGTTCCACCTCGCCCGAGGCGCGCAACACAATGCCTTCGTTGTGCCCGCCATTGACGTACTCGCACGCGCCGCTGGCCGGATCGTATTTCAGGAAAAATGCCGTGGCATATTTGTTCGACGGCGTGGAGGCGTACAGCAGGTCGGACGTTTTGCCGGCCAGTTCGGTGATCGGCGGCCGGGCGCTCAGCAGCGCGCGCAACGTCGCCTGGAGATTAGCCATCAGCAGCGACGCCGCCACGCCCTTGCCGCTGATGTCCGCCACGCACAACAGGCTGACGCCGGATGCGGCGCGCAGCACGTCGTAGTAGTCGCCGCCGACCTGCCGCGCCTGGCGGTTGCGCGCGGCGAGGAACGTCGAGGCAAGGTCGGGCAGGCACTTGGGAAACAGGTCCTTTTGAATTGTCGCCGCGAGCGTGAGTTCCTGCTCGATCTGCTGGCGGTAGAGCGTGTCGCGGAAGTGCCAGGCGTTTTCGAACGCCACCGCCGCCTGAGCCATCAGGCCCTGGGCGAATTCCAGATCGGCCTTGCCATACGGCAGATTCAACGCGCGGGGGCCAAGCACCACGATGCCTTGCGTCTCCGCCGCGGCGCGCAGCGGCAACAGCAACAGTCCGTCGCGCAACACCGGCTTTTCCAGCGTTGCCGCTTCCCGCTGCAACTCCGCGCTACCCAACTCCTCCAGCCCCTTGACGCGCGCCACCGGCGGCTGACCGGCTTTCCAGGTAAACAAGGCGTGACGGCGTACGGCAAAACGGCCGCTGAGCGTCAGCAGCAGCATCTGCGCCAGCTCATCAACGTCAATCGTCGACGCGAGACCGCGTCCCAGGTCGAGCAGCGTGCGCAGCTCCTGGACCTTCTGATCGAGCGTCCGGTTGGTCCGCAGCACTTCGCGGTGCGCCCGCGCATTTTCAATGGAAGATGCCGCCAGGCCCAGCAGCGCTTCGAGGAATTCTTCTTCGCTCGCGTCCAGCGCGCCGCGCTTCGACGGCGAGAGCGCCAGCACGCCCGCCGGAGCGCTCGCGTCGCCGATCGGGAACGTCATCGTCAAACCCGCCGCCGCGGCAGCCGACGGATCGAACGGCTGGCCCGGCTGCAGCGTCTGGGCGCCGCGCGACTCGGCCACGCGCAGGCCATCTTCTTCGCGGATCGCCACCACGCCGCGCAGGCACAGCAGACGGCCCATGACGGTGCGCAGCAGGTGCTTCAGCAGCTCGTCGAGTTCCAGCGAGGCGTTCAGCAGCCGCGCGGATTCGAGCAGCGACTCGAGCCGCGAAGCGTCCAGGCGTGCGTCCGTGCGGCCGTCCATGGGGTTTACTATACCTTCATCGCGACGCTGGTTTCAGGACCGGAAAGCGTTGCCGTGATGTGGCGCCGTACCCGCGGGTACGCTCAGACCTTGGCGGCCTCGGCGACCGGTTCCAGCTCCTTGCGGTACTTGCATTCCTTGTTCGGGCACTCGGCAAAGTGGCCCGACTTCAGGTGCTTTTCGAGCAGGTACTTCGAGCCGCACTGCGGGCAGGTCTCGGCGATCGGCTTCGACCACGCCACGAAGTCGCACTCCGGATACCGGTTGCAGCCGTAGAAGACCTTGCCGCGTTTGGAGCGGCGCTCGATCAACTCGCCCGTGCCGCACTTCGGGCACGCGACGCCGGTCGTCTTCTGGACCACGTACTTGCACTTCGGGTAGTTCGAGCAGGCCGTGAATTCACCGAAGCGGCCCGTCTTGATGGCGAGCTGGTGGCCGCACTCGGGGCACTTCTCGTCGATCAGCACGTCGGGTTTGCGCTGCGCTCCGCCGATCTGCTTGGTCGTCTTGCAATCCGGATAACCCGAGCAGGCGTAGAAGGTGCCGAAGCGGCCCTTCTTGAGCACCATCGGCCGGCCGCAATTCTCGCAGTACTCCTCGGCGTCCTGCTCGGCGACCTCCACGGGACTGCCGCCGTCGCCGATGTCGTCGGCCACCAGCGTGGTTTCGCGCGTGTTGGTGCACTCGGGATAGCCCGTGCAAGCCAGGAAGTAGCCGTGCTTGCCCCACTTGATGACCATCGGCTTGCCACAGCGGTCGCAGGTCTGGTTCGTGGCGATCTCGGTGCGCTTCACGTCGCGCATCGAGCGGCTGGCTTCGTCGAGGTCCTTGCTGAAGCGCTCGTAGAACTCCTTCATCGCGTCGGTCCACGCGATGGAGCCATCCTCCACGTCGTCGAGCTGGCCTTCCAGCCGCGCCGTGTAATTGACGTCGAAGATGTCGTTAAAGCTTTCCACCAGCAGATCGGTCACGATCGTGCCGAGGTCGGTGGGGACGAACTTGCCGCCCTCTTTCTTGACGTACTCGCGTTCCTGAATGGTCGACAGGATCGAGGCGTAGGTGGACGGCCGGCCGATGCCGTCGGCTTCGAGTTCCTTCACCAGCATGGCTTCGGTGAAGCGCGGCGGCGGCTCGGTGAAGTGCTGTTCGGGATGGACCGACTTGAACTTGAGAATCTCGCCTTCGCTCACCTGCGGCAGGCGGTTCTTCAGCTCGTCGTCCTCTTCGTCCTTCTGGTCCTTGCCCTCTTCGTAGACCGCGAGGAAGCCGTCGAACTTGGGCACCGAGCCCGTGGCGCGCAGCAGGTATTCCATCGCGTCGCCGCCCTTGGCCGTGACCTCGATGGTCGTCTGGTCGAAGACCGCCGGCGTCATCTGCGACGCGACGAAGCGCATCCAGATGATGCGGTAGAGCTTCAGCTCGTCCTCGCTCAGATACTTCGCAATCGACTCCGGCGTGTGATGCACGGACGTCGGGCGAATCGCTTCGTGCGCATCCTGCGCCTGTTTCTTGGTCTTGTAGAAGTTCGGCGTCTCGGGCAGATACTGCTGCCCGTAGCGCTCGCCGATGAGCTGGCGCACCTCGGTCAACGCGTCGTCGGAGACGCGCGTCGAATCGGTACGCATGTAGGTGATCAGGCCGACCAGGCCCTCTTTGCCGAGCTCGATGCCTTCGTACAGCCGCTGAGCCAGCGCCATGGTGCGCTTCACGCTGAAGCGGATCTTGCGCGCGGCCTCCTGCTGCAGGGTCGACGTGATGAACGGCGGCACGGGGTTGCGCCGCTTTTCCTTGGTCGCGACGGATTGAACCCGGTACTCGCTGTGCTCCAGCGCCTGGACGACGGCCTGCGCGCTCGCTTCGTCGCCGATGGCGAAGTTTTCGCCGTTGCGCTTGGCAACCGCGGTCTTCAGCACCGGCGGCTTCTTGGCGTTCAGATGGACGTCGATCGACCAGTATTCCTGCTTGACGAACGCCTTGATCTCACGTTCGCGCTCGACGATCAGGCGCAGCGCGACGGTTTGCACGCGGCCCGCCGAGAGCCCGCGCCGGACCTTGTCCCAGAGCAGCGGGGAAATCTTGTAGCCGACCAGGCGGTCCAGCAGCCGGCGCGTCTGCTGCGCGTCGACCAGCGCCACATCCACCTGACGCGGATGCTCGAAGGCGCGCTTCACGGCGGACGACGTGATCTCGTTGAAGGTCACGCGGTGGAACTCGGGCCCGCCCGCCTTTTTCGGGCGCAGCTCTTCTTCCAGATGGAAACAGATGGCCTCACCTTCGCGGTCAGGGTCGGCTGCGAGGTAGACGGCGTCCGAGTCCTTGGCGGCGCGTTTCAGCTCGTCGATGAGCTTCTTCTTGCCCTCAATGACAACGTACGTGGGGCGGAAATCATGTTCCACATCGACGGCGAGGTCGTTTTTCGGCAGATCCTTGACGTGGCCCAGACTGGCTTTCACGACGAAGTTCTTGCCCAGGTATTTGCCAATCGTCTTCGCCTTCGCGGGCGATTCGACGATGACCAGAGATTTCGGCATAAAGACGGTTTCAGGCTACTAAATAAAAGATGGGCGCGGCAAACCGGCGATTCAGACGCTTGGGCCGCTCACCAAACTCAGAATACAAAAGTTGTCAAGCCGTGGCGGCGCGGCTGGCCTGCTTGTCGTTGCTGTTGAGCCAGTTACATCCATTTTTGCGCTGGCTCGGCGGCTCCTGCCGGCACGGGAAGTCTGCTGGCGTCAGTAGCAAGCGCTCTGCAGGTCGTGCTACCGGTGGACGGGTCAGTGCGCTGTCTTTGCACGCCGGCAGGCGTCTGCGACGGCGTTGGCAACCTACGTGGGGCTACCACACCAGCACGTAGCTCTTGCCGGGGAGTTGTTTGATCAGTCCCATCAGTTCGAGATCGAACAGGACGGCGATGGTCTCCGAGGCGCTCACGCCGGGCAGAGCATCCAGCAGATTGTCGAGCGGCGTGGGCGTGTCCGGGTGCAGCAGCTTGACCACGCGCTTGGCCAGCTCTTTGGTGGCCGCGGGCGCTTCGCCGTAGGGCAATTCCTGCTGCGCCGGCTCTTCCTGTTGCTGCTTGTGCGCCGCCGCCAGTTGCAGGCGGGCCTGCTCCGGCAACTCGTCGAGGATGTCCGAGGTCTGGAGTACGAGGTGCGCGCCCTGGCGCAGCAGCAGATTCGGCCCGTAGCTCATCGGCGACGTGATGTTGCCCGGCACGGCGAAGACCTCGCGGCCCTGGTCGAGCGCGAGGCGCGCGGTAATGGACGAGCCGCTATATTGCGCGCCCTCGACGACCACCACGCCCGCCGACAGCCCGCTGATAATGCGGTTGCGCACCGGGAAATTCTGTGGATAGGCCGGCGCTCCGAAGGGGTACTCGGTCAACAGCAGCCCGTCGCTGGCGATGCGCGCGGCCAGTTTCCGGTTCTCGGTGGGGTAAGTGAGGTCGAGCCCGCAGCCGAAGACGGCGATCGTCCCGCCTTTGGCTTCGAGCGAAGCTTCGTGTGCGGCCGTGTCGATGCCGCGCGCCATGCCGCTGACGACGGTAACGCCTTCGCCGCACAACTGCGCCGCGAGCTTCTGCGCAACCGCCTTGCCGTACGCCGTCGCCCGGCGGCTGCCGATGATGCCGAGCATCACGGTTGCGAGCAGTTCCACGCGGCCCTTGGCGAAGAGCGCGATGGGCGGATCGTAAATCTCGCGCAGTTGTTCGGGATAGAGCGGATCGTCCAGCGGGATCAGCACGGCGCCGGCCTGTTTGAGGCGTTGGTGTTGCGTGGCGGCCTCTTCGAACGCGACGCCGCTCGCCAGATTCCGCGCCGTGCCGCTGTGCAGGCCGAATGCTTCCAGTTCGCTTGCCGGCGTGCGGAAAATGGCTTGCGGCGTGCCGTAGCGGATCAACAATTCGTGCGCCTTGCGCGGTCCGAGCCCCACCGTCAGCGACAAAGCGAGCCAGTGCAGCGTGTCTTCTTCTGTCCGCGCGGCGGCGGCAGTGGCCATGGTTTCTTTTCTCCCCACAGGATCAGTGCCGCGCGCACCGCTGAATTCTCCGCCGCCGCCGTCGAAATGGCGCACGGATGCCGGCCTTGCATCCCCACTCCACGCCGATCGTTGCTAGGCTCGGTAGGAGTCATGTTGCGTCACGCGGAGTTTTTTGGCGATCAGGATCTGGCGCTGGTATACATCGCAAAGCGGCTGAAAGAAGCGCAGAAGCTGGAGGCGGTGCTGACGGCGGCAAACCTCGACTATCTGGTGGAAACCGACACCTATCGCGGGGGCTTCATCTTCGTCAGCGAGCGGGTCGGCGCGTTTTTCTATGTTCATCCAGATCATGAAGAAACATGCCATAACGTGATGCAACAAAGCGGCTTTACTCCATACGTCCCCGGGTGATTTGACGCCCCGGCCGTGGGGCTGCGACAGCGCGACGCCGCAGCCGCCTGAGCGTTCATCCGGTGCCATTTGAGGCCTGCGTCTGAACGGATATGCTGGAAGGCGCAGGAGAAAGAGAAACCGATGCGTTCATCCGGTCCATGCATTCTCGTTCTGGGATTGGTCCTGGCTGGCGCCGCGCAGGGCGCGGATCCCGACGCGCACGCCGCGGCGCGGCTGCAACGCTTCAACGACTACAAGTTCGGCATGTTCATCCACTGGGGGCCGTATTCGCTGGCCAGCGTGGAGGCCTCCTGGCCGATCCTTGTGCCCGCGCCGGGCGGCATCTCCGAGGCCGATTACCGCGCGTTGCCGCAGCGTTTCAACCCCGTGCAGTTCGATCCGCAGGCGTGGGTGCGTCTGGCCAAGGCGGCCGGGCAGCGCTACATGGTGATCACGACCAAGCACCATGACGGCTTCTGCATGTTCGACTCGGCTTACACGAAGTACAAGATTACCAACACGCCGTACAAGAAGGACGTGGTCGCGATGCTGGCCGCGGCGGCGAAGGCCGAAGACATGCCGCTGGGCTTCTACTACTCGCCGCCGGACATGAATCACGCCGCGTTCCGCGATACGTCGAAGCTTTCGAGCCTGACTTGGGCGGGCGATCCGACGCGTTCCGAATGGCCGCTCTATCTCAACTACATGGAGCTGCAGTTGCGTGAGTTGCTCACGCGCTACGGCGACGCGTTCGTGATCTGGTTTGACGGGTTGGACCATAAGGAGAAGTACGACGGCGTCCGTTTCCACAGGCTGATCCGCGACCTGCAGCCGATGACGCTCATCAACGATCGCATCGGGCTCACCGGCGATTTCGTCACGCCGGAGCAGCGATTGCCCAATGGCATTCCGACCAGGGGCGCAAAGATCGTTGAGGTCAACCCGAACGACCAGGGCGTGGTGAAGGAAGCGCCCACGCCCGATCAGTTCCAGCCGTGGGAAACCTGCATGACGATCAACAATACGTGGGCCTATAACAAGAACGACCGCAACTTCAAATCGACCACGACGCTAGTGCGTGCACTGATCGACGCGGCCAGCAAGGGCGGCAACTTCCTGCTGAATGTCGGTCCCACGCCGGACGGCACGATCCAACCGGAGTTCCAGGAACGCCTCCTGCAGATCGGCGACTGGCTCAGGGTGAACGGTGACGCCATCTACGGCACGACGTATGGCCCGTTGCAGAATCTCCCGTTCGGCCGCTCAACCGCCAAAGGGAATACGGTCTATCTGCACGTCTTCGACATGCCGCAAAGCACGCTTGCGGTGAAGGGTCTGCATGCGCGCTCGGTCGCCTTGCTGGACGGGCAGAAGCCGCTGTCCTTTAAGCAGACCGCGGACGGAATTGCAATCAACGTGGCGGGCGTGAAGGTTGACCCGTATGCCACGGTGATCGCGGTAAAGACGAAGTAGGCAGGTGCGGCGCTGAGCGCCGCCCGACCTAAGAGTTGCCGATCAGGATGCCGGTCAGGAAAACCAAAATGCCGCCCAGTACGACTTGCATGGTGGCCGAGACGATCGGCGTGTCCATGTACTTGTGGCGGATCCAACTGATGACCGCCAACTCCGCCGCGACAATGCCTACCGCCACGCCGGTCGCGATGCGGAAGTCAGGCACGAGATAAGGGAGCGTGTGGCCGATGCCGCCGGCCGTGGTCATCAATCCGCAGACCAGCCCGCGCGCCCACGGATGACCGCGCCCGGTGAGCGAGCCGTCGTCCGAGAGTGCTTCCGCGAAGCCCATTGAAATGCCCGCGCCGACCGAGGCCGCGAGCCCGACCAGCAGCGCGTCCTTGCTGCTGCGCGTCGCAAACGCGGCGGCGAAGACGGGTGCGAGCGTGGAGACCGAGCCGTCCATCAACCCGGCAAGCCCCGGCTGGACCACCTGCATCACGAACAGGCGGCGGTTCGTGGCGTCCTCTTCGCCGCGCGCGCCGGGCGTCAGGTGCTCGTGCTCCAGCGATTCCGCCGTGGCCGAGTGCTGGCGCTCGATCTCGGCCAGGTCGCCGAGCAGCTTGCGAATGCTCGCGTCGGTGACGTGCTGCATGGCGCGCTCGTAGAAGCGGCGCGTCTCCATTTCCATCAGCTCGCTCTGCTTGCGGACAGTGTTGATGCCAAGCGGGCGGAGCAGCCACACCGGTTTGCGCTGCACGAAGCCTTTCACGTCCTGGCGCCGGATGAGCGGGATGTGCTCGCCGAACTTCTGGCGGTGTGTTTCAATCAGGCGCCGGCGATGGTTGGCCTCTTCGTCGCGCATGGCTTCGAAGACTTGCGCCGTGGCGGGATAGGCTTCCTTCAGGCCGTCTGCAAAGTCCGCATAAATGCGCTCGTCTTCTTCTTCGAGAGAGATGGCGAGTGCGACGATTTCCTGTTCCGATAGGTCTTTGAAGTTGCGTGGCATGGCGTAAAGCGGTGCGCCGTCTCAGGTGAGGTGGTGCCTCAAGTATTTGATTGGAACACGTTTGGAGCGTCCGGGAGCGCTGAATTGCCGCCACAACCTATCGAACCGGCCCGAGCCGATCGTTTTTCGCGTCAGGCGGGAACTGGCGGATGGGGCCTCGCCCGCCGTTAGCGGATCTCCTGGCGGTGAATCCCGTGTGCGGAGCCGCGAGTGACTTTACAATCGTAGGTTGGTCCCCGATAGCTCCAGCTCGTCTCAGCCGGCCGGCGCGCACAAAGCGTCAGGGCTTCGCGGCACCGGACGCCACGCCTTTCTGGTTGCCGCGGGCATTCTGCTGAGCCGTCTGATCGGACTCGTGCGCCAGCGCGCCTTCAACCACTACTTCGGCCAGAGCGACCAGGCGGACGCCTTCAACGCCGCGTTCAAGATCCCGAACTTTCTGCAAAATCTCTTCGGCGAAGGCGTGCTCTCGGCCTCGTTCATCCCGGTCTATTCGCGGCTGCTCGCCGAGGGCGACGAGAAAAAGGCGAGCCGGATCGCGGGCGCCATCCTGTCGATCCTGGCGTTGTGTACGTCCGTGCTGGTGGCCGTAGGCATTGTCCTCACGCCGTATCTGATCGACATCATCGCCCCGGGCTTCCATGGCGAGAAACAGGAACTGACCATCCGTCTGGTGCAGATCCTGTTCCCCGGAGCCGGGCTGCTCGTGCTTTCCGCGTGGTGCCTGGGCATCCTCAATAGCCATCGCAAGTTTTTCCTCTCCTATACGGCGCCGGTGGTGTGGAATGTCGCGATGATCGCCACGCTGGTCGGCTTCGGGGGCAGGGAACTGCCGTCGCTGGCCGTCTACCTGGCCATCGGCTCGGTCGTGGGCAGCGCGCTGCAACTGCTGGTGCAGGTGCCTTCCGTACTGGCGCTGCTGAACGGGTTGCGGCTCCGGCTGGACACGGCGTCCGAGCACGTGCGCGAGGTGCTCAAGAACTTCGCGCCGGTCTTTCTGAGCCGCGGCGTGGTGCAGATCAGCGCGTACGTCGATCAGGTCTTCGCGAGCATGCTCGGCACCGGCGCTGTCGCGGCGCTGACCAACGCGCAGACGCTCTACACGCTGCCGGTGAGCCTGTTCGGCATGTCGATCTCGGCGGCGGAGTTGCCCGCGATGTCGAGCGCGCTCGGCGCGGAGCAGGAAGTCGCCGCCCAGTTGCGCACGCGGCTCAACGCGGGTTTGCGGCGCATCGCGTTTTTCGTGGTTCCCTCGGCCATGGCCTTTGTGGCATTGGGCGGAGCCATCACGGCGGCGCTCTTCCAGACGGGCCGTTTCCGGCATGGCGATTCGAATTACGTCTGGGGCATTCTGGCGGGCTCGGCGGTGGGGTTGCTCGCTTCGACGCTCGGACGGCTTTACTCATCCACCTATTACGCTTTGCGCGACACGCGTACGCCGCTGCGCTTCGCCATCGTGCGTGTGTCGTTGACGGTGACTCTCGGCTACGTCTGCGCCATCTGGGCGCCGGTCTGGCTGGGGATCGAGCCGCGCTGGGGTGTGGCGGGCCTGACCGCGTCGGCGGGCGTCGCTGGCTGGGTCGAATTCGCGCTGCTGCGGCGCAGCCTGAACGCGCGGATCGGTACCACGGGCCTTCCGGTATTGCTCGTCGTCCGGCTATGGAGCGCGGCAGCCCTGGCGGCTGGCGTGGCCTGGGCCGCCCGGTTCGGTTTGGGTTTGACGTCACCCCTGATCGGCTCGCTCGCCGTGCTGGCGCTGTATGGGGTCGCCTATATCGCCGCGGCGTGGGTGCTGCGCGTCGAAGAGTGCCGCGGGTTGATGCGGCAGGTCCTGACACGGGCGGGGTTCGCCGCTTTGCCGGGGCGGTAAGCACAGCTCGCAGTGCGCCCCAAAATGGGGCAGCGGCCGGGAAGGCGGCGGGTAAGGATTTCCGATTTGGCACCGGCCTTGCCGCCGGCGGCGCGAAATTGGCCTGAAATCCTCAGGTTTGGCCAGAGCGAGCGTTTGGCCTGCTACGTGCATTTCAAACTTGCGTATTGGTTTTCCAGGGCGGACCCGGAGATCGGATTTACCACAATGAACCTCCCCTTTCCTCACAGAACCCTGAACCAGTCCACTCCAGTCCCCTGCGTCCGATTCTCCGGGTCCACTTATTTAAGCCGCACGCCGCAGCAGTTAGGCTGATGCGCGGCGCGGTCACTTCGAGGCTGAACCGCGATCCGACTGCATGCAACGGCTGGCCTTTTCGTCCAAGACAATCTTGCCGGATTTGTTTAGGGCGGCCTCGACCGGTGAATCTCCCGCGGGGCGGAGATTTCTTCAAAAATCGGCATGAGTTTGCACGGTTCGGGTTGACGGATTTGTTGCGCAGGCGCTAAGGTAGCAAGTGGGTGATCAATTATTTTCAACGATTTTTGATTGCCCTGAGTTGTATGGATCCTCGGTAGGCGAGGCGTCCGCGTGGCAAACAGGCCACTGCCCTACAGCGTCCAAAGATGCTCAAGGGTAGACCAGGGACTCCCGGGTTAAGGGTTTTCCTAATGTGGCTGAGGCTGAAAGGCTTCTGACGGCGCGCGGTGCTGAAGCTTGGACCAGTGGGGGAATCCGGCCTCAGTAGTATTTATATGCTTCTGGCCATTCTTCCGCTCGAGGGGGAATGGTCTTTTTCATTTTCCCTCTGAGCTTCGCTCGCCTGCGGAAAGGCGGTATGGTACTCGACGATCAGCCTCCCAGTAAAACTGGTGGCAGGCGGTTGCCGCAGCACTGATCCGGCGGGCGTTTCTTGCGTTCAGCCGCTTCGGTCTGTGGCGCCCCAAGTGAACTAAGGCGCGGACCGAAGGCGGCTCTCTCCTCCTTCTCCGAAATCTTCAGCCTGAACTGATAACTACCGCTCCGGCGGTCCTGGAACTACCCCTTCAGGGGCAGGCGTGAGTTGTCTGGCGACTCGTGTCTTCGCATCCGCGAAACACAGAAAGGAGAAGCACCGATGATCAACGAAACACTCGAAGCCGCTGCCCCGGGCGTCGTGGACGCTCCCACGGCTGTGCGTGGCACGGTGGTCCGCAGCAAGTGGCAACGCAACCTGCTGACCTTCCTGCTGGTCACCGGCCCAGGACTGATCGTCATGGTTGCCGACAACGACGCCGGTGCTGTCTCCACGTATTCCCAGGCCGGCGCGCAGTACGGGACGCATCTGTTGTGGGTCGTCCTGCTGCTCCTGCCCGTGACCTACTTCATCCAGGAGATGGTGGTCCGTCTGGGCATCGCCACGGGCCAGGGCCACGCCGCCATGATCTACCAGCGCTTCGGCCGCTGGTGGGGCCTGTTCTCGCTGGTCGACCTGGAACTGGTCAATTTCCTTACGCTGGTGACCGAATTCGCCGCCATCAATCTGGCGCTCACCAAGCTGGGCGTCAACCCATTGATCGGTGTGCCCATCGCCGCCGCGGCGCTGATCGTAATTACTCTCTCGGGCAGCTACCGCCGCTGGGAGCGGACCGTCGTCTTCCTCTGCCTGCTCGATCTGGCCTGGTTCTACATCGCGAATACGATGCGGCCGCCGTTCGGCACGCTGGTCCGGGACGCCGTCATGCCCGCAATACCGCAAGGCGGCATCACCACCGATCTGACGTTTCTGGTGATCGCCATCGTGGGCACGACCGTTGCGCCCTGGCAACTCTTCTTCCAGCAGAGCTGCATTGCGGACAAGAAGCTGCGCTTCTCGGACGTGAAGTACGCCCGGCTCGACACCTTCATGGGGGCGTGCATCACGGTGACCGTGGCCTGCTGCATGATGCTGGCGGGTACGGCTTCGCACGCGCATGGCTTCCGGTTCACCGATCCGGCGCAGATGGCCGTGGACATCGGTTCCTTCGCCGGGCACAACATGCGGACGCTGATCCTGCTGCTGATGATCAATGCCGCTGTTCTTGGCACCACCGCGATTTCGCTGTCGAGCGCGTGGGCTTACGGCGAAGTGCGCGGCTGGCCGCACAGCCTGGAGTTGCCGGTCTCGCAGGCGAAAGGTTTTTACGTCATCTATACACTGTGCGTAGCGGCGGCGGCGGGTCTGGTGCTGATTCCGCGCGCGCCGCTGCAGTTGATTATTCTCGGCGTACAGGTGCTGGCGGGCGTCATGCTGCCGTCGGCGATCATCTTCCTGCAGTTGCTTTTGAACGACAAGGAGTTGTTGGGCAATTACGCCAACAAGCCATGGAATAATTTCGTGAACTGGACCATCATCATGGTCCTCTTCGTCCTTTCGTTGATCCTGGCCGCGCAGGTCGCGGCGCCGAATCTTTTTCCCGCGAGTTGATAAGGAGGGCTGAACAATGGCAACGATGCTCGTCAATAAACTGGAACTTCAAGAGATGGAAGAACACAACCGCTGGGTTGTGATCCACCCGCTCGACGACGTTCCGGAAGAGAAAGTCGACACGTCCGCGCTCGGGCCGATGCCGATGACCCGCAGCGTCAAGATCTCACTCCTGAGTCTGCGCGCCTATCTGATCGTGATGCTGCTCCTGGTCGTCTATCGCGTCTTCTGCCAGGCGGGCTTCTTCGGCCTGCACGGCAAGTAGGAAAGGCGTTTTTATGCCAGATCCATCTGGTGGCAGAAGCATCGGGAAGGCGCGGAAGATCTCATCCGGACGCTGAGCGGCGAACTGCTGCGTGCGCCCGGGCGGGATGCTCCGCACCCTCCCGATCCTCATTGCTCATTGAACTCGATCCAGTGCCACTGCCGCACAGACATGGATGCGGTCGCGTGTTCATGCGCATGGCTGCGCTGTTGAGTCGATCCTCGAATACACGCAGGCCCTCTCCGGCGTACCGGGGAGGGCCTGTTCTCAACTGTCTGATGCGGCTTTAGGCGAACGATGGCAGCTTGGCCACGCTGAAACCGGCGTTCCAGATTTCGGTGACCTTGGCCAGCTCTTCCCAATGCCACGTCCGGCCGGTGTAGGCCGCATAGCGCCCCAGCATGGCGCTCATCGTCGATTCGGCGCCCTGCGCCGCTTCGTTGATGAACTTGCCGCTGGTGATGCTCTCGATGAAGTGCTGCTCCTTCATCGCATCGGCGTCGTCCAGCGCGCCCTTGAAGGCGCCGACCGCCGCTTTTGAGGCGTCGTTCACCTGGCCCGGATTGCCAAGGCCGGGGAAGGCCCACGCTTTCGCGCCGCTGATCTCGACCGGCGCGTCGTATTTCGCCATCGAGCTGCCCTGCGTCCCGAACAGGCGCATGGCGACGTCCCAGGTGCCCTCACCGAACTGCGTTGACGTAACGGTGACATCGATGTCTCCGGGATAGGTGAAGGTCACGTTGTAGTGGCTGGAGCAGTTGCCGGCGTCCGTGCGGCCCTTGCGCCCGCACGTTCCCGAAGCCTTGACGGGGTGTGCGCCCAGAATCCAGTTGTTCCAATCGATCAGGTGGATGTTCTGCTCCACCAGGATGTCGCCGGACAGCACCTTGTCGTGGATCCAGTTGCGCAGCCGCCGCTCGTTGGGCGAGGCGTTGTCGAACTCATGTTTCGTGCCCGCCTGCGTGGCGTAGTAATGGGCGAGCCCGCATACCAGCGCGCCCATGTCGCCGCGTTGGATGTGCTCACGGAGTTGCACGTACGGCGTGGCGTGGCGGAGCTGGAAGCCGACCGCGACGCTCGCTTTCGTCCCGACATGCTGGCCCGTGGCGATCACGCGCCGTGCGCCCGGCAGATCGACCGCGACGGGCTTTTCCAGATAGATGTGCTTGCCGCTCGCCGCCGCTTTGGCGAAATGTTCGGGATGGAAGTAGGGCGGGGTGGCGATGTGAATCGCGTCGATATCCTTGCACGCACAGAGCTTGTCCAGCGCGTCCGGCCCGGAGAAAATCTTCGACGCATCGATGGGCGCCTTGCCGGCTTTGGCCGATACGTTGTCGAGGGCGGCCTTGGCCTTTTCCGTCTGGCCCTTGAACAGATCGCCGAGCGCGACGTATTGCGCCGAAGTGTGCTCCGTGAAGCTCTCCGCGACACCCGTACCGCGCCCGCCGCAGCCGAACAAGGCCATACGGACCGTCGAATTGTTCTGCGAACCGCGAACCAGATCGGGTTTCAGGATGAGCAGTCCCGCCCCGCCAAGAAAAGCTCTGCGGCTGGTGATCAACATTGCGGCCAAATCTCCTTCTCTTTAGTGAATCGTGAAGAGTGCGCGGATCTCCCGCGAAAAGCCCGGCGGCATACCCATGCGCGACCCGAGGCCACACGGACCTCACACTAGACTACTACTTGAAGGATCTGGCGGAGGTCACCGGGCCGCTTGAAATAGCGTCCACGGGCCCGGTTTCAGGTCGATCAGGATCTCTTTCTGCCATGCCAGTTCGGGATGCCGGGCGAGATGCTCCGCCGCGAGGAAGGGTACGCCGCAGGCATGGCCCATCGCCGCCCACAGCGACAGACTCTCGGCCAGTTTCCCGTCGGCCACCTTGTTTTGCACGGCGCCGGCGGCGCCATAGGGCGGCTGCCACGAGCCGAGGCCGCGCGGCGAGGCTTCGTTGTGGCCGCACAGCGTCCGCTCGTCCGCCGATTCCTTGTTGTCGAACGTGTCGTAATGGTCGGCGAGAAAGCGTTTGGCCGCGTTGACGTCGATCTTGCCCTTGTGCTCAGCCATCAGCGCTTCCCAACGTTTGCGGCGGGCATTAGCGCTGGAGCCGGCGTTCTTCGTATCGAAGTCGGTCTCGTCGCGAATCAGCTCCGGGTTGAGCGGGTAGTTGCTGCCCACGAAATATCCGTCGCGCGTGCGGTCGAGCGTAACGTGCTTGAGGCCGAGTTCCAGATTGCCGATCTCGCCGTTCTTGCGGTCGGCGACGAGCCACGTGTTCGCGTAGCCGCCGTTGTTGCCCGTCTGCATGAGCCTGGCGAAGTCGTCGATGGACGAAGCGTATTGCATCGCCTTGCGGGCGCGCACGCACTCCGGAACGCCGTTGGGATCGAAGCCATGAAAGCTGCCGATGGTCGTCTCGGAGATCATCAATCCAGCGCCGTTGATGCCGAAATCGTCGCCGCTGTGGATGAGTCCCGGCAAGCCGTCCATAATGAAGCGGTGGCCGTGCGCGGGACGGAGATCGAAAATCACGTTCCAGCGCGCGCCGACGGCGTAGTCGGTCCAGCAGTTGTGCGCGAGCACCGGGCGGCCGTCCGCGGTCCACGAGCCCGTAGCGACGAACGCGCTGCAATGTTCCGGCGCGGAGTGCTTCGTGTCGCGCTGCTTGTCGTACCACTCCGTGTAATAGGGCGCGAGTTCCTGGTAGGCGTTCAGCGTGACGATGTCCCACAGATCGAGCTGGACGCCCTGCGACATGGCGCCTTCGACAATGCCGCGCATCTCGTCGCGGTATTCCTGTTCGACCTTGGGCCAGATGACCGTCTCCGACGCCTGGCGGAAAAAGTTCCAGTTCTTCGCCCCGTCGTGGGTCATCAGAAGCTTGACGCACTTGAGTACGCCGTCGATTTCGTGTGCCAGCGCGGCGCCGTGCTGAAAGCCAATCTCGGCGGGCGAGCCCGCCAGACGCACGACGATCCACCCGCCGTTTTCGCTGCGGCGCTCCGGCGCGCTGTGCGGCGCCGCGGTAATGGCCCGGGCGCTCAGCGCGGCGGCGGGCAGACTCAGGCAGAAGGTCCGTCGAAGCATGATTGTTTGATTGTATGACGCTCCGGCCGGCGGCTGTGGATTCGGACCGCCGGACAATTTCAGACCGGACCGCCGGGCGGGCAGGAGGAAAGGACGAACAGAATGCCAGCACAGCCGCACACGGAGTTTGACCCCGGCCTGACGCAGCGCTATACGGGACGCCTGCGCCGCGCCATCAACAAGGACGGCTCATTCAACGTGGTCCGGCGCGGCGTGAGCCTGCGGGACAAGGGCTTCTACCTGCACCTGATGAACTCAAGCTGGCCGTGGTTTCTCGCACAGGTGGGCCTGGTCTACATCATGGTCAACATCCTGTTCGCGGCCGTGTATTACTCGATCGGCGTCGAGTGGCTGGTGGGCGCGCCGCACGAGACGCGCCTGGCCGCCTTTCTGGGCGCCTTCTTCTTCAGCGTGCAGACGTTCACGACCGTCGGCTACGGCCACATCGCGCCCAAGGGAATTCTGACCAGCGCCGTGGCCGCCATGGAAGCCATGACCGGTCTTCTGGCCTTCGCCATCGGCACCGGGCTGATGTACGGGCGCTTTTCCCGGCCGTCGGCGCGGATTGTCTTCAGCCGCAAGATGGTGGTCGCGCCCTATAACGGCGGGCAGGCCCTGATGTTCCGCATCGCGAACGGCCGTCCGAACGTGCTGATGGAACTGGAAGCAACCGTCATTCTGATGACGGTGGAGAACTCGCCGGACGGCCCGAAACGGAAATACCAGGGCGTCCCATTGGAACGCGGCAAGATCTTCTTTCTGCCGCTCTCCTGGACCGTGGTGCATCCGCTCGACAGCGCCAGCCCATTGCACGGGCTCGGCGCGGAGGACCTGGAGCGGATGCAGGCGGAGTTCCTGATCCTGGTCAAGTGCTTCGACGACACGTTCAGCCAGACGGTGCATGGACGCTACTCCTACACCTTCGACGAAATCGAGTGGAACAGCCGGTTTCTGCCGGCCTTCGACGTCACCCGCGACGGCGACCTGGAGTTCGACGTATCGCAGCTCGACCGCCGCGCGACGGCGTGAGTGGGAAGCGTGACGACCGGCATTGGTCCTCCAAGCATTGAGTGCTGCGGGAATTGAGAGCGTAGCTCTTTTCGAATCGCGCTGCCGGGCGTTTGCCGTCCAGGGAACCAAGCGCGGCGCGCCGGAGTCCAATTGCACAATCCAACGAGCGAGGTGCGTGAACATGACCGAGCGAGTAACACGCTCCGATGACACGACGGCAGTGCTCGAAGCCCGCCACCTGGCCAAGCGCTACAGCGCTTTCACCGCGGTCCGCGACATGAGTTTCACCATTCACGCCGGCGAGGTGCTCGGCGTGCTGGGCCCCAATGGGGCGGGCAAGAGCACCATGGTCAAGATGGTCACCGGTCTGCTTCCGCCAACCAGCGGGACCGTGCATTACCGCGGCGCCCGCATCGACGCTGCGCTGGCCAGCTATAAAAGCCACCTCGGCTACGTGCCGGAGCAGCCCGACCTCTATACCTTTCTCACCGGCTGGGAATACCTGGAAATGGTGGCGACGCTGCGCGAGATCGGTCCGCGGCGGTTCCGGGCGACAGCGAGCGCGTTGCTTGAAGGCTTTGCTCTTTATGGCGCCCGCGACACGCCCATCGGCTCATATTCGAAGGGCATGCGCCAGCGCATCGTGCTGATTGCCGCGTTGCTGCACGATCCCGACGTGCTCGTATTGGATGAGCCTTTCTCGGGGCTCGACGTGACCAGCGCGCTGGTGCTGCGCCACGTCATCGCATTGCTGGCCGCGCGGCGCAAGGCCATCCTCTTTTCGTCTCCGGTCCTCGAACAGATGGACCGGCTGTGCTCTCACCTCGTCGTGTTGAACCGCGGGTCCGTCGTTGCCGCGGGCGCCATCGGCGAGGTTCGCGAGAGCTTTGCGGGGTTGGGCCTGGAAGCCGGATTCATGCAGCTTACGGAGCAGATCGATGCCGATAGAGTCGCCAATACGATCGTTGACGCCGTCTCCGCGCCGGTCCACTAACCGGATCGCGCGGACCCTCGCCGTGCTGCGCCGGCGCATTTCGCGCGCACCGTTTGCCCGTCTGGTCGCGCACTTCGCCGCGCGGCTGACCGGAAGTGAAGGTGCGACTGGAGAAAACCAGATCGGCAGCGGCGCGCTGCTGGGCCTGCTGGCGGCTCCGGGCGCCTGCCTGTGCTTCCTCTTGCTGGATAACTACTCGACGTTGATGATGTGGTCTGGCGGGCGGGTGCACGTTGACCTCTATGTGATGTCGGTGCCGGACAAGTTCCTGTTCATCTCTGTGGCCATGGCGATCACCGGCATTGTGACGGTGCTCAAGTGGGATCGTATCCTGCCCGACGCCCAGGACTATCTGAATCTGGCTCCGCTGCCCGTGCGCCCGCACGCCATATTGTTGGCGAACGTCGTGGCCATCGCTTGCGTGGTTTTGATCATCTCGGTGGACGTCAATGCGATTCCGGGCACTTTGTTCCCGTTGGTTGTGAGCAATGCCATGGAAGCCTCGTGCGGCGCGCTTTTCCACTTCATCGCGGTCCACACGTTGTGCGTCATTCTCGCCAGTGTTTTCACGTTTTGCACGGTTTTTGCCGTTTTTGGGCTGGCGGCCGCGGTCTTGCCGCGCAATGCGTTCAGCGCGATCTCTTCGGCCCTGCGCGGGGCGGCGCTGATTGCATTTTTGCTGCTGCTGCTGAGCGGATTCGCGGGGCTGCGAATCTTGCATCGGCTCGCCGACAATCCCGCGTCGCCGCTGCGCTGGCTGCCGTCGCTCTGGTTCCTGGGCTTGTACCAGACGCTGCAACACCGCCCCATGCGCTGGGCTCCCGCGTTGGCCCGTCTGGCGTGGCAGGGCGTGCTGGCAGCGTTCGGCGTGATGGTGGTGGCCTACGCCGCGAGCTATCGCCGCCGCTTCGCCAGTTCGCTCGAAGGCGGTCGCCGGCCGTCGCAGCGGTACGGGCGGCGAGCCCTGTTGGCCGTGCTCGATCTTTTCGCGCCGCGCGCGGTGGGCTTCGGACGCGCCGCCTTCCGCTTCGTCACCCGGGCGTTGCTGCAACACGAAGGGCATCGCATGTGCCTGGCGGTCGCCTTGGGACTGGGCTGGCTGCTCGCGATTCAAAGCATAACCGGCGCCGGCGCGAACTCCGGCGCGCTGCCGGCGATCGGTGTACTCCAGGCCCCGCTTCAGGCGGCCTACCTGCTGGTTCTGGGCCTGCGGCTGGCGCTCGAGATGCCGGTCTCGCTGCCGGCTAACTGGATCTTTCGCTTCGTGCTGGACCCACAAGAAAACGAGACTGCGGGCATTGCCCGGCGTGTGATGTACAGCTTTCTGACGCTCTTTGTGATGGCCCCGTGCCTTGTCTTTTCACTGGTCCGGATGAGCCCGGCCACGGCGCTGATGCACACGCTCTACGTCCTGGCGCTGGCGGCGTTCCTGGTCGAACTGTCGCTCGCAAACTACAGGAAGATGCCGCTGGCCTGTCCTTCGCCGGGCTTCCGTCATAACTTGCTGCTGCTGTGCCTGCTGCAGATCTTCTGTTTCGCGGTTTTCACCCGGCTGGGGGCGGTCAGCGAGCGCTGGATGTTCGACGCGCCCTTGCGCTTCGCTCTGGTTCCGTTTGTGCTTGGCTCCGTGTGGCTGCTCCACCGGCGCCGGGTGCGGGACGAATTCCGCGACGGTGAGCGGGAGCGCGGCATGGTCTTCGACAACCCGCTCGATCCGGCGCTGGAAAGGTTGAAGCTGTTCGAGGACTAGAGCTGTTTCGGAATTGGTGTAGATCGGATGGGCGCCGTTCCTGCAGAGTCTGGAGATAGACGCCGCTTCCAGCACCGCGCCGCGAATGAAAAGAGCGGTCCCGCCGCAAGCGGCTGATAGCCAATGGGATACAACCGCTCCCTCACGGTCGCGGCTCCGCTTCAAGGCACTTCTCCGTGTCGAAGCGGCAGGTCTGCGCCGGCAGTCTGAGTGTCTACAGAAAAGCCGAAACGGCCTTAAGCCCGGCGGCGCCGGGCAAGGGAGGTGGGGCGGACTTCCAGTCCACGCGCGACTTCAGTCGCGCAGACGTGGACGGCCGCCCCGTTCGCTAATCCAGCAGTGCGTTCAGTTCTTTCATCACTTCGAACGCGTCGGCGACATAGAGCACGTCGGCCTTGCCGCGCGCCCAGCCGCAGTTCGGATCGAGGTTGATGGCGCGGCGTTCGTTGATGAAGCGCCAGCCGACCACGTGCGGCTCTTCGCCGTGGCAGCACGTCGAAAGGCCCTTCTTATGACGCGGCGTCGCGCCGGTCTGCCCGATCTGATGCAGGTGCGTGAGGAAGGGCAGCACGGCCTCGCCCTCGCCCGACTGATCGACGAGCGACTTCGACGAGCCGAGCGAACACTGCGACTTATGCACGAAAGTCTGGATGAGGTTGGCGGCGTCGCTCAGATGGACCTGACCATCTTTCTGCTTCTTGGTCCAGCCGGCGCCCGCGACGAACAGCAACGCGGCGTCGGGCCGGATGGTCTGTTCGCCGACGCTCGTCGAAACGGTGCCTTCCACGGTGGTGCGCGGCGCGGCGGCCACTTCGACCACCTGCGTTTCGACGGTCGCCTGCGCGGCCGCGACGGGCGCGGCGGCGAAAGCGCCGGGCTCCACCAGGACGATCCACGGACGGCGGGTGCGCGCGACGGCGCCTTCGATGCGCTGGCGGTAGAACCAGCGCTTCACCTGGACCGCATCGCCGGAGGCTTCCACGCCTACCACGTGCGTATCGATGACGCCATTCAGACGGGCCGCCGCCATCGGCAGAGCGCGCCGCCAGCGCGAGGTGCCGGGCGCGAGAACCAGCGTTGCGCCGGAGGTCTGGATGAGCGCTTCCGCGGCAGCCGAATCCGTAGACGAGCGCGGCACGGCGAACTCGTCGCCTTCCACGCACAGCAGACGTTCCGCCGATCCGTCCGCCGCCTTCGCAGCCGCCGAGGCGCCCGCGCCGCTCACGGCCAGGTCGAACTTGCCCAGGGACGCGGCGCAAGCGAGGCATTCGAGCGCGGGCCGGCTCAGCGTGCCGTCCGCTTCGGTGTGCAGTAAAACGAGAATCTTTTCCATGTGCCTGGCCTCCCCTATGCCTTGATCCATGCGAGCAGCTCGCGCGCGATCTCGGCGGCGGGCTTGTCCTTGACGACCTGCGTCTGGCGCTGTTGCTGGGGCAGCGCCGCGCGCGGAACGGAGAAGCCCTCGCCCTTCAGGTCCACGTGCTTGGCGCGCTGCAGCGCGGGCATCATGGCGCGCATGTTGGCCATGCCGGTCTGCGGACGGTTGGCGGGCTCGGGCAGGTTGCCGGTCGCCCAGGCGAGAGCGGCGGGCGGCGCGGAGCAGCGCGACACCTGCAACAGGGCGCCCTCGACGCGCTCCTTGATCACCAGCGCGCCGTTGTCGACCGTCAGCTCGTCGACGGCCAGGAAGCAATCTTCAATGCCCAGCCGTGCGGCGACCATCGGGATGACGCAGCCCGCACCGCGCGTGGCCGATTCCCAGCCGCCGAAGAGCAGCAACTGGCTCTTGTCGAGTCCGGGCAGCGCGGCGATCGTCTGGGCGAGCACTTCGGAGACCTCGACCGCGTCGGTAAAGCCGCCGCCGGGGCCATCGACGGGGATCAGTTCGAAGGGCAGTTTCTGCGCGACGGTCATCATCACCTGCTGCAGCTTGGCCTTGGGCGCCATGGCGACCACGCGAATCGTCGAGCCGGCGAACTGCTGCGCGAGATGGGCGGCTTCATAGAGCGCGTGCGCGGCCCACGGATCGAAGATCGCGGGCAGCATCATTTCGTTCTTCAACGCGGGGCCAGCGGGGCCCTGGACGGGCTCCAGAGTCTGGAGCGGGTCGGGGGCAAGGCCTCCACAGACGATGATTTGGTAAGGCATAGAACTCCTCAAAAATTATACGCGGCGCCGCCGGGAACTCGCGCCAGACGCGGCTTTCCTACTGTGGTAACCGCCAGGCCAAAACCGCGCAAATGCGCGGTTTTCAAAAAAACGGCCGTGTGAAATCAATCACTTGCAAGCGACGACCGCGCAAATGCGCGGTTTTGCCCTGGACGGGTCAGCCGCGCGCCGGCAATTTTCGGCCACTTCCGCGACGCGTTTCACCACTCGCCGCGGCTCAATTCTCCGCCGAATGCAGCCCGCCCGGCGCGGCGCAGAAGGCGATGTTCGTGACGCCCGGCGAGACTTCCTGCGTGCAGTTCCACAGGCACGCGCCGCAGTGGACGCACTTGTCGCGGTCGAACACCGGCTGGCCATCCTCGCCCGCGTGGATCGCCTCGCCGGAGCAGATCTCGATGCACAGCCGGTGCTTGCAACTCGCGCACAGCTCCGGCTCGCGGAAGACGACGTGATCGGGAAAATCGGGAGGCGCCTGGACCTTGCCGCCCATCAGCAGCGCATCCTGATGCGACACCAGAAGCTGCCCGTCGTATTCGATCGCCGGCCAGCCCGCCGCCGTCATCAACGCGTCGTGCAGCGGCCGCACGTTCTTGCGGCAGTCCTCACGAATCTCCTGGAGTTGCTGCGCCGTCAGACGCCCGCGGTAGAACTCTTCCAACTTGCGCGGCGCCCGGTCGCGCGTCCGGTTGAAGCCCAGCGTGCCCGAAGTGAAGCCCGCCAGCGCCATGCCGATGAAGCCGCGCAGCAGGCCGCGCTGGAAGCCGTTGCGCGAGCGCTCGGCGACGATGGACTCCTTTTCGAGCCACGAGGCGCGGCGGCGGCGCACGTACTTCGCTTCCAGGTTCTCCTTCGTGAAGGGCAGGCCCTCGCGCCACAGCTCGTGCACGCCTTCGGCCAGCAGCTTGCCCGTCAGCCACGCTTCATCGACGCCCGAGCCGGTGAGTACGTTCGTCGAGCCCGAGCCCTCGCCGACGCGCGCGTAACCGTCGCCGCACAGCTTCGGCTCGCCGCGCCGCCCGCTTTCGAGCAGGCTCTTGGCGCCCCAACTGCGCAGCCGTCCGCCCTGGACATGTTTCCAGATGGCCGGGTGCTTCAAATAGTGCTGTAGATAGCGGTAAGCCGTGCGCACCGGCGAATCGAACCACGACGGCACAAAGATGCCGACGGAGGCGACGCGTCCTGGATGGACGTAGAAGAAGCCAAAAATCTCCGGCTCGGGATAGCCGATCGTGTGAAAGACCGTGCCCTCTTTGAGCGTGCAGCTTTCGGGCAGGTCGATCACCATCTTCATGCCGACCGCCCACTCGTCGCGCTTATGACCGAGCGGCATGCCGAAGACCTCGTCCAGCCGCCGTCCGACCGGTCCCACCGGACCGTCGCCCACCACGGTCAGGTCGGCGCGGATCTCGCTGCCGTCGCCGGCCAGCACCACGCCCGCGACCTTGCCGTCTTCGAGCAGCGGGTCGGCCACCGGCGTGCCCGGCCAGACCTGGGCCAGACCGGAGAACATCACCTGCTGCCCGGTCCATTGCATGAACTGTCCGAGCGAGAAGATGAAACCGTCGCCTTTGTGCAGAAACGCCGGGATGAACGGCGCCTCGTAGGCCAGATCGGGACCGGCGAGATGCCCCACCACCTTGTCGGCGAGCTTCATCCACAGCGGGCGGCGCGAGGCGCCATGCGGGTCGAGCAGATACAGCAGTTTCTCGCTCTTCACCGGCGTGGCCAGCGGAATCTCTTCGGTGTTGAGCTGCGGGAAAGTGGCCTTGATGGTACGCGCCCGCGTCACCACGCCGGAGACGCCGAAAGCGATGTCGTCGGCGCGCTCGTAGCACAGCACCTGCGGCGGCATGCCGGCCATGGCGCGGCTCTCGATAGGCTGCGCCTCGGGATTCTGTAGAAGCTGGGTCAGCGTCGTCAGAAATCCGGCCGTGGCGGGTCCGAAACCGACACAGACGACATCGGCGTCGAGCGGCGCGCCCAGCGGCTTCATATCGATATTTTCGGCATCCGGTTCAGGGTTCATTGCAGGCGTCTCCCGGTCGGCATCTCGAGCGCGCGGTCCGCGGCGAGATACGTCCGGGACCGCCAGGTCGCGGCCCGCTTTATTGCGGATAGTCGAGCGCCGCGGGGATCATCACCTTTTGAACCGAACCGGCGGCCCGGTCGCGCGCCAGCATGGAGCCGGCCATGCAGCCGTCCAGCTTGGTGCGCAGCTTGATGAAGTCGCCCAGCCCTTCCGGCTTTACGCACGGCCCCGCTTTGGCGTCGTGCGAACCGTCTTCGCGCACAAAGTCCGAGCAGAAGCCCGACGCGCCGGGAACCATGCTCTCCAGGGCGTAGACTTCGTCTTCGCGCATGCAGGTGTTGCAGCTTCCGTCCCACCCGGGGTGGCGCAGGTAGCCGTAGACCAGCGTGGAGCAGATGCGGGAGACTTCGCCGGCCGCGCGGGCGGCCTGCAGGTGGCACAGATCGTTGAGGAACGAAAGCGTCCCTTCGAGCCCGTCGGCGAGCGCCGGGTTCAGCGGACCCTGCTCACGCAGCGCCTGCACGTCCAGAATCTGCTGGCGCGAGGCCAGCAGCCAGCACAGCGCGTCGGTCATGGGGAAGGTCACGCCCTGGCGGTTCGAATGGTACAGCTTCTGGCCGTCGGCGTCGGTGGAGTGCATCAGGTGCTCCAGTGTCCACAGCCACAGTTCCATGGCCGAGGCGATGGTGCACGCGCCCGAGGCGGGCTGGTGAGAAGCCAGGCGGCGCATGCCGGTGATCCAGGAGCGGAACTGCGCCAGGAAGATCTCGTTGGTCATCGTGATGCTGAGCTGGCGGCGCTGGACGGCTTCGGGGCCTTCGTAGGTGGCTTCCAACTCCGTGTCCATCCACTTGTAGCCCAGGAATCCGGGGCAGTCTTCCGTAATGCCGTAGCCGCCCATCAGGGCGACGGCCTCGCGCATCATTTGCGAGCCCTGGCCGGTATTCCAGAGCTTGCAGGCCGGGCAGAAGACGTTGGCCTGGGCGTCGGTAACGACGTATTGCACCACCGGATCGGCCTGGAGCGCTTGGTAGCGGGCCTTGTTGCGCATCGCTTCGGGCTTGGCGTCCATGTCGAGGAATTCGAGCGCTTCCGGCGTCCGCTTGCGCATGAACTTCATGGCCGCCATCGAACCTTTGATGTTGGCCTCGGCCAGCACCTGGTCCTTCTGCTTCTCAATCGGGTCCAATTCGTCATAGAGGCGGGCGGCGGCAAAGCCGAGCGAGGCCGACGCTTCGCCGGCGGCCCAGATGTCGAGCAGACGGTGGGTGACGTCCTCTTTCATCTGCAGGCCGTACTCGTAGCGCGGCGAGCCCGGCGGTACCGAACCCGAGCCGCGGAAGCGGTCGCGATGATAGCGGATCAACGGTTCGACGGCCGAAAGGAGTTTGGCCGAGGTCATGATGCCGACGCCGACGCGCGTGCGGCGGAAGACGGCCTCGATGATCTCGCCATGGCTGTAGGTGGGGACGATCTTGCCATCCACGACCGTGTAGCCGCCGACGATCCGGGAAGCCGGAACGCGCAGTTGCAGCACCGGGTCGTTGGTGGACGAAAGTTGATGGACGAGCTTCTTGGTCGGCGTGCCGCGATCGAAGATACCCGGGTCGCCCTCTTCCAGGATCACCATGCAGGAGCTCTGGATGCGCGGGTCGTCGGTATCGACGGCGGCCGTGACGAAGTTGGCGAAGCCCATGTTCGTGATGAACCGGCCGCGCTTGGTGACTTCCAGGATCGGCTCGCCGCCCTCGGGCCACTCGACAATGCGGACGCGGCCCGACAGCATGCCGGTCTCGACGCCCACGAAGGGGATCGGCTCGGTCAGCGCAAACGCGCCGCGCCAGGGCGTCTTGCCCGGAGCCGGCGCGGCCAGACTCATGTAGTGGTCTTTTTGCTCTTTGGTCCCGCGCTCGTGAATCGGCGACAGCGCCAGGCAGCCGGCCAGCGAACCGGTCGCGGCGCCCGCGTCCACCCAGGCCAGTTCAAACGCGATCAGCGCCAGCGCGAGATTCTTCGGCCCTTCGAGGTACCCGCCCTCGTCCGGATCCATATAGGCGGCGGTGATGCCCGAGGCGTCGAATTCCGCCAGCAGGGCGTTCTTGGCGTCCGTCCACTCGTGCGTCAGCCGGCCGCCGTTGGCGACGAGCCGGGCCACGGGGCCCCGCGCCACGGCGCGCACCGACTGCACCAGCATGGCGAGATCGAAGCGGTCGGAATAACGCCACAGAATCTGCCGGACGTCGTCGCCCGGCAGCGTCTTCAGAGGTTCATATGTCTTGGCCAAGGAAGAAGTCGCCATTTAGGATCCTTTTCGAGTCGTTCAACCCGAATGCAATTCGCGGTCCAACCTGGCCTTGGACGCAAGAAGCGCCAGTTTAGGGCAATTGGACCTTTGAATCTTGATTATAGAGGGAAACTCGATCCCTGTCTTGTTGCGGCCGGTCAACTTCCGGCGCGACAAGTGGCGTGAAATCACACGTCAAAGTGGGGAAAGATTCGCACCGCGGCTCACTCGGCCCGCAACGCGCGCGCGGGGTCGATCCGGGCGGCGCGCAGACCGGGCACGATGCCGGCGGCGAGTGTCGCCAGGATCAGGATCAGCGCTCCGGCGGCCCAGGTGAACCAGTCCGTCTCGGAGACGCCGTAGAGCAGGGAACGGGCGTAGCGCGCCAGCGCCAGGGCGCCATATGCTCCGGCAGCCAGGCCCACCAGGGCGACGCCAGAGGGTACGCGCAGCACCCGACGAACGATGCGCGCCGGCGTGGAGCCGAGCGCCATGCGGATGCCGATGTCGGAAACGTGGCGCGAAACCGAAAATGACGTCGCGCCATACAGACCCACGCCGGCGAGAAGCACGGCGAGTGCGGCCAGGGCGCTCAGGCAGCCCGCCGCCAAGCGCTCCTGGGCGAGCACGGTGCTGGCATATTCGCCCAGCGTCATCGGATCGCGGAGCAGCGTATCGGGATTCAGGTTGGCGGCCGCTTTGCGGATACCGGGCAGCGCGGCGAGCGGGTTGCCCGTGGTGCGCACCACGAGGCTCAACTCGGCGGCATCGGTCTGCGAGACCGGAATGTAAAGGCACGGCGCGACCGGCCGACGGTAGTCCCGGCGCGTCTCGTCGCGCACCACGCCGACGATCGTTCGTGTTTTCCCGTTTCTCTCAATCTGCCGGCCGAGCACGTCGCCGCCCAAATAGCGCCGTGCCAGTTCTTCGTTGACCAATGCTACCGGCGCGGCGCCAGTGCGGTCGGCGGCCTCAAAGTCACGGCCCTGGAGGATTGCCGCGCCGGCCGTCGGCAGGAAGCCGGGCGAGACGATATTGTAATCGACATTGCGTTTCACCGGGCCGCCCGGCAACAGCAGCACCACGTCATCGGCGGCGCGCATTCCGCTGAGCGGGAGGTCAAGGGCCAGGCCGGCGGAAGCGACTCCGGGAACGGCACGCACCTGTTCCAGGAATTGGGGGAAGAAACGTTCGGCGGCCTGGGGCGGCGGTTCGACGTCGACCAGCAGAAGGTTTCCCGCGCGGAGAAAGGCGCCCGAAGCCACGGCGTTGCGGAAGGTCCGTAAGAACAGTCCCGCGCCGACCAGGAGGATCAGCGCCAGCGCGAACTCACCGGCGAGCAGGGCCCGGCGCAGCAGCGCACCGCGTTCCCGGCGGCCCGCCGCCGTTGAGCGCGAACGCAGCGCATTGGCCAGATTCGTCCGCAGGACATAGTGCAACGGCGCCAGCCCAAAGCCGACGCAGCAGGCGGCCGTCAGGACAATGGTGAACAGCACGACGCGCGGGTCGGGGCTCAGGTCGAGCGCCAGTTGGATTTTGAAGAGCCGGGGGAAGACGCCCAGCGCATGCAGCGCCAGCGCCGCCACGCCGAGTCCGCCCACTCCTCCCGCCGCGGCGATCGCGAGGCTTTCAATCAGCAGCAGGCGCGCCATGCGCCCGGTGCTCGCGCCGAGCGCCAGCCGGGCGGCCATTTCCCGCTCGCGCTCTGCCGCGCGCGTCAGCATGAGCGAGGCCACATTCGCGCAGGCGATCAGCAGGACGCCGCCGACAACCGCGAGCAGCACCATGCTGATGCGCACGATCTGGTCGCGGAAACCGGGCCAGAAGCGCGCTTCGTTGAGCGGCATCGCGCGCAGACTCCAGACGAGGCCGGCCTTCCTCCACAGGGCGGCGCGCCCGGGATTGTCAGCATCGGCGTGCGCGCCCCACAACCGCATCTCGTCGCGCGCCTGTTTTACCGGAACGCCGTCCCGCAGCCGTCCGACGGCCAGGAACGATTGCATGCCCCAGGTGTGCAGCACGTCGATGGGCGCGAAATGCGGCTCGGCCTGGCGGTAGAGCGCGGCGGGGATCCAGAGTTCCGGCGGCCGGCCCCAGTCGAGGGTCACGCCGCGGAATGCCGGCGCCGCCACGCCGATGATCGTGAAGGGTGTCCCTGAAATGAACAGTGTCCGCCCGAGAACATCGCGCTGTGCGCCAAAATGTCGCTTCCACAGCTCATCGCTGATGACGGCGACAGGTTCGGCGGAAACATCTGCGGGAGAAATCAGGCGGCCTAATGACGCCTTCACGCCGAGCGTACGAAAGTAGTTGGCGCTCACCAACTCGCCTGAGAGGCTCTCCGTCTGGTTCCCGATGCGCACACGGAACGGCAGGCGCAGATAGGCCATCAAGTCGGAGAAGACCGTGTTGTGATCGCGGTAATACTCGTAATCCGGCCAGGAAAGCGGGCTGAACGAATCGGGCTTGCGCGCCTGCTCGTGATAGAGCGACATCAAACGGCCGGAGTCCGCCACGCCGCCGAGCGGGCGCAGCAGTACGGCATCGACCACGCCGAACACAGCCGTTGTCGCACCGATCGCCAACGCCAGTGAAACGATCGCGATGGTGGCGTAGCCGGGCCGCTCGCGCAGTTGGCGGAGCGGGCTCCGCAGAAACGCCAGCGCACTGCGGCGGGCCGGGGCATGATCACTTAAGGGCACAAGCGGGTCTCCTTCCATTTACTCCGCCCGCAGGGCGGTCGCCGGATCGACACGCGTGGCGCGCCGGGCCGGGAAGAAGCTGGCCGCCACCGCGACTGCCGTCAGCGCGGCGGCCATACAGCCGTACGTCCACGGATCCGAGGCTTGAACGCCGAACAGTACGGACTGCATCGAACGCGTGAGCAGCGTGGCAGCCAGCGCGCCTCCCGCCACGCCAACCAGACCCAGTATGAGTCCCTCGCGGATGACGATACCTTGCACGTTCGCCGTTGATGCACCGATCGCGAGGCGAATGCCGAACTCGCCCGTGCGCTGAGCGACCGAATACGAAATGACGCCGTACAGGCCGATGCCGGCCAGGACGAGCGCCAGGGCCGAGAAAAGCGAGAGCACAAGGCTCAGGAAGCGCGGCCGCGCCTGTTCGGCATGCAGAATCTCTTCCATCGTCAAAACGCGCGCGACGGGGAGCGACGGATCGAGCGTCCGGACGGCGCTTGTCACCGGACCGGCCAGGGCGCGCGGATCGCCCTTGCTCGCGACGACGAGATATTCGACGCGCAGTCCGTCCGCGTACGATCGCACCTGCTCGAAAGGCATGTAGATTTCCGTGCCCGCGGGTTTGTCCAGGCCGGCGTTGCGCGCATCCGAGACGACGCCGACGATGGTCCGCCAGGGATCCTGGAAGCCGGGCCGGATGCGCCGCCCGATGGCGCTCTGGTTGCCGTAGTAGAGATGCGCCATCGTCTGGTTGACCACCACCGTGGGCGCCGCGCCGCCGGCGTCGCGCGCGTCGAGGTAACGGCCGTCGAGCAGACGAATGCCCATGGCTTCGAAGTAGCCCGGAGTCACGACGTTCCAGAAATCGATGTTGTTGGCCGGGCCGCCGGGGACTTGATGCAGGCCCTCGATCTCCGTGTCATTGGCATCGAGGGGGCGGTCCGGAGGTAACCCGTCGCAGATACTCGCCGAGGCGACCTCGGGTACGGCGCCGGCCTTTCGCAGCAGCCGGTCCCAGTAAGAGAAAACGTCCTCGGCTTTGGGGTACTGCGCCGGAGGCAGCGCGATGCGCATGGTCAGGACGCGATCGCCGCTGAAGCCGGGATCGTTGCGCTGCAAGCGCCAGAAGGCCTGCACCATCAGGCCCGCCCCGATCAGCAGCACCAGCGCCAGCGAGATCTCGCCGACAACCAGCAGGCGGCGGAACCAGAGCGACGAGGCCGCGGCCGAAGTGCGTCCGCGACCCGATTTGAGAGATTGCGCCCGGCTGGCGCGCAGCAGGTGCACGAATGGCGCGAGGCCGAAGAGGATGCCAGTAACGGCGGTAACGCCGATGGCGAACAAGAGCGTCGGCCAATGGATGCCGATCTCGCTGGCCCGCGGCAGCATGCCGGCCTGCGTGGAAACGATCAGCCGCACACCGCCCAGAGCGAGGACGAAGCCGGCCAGCGTGCCGAAGACGGCCAGCACCACGCCCTCGGTGATGAACTGCGCGAGCAGGCGCTGCGTTCCCGCGCCGAGCGCCGAACGCACGGCCACCTCATGCTGCCGCGCCTCCGCCCGCGCGAGCAGCAGATTGGCGACGTTGACGCAAGCAATCAACAGGACGAATCCGACGGCGCCGAGCAACAGAAGCAGCGACGTGCGCACGCCGCGCGTGACCTCGTCCTGGAACGAGTAGCACACCACCGGATGATTCACCGGCTCGAGATTGTGAGAATTCGCCGTGGCGAGCGCGCCCGTCTTGCGCACGTACGCCGCGATTTCCGCGCGGGCCTGGGCCTCAGTGACGCCCGCCTTGAGTCTCCCGACGACATTCAGAAGGTGATTGCCCCAGTTCTTGTCGGCCGGATCCATACGCCACGGGATCCACACCTCGGGCGGATCCGGCTCGCCGGGCGGGAAGCGGAAAGCCGGCGGCATCACGCCCAACACCGTGCATTTCTCGCCATTGTAGAGAATGTCCCGATGGATGATCGACGGGTCGCCGCCGAAGGCGCGCTGCCATAGCGAATAGGACAGCACGGCGGTCAGCGGCGCGCCGAAGGCGTCATCGGCCGGTTGAATCAGCCGTCCCGCCAGGGGCTGCACGCCGAGGGTCTGCAGCAGCGTGCCCGTGACGCGCGCGCCCTGCACGCGTACCGGTTCGGCGCCTCCGCCGATATTCGCTCCGGTTGCCGACCATGCGTCGAACGTCTGCCACGCTGTGAGATCGCGCTTCATCTCAAGGTATTCGGGACGCGAGGCCCAGAAGCGCCGGAGGCCGTTCGCGCCCTGCTTGGGGAACTCGGTATAGATCCGCACCAGGCGCTCGGACTCGGCGTATCCCAGCGGCCGGAACAGGACCGAATGGACGACGCTGAAGATGGCCGTCGATGAGCCGATGCCGAGCCCCAGGGTCAGTACGGCGATGGCGGTGAAGCCGCGCGCGTTTCCCAGTACGCGCAGCGTGTAACGAATGTTTTTCAGCAAACGGTCCAGCATCCCGACCTCCAGCAACGTCCGCCAGCGGGGCGGCATTCCGGCCTCGTCTTACTCGTAATGCAACGCATCCAGCGGGTCGACCTGCGTCGCGCGGCGTGCGGGCAACAGGCTCGCGAGCACGGCGACGGCGGCCAGAAAGACCGCGGCGCCGGCGAAGATCCACGGGTCGTTCGCGCTCACATTCAACAGCATGCTCGCGACCGCCTGCGAGGCCGAGAGCGCCACAACAAGTCCGACGCCCAGCCCGAACAGCGTGAGCGCGAGACCGCGCGTCAGCACCATGCCGAGCAGCCGCGAGCGCTGCCCGCCGAGCGCCATGCGGATACCGATCTCGTGCGTGCGCTGGTTCACCGAATAGGCCATCACGCTGTACAGCCCCACCGCCGCGAGCAGCAGCGCCATCGCGCCGAGCACGCCCAGCAGGCTGGCCGCCACGCGTTGGGCGAAAACCGACGAGCCGGCGTAGTCTTCGTACGCCATGGCATCGTAGACGCCCACGCCCGGGTCCATGCCGGCGACGGCGCGGCGCAGCGCGGGCAGAGCCTGCAGCGGGTCGCCTTTCGAGCGCACGAACATCCCGATGCCGCGGTCGTACTCGCCGACGTCGCCATAGCGCTGCTGGAACGGCAGGAAGAGGACGGGCCGGGTGACCTCAACGTAGGAATAGTATTTGCTGTCCTTCGCCAGCCCGACGATCGTGACCGGCCGGCCGCAGCCCCCGATATTCATGCCGACCGGACTGCGCCCGCCGAGGTAGTGGCGGACGAACGCCTGGTTGACCATTGCCACCGGCGCGCTCTGGCCGTCGTCGGAAGCGGTGAACTCCCGCCCTTCGACGACCGGAATCCGCAGCAGGCGGAAGAAGCCGGGCGACACGAGATTCCGGTCAATAGCTTGGTTTTCGCCTACGGGACGGATGTAACCCCGGACATCGACGTCGCATCCCGGCGCGCCCTGGAAACCCAGTGGAATGCTTTCCGCGTAACCGACTCCATCCACGGCGGGCTCGGCCCCAAGCCGTTCGGTGACGCCGCGCACGAACGCGGCGCGCTGGGCGAAGGTGGTGTAGCCGCTCGGCGAAAGGAAGAAGCGCGAGAGCAGCACGTTCTTCGGGTCGAAGCCGGGATCGGTGGAGATGGCGGCCCGGAAGCTCTTCGCAAAGAGGCCGGCTCCGGCCAGCGCCACCAGCGCGAGCGCCACTTCGCCGACCACTAGCGCATCGCGCATGCGGTGCGTCGCGGCGCCAGCGCTGCCGCCGCGTCCACCGTCTTTGAGGACCTCCATCAGATCGTGACGGACGGCGTGCAGGGCGGGGACGATGCCCGAGATGACGGCGGCCGCGACACACACGACGATCGAAAAGCCGAAGATGCGCGCTTTGAAGGGAACCGCCAGGTAAATCGGCAGATCGGACGCCGGCACCAGCAGGACGAGCGAGTGCCGGGCCCACACGGCGAGCGCCGCGCCCACGAGCGTCGCGACACCGGCCAGCAGCAGCGCTTCGGTCAGCAACTGCCGCGTGATTCTCTGCCGGTTGGCGCCCAGCGCCAGGCGCAGGCTCAGTTCTTTCTGGCGGGCCGTGGCGCGCGCCAGCAGCAGGTTCGCCACGTTGGCGCAGGCAATCAGCAGGACCACGCCGCACATGGCGAGCAGAATCGCCAGCGGGGCGCTCAGCAGGTTCTTGACGTTGTTCTGCGACTCGGCTTCAGTGTGCAACTCGATGCCGACTTTCGCGTTTTCGGGATGGGTCCTGGCGATCAGCGCGCCCAGGCTGCGCGCCTCGGCCTTGGCCTGCGCGAGGGTGACGCCCGGTTTCAGCCGCGTGGTGGTCATCAGGCCGCGCGCGCCGCGATAGTTGAGCATTCCATCGCTGGTCTGGTTCAACTGCGCGCCCAGCGTGAGCGGCACCCACATGTCGAAGGCCAGCCCGCGCCAGGCGCCGCCGAAGCCTTGCGGGGCCACGCCGACAATGGTCACCTCATGCCGGTTGGCGTGCACTGTCCGGCCCACGATTTGTGGATCGGAATGGAAATAGTCCTGCCACAAGCGGTAGCTGATGATGGCGACGAGCGCCTTTTCACCGTGCTCTTCCGGATGAAAGGTCCGCCCCAGGACCGGACGTACGCCCAGCGTGGCCAGGTAGTTGCCGGTGACGAGTTCACCCCACACGCGGCGCGGGTTGTTCGCGTCGCCCAGGTCGAAGGCGGCGGGCGATTGCGAAGCGGCGACCGATTCGAGCGAGTGCAGATACTTCCGGCAGTCCAGATAGTCGGGATAGGAGAAGCCGTGCCCGTCGGGCCGCACCGTCTCCAGGCTGTAGGTGGGGCTTGCGTCGGAGACGCCCGGCAGCGGGTCGAGCATGACGGCGTTGACCCAACTGAATACGGTCGTGCTGGCTGCGATGGCGACGGCCAGGGTCAGCACGGCGACGAGTGCGAATCCCGGCGCGTGCGCCAGCGCCCGCAGCGCATACCGGATGTCTTTCCACACGGAGTCCAACATGGCTTGCGTCTCCAATCTCATTCGCAGTGCAGCGCCACCAGCGGGTCGACCCGGGTCGCGCGCCGCGCCGGCAACAGGCTGGCCAGCACCGCGATTGCAGTCAGGAACAGCGCCGCGCCCACAAAGATCCAGGGGTCGGTCGAACTCACGTTGAGCAGCATGCTGGCGACCACCTGCGCGGCGGACAAAGCCGCCACCAGACCGGCCAGCAGTCCGATGAGCGTGAGCGCAAGGCCCTTCCGCACCACCATCCCGAGCACATTCGCGCGCTGTCCGCCGAGCGCCATGCGGATGCCGATTTCGTGCGTGCGCTGGCTGACCGCGTAGGCCATCACGCTGTAGAGCCCCATCACCGCCAGCAGCAGCGCAATCGCGCCCAGTACGCTGAGCAGCCGCGCCGCAATCTTCTGCGCGAATACCGAGAAGCCGATGTAGTCTTCGAGCGGCATCGCATCGTAAACGCCGACCGCCGGGTCGACGCCGGCCGCCGCGCGGCGCAGTGCAGGCAGCGCTCCGAGCGGGTTGCCGGGCGTCTTGAGGAAAACGCCGATGCCCTGGTCGTAGTCATTCAGCGGGCCATAGCGCTGCGCAAATGGCGCATAGATCATCGGGTGCGCCTCTTCCATGAAGGTGTAGTACTTGGCGTCCCCGGCCAGGCCGACGATCCTGAGCTGCGCGCCGCAGCCCTGGATCTCCATGCCGACCGGATCCTTGCCGTTCAGATAGTGCCTGGCGAACGCCTGGTTCACGATGGCCACGGGCGCGCCTTCGAGGTCGTCGCGCGCGTCGAAGGCGCGGCCGCTCAGGATGGGTATCCGCAGCAGATGGAAGAACTCCGGCGAGACGAAGTTGCGATCGGCATTCGGACCTTCGCCGGGTTGGAGCACGTAACCCGGTACCACCACGCCGCAGCCGCCGGTGCCGGCATAACCGAGCGGGATGCTATCGGCGTAGGCGGCTTCGACGACCCCGGGCGATGCCGCCAGCTTGTCGCGCAGGCGCAGCATGAAATCCGCGCGCTGCTGCGCCGCGGTGTAACCGCTCGGCGACAGATAGAACTTGGAAACCAGCACGTTCCGCGGGTCGAAGCCCGGACTCATGCCCGTGGCGCCGCGGAAGCTCTTGGCAAAGAGTCCGGCGCCGACCAGAGCGACCAGCGCGAGGGCGACTTCGCCGACCACCAGCAGATCGCGCAGGCGATGCGTTCCGGCGCTCGCGCTGCCGCCGCGTCCGCCTTCCTTCAACGCATCGACCAGGTCCGAGCGGGCGGCGTGCATTGCGGGGATCACGCCGGAAGCCAGCGCCGCAACCACGCAGGTCAGCGCCGAAAACGCGAGAATCGTCCCGTTGAAGGGGATGTTCATCAGGATCGGGAGTTCCATCGGCGGCAACAGGAATGCGAGCAGGTGCCGCGTCTTGAGCGCCAGGGGCACGCCGACCAGAGCGCCCAGGAAGGCGAGCGTCAGCGCTTCGGTCAGCAACTGGCGCGAGAGCCGCGCGCGGTTCGCGCCGAGAGCGAGACGCAGGCTCAACTCGCGTTGGCGCGCGGTGGCGCGGGCGAGCAGCAGGTTGGCGACGTTGGCGCAGGCGATCAGCAGCACCACGCCGCACATGGCCAGCAGGATGCGCAGCGATCCGCCGAGGAGGAATTTGACGTTGTTGTGCGCCTCGCCTTCCGGATCGAGCGTCGCCACGGCGTTGCGGTTGGTCTCGGGGTAGCGGCGGGCCAGGAGCACGGAGAGACTGCGCGCCTCCGCCCGCGCCTGCTCCAGTGTGACGCCGGGCTTCAGGCGGGCGATGGTCAGCAGCGCCCGCGCGTCGCGCGCATCGAGCATCGCCTGGGGCATCAGGTTGAAGCGCGGACCCAGCGTGATCGGCACCCAGATGTCGAAGGCCAGCCCGCGCCAGGCGCCGCCGAAATTCGGCGCCGCGACGCCGATGATCTTCAACTCGCGCTTGTTGGCGCGCAGCGACGTGCCGACAACGCCCGGATCGCCGTGGCAATACTCCTGCCAGAAGCGATAGCTGATGACGGCGACCAGCTCGCGCTCGGCGCGTTCGTCGTTCTGGAACGTGCGTCCCAGGACCGGCCGCACGCCGAGCACGGAAAAGTAGTTGCCCGTGACCATCTCGCCCAGGATGCGCCGCGGCGGGCCGCTCTCGCCGATATCGAAGGCGGCGGGCTCGCGCGAGGCGGCGATGCCGTCGACCAGTTTCAGGTTGGCGCGGTAGTCGAGCAAGTCGAGGTAGGAGACGTTCCAGTTGCACGGCGGCAGCATTTCCAGGCTGTACGTCTGCCGTCCGTCGGTGACGCCGGGCACGGGCTTCAGCAGAATTGCGTCCACCCAACTGAACACCGTTGTGTTGGCGGCGATGGCGACAGCCAGCGTCAGGACGGCAACCGCGGTGAATCCCGGCGCGTGCGCCAGGCCCCGCAGGCCGTAGCGAATGTCCTTCCAAAGCTCCTCAAACATCGCATCCTCCGCCTTCCGCTTGCGCGGCACACCCAGGGCGTGCCGCCGCGCCAGGGCATTCATTGGCCGTTTTTCAGTTGCGCCCAACACGCGGTACGGCGTGTTACGCCCGTGCCGTCAGATACATTTCTCCTGTTCCGCGTCTGCTTCCGCGGCCTGGCCGGACGGGTAGACCTGGACGGTGACGGACCACGACGCGGAGCCTTGGGAGGAAGCCCGCTCGACGCGGACTTCAAACAGGCTCAGGCGAGCCATCCACATGTGGCGCGACATGCCATTGTGTTGCGTTTGCGTTTCGAGCGTTCCGAACGTAAAGGCGCGCGGCGCCGCGGGCTGGGCGATTGCCGGCCGAGTGGCGTTGGCCGGGCTGGCGGCCGGAGTCATGCTCGACAGCACGGCGAGGACCGCAACACAGATCGCCTGGGCGATGGCGCCGAGCAGGTGTCCGAGATGTAGAGACATGCCGCCGAACATGGATAACCTCCTTGTAGACCGGCCTGCGAACTCAGGCCTTCTAGCGCGCGTCTTATTCCATTACGCGTGGACCGCGCCCGACGCCTTCTCCACGCCGTCGTCCACGACGCGGCCGTCGAACAGGTGCACCTGGCGCGAAGCCCAGTTGGCATAGCGCGGATCGTGCGTCACCATGCACAGCGTTGCGCCGCCGGCGTGCAGATCGCGCAGCAGTTCCATCACCGCTTCCGAGTTCTTGCTGTCCAGGTTGCCGGTGGGCTCGTCGGCGAGCAGCACGGACGGATTGCCGGCCAGCGCGCGGGCCACGGCGACGCGCTGCTGCTGGCCGCCGGAGAGCTGTGACGGATAGTGCTTCAGGCGATGCGACATGCCCACGCGTTCCAGCGCCTCCAGCACGCGCCGGTTGCGTTCGGCGCGATCCATCGAGCGGTAGGTGAGCGGCAGTTCGACGTTCTCATAAACCGTCAGGTCGCCAATCAGATTGAACGACTGGAAAATGAAGCCGATCTCCAGGTTGCGGATGCGCGCCCGTTCCGAGAAGGACAGGCGCTCGGCCGGCTCGCCCTTGAACATGTAGCGGCCGCCGGTGGGCGTATCGAGGAAGCCGATGATCGAGAGCAGCGTCGACTTGCCGCAGCCCGACGGGCCCTCGATGGAGAGAAACTCGCCGCGGCTGATCTGCAGGTGGATGCCGTCCAGCGCATGCGTCTCGACCTCGTCGGCATAGAACACCTTGCTGAGGTCTTCAAGTTGAATGAGAACGTCGTTGTTGTTCATGTCTGGTTCCTGAGTGTGCCTTGATCTTTCTGGAAATACCGTCAGTGAATCCGAATCTGCGATTTGTCGTGCCAGGTGGAGGTGTCGGAGAGTACGATCTGGTCGCCCTCCTTCAGCCCCGAAACGATTTCCACGTCGTTGACCGAGATGCGGCCGAGCTTCACCTGAACGCGATCGGCCGTCACGCCGTCCGGCTCCAGGCGGAACAGGCTGACGGTGGCGTCGGGCTGGGCGTCGGCCACGCGCCCGGTGTAGAGCACGTCGGTTACGTTCTCCAGCCGGACCACGCCGTCCACGCTCAAGTCAGGCCGCGCCCCCGGCGGCAGCGGCGCGTCGAGCGCCACGTCCACCGTCACGGCGCCGTCCTTGACGGCCGGGTCGATGCGGATCACGTGACCCGGAATGGTGCCATTCCGCGTGTCGATGATCGCCTTCTGGTCGAAGAGAATGTCCTTGGCCTGCGTCTCGGCGATGCGGATCTGCGCTTTCAACGTCTTCGGATCGGAGACGCGCGCCAGAACGGTTCCGGGGGTGACGTAGGTCCCGATTTCGACGTCGACGCTCTGCAACACGCCTTGGATGCTGGAGCGGACGGTCAGCTCGGAGAGCTGCTCCTTGCGCAACCGGACGAGGCCTTTCAGCTGCTCGATCTTGGCTGCCTGCGCGGCAAGCTGCGCCTTGGTGGTCTGGCGGTTGCTCTCGATGCGCTTGGTTTCCAGATCGAGACGGCTCTTGAGCTGGTCGGCGGCGACGGTCGATTTGCGCACGCTGATCGAGTCGATCAGGCCCTTCTCGGCCAGTTGCTTGTTGGCCTGGTTCTGCACCACGGCCTGCTCGTAATCGGACTTCACCTGGGCCGTGGCCGACTGCTGCTGGAACAACAGGCCGTCGCACTGCGCGCGCAGGTTGGCGAGGTCGGCTTCGGCGCCCTTGAGCTGCGACTCGGCTTCGAAGAGATCCTGCTGCAGCTTGGGGTTGGTCAGCTCAAACATGACCGTGCCCGGCTCCAGCGGCGCGCCCGGCAGGACGTAGCGGTTCGTGACACGGCCCTCGACGTTGGCGGCCACCACCTGGATCTTGACCGGCACCAGCGACCCGACGCCGCGGATCTCGCGCTGGAAGCTGCCGCGCTTGACCGTGTCGAGCAGCACCGAGCCGCGGTCCACCGTGATGGCGGCGGGCTTCAATCTCATCAGGCCCAAGGCCATGCCGCCGCACAGCACCAGGGCGACGCTCGAAATAATGATCGTGCGAATGCGTTTGCGGCGGGCGAATTCAGGTCGTGCGATATCCATAATTGCGTTTCTCGCACTCTACAAATGCACGGCGCGTGCCAATGTTACATGGCTGATAAGTGATTGAAAAAGCAGGACCGTACTGTGGCGTCAGGGTTCGTCGGTTTTGCGGAAGCGAGACCGGCGTCCCAAAACTGGGACGAGCGGCCAGCGTGGAATGGGACGATTCTCGCTCGTGCCTTGCGTTGATCGAGGCGGCAATTACAGAGTTTGCGAACGCCAGCGCCAATTCTCAACGCGAGTGCGTCCAGAGCCTCGCCATTGAGGAGATCAATGCCTTGCTATGTGATTTCGACCTTGCCTTCGAAGTCTTGGGTCGGCCATTCGACCTCGGGTGTTAGCTTACGGAAGCAGTCGGCGTCGGGTGGCGCGGTGGTGATCACCGCCGGAACTGTCGTCATCGCGACCTTACAGGAGTTTCAACACGGCGGTCTGGCACCGGTGTTGATGCGCGGCTCATCTTGGTTGATCGAGGTTTCGACGTCTCGTGTTGTCCGTTCTTTTGCCACAACCGCTCAATTTGATCCCAATTGGCCGCTGTCCCTGTAACAGCCAAGGCAATTGAGACAATGCTCAATATTAATATCGCCAATTGTAGCCCATACATAAGCGCCATATTGCGTACCATCAAATGTTCTGAGAAGCTTTTCGCCATTACCGTGATATGCCCTCGCACGGTTTGCAGCTGAAAGTCAATCGTTCCCTTCAATGATTCGAATAAGCTGTGCTGGTCTCCCTTGCGATTTGGTTCGCTTACAAACTGCGACAACCTTGACTCGTAAAATGTTAGATCACCGTTCTCCATCTCAGCGCTAAGCCTCTCAAGGAGCATAATCTCGCGCGATAGGCGCCTACTGATTCCGATATCTGACAATAAACCGCCGAGGCTTCTTCGTCGTGAGAGCGCGGTGTAAATTCGCCTACGCGCTTTACTTACATTAGCGATAATAGAGTTAGTAAACTCTCTTATTGCCACAATTGGGAGGACTGAAATCAAAAATGCTTCAATGTCGGTGGACTGCTCACCTTTCCTGGTTTTGTCGGTAAGTATAAGCAATTTGTATGGAATGTCCGCTCCGGGCCGCAGGGACGCGGCAAGTGTAAAAACGGTATTCTGGCCCTCAAAGGCGTGTCCTCGGAAGAAGTTCAGAGCCATCGACATGCACCAGGGCCGCGTTTTCGTCTTCCACTCCATAAGGGCTTCCTCCCCGGAGCCCGTGCCGTTTAACTCGTAGATTTCTGTCGCGGGCAGGTGAGGCCCCTTACCTGATCTTTTCATAAAATACCCAGATATGAATGGAGCGAAGCAGTCTTCAATCTCCGCCCGCATGTGATTTTGATGTTCCGTCAGCGCGCGGAGTGCAACAAGATCAGGAGTGTTGCTGGAGGTCCTGTAGCGCCTGCCGATAGGTACCATCGGCCAGAAACGTACATCGGGCAGGTAGTGAGATGATTGAACTCGAACTAGATCATCCGTAACGCTGCTCGTGAGTTTGGCGTGCAGGCTTATTGCAAAAATCGATGGCAGTGGTCGGTGGCCCCACACTTCGACAGATTTTACATATGATGGCAAGTCAAATTCTTCAGTCAGGAGAACGGCGAAAGCCTTCTCCGTATTGCCCGGGACCAAGGTGCCGATGCGTAGCCATCCTCCACCCAGCAGATCGTCGGCGGACGCGCGAAATCTATCGAAATTGCCATTGACCTCCATACGAGGGAACAAGCGTCGCACACCAGATTCGAGGTGATCGAAGTCCTCTATTGGGAATACCTCAAGAAGACAGCACGCCCCACAAGAAAGCGACGTTCCTTCGGGCGGTCTTGTGGTCGCATGTGCCGCTGCTGCCAATTCGCGATCAAGTTTTCGAATCGTTTGCAGCCGCTGGACAGGGCCTCCATTAAAGGATGGCAGTTGCTCTGCGACATCAAGGACCGACTTAGCAACTCTGAGCCTCATAAGGTCGACCCGGCGTTGCAGCCACTCCGGCCCCGCATACTTGCGAGCCCGCCACAGCCATCCTCTTCGCTTCATGCAGTTGACGATATCAGGTTGGGCCGTAAAGCGGCGAACAGACGTTGCGATTTCAGAACTGTTTAAGTTCTTTGTCCACCGGAGCGAATGCGGCTTCGTTTGAGGCGGGGACTTGTCTGAAGAGGACTGCACGGTGACAACTTCGCCCGCTGAGAGAGCGGATGCTCTCAGGATCGGGGCGAAAGGCGCACTTCGCTGCAGATACGGTCCTCTTCTTCTCCTGGAGGCTCGCCCGGCCTACGCCAGCGGCAGTTGCAGCGTCGCCAGACAGCCGTTGCCGGAGGCCCGGTTTTCCAGCTTGATGGAACCGCCATGCGCTTCGGCGATCTTGCGGCACAGCACCAGTCCGACGCCCGAGCCGCCCGGCCGCGTGGTGAAAAAGGGCACGAAGAGGTTGGCCGGATTCATCAATCCCGTGCCGTCGTCTTCCACGTGGATGTTCACCCATTGGGGCGTGGCGACCCAATCCATGCGCACGTTGCCGCCGGTGGCGGAGACGGCGTCCATGGCATTGCGCAGCAGGTTGATGAGCGCCTGTTCGATCTGGTCGGGGTCGGCGTTCAACTGCACGGGCGGGCCGGGCAGCAGCGTAACGCGCTCCGGCGGGAACATGCGGACGATGCGCTCGGCGACGGGGGCGAACGCAAAGCTGCGGCAGGCCGGCGCGGGCAGGCGCGCCAGCCGGGCGTAGGAGGAAACGAAGCGCGCCAGGGAGTCCGAGCGCGAGGCGATCACGGAGAGCCCCTGCAGCATGTCGTCGCGCCAGTCGCCGGGCAGATCGGGTTCGCGGACCAGGGTGTCCAGGCTCTGCGCGATGGATTGAATGGGCGTCAGCGAGTTGTTCAACTCGTGCCCGAGCACGCGCACCAGCCGCTGCCACGCCAGCAACTCCTCCTCGCGCAACTCGCGCGTGAGATCGGAGAGCACCAGCAGGTCGTTCGGTTGCCCGGACTCGCGAAACGTCGTGTGATGCACCGCCCAGCGGCCCGCGGCGCCGCGGAACGCGCGCTCAATCACCGCGGCCGGCGGCGCATCGAGCAGTTCCTTCAAACCCAGATCGTCCGCCGTCCGCCCGCGCAACGCCTTCGCCGGTTCGGCCAACAGACGCGCCGCCGTGGGGTTTACCAGCCGCAGGCGGCTCTTTTCGTCAAAGGCAAAGATGGCGACGTCGATCTCTTCCAGAATCTTGGCGAGCAGGGCGTTGACTTCGAGCGCTTCCAGGCGCCGGTCGCGCAAGGCGTCGCCCAGGCGGTTCAGCTCGACCAGCGCCTCGGACATCGAATCGCTGCCCGAGTGCGCGCGGGCGCGCACGGAATAGTCTCCGAGCCGGACCGATTCGAGCATGGCCGACATCGTGCGCCAGGGATGCGCCGCTTTGAGCCGGACCATCCACGCGGCTCCGAGCCACAGGGCGAGGACGGCGAGGCTCGCCGTGGCGACGAGCACCGGCGGCAGATGGCGCGTCCAAATGAACCACAGCGCCAACGCGACGGCGGGCAGGGGACCGGCGAGCGCCAGCAGCGCCAGCGTGTCCTCGTGAGCCGGAAAGCGGCGGCGTGGCGTCATCGCGGCAACCCGTCGTGGCGGATCTTCCGCCGGCTATTGGCGATCTGTTGCGGGCTCGGGAAAACTCCTGTGGTACCCGAGCGCCGTCGCACATGCGCGCTGCGCATCTCAGGCCATCCCGAACTTCTGCAGGCGGCGATAGAGCCCGCTGCGGCTCAGCCCCAGCACGCGGGCCGCTTCGACCACGTTGTTCTGGCACGCGTCGAGCGCCCGCCGGATCAGCTCGCGCTCGTTGTCTTCCAGATTGAAGGAAGCCGGAGCGGCGGCGCCGGGACGCACGGCGGCGCCCGCAGTCAACCCCAGGTCCGTCCCGGCGATCTGTTTGCCCTGCGCCATCAGCACGCCGCGCTCGACGACGTGTTCCAGCTCACGCACGTTGCCCGGCCAGCGGTGCGCCTGGATGGCTTCCACGGCGCTCGCGTCGAAGCCGGAGAGACCGCGCGCGTACTTTGCCATGTAGCATTCCAGAAAATGGTGCGCGAGCAGCAGAATATCCTCGCCGCGGTCGCGCAAAGGCGGCAGATGGATGTGGACCGTGTTGATGCGGAACAGCAGGTCCTCGCGGAAGTTGCCCGCGGCCACGGCCTCGTTGAGGTCGGTGTTTGTGGCTGAGATCAGCCGCACGTCGGCATGCCGCATCTTCGGACTGCCCAAACGCTCGAACTCGCCCGTCTCCAGCGCGCGCAGGACCTTGGCCTGCTGCGACAGCGGCAGGTTGCCGATCTCGTCGAGGAACAGCGTGCCCTGGTCGGCAAGCTCGAAACGGCCGGGCCGGTCGGCGGAAGCGCCGGTGAACGCCCCGCGGACGTGGCCGAACAGCTCGCTCTCAAACAGTGACTCCGGAATTGAGCCCGCATTGACGCAGATCATCGGGCGCGCGGCGCGCGGCGAAAGGGCATGCAGCGCACGCGCGGCGACCTCTTTGCCGGTGCCATGCTCGCCGGTGATCAGCACGTTCGCCGTCGAAGGGCCGATGCGCCGGATCATGTCGAGCACGGGCCGCATCGCCGCCGACTGCGCAATGAGGTTCACTGGCAGCGGCGATTCCAGCAACTCGTTGCGCCGCTCCAGACGTTGGTTGACGCGCAACGCGCGGCTGAGCTGCGCCTGCGTGCGCAGGATCGTCACCAGGCTCAGGTTGTCCCACGGCTTTTGCACGAAGTCACGGGCGCCGCGCCGCACGGCCTCGACGGCAATGTCGATGCTGCCCCAGCCGGTCATTACGACCACGGGCAGCAGGCTGTCCAGGCGCAGCATTTCCGTCAGCAGGTCGAGCCCTTCGCCGCCCGAGGTCGTATCGCGCGTGTAGTTGAGGTCGATCAGCGCGACGTCGAACTCGTCTTTGCCAACGAGCTCCAGCACCTCGTGCGGCGAGCGCGCCTCGGACACCATGAAACCGGCCGGCTTCAACAGCAATTTCAGCGCGATCAGCACGTCCGGCGAGTCGTCGGCAATCGCAATGCGAAATCGGTCTTCGTTCGACATAGACAGACTCAGAGCGCGAACCCTATTGTACAGAGTAGGACAGACGCTCGCGTGCCCCGGCTTAATCGGCGTCGGGGATCTGAAGGTGGAACGGATCGGCGCCGATCGTTCCCGCCAGTTCGTTGAGATAGGCCGGCGCGCTCACCCGGTCGAGTTGCTCGCGCGAGGTGCGCAAGAGCGCGTCGATATCGAGCTCGGGCGACGCGGCCATCGAGCGCGACGTCGAGCGGAACACCTCCAGTGCGGCAATGTGTTTGCGCCATAGCGTGATGTCGCGCTCCTGCTTGGTGCAGAGCCGTTCGCGGTACCAATCGCTCGCGAGCAGCGAACCGCGCGTAAACAGGCTGCGGATGGCGGGGTCTTCGACGCCTTTGCCCTCGTATTGGCCGTAGGCCATGATGTGCAGCAGCGCCTTGAGCGGCGGGCAGGCGGCGTCGACGCTGCCGTCCTCGAAATAGTTCATGGCCACGCGGCGCTGCGATTCGACGATCGCGTTGACGCCGGAGGTGAACTGCTCGGGGTCCTGCAACTCGGGGCGCAGAATCCGTTCGGTGAGCACCGCGTCGGGCGTTTCGAAAATGCGGCCCAGGAAGCGGTCGGCAAACAGGGCGGTAATGCGGTAGCCCAGCCGGCTGGCAAGCACTTTCGTGCCATTCCAGTCGTAGTCTTCGAGCTTTTCGAGGTAGCCGTTAGCGATGAGGAATTGCGGGTCGCGTTCGGCCACGCGCATGCGGCACCACACCTCCGGCACCAGCATGCTGATGTCGTGATCGACGCGGAACGACGGGCCGATGGAACCCGCCGCGGTGGTGAAACCGGCGTAGCCGGTGAGGATGTAGCTCACCAGCGAGTTGTTCAGATCGACGATCGGCCAGAGCGCATTGAACGGTCCCTTGGTCAGCGCGCCTTCGCTGCCGAAACCGGTGGTCGACGGTGACTTGCCCGTCAGGCTGCAGACGAAGTCCATGAACAGCTCGGGCAGTTCCTGGTAGTGGATCGGGTTGTAGACCGCGAGCGGCGGAATGCCGAGCTTTGCGTCGGCCGGATTGCCGCGGCGTCCGGCGAGCACGGCGCCTACGGGGAAATAGACCGGCTGATCCGCGGGCACCTGACGGTCCAGGCGGGCGCTCACTTCAGCGAGGTAGGTGTCCACTTCGTTCACGACGTCCGGGCGCTTCTGGAGGTAGCGCGGATTCTTGGTCGGAACGCCGTCCACCAAACGCGCATGCGCGGAACTGACGGCGTAGGTGCCGTTGCGGCCGGCGGCGAATTCGGCGAGCAGATGCTTCATCGGCTCGGTGTATTTGTCGAACTCGACCACGTGATCGACCAGCTTGCGTGCCTGCTCCACGGTGAGCGGCTCGAAGTTCGAAATGAACGTGCCGGGCGTGGCCAGATCCGCTTCGGCCTGGGCATCGGCGCCGCGGTGCACGGCGTCGTCGGGCCGTTGGAACAGCAGCGCCTCGCAATTCTGCACCAGTTTGACGCTGGGGTTCGAGTAGCGCTCGTCGAGATGGGAGAGTTGCGCCCGTGGCACGACGACCGAGGCCGTGATGTCGTCCTCCACCTGCACCTTGTCCGCCGGGTGGAAATCGGGCCGCAGCTTGTAAATGCGCCAGCTCCCGTCGGGATCGGACCCGACGCGCAGGTAATTGCCGACCAGCTTCTGGTCGTCGTATTTCAGTTCGTGGCCGAGGAAGCCGTTGATGCGGTCGACGGTGAAGTGCTCCTGCCAGTTGTCGCCCCACTCGGGCCGGTAATAGCGTTTGACCGTGAACACAAGTTGACGGATGGTCTGGTGCAGGTCGCGCAGCCAGGCGTTGTATTCCGGCGTGTAATCCGGCGAAGGCGTCAGCAGCTTGATCACCGAGCCGAGCGAGCGTTCGACGCTGAGAATCGGCCGGTGGGCGCGGCGTTCCTCCTGCGGATGCACGTAGATGTCGGAGAAGTCGCGCTTCAGGATTTCCGCTACCTCGGCCATGTCCTTGTGGTATTCGCGCACGAACACCGGGCCTTTCAACAGGCCGTTGGAAATCGACTTGGAAATCTCGCTCTTGCCGCCCCCCGAGACGGTCGACGGCTTGTGGCACAGCGCTCCGTCGGCGCGCACGCCGACCAGACGCCAGGCGGTGCCCGTGAGCTGCTTTTCCAGGCGCAGGCGATAGCCCATCGGCAACACGTAGGTCTCGCCAACGCGCAGGGTCAGTTCCCGGCGCTGGCCGTCTTTCTCCCAATGGACGAGCCCGGCGCGGACATTGAACTCGGCGTCCTGCGGCACGTATAGAATCTGCGGGAAGCGGCGGTCGACGGCGTAGCCTTCGGGCTTCACGTCGACGCGTCCGCCGAGCAGTTGCATGGCGCCTTCGAAGGTGGCGCGCTGCAGCGGCACGGTGCGGTCGGAGTAGAAATCCTGTCCCAGAATGTAGGCGGGGCAGGCGATGGCGCCACCGGAGTGTTCTTCTTCGGCCAGACCGAAAAGATTGGCCGAGAAGCTGATCTGGGTTTTGACTTCCTTTTTGCAGTAACCGAAGTAGTTGTCCGCGATGAGGGTGACGATCACGCCATGGTGATCGCGGCAGGTCACCTTGAACGCTTTGCCGCCGTTATACGGCTCGTCCTCGCGTTCCCAGCACATGCCGTCGCGTTTCTGGCGCGCCGTCGCCTGGCTCACGTGCGGCAGGCCGAGCGTCTTCTTCGAGATGCCTTGCAGATGCGGCGCGAGAACGATGCAGCCGGTGTGGCCGGTCCAATGCATGATGTCGAGCGCGGCGTCGTTTTCCGGCAGGTACGGGTCGCCGCCGTTGCCGAAGATGCTCTCGACGAAATCGAGATTGCAGACGAGGCTGCCCGGCGCAAAAAAGCGGATCTCCATGGACTTGGCCGGCTCCGTGCCGGTAGCGGGGCACACGACCGGGCGCATGAGGAGCGACGCGAAAAGACGGGCCTGATCCGGCTGGTCGGCGGTGAAGGGCAGCGCCAGAGTATCTTGCGGGGCGCGCCAGGCTCCTTCCAGCAAGATGGCAAAAGCGTGCTTCGGCACGGCGATCTTGTCGGCCGGAATCGGCAGCCCGCCTTCCACGATGTGGAAGATGCCCTGCGTGGTGCGCTTGTCGCTCTTCGGATTGTGTAGCACGCCCTGCGCCACGCGGTAAGAGTGCAGGTACGGCGATGCGATCGAATCGCCCGTCGCGGGCAGCGACATCACGCGCGCCAGACCGGAGCGGTCGAGGACGAAGGTGCGGCTGGGGACGCGCGGTGCGCCTTTCGGGCACTCCTCGGAGAGGAAACCGTCGAGAAAATCCTGAATGCGCGCATCGGCCGGGCACAGGCTGTCGCCCAGCATCAGGTCTTTCTGATAGTGGTTCCGGAGCAGCGGGCCCGCGACCTCGAGCGAATACGGGTCGGCGGTGCTGCGGCTGGTCGGCTGGCCCAGCGATACGAGTTTCAGGTTGAGGTAGCGGATCAGTTCCTCACGATGCGCGCTGTCAAGAGCTGGCGACTCGGTCTGGGATGTGGTTTGGGTTTCCATTATGATTCCTGGCTCCTCCGGGCGGGGTGGCAGCGGGCATGGCGAGCAGCCCAGCTTGCCACACAGTCCTCTTGCTTTCAGGTTATCAAGCGCGGCGGGGAGGCAACGCGCGGCGCCATTGTAAACAGATCCGCCGGTGGCGCGTCAGCGGCGCGCCTCCGAGGCCGCGCCGGCCCGCACCAGCAGGGTGCCGCGCAGGGTGCTCAACAGCGATGCGCGCGCGGATTCGAGATAGAAATGGCCGCCGGGGAATTCGAAGCGCTGGAAGGCCGCCGACGTCTGCTCGCGCCAGGCTTCCAGGTGCTCGCCGGTGACGTTGGGATCGGCGTCGCCGCCATAGGCGATGAGCGGCACCGCGAGCGGAGCCTCAACCGTGTAGGAATAGTTCCGGTAAAGACGCGCATCGCCAAGCAAAGCAGGCAACGCCAGCTTCATCAGCTCGGGGTTATTCAGGATGCTCGGCGGGAAGCCCTCCAGGCGGCGCAGTTCTTCGATGAAGTCGCGCAACGCCGGCTCCGGGCCGGGCTGATAGTTCAAGCGGTACTGCGGCGCGCGGGCGCCGGAAACGTGCAGGCTTTGCGGCTGTGGCAGTCCGGCGCGGCGCAACGCGCGAGTCAGTTCGAAGGCGAGGCCGGCGCCCATGCTGTGGCCGAAGAAGGCGAAGGGCGTATCAAGATACGGCTTGATTGCTTCGAGCAGCAGCGCGACGAGCGTCTCCATACGCTCCACCGGCGGCTCGCTGGCGCGCGATTCGCGGCCGGGCAACCGCACCGGAATCACGTGGGCGATGGGCGCCAGCGTCTCGCGCCACGCGCGATAGGAAAGCGTGCCACCGCCGGCCCACGGAAAACAGAACAGGCGCAGGCGGGACTCGCCGCCATCGTTCAGGCCGGAAAACCAGTGGTTCGACTCCAGGCGCGCGCCGGAGGCCCGATGCTTCAGCCGCAACGCGAGCAGGCGGCGCTTCTCCTCGCTCAGAGCAGGGCGCGCCGGCTGCGGAGCGGGGCTGTGCTTCGGCTTGCGCAGCAACTCCAAAAGGTAGCGTTCGAACGGTTCCGCCGTAAGGTTGGACGCATATTGCAGCGCCGCTTTGCGCGAGGCGCGGGAAAGGTCTTCCCATTGTGCCGGGTCGTGCAGCAGGCCGTTAAGGATCTCGACCCAGGGCCGCGGATCCTGCGGTGGCACGTCCGCAATGGGCACCATGTTGGAATCGAGCGCGGGCTTGTAGCGCACGATCGGCCGGACGCGAATGAGATACGGTACGCCGAGCTTCGCCTCGTGCAGGCCGCCGACATCGCTCGCCAGCACGGGCACGCCGCGGCTCATCGACTCCAGAACGACGCGTGAGCGCGCTTCGGCCCAAACGGACGGCACCAGCATGACGCTGGTCTGCCGCAGCAGGTCGTCCATGTTGTCGTAGGGCCCGATCAGGTGAATGTTCGGGCGCCGGCGCATCTCGTCCAGCTCTTCCTGTTGCGTGCCCCACAGCGGCACGCCGGCGAACTGGACGTCCGGCATCAGGTCGGCAATGCCGAGGAAAATCGAGATGCCCTTGACGGCGCACGGATTGACCATGGTGACGTAAGGGTTGTCCGCGCGGCCGAGATTCGGGTATTCCGTGCCCGGATCGAGCAGCGAAATCGGGACGTGAACCGCGTCCAGGCCGCTCCACTCGCGCACATAGTTGGCAACGTAGTGGCTCACGCCCACCACGCCGTCGGCGCGCTTGAGCATCTCGGTCTTGGTGGAACTCACCATCGAGCTGTCCGGGCCGAAGGGCACGGCGATAGTGGCGCGGACAAGATAGACGACGCGCGCGCGGGGCGCCTTTACGGCGAGGTCGAAAAGAAGCTGGCCCGGATCGTCGGTCGAGGTCACGATGATGTCGGGGTCGAAGTCGCTGATCTGCGCCTGAAAGAAGGGGCGGAGATGCGGGCTGAGCGAAAGCGTGCGGACATCGACGCCGTGCAGCGTGAAGCGCGCGGTGACGCCGTCGGAGGCGTCGGGTTCAATGCCGCGTTTGCGCAACTCGGCGACCAGTTTGTTGTGTCCCTCGGGACCGAAGCTCTCAACGCGCGTGGCGACGCGGACCTGATGGCCGCGGGCCGCCAGAGCCTCCATCAGCAGCCGGTTCGACTTGTCGCCGCCGCCGGTCGAGGGGAAATAGGTCGAGTTGTGAGCCAGCAGGACGCGCACTAATCCATGCCTTTCTTGGTTTGTCCCTGAGCGCGCAAACGGCTCAGCAGTGCGGCTCGCGACCGCGGGTCGAGCTTGGCCAGACGGGTGGCCAGCGCGCGCCGGTCCGGCGTCGCGGACGCCTGTGCGGCCGGCTGGAGTTGCTGCAGATAGCGCTCAAAGTCCAGGGCATCCAGCTTTGCGACGAAGGCCAACGCCATCTCACGCGAGCGCCGCGCCTCGTCCCAATAGGCCGCTTCGTCGTCGAGCATCCGGCGGAGCGCGGCGCTCCAGCCGCTGAGATCCTGCGGTGGCACGATCGCGCGGGGCATGCCCGTATCGTCAAAGACCATTTCGTACTTTTCGACGGGCCGCACCGGTACGACGCAGCCCGTGCCGGCCTTGGCTTCCGCGAGCCCGCCCGAGTCGCTGGCAATCACCGGCACGCCGCGCAACAGCGCTTCCATGGCGATCAGGCCGAAGCCCTCGTACCACACCGACGGCATCAGCAGGCAACGCGCCTCGCGGAGCAGGTCCTCAATGTCGGCCACCGGATTGAGCACGCGGACATTGGGCAACGCGGCAAGCGCCGTGCGGTCCGCCGCCGTCGTGCCCCAGCCCTTCAGCGCGGCGAATTCAATGTCCGGGAACGCCCGCGCGAGTTCGAGAAAGATCGCGATGCCTTTCACGGCGCAGGGGTTCACCATCACCACCGGCCCCGCGCCGAAACGGCCGAAGCAGTGATAGGGCGGCTGGCCGTAGATGGGCGGATGGATCACCGCTGCTTCGCGGCCCAGGTGTTCGCGGATGTAGCCAGCCATGTGCCGTCCAATCGAGACGACGCCCGCGGCGCGCCATATGGCCTCCGTGGCGGCCGGGTCTTTGTGCCAGCTTTCGGGACCGAAGGGGAAGAACTGCGGCGTGTGGGCCAGATACACCAGCCGGTCGGGCACCGCCTGCGCCGCCGCGCGCAGGATAACGTGCGCGACATCCTCGCTCGACACGAGCACCCAATCCGGGGAAAAGGCGCGGATCTCGTCTTCCACCAACCCATGCTGAAGCTGCAGGTTCGGCACGCTGCGAATGGCGACGCCATCCACTGTGCGCTCGCGAGCGGCGGGGTCGCCGGCGGGCGTCGGCGCCAGCACGCGGCACGTATGCCCCTGCGCGGCCAAAGCGCGCAGCCAAGCGAGATTCGCGCGGGTGGAGCCGCCGCGCGGAGGATCGTACGACGCGTTCGCGGTGAGGAAGATCCTCATTTCTGCGGGCCGTCCTCCTCCTTCTCCTCGGCGGCCAGGAGCGCATGCACTTCTTCGTCGGAAAGTCCTTCGATCTCCGCGAGCATGGCCTGATACTCTTCCGGCGCGACGTCGCCCATTTGCCGCGCTTCGATCGTCTGCGCCAACTCGCGCAGCGTCAGCGTACCGGAATAAACGTCGTCGACGGAAAGCTCGACGCCGAATTCCTCCTTCACGCGCAGCAGCAGCAACACCGCCAGCAGCGAATGTCCGCCCAGGTCGAAGAAGTTGTCGTGCACGGAGATGGAAGAGCGTTGGAGGATTTCAGCCCAGATGGCGGTCAGCCGCCGCTCGACGTCGGTTTGCGGCGCGCCGTCGCCAGTCACGTCCTGCAAGGCCGCGCGCGCTTCGCGGCGCATCGCTTCCAACACCTCTTCCGGCGTCTGCAACTCGCGGGCAATGCGGTCGAATTCGAAGAACGCGCGCTGAACGGGTTCAGGTTGCGCGGCGCGGGGCTCGCCGACTTCGCTCTTGTGCGCCGGCTTCCAGCGCATCCCCTGAATCGCGCGGGCCTGGAAGGCATAGTCGTAACCGGAGGCGGTAATTGTCCGGACGCTGCCCGAGACCGATTCGAGAAAGTCGTGCGCCGGCTTGTTTTTGCGGCTGGGAGTGAACGGTACGGTGACCTGGTGAATCCCGTTCTCCTCGGCGTGCTCGCCCAGGAAGGCCAGCAGGCGGTGCTCGACGCCGCGCCCCAGAACGCGGCAACTCAGCAGGAACGTGTCGGCGCGATATTCGTCATCGAGTTTCTCGACGATCAGCAGGCCGGTCAGGCCGTAGTCGCCAAAGCGGTCGCTCACTTCGGCCGTGAAGATCTCATAACGCCCGCTTTGCAGCAGCGCGTGCAACTCGGCCTCGCTGCGCCGCAGGGTCGTGCAATTGAACTGATTCGTGCGCTGGGTGAGCTGCGCCGCGCGGCTGATCCGTTCGGGCGCGAGCGGAGATACATCGACGCGCAGGCCGAGCGAGGCGACGAACTCCTCCAGGTTGGAAGCCGAGTGCAGCTTGCGTCCGAATTCGAGCGCCTGCACGTAGGAGGCGCTGCGCCGCCGGTCCTCATCCGTGACCACGGGGTGATCGAAGGCCCAGACGTGATTGAGCCACGCCGGCAGCGCGGACGGGTCTTCGGGGAGCGTCAGCGACAAAACTTCGGGCAGGGAACCCGCGACCTCCGCGGTCTCCCGGGCGTTGTCATCCAGGAAGATGAAGGCGTCGACGCCGAAGTTCAATTCCTGCGCGAGCGAAGAGATATTGGCCGCTTTGGAATCCCAGTTCAAACGCCAGGCCGCGAAATGTTGCGGCTGTAACGGGAATTCGGGGTGCGCCGCAAAGGTCTCCCAGACATCGGCTTCGTTGTTCTTGCTGTTGAGGCACAGCAGCATGCCCGCGTCGCGCTGGGCCAGTAGAAACTGGTGCAGCGCCCGCCGGGAGGCGTCGAGTTTGACCCCTTCCGGGCCGTCTTCGCCGCAAACGCCGAGCCACAAAGTGTTGTCACAGTCGATGGCGACAGCCTTGTAAGGCGGGTTGTGCAGCGCATGGGAGCGGCGCACGAGGGCTGTGCCAAGCGCTGCGAAATACAACTCAGTAAAGGGAATCTTGCCCAATTCGTCGCCCGACGCGTCATACCAGTTCTCCACGGGATAGAGGCGCTGGACGTCGTTTGCGTCGATCAACTGAACGCCCGGAATAGCGCGCACCAGCGCAATGAAACGGTCTCGCGCGGCGGCGTCGGGCGTAGCCTTGGGCGAATCCGGGCAGATACCAACCAGCAGCGGCACGCTGGAATGCTCCGGCGCCTGGCGGATCGCGCCGGCGAGCGCCCCGGCATCGTCCGCGGTGAAGGCGCCGAGGTCTTCGAAGCGGACCAGCAACACGTTGATGCCGCGGCGGTTTTTGGCAAAAACGCTGCCGGTGTCGAGCAGCGTTTGCATCAGTTGATTGTACGGGGCAAAGCGGATTTCAAACGGAGTTTGCAACTGGCGGCCCCAAAAGAGCAGGGACGCCTGGAGCGGTTCGGCCGTGAACGATGCCGCGATGGAGAAGACGAATGATTGCGCAGAATGAAGGTCGGTACTACCCACATTCTTATTGTAGAAACATGCTGGCGCGCGACGTTTGGACTGACTCAAAAGGGCTATCGCGCGATTGCTCCGCGAAGTGGCGTGAATCGCGTGAGTTGCGGGCTTTGCAGGGCGCTCCGAGATTACGGTTGTTTAACTGAACGGACGCCCCAGTTGGCGCGGGGCGCTACTCAATCACCGCTTGCGAGACAGCATTATCGAAGTCGTATTGCAGCGACCGGCCGGGTGTCTGGACGAACATGATGGCGACCATTTGCTCTTTGCGGTTGACCCACCAGTAGGTGCCATAGGCGCCGTCCCAGCCGTAGCTGCCGTCGGGCTTGCGCAGACGGGCGTCGACGGCGTTCAGGACAACTTCGCCGCCGAGGCCGAAGCCGACGCCCTTCGACGGCCGGCCGATCTGCCCGTTGAAGAGTTCGCCAACGTTGTTGCTGGTCATGAGGTTGACCGTCCACGGGCTCAGAATGCGCTGGCCGTCGAGTTCGCCGCCGTTGGCGAGCATCTGGGCGAAGCGGAGATAGTCCTCCGCAGTGCACGCGAGACCGCCCGCGCCGGAAAAATACGATGCCGTGCCGATGGCGAACGGCGGGCGCTTCAGCAGCCCGGCGGGCGTCTTATTGTAAATGCTGACCACGCGCGCGGCGTCCTGATCGGGGATGGTGAACCACGTGTCGTGCATGCCGAGCGGCTCGAAAAGGCGCTGGCGCAGAAACTGGTCGAAGCTCATGCCGGAGGCGATTTCAACGATGCGGCCCAGCGTGTCGAAACCGGCCAGCCCGCTGTAGCGCCACGCCGTGCCGGGTTGGAAATCAAGCGGGAGCGCGCCCAGGCGCGGGATGAAATCGGCCAGCGTGTCGCTGTGTTTCCGGGATTTCTGGAGGGCCAGAAATTCGTCGTCGGCAACGCCGCCGGTCGCCAGACCGGAGGTGTGCGTCAGCAGGTCGATGATCGTGATGTCGTGACTGGCCGGGATCGTGTGGTACTTCGCGCCGTTCGCCGGCGGCTGATCGGCCATTGGGATCTCGGCGCGCACGGTTTCCACGGCGACCTTCGAATCCTTGAATTCCGGAATGAACTTGCTGACCGGATCGGTGAGCTTCAGCTTGCCTTCCTCCAGCAGCATGAGAATGGCCGTGGCGGTGACCGGCTTGCTCGAAGACGCCAGGCGGAAGACCGCGTCCCTGGTCATCGGCTTTTTCGATTCGAGATCCATCCAGCCGTGCGCTTCGAAGTGCACGACGCGGCCGCGGCGCGCGACGATCGTCACGGCGCCCGAAATGTCGCCGGCCTCGACGTGGCGCATCACCATCTGGTGGATGCGCTGCAGGCGTTCCGAAGACAAGCCGACGTCTTCAGGTTTGGCGGCAGGCAGCGAAGCGGCAACCAATGGAAGAGCGAGCGCGGGCAGGATCCAGAGCCGGTGCATGGGGGCATCTCCTTGCGGCGATTATTCCACATGGAGCACGCGGCGCGCTTTTCAAGGGCATGGAGCGCCGGCGAGGGCGCGAGAACGGCTTCCGAAAAATGCCTGGCGCCGTGACGAAGCGTTCACGCGGCGTGACGGCGCCAGGATGCAGCGGCAAAAGGTTGGAGTTGTCTGTGTAACTCCGTGCTGTCGCGCATGCCGCGGCTAACGCTGTTCCAGAGCGATCGCACGCGGGAAGAGGATGTTGTTTTCAAGATGAATGTGGACGTGCAAATCCGCCTCCACCGCCTTCAGCCCGTCATAGAGTGCGCGCACCGTGCCGCAGGCGTACGGCGGGTAGGCGTAGTCGTTCGTGAGGCGGCGCAATTCGGCAAGGGCGGCGCCGGCGCCTTCATGCTCGCGTTCCATGACGGCGATCGGATGGGCGATGGTGCCGAAGGGAACCGGCGGCAAAGGCTCGCCGAAGGACTCGGCGCGGCCGTATTGCTCCAGGAACGGAAAGAGGATGATCTCCTCCTTGTGCAGGTGCAACTCCAACTCGGAGCGCAAACCGGCGAAGACAGCTTCGATGCGGCCGAGCGTCTGCGGGTCCTTGGCGCCATGCACGGCCAGCACTTTGTCGATGCGTTTGCTGAGCGCCGGCAGTTCGAGCTTCAGATACTCGTGATGCGTCGCGACGATGTGCCGCGCCAACTCGTCGAGCGGCGCCGTCTGCCAGTCGCGACCGGCGGCGCCGGCGGTCTGCGTCCGCTCAATCTCGCGCAGCACCGTCTCCGGCAGGAGCCCCTTGGCGCGGCAGGCCGCGTCGAACGGCTGCTTTCCGCCGCAGCAGTAATCGAGTCCGTAGTTTTCCAGCGTGCGTACCGCGCCGGGCGCCGCGGCGGCGACATCGGCGAGCGTGTCCGTGGTTGCCAGTGCCATCTCGTACCTGCCTTTCTGATCTCATCCTGCCCCTGGCCCGCGCGTTTCACCGTGACTGCGGTCACGGGCGCGCGGCGCAGGGAGCGGAAGGTTTCTGGCAGTGAGCTGGCGCGTTGCAGGGTTACTTTTGAGGCGGCGCTTTATCGAGGTCCGCGGCGACGTAGCGGACAATTGCTTCGAGCAGGGCCGCGCGCGGATAGCGGGTCTTGTCCATGCCGCCCCGGATCATCGAATCCGTCGATTTGTCGAAAGGCAGCGCCACCGCGAAGTGGTCGGCGAGCGCCGTGCCCAACAGAGTCGAGGCGGGCACGATCGCATCGTCCTTCAGCAGTTGGCCGTCCTGGACGGGACCGAACGCTTCGAGAAGTTTCCAGGTCTGCAGCAGCGCCTTGGACGTAGTGGTGGCGCTGCTGTCGGTGACGATGGAATACGACGGTACCGGCATGCGCGGAAAGGCTGCGAGAAATGCCGCACGGTTGCCACGCTGCAGGCTCTTGAAGCCCGCGGCCAGATCGCCCTGGCAGCCCTTCATGTTGTACTGCCGGATCCACTTGTCCGCCACGGCCGGCAATGCATCCGCGATCGGGCTTCCACCCACGGCGCCAGCGACGCTGACGAAGGCGGCGACGTGCTCCGCCACGCCGCTTTCCTTGGCCAGCGCCGTCATCACGTCCGGGGCGCCCTTGCTGTAGCCCAGCACGATCCACTTGCGGGTGTCGGTCCAGGATTGTGCATTCAGGAAGTTGGCGATCATCTTGGCGTTCGACTCGCTCGGGTCGTTGGGCACCTGGAGCAGGCTGACGCTCACGTTGTAGCGTTCCTTCAGCGCCTTCTGGCCCTCCTGGAAGGCCGGCGTATCGGAGACGCAGGAACTCATGATGCCGGGCACGATCAGCACGCGGTAATTGGTGGGCACGGCGCCGAGTTTCAGGTCCGCGCGCTTTGCGCCATCGAAATACTGGCCGCAGGCGCCCCAATCGCCGGTGTCGGGGTTGTTTTGAGTCAGAACGGAGCAGAAGAGATCCGCGAAATTCGTACCGCCGGCGGCAGGCGCGTCGGGCTGGAGGTAGATGACAAGCGTGCGCCCATCGGAATGAAACTCGCTGCCCGTGGCCGTCTTCGCGGTTTCGACAGCGACCGCCGGACGCATGTAGTCGAGCTTCGCCACCAATCCGGACTGCTGGAGCGACTGCCCGATGTACTCACGCTCGCCGTCCGTGTCGGGGTCGATTTTGTGCGTGATCCCGTTGTTGCGCTGGTCGCGATCGAAGCCGATGTCGTGCGTACCTGCGCCGGCCCAGACCGTCTGTCCATCCGCCGTGATGGGCGCTTTCCACAATCGCAAATGGTGCCGGGAGGCAACCACGCGAACTGGGTCGCCCTGCGCGTAACCGTAGTCCTGGTCGCGCCCGAACAGCATCAACTGGCTCATCGGCAGCGTTACGTACGCTTCTTTCGAGATGCTGGAGAGCAGGCCGCGCAGCACGGCGTCCTTATTCGTCTTGTCGACGACGACCCACCCGGCGGCCTTGTACGCCGCTTCCAGCTTGCTCTGTGAACCGACGATGACAAAGTTGACGCGGTCGCCCGCGTTGCCCTGGGCGTCCTGCACGCGCGAGGGAATGCTGTCCAGCATGGCCTGGGTGAAGTGAGGGAGCGGGAGGTTCGCCGCGACCGGCGGCGCCGTGCCGGCGACGATTTCAACCGTGACGTGATAGCTGCCCGTGGGCTGATCGTTCGACGACTGGTTGATCCCCAGGAAGAGACGGCCGGCAATGGGCGCCTGTCTCTCCGCCTGGGCGCCCACAAGGAACGCCCGCGCGGCCGGATCGTTGCCGATGCGTCCGACCAGCGTACCGCGTCCCGCCTCGTTCAAGGGCAATTGGCGCGTGAGATCCATCCAGCCGCGGGGGAGTCCTTCGGGTCCGCAGGGATTGGACAGCGTGTACTTCAACTGGCCGGATGCGGAGATCTTGATTGTGTCGCCCGCTTTCACGTCCAGTCCCGTGTCGGTCCATTGGCTTGCGCCAGTGACGTCGAACTGGCGGGACGCTTGAGCGGCGGCGCCGGCGAAGGCGGGCAGGGCAAGCAATAGAGCGAGGGCCTGAACTTTGAACATGTGGTTATCCTAGTGCGCCGCCGCGTCGAGGATGAGCTTTTCCACTGTGCTCCACACGCGGGGATCGAGTTCCATGCTGACGTGGCTCCGGCCGACGGTGCGGCGCAGCCACGAGGCGTCGCTGCCCCGCGCCGGCGCGGCGGGGTAGCTGAATTGGACGTTCCCGAGGATGCGCGTGCGCGAGGGATCGGCGGCGCGGATTTCCCTTTGGCCTTGAATCGTCAGAAAGTCGTGCTGATAAAAGTTTGCCGCCGACCGTACGTTGGATGGAATCACGGCGTCGTCCAGACCGACGCTATCCACCTGGACCGTGAGGAGCACGGGCACGCCCTGACGTTCGAGCGCGCGGGCCACCTTGATCGCCGTGGCGCCGCCCCAGCTTTGGCCGAAGAGCACGATACGGGCCGCGGCGGCTTCTGGCGGGTCGATACGGCCGTTGCGGTTGGTGTCCAGGGCCTGGCGCAGGAATTTGAGGGCCGTGCGGTAGCGGTGGTTGCTGGCACTGTCGGCATAGAGTCCGCGCGACCGGAGGTCCAGAACCACCTTGCGAACGCCGCGGTGCGGATCGTCCCAACGGTCGAAGCCGCCCAGGAAACCTACTACGATGCTCCGTCCCGGCGGAACGGGCCGCGGCGTCGCGTAATCCGCCAGCCCCTGTGCGACGGCCGTGTGGGAACAAGTAAGGAGCGCCGCAACGGCGAGGGTAAGCTGAGTCGGTCTCATGCTTGCGTCTGCCTCACATTGTAGTCGCAGGCCGGCAATGTCAAGCGCGAATCAGGCCGGCGGCAGACGCGAGCTTTGTGGACGGCGTACGTTTGGGTTGGCCGGGAGAGCCGCGGCGGCCGTAAAGCGCACGGCGCGAGACCGGCACAGAGTGCTCCCGCGGGTTGAGGCGGCGAGAACGCGCGCAGGTGCGTTTACAGGTTGTGTTACCGGCTGCCTGTAACATTAATAAGATGTTATTTTTCAATATGTTGCACGTTGCACTGGCGCGCCTGGGGTGATAGGCTGACGGGCGGTGTTGCAGTGCATGGAGGAGTCGTTTCAGAGTTTGCGGAAGAGCGGGCTGAACTGGTTGCAGTGCTGGAGTCCGCGTACTTCAAGAAGGCGCCCAATCAGGCGCGGCTCCTGACGTACCTTTGTGAGCGCCAGTTCACCGGTCTGACCGACCAGCCCAAGGAATATCAGATCGCGATAGAGGCCTTTGGCCGTGGGCCGGACTTCAACACTCGTGCCGACTCGATCGTGCGCGTAGAGGCCTACCGCCTGCGTAAACGTCTGACGAAGTACTACGAATCGGACGGCGCGTCGCATCGTGTGCGGATGCTGCTCGACCCGGGGAAATACAGCGTGCGGTTCAGCTACGCCGAAGCGTTCGGCCCAGCCCCCGGCGATCCGGTGGACGCCGGCAGCGCTCCCGCGGACGGGAACACGGTGGCTCCCGCGCAGCGCACCTTTCGGCCGGGCGTACGATGGGCGCTGCTCGGGGCCGGCATCCTCATTGTGGCGGGGACGGTCTTCTGGCTGTGGCCGGGACGGGACGCAGCACGGGCGCGGATGTCCGGTGCGGCGCCGCAGGCGTGGCCGGAGGACGCCGCGGCGACGGCGAGCGGCCGGGCAGTCCGGATTCTCGCCGGCTACGACCGTCAGAGCCACATTGATTTGCTGGGCCGGGTGTGGCACGGCGACGCATGGTATCAAGGCGGGATGGCGGGACGCGCGCCGCGGCAGGCACTGGGCCGCACACCGGATCCCACGCTCTACCGCCAGTACCGCAGCGGGACGTTCGAATACGCCATTCCGTTGCCGTCCGGCGTATACGAACTCCACCTGTATTTCGGGCCCAGCCTTCAGCCCTGGAGCGTTTCGAGCGAGCCCACGGGGCATTATCCGCTGATGGTCGGGATCAACGGCGCCTGGCAGGTGCTGGATCTGGATTTCCGGCCGGATGGAACGGACCTGGCGGTCCCGGACGTTCGGAGCTTCCGGAACATTTCTCCGGGACGGGATGGGCGCCTGCGGCTCAGCTTTCAGTCGGCCGGCCAGATCGCTTATGTGAATGCTATCGAGATCCTGCCCGGCGCGCGGAATCATGTACATCCGATTCGCATAACAACGCGGGGTTACTTCTACACCGACAATGCCGGGCGTCTCTGGCTGCCGGACCAGTTCTATCGGGGAGGCACGGTAATCGAATACCGTGAGGACGTGCAGGGCGGCCCGGATCCGGGTTTGTTCGCTTGCGAGCGGTACGGCAATTTCGATTACCTCATCCAGGTCGCGCCCGGCACCTATGGCATCACCATAGGGTTCGCCGAGATGTGGTTCGGGCCGAAGATGCCTGGGCAGGGCGGAGCCGGAAGCCGGCGGTTTGACATTGTCTGCAATGGACGGACGCTGGCGAAAGACCTGGATGTGTTTCGGGAGGCCGGCGGAGCGGAACGGGCGCTGGTCAGGACCTTTCACGGGGTGACGACGGATGCCGCCGGGCGGCTGCGGCTGAATTTCGCGCCGACCAGAAACAACGCGACGTTCAGCTTCCTGGAGATCGACGACGAGCCGGCGCCCGGCGCCCGGAAGTCGTGAAGGCAGCGCCGGCGCCGGTGAAGGGTGCGGACGAAAAACGCGAATGTGAGGCGGTGCGCTGCAAACTCCCGGCGGCGGAAGGGCGCCGCCTTGAGACGTACGCGGCGCTTGGCGTCTAGCTGCATCTCCTTTAATAACAATTCAATAGGTACGATGTCGGGCCGTGCAAGGGCAGGCCGTCCGCGGGCCGCACATTGTAAATTGCAGAAAAGTGACGCCAACATTGATATGAATCCGCGCAGATAATATGCGCATCATTGACAGTAGGTGGTAGACTCAATCGCAGAGGCTACCCTCTCTTCTATATGGACCCGAATCGACTGACAGAACGTTCCCAGGATGCGCTTCGCGCCGCTCAGGCTTTAGCCGCCCGGCTGAGCCATCAGCAGATCGACAATGAGCACCTGCTTGTTGCGCTCCTCGAACAGGAAAACGGCGTCGTGCCGGAGATCCTCCTGCGCGCCGGATTGAACCTTGAGAACCTGCATCAGCGCCTGATGGCGGAGCTGGAAAAGCTGCCGAAGGTCGCCGTCTCGGCCGGGGCCGGCGGGGCAATGTACATCACCCAGCGGCTGGAGCGCACCTTCGCGGAAGCCGAGTTGGAAGCTAAAAAGCGCCACGACGATTTCGTGAGCGTCGAGCATCTGCTGCTGGCCATGTTCCGGCAGGAGGGCAAGGCGGTCGAGTTGCTGCGCGAGGCGGGCCTGACGCCCGAAAAGCTCGAGCAGGCGACGAAAGGCGTCCGCGGCAGCCAGCGCGTCACGACGCAAAATCCCGAGGGCACCTATCAGGCGTTGCAGAAGTATGGCCGCGACCTGACCGAGGCGGCGGCGCAGGGCAAGCTGGACCCCGTGATCGGCCGCGACGAGGAAATCCGCCGCATCATCCAGGTCCTGTCGCGCCGCACCAAGAACAACCCGGTGCTGATCGGCGAGCCCGGCGTGGGCAAGACGGCCATCGCCGAGGGGCTGGCGCAACGCATTGTGCGCGGCGACGTGCCGGAGGGCCTGAAAGAGAAGAAGGTCGTTTCGCTGGACATGGGCGCGCTCATCGCGGGCGCGAAGTTCCGCGGCGAGTTCGAAGAGCGGCTGAAGGCCGTGTTGAAGGAAGTCCAGTCGAGCGAGGGGCAGATCATCCTCTTTATCGACGAATTGCACACGGTGGTCGGGGCGGGGAAGGCCGAAGGCTCGATGGACGCCGGCAACCTGCTCAAACCCATGCTGGCGCGCGGCGAGCTGCACTGCATCGGCGCGACCACGCTCGACGAGTACCGCAAGTACATCGAGAAGGACGCCGCATTGGAGCGCCGCTTCCAGCCCGTGGTGGTCGATCAGCCGTCGGTGGAGGACACCATCTCCATCCTGCGCGGGCTGAAAGAGCGCTACGAAGTGCATCATGGCGTGCGCATCAAGGACGCGGCGCTGGTGGCCGCGGCGGTGCTCTCGAACCGCTACATCACGGACCGTTTCCTGCCGGACAAGGCGATTGACCTGGTGGACGAGGCGGCGGCGCGTTTGCGCACCGAGATCGACTCGATGCCGGCGGAACTCGACGAGAGTATGCGCCGCATCCTGCAACTCGAAATCGAGCGCGAGGCACTGAAAAAAGAAGAAGACGACGCTTCGCGCGAGCGGCTGGCGCGTATCGAGGAAGAGCTCTTCACGCTGCACAAGGAGAGCGACTCGCTGAAGAGCCGCTGGCAGGCCGAGAAGGACAGCGTGCAGAAGCTGCGCTCGCTGCGCGAGCAGATCGAGCAGACCAAGCGCGACATCGAAATCGCGGAACGCAACTACGACCTGAACAAAGCGGCCGAGCTGAAATGGGGCACACTGATCGGCCTGGAGAAGTCGCTGAAGGAAGAAGAGACGCGCCTGGCGGGCGGCAGCAAGCAGACTCGTTTGCTGAAAGAAGAGGTGGACGAGGAAGACATCGCCCAGATCGTCGCGCGCTGGACCGGCATCCCGGTCTCGCGCATGCTCGAAGGCGAAGTGCATAAGCTGCTGCATCTGGAGACGCAGCTTCATCGCCGCGTGGTCGGCCAGGATGAGGCCGTGCAGGTGGTGGCTGAGGCAGTGCGCCGCTCGCGGGCCGGATTGAGCGATCCGCGGCGGCCGATCGGCAGCTTCCTGTTCCTGGGACCGACCGGCGTCGGCAAGACCGAGCTGGCGCGGGCGCTGGCGGAGAACCTGTTCGACGATGAGCGGGCGCTGATCCGCCTGGACATGAGCGAATACCAGGAGAAGCACACCGTGGCGCGGTTGATCGGTGCGCCTCCGGGATACGTCGGCTTCGAAGAAGGCGGCCAATTGACCGAGGCGATCCGCCGTCGGCCGTACGCCGTGATCCTCTTCGATGAGATCGAGAAGGCGCACCCGGACGTTTTCAACGTCCTGCTGCAGGTGCTCGACGACGGGCGTCTGACCGACGGCCAGGGCCGCACGGTCGATTTCCGCAACACGATCCTGATCATGACGTCGAATCTGGGCAGCGACCGGATCCGTTCGTTCACGGGAGAAACAAGCGGCGCGCAGTACGAGATGATGAAGCTCGCGGTGATGGAGGAGCTGCGGAAATCCTTCCGGCCCGAATTCCTGAACCGTGTGGACGAGACAGTCGTCTTCCATGTGCTCAAGAGCGACCAGCTCCGCCGCATCGTGGATATCCAGCTCGAACAGTTGCGCCGCCGCCTGGAGGACCGGCATATCACGCTGGAACTGACCCCGGCGCTGGTGGACCACATCGCGACGGTCGGCTACGAACCGGACTACGGCGCCCGCCCGCTGAAGCGCGCCATCCAGAAGGAGATCGAAACGCCGCTGGCCAAGGCGCTGCTGGACGGCAGCGTCCGCGACGGTCAACACATCGTTGCCGACTCGGGGCCGAAGGGCGCCGTCTTCAACGCCCGCCGTCCCAGCGCTCCGGTGGGAGCCGCTTAAGCGGAGGCGTGCGGCGGCCCCCGCGTCTGCCGCACGCACGGATCCAGCCCGTCAGCGCTTCATCTAAATAGTCCTAGAGATCGAACTGAAGAAGATATAGAAAGAGAACACGAGGAGGTTCGATGCCCGAACAACCCGAGGCGCCCCGCGCACTGCCCGTATTGCCACTGAAGAACGTGGTTCTGTTTCCGAAACTTGTGCTGCCCCTTTCCGTGGGCCGGGAGGCTTCGCGCGCGGCGGTCGACGCCGCTATCAAGGATCACGAAGGCGAGTTGATCCTGGTGGCCCAGAAGGACCCCGGCACGGAGAATCCGGGGCCCGCCGATCTGCACACGATGGCGACGCGCGCCAAGATCCGCAAGGTCCTGCGCACGGCTCCCAATGCGATGGAACTGATCGTTTCAGGTCTGGAGCGGGTGGCGATCGACAGCTTCGATACCGGGACATTTCTGACGGCCCATTTCTCGCCGCGCGATCTGGCGTCGGGCCAGACCGATGAAGAACGGGCGCTGAAAACGGCGCTCTTCGAACTGGCTGCGCAGGCCGTCGAGAAGATCAATCCGCAGGCGGCCGAACAGGTGAGTGAGTTGCTGGCGAACGCCGACGATCCCGAGCAGGTGATGTACCTGCTGGCGACGGCTTTCAACCTGGATGCCGAGAAGCTCCAGCAGCTACTGGAGGCGCCCAAACTGGAAGACGGCCTGCGGCTGGCCGTCAAACTGATTTCGCACGAGATCCAGATCCTGGAAATGCGCCACAAGATCGTTCGCGAGGCGCAGGAAGAGATCAGCAAAGAGCAGCGCGAGTACGTTCTGCGCCGCCAGATGAAGGCGATTCAGGACGAACTGGGTGAGGACGATCCGGAGAAGGCCGAGGCGGCGGAATTGCGGGCGCGCTTCCTCAAGGCGGATCTGCCGGCCGAAGTACGTAAAGAGGCCGAACGCGAGGTCAATCGCTTTGAGCGTCTGCCGGGCCAGTCGCCGGAACGCCAGGTCCTGCGCACGTGGATCGAACTCGTGATCGAGCTGCCCTGGAAGGTTCGCACCGAGGACAATCTCGAAATCGCGCGGGCCCGCCAGATCCTAAACGACGATCACTACGGGCTGGACGACGTGAAGGAGCGCATCCTGGAACATCTGGGCGTGCTCCATCGCAATCCCGGCGCCAAAGCGCCCATTCTGTGCTTCGTCGGACCTCCGGGCGTCGGCAAGACGTCGCTGGGCCAGTCCATCGCCCGCTCGCTGGGACGCAAGTTCGAGCGCATGAGCGTCGGCGGATTGCACGACGAAGCCGAATTGCGCGGCCATCGCCGGACCTACATCGGCGCTCTGCCGGGCCGGCTGATTCAAGCCATGCGGCGCGCCGGAGCAAACAACCCGGTGCTGATGCTCGATGAGATCGACAAGCTCGGGCGCGACTTCCGCGGCGACCCGGCGGCAGCGCTGCTCGAAGTGCTCGACCCCGAGCAGAACAACAGTTTCCGTGACAACTACCTCGACATGCCGTTCGATCTGTCGAAGGTGCTGTTCATCACCACGGCCAACACGCTCGACTCGCTGGACCAGGCGCTGCTGGACCGCATGGAAGTGATCCGGCTCGCCGGCTACAGCGAAGAGGAGAAGGTCATCATCGCAAACCGGTACCTGATCCCGCGGCAGCTCAAAGAGACAGGACTGTCGCTTGACCTGGTCAGCTTCCCGGAAGACGGGTTGCTGAAACTCATCTCCGGCTACACGCGGGAGGCCGGCTTGCGCAATCTCGAGCGCGGCATCGGCCGGCTGCTGCGCAAGGTGGCGCTGAAGTTCGCCGAGGGCCGCACCGAGCCGATTGCGCTGGCGCCCGACTTCATTGTCGATCAGCTCGGGCCCGAGTACTTTCTGCCGGAGACGGCGCGGAGAGAGCTGCCGCCCGGCGTGGCGACGGGCCTCGCCTGGACGCCGACTGGCGGCGACGTGCTGTACATCGAAGCGACGCTGCTGCCGAAGGGCAAGGGCCTGACGCTGACGGGCCAGCTTGGCGACGTGATGCAGGAATCGGCCAAGGCGGCGCAAAGCTACCTGTGGTCGCACGCCGAAGAGTACGGCATCGATCCGCAGCTCTTCACGGAAGCCGGAGTGCACATCCACGTGCCGGCGGGCGGCATCCCAAAAGACGGGCCGTCGGCGGGCATCACGGCCGCTGTCGCGCTGGCTTCGCTGTACACGAAGCATCCCGTGCGGAATGACACCGCGATGACCGGCGAGATCACGCTCACCGGCCGGGTGATGCCCATCGGCGGCTTGAAGGAGAAGGTCCTGGCCGCACGGCGCGCCGGCATCCAGCGGATCGTCATGCCCAAGGCCAACGCCAAGGACCTGCGCGATCTGCCCGAGCACGTGCGGAAGGAGATGCAGTTCTTCTACGCCGAACGTATCGACGAGGTGTTCAAAGAAACGATCCCGGCGCTGCTGCCCGAACCCGCGGCGGCGCCGGCGGCATAGCGGCAACCGGCGCGGGGCTGCACGTGACGCAGCCGCGCGCCGGGCATGCGCGTGTCCGGGCCATTATTCCAGACTGCGCGGTCCCATTCGCGGGGGGCCGATTCCCGATGTGCTAGGTTTGTGCCATGGCAGCTTCGTCATTTCTCGATGACCCGCTGCGTTTCGATCGTCCGGCTCCTCCAGCGACGGTGGTCATCTTTGGAGCGAACGGCGACCTGACGCAACGCAAGCTCATGCCGGCCTTGTACCGGCTCGCTTTTGAACGCCGGCTGGCGCCCGGCTTCGCCGTGATCGGCACGTCCCGGACTCCGTTGAGCGACGAAGCGTTCCGGGCGAAAATGCGCGCCGGCGTGGAAAAGTTCCTGGAGGATTCCCCCTTCGACGCGGCGCTGTGGAGCGAATTCGAGCGCGGTATTTATTACATTGCGGGCGACATGGCCGGCAACGAGCTGTATTCGCAGCTTGCCGGGAAGCTGGCCGCGGTTGCCGAAGAGCGGCACACCGGCGGCAACGCACTGTTTTACCTGTCGACGCAGCCCAGCTATTACGCGCGCGTGGCGGAGGCCCTTGGCGCGGCCGGTCTGCAGCATGCTCCCGAACCCGGCGCGTGGCGGCGCATCATCATTGAGAAGCCGTTCGGCCACGACGAGCAAAGCGCGCGGGAGTTGAACACCCGTCTGCATGGCGTCTTCGACGAGCGCGCAATCTATCGCATCGATCATTACCTCGGTAAAGAGACGGTCCAGAACATCCTCGCTTTTCGTTTCGGCAACGGCATCTTCGAGCCGTTGTGGAACCGGCGCTATGTGAACCACGTGCAGATCACGGCTGCCGAGAGCATCGGCGTGGAGGGCCGCGGCGGCTATTACCAGGAAGCGGGCGCGCTGCGCGACATGATTCAGAACCACCTGCTGCAGGTGATGGCGACCATTGCCATGGAACCTCCGGCCGTGTTCGAGTCCGACGCCGTGCGCGACGAGCGGGCGAAGCTCTTGCGCTCGATCCGCATCCTGAAGCCCGAAGAAGTGCCTATGTTCGCGGTGGCCGGCCAGTACGAATCGGCACAGCTCGGCGGCGAACGGCTGAGCGGCTTCCGTGAGGAGAAGGGCGTCGCGCCGGACGCGCGGACGGATACCTACGCCGCTGTGACGCTGTTCGTCGACAACTGGCGCTGGGCCGGCGTGCCGTTCTACATTCGCAGCGGCAAGCGGCTGCCGAAGCGCGTCACCGATATCGCCATCCAGTTCAACACGGCGCCGTTGAGCCTGTTCGCCAACGGCGAGCCGGGACGCTGGCCGAACCTGCTGGTGGTCCGCATTCAGCCGGAGGAGGGCATCTCGCTGCGCTTCTTCTCCAAACGCCCGGGTTCGGGCATGAATCTGCGTCCGGTGAACATGGACTTCAACTACGGCACCAGCTTCGGCGAGCGCTCGCCATCGGCGTATGAGACGCTGCTGCTCGACGCGCTAAAAGGCGACACCACACTCTATACGCGCCAGGACATGGTGGAAGCCAGTTGGGCGGTGGTGCAGCCGATCCTCGACGTCTGGAGCCACGACGGATTCAGCGTGCCCAGCTATGCCTCGGGCACGTGGGGGCCGAAGGAGTCGGATGCAATGCTGGCGCGGCGCGGACACGTCTGGAGGATTCCATAATGCCGGCCGATGCGCCCCGCTTGCTGCGCGAACTCGACGAGACCTGGCGCACGCTGGGCAAGGGCCAGACCGACGCTCAGGGCGCCGGAGTGTTACGCGCCTGCGCCATGACGCTGATTGTCGCCGCGGCCGAGTCCGACGACGCGCAGGAACTGGGCGCCACGCTGTCGGGCCTGATGCAATTGCATCCCTCGCGCACAATCGTTCTGCGTACCTGTCCGCATCGTGACACGGTGGAAGCGCGCACGTCGGTCCAATGCTGGATGCCGTTCGGGCGGCGCCAGCAGATCTGCGGCGAGTGGATCGAGATCTTCGCGGGAACGGCTCAATTCAGCGAGGTCGCGCTGCTGCTGCTGGGCTTGACCGTGCCGGATCTGCCCGTTGTGTTCTGGGTCCGCCATACGGCGCTGCGGCATCTGGATGCGTTGCGTGCGGTGCTCTCGCTGGCGACGCGCGTGATTGTCGATACCTCGGAAGCGGACGAGCCGGAGAACGCTTTGACGGCGGTGCGCTCGCTGGCGGCGTATGCCGCCGGGGACCATCCGAAATGGCGGCTCTCCGATCTGGCCTGGAGCCGGATTACGCGCTGGCGCGAAGCACTGGCCGGAATCCTGAGCGGTACGCCGGCGCCGCGCACGGGCGCCATTTATTGGGCGGGCGGCAGGCTGTCGATGCCTGCATGCTACCTGGATGCCTGGCTACGCGCCGTGTATCCCGGGATTGAGATTGAACTGCGGTCGTGCGACCCGGTGCGTCCGAAGGCCGATATCGGTCGTATCCGCGTTGTGCACTTGCAGGGACCCGCCGTGGATGTCCGTCTGGAACGTCCGACGGGGGGAACGAACGTGGGCGCGATCACGGACGGCCTGCATAGCGGGCTGGTGTTTCCGCCGCTCGACGAAGGGACGCTGCTCGCGGAGGAACTCGGTATCGCCGGCCGCGACAGGCTGTTCGAGGCGGCCCTGCAACTGGCGCGCACCCAGTGATCGAGTGGCGCGCGCCGGGCCTCACCTGCTGGCGGTGGCCTGGTTGCGAATCGCCAGTATCATGCTCGACGGGCGCAGGCCGTAGCCGTAGCCGAGCGAGAAGCCGAGCGGCCGCACGAGCGACGGGTCATTGAATGCCGCCGCCAGGTCTTTCTGATATAGACGTTTGAATGGTTTGACCGGCGCGCTGTACTGGCCGTACAGGTGCACCTGCCAGTTGGAGTTCCGGAAATAGGCGTACGGCACGCCGGTGTCGTCTTCCAGGATCAGGTTGCTTTTCTGAAGGATATAGCGGCGCATCGCGCTGCACATCCGCCAGTGCAGCAGGAACGATGCGGACTTGACCATCGTGTCCGGCGTGCCCTGGCTGTCGAGGAAGCGCGCGAACGACGGGTCCTTCTCAAACGCCGGTCCAAGATTCGTGACGAAGTAGTAAAGCGTGCGGCTCTCGGTCTCCGTTCCGCGATGGAAACGGACACGCACGGCCTTGTGCTTCTTCACGGGCTGGTCGCTGGGCTGCTCGGGCATGAATTCGCCGGCGCTCGACAGCGAACCGTATTCGACGTCCTCGACGGTATGATCCGTGCGCTCCAGCAGCATCAGGAGCATGGGCAGCAGGCCGTCGGCCACGCGCCCGTGGAACTCGCTGTCCATCTCGCGGGTCACGAAGAAGCTGCGTTCAAAAACAGTGGAGACCGATTTGCGCCAGCCCGCCAGCTCGCGGTCCAGGTTCTCGGGCTTGAAGCGGGAGCTGGAGCGCAGGTTGCCGACCGGTTCGAGACCGGCCATAACCATCGTGCGCCCCTCGGGGAAGAACTTGGTCATATAGAGCACATCGGGCCCGCTAAACGGGTAGAAAACGTACTGCCCGCGGGGGTGAATGGGCGCCAGTTCCCGCTGCTGGAAGGTTTCAACGGCACGGAGTTGGTCCTTCTCCAACTGGCTCCAACTGGCGTCGAATTCGGAGGCGTACGATTTCCAGGCCGCGGTTTCCTCCAGCTCGTGGAACGGACCGTCTGGACGTCCCTTCAGTCCGCCGAGGAAGCGCGCCATGTCGTTCCACGGACGCGCCTGGACGGGATTGTCCGCGGGGCGCAGGCCGGCTGAATTATGCGGCGCACAACTTTGCGCGACAAGGGTCACGACGAGCACGGTCGAACAGGAGAGAACACGAAATACACATCTGCTGGGCGAAACGGCGCGAGGAATGAACATGGGATAGAGAAGGCAGGCCTTCAGCCTCTAAATTTCCAGTATATCGGCGACTTTACGGCGGAGCTTCTGTCGCGCCGGAGCCGATTGGGGCGGCGGCGAACGGCGCCGGGCGGCGAAACGCTCTGTTTAACAACAGGGACGGGCGGTCGCGGGACACAAAGGCACACTGCCAAACCTCTCGAAAGATGGGAGCTTTTCTTTTGGTTCGCCGGCGGACTGAGGCTCTTTGTCTGAATCCATCTACTTGATATGTCATCTATTGATATGTCGAGCGAAATCGACAGAGACAGAGGAAGAAGGAATCATGAGCACGACGAACAATCTGGCAGCGCTGGACCGGGAGGTCAATGCGGCCATCCTGGCGGGCAAGGCGATGGATGCATTCGAGAAATACTATGCCGAAGACGTTGTCATGCAGGACAACACCGATGCGCCGTGGGTGGGCAAGAAGCTGAATCGCGATCGCGAAATCCAGTTTTTCAGCTCGATTGAGACGCTGCACGAACTCAAGCTCGTATCGAGTGCGGTGGGCGACGACATCACATACAGCGAGTGGATCTTCGACCTGACCTTCCAGGGCGGCACTCACGCGCGTCTGGAGCAGGTAGCCGTGCGGCGTTGGAAGAACGGACAGATCGTCAACGAGCGTTTCTACTACAAGGCATAGCCCTGTCTTCGCAGCGGGCGCCGCGCTGTCCACCCGCGTCGTCCGCTGCAATCTGCACTGTTTTTCGTGTCCCGCCCGCTCCCTCCGGCAGTTGCCCCGGCGCAAGGCAAGATATAGGCTGGTTCCGGACTTTTCCGCAGGGTCTGTTTCATTCCACGGTTACCGATTCAGAATATCGGCCGGAAACTCCTGCCAGTCCGGAGGCGACCCTACATGAATGCTAAGGCCAGGTCTCTCTTTGCCGCCTGTCTTCTGGCGGCGTTGCTCTTCTCCGTCAGCCTGCCCGCCATGGCCCAACAGGGCACGGTCAAGGCATGGGAAGAGAAGTTGGTCGTGCCCACTTATCCGGCGGACGCGCCTGAACGCGCGCCGATGTTCTACGAGGGCCGGGGCTACCAGGGCGCCAAGGGCGCGATTTACCCTTACCCGTTCATCGATAAGTTGTTTGACAACAAGGAAGACCGTGCATATCACGCGGTCTATCTCGAAAACGATTTCATCAAAATCTGCGTGCTGCCGGAAATGGGCGGACGCATCTTCGAGGCCGTCGATAAGACCGACCAGTACAACTTCTTTTATCACCAGCACGTCATCAAGCCCGCGCTGATCGGCATGCTCGGCGCCTGGATCTCCGGCGGCGTTGAGTGGAACATTCCGCACCATCACCGCGCGTCGAGCTTCATGCCCGTGCCCTACCGCATCGAGGAGAATCCGGACGGCAGCCGCACGGTGTGGGTCGGCGAAATGGAATTGCGCCACGAGATGCGCTGGGCGATGGGGCTGACGCTGCGTCCGGGCAAGTCCTACGTCGAGGCGACGCTGCGGCTGTTCAACCACACTCCGCTGACGCACTCGTTCCTGTACTTCGCAAACGTCGCCGTACACGCCAACCAGGATTACCAGATCATCTTTCCGCCGAGCACGGAGTTCGCCGTGCAACACGCCAAGGTGGAATTCTCGCGCTGGCCGATTTCGACGAACACCTACGGCGGCGTCAATCGCTCCCAGGGCGTTGACGTGAGCTGGTACAAGAACCATCCGAGCGCGGTCTCGATGTTCGCCTTCGACTGCAAGGAAGACTTCCTGGCGGGCTACGACCACGGCAAGGACGCCGGCACGCTGCACATCGCCGAGCACGGCATCATGCCGGGCAAGAAGTTCTTTACCTGGGGTAACGGCGGCGACGGCCGCGCCTGGGATAATCTGCTGACCGACACGGATGGGCCATATCTCGAACTGATGGTCGGCGGCTACTCGGACAACCAGCCCGACTATAGCTGGATCCAGCCCTATGAGGTGAAGACCATCCATGAATTCTGGTATCCGTTCCAGAAGATCGGCGGCGTGAAGAACGCCAACATCGAAGGCGCGGTGAATTTGGATGTCGCGGCAGGGAAGGCCAAGTTCGGCTTCCACTCGACCGAAGTCCATCCGAGCGCGATTGCGAAGTTGACCGCCGCCGGCAAGACGGTCTTCGAGAAGACGATTGCCATCGATCCGGGACACCCGTTGACCGGCGAAGTGGATTTGCCCGCGGGCGTGAAAGCGCAGGACGTGCGCGCCTCGCTTGCGGTCGATGGCCGCGAGTTGATCGCGTACGAGCCGGCCCCCGCGCACGAGCATTCACCCATGCCGCAGGTGGTGACTCCGCCGCCGGCGCCGAAGGATGTGAAGACCGCCGAAGAACTCTATCTCGACGGCCAACGCCTGGAACAGTTCTATTCGCCCTCGCGCGAGCCCGATCCGTATTATGAAGAGGCTCTGCGGCGCGACGCGGGCGACACGCGCGTGAACACCGCCGTGGGCCTGCTGGAGTTGCGCCGGGGCGAGTTCGCCAAGGCCGAACAGCATTTCCGCACTGCCCTGGCGCGCCTGACGAAGAACTACACGCGTCCGCGCACGGGCGAGGCGCACTACTATCTCGGTCTTGCCTTGCAGTATCAGGGCCGCTACGGCGAAGCGACTGAGCAGTTCAATCGCGCTGCCTGGGATGTGGCCTGGCGCACGCCCGCCAATTACGCTCTCGCGGAACTCGCTTCCCGCAACGGGGAGAGCGCGCAGGCGCTCGCATATCTCGACCGCGCGCTGGCGACCGACACGGAGAACACCAAAGCGCTCGTGTTGCGCGCCGCCCTGTTACGCCGCGCCGGCCGGACGCACGACGCCGGGCCGCTGCTCGCGCGCGCTCGCCAACTCGACCCGCTCGACGTTTGGGCGCGCCGCGAAGGCGCGCTGTTGAAGGGTGAGAAAGAAGCGATCGACGCCGGTTCCAGCCGCAACGACGACCGCCAGCCGTACCTTGAAATGGCCATCGACTACGCCAATGCCGGTTTGCGCGACGAAGCGATCGCGGTGCTGCGCGACCTTGCCAAGGCGCAGTCCGATCCGGCGCAGGTCGATCCGCTCGTGTACTACCACCTCGCCGACCTCGAAACCGAAGCCGGCGCCACGGACCAGGCCGCGGCCGACTATCAGCTCGCCGCAAAGGCCTCGCCCGATTACTGCTTCCCGTTCCGTCTCGATTCGATCGGCGTGCTGCGCCGCGCCATCGAGCGCCATCCGCACGACGCCCGCGCGCCGTACTACCTCGGCAATCTGCTCTACGATAAGCAGCCGGGCGAAGCCATGGCGCTGTGGGAAAAGTCGCGCGCCATGGATCCGTCCTACGCCATGGTGCACCGCAACCTCGGCCTCGCCTATGAGAACCGTAAGGGCGACCACGCGCGTTCTCTGGCGAGCCTGGAAGAGGCGTTCAAACTGAACCAGGATCCGCGTTTCCTGAACGAACTCGACACCGAGCGCGAACTTGCCGGCATCGACGCGCAGCAGCGGCTTGCTTTCCTTGAGAAGAACCAGAAAGAAGTTGACGAGCGCGACGACACGCTCGCCCGCGAGATTGAACTGCACGTCCAGTTGGGCCACTACGACAATGCTTTGGAGCTGCTGAAGAGCCGTATCTTCCACGTCTGGGAAGGCGCGCGCTTCACGGCCCACGACTCCTACGTCGACGCGCAACTGCTCCGCGCGCACGCGCTGTTGAAAGCGGGCAAGGCGGATGAAGCTCTGGCCGGCTACAAGGCGGCGCTCGAATATCCGGTCAACCTCTCGACGGGCAAGCCTTACCACGGCGACCGTTCGGGCGAGATCGAGTACTGCGTCGCTCGCGCGCTCGAAGCCCAACACAACACCGCCGCGGCCAAGGATTGGTACCGCAAGAGCGCGGCCGAACAGTCGTGGGATCCGGCGGTTCGCTTCCACCAGGGACAGGCTCTCGTGGCGCTGGGCGACAGCAAGAAAGCGGCGTCGATCTTTGACAGTCTGGTCACTGACGGCGAGCGTCAACTCGCCCGCGCGAACAAGGGCGGCGTCGAAGACTTCGCCAAGTTCGGCGACCGCGGTTCCACCGTCCAGCGCCAGGCCGAGGCGCATTACGTTCTCGGTTTGGGACACCTTGGGAAGGGGGACAACGCCAAGGCCCGCGCCGAGTTCGCGGAAAGCCTGAAGCTGAACCCCAATCTGTTCTGGGCGAAGTACCAACTGTCGACGATCAAGTAGTCAACGTCTAGCGGGCCGGTCCGAAAAGCCGGCCCGCTGCCGGCCCGTGCTCTTGCACGGAGACTGCGCTGATCGACCGAGGCCGCCCGCGTGAATTGAGTCCGGTCGCTATATCGCTCGCCATCACCGCAACGCCTCGCCCTTACCGGCGGCGGCGCCTCTCACGGCGCCGGGCGAGTCGTGACGCTCGATGCGTTTGGCGTTGCGGTCACCAGTAGCAGAAAGAAGTTGGAGGGCGCCGGGTTGGCGCGGATGTCAATCCCGTCGGGAGCTTGCGCGATCATCTGGCGCAGAGTGCTTCGGGCTTCCTCCACTGCGCGCTCAAAGGCGGCCACCACTTCGGGGCTCGCGAATTCGCCTTCCACGTGGCGCTGCTTTCCACGGTTTATCGGCTTTGTTCTCTCCACGTTTGCGTGCGGGTGTGGCCGCGCGCGCCGGCCGTTCGTCCGGATCATGATTGCCTCCCAATGAAACTCGCACCTGGATAGACTCGACGTACCGCTCGCTGCCGCCATCGGGCGCAGCTTCCGACGGTACATCCGCTGCTTCGCGCCATGGTTCCGTTTCCCGGGAGGCCGCGCGACATGCTGGATGGCTGCCACATCCGTGCGGGGATGCGGCAAGCCCGGCAGCGCGCCGGGCGGCAACTCACAAAGGAGACGGAGGTGTGGGGTGAGGTGCTACGCGGCTGGAGGCGGCCGGCCGAAAAGGCCGATGACCGCGCCGGCGGGGAGCGGGACACAAAGCGGCCGGTCGCAGTAACGGACGCTGCCGAGCGCAGGCAGGGCGCAGCAGCGCGCTTGCGCCAACGCCCGCGAGGACGTTGGGGAGACTCCGGTTGGACTGCCGCACGCGCCGCGGCAGCGCGCATAGGCTCGCAACGCCGCTCCGCCGCGCCTGTGCGCCTGGCTCCTGCGGCAGCAGCACGTCCCGCTGCGCTTGCAGCACGCCATGCCGCACTGCGTCGGCTGCCCTTCCATCTGAGGAATGGCGGCCAGCAGGGTGGGAGCAAACAGCGAAGCCAGGACGAGTAGCGCCAGCATAGGGCGCGGCAACGCCAGCAGAAAGCGCCGTGCTCTCGCGGCGACTGGTGCTGCTTGCAGCGTTCCGTCTGGAGCGAATTGCTTCATCCTGACCTGGCGCACGAGTGACGGGATAGTCCTCCCGCGTTATCACTGTGTGACCTTTTATCACCGTCAGGTCTTTCGCCGGTCTTGTCTTTGCGCTATCGCAAATTGGAGATATAGCCGGACTATGGACACCGAAAACAGACACGGAATCTTGCGCGGGCTGGTCAGCCCGGCTTCGCGATTGGCGCGAGCGGGCTTACGGCGCTATCCCATCGGTCGCTGCTGCCGGCTAAGACGCCCGGCGCGTGTCGCTCTTCGGAGCAAGTGCTTGCGGCGTCGGGAGACTCGCGGCCGCGCGTTTATTGCACGACGATGCCGTGATCGGCGAGCAGCGTACCCAGCTTCTGCTGCAAGGTCAGCAAGTCGCGGCGATGCTGGATGATCTGGCTCACCAGATTCGATTGCGCGTTGGCCAGATCGGTCTGGCCGGAGAGCAGGAAGAATACGGTAATGGCGCCCAGTTCGTAACGCTTCTGATCGGCTTCGACGCGCTTGAGGGCGTAGTCGACGGCGATCTTGGCGAGCTTCACGCCCTGGCGGCTGCTCTCTACCTGCGTCACGGCGTTCAGCACGTCCTGGCGGATCTGCTGCTCGCTGTCGCGCTGATTCAGCAGATTCACGCGTTTTGCGACGATGGCGTCGGCGAGATTAGCCGCGCCGGCGCGGTCGCGCAACGGGAGTTGCAACGAAAGGCTGAACTGCCAGGTGGGGTAGTTGAATCCGAACATCTGGCCGAAGGCGTCCGTGATGCCGCCGGGTACGGGCGGGAGCAGAATCGTCGAACCGTCGGCGGCGGTCGTGCTGGGGAAGTAGCGGCCGCCATTGCCGGTGGTGGTGTAGCCCGCACTCAGGTTGAGGAGCGGCTTCAACGCTTCGACGGCGTTGCGAATCTGGAGATTGTTGACCTCGATATTGGTGTGGATCGCCTGCAGATCCGGACGCGTGTCGAGCGCCTCCTGTACGAGTTTTTCGCGATCGATGGGCGTGTCGTCAACCTCCGGAGAGACCTTCTCGGTGAGCTCCATCGGCAGGCGGCGTACATCGGGATCGAGATCGACGCCAACCTGGCGGCGCAGCACGTCCTCGGTCTGGCGTACCTGGAATTCGACCTGCTCCACGCTCAGCTTGGCGTTGGCGTATTGCTGTTCCGGCTGGTAGATTTCGAGCGGCGACGTGGCGCCGACCTCGACTTCCTTGCGCGAGCGTTGCAGGGCTTTGTCGGCCAGATCGAGCGCCTGCTGCTGGACCTTCAACCGTTCGCGCGCGCTAACAACGTCCCAATAGGCGTTCTCGGCGTTTGTGAGCGTGTTGATCAGCGAATTGCGATAGGAGAGCAACGCCGAGGCGCGCTGGCGGCGGGCAATGGTGATGGGCAGCTTCGTGACGTAAGCGCCACGCCCGCGCAACAACGGCTGCGTAAAGCCGAAGCTCATGGCCGTCGTATAGGACGGGTTGTAGAAGTAGAACGAGCTGTTCGTCGAAGTCTTCTGGGTAGTCAACTCCGCGTTCACCTGCGTGCCTGTGGGCAGCGTATCGCTGACCGTGGTGCTGAAACTCTGATTCAACGTGGAGAGCACGTTGGCGCCCTGCAACTGATTCGTTGTCGCCGATTTGGAGCGCGTCGCGGAGAAGCCGCTGCTCAGCACCGGATCGAAGATGGAGAAGGCGCGCTGGATGGAGTTCTTCGAATATTCGAGCTGCACACGCTGGATCTCGACGGTCGTGTTATTGGCCATGACCAGATCGAGGTAGTTGCGCAGCGACAGCGTGAGCTTGCCATCGACGACGTAGTCCTTCAGCTTGACCGGGTCGCGCAGACTGACCTGCACGTCGCGATAGAAAAACGACTTGCGAAACCACGCGCCGGAGGCAAGCCAGGGCGCGTGACTGTCGGCCTGCGGTCCGGAAGCGGTGCTCGTCGGCGTCTGCGCGCTGATGACCTGCGCGCCAATCAAAAAGAATGCCAGGAATCGGGTCGAAAACATGAATTAGCCTTTTGGATTTACTGCGCCAAAGATTCTGAAAGCTGCCTGCGCCGCGGCTGCGGCGCCCGCGTCACTCATACCGCAGCGCCTCGATCGGGTCGATGTTCGCCGCTTTGAAGGCCGGGTAAATGCCGAACAGAATGCCAACGGCCGCCGAGACGCCGAACGCGACGACGACCGAGCCGATGGTGACAATGGTCTTCCAGTCGGCGGCGAGCGCAATGCACCACGAAAGGAAGAAGCCGAAAGCGATGCCGAGCAAGCCGCCCGACACCGAGATGAGCATCGACTCGGTGAGGAACTGCCGCACGACGTCGCTCTTGCGGGCGCCGAGCGCGCGCCGGATGCCGATTTCGCGGGTGCGCTCCATCACCGTCGCCAGCACGATATTCATGATGCCGATGCCGCCGACCAGTAGCGAGATCGCCGCGATGGCGACCATAACGTAGGTGAAGATCGTCTGCGTGCGCTTCTGCTGGGCGAGCAGAGCGGCGGGGATGGTCACCGTGAAGTCCTCGGCCTTGCGGTGCGTGGAACTGAGAATGGCCGTGACGACCTTGGCTGCGGCGACGCTGTCCACGCCGTCTTTCAGGCGCAGGTCGACGCCATCCAACTCGTCCTTGAGTTCGCTGCTCGAATCCCAGAAGCGGTATTGGAACGTGCTGATCGGGATGAAGATGGCGTTGTTCCGGTCGATCGCCCGCGCGCCGGAGGTGGCTCCGTCGCTGACCTGCTCGCCGAGCACGCCGATCACGCGCAACCAATTGTCATTCACCTTGACGTACTTGCCGACCGCGCCGGTATAGCCGAGCAGATTTACCTTTGCATTCGAGCCGAGCACGCACACGGCGGCGCTCGCGTCGTCGTCGCCGTTCGAAATGAAGCGGCCCTCGTCGACGCGCAGGTTGTGGATCAGTTCGTAGGAGGAACGCACGCCGAACAACTCGGGCATCGACCCGGCGGGCTTGGGCAGCACACTGCCGGGATGCAAAAAGCGGCGGGGCGAGAGCACTTCCAAGCCCTCGACGTTCGATTCGAGCACGCGCACGTCGCGCTGCGTCAGGCCGGGCGATACGCGGCGGCGCTGCTGGATCTCCTCCGGGCTCGCCATCGGAATCGAATCGACCAGGATGTTGCGCACGCCCAGGCGCTCGATAAACTGCAACGACTGCTCGCGCGCGCCGGCGCCGATGGCCAGCATGCCGATCACCGAGCCGACGCCGAAGACGATGCCGAGCGCCGTCAGGAACGTGCGGGTCGCCTGCGCGCGCAGGTTCTGGAACGCTTCGACCAGATCGCTCAGCAAGCCGCGCGTGGTGCGCTTGCTGACAATGGGGGGCATCAGGTGGCCCGTGGGATGGCTGGGGGGAAGATGTTGTTGTTCGGTCACTTTGCCACCGCCTTGGTTGCGCCGCCTTCGGCTTTCTTGCCGGCCCCGCCCGTTTCGTCCGGGCTGGCCAGCGCGACTTCGTCGCCTTCGTTGACGCCGCTCACCACGACTTTGCTTTCGCTGCGCCGCGTCAGCTTGACATCGCGGGCCGTGAAGCCGCGCCCGCTCCTGACGTACACAAATGTGCGCCCGTCGCTCTCGAACAGCGCCTGCGCGGGGAGCCACAACGCGTTCTTGATGGTCTCCATCGTGATCACGATCCGCGCGCTCATGCCGGGGCGGAGTTCCGGAATCGGATCGTCGAGCGAGAGCTTGCATTCGAAACGCCGCTCCCACGGCGACCCGGTCGTACCGCCCAAGTCCTTGATGTGGCCTTTGAAGGCTTTGCCCGGCAGCGCGATCACGCGAATCTCGGCCGGCTGGCCGATGGAAAGGTGGCCGCGGTCGGCCTCGGCGATCTGCGCCGACGCTTCCCAATGCTGCAAGTCCGGAAGCTGCGCGACCGCCATGCCCGGCCGGGCCTGGTCGCCCACCTGGAACAGCGGCAGCACCATGCCGGAGTAATACATGTTCTGGTTCGTGTTGCGCTCGATGTTGATATACCCGCTCGCCGGCGCCTTCACGGTCATCATGTCGATGTTGCGCTTCGCGGTGTCGGCTTGCATTTTCGCCTTGTCGCGGGCCGAGGACTGAATGGCGATGCTGGCCCGCGCGGAGGCCTTGCGCGACGGATAGTCCTGCTCCAGCTTCGCCAGCCGGTCGCGCGCGCCTTCGAGCGCCAGATCGTTCTGGCGGGCGACGATCGCCGCCAGCAGCGGATTGCGGCGGGCCTCGAGTTCGGCGTCGCGCAGGTCGCCGCGCGCCTTGATCAGGTCGTAATTCAGTTCCTCTTCCTTGGCCGACGCTTCGGCTTCAGCCTGTACCACCTGCTGCTCGGCCTCCTGCAAATCGGCTTCCGCCTCACGCAGTTTGTAGGTCTCGTCGGTCGAGTCGAAGGCCAGGACAACGTCGCCTTCCTTCACCATTTGGCCCGAATCGGCCAGTTCCGTGATGACCAATGTCTGGCTGCCGATCATCGGCGCCGTGACCATCTTTGAATTGCCGCCCTGCAAGGTGCCGTTGGCGTTCACCGTAAACGTCACGTCGCCGCGGCGCACCTTGGTCGATGGCGTAACGGCCGCTGCGTCAGGCGTTGTGAGGCGGGTATAGAGACGCGGCGAAAAGTACGCTCCGGCCACGACGCCGCAGGCCAGCACGGCAAACAGGACAGCCTTCCACGGGCGTCTCATCTCGCTTTCACCTCGAATCCCTTCGCCTCGCTGCTCTTCTTTTTCTCGAGACTCAATGTGTCAACCAGCGCCACCTGCGTACCGGGCTCAATGCCGCTGACCGCCACCTCGTCCGGATTGCGCGCGAGCACTTCGACGCGCACGGCGCGCAAGCCCTCCTTCGCGGGAACCAGCACCACCGGCCGCCCGTCATGCGCGAAAACCGCCTTTGCCGGAACGCTGATCACGTTGCGCAAACGGTCGACGATCACGTCCATGCGTCCGTTCATCGCGGGCCGCAGGCGGTCGTCCGGCGCGCCCAGCGAACCAAAGGCGCGGAAGCTGCGGGAGGGCGGCCACTCGAAGGTCTGCTCGGTCAGCGGCGAGATGGATTCCAGTTTGCCGAGGAACGGCTTTTCCGGGAATGGATCCAGCATCACGCGCACGTCCTCGCCCAACTGCATCTTGCCGCGATCGGTCTCCTCCACTTTGCCCTTCAGGCGCAGACTGCCGAGGTCGGGGATCTCGGCGATCGCGCTGCCGGGCCAGACGTTGTCACCGACCTTGAAAGGCTTCGCGTTCATCCAGCCTTGCGAGTAATTCATCAGATAGCTGACCACGCCACCGGCCGGGGCATGCACTTCCATGGCCGCCAGCCGCTGGCGCGTGATGTCCACCTGCTGCTTGGCCTTGTCGCGCTGGCTCCGCAGCGATCCGACCTTGGAACGGTTCGACGCCGAGTTCAACTCCATCGTGGCCTGCTGCACGCGGACTTTCTCTTCCGCCAGTCCGAAATCGATGACGTTCTCTTTCGCCTGGATGTCGCTGACGATGTCCTTCTTCAAAGTCTCCAGGCGCGCCTTCTCGGTGGCCTGCTTCTGCGTAGCCAGATCGAGCTTGTCCTGTTCGGTAGTGATCTTGCCGTCGGCAATCGCTTGATCCAGCGACGCCTGCGCCTGTGCGAGCGCGGCTTCCTGCTCTTTCAACTGGCGCTGGGTGCCGCTCGCATCGAAGCGGACTACCGCATCGCCCTGTTTGACCGCCGCGCCCTGCGCCGCGAGCCACACGATCTGCAGGTTCGGCACGTTCACGGGCGCGTTAATGCGAACCGTCTTGTCGGCCACCAGTTCGCCGCGGCAGCTTACAATCACCAGGAACTCGCCGCGCCGTGCGGTGGCTGTCGGCACCGAAGTCGTCGGCGCCGCGGCTTTGGAGCGGGAATGCATCACCACGAGGGTGATGACCAACACCAGCACCAGCCCCGCGGCAAACCAAAACTTGCCCATGCGCCGGTTGCCGAGCGCGGCCCAAATTGCTGTGGCGTTCATTTCCGCCCTCCAGCCGTGTGCGGCGCCACGCTCGCCGATTCGGCCAGCGTGGCCGTGGTGTCAATTTCGAGGGCTGCCGACAGATCGGGCAACAAGCGCTGATCCTCCTGTTCAATGCGGAACACGGCGTTGAAGCTCCGCACGGGCGAATCGATGCCGCCCGTGGCGACCGGACTCGCGTTCTCCAGCGTGGCGTCGAAGGTGACGCCCGGGTAGGCGTCCAGGTAGAGCTTGGCTTTCACGTCCTTGCCTAGCCAGGAGGCGTCGGATTCGTTGATCGTCGCTTCCACCACCATGTGCGTGGGATTGAAAATGCGCACCAGCGGCATGCCCGGCCACACCTGGTCACCCTCGCGCGACGGACCCATTGAGCCGCTGTGCCACGTGTTTTCGAGCGACACCATGCCATCCTGCGGCGCCTTGATCTGCATCTTGTCGAGGTTGCTCTCGGTCCTTTCGAGCACCACGCGCTGGCGCTGCAGCTTGAGCTCAAGGACGCGGACCGACGCTTTGCCGGCTGCCTTGCGGAACTGGTCCGACTTCTTCAGGCTGGCGACGCGTAGCCGCGCATTGTCGGCGCGGGACTCATTTTTCAGCCGGTCGATCTCGCTGAGCACTGGGCCCTTCTTCAGTTCCAGTTGGGCCTTGGACAGGTCGGCTTCCGCTTCTTTGATCTGGGATTGGCGCTTGGCGTCGTCACTGCGCACCTGGGCCTTCTGCTGGTCCAACTGGTGACTGATGTCGCCCAGCTTGGCCTTGGCGTCGCGCTCGTCGTCGAGCAGAGAGACACGGTCGAATTCGATCAGGATGTCACCCTTGGAAACCTTGGCGCCGTTGGGGATGACGCGTGTCAGAGTGAAGCGCACGCCGGAGCCGCTGATCTGCGGCACGCGGATCATCTGCCACTCGAGCGCCCGCACCAGACCCGTGACGCGCACTATGCGGTGACCGTTCACCGGCGAGACATAGGAAGTGGTCTGCGCCTGGGCCGGTTGAGGGCGGGCTTGGGCCTGCGGCTTGGCGGGAGGCTTCGAGCAGCTTGTTGACAGCAACCCGGCTGTCAGAACTACACCCCAAAGGACTAAAGAATCGATTCTATGACTCTGCATGGAACATGAAGGCCTTCTAATCTTGCCCTTGCGCATCCGGCTCCTTCCACTTTGGCCGCGAGCTTCAAAAAAGGATTAGACGCTCCGAAACTGAAAATCGTGTGCACTTCATCCGACTTTCTTGCGCCGCGCCACCCGTGCGGAAACGTAATCCGTCCTTATGTACTCTACATGGGAAAGAATGGTCTCCGCGCGGTCTGCGGCAACGCGGAGCCGCCGCCTTCGGCTTCCCGGCTGAAGAACGGTGCTCCTGGCCCGGCTTGCCGCGCATACCGTTCCGCTTGGAGAGAGCGCAACGCACAGTGTCCGGACGGTAACCGCGATTTCAGCCCTTTAATGAATCGTCTCAAAGAGTGACTGAACGCGGCGCTGGACGGTTGCACATTGTTACGACTCTGACGAACCGTTCATCTTTGGCGCGCGGCCTGCAATCGCGGTACATCTGCCCTTCAAATAGAGGCATATAATGCTCACGGTATGTCCCGTACCGTGATTGCCGCCATCCTTTTCTTGAGCTCCACCGTGGCGTACGCCGGCGCGCGCCGCGTTGTCTTCGACCCCACTCAGGAAGAGCACACGCTTGCCGTCCAGGACCTGCAACCGGCGCTGCCCGCGGATTGGAGCGCCTACCGCTTTCTCGTCTTTGAGATGCAGGCATCCACGCCACAGCGCGTGCGGTTGACCGTCCGCACCGCGGCAGGGGACCGGAGCATCTGGTTCCACCCGTTTGCCGGCGCCTGGATTCGCACGGTCGTTCCGCTGATCCGTCTGGACCGGCCGGAGCAGAGCGGCGTCGATCTGGCGGCCATGAGCAACAAACCGCGGGCGCTGTCGTTTGTGAGCGGCGCGCATGGGCAGGGCCCGCTCACCGGCGTGCAAGCGATTACCTTGAAGATGCCCGCGCCCGTCGGCGAGGCGGTTTACGAGTTGCGCTCGATCGCGCTCGCCAAAACCGACCCCGGCGACGCCGTGCTCGATTCGCCGGCGCCGCTCGTAGATCAATTCGGCCAATGGATCGCCGCCGCGTGGCCCGGCAAGGCATCGCGCCTCGACGATCTGAAGAAAGCGTGGGCTGCCGAGGATCAGGCGCTTCAGCCCGCCGCGGAATCCTGCGCTTACGGGGGCTACAAGGCCTCCCACGCCCGCGCAACCGGCTTCTTCCGCGTTGAGCAAATTGATGGCAAGTGGTGGTTCGTCGATCCGGACGGCCATCTGTTCCTCTCCATCGGTTCGGACGTCATCCAGGCTTCCATGGGCACCAGCGCGAGGGGCCGGGCAAACATCTTCGCCGCGCTGCCCCCGGCGGAGTTCAACCGTCCGCTGTCTGGCGAAGACGGCCCCGCGACCGTGTCGTTCTTCACCTGGAATCTGGCCCGCCGCTTCGGCGCGGACTGGAAATCGAAATGGGTCGCTTTCACCATGCGCCGCATGGCTGCCTGGGGTTTCAACACCGTGGCGAACTGGTCCGACCCGGCCCTGTGGGACGCACAACGGATGCCATACGTGATTCCTCTCGCCGGCTGGGGCATGGAGCAGTACATGGGCATGCCCGACGTCTATTCGCCGGATTGGCGGAAGAAGGTGGACGAGGCTGCGCGCCGGCAATGCGCGCCGCGCAAGGACGATCCGTGGCTGCTCGGCTATTTCATTGCCAACGAGCCGGCCTGGCCGGGACGCGAGGCGCTGGTCGCCGGCCTGATGCTGAAAGGTCCCGATACGGCCACGAAAAAGGCGCTCCAGGCTTTCCTCGCCCAGGGTGACACGCCGGAGCGGCGCCGGGCGTTCCTGTTGCAGTGCTTCGAAAAAGAGCTGGCCACGATCAACGCGGCGGTCAGGAAATACGATCCCAACCATCTGAACCTCGGCATCCGCTTCGGCGGGCAGCCGGCGGATGACATCGTGCGTCGGACGCGGGTCTTCGATGTCTACAGCCAGAACATTTACAGTAACGTACCCGACCGGGCGCAGCTCGATAAGCTCTACGCGCTGACCGGCCGCCCGATCCTGATCGGCGAATTCCACATGGGCACGCCGGGCCGCGGCCTGTCCGCCGGGCTTGTCCAGGTGCGCGACCAGGCCGAGCGCGGCGTGGCCTATCGCTATTACGTGGAGCACGCCGTCGCGATGCCCGCTCTGATCGGGACGCATTGGTTCCAATGGATGGACGAGCCGAACACCGGCCGCATGGACGGCGAAAACTACAACATCGGTCTGGTCGATGTGACCGACCGGCCATATGCCGAGTTCGTGGACGCGGCCAGGGAGACGCACAAGCGGCTCTTCGCCATTCACTCCGGCGCGGAAACGCCCTTCGCGACGCGTGCCCTCGCCCGTTGACCAAGCGCGGGCGCTTGCTAGTGTGGGATCGCAGCGCCGGTGATTCCCATGGCTCGCGGCAGGTGTGCGGCCGGGAGGCGCTGGCACTTGAAGGAGGTGTCACAATGCGGTTTCTCGCGGGTCTTGTTCTGTCGCTGGCGCTAGCGGCGCTTTGCCCGGCGCAGACCTTTTCGAGTGTGGGCGCGCTCGGCCACTTCCAGTCCGGCGGCGGCTGGAGCACAACGTTCTACCTTTTCAATACCGGCAACGTGCCCGCACAGGTTCACCTGAGCTTCTATGACGATAATGGTTCGCCGGTGGCCATCCCCGTGCAACTGCCGCAGATCCCCGGCACCCTGGAGACGACGGCGCAGTTCGGCTATACGCTGCTGGGCAACACCGTCCTGGCTGTCGCCACGAATTCCGCCGATGCGACCGGCACCACGGGTTGGGCGAAACTCGAGTCGACCGGCAGCACGGTCACCGGGTATCTGATCTTCCGCTATGAAGGAACGAGCGGCGCTGGCGTGCAGGAAGCGCTGGTCACCGCTGAAACGCGTTCGGGGCAATCCTACGTGGTCGCTTTTGACAACACCGCCGGCCACTTTACCGCGTTCGCGCTGGCCAACCCGACGAATCAGCCGGTCGTTGTCACCGCAACTCCGCGCGACGGCTTGACCGGCGCGGTGCTGGGGAGCCGGCAGTCCATTACGGTGCCCGCAATGGGTCACCTGGCCAACCAGCTAAGCACCGTCTTACCCTATACGACGACGGCCAGTGGCACGGTCGAATTTTCCACGCCTTCGGCCGGCCAGGTCGTTGTGCTCGGGCTGCGTTTCAGCCTGCCCTCGTTGGCATTTACGTCGACTCCGCCGATCCTGAAGCAGTAGCCGCGCGGCAGCCTTCCACTGCAGTTTTGCGGCCAAGTAACGTCATCGTCCGGCAACCAGAAATTCGTTGACGCCTTCCGGCGGTGGTGGTAAACCATGCTTACCAGGAAGGGTTCTATATGCACGCCTGGGAACCCGCTCTTCCGGGGCCGGCAAGGCCCGGCCGCAGGCCGGCTGGTGCGGCGGCAACAGCCGGCGCCACTCCCGGAGATGTGCCTGCCATTTCCCCGTTTTGCCCACCCTATACGCCCGCGGACCACGCGACGTGGCGCCACCTGTGGGAAGCCATGCAAGGGCCATGGGAGCGCTACGCGAGTGAGTCTTTCATGGAAGGCCTCGCGCTTTTGCGCCTGCCCGCCTCCCGTGTGCCGCGCATCGATGATGTGCGGACGTTTCTGGCTGTCCATTCGGGTATGCGGCCGCTGGCTGCGCGGAACCGCGCGCCGGTTGGCGCCTTCTTCGCGAACATCCGCAACCGTGTGTTGCCGATCTCTGTCAGCGTGCGGCCGCCCGACTTGCTCGATGACCCGCCGGAACCGGACGTCTTTCACGACATTGCCGGCCGTGTCCCGCTCTTCACCGATGCCTGCTTCACGCAGGCGTTTCTGACTTTGGCGCGGTGTGCGCACACGGCCGCGGACCTGGTCCGCGTGGTCCCCGATCCGGAGGAACGCCGCCTGCGCCTGGCTCCGATTCTCAAGGCGCTGCTGCGTTTCTATTGGTTCACCTTCGAGTTTGGTCTGGTACATTACGGAAACTGCGTGCGGGCCTACGGCACCGACTTGCTCAGTTCAGCCGCGGAACTCGCGCCTGCCATCGACGCCCCGTTCGTTCAGCGCTGCGACATCCATCTGGAGTGGCTCATCAACCAGTCGATCGAGAACTGCCGCCCCCGCCCGTTGCTGTTTGTCGTCGACAGCTTTGACCACCTCCTCGAACTCGCCGCTACTCTGGAGAAATGGATGCTGGATGGCCGGCTCGACCGTACCGCTTCCGGAACGCCCGAACTGTCGGCGGCCGATCTCGACTCGTTCTTCGAGGCCTGATCCCGGCGTTGGCGCTGGCGGCTGGCGTTGCCGTGTCCGCGCCGTGCGTGGCTCAATCCTCACAATTGCCCGCCGCGCCCGCGGAAAAACTGGGTCCCATCCCCTTGCCGCCGGGCGTCACGGCCGTGAAGGTCGAAAACGGCCATGCCCTCGTCCACGACGGCGAGCTGAGTTTTCTGATCTTCAACCTGACCCCGCCGTTCAAGCCACCCCGGCTGGTCGAACTGCGTGCCGATGAAATCGGCGTCGTCTCCATCTCTGTTCAGGACTTCTCGCTCTCGCCGGATCACGTGTTCTACGTCTCCGCGTACGTGAATTTCGGGCTTGGCGAACGGCGCTATGCGTTGCTGCGCTATGCCCTCGCAGACAAGGACGCGAAGATCCAGGTCCGCCATCTGCCGGATGTGCGCTGCCGCCAGCTCGGCGCGGCGCTGCACGGCGTCTGGTGTCTCGATCCCGATTACCGCGAGGCTCGCAACCAGTTGCCGTCGTTGCATTGGATTGCCTTTCTCGGCGCGGTGCGGAGCGTCCCGATCGCCCGGCCGCCCGGTCTGTCGCTAGGCCCGCCGCGCGTCATCGTGGGACCGGACGACCGCGCCGCGGCCTGGCTGCCATCCATGCAGGCGCTGGTCGAAGTGCACGCGGGCGAGCAGGATGCCGCGTACTCGCCGATCCCCGTGCCGCAGTCGAGCCGTGCTATCACGAGCTTCGCGTTGGCCCCGGACGGACGCGTCCATGCCTTGTTCCCGCTGCGCGGCGGCGGCGAAGAGGCGCTCACCACGCCCTATGCGCTGGCTGAGTTGGACGCGGAACGGCGCACGTGGCGCCGCCTGCTCCCGCAACGGACCTTTGTGCGCGGCGCGCTGCTCGCGGGTTGGAGCGGCACGGACCTGTGGCTTTGGAACCGGACCGCGCGCCGGCTGGAACGGATCGCCGGGGTTCGTCCCTGAACGCCTCCGGCCCGCAAGCTACGCTGGAGCTATGTTCGGTCTTGACCGTAAGTTGAAGGACGGCTATTGGAAAGTGCCCCCGGGGCGTCTGGCCTCGGTCGTCACCTACCTGGAGATGACCGCGCCGCCGGTTCTCCCGCCGCCCGGCCAGGACGTCTGGCCGGTGGTGCGCGTCGAGTCGCCGGATCTCGACTGGTACCGGAAGCTCTACCGCGCAGTGGGCGAGCCATGGCTCTGGTTCAGCCGCCTGCGCATGACGGACGCGCAACTGGCGTCGATCCTTCACCACCCGGCCGTCGAAGTCCATGCGCTCCGCGTGGACGGCGCCGATAAAGGCCTGCTGGAATTGGACTGCCGCACGCCGCCCGATATCGAGATCCAATACTTCGGTGTGACGCCGGACCTGATCGGACGCGGCGCCGGCAGCCAGCTCATGCGCTGCGCTCTGGAGCGGGCCTGGTCCCTCCATCCGCGCCGGCTGCATCTGCATACCTGCACGCTCGACCATCCCGGCGCCTTGAAGTTCTACTTGAAGTGGGGCTTCCGGCCGTGGAAACGCGCGGTTGAGGTCGCCCCCGATCCGCGTCTGACCGGCGATGCGCCGCCCGCGGCCGCGCCGCACATCCCGCTGATCTCGGGAGCGCTATAGACGGATCACGCCCTCAAGAAATGGCGCCGCGCGGCCCGCTATGGTCACGCGGTCTCCGTGCAGTTCGCAGTAGAGTTCGCCACCACGCTTTGAAACCTGGCGCGCGTACAGATGATTCTTGCCGAGCCGTTCCGCCCAGTAAGGAATCAGCGTGCAATGCGCCGAACCCGTCACCGGATCCTCCGGCACGCCCTTCGCCGGCGCGAAGAAGCGGCTGACGAAATCGCACGCCCGATCGCCCTCTTTGCCCGGCGCTGTCACGATGACCGCGAAACGGTCGATCTTCGTCAGCAGGTTCATATCCGGTTCGAGCGCGCGGACTTCGTCTTCCGAATCGTAGACCACCATATAATCGCGCGCCGCCCAGATCTCCACCGGCTTGCCGCCCAGCGCTTCAAGCAGCGGCGGCGTGGGGCGCACCGGCTCGGGCCGCCGGGCAGGGAAGTCGAGCGCCAGCATGTCGCCCTTGCGCAGCACCCGCAACTCGCCGCTCCGCGTCTGAAACGCCACCGACGTGCGTCCCGGCTCCAGCCGTTCGAAGATCACCCACGCGGAGGCGAGCGTGGCGTGGCCGCACAGATCCACCTCGACGCCCGGCGTGAACCACCGCAAGTTGTACCCTTCGCCCGCCTTGACGATGTAGGCCGTTTCGCTCAGGTTGTTCTCCATTGCGATCGCCTGCATGGTCGCATCGGGCAGCCAGTCCTTCAGCGGGCACACGGCGGCCGGGTTGCCCGCGAACGGGCTCCGCGCAAAGGCATCGACTTGATAGACCGGGATCTCCATGCCCGTAGTGTACGCCGGAGGGGCAACATCCGCGGCAGCAATTGCTTCAGGCCTTTTCGCCAGTGATAAGCTGTGACGCATCATGCAAGACCGCTTCCGGGTGTGCGGCGAAAAGGTACTCGACCTCGCCGTGGTCGCCGGTGCGCTAGCGACGCTCCCGTTGACATTCTTTCTGGAAGAAGGCTTTCGGGGGACCTGGCTGCAGGTGGCGGACTGGACTATATGGATCGTTTTTTTATTGGAACTGCTGCTGCGGATCTTGTGGCATGAGCTGAGTCACAGGCACCTGCTGTTCCTGGTTGTGGTCGTCGTCATTTCCTTTCCGTTGCTCCCCGCGGCGTTGGGCCTTGTTCGGGTTGTGAGACTCTCGCGCCTCCTGCGGCTGGCGAGAGTAGTCGGCGTGACGGTGCGGGGACTCGAAGAAGTGCGCGCGGTCCTGGGCCGCGAGAGTGTACTTTACGTCAGCGCCATCAGCACGCTGGTGATTCTCGCCGGGGCCGCCGGCATCGCTATGCTCGAACCCCAAACCGTCCATGGCGGCTTTGCGGATGGCATCTGGTGGGCCATCGTTACCGCCACGACGGTTGGGTACGGCGATATCGCCCCTACGACTTTTCTGGGCCGGGCCATTGCGGTTCTGCTGATGTTTACCGGCGTCGGGCTGATTTCTACGCTCTCCGCGTCGATCACTACCCATCTGCTCGGACAGCAGAACAACGCGGAGCAGGCTGCAATGAAGGCGCAGTTGGACCGCCTGGAGCAGATGGTGTCCGCGCTACGTCCGGGCACTGATGCTGGGGCGCCCGGCCCGGACGCCAGCGAGGGTCCGGCGCGTCGGCGGCATTGACTGGGCGCGCCCGCGTGTATCCCCGTCGCTGCTACATGAGCATGTTCATCCCGCCCATGCTCGGATGCATCAGGTTCTTGAACGCCTGGCAACTCGACGATGGGACCGCCGGATTGCTGCACATGCGCTGTTGCACCTGGTACATCATGTTGACGCGGCCGGCGAAGAAGTTCTGCGGATTTGCCGACGTCATGTCTTCCCAGACCGTGGCCGAGCCCATCATGCCCATGCTCACCTGTCCGTTGCCCATCTGGAGCTTGGCGTAAGCCGCGGCGCCGGAAAAAGAATCGTACCCGGCCGATGTGGAGATGAGCATGCCCATCTCATCCGCGTCCGACTCGTAGTCGCTGCCCATCCGCATGTCCACCGGCGTCTTGCACCCGTTCGTCTTGCACTGGATGACGTGGCCGAGTTCGTGTCCCATCAGGAAGGCGAGCTCGCCGTCCGAGTCGCCCATCATCTCCACCAGCGACATGTACATCGTCACCTGGCCGCTCCCGCTCGCCTCCGCGCTGGCCATGGCGTTGGCGATACCGCCGGGAGCCGTCCCCGGAGCGATGGTCAATGTCGGCGTGACGTTGTAGCCAAGCTGGTGGGCCATGCTCAACACGCGGCCCCACACCCGCATCGCCCGCGCGGTCTGGTCGTCGGGCATCAGCGCGCGCCCGTCGGGCAGCGTCGCAAACGCCCCGGAATCCGTTCCGACCGCCCAGATGACCGGTTTGTAGATCGACTCATTTGCCGTCGCGCCCGTAATCGTGACCGATCCGGTAAAGTCTGCCGGAAGAGTCATCCACGTGTTCAAGTTGAACGCGTTGTGGCCGTGGGGTGGAAGCTGCCCCGTTTTCGAGCCCATCTCAGTGCCCGCCGAGTCCCGGGCGACAACCGTGTAATTCATTGTGTCGGCGGGACTTGGATTCGCAACAGCGATGCCCATCCCGGCGTTGGCCATGGACGTCCACTGCGCGGTGCCCGTTGTGGCGTTGGTTGCCAGTTCGGCGGTCACCGTGCCATTCGACATCCCGCGGTAATTCAACTGCGCAAACACCGGCATGTCCGACTGTCCGGCAGCCCAACCCCAGACCGACTGTGGCCCCTTATGCGTCAACTGGCTGCGAAAAACGTGGGACCCCATCGGCGGGATGGACACCGCAAGCGAAGAAGCGGCGCCGGAGCCGAAGTCCAGCATCATCGGCGACCCGTCGTCATTGTAAAAGGAGATGCTGACGTTTGCGGCCACGCTGTTCGTGTTGACGAAACTGAACATCACCTGCCACGCGTTGTTCGCATCGGGCCCGCCCTCGGTCAGGTGCGGAAAGTACAGAACGGATTGCGCATTCCGCGGAACCAGCGCTGGTTGCGCCGGCGCGGCGGTGCTTCCGAACACGCTCCACACTGCCATTCCGATCCAACAGCAAGTCATGCGATTCATATGTGCATCAATCTCCTTGAAGACCCGCCGGCCGGGCGGGCAAGATCCGGCAAAACCCCTCGCAACGCACAACACGGACGCACTGACCCGGCGGCCGCATATCTTGATAGATGACGAATGCGTATGCAATTCAGGCTCCAGCCGGAATCGTGGCAAAACACCGCACCCTGGCCGGATTTGGCGATCGAACGAGCGCCTCCCGCCGGCTAAGTAAGGAACCGGCGCCCGCCCCTGTGGGTGAGTTCGCGCATCTGGCGGCGGAGTGGTGAAACGAAGTGCTTGCGGAGACCTATGCGGTCTTCTCGATCCACAGGCTGCTCGCCTGCATGTCTTCAAGCCCCGGGAACGCTGCTTGGGTCTGCTCCGGGTACTTGCGGACCATCAGATCGTTGAAATACAGCACACGGAACGAACTGTTGAACTCCAGGAACGCCCGCAGCATATAGGCGCCGTTCCAGGAGCGGTTGTCCTGCACAGCCCAGGCCGGGGGGTACTCGAAGGGGTAATAAACGTCGTGGATGTGAACCAGGACGCCCGGCGCGAGAGCAGGCAGGATGCGGAACAGAATGTCGCAGACGTCGCTGCCCGTCTTGCCGACGTGCGACGTTTCGAGGCTCAGAATGTCGCCCCGTCCCAACTGCGCGAAGATCTCCGCGCCGATCTCTTGCGACCGGCACGAGCGCACGCGTTCGCGATACGCGTCGAGCGGCGTGAGCATTGCCAGAATCGCGTCGGGCCGCGGATCGAAGAAGCTCACCTGCATACTCTGATCCAGGAAGTGGTCGTTCACATCCATGATCAGCAGCGACGAGAATCCGCACCCGATCTCGACCAGGTGCGCGGGCTTGTACTCCAGCAACATCGAGAAGAACAGCGCGGCGTCGGCCTGGCCGAAATGGCCATTCGCCGTGATAAAGCGCCAGTCCGGCTCCGGCGTGGTCTGGAAGGGGAAGCGCGAACCGTGCTCGCCCAACCAGCCGAGCAGCCGCAACTGCGCCTTCTCGTCCACGGGCAGATCCGGCCGGTCCTTCAGCGCGTCCAGGTTCGCAATCCCGGTCTCGCGCACAAACGCATCGTTCGGATCCGTGATGGGGGAATACACGTGGCCCGGAGGAGCCCACAGACGCTCCTTCTGCAGGTCGGCCTCGTTGCGCGATTCCTCGATTTCCTTCTGCAACGCCGTGTTTTCGGCTTTGAGTTCGTCGTGCAGATGGCGTAGCTCATCGCGCTCGAAGGTCAACGCAATCGCTTGCCGTGCGTCGTCCTTCAGCTTGATCTCGCGCTGCTTGTATTCGAGGATGTCCTTCTCGCTTTGACGGACCCGGGCCTGCAGCCCGCTGCGTTCGCTTTCGAGCGCGCGGGCCTGGAGCCGCAGTTCCTCGGCTTCGCGTTCCAGTTGCTGAGCTCGCTCCGCGAGTTGACGGTATGAGGAGAATATCTGCGCCAGCGGCACTATTACAGCATGCCACGTCACGCCGGGATTGGTAAGAGGATTGCGCGGGCGCCGTGCTACAGCGCCCGGCCGGTCCGTCAGCCGCGATTCCAGCCGAACTCGTCCACCGCCTCGTACATCGCCACGACGTTAGCCGTCGGCGTATTCGCTTGCAGGTTGTGGCACGAGGCCACGATGTAGCCCTTGCACTCACGGAAGACGCGGATGTTGTCCGCCACTTCCTTCCGCACATCTTCGGCGGTCCCGAAGGGCAGCGTCCCCTGGTTGTCGATACCGCCATGAAAGACGAGGCTCGCGCCGAAATCGCGCGCCAGTCCTTCGCGCTCCATGCCTTTGCAGCGCCATTGGATCGGGTTCAGCACGTCGATGCCCGCGCGGATCAGGTCGGGAATCATCGGCCGGATGGCGCCGTCGTCATGGTGGATGACGAGCTTGCCCGCGGCATGCGCGATCTCCACCATCTTCGTGAGCCAGGGCAGGATGAAACGCCGGATGGACCGCGGGCTCATCAGCAGCGATTCCTGCGTGCCCAGATCCTCGGCCACATAGACGAAGTCAAAGCAGTCGCCCGCGGCCTCGATGCTGTTGCGCACAAGCGCCGCGAAAAGGTTGAAGATGCGCTCCATCAGCGCATCGGCGAATTCCGGATTGCCGCCGATGTCTTCGAGCGCGCGCTCCATGCCGCGCAACCGGCAATACAGGTAGAACGGCTCATACGTCATGCCCAGCACCGGGTACTCGGGATAGTACTGCGCACACTCGGCGCGCAGTGTGGCATAGTCGAAGTCCCGTGCATCCGGCCATGGGCAGTCGTTGATCTCGGCCGCGGTCTCGGCGTGCGCCAAAGGCGACGAGGCGACTTCTTCGTACTCGCCGATGCCGTCACCGTAGGCGATCTGGCGCGTCTCGATTCCGAACAGGCTGTACAGCGATGGCACGTGCCAGCCCGTTTCTTTCGCTTGCGGATGACGCGGCCCCAGCAGCACGCATTTGTCGACGCCGAGCTTCCGCCATAGCGCGCGATCGGTCTCGCAACCGAGGTCGTGCTTCAACCGGGTTGTGATCTCGTCGGTGCCCCAGTAATCGCACGGCACGCGATCGGGCTTCTTGCCCTGAAACAGCGCCATCCAACGTTCCCGCGGCGTCATCATTTCGCACTCCTCGCCATCTCGCGATGGCATTCGATCGTCACGTCGGCGTACGGCAGAATACGCACCGGCCCCAGCAGGCCGTTCAGCTTGATCTGGTCGAGCTTATCGGCGTGGTTTTCCACGGCCCGTTCGTTCTCCATCGTGTTCGTCACCAGAATGCGGATTGTGTTCCTGCCCGGCTGTACGAGCTTCGTAATGTCGAATTGGAACGGCAGCCAGACGCGCGTGCCGGCCGCTTTGCCATTGACCTGAACTTCCGCCGCCACGCCGACGTCTCCGCAATCGAGCACCAGCCGCCGGCCAATATAGGCCTGTGGAATCTCGACTGTTTTTTCGTAAGCGGCGCTGCCCGAGTAGTACGGCAAGCCATTGTAAGTCCACGAGCCGGCTTGCAGCGCGCCCGTGCCCAGCGTGAATTCCGGCTCGTCGGCCGGGCTCTCGTCGCCGTTCATGCGCAGGACGACGACGTCGTTCTTGCCCGCCGCCGCACCAAACGCGTAGCTGCCATCGGAGCCGGGCGTGAGCTTGCGGCCGTCGTAGTAAACCGTCGTTCCGCTCTTCAGGCGCGGCAGCTTGACCGCCACCGCCGTCGCCGGCGCGGGGATGCGGTACCACGTCGCGTCAACGGGTGCGGGTTTGGCCGCGCGCGCCGCCACGTCGTACTTTTCGCGGCTGACGATCAGATCGTCGAGGTTGTCGCCGTTCAGATCGGTGACGCGCGCCATGAAGGCGAACGAGCCGCGCTGGCCGCGCGAAATTTTTAGCAGCAGGTCGTTCCAACCGGCCTTCAACCCGACCTCGCGGGTGAGCGCGAAGTCCTCGCGCATCTCGAAATACCAGGGCACGATCAGCCAGTCGAGCAGGTTTTCCCCATTCACCCAAACCTTGGCGTTGTTATCGGCCGTCGTGCGGATTTGCACGCGCCGCGCGACCGGCGAATACAAGTACGTATGCGCATAGGCCGTCACCCAGCGCTGGCCGTCGGGAATGAACAGCGCCTTGGCCAGCTCGGTGTAATAGGAGTTCGTCTCGTCGTAATCGATCCAATGCAGCGGCGTGTCCTTCGCGCCTTTGCACAGCAGCTTGGGATCGAAGCCCTTTTCTGGCAGAAAGACTTCGTCGAAGCCCTTGTAATCGTCGTTCGGAAAGGGGCCCATCAGCGACCATTGCCGGATGGTAAAGCGCTCGCGCGACAGCCAGGTCTTCGTCCACGTCAGGTCCGGGAAATCCTGCCGTTGCCAGCCCGCGCGCGCGCCCTTGTTGCCCGCGTCGTGCCGCATCATGGCGTACGGCGCCCGGATGGCTTGCCGCTCCGGCGTGAACTTCCACTCGCCCGCCAGCTCAATCGGCTTAAGCGCGGGCGCCGGCGTCGCGCCCCGGTAACTCGCGCCCGTTGCGTCGGTCACTTCGGCGCTGAGCGTCGTGCGCCCGTCGAGCACCGCCGTGCCGCTCACGCGCACTATGCCGTTGTGGCCGCTTGCCGCGCGCACGGTGTCGAGGTCGGTCTTGTCGACCCGTACGTCCTGCCGCTGTGCCGCCGCCCCTTGCGGGAAGACCACGTAGTACGCTTCCCACGGCGCGAAATGCAGCTGCAGTTCCGTGCCGCCGGCCGTCGTGCGGTAGAACAGCGGCGTGCGCACGGCGTCGGCGGCATCCCACTTCTCCGGCGCGCCCGTCGTACGCAGCGTGACATCGAAGTCGCGCGCGCTCTCGCTGTCGTTGACCAGCCAGTAATAGTCCGCGCCGTCCTTGCGCCGGTGGGAGTAAACGAAGTTGTTGCGCAACGGCGACGTGACCTTCACGTCCTGAACAACCAGCTTGCCAAGGATCGTCGGCACGCTCGCCAGATCGTCTTTCACGAAGTAGGCGTGGCCGCCGGCGGCGTTGGAGCGCTCCACCGCGCCATTCGGTTGCGCCTCGCCGAAGACGCGGACCATCGCGGCGCTCACCTGCTCGTCGTCGCGCCCCGCTTCCATCGAATCCTTAGGCAAAAAGCCCGTCGCGATCACCGTGCCGCCGGCTTCGTAGAACGCGACGATCTTCTGCGCCGACGCGCGGCGGATGGTCGTCATTGGCGGCAGGATCAACGCGCGGTATTTTTCGTTCGCGAGTGCGAGTTGCTTGCCGTCGAGTTGCGCTTCGTGCAGATAATGCGCATCGGCGATGTCGTAATCCCAGCGCGTGTTGGCCAGGTCGTTCATCAGCCGCGTGTAATAGGCGTTGGTCGTGTCCACTGGATTGTTCCAGTTGAAATTCGGCCAGACGACGAACGTGCCGTCCCATTTCTTGGTCGAGTAAACGGCGTCGATATGCGCCCACGCCGTTTCGGTCGGCTGGTACAGCAACACGTCGGCAACGTGCTCGCCGCCGTCGTTCATGAAACTCAGCCGCCGCGTGTAGTCGGCGTATTGCTTGAAGTACTTCCAATACGGCTCGTGATAAAACCAGTCGGCCGGATATTCGATGCGCCGCGAGTTGTAGTTGAAGGCGTGCGGGATGAACTGGCTCACGCCCCACGCGGCGATATTGTTCGTGCCCAGCCGCATTTTCTGAGGGCTGAGGAAGTTGTACCAGCCCTCCAACCCCTGGTTCTCACAGAAGAAGCGCGTGCCGCGGAAGTGCGCCACCGAGCCGGCGGGCTTGAAGTCGTGCGGCGAACGGCCCAGGTCGGTCAGCGAGTCAACGCCCGGCGCGCCCCAGTTGCGCATGATGCGCTGGAGATCGCCTTCGAAAGTCGCCTCGGATTGCAGCGAGTCTTCCCAGACGTGCCCGCTGATGACGACGCCGTGCAACCTGCACCATGTCGCCACCTGGTCGAAAAAGTTTTTGGCGTAGAGTTCGCTTACCACGTCCAGATAATCGCAGCGCAGCTTCGGCGTCAGCTTGCCGCCGTTGTGGATCAGCAGCGGCAGGTACTTGCGCAGGTCATAACCCTTTTGCGCCTGAAATGTTTTAAACAATTTCGGCGTCCATGACATGCGGTAGCCGTAGCCGCCCTCGTGGTCGGCGAACGTCTCGTCGATAATCGTGCCGAACGCCTCGGGGAAGCGTTTGTAGTACTGCTCGTACGTCAGGTCGAGAAACGTGCGCGTCGCGTCCGGGTTCATCAGGTCGACCAGCCCGCCGTCGAAGCCTTGTGCCGGAAAGACGTAGTAGGCGATCACGGTCCATTTCCCAGCCGGCACGTCGTAGCTCAGCTTGCCGTCTTTGTAATGCGGCGTGATGTCCACCAGCGTGTCGTCCACCACCGTGTCGGCGTCGCTCATGCGCCCCGCAACAGCGGCCTGGAAGTCTTTGATGTCGTCGATCTCGACATGCTTGGGTCCGTCGACGATGCGCTCCTCATAGCCCAGCGAGCGCATGCGGAACTCCGGGTTGGCGGCGATCACACGGCTGGGAATGCCCTTGCGCCACACGTCGCGCGCCTCGCCGCTCGGCCACTCGTAGTCGTCGCAGAAGCTGAAGTGGAAGCCCAGCTCCTTCGAGCGTTTCAACGCCGACCCGATGACTTTGAAATACTCCTCGGACAGATACGGCGTCTGCAATCCCGTGCGGTTGTGAACGAAGGCTCCATAGACGCCCTGCCGCACCATCTCTTCAATCTGGCGGTTGACTTCCTTCTCGTCCAGCTTGCCGTTCCAAAACCAGAAAGGACGTATCGTGTATTTGTGCGGCGGGTCCTCGAACCCGGAATAGAGCCGGCCGCCGGCGGCGGAAACGGCGGGCGCCTGGGACCAGGCGGGAACGAGTGTGAATGCGGCAAGCAGCAGAATTGCGGATGCGCGGAAAATCATCAATGAAACCTCTCGGACGGAACGGAATGCCCGGCGCGTTCGCGGAAGAGCGCAACGCCGAACGGCACACCAAGCCTCTAACACTACATCAGATAAGACCGTGTCTTGGGATAGCCGCCCGCCGGCCGGAACGGAGTTGCGAAAAACCCGTCAAAATCGGCAAAAAAGCGCTCAAAACGCGGTTTTTTGCGCGTTTTTTGCAGGCCGCCGCGCCTACCAGAAGCACTGGTCCACCAGGTGCGGCGGACCGGATACGCCGTTGATGACCTCGGTGCTGATCACCAGTTGCAGGTTCTTGCGCTGCCAGTTCCGCGGCGCGTCTTTCAGCACCGCCTCCATGTACGACTGATTGGTGAGTAGTTCGCCCGCCGCCGTCGTACCGCTGCCCGTGAGTCCCGCGGCAACGATCACAAGCCGCTCCGTGGTGGGCGTTACAACGCGCGAGATCAAAGCGTAGTCGCGCGTCAGTTGCAGGTACGGCGTCGCGTAATTCACCCCGCGGCTGCGGTTGCCTGGATGCTCGCGGTCGCTGATGTAGAACAGATCGCCGTCACGTTGGAAGCCGAAACGCAGCGGGCCCGTCAGCCGCAGGGTCCAATCATTATTAAAAGCGCCGACCAGAACGACGGGACCGTCGCGGAGGTTTTCGAGCGTGGTGTAGCTCTCGGCCTGCACGTGATAGGACTTGCCGCGCGACTGGAGCAGCCCGGTCAGGCGGCTGACCGTGATCGCATCCGGCAGGGCCACGTTCTCGCTGCCCAGGTAATACAGCTTATAAAGCGTGAGCGGCGAATTCACGATCCGTCCGACGTCGGGATTGAACTGCTGATCCGGCTCCTGCACTGCGCCGAGGAAATGACGCTGGCCGACGCACACCCGTACCGTGTTGGAGCAGCCAAGCACGGGTCCCCAGAACTGGTCCAGAATGCAGCGCGGACGCCAGACATACCAGGCGGCTGCCGCGGCGGCGAGCGCCAGGATCGCGGTCACCGCCGGGAACCAGTGGCGCGGAACACGGCGCGGCGCTTTCGGGGCCGCCCCGGCGGAGGGTTCAGCCGGATTGGCCGGCGCCGTCTCCGTGGCGGTGTGAAACGGCGGGAAGGAAAACTCGGGGATGTAGGAGCCGGGCGAAAGGTCGATGCGCAGCTCGTTTTCGTGGCCCGGTTCGAAGTAGTACTGGGCGATGCGCTTGCGCACCTCGCCGGCGGTGGCCCGGACGATCGGGTCGGCGTTCGTCTCGTAATCCGGCTCGCGGCCGAACAGCTCGCAGCCGACCGTGCGCTCCTTCAACTCGCCTGTCCGGCCGTCAAGCGTAAGTTGAACAATGTGGCGCAGCAGGTTCGGATAGCGCCGCGAATGGCGGAACAACGGGCTCGCGAGAATCCGTTCGAGTTGTTGAAGGATCGCTTCGCGTTCGACCCGGTTGAAAGCCGTCTTGCGCGCCTCGGCAGTTCTGGTCTCGTCCATGCTTAGTGCCTGAGCCGCCAGAGGCGAGCGGCCCAATGCGGAATTTTAGCATTCCGGGCCGGGAGCGTCTCGTTGTATCTGCGCATGTTAACGTGAAGCTTTTATAAGGAACGAAAATCCCTAGGTATAGTACGTGTCAAACGTTCTGTCCACCGTGCGCTTAACGCGCCTATCGTACTGACTTCAAAGCACATGCAAACTACTACCAGATGAACCTTTTCGCCTGGGCCCGCACGCCCTACCATGGGTCAACTTTGCTTGGTGATGAGGTACGTGGTGGGAGACCATGCAGCCTGGCGCTCAGAATGTACGCAATTGAACGCGAAGGCACTTTGTTCTGAGTGATTTTTTTCAGCGGCGGTGCTCCAACATCGCCGCTGAATCAGGCCACCCGGCCCACCGTTTTGACCGGATGTTCGACGAAAGGGGCCGACAATGGAGAGACGGGAATTCTTGCGCACGCCGGCGCTGGCGGCGCTGGCCGTGGCCGGGGGCAGTCCTGTTCTGGCGCGCAATGCGCGGCAGGCTAAGCTCGCCCGTATCGCGATTTCCTCCTATAGCTTTCATAATCTTTTCCCCAAGACGCGCGAGCAGGGCGGCGCCGGGGCCGGTGCGGACCTCGATCTGCTGAAGCTGCCGGAGATGTTCGCCGACCGCTACGGCGTGCACAACCTGGAGGTGGTCGCGCCGCACTTCGCTTCGCAGGAGCCATCCTATTTACGCGAGGTTGTGGCGCGCCTGAAGCGCACCCATTCCCGCATCGTGGACCTGCCGGTTGATATCGGCGAGTTGTGGGACCGGCCGGGGCTGTCGGAGCCGGATGAGAAGAAACGGCAGCACGCTGTCGCGCTTTATAGGCCCTGGTTCGACACGGCGCACGCCGTGGGCGCGCTCTCGGTGCGCTGCGATCCGGGCAAGATCAACAGCCAGGATCTGACGCCGACCATAAAGTCCTACCGCGAACTGGCCGCCTACGCCAAGCCGCGCGGCCTGTACGTCATTGTTGAAAATCACGGCGGCGTCGGCTCCGAGCATCCTGAAGAACTGGTGCGGATCCTGAGCGAGGCGGGTGAGCAGACCGGGACGCTGCCCGACTTCGGCAACTTTCCGGATGACGCGACGCGCTTCCGCGGTTTGCCGGCGCTCTTCCCGCTGGCGCGCACGGTGTGCCACGTCCGCGATACCGAGGGCGACGGCAAGGGCGGGCTGGTGCATTTCGACCTGGAGCGTTGCCTGCGCATCTCGCGCGAAGCCGGTTACAAGGGGCTGTACTCGATTGAAGCCGAGTCGCGCGGAGACGTGTACGCTAATGTGCAGGCAATGCTGGATGCGTTGCTGAAATTCCTGTAATTGAGGAGAATCGCGATGTCATCATCCGGAAAAGGCGCCGTGAGCCGCCGCGCCATGTTGGCCACCGTGCCGGCCGCGTTCATGATCGTGCCGCGCCATGTGCTGGGCGGGACGGGCTATGTCGCCCCCAGCGACAAGGTGACCATTGCCTCCATCGGCATGGGCCGCCAGGGCATGGCGATCACGATGGAGCTGCTCTCGCGCCCCGACGTGCAGGTCGTGTCGGTGTGCGACTGCAACCGTTTCGCGAAGAACTACATTGAATACGGCGAGAACGCGCTGCTGAACGACGAGCGCAAGCTGCTCGGGCCGGGCTACGAGACGTGGGGCGCGGACCTTTCCTCGTCGGGCTTCCACGAGTTCAGCAAGGGCTGGCGCTTCAGCATGGGCGCCGGCGGGCGGGATACGGCACAGCGTCTGGTGAACGCCTTCTATAGCGCGCGGAAAGCCACGGACTACAAGGGCTGCAGCGCCTACAGCGACTATCGCGAGCTGCTCGACAAAGAGAAAGACGTGGACGCGGTGTACGTCGCCACGCCCGATCACTGGCACGCGCCGATCTCGATTGCCGCGATGCGCAAGAAGAAGCATGTGCTGTGCCAGAAGCCGATGACGCACTCCATCGCCGAGGCGCACCGCGTGGCGAAGGTCGCCAAAGAGATGGGCGTGGTGGCCAGCATCACGGTCAACAACCCCTCGACCAGCGAGACCCAGGCCATCCAGGAATGGATCGCCGCGGGCGCCATCGGCACGGTGCGCGAAGTGCACAACTGGTCCAGCCGCCCCTTCTGGGGCCAGGGCATCCCGCGTCCGGCGGAGACCGAGCAGATCCCCGAGGGCCTGGATTGGGATATGTGGCTCGGACCGGCCGAGGCGCGTCCGTATAACCACGCTTATCTGCCGTTCGTCTGGCGCGGCTGGTACGACTTCGGCTGCGGTTCGTTCGGCGACATGGGCTGCTACAGCTTCGCCGGCGTCTTCAAAATCCTCAACCTGACGCCGCCGACGGTGGTTGAGGCGAGTTCCAGCGAGTGCTTCGAGGAGACTTACCCGAAGGCGTCGATCGTGCGTCTGGATTTTCCCGAGCACGCGGGCCGCGCGCCGGTGCAGATGACCTGGTACGACGGCGGGCTGATGCCCAAACGTCCGGCGGGCCTGACGGCGGAAGACAGCAAGCTGTTCGACAAGGGCAACGAGGGCATTCTGTACGCCGGCGACAAGGGCTTCATCGTGGGCGGCTTCAACGGCAGCCATCCGCGCGTTTATCCGCAGACGTCCAAGTTCGTCGCGCCGCCCGAAGATCCGGGCCGCTGGGACGAGCGGCACGACGCGGGCGTGCTGCAGTTCATCGCGGCCTGCAAAGGCGGTCCGGCGCCGCTGGCCAGCTTCGAATCGCAAGCGCCGGTGACGGAAGCGTTCCTGCTCGGCTGCCTGACGCAGCGCATGCCGTGGAACCGCTTCGAGTGGGACACGGTGAACAAGCGCGTCACGAACAACGAAGCCGCCAACAAGTTCATCGATCCGCCGTACCGCAAGGAATACGCGGTCTAGAAACGAATTGAGAGCAGCAGCAATGCGCAACGCGATTCACGAGCTTCCACCTGCCGCGGCCGTGGCCGTACCCTCACGGTTGTGGCTCCGCGGCGGGTGGCTCTGCGCTGTTCTGGCCGTGCTTGGCACGGCCGGAATGGCCCAGACGGCGACGCCGGCCAGGAAGCATCTGTTGGTGCTGGGCGAGGAGAAGGGCTACCGGCACGAGGCGGTCTCGCACGCCATGGCGACCATCGAGCGCATGGGGCGCGAGAGCGGGCTGTGGGACACGACCATCCGCACGGACACCGAAGTCCTCACCAGGCAAAAGCTCGAGTACAACGCCAAGAACCTGAACGATTTCGACGCCGTCGTCTTTTATACCGGCGGCAACCTGGAAATGACCCCGCGGCAGAAGGCCGACTTTCTGTCGTTTATACACGACGACGGCAAGGGCTTCGTCGGTGTCCACAGCGCCGCGATCACATTTTCCGAGTGGCCCGAGTTCATCGACATGCTCGGCGGCTTCTTCGATCAACATCCCTGGGGCACTTTCGATGCGCCGGTGATTGTCGAGGATCCCGCGTTTCCCGGCATGGCGCAATGGCCATCATCTTTCGTCTTGCGCGATGAGATCTACCAGATGAAGGACTACTCGCGCGACAAGCTGCGCGTGCTCATGCGGCTTGACCCCGGCAAACTCGACCTGAAGAATAAGAACGTCCACCGCACCGACGGCGATTTCGCGGTGGCGTGGGCGAAGAGTTACGGAAAAGGCCGCGTGTTTTATTCGACGCTCGGCCATCCCGTGGAGAACTGGGACCGGCCGGAGATGGAAAAGATGTACTTCGAGGCGATCCGCTGGGCGCTGCGGTTGGTGGACGCGGACATCGCGCCGCGGCCGCTGCCGGTGCAGGCGGGAGGCGGGCATTGAGGGCGACGAACGTCACCGGTCCCCGTAAGCACGCCGCTGGCGAACCGGCGGGGCCTGGAGGCCCCGCGCGGACCTGGAGGTCCGCCCCACGCGCGACCGTGAACCGGCGACAGTTCGTCCTGGCGCTCGGCGGCGGCGTGGCGCTGGCGGCCGAGCCGTTCACGCGTCTCAACATCGGCGTAGGCACGTACAGTTATCACAGCCTGACGATGCCGGCGATGATCAAGCAACTGGTCAAGTTGCAGATCGCCGAAATCGAGATGTCGCGCGGCGAGTTCATGCTGCTGTCGCATCCCACCGACGCGATTTTCCGCGACGCGCGGGCGCTGCTCGACAAGGCGGGCATCCGCTGCGTCTCCTACTACGCGGCGACCATCAAGACGGAAGCGGAAGTGGAGCAGGCCGTGCGTTTTGCCGGACTGCTGGGCGCGACGAATATCACCTGCGACGGCTCGCGCCAGATCCTGCTGCTGATGGACGAGCACTGTACGGCGGCGCATCTGACTTTCGGGCTGCACAACCACTATTTCCCTTACAAGTTCGATTACGAGAGTCCGGAAGATCTGCTCGCGGCGATGCGGGGCCTTTCGAAAACCGCTGGCGTGACGCTCGACCTGGGTCACATCGTTTCGTGCGGCTACGACACCGTCGACGCCGTGCGCAAGCTGGCGCCGTATTTGCGGCTGGTGCATTTGAAGGACGTAAAAGCCGCGCACGGCGAGGACAATGTCGTTATCGGGGATGGCGCCGCGAGGATTCCCGAAGTGATGCGCGAACTGCGGCGCATCCGTTTCGGCGGCCTGGTAGCGATTGAATACGAAAAGGAAGGACCGGTCGAGGACGACATGCGGCGCGCGGTGGCGTTCGCCCGCAAGCTGGCCTGACGGGCGAGGGCAGGGAAATGGAGTTCCGCAACGCACTGCGCATGCTGGCGCTGGCCAGCCTGGCCGCGATGGCCATGGCGGCCGATCATCCGATTTTGCCGATCGGCTCCAACGCGCCGGATTTCACGCTGGCCGGCATCGATGGGCAGATGCACTCACTGGCGGACTACGCCGGGAGCAAGGTCCTGGTGATTGTCTTCACCTGCAATCACTGTCCGATCGCGCAGATGTACGAGCAACGCATCGCGCGGCTCGCCGCCGATTACCGCGCGCGCGGCGTCGCGGTGGTGGCGATCCAGCCCAACGCGCCCGAGGCGCTGCGTATCGATGAACTGGATTGCTCGGACATCGGCGACACGCTGGAAGAAATGAAGATTCGCGCGGCCTACAAGCACCTGGACTATCCGTATCTGTACGACGGCGCGACGCAGCAGACCGCGCGCGCCTACGGGCCCCAGGCGACGCCGCATGTCTTTATCTTCGACGCGCAACGCAAGCTGCGTTATGAAGGCCGCATGGACGACAACTTCCGCATCGAGCGCGTGAAGAGCCAGGACGCGCGCGACGCCATCGACGCCGTGCTGGCCGGGCGTGAAGTGACGGTGACGCACACGGGCGTGTTCGGCTGCTCGACGAAGTGGAAAGAAAAGGAAGCGAGCCGGCTCGATGCGCTGCACAAGATCGAGAGCCAGCCGGTGACGCTGGATGCGGTCACGGCGGATGGCCTGAAGCAGTTGCGCGCCAATGCGAAAGGCCGCATGACGCTGGTGAGCTTCTGGGCCACGTGGTGCGGCTCCTGTCTGCACGAGTTCGCCGACATCGAGGACACCTACCGGATGTACAGCAACCGCGACCTGGATCTGGTCACGGTGGCGGCGAATCTGCCCGAAGAGCGCGACGCCGTGCTGCGGGTGTTGAACAAGTTTCACGCCTCGGGACGCAACCTGCTCTTCGGCTCGGACCAGACGGCGGAGTTGCAGCGGGCTTTCGATCCCGCGTGGGATTCGGCGGTGCCTTACACGGCGGTGCTCGGCGCCGGCGGCAAGCTGTTGTACCGCAAAGTGGGCGCCGTAGACATCCTGGAATTGCGCCGCACCATTCTTGAGAATCTGCCCGCCGAATACGACGGTTTCAACCGGTATTGGGCGGTCAAACACTAATTTCGGAAGAGGAATCTTTATGTCATCTCAGAAAGCGACGCTCACCCGGCGCGACTTCGCGCGCGCGGCAGCGTTTTCCGCCGCGGCGGTCCCGGCCGTGCAGGCCGGTCCCACGAAGCCCGCGGCAACGAAGAAACCGGAGGCAGGTGTGAAACTCGGACTGTACAGCATCACATATTTGGGCGTTTGGTACGACGGCGCCGCGCTGACGATTGAAGAAGTCATCGACCGCGCCAAGAAGTTCGGCTACGACGGCGTCGAAATCGACGGCAAACGGCCGCACGGCGACCCGCTGGACATGACCAAGTACCAGGCGCGCACGATTCTGCGCCATGCCGAAGCGCAGGGCATCGAGATCTACGCCGTCGCCGGCAACAACGACTTTAGCAGCCCGATTCCCGAGTACCGCGAAGCGCAGCAGCTCTACTTCCGCGAACTGATCCGCATGACCGCCGACCTGGAAGCGAAGGTGCTGCGCGTCTTCCTGGCGTGGCCGGGCGTCACGTTGAACCTCGACGGAGGCGGCGCGCGCTACGACATCGCCGGGCGCATCTGGGCCGAGGCGCATCGCGATTTCCCCGACGAGCGCACGTGGGACTGGTGCCGCCAGGGCCTGAAAGAGGCCGCCAGCTACGCCAACGATCACGGCATCACGCTCGCGCTGCAGAACCACCGGCCGGTGATCCGCGGCTACCGCGACGTCCAGCGCATGATCAAGGAAGTCGACATGCCGAACGTGAAGGCCTGCTTCGACGCGCGTCTGGAGCACGAAATGACGCAAGAGGACGTGATCCGCGCCACGCGCGAGTTCGGCGCGCAGCAGGTGCTCTCGCACTACGGCAACGAGTACACCGAAGAGAACGGCAAGATCGTCCCCAAGGAAGAGGAACTGCTGGAAGGGCAGGTGCAGGGGCTGGTCGACATCGGCTACAACGGCTATCTCGGCTTCGAGCTCTGCCATCCGCTGCCGCGCGTGGACAACAAGCTCGTGGGCATCGACTTTGTCGACAAGAACGCGCGTCTGGCGGCGCAGTACGCGCGCCAGATGATTGCCAAAGCGAAGAAGGCGTAGCGCTGCTTGGGCAGGGAGAGACGTCATGAGACAATCCGCGCGTCTTGTCGCGGCGCTGGGCCTGCTGGCTGTCTGCGCCGCGGCGGCGGAGTTGCCGGCATTTTATAACCGCGTCAGCGGCGCCGTCTGGGTGGTCAAAGACCTGAACGGCCCGCTCGCCGCGTGGCGCTCGATCGGCCTGGAGCAGGTCGAAGACCATGGACGGATCGTGCTGGACGCCGCGTCGCAGCGCGGCGCGCGCCTGGCCACCGGCCGGCTCGGCGGATTCGCGGTGGAACTGCTGCAACCCGAGCCGGGCGACGCCGTCTTCGACCGCTTCCTGCAACAGCACGGCAATGGCGTCTTCGCCGTCGTTCATACCGCGCCGGACCAGGCGGCCGTCGACGCCGAGAATGCGCGTCTCGATAAGCTCGGCGTCGGCGTGCTGCGGACGCTCGAAATGAACGGCGCCCGCTACACGTTCTTCGACACCGCGGCGCAGGGCAAGTACGTCCTGGCTTTGGTGGTCCGGCCGCACGCCGGGCCGGCGACGCCAGCCAGGATCACGCACCTCGGGCTGGTGATTCGCGACGCGGCGGCCGTCGGAGCTTACTGGCAACATCTGGGTTTCCCGGCGATGCCCGTGGTGGAGGCCAGCCCGCGCGCGGACATGCGCTACCGCAACAAACCGCTCTGGTTCTCATTCAAGGTCGGGTGGCACAGCTATGCGCATCCGACGTTTGAATGGATCATCCCGCCGCTGGACCCGTCCAACTGCTACGCTGACTTCTTGCGGCTGCATGGCGAAGGCGTGCAGCACCTCGGGATGCCGGTGGACGATCTGGCGCTGGCCGTGGGGCGGTATGCGCTGCTCGATTTCCCGCCGGTGCAGATCGGCGCGTGGGGCGAAACGGGCCAGCCGAACTCGGGGCGCTACGCCTACATGGACACCGAAGCGCTCGGCGGGGTGAGCATGGAATTGATCCACGCGATCCCGTAGACGCGGGCGCCGGAACAGGCCCAAAACCGCGCAAATGCGCGGTTCCTGTTTGTATGTGATTGATTCTAAAGCGCCGTTTTTGCGAAAACCGCGCAAATGCGCGGTTTTCACTTTCGCTTCGCGTCGCAGTCGGCGCTTGGGAAGGCGCCGCGGGAAGAGCACGTTGGAGGTTCGTATGGTCCGCGAAAACAGGCTGGCGCGGGTGGCGCTGGCAGTGCTGACGATGGGCGGCTGGGCGTGGAGCGCCATGGCGGCGCAGGCGCCGAAGCGGCTGGTGGCTTACTACTACTTCGAGACCGGCAAGGCCGAGCCGCGTTACAACGCCGACCGGATTCCGTATCAGAAACTGACGCACTTGATTCACGTGATCGTGCAGCCATCGAAGTCCGGCGATGGCACGGTGGAAGCGCGCGCCGGCGCGTTGGAGCCCACGCTGCTGACCAAGGCGCATGCGGCGGGCGTGAAGGTGCTGGCGTGCGTGCAGGGTTCCGCCGAGGTCTTCAGCAAGATCGCCGCCGACGATGCGGCGCGGACGCGCTTTGCCGCGAGCCTGCGCGAATTCGTCGACAAGTACGGCTACGACGGCGTCGATATCGACTGGGAAGTACCGCAAGGCAGCGCCGACGTCGCCAACTGCACCAAGCAGATGCAGGCGCTCCGTTCGACGTTGCCCGCGCCGCGGTATCTGCTCTCCATGGCCACTCCGTCGACGCCCGGCTATTGGGGCGAATTCGATTTCGCCGGGCTCACGCCGGTGCTCGACTTTTATAACGTGATGACCTACGACTTCCATGGGCCGTGGGCCAAGCACACGGGGCACAATTCACCGCTGTTCTCGGCGGCGTCGGACCCGGAAAACGACGGCAGTCTCGACAATACGCTGAGCCTGTACATGAACCAGTTCAGCGTGCCCCCGGAGAAGATCAACCTGGGTACGGCGTTCTACGGCTATGAGTATCCGGTGGCGGGATTGGCGGCGGATTGTGACTGTCCAAAGTCCATCGTGGCGCGAAGTTATGGCGATTACATCAAGCCACGTGTGAACAATGACGGCTGGGTGCGGCACGTTGACCCGGTGGCCATGGCGCCATACCTGGTGCGCACGGCGGCGCCCGCCGGTTTTATCACCTACGACGACCCCGAATCGACGGCGCGCAAGGTCGTTTATGCGCTCCAGGTACGCAATCTGGGCGGCGTCTTCATGTGGGAAATCTCAGCCGATTGGGACGGCGCGAACCAGGACCTGCTGGACGCGATGTATACAAGCTTTCAGCGGGTTACGGGAACAAAGTAAAGCTGGTTCGCAAGTCTGGCTTACCGCAGATTGAATTTCTTCATCTTGTAGCGCAGCGTGTCGCGTGTGATGTGCAACAGGCGCGCCGCCTGCGTCTGGTTGCCGCTGGTCTTTTCAAGAGCGCTCACCAGCAGACGGCGCTCGTTGTCTTCGAGCGAGAGGCCCTCGTCCGGGATCTTCGGAGGGAGCTTGAAGAAAACGTCGGAGCCGCCCGCTCCGGCGCCGTGAATGGAGGCGTCCTCGCTCACCGTTATGGGCAGGCTGGTGGTTCCGATGTAGCTGGAATCTTCGAGAATCATGGCCCGCTCAATCGCGTTCCGCAGTTCGCGAACGTTCCCCGGCCAATCGTATTGCACGAGCAGATCGAGGGTCTCCGGCCGGAGGCCCATGATCTGGCGTTTGAACTTCTTGTTGTAGTGCTGGATGAAGAAGTTCGCCAGCGGAACGATGTCCTCCACGCGCTCGCGCAGCGGCGGGATGGTGATGTGGATAACGTTCAGCCGGAAATAGAGATCCTGGCGGAACGCCCCTTCCTTGACCGCCTCGCGCAGGTTCTTATTCGTCGCGGCGACGACGCGCAGGTCGACTTTGATGTCCTTCAAGCCGCCCAGGCGGCGGAATTCCTGTTCCTCCAACACGCGCAGGAGCTTGGCCTGCAGCATGAGCGGGATCTCGCCGATCTCGTCGAGAAAGAGCGTGCCCTTGTCGGCCAGTTCGAAAATGCCGCGCTTCTGCGAGCGGGCGTCCGTGAATGCGCCTTTCTCGTAGCCGAACAGCTCGCTTTCCAGCAGTGTCTCGGGGATCGCGGCGCAGTTGATGGCGATAAAGGGCTCGGCCTGGCGGGTGCTTTGATAGTGGAGGGTTTTGGCGATCAGGTCCTTGCCGGTGCCGTTCTCGCCTTCAATGAGGATTGTTGTGGCCTCACTGATGGCCACGCGGCGCACGAAATTCAGGACGTCCCGCATGCCGGGCGACTCGGAGACGATTTCGCGCTTCTGCGGTTCGACTTCGGCGGTCACATCCCGGATGGTGGCGACCGCGCCCTCCAGCGCTCCGTCGTCGCTGAACAATTGCGCGGTGTGAATCAGAACCATCCGCTCGAGGCCGGCCGCCGTGTGCAGGCGCACGGTCGTGTTATGCCCGTTCGGCTGGATCAGACCCGTCTGCATGCCGCAGCCCGCGTCGCACATCTGGCAGCCGAACATCTCGCGGCAGTCTTTGCCGACAACATCCTCCGCGTTGAGGCTGAACATCCGTTCGGCAGCGGCGTTGACCCCAGTAATAGTGTGGTTCGCGTCGTACAGAACCAGCGCGTCGGAGAGTTGATCGAAGACACGTCCCAGAATCTTCGAGTTTTGCCAACCGGTCGTAAGTCTTGCCATACGTTCGGTAGACCCTTTTACTATGCCTGATTGTAGCTTACCCGCAAGTACGGAATGGGTGAATTCGCGCAATTTAATGCGGAAGAGAGGGGAATCGATCACCCGAAGAGGGCAGGAAAGGGTGGAAATCCGCACAACCCGTGCCGTGTCAGCATGCTCGGCTCTGGCCCACGGATTGCATAATTGAAATTGGAGCCTCGCCCGCGAGTTGTCTGCTCACGGCGCCGCAGACTTCGCATTCAGCGGCACGGGCGTTGAGGAGCCGTGCCGGTAAGGAGTATACGTACTATCGGCCACAGGCCTCATAGCCGGACCGGAGACGGCGGAAGGACCGCTGTATGAGTTGCATTCAGTTGGCATTGAGCAATACGGGAAAAGCGGATCTGCTGCGTGGTCTGCTGTGCCGCAGCACTCAGTTGCCGGTCCACTGCGTCGATTCGCCCAGTTTTGAGGATGTCTGTGTGGTCGTGGTGGACCCACCGCATCTGCGGATGTTGCCTTCGCCGCTGTCATATCCGGAGCGGGTCGTTCTGATTACGCAAAACGACGCCGTTCATTTGAGGGACGCCTGGGAGGCGGGTGTCAATTCGGTCGTTAGCGACCAGGATCCTCCCAATACGGTCGTTCTGGCCATTCTTTCGGCATGCCTCCACAGCGGGTCGGCGACCCCGAAGCATGTCCTGGAACGGCCATGAGAGAATCCGCCGGATGCGGTAGCGGGCCTGCGCACGACGTGTCGGGTAGGGTAGGAGAAACAAAATGACGGAAAACAAGTTTTTACCGTACGCGATTGCCTGGGTGGTGCTGCTGATCGTCGTGATTGTACTGGCAATTGTCCGCGGCAAGATTGCCAGCAAGGAAGACGATACCTTGAAGCTCACCGACGGTGAGGCTGCTGCGATCTCCGCACAGGAGCAGGAAGCCAAGAAGATCTCGACCATCGAGCGCATTGGCAAGTGGCTCACCATCCTGCTGATCGTCAGCGGGATCGTGCTGGCCGGTTTGTACGGCTGGTCGCTGTTCAACACCAGCGACATGTTTGCAAAATAGTCGCGGCGGGGCGGGCCCGGTGCGCCCGCCCCGAAAGCAGATAACCGCCGCATAGAGTATAGAATCGAGAAAGCAGACCAAGGATACCCCGCGGTCGTGAGAATGAAGGGTGTTTTTGTGCCGCGACTTCCCCAGATCCTCTTTTTGACTCCATTCCTGATTGCTCTCGCCTGGGGCCAAAGCCCGCCCGCGGCGACGGCGCCTAATGCGAAGTGCGCCGAGTGCCACGACGTCGAGGCCAAGCTGCGGAAGTCGGCCCACGCGGCTGTTGCGTGCACCTCCTGTCACGTCAAACACGAGGAGTATCCGCACCCCGCCAATCAGCCTAAGCCGTCCTGCGCCAACTGCCACGCCGCGGAAGTGCAGAATTTCTGGCAGAGTGTCCACGGCAACGAAATCAAGAACGGCAACGCCGCCGCGCCGAACTGCGACACCTGTCACGGCGTGGCGCACGAAGTGGTCTCCACCAAGACCGCCGAGTGGAAGAAAGCCAGCCCCGACCTCTGCGCGATGTGCCACGACAAAGAGGCCGCGGAGTACAAGACAAGCGTTCACGGTACGGCGGTCGAGCGCGGTGTGACGGCCGCGCCGGTCTGCACCGATTGCCATACCAGCCACTCGATCATGCGGCCGAAGAACCCGCAGTCGAGCGTCTTCGCCAACAAGGTGCCCGAGACGTGCGGACGCTGCCACGGCGACGTGCGGCTGATGGGCCGTTTCGGCATTCCGGCGGATCGCATCACGACCTATGACGCGAGCTTCCATGGCCTGGCTTTGAAGTCCGGCTCGCAGACCGTTGCCGATTGCGCGTCGTGCCACGGCTACCACGGGATCCTGCCGTCGAGCGATCCGCGCTCGCGCACCAATCCGAAGAATCTGGCGCACACCTGCGGCACGTGCCATCCGGGCGCCGGCAGCCGCTTCGCCATCGGTTCGGTGCACTCGGCCGCGGGCCTCAAGGCGCCGGTGCCGATCCAGTGGGTGCAGTGGTTCTATCTGCTCATCATCCCCAGCACGCTGGGCTTCATGGCGCTCCATCATGCCGGCGACTTCCTGCGCAAGCTGACGCAACTCCGCTTCCAGGGCCGCACGGTGCCATCGCGCATGCTGCGGCCGGTGGTCTTCACGCACCGCATGTACGTCATGGAACGGATCGAGCACGGCTTGCTGACCGTCGCATTCCTTACGCTCGCCTACACCGGCTTCGCGCTGCATTATCCGGACGGCTGGTGGTCGCACCCGTTGCTGCAGTTTGAGCATACCTACCCGATCCGCGGCGTCATCCATCGCACGGCGGGCGTGATCCTGGTGGCGACGGCCCTCTTCCACATCTGCACCATCCTGTTCAGCGGGCGGCTGCGCAAGCACTGGACCGAATTCCTGCCGCGCGTGAACGACGTCCGCGAGATGGCCGAGGGGCTCGCCTGGCGGCTCGGGCTCAAGCGGGAACGGCCGTACTATTCCGCTCACGGCTACATCGAGAAGATCGAGTACTGGGCGCTGGTATGGGGCACGGCGGTGATGGCGCTCACCGGCGCGCTGCTGTGGTTCAACAACTGGACCTTGAGCATGATGCCCAAGGTGTGGATGGACGTGGCGCGGACCATCCATTACTATGAGGCGGTTTTAGCTACGGCGGCCATTGTCATCTGGCACATGTACACCGTGGTCTTCGATCCTGACGTGTATCCCATGGACCCGGGTTGGTGGACCGGCTACACGCCGAAGCCAGTCAGCCGTGCTCACGGAGCGGGTCCGGCGGGCGCCGGCGCGGACGACTGAGCGTTCGCCGGCGAGACAGATTCTGGAGGGAAGAACGGATGCACCGGTTGAAGGAGTACTTCGCTCCGATCATCTACCTGTCGAGCAACGCGATCAGCCTGGCTGGCGTTGTGCTCGTGACCACGGCGACCGTGCTGTGGCTGGCTCTGTTGCCCAGCTTCGTCAGCGGCGAAGCGGGTAACGCATACCTGGGAATCCTGCAGTTCATGCTGCTGCCGGGCGTCTTCTTCGCCGGACTGGCGCTGATTCCGCTGGGCATCCACTTCTACCGCAAGCGTCACAGCAACACGTTGCCGCCGGTCTTCCCGGAGATCGATTTGCAGAATGCGCGCTTCCGGCGGCTGCTCCTCTTCGTCGTCGGCACGACGGTGGTGAATCTGATCATCGGTGCCCAGGTCTCCTACCGGGCGGTCAGTTACATGGAGACGCCCACCTTCTGCGGGCAGACGTGCCACACCGTCATGAAGCCGGAGTACACGGCGTATCAGAACTCGCCGCACGCGCGCGTGGCGTGCGTGAACTGCCATATCGGACCGGGGGCGAACTGGTTCGTGAAGAGCAAGCTCTCCGGCACATGGCAGGTGATCGCCGTCACGTTCAATCTCTACGAGCGGCCGATCCCGACGCCGGTCAAGGCGCTGCGCCCGGCGCGCGAGACCTGCGAGGTCTGCCATTGGCCGCAGCGTTTCGCGGGCAACCGCATCAAGGTGATCGACAAATTCACCGACGACGAGCAGACCAAGCATTTGAAGACGGTCCTGCTGCTGAAGATCGGCGGCGGAGGCGGCTACGACGGCATCCACGGCGCCCACATGGGCCCGGGCGTCGTGATCACTTACGGCCACGCCGACGAGAAGCGGCAGAACATTCCCTGGGTCGCGTACTCGCGCAACGGCGACAAGACGATCTTCAAAGCGGACGGCTTCAAAGACGCCGACTTCGCCAAACTGCAAATGCGCACGATGGATTGCATCGACTGTCACACCCGGCCGTCGCACAGCTACAAATTGCCCGAGCGCGCCGTGGATGAGTCGCTCGCCAAGGGGCAGATGGACGCCTCGCTGCCGTACGTCCGCAAGACGGCGCTCGAAGTGATCAAGGTGGATTACCAGACCACCGCCGATAGCGAGCGCGAGATCCCGCAGCGCTTCATCGCGTACTACCAGAAGAACTATCCCGCGGTCTGGCAGGCCAAGCGCGTGGCCGTGGAGAACACGGCGAAGGCAGTTCTGGCCGCGTATGCGGGCAATGTCTTTCCCGAGATGCGCGTGAAGTGGGGTATCTATCCCAACAACATCGGGCACACCGACTACACGGGTTGCTTCCGCTGCCACGACGAACGCGCTGGCGACAAGGGCGGCAAGACGATCCCGATGGACTGCGACACCTGCCACAAAAAGCTGGCCGAGGATGAGGAGTCGCCGAAGATCCTGACCGAGCTGGGCATGACGGGCGGCGCGGGCGGAACGAACTAAGTTCCTCCGCGTCCGGCGCGGGTCGCTTCGGTCGCTGGCGGTGCGTTATAGAATTGCGTCATGAGACAAGACGCAATCACGCACTTCTCGAAGATCGCTCACTTGGGAATCCGGCTGACCGTCGCGCTGGCGTTGTTCGGCTGCGGCGCGGTATTCGCGCAGAATCGCGCCATCGACTTCAAGGCGGGCATGCCCTTCAGCAATGGCTTCGTCGCCGGCAACACGCTCTACATCGCCGGCCAGGAAGGACCCACGAACGGCAAGCTGGAAGGGACCGACATCACGGCCCAGACCACAAACGCCATCGCCGCCATCGAGCGCGTCGTCAAGCAGGCTGGTTTCAAGATGACCGACCTCGTTTCGGTGACCGTCTACATCGCGGACCTGAACGACGTCCCGAAGATGAACGAAGTCTACAAGAAGCTCATGCCCGATCCGAAGCCGGCGCGCGCCACGGTGCAGGTTGCCGGACTGATCGGCGGAGCGAAGATCGAAATCCAGGCGATTGCCGTCAAGCAATAGGCCCGCTCACAGCAAGCGTATGAGGCGGCCACGGGGCAGCTCCCTGGCCGCCGGCCGCAACGGCACGGCTTGGCGAGTACCACCGCTCACGGCGGCGCGGCCCGGGAGTCGCGGTCGTCCCGTAACGCTGCGCCGCGGACCTTGTCGTGGATTACTCACGGGTCGGGAGCTGGGCAACGGCAGACCGGCGCCTGTTTCCAAAGGCTCGGCCGCTACTTGCGGATCAGCCCGTGATCGACAGCGAAGACTTGGGTTCGCCGCCGCCGGCGTAGACCTTGCGGGCCAGTTGCAACTGGCGGGTTGATGCGTGCGCTGCGGGCGTTTCCGAGGTGGAGGCATTGTCGGCGTCTTCGGCCGTCGAGTCGTCCTCGGAAGGGTCCATGGGCTGCCGCTCGCGCAACAGGGCGAGCGCTTGAGCCAACGGCGGGATGGGCGCGGGCGGCGCCTCGGCCGTAGGAGCGGTGAAGCGTTCCGCCAGCAGGTCGGCCATTGCGGCGACGCTGCCGACGGCGGCGGCCTGTGCGAGCGGGAGTACCGGCGCCGCCGCCCGCACAGGCGCGACGCGGCTCACATTCGCTGGTTCCGACACTCCACCCATAACGCCCTCATCGTGCAGCGCCCGGCTGGTCTTGAGACTTTAATGTGAAAGAACCTGCCGGACACCGCCGCCGCGCGGCTATACGCTCACCACCGGGCAGCGGCTCTGGCGAATGATGGAGTAGGCGTTCGCCCGCAAGCGGCCGAAGACGCCGGCGGCGGAACCGCGGCCGATCACGAGCAGGTCGGTGTCGAGATCGGCGGCAATGTTACAGACCGTGCGCGCCGTCTCGCCGCTTTCGACATATACCGGCGCGTCGGTGTCCAGGCGCTTCTGCAACTCGGCGATCTCCTCGCGCACGGCGATTTCGACCTGGTGGCGCCACTGCGGATCGAAGAACTCGCCAGCCGTGCCCTCCAGCGAAACCGTGGCGTGCACCAGCGCCAGTTTGGCGCCCGTGTCCTTGGCGAAGCGCGAGGCCCACATCAGCGTGCGCTCGCTTTGCGGTCCGAGATCCAGCGCGGCTGTGACCTGCCGGAACCGGAACGGGGTGGCCGGCGGAGTCTCCATATGGATGCCGGTGCACACCGGGCAGTCCGCGTCGTGCAGCACTTTGGCGGTCACCGAGCCGAGGATGAAACGGCGGAAGGGCCCATAGCCATGCGTCGGCATGACGATCAGCCCCACACTGTTTTCATGCGCCAGAGCCACGATGGTGCGCGCCGGATCGCCTTCGCGCAGGATGCGTTCGGCGGTGGGCTCTGGCAACTCGTCCGCCAGGAAGGCGGTCAGGTTCCGGCCGGCCTGCTCCGAGCGGAAGTGGTATTCCTCTTCCAGCAGGGAACCCGCTACCTCCATGGCGCTGAACTCATAGTGCATCGGGGGCAGAACGTGCAGCAGCGTGATCTGGCTGCCGAAGATGCCGTGCAGCGCCTCGGCGAACCGGGCCGCGCCTTTGCAGCGATCCGAAAAATCAACCGGGACCAGGACTTTGCGAAGAGGCATCACGGACCTCCGCAGAAACTCTACACCGGATCGCGCGGATTTGGAACGATTGAGAGCGATTTCTCTGAAACGGCGCCTCCGCCTTTGATCCAGAGCTTCGCCGCGGCGCGTTCCAACTCGCTCCGGAACGCGGGATGGGCAATGGAAATGAGCAACTCGGCCCGTTGCCGGAGGTTGCGGCCGAAGAGATTCACGGCGCCGAACTCGGTCACTACCCAGCGCACGTCGCCGCGCGAGGTCACCACACCCGCGCCGGGCTTCAGGCGCGGCACGATGCGGGACACCGCGCCGTCCTTGGCCGTGGCGGGCAGGGCAATCACGGCGGCGCCCTCCGGGGAGTGCGCCGCTCCGCGCACGAAATCGACCTGCCCGCCGATGCCGCTGAACGGCACCGAGCCGATCGAATCGGCGCAGACCTGGCCGCTCAGATCGACCTCAATGGCCGAGTTGACCGCCACCATGCGGCGGTTGGCCGCGATGACTTCGGGCAGGTTCACGTATTTGTTGGGCAGGAATTCGAAGATCGGGTTGTCGTCGATGAACTCATAAAGCGCCCGCGAGCCCATGGCGAAGGCGGCGACCGCCTTGTGCGGGTGGAGCGTCTTTTTCGCGTTCGTGATGGCGCCGCATTCGATCAGCGGAATCAGTCCGTCGGAGAACATCTCCGTGTGGACGCCGAGATCGCGCCGGTCCTTCAGCATCGTCAACACAGCGTCGGGAATGCCGCCCACGCCGATCTGCAGCGTCGCTTCGTCGGGAATCAGCGCGGCGACGTGACGCGCGATTTCGATGTGCGTCTGCGTGATTTCGCCCTGGAACAGCTCGGCCAGCGGGCGCTCCTCCTCGATGATGGCGTCCACGTCGTTCACGGTGAGGAAGGAATCGCCAAAAGTGCGGGGCACGCGCGGGTTGACCTGGGCAATGACCTGCCGGGCGGCGCGCGCGGCGCTGAGCGAGATGTCCACGGCCGCGCCCAGACTCATGTGGCCGCTGGCGTCGGGCGGCGAGAGCTGGATCAGGGCCACGTCGATGGGCAGCACGCCATTGGTGAACAGGCTTTCCACCTCGTGCAGAAAGACGGGAATCGAATCGGCGCGGCCGGCCTGCACGGCCGGGCGCGTGTTCGCCGCGATGAAGATGGCGTTGTGCCGGCAATGGCCCTCGTATTGGGGCGCGCAATACGGCGCCGGGCCGAGGTTGATGCAATGCAGGATCTCGACGCCGTGCAGGCTCATCACACGTTCGCACAGGGCTTCGATCAGGGCCTGCGGCGCGCCGGCGGCCATATGGATGAACACGCGCTGGCGGCTCTGCAGCACGCCGAGCGCGGCCCCGGCGGTCGTTTTCTTCTTCTCGTAGTCGTTACGCCAGTCGCACATGGAGTTCCGGAACCCAAACTACCATGCGGCAACGTAAATCCGCGACTGCGCGCGGCACATGCCGCCGGATTGCGCTGGGGTGCGCACGCAAGCCCATGCGACAATGGCAGATGAGAGCTTGTTAAGGTGAGCAAACTGACTGCCAGCCAAACCGCTAGCCAAACTCCTCGAAAACGCTTTGTCTCGGGCCCGTTTACGCGCTTTTTCGTGGCGACGTTCACGATTCTGGCGCTGCTCTTCCTCGGCGGAGCGGTGTGGATGTGGGTCCACTACTCGAACCTGGTGGACGAGAAACTGCGCCAGGGGCCGTTCGCCCAGACGGCGATGATCTTCGCCGCGCCGGAGCCGATCAGCAAGGGCGACCCGCTGACGTTGGGGGAACTCGGCGAGATGCTGCGCCTCCGCGGCTACACGGAGAGCCGGTCTAACCGCCTTGGCTGGTATAAGATGCGTTCGGACGGCGTGGAGATCTTCCCCGGCGTGGACGCCTCGCCGGAGAGCGAGCCGGGCGTGATCTTCATCCAGAACGGCGTGGTCTCGCGGATCGTTTCGGACCGCGACAACTCGGAACGCAACGTCTACGACCTGGAGCCCGAGCTGATCAGCAATCTGGCGGACCGGCAGCGGCAGAAGCGCCGCATTGTGCGCTACGCCGACATTCCCAAGGTGCTGGTCGACGCGGTGACTTCGGTGGAAGATAAGCGCTTCTTCCAACACGCCGGCTTCGACCCGTTGCGCATCGTCAAGGCGACCTTCGAGGATGTGCGCGAGGGCCGCAAAGCGCAGGGCGCTTCGACGTTGAGCATGCAGTGCGCGCGCATGCTGCTGCTGGGCCAGGAAAAGACCTGGAGCCGCAAGCTGGCCGAAGCCATCATCACGCTCCAACTGGAGCAGAAGCTCACCAAGGAACAGATTTTCGAGTACTACGCCAATCAGGTGGACCTGGGGCAGCGCCGCAGTTTCGCCGTGCGCGGCTTCGGCGAGGCGGCGCGCGTGCACTTCGGCAAGGATCTGCGGGATCTGAAGGTGGAAGAGTGCGCGCTGCTGGCCGGCATGATCCAGTTGCCGAATTACTACAACCCGTACCGGCATGCGGATCGGGCGCTGAAACGCCGCAACCTGGTGCTCAGCCTGATGCGCGAAAACGGCTATCTGACCGACGCGCAGTATACCGAGGCGGCCAACGCGCCAATTCAACTGGCCGAGGGCGGCATCGAATCCACCGATGCGCCGTATTTCGTCGACCTCATAAACGAGGAATTGCAGGACCGCTTCTCCGACGTCGATTTCCAGACCACGCAATACCGCATCTACACGACGCTCGACATGAAACTGCAGCGCGACGCGGTGGAGGCGGCGCGGATCGGGCTGAAGGAAGTGGACGACCAGCTCGCCAAGCGCAAGGGCAAGAAATACCCCGAGGCGCAGGTGGCGATCGTCGTCATGGACCCGCACACCGGCGAGGTGAAGGCGATGGTCGGCGGGCGCAACTACGGCACCAGCCAGTTGGACCGCGCCCTGGCCAAGCGCCAACCGGGATCGTCGTTCAAGCCGTTTGTCTACGCCGCGGCGCTGCGCACGGGCCTGGGTGGCGGAACCAACGTATTGACGCCGGCCTCCATGGTTTCCGACGAACCGACGACCTTCGAATACAACGGCGTCGCCTACGAGCCGGGCAACTTCCACGAGGGGTGGAACGGCATGGTGACCATGCGCGACGCGCTGGCGCGCTCCATGAACATCCCGGCCGTCAAGTTCGCCGAACTGGCGGGCTACGGCGCGGTGGCGGAGCTGGCGCGCGATGCCGGCCTGGAGAATACGCGCGGTACCCCGGCCGAGGCATTGGGCTCGTACGAAGCGACTCCTTTGGAGATTGCCGCCGCCTACACGACCTTCTCGAACGGCGGGACGTGGGTGAAAGGGAACGGCATCCGCGAGGTCCGCGACCAGAACGGCCGCAGCATCTGGCAGTACAAGCCGGTGACGCGGGAGATCCTGGATCCGCGCGTGGCCTACATGGTGACGAACATGATGGAGGAGGTCCTGCGCAGCGGCACCGGAGCAGGCGCGCGCGGCCGGGGCTTCGGGCTGCCGGCGGCGGGGAAGACCGGCACGTCGCACGATGCCTGGTTTGTCGGCTTCACGTCGCGCCTGCTGTGCGCCGTATGGGTCGGTTTCGACGACAACAGCGAGTTGCCGCTGCAGGGCGCCCAGGCGGCGCTGCCGATCTGGACCGAATTCATGAAGCGGGCGCACACGTACCACCAGTACAAAAACGTCTCGGACTTCCCCATGCCGGACGGCATTGTGACGGTGGACATCGATCCGCTGAGCGGCCAACTGGCTACGCCGAACTGCCCGCGGACGCGCTCCGAAGTTTTCATCGCCGGCACACAACCGCTGGAATATTGCACCCTGCATGGCGGCGGGACGGGCAAGACGACGATTGCGGGCTGGGACAACTCAGAAACCGACGCGTCGGCTCCGCGGCCCGATGGCGAAGCGGCGCCTGAGCCAGCTCAACCACGCCCCGTACGGCGCGCCGCGCCGGTGCAGGCAGCGCAGAAAGCGCCGCCACCTCCTCCGCCCGCCAAGCCACAGCAAAAACAGGGCCTTTGGGATAAGATCAGAGCTATATTCAAGTAGGACTTGGGGCTGCCGCGGACGCTGTACCGGGATTGTCCGCGCGCCCCGAAATCGGGAGGCGGGTATGGCATCTCTCCACCGGCCCGGCCGGACGCTGGCTATCCTTTTCCTGCTGATTGGCGGAGCGGCATGGGCGGGCGCACAGGCCCCGCCGGAGCAGACGCCGCCGGCCAAGGCCCTGACGCCGGAAGAGCGCGCCGACATTTACGTCGTCCGGAAAATGTACCGCGAAGCGATCGAGTCCTACCAGCAGGTGAAACCGCCGACCGCGGTGATCTACAACAAAATAGGGATTGCGTACCAGCAGCAGAACGATCTGGACACGGCGAAGAAGTTCTACCAGCGCGCCATCAAGTTGAACTCGAAGTACGCCGAAGCGCTCAATAACCTCGGCACCGTGTACTACTCGTTCAAAAGCTACCGCCGCGCGACAAATTACTACAAGAAGGCGCTGGCAATCCAGCCCCGTTCGGCTTCGGTCTATTCGAACCTCGGGACCGCCTGGTTCGCGCGGCACAACTACGCGGAAGCGACAAAGTGCTACGAGCAGGCGCTTGCGATCGATCCGGAGGTTTTCGAGCGCCACGGCAACCGGGGCGTGATGTTGGAGCAGCGCGATGTTCAGGAACGCGCCAAGTTCGACTACTACATGGCGCGCGTCTATGCCCGGCAAGGCCGGAACGAGCTTGCGCTCCAGTACATTCGGAAGGCGCTCGAAGCCGGCTTTAAAGACAAGAAGAAGTTCCTCGAAGAAGAGGATTTCGCGGAACTCCGCAAGTCGCCCGACTTTGAGCTGGTGATGAAATCGGAGCCGCGTGTTCTCTAGGCGCAGTCTGGGACTGCTGACAGCCGGCGCCGTGCTGGTGGCGGCGGGCGCGGCCGTGGCGTTGCGCGTGCGGCAGGGCGGCCGTCGCGCGATGAAGCCCGCCACGCGCATCGCGCTGCTCGCAATCGACAACCAGACCGGCGCGGCCGGCCCGGATTGGGCTCCGGCGGCGATCCTGGAGGCGGCGCAGATGGAGTTGGGCCTAGCGGACCAGACGGCGGTTTTTCAGGTCCGCGACGCGGGCGAGGCGGCCTCCCGCCGGGCAACGCATCTGGTTTACGGACGGCTTGAGCCCGAGTGGCCCGCTTTGTCCAGCGGAGCGCCGCACGCGGGCTGGCTGACCTACACTTTTTCGATCGAAGACGTCGCGCGGCATACCGTCATTGGCCGGGTGCGGGAGAGCGGTCCGGCATTGAAAGCGGCATCCGCGCTCGCGAAGCTCATTGCGCCGGTCGCGGGCGTGCGGGCGATCCGGCCGGCGGGCGTGAACAATGACCGTGCGCTCGAGTTCTTCGCGACACGGAAGTACAGCGCGTGCACCGCGGCCGATCCGCAAGCGTTCTGGTGTTGGGAGCGTTGGGCGGCATCCACGTTTGAGACGGGCAAGAAGGACGAGGCGCTCTCCATCATCGAGCAGGGACGCCGGCTCGGGACGGGCATGCCCGCTTACGCCCGCGCGCGTCTCGATCTTGTCGAGGCGTCCATCCGGGGCGACGCGGCGCTGCGCCTGACCGCCCTTCAAAAGCTCGTCGAGGCCGATCCGGGCAACCCCGCGGCGCTGGTGGAACTGGCCGCGGCGATGACGGGATACCGGCGCTTTTCCGCGGCGGAAGCCCTCTACCGGAACACCCTGAAGGATAACGCGAACCAGCCGGAGATGTGGAACCTGCTGGCCTATACGCAGGCCTGGCAGGGACATTTCGACGACGCCCGGCGCAGCCTGACGGAGTATGACCGGCTGTCGCCCGGCAACCCGAATCCGCCGGACTCGCGGGGCGAGATCGAATGGATGGCGGGCAACCTCCCCGCCGCTGAGTCCTGGTTCCTGAACTCGTACCGCCGGGATCCCAACTTCAATAGTGGAGTGGCGCTGGAGAAGGCCGCTTTGTCCCGTTATCTGGCGGGCGACGAGGCGGGAGCAGAGAAACTGGTCAACCGGTATCTGATCGACCGCGACAAGGCCGGCGATGCGCTGGCGGCGTTCCACCGGGCCCGGTGGCAGTTCCTCTTCGGCGACGCTCCCGGAGCCGAGACGCTGCTGCGCAACATGGTCGCGCGCGGCGGGCCGGACGCCCCGATTGCGGCGGCGCGGCTGATGCTGGCCGCGCTGCGGGATAGCGATGTCGCCAGCGCGAAAAAGTACGCGGTGGTGGTTCGCCAGCTCATTCCGAAGTCCGGCAATCCATTTCTGGCGCAGATTGCGGCGGCGCTAGCCGACGGCGATGCAAACGCCGTTGCCGACACGGCTCTGCGCTCCGAACTGGCGGCGGTGCGGCTCACGCTGCGCGGCGACTTCGCGCAGGCGCTGCCGGCCTGGGACGAATGGTTGCGGACTCCGCGCGGGGGCAGCGACACGTTTGCGCGCGAGATGAAGGCGTGGTGCCTGCTGCGAACGGGCCGCAACGCCGAATCCGCCGGGCTGGTGCGTGGAGGCTGGCCGCTGCTGGATCTGGACGACCGCCTGCTTTTCGATTTCGTGGTCTATCCGAATCTGCTCTTTGTCCGCGGCGAGGCCGCCGCCGCGCGCGGCGATGCTGCCGAAGCGCGCCGCCTCTACGACATCTATCTGCGCTATGCCGGCCCCGGTAAGGACCGCTACGGCCAGATGGCCAAGGCGGAGGCGGCAAGCCGGCTGTGAGCGTGCGTCCGGTCTTCCGTCCGGAGACGCGCTTTTAAGCTATTGATTGCATTACAAATAGTGCAAAGCGCTCGCATCTAATGCGGGGGCTGCGATGCACACGTGCAACCGCTCCCTGACGGTCGCGGCTCCGTTTCAGAGTTGGGTTCTGTTTCGGAGTTGGGCTCCATTTCAAAGTCAGATCGATTCGAGTTCCGCTTCCAGCATCTGCTTCTGGTTGAGATCGGCGTAATAGCCGCCCGCGGCCAGCAGTTCCTCGTGCGAGCCTGCCTCGACAATGCGGCCTTCGTCGAGGACGTAGATCCGGTCGGCGAGCCGGACGGTGGAAACGCGGTGCGAGATGAGGATCGTCGTGCGCCCGCGCATGAAGCCGAGCAGGCTGGTCAGGATCTTCTCCTCGGTGAGCGTATCGACCGCCGAGAGAGCGTCGTCGAGAATCAGAATACGCGGGTCGCGCGCCACCGCGCGAGCGATCGCCGCACGCTGCTTCTGGCCGCCCGAGAGTGTCAGCCCGCGCTCGCCCACCTCGGTCTGCAGGCCCTTCGGGAACGCCGCGATGTCGGGCGCCAGACCCGCCATCTCCGCCGCCTGGCGGATTTGATCGTCGCCGAGTCCGGGCACGCCGAAGGCGATGTTCTCGGCCAGCGTTGCGCTGAATAGAAACGTCTCCTGCGGCACGTGGCCGATGGCGCGGCGGACGTCGGCCGGATCGTAGTCGCGCAGGTCGGCTCCGGCGAGCGTGATGCGTCCTTCGGTCGGATCGAAAAGACGCGGGATCAGGTTGACCAGCGTGCTCTTGCCGCAGCCGGTGCGGCCGACGATGGCGATCACGGAGCCCGCCGGCAATTCCAGGTCGATGCCGTCCAGCGCGCGGCGCGAGGCCTCTTCGGCCGGAAAGTCCACGGCTACGCCTTCAAAGGCGAGATCGAAGCGGCCGGGCTTGGGCAGGGGTTGCGACGGCGCCTGAATGGAGGGGCGTTCCCGCATAATCTGCTCGATCCGCTCCAGCGATGCCGTGCCGCGCTCCATCAGATTGACCACCCAGCCGAAGGCGATCATCGGCCAGATCAGCGTCCCCATGTAGGTGTTGAACATCACGAAGGAGCCGAGCGACAGCGAGCCGGCGATCAGACGGCGGCCGCCTTCGAAGAGCACCATGAGAAACGTCAGGCCGATCAGCGCCTGCAAGAGCGGCAGGAAGGCGCTGGAGAGCTTGGCGAGCTTCATGTTCTGGGCGATGTAGTCGCGGTTCAGCGCGGCGAAACGCTCCAGTTCGGCCTCGTCCTGGACGTAGGCGCGGAGCACGCGGGCGCCGTTCAGGTTCTCCTGGACGCGGCTGCTGATGTCGGAAAACAGCGCCTGGATCTTCTCGAAGCGGAAGTGAATCCGGCGGCCGAAGATCACGACAACCAACGAGACGAGCGGGGCGGGGGAGAGCGCCCACAGGGTCAGGCGCCAATCGACCGCGCCCATGATGCCGACGGCCAGGACGAACGTCAGCGAGGTTTCGGACCAATACATCATGGCCGGTCCGAGCATCATGCGGACAGCGTTAAGGTCGTTGGTGGCGCGCGCCATCAGGTCGCCCGTACGCGAGCGCGAGTAATAGTCGTGGCTCAGCGCGGCGAGCTTGGCGAACAGGTCGTTGCGGATGTCGTACTCGACGTCGCGCGAAAGGCCGACCAGGATCACGCGCATGAAGTACATGCTGACGCCTTTGAACAGCGACACGCCGAGGATGGCCGCGCAGACCCACCACAGCGTCGCGAGCGGCTGGTTTTCCGTCACCGTGTCGACGCCCTTGCGCAGGAACAGCGGGATAACCGCGCCAGCCAGGTCCTTCAGGACCAACGCGATCAGCCCGAGCACAAGGCTCAGGCGGTAGCGCCGGATGTACGGCCAGACGGTTTTGAGAGCGGCAATCATATTTGCGTTCAGGGCGGCGTGACGGAATCGGCGGCGCTAGATTCCAAACAGCGCGGTCAGCGTTTTAGTGTACTCCATGAAGAGTTCTTTCCTGCCTTCCCGCCGCTGCCACCAGCGCCCAAGCTGGAACCGCAGATCCTCCGATGCAACGGTGACGAACGCCAGTTTGGGGCAGGCCTTGCGGTAGATCCCCGTGGCGCGGCGCGTGTGATAGGACGAGGTTACGAGCAGCAACCGCTTCACTCCGGCGCGCTCGAGGGCGGCGCAACAGGCCGTGGCCTCATCGAGCGTGTTGTAGGCGTGGCTTGGAATGCAGCGGAAATCCGCGGCGGCGCTGCCTCGGCGCACCGCAAATGGGATGCTGATTTCGCATTCGGACGTTTCGTACAGGAGCCGCGGACCGCTGACGTAGACAATCGGCACGTAGCCCTGGCGCTTCAATTCGGCGGCCTTCAAAATCCGGTCGCCCTCCAGGCCGCCGGCCAGCACCAACGCCGCATCGGCCCGCACAGGCGGCGCGCCGACGTCCAGGAAAGTGCCCACCCGCTGGAGCAACGGCTCCCGGAAAAGGCAGAGAAGAAGCAGGATGGCTCCGGCGGCAGCGAGGCCCACAGCGAGCCGCTTCCGCTCAGGCGTCAGGTGCCGGGTCATCGGTGGATTGTCACTCGTCTTCGCCGTCCAGGCGGCCGGCCGTCTTCAGGATACGGAGCATGCGCTCGATGTCCGCCTCGTCCTGGTCGCTGAGAAAACGCACGCGGGGCGGGGCAATCTCCTCCGTCCTGGCGGGTTGCGCCAGTCCGCCGAAGATCTGGCTGTGCGGCACGCCGTTGATGAGCGCCCGCGTCGCGCGCTGCTGGATCAAACGGAGGAGCAGGCTGCATTGTTCGGCGCGTCCGGGATAGATCACTTGCCGCCGGGGACCCTGCTGCAAGGTCAGATTGACGACCATGGGCGTAATCCAGTTCGTCTGGTCAACCCGGCGGATGGTCTCCCAGGGAATCGTCCGGCTTCCGACGACCAGATGCGTGCTATTGACCTCGACGGTTGGCCGCAGCGCCACCCAGATGGCGCCGGCCGCACTGGCCAGCAACATTCCGGCCGGAATCCAGGCGGGCCACCAGCGCAGCGCACACCAGATAGAGAAGCCAGCCATGATCAGGGCGATCAACGCGGCCAGGGAATAGACTCGTGAAGGTGAAAATCGGGCCATGGCGCGGACTCTCTCCTTCCAGGCTATCCACGCTTATTATGGAGCGTCAATCGTCTTTCCGCCCCATCATTCCAACCGCTGTGCGCAAATAGGCGACTCCGCTCCAGGCCGTCGCCGCGACCGTCAGCCACATAACGGCCGCGAAAAGCGGAGCGGGCGGCTGATCCGGCCAGCCGGCGCGTAACACGCAGGCGCCGGCCAACAGCAGTTGGCAAAAGGTGGAGAGCTTGCCCCAGATGCTCGGCGGGAAGCGGCGCACCCGGCCCAGCGCCAGGGCGACAGCCGCGAAAGCCAGGATGAGCGCGTCGCGGCCGAGGACCAGGGCGGAGACGCCCCACGGCAGCAGCCCGCGCCAGGCAAAACAGACGTAGAGGGTGGCCGCCAGCACTTTGTCGGCGATGGGATCGAGCTTTTCGCCGAGCGGGCTTTGCCAGTTGAAATGCCGCGCCAGATAACCGTCCAGCCCGTCGGTGAGTGCGGTCAGCGCAAGTACGGGCAGGGCAACACGATAGTTGCCGAGCGCCAGTTCGTAACCCAGCCACGGTGAAACCAGAATGCGCAGGCTGCTGAGGATGTTAGGCGGCGTCAACCATACCGGCATGTGGCTCAGGCTATCACGCTAACGCGACAACCGCGGCTCGCCAGGAGAGCAAAAAGTGCGGTATAAGAGCCGGAACTACTCGGCGTCGGCCGTCACGGACGCCGTGACGCGATTCGCCAGCTCGTCGAAGGTGATCATTTCATAAAGTGACGGATCCGACATCAGGCGGGCGACGAGAGCGACGTGCATGGCATGTCCGCCGCGCTCGGCGACGATACGGCCCAGCAGCGGCTTGCCGATCAGCGCCAGATCGCCGATCAGGTCCAGCGCCTTGTGGCGGCACGGCTCATCTTCAAAACGCAGCCCGCCCGGATTCAAGATGTTGTCGGCGGTGAAGCACACGGCGTTTTCGAGCGATGCGCCCCGGATCAGGCCCATGTTGCGCATCTGGTCCAGTTCCCATTCGAAACCGAAGGTGCGCGCCGGGGCCACCTCGCGGGCGTAACTCGCGGGCGTAACCTGCATGTCGAGTTCACGTTCGCGAACCAGCGGATGGGAGAAAAAGACCTTGCAGGTGAGAGCAAACGAATCGGCGGGGTAGAGCGAGACTTTCCGGCCGTTGTTTTCGACGTGCACCGGCCGCAGCACCCGCAAATAACGGCGGCGCCGCCGCGTCTGACGGACGCCGGCGCGTTCCAGGAGTTCAACGAAGGGCTTGCCGCTGCCGTCGAGGATCGGCACTTCCAGGTTGTCGATATCCAGGTAGGCGTTGTCGATGCCCATGCTGTAGAACGTGCTCAGCAGGTGTTCCGTCGTCGAAATCAACACGCCCTGCCGCATCAGGCTCGTCGCATAGCTGACCTTCTGGACATAGCGCCAACTGGCCGGAATTTCGAAGTTGTCCAGATCGGTCCGGCGGAAAACAATTCCAGTTGAGGCGGGTGCTGGAGAAATCTTCAGATGGACGGAAACGCCACTGTGCAGCCCCACGCCCTGCGTCTCGACCGCGCGCATCAACGTTGTTTCAAATCGCACTCAATGCTCCAAAAAATGGCCGGCGGCCAACTGACTTCACATACTATCAGGCGCGTCAGCGAATGAAAAGTTTCATGTTTCCTACATCTTACAATTTTTCATATGTGGCTATGTTGCCACTGTTCGCCTCCTGTTTGCGGTCGCCCAAACCACCGCATGCGGCTAAATTGTTGTTTTGGTGAGATTTTCCGGCCGCTCGCGGAACACGACTATTGGGACGATTTTTGGGCGCTGATGGCCGTCGCGGAGCTGCTGTCTTTGGATAGCAAGCCCCAGGAGACGCGCCGCCGTGGCGGACCATTGCGGCCGCGGCAGCGTTGGCCGGGTTCTGAAGCTATGCTGTTGAATGATGCCGCCCCGAACGCGTCTCTTCCTGGTTGACGCTTTCAACCTGATCTTCCGCGCCTACCACGCCCGCCAACGGATGGGTCTGCCGCCCATGCGCACCTCACGCGGATCGTCCACCGAAGCGATCTACATTTTCCACAACATGCTCCGCAAGATCCAGCGGACGTACACTCCCGACGCGTTGGCCGCGGCGTATGAGAGCCCGGGCCCGACGCTGCGCGACCAGGAGTTTGCGGCGTACAAGGCGAACCGGCCGGAGACTCCACCAGAGTTGAAAGAGCAGTTTCCCGCGATCGAGCGGATGCTCGCGGCGCTGCGCGTTCCTGTGCTCAAACTGGCCGGCTACGAGGCCGACGACATCATCGGAACGGTTGCGCGACGGGCGGCGGAAGCCGGTTTCGAAGTCACCATCGTGACCAGCGACAAGGACATGTTGCAACTGGTCGGGGATGGCGTGTCGGTGCTCGACCCGATGAAGAACGACACCCTCTACGACCCGCGGAAGGTGAAGGAGTTCAAAGGGGTCCCGCCGGAGCGCATCGCCGATCTGCTGGCGTTGTGCGGGGACGCTGTCGACAACATCCCCGGCGCGCCCGGCATCGGCGACAAGGGCGCGGTCACGCTGCTGGAGCAGTTCAGTTCGCTCGACGGATTACTGGAGCATGCCTCCGAGGTGCAGCGCAAAGCGTACCGCGAGAGTCTGCTGAACCATCGCGATCAGATCCTGCTGAGCCAGCATCTGGCGACCATCGAGCGCAATGCGCCGCTCGAGCTGGATCTCGAAACATTGAAGGTTCAGCCGCCCGATCGCGAGACGCTTGAAGCGTTCTATCGCGAGTATGAGTTCGTCAGCTTCCTGAAAGAGCTCGAAGCGGCGGCGCCATCCGAGCCGGCCGCCACCACGCGGCAGGAAGTGGAGATCGCAAGCGCGGAGCATCTGACCCGCTTCCTGGCGACGATTCCCGAAGACGAGCCCGTGGCGCTGGCCTTGGCGACGCCTGCCGCCGAAGCTCCCGCGGCTGCGCCCGCTCAGGGCAGCTTGACTCGCGAGGAAGCGCCCGAACTTGCGGTTCCCGAGATGGCCGCCGGCATGGCCACACGACAGGCCGTGGCGGCGGTCCCGGTGACCTTGCTGCCGCATTTGTTGGCGGCGGCGGCAAAGCGCGCGATCACGGTCTACGACTACAAGAGTCTGCTCAGCTCCGGCGCTCTCGGCGAGCGCCAGGCGCCGGTTGAGGACCTGCTGCTGAATGCGTTCCTGGTCTATGCCGAGCCCTCGGCGTGCGAGTTCGCCTCACTCTGCGCCCGTTGTCTGAGCGGCCCCGCGCCCAATGACCTTGTGTCGCGCGCGGTGGCGATCTACGACATCGCCGCCAAGCTGCGGCCTGAACTGAACGCCGAGTACAAGCGGATTTACGAGACGATCGATCTGCCGCTCGCGCCGGTGCTGGCGCGGATGGAGCAGGCTGGCATCCGTCTGGACCGGCAGATGCTCGCGGAGTTGTCGCAGTCGATGGAGAAGACTGTCGACGAGCTGAGCGCATCCATCTTCAAAGCGGCCGGCCACACCTTCAATATCAACTCGCCGCAGCAGCTTGGCAAAGTGCTCTTTGAAGAGCTGAAGCTGCCGGTGCAGGGCAAGACGGGCAAGACGAAAAGCTACTCGACGGCGGCCGATGTTCTGGAGACGCTTGCGGCAGCGCATCCGATCGCGCAGACCGTGCTCGACTACCGCCAGATCGTGAAGCTCAAGGGCACCTACGTGGACGCCCTGCCGCAGTTGCTGGACGCCTCCGGACGCGTCCACACGACGTTCAATCCCACCGGCGCCACGACGGGCCGGCTGTCTTCGTCGAACCCGAACCTGCAGAACATTCCGGTGCGCTCGGAGCTGGGGCGCGACATCCGCGCCGCGTTCGTGCCTGAGCCGGGCTGGACGCTGCTGTCGGCCGATTACTCGCAGATCGAGCTGCGCCTGCTGGCCCATTTCTCCGGCGACGCCGTATTAGTGGACTCGTTCCGGCACAACGAAGACATCCACACGCGTACGGCGTCCGAGGTCTTCGGCGTGCCGCCGCTGATGGTGACCCCGGAAATGCGCCGCAATGCGAAAGCGGTCAACTTTGGCATCGTCTACGGCCAGACGGCGTTCGGCCTGGCTTCTCAGCTCGGCATTCCGCGCGACGAAGCGGAACGCTATATCAAGGGCTATTTCGAGCGCTACGCCGGCGTACGCAAGTGGCTGGACCGCACGGTGGCCGAGGTGCGCGAGCGCGGCTACACGCTCACGCTGCACGGCCGGCGCAGGACGATCCCCGACATCCACTCGACGAACGTGAATGCGCGCAATTTCGCCGAGCGAACGGCGGTGAATACGCCGCTGCAAGGCACGGCGGCGGATCTGATCAAGCTGGCCATGATTCGCGTCGATGCGGATCTGCGCGAGCAGAAACTGCGCTCGCGAATGCTGTTGCAGGTGCACGACGAACTGGTGCTGGAGTGCCCACCCGAGGAACTCGCCACGGTTTCGAAGCTAGTCAAGCAACGCATGGAAGGCGTCGCGGAATTGAAGGTGCCACTGCTTGCCGAGATCGGCACGGGACCGAACTGGCGCGACGCGAAGTGACGGCGGTCTACAGCTCAGGGTGTGCGGCAAGAGCGTAGCCGGTGCTCCTGCCACCGGCTTCGTTGCGGACCAGAATGCCACGCTCCACGAGCGCCAGGATGTCGCGCAAGGCAGTGTCCTGGGAGCACTTGGCGAGTTTCGCGTACTTCGACGTTGTGAGCTTGCCGTCGAAGCCATCCAGCAAACGGTTCAAAACCAGACGCTGACGCTCATTCAAGGCGCTGCTGGCAATGGAGCGCCAGAACTGCGCTTTGAAAAGGATGGCGCCAAGCACGCTTTGCGCGCCTTCAATCGCGCGTCCCAGACAGTTCAGAAACCACTCCATCCAGGGCGTGATATCCAGCGTGCCTTGCTGTGTCCGCTCCAGAATGTCGTAATAGGCGCCACGCTCCACGCGTATCTGCGACGACATGCTATAGAAGCGCTGGGCGCTATGCTCCGAGCGGGCCAGCAGCATATCGGCGATCGTACGCGCAATGCGGCCGTTGCCGTCCTCAAAGGGGTGGATGGTCACGAACCACAGGTGCCCGAGCCCCGCCTTCAGCACTGGCTCGACCGCGGCTGTCCCGTTGAACCACTTCAGATAAACCTGCATCTCATGGTGCACGCGAGCGCCCGCGGGTGCTTCGAAGTGGACGCGCTCTTTCCCCATCGGACCGGAAACGACCTGCATCGGGTCGCTCCGGCTGTCGCGCCACGCGCCGGCGTTGATTCGGGTCATACCACTGCGGCCGGTGGGAAACAGAGCGGCGTGCCAGCCGAAAAGCCGTTCGGCTGTCAGGGGTCGATCGTAGTTTCGCGTGGCGTCGAGCATCATTTCGACGACGCCCTCAACGTTGCGGTCCGCCGGCTTGAGGGCGCCGATGTCCATACCAAGACGCCGGGCGATCGAGGAGCGGACTTGCCCGCTATCCAGCTTCTCCCCCTCGATCTCACTACTCTTGATCACGTCTGCCGTAAGTGTCTGGAGGACGGCTTCTTCGCGGAGCTTGAATCCGAGCGCCTCCATCTGTCCGGCTAGCCGGCCCTGGTGGTGCCGCACCATGCTCAGAGGCGCAGCAAGACTCTCCAGATTCCATCTCAACTGCGGCCAGCCCGGCAATTCATGGAGGAACATTCTCCGCACCTTCTGCGGAGATTATAGCCGCTAATCACCGCAAGCGGCAATATATTCTCCGCAGATTGTGCGGAGAATACGGCTACTAATCTCCGCACCGGCCCTTGGTCGTGAGCCTGACGCGCCATTGCTACGGCGCTGCGCTACGCTCAAAGCGAGCCGCATGGGACCGTACGTTCTTGTGGCGCTTGCCGGAGATCGCTATTCTGGCAAATAAAGAGCGAATGAGCGACCTCTCTAGACAGCTTGACGAACTGCGGCGCAAGATCGCGCGGATGGAGCAGCGCGAACCGGACGCCGGAGAGCCCGCTGTCGGCTCACTGCTGTTCGGCCGGCAGACTGAGCCCGCGTCGCGCAACCCGGCGCAGGGGAGAGAAGTGGAGACCGCGGAGGGCGCGCATTGGGAACTGGAACGCTCCTGGCCAGCGCATTACCGCCACGGGCTGTCCGACGTCGGCGCGCTGAGCGAGATTCTGCCCGCAACCTTGTGCGCGGTCAGCGGCGACGAGCCGATCGAGTCGCAGCCCGAGCGCTGGGCGTTCCTGGACACCGAAACGACGGGGCTTGCCGGCGGCTCGGGCACGGTCGCCTTTCTGGTCGGCGTCGGCGTCATCACGCCGGACGCCTTCCGCGTAAAGCAGTACTTTCTGCGCGAGCTAAGCGAAGAGCCGTCCATGCTGACGGCGCTGGCGGACGATCTGGCGGCATTCGATGTGCTCATCACTTATAACGGCAAGAGCTTCGACGTGCCGTTGCTGGAAACGCGTTTTCTGATGAACCGCCGCAAGGCGCCTTTCCCGCGCCTGACGCACGTGGACCTGCTCTACGGCGCGCGCCGGCTGTGGCGGCTGAAGCTCGACAGTTGCCGGCTGCAGGAGTTGGAGAAGCGCATCCTCGGCCACGAACGCGTGGGCGACGTGGGCGGCGGGTTCATCCCGAATCTCTATTTCGACTATCTGCGCAACGGCAACGCCGCGCCGCTCGAACCCGTGCTGTTCCATAACGCGATCGACATCCTGTCGCTGGCCTGTCTGACCGCAATCGTGCCGCAGGCGATCCGCGAGCCCGAACGGCTAAAGCACGGTGAGGAACTGGCGGGGCTCGCGCGCTGGTTCGCTAACGAAAATCGCCAGGAAGAGGCGGCCTCGCTCATGGCGCTGGCGCTGAAGAAACCGATGAGCGATGCGCTGGTATGGGAGACGCTCTGGCGGCTTGCCGATATCGAGCGCAAGCTCGGACACGACGACGCGGCGCTCGCGCATTGGAGCGAGCTTTCGACAGTGGCGAATCCGTATCAGGCGCAGGCCCTGGAGCGCCTGGCCATGCACTACGAGCATCACGCGAAAAACGCCGCGCTCGCGCTCGAGTTCACTCGCGCCGCGTTGGCGATTGCGCGGACGCCGGAACTGGAAAAGCGTCAGGCCCGCCTGGAAGAGCGCGTTTCGCGCCCGCGTACCGGACGGCTGCTATAGAACTACTTTTCCGGCGGCGCCGGTGGCGCGGCCTGGTGCAGCGCCCAATGCGTGTGGACGATCTTCCAACTCTCGCCAAACCGCCGGTAGACTTCGGTGGTATTCCAAAGCACGCCCCCGTCGCTGCCGGAGCCGTCGAACTGGAACGTGAGGACCGCGACATCGCCGCACACCTGGACGCGCGGATGGAGCAGCTCGACGTGGTCGAGTTGCACCTTCCCGCGAATTCCCTCATACAGCACGCGCAGTCCCGCCAACCCGTCGATCCGTTGGGCGACAAAGGGATCGAAGTAGGTCACCGAGTTATCCGAGAGATTCAGGAAGCCGTCTGGATCGCCGTGCGCCCAGCGTTCGAGAGCGCGCTGTTCCAGATCGATGATTGTCGTTTCGATGGAGCTTTCAGGCATAGAATTGCGCCGATTCTACCGCAAAGCGAAGCAGGCTGGAGAAACCGCGCTGGCGGAGCAGGGAAGCGTCCGGTCGACGTGCCCACCAAGCGCGCCGGGCGGTGGCTGAAAACCACCACCACGGTGCAATGGAACCAGCACCGGGCGCCAGGATTGCCCGCAACCCCATAGAACACGAGATGTTGGCATTTGGCACGCGATCTGCACAGCAATGTTCGCGGCCCGGAGGCCCAGACTATGAAGCCGATGTATCGCTCACTGCCAGCGGCGATCTTCGTCCTTGAGGCGATTGTTTCCGTAGCGCCAGCTCTGGCGCAGGCGGACGCGCCGGAGGAAGACGGCTCCGGGCGCGGCGTGGCGCGCATCAGCCTGTTGAACGGCGATGTCACCGTGCGGCGCGGCGACTCAGGCGACTGGGTCGCGGCCGCCGTGAATGCGCCGCTGCTGGCCGAGGACCGTGTGCTGACCGGCGTCAATTCGCGCGCCGAAGTGCAGCTCGATTATTACAATCGCATCCGTCTGGCGGGTGACACCGAAATCCGTTTTGCCGAGTTGGAGTGGCACAAATACCAGATCCAGATCGCGCACGGAACCGCGATCTTCGCGGCCTTGCCGGGTACGGACGATCAGATTGAATTCGCCACTCCGGCGGGGTCGCTGCGGCCGTTGGCGCCGGGTTCCTACCGCATGACGGTCAGCGACGATGGCCGCGTCGAGTTCACCGTGCGCCAGGGCGAAGCGGAAATCTATACGCCGCGCGGCTCGCGCCATCTGACGCCCGGCCGCACGATGTGGCTGCATCTTTCGCCGGACAACATCCCAGAGTTCCAGTTCGCTCGCGAGGCTCCGCGCGACGCGTTCGATGAATTCAGCGACAGTCGCGATCAGGAACTGCAGAACACAAAGTCCTATCAATATGTCAGCCGCGACGTGTATGGCGCCGAGGATCTGGACGGGGCGGGCGAGTGGACCTATCAGGCCCCGTACGGTTGGAGCTGGCGGCCGTACGTCGCACCGGATTGGGCGCCGTACCGGGAAGGCCATTGGGCCTGGATCGACGACTCGTATGGCTGGACCTGGATCAGCTACGACCCGTGGGGCTGGGCGCCGTATCATTACGGCCGCTGGTTCTGCAACGCCGGCGCATGGTTCTGGTACCCTGGACCGCTCATCGGCAGGCACATCTGGCGGCCGGGCCTGGTGGCCTTTTTCGGTTATGGCGGCTTTGGCGCCGGGTTCGGCTTCGGCGGGTTCGGCTGGGTGCCGCTGGCGCCGTTTGAAACCTACCATCCGTGGTACGGGCAGCACCGCTACGGGGGTGGCGGCTATCGTGTCGCCAACGTCGCGGCTATGTACCGCAATGCCCGTGTACACAACGCCGTGAGTGGCGTGAATGCGGGAGATTTCGGGCGCGGCGGCGGCAGCGTACGTCCCGTGGGCGCGAATGAGCTGGGGCGCGCGAGCGTCATGCGTGGTGCATTACCGGTCACGCCGGGCAGGGAAAGCCTGCGGATGAGCGACCGGCCGGTCGGCGCCGCGCTCGCTGCCCGGGCTGCCCGGTCGGGCAATGAACGTTTCGTCGCCGCGCACGCTGCGCCGCCGTCCAATCGCGTGCCCTTCGAATCTCTCAACCGGTCGCCGCAGTCCACGCCGCGAGGCGGATTCAGCCGGTCGGGCGGGGCCGAGCGCAACGCAAACCGGGGCGAGGAAGCGGGAGCGGCGGCCGAGAATGGCCGGGCCGCTTCGCAGCAAGGCGGCTGGCGGCGCTCGGGCGGCGAGAGCAATACGTGGAACGGCCGGGGCTCGGCGAACGCCAACTCGCCGTCATCTTCCGGTTCAACTCGGGGCGGGTGGGGCTCCTTCGGGGTGCCTTCAACAAGCAGATCGTCGGCGGGGAGCGCTTCAACGAGCCAGCGCGGCGGTTGGACGTCTTTCGGCTCGCCCGAGCGCCGTGGTTCTACTGGCGGACAGTTTGGCCGCGGTGGCTGGAGCACCGGTAGCGGTTCAGCCAGCGAGCCGGGCTATCGCCGTGGATCGAACCCCAATTCCGGCGGCAGCTACGGACGTGGCGACGCGCCGTATCGCGGGCCGAACTCCGGTTCCGGCGGGTGGGACAGTCGTAGCGAAGCGCCGGCCCGTGGCCAGGGCTCCGGTGGCGGTGCGCCACACTACTCCGCGCCCTCCGGTGGCTCGGCTCCGCGTTATTCGGCGCCGTCTGGAGGAGGCGGATCGCGTTCGAGCGCACCCGCTCGCTCCGGCGGCGGCGGAGGTGGCGGCTCACGCGGCGGTGGTGGAGGCGGGCATTCCCCGCGGCGCTAACTGAGCTTGGTTCCCGTCAGATGATTTCTTCCCTCAGGCCCGGTCTCCCTTCGGGGAGCCGGGCCCTTTTTCTGTCGGCAGTCCGATGCCGCCCGCAGCAGGTCTCGCTCCAGGCACGCCCGGCCGGCGCGCTGCTGATTCAGTGCTAACACCAGAGTGATCGATATCGGAGAGACGTCGGGCGGCCGGGTAGCGCGTTCTCACTTCGGCCTGTTTGAAGGCCACCGGCAAACGGGAAGCGCGCCAGGTTGAGGCGGAGAGTCGTCTATCGTTGGCAAGTTAACATAATAATGATTATCAGAAGTCAAAGACGCCCGACAAGACGCCGTCGATCTGATCCGGCAGCCTGGCTGGCTCTTCGACCTGCACTACGCGGCAGCCGGCAGCTTTGCCGCTGCGAATCCCCGACTTCGAATCTTCAAAGACAACGGACTCCGCTGCGGCAACGCCGAGCCGCTGCATAGCCAACAGGTACGGCTCGGGATGCGGCTTGTAATGGGTGACGTCGTTACCGTACACCACCGTCGTCAGCACATCCAGCACCTTCTCACGCCGCAAGATCGGCTCGACTTCCGTACGCTTGCTCGACGTCACGACGGCCAGGTCGATTCCTTTCAGGCCGTTAAGCGTTTCAACAATGCGGCGGTCCACCAGAGACTCGCTCTCCGTCAGGGCGTGGAAGAGCTGTATTTTCTTCGGGTAAAGCGCCATAATCGCGTCAGCTGTCACAGGTTTTCTGCATAACTTACAGAAAATGCTAACCATTGCGACATCCGACGTGCCGATGCACTCACGCTGATACGTGCTCCAGGGGATCTCCGGGGAGTACGGCGCCAGCACATCCATCCAGGCTCGCCAATGCAGAGCCTCCGTATCGGCGAGAACGCCGTCAAAGTCAAATAGTAGTGCTTTTATTGGGGTCACTTAGCGGGAAAACCTCAAGCTCTGGCTAACCTTTTTGAAGCTCCGTTCCAGAACCTCATACTGGGCCGACGGAGAAACAAAAACGAAAACCAGCATCTCAGTTCCCCGGTCGATCGTCATTACCACGTCGGTCTCACGCTGCCCCTGGTAGGGCGAGTCCGAACTCAAACGAGTCATTAGCGCCGGCAGACCGCCCATGGTCAACTCGGCGGGTTCAGACTCTTTGCGGACGTTCGGGCTCGACGCAGCGAGCCCTTTCAGGTAAGCGGCGGTGTCGTTCACCAATTGAACCTTGCCGCCTTGCGGCGCAACTTGCGAGACGATGATGCCGTACCCGACCGCCCCGCCGGCCATTCCATCGCGGCCCGTGATGGTCAACGACCCGTCACTGCCCTTGGCGATGTCCCATTCCTCTGGATAAGAGAAGGTGACTTCCCCGCTCTGATACGTCTTGAGTTGTCCGTCGAGCGTAATGGTTGGCATCGCCACGCCGCTTGCACGCGGAGTGCTGGCGGCCGGCGGTGCGCTCGACTGAGCCGCGCCTGCCTGCGCGCCATTGGCGCGCTTCTTCAGCGGCGCGAGCGACGCGACAATCTGCTGCGCCTGTTTGAGGTCGCCCGCCTGCGCATCGTACGGCCCGCGGGGCATATAAGGCAACTGCTCCTCGATCGCCTGAATCCGGTTGCCCGGGCTGGGATGATCCGACAGGAAGCGCGCCACCAGCGAGTTCTGACTGCCGCCCTGGGCTTCCAGCTTTTCGAAGAAGCGCGCGAGCTCGATGGGGTTATAACCGGCCTTGGCCATGGTGTAGGCGCCGAGCAGATCCGCTTCGCTCTCCATGCCGCGCGAGAAGCTCAGCAGCATGGAGTTCGCGCCCAGACCGATGCCGAGTTGCGCCAGCGCGCCGCTCAGCCCGCCGCCGCGGCTGGCCGCGCCGCCCATCAGGATGGCGCCCAACTGCAGGAACTGCGATTTCGTCGCCTGGTGCGTGCCGTGGCGCAGCACCACGTGCGACAACTCATGCGCCAGCACGCCGGCAAGCTGCGCCTCGTTTTCCGCCGCTTTGATCAGCCCGGTGTGAATGTACATCGGCCCGCCCGGCAGGGCGAAGGCGTTGATACTGTCCTCCTGAACCACCTTGAAGTAGTACGGGTAGTCGTCCAGTTGCCCCTGATGCACGAGCCGCATGCCCACGCGGTTGACGTAGTCCGTCAGTTCCTTGTTGGGGACCACGTACATCTGCTTCTCGACCTGCTGCGCGTACTCGCGGCCGAGATCGATGTCCTGCTGCTTGCTGAACATGTTCCAGCCGGGCTTCGGCAGCTTCTTCTGGGACGCGGCGGACGCCAGCACAGCGCATGCCAGGACCAGCGCCAGCGACCTCTTCAACATCTTCGAATCCTCCGCTATTTATGAGCGCATCCGGTGCTCAATCGTGCTGTCATAATGTCAATATGACGCCCACAGAGAAAATATGGCACAATGGCACGTTCATTGCGTGGGATGACGCCCGGATCCACGTGCTTTCGCACGTTGTCAGCTATGGCAGCTCGGTCTTCGAAGGCGTACGTTGTTACGAAACGCTCGCCGGGCCGGCCATTTTTCGGCTGAAGGAACACACCCGCCGCCTTTTTGATTCCGCTAAGGTCTATCGGATTGACGTTCCCTTCTCGCAGGAGGAAGTGGCGCGCGCGCAGGTCGACCTGGTGAGGGTCAACCATCTTCGCTCCTGCTACATACGTCCTATTATCCTACGGGGCTACGGCACCATGGGAGTCCTGCCTTTCGGCAACCCCACGGAAGTCTACCTGGCGTGCTGGGACTGGGGCAAGTACCTCGGCGACGAAGCTCTCGCTCAGGGCGTCGACGTCTGCGTCTCTTCGTGGACCAGGATTGCGCCGAACACGCTGCCGGCGCTCGCGAAAGCGGGCGGCAATTACATGAACTCGCAGTTGATCCGCATGCAGGCGCACCTCGACGGCTACGCCGAGGCGATCGCGCTCGACGAGAGCGGACGCGTCAGCGAGGGTTCCGGCGAAAACATCTTCGTCGTCCGCGACGGCAAGCTCCATACGCCGCCGCTCGGCAACAGCGTTCTGCCGGGCATCACGCGCGACTCCGTCGTGACGCTGGCGCGCGAAATGGGCCTGCCGGTCGTGGAAGTGCCGATCCCACGCGAGATGCTCTACATCGCCGACGAGATCTTCTTTACGGGCACGGCCGCGGAGTTGACGCCGATCCGCAGCGTGGACAAGATTCAGGTGGGCGCCGGCCGCCGCGGGCCGATCACCGAACGACTCCAGAAGGCCTTCTTCGACATCGTTTCCGGACGGACCGAAGACCGCCACGGCTGGCTGACGCCCGTGCCCGCGCCGGAAGCCGCGCGCGTTTAGGGAGCGAGAGGAATTGTCTCGGGGCGAACGGGATTACGGCGGACACCAGATAAGGTGGGCCGTTGCAGGGGAGCGGCGGCGTGAGGTCAAACAAAGACCGGGCCGCCGCACCGCTCCCAAATTCTCAACCTCCCCCGAGATTTAGAAAGCATGGAGCGGTACAGCGGCCCGGACCTTCACACTGTAGCGGCTCGGAAGCGTTTTAGGGAAGAGGCGCCAGAGGTTTGACACGCGATTTCGACAGGTCGATGTCTTTGCGTATCAGGCAGTTGCGCACCGCTTCTTGTGAGTAAGCTGTGTATAAAACGGAGATACTATGAAATGTTCCGGTTTTGACGCCACGACGGGCGCGTATATCGAGCTCACCGGCGGCGCAAAGATCGATAGCGTGAAGCAGTTGCCGTCCGCGCCCGCGGAAGGCACCTACCTCGCGCCCGGCCTGATCGATGTTCAGGTCAACGGCTATGCCGGCGTGGACTTCTGCGATCCGCACGCATCGCTCGAAGCGATCGACCACGCGATTGAAGTGCTCCACAGCAAGGGCGTGACCCGCTTCTTCCCCACGGTCATTACGAACAGTGAAGAAGAGATTGTGGGCGCGCTGGCCAATATCGCCAAAGCGAAGCGTGAGCTGAAACGCGGCGCCTCCATCGAAGGAATCCACGTCGAAGGTCCGCACATCTCGCCCGACGACGGCCCGCGCGGCGCGCATCCGAAGTCCCGCGTTCGTCCGCCGTCGATTGAAGAGTTCGAGCGCTGGCAGAAGGCCGCTCAGGGCCTGGTCAAGCTCATCACCCTGTCGCCCGAGTGGCCCCAGACGCCCGACTATATCAAGCACATCGTCAGCCGCGGCGTGACGGCCTCCATCGGCCACCAGCACCCGACCGAAGAGCAGCTCGCGGCCGCCGTCGATGCCGGCGCGACGCTGTCGACGCACCTCGGCAACGGTGCCGACAAGGTCCTGCCGCGCCATCCGAACTATCTGTGGCAGCAGCTCGCCGAGGATCGTCTGACGTCGTCCCTGATCGCCGACGGCGTGCACCTGGAGGACATGTTCCTCAAGGTCGCCGTGCGGGCCAAGACGCCGGCGCGCGTCGTGCTCATCACCGACGCCGCCATGCCGACTGGCTGCAAGCCCGGCGACTACATGCTGGGCGAAGTGGAAGTGACGCTGCACGCCGCGACCGCGACCCGGCCGCCGCGCATCACCCTCAAGGGCGGCGAACGTCTGGCGGCGAGCGCCCTGTCGATGGACCGCGCCGTGGGCCACATGATGCGGATCACCGGCGTCAGTCTGCCGGAAGCCATTCGCATGGGCACCGTCAACCCCGCTCATGTGACGAACATCGAAGGCCGCAAGAACGGCCTGCAGGCTGGCGATCGCAACGACCTGATCGAGTTCAGCTTTGACAAGGCCACCAAGACGCTCACCATCCTGCGCACCATCGTGGGCGGCGAAGTCGTTTACACGAAGGCGTAGTCTCCGCGAACGCACTGCTTAAAACGAAGGAGCGGTCCGGCATATCCGCCGGGCCGCTCCTTTTTTTCTTTCCAGCGCAGAGTGAGTTTGGACGCCGCAGGAAGTTTACGGGATCTGCCTGGGCCTTTCTTCTCGCGTGGTGTGCGACAAACTACTCAGGAAAGAGCTTACTTCGCGCTGGCTCCGCCGGTGCTCCGCACGAGCTTCCCGTCCTTGAAATTCAACTCCAGCGTGACCTTGTCTTTGGTGGCGTTCTTGTAGCGCCAGTTCTCCGTGCCGGTCGACGGATGCGATTCAATCTCGTCCGGTGGACCGTAATGGATGTACGCTTTGCCCCGGCCGGTATCCTCGCCGCCGAAGCGTTTTGCCGCATATGCCTTGCGCCGTTGCAACTCAGTTTCCTTGGCCGCTGCCTCCTGGCGCATGGCGTCGGCCTTCGCCTGCATGCGGCTTTCCTCGCGCTTTGCCCACTGGGCCTCGGTCTGGGCAAGCTGCTTTTCGCGCGCGGCGGCCGTCGCCTGCCTGCGGCCTTCCTCGCGCTCTGCCCACTGGGCCTCGGTCTGGGCAAGCTGCTTTTCGCGCGCCGCGGCCTCCGCCTGCATGCGGCTTTCCTCGCGCTCTGCCCACTGGGCCTCGGTCTGGGCAAGCTGCTTTTCGCGCGCCGCGGCCTTCGCCTCCAGCGCCTCGGCGTCGGCCGCCGCGTGCGCTTCCCGCGCCGCTTCTTTCCGCTCCATATTGGCCTGCAGGCGGGCGGCGAGCTTGGCCTCCACGGCGGCTTGTTCCTTCTCGGTCAGCTCCTGCGGAGGATCCGGCGGCTCCGGCGCCACCAGCGGTACCGGTGCCGCGTGCAGCGCCGGGGGTGCGCCGGGCGCAGCCGGAGCGATCATGGCCACCGGAGGAGCGGGGGGCGTGTCCAGCAACTGGAAGTTGGTTTCGATGGTCGCCGCCACGGGAACGGCCTTGCCATCCTTCCGGCCCGGCTCGAACTTCCAGGCGCGGACCGCTTCGACGGCCTTCTGGTCGAGCCCCTGGTCGAGGCTCTTCATCACGCGGACGTCGGTCACGCGCCCTTCCGGCGAGATGATGACCGCCAGCACAGACTGCCCTTGCACGTGCGCGGCGCGGGCCTGCGGCGTGTACGCGGGTTCAACGCGGTAAATGGGACGGGGCGCCGTGACGCCATCTTCAAGCCGGTAGATTTGCTGCGCGGTGACGGGAGCAGCGGGGGCTGTTGGCGGCGTTGGCGGCGCGGGCGGCGGCGTCTGCGCCAGCAACGCCACGGAGATCCCGAATACCAGGACGAAGGCGAGCGCCGGTGCAACGGCGATCCGGTCCGGATCGGGGCGATTCAACAGGCGCCGGATGCGCAGCGCCAGACGGCCGCCGGTAGCGGCCAAAGCGGGTTCCATACGAAGTTCCTCCAGTCGTAAAAGTGCCTTGGAATAAAGGACCTCATCGCGGCACAGCGCCACGGCGAAGTCGTCGCAACAGAGTTCTCGTTCTTCCCGCATGCGTGCGCTGACCCACCACACCAAGGGGTGATAGAAGAGCACGCATTCGGCCGCGGTCTGCAACAGATTGACAAGGAAATCGCGGCGCACGACATGCGCCAGCTCGTGCGCGAGCAGCGCCTCGATCTCGGCCCCGGTCAGGCGTCCCAGCGCCGCCGCGGGCAGCACGACCACCGGTTTCAACCACCCGAAGACCAGCGCCGAAGCGACGCGCGCCGAGACGCGGAAGCGCACGCCCGTAGCGCCGACGCGCGCGGCCAGCGACACAGCCGCGGCTTCCAGTTTTCCGTCGAGCGGTTGGAAATCATGCGTCACCACCCCGCGCGCCCGCCACCACGACAGCACGCTGCGCAGCATCAGCAGCAGGGCTCCCGCGAGCCACAGCCAGGCGAGCCATGGGGCGTTCGCTTCCAGCCAGCCGGCGGACGCGGCGCCCGCAACCGGCAACGCCGTGGGCAGCACGACGCCGCGCGGCGCGTTTCCGGCGGCCATGGATGGCGACAGGTAGAAGAACGTCGCGACCGGCGCGGCGCACATCAGCGCCAGAGCCGCGGCGCAAGCGTTGTAACGCGCGTTCGGCGTGCGCAATACGCGCAGCAGGAGGAACAGAACGGCGGCAAGCACGACGCCTTGCCACAGGAAATGAACCAGGATCCGGGCAATCAGAAAGCTCATGCCGACGCTCCTTTCTCGCGCTGTTCCAGCAACTGCCGGATCTCTTCCAGTTCCTGCCGCGACGCGGGACGCTCTTCGAGCGCCTGCAGCACGAGTTGCGTGGCGCTGCCGCCGAAGACGCGGTCCACCAGGTCGCGCACCATCTGGCGCTGCGCCCGTTCGCGCTGCAAAGCGGGTGTGTAGATGTGGGCCCGGCCATCGCCTTCCTGGCGCCGCACCAGGCGCTTCTCGGCCATGATCTGCATGAGCTTCAGGGTGGTGGTGTAGCCGGCGGCGCTAGGGCCGTGGAGCGTCTCATGCACCTGGCGTACGGTGCCGGCTCCAAGGTCCCACAGGACGTTCAGGATTTCAGTCTCGGCGGGTGTCGGTTTCGGGAGTGCTGTGCTCACAAACCGACTCTATTACGAATCGATTCGTAGTGTCAACGAAAATCTTCGTAGTCAGATGACACGAGCGGCCGATGCGGTGTCGAGGAACAACTCGCTCTGGGCGGCGCGGATAACCAACTGGGCGGGAAATTGCCGCGGATCGTATGGGTCCGTCACGGCGTGCCCGATTGCTTCGGCCTTGTCCGCACCGGTTGCGAGGACAATTAACCGCCGGGCGCTCAGCAGGATCCGCGGCAGCATGGTGATGCGCGTCTGGCCGAGTTTGGCGACGGGCAACGCCGCCACCAGGCCGTCCATATCGTCGATCGCCGGCTCACCCGGAAACAGGCTGGCGGTGTGGCAGTCCACTCCGACGCCGCACTGGATCGCGTCGAAACGCGGCCGGTCCCCGGGCCTCAACGCGAAATACGAAGAGATTTCGCTCGTGTAAAGTTCCACGGCTTCCGCGGGCGGCTTCTCCGCCTGAATCCGGTGGACGTTCGTTTCCGGCACGGCGGCCGGCGTCAGCAGGTGCGCTTCGCAGAGTGTGAAGTTGCTCTGCGGATCTCCCGGCGGCACCGGGCGTTCGTCGACGAAAAAGACGTGGATGCGCGACCAGTTGAGATCGCCGTCGGCCGCCAGCCGGTCCATCAGCAGGCCGGGTGTTTTGCCGCCGCTAACGGCGAGCGTGGCGGAACCGCGCTCCGCGATGGCGTCTTTCAAAATGCCCGCGAGAACCGAGGCGCACGAAGTGGCAGCTTCTTCGGGACCGGGCGCGATCGAACTTCGAATGCTCATCTTCTTCTGTCAGATTCGGGCAGACCGTTCCTGACCAACCCTAGGAGGCGGCGGATGAGTCCGCTTCTTCGGCAACCGAAAAATAACTGGCGTCCGGGTGGTGGAAAACCAGGGCGCTGACGGAAGCCTCGGGATCCATCATAAAACCATCCGTCAGGTGAACGCCGATCTCTTCGGGACGCAGCAGGTCGAAGACGCCCTGCTGATCTTCGAGCCGCGGGCACGCCGGATAGCCGAAGCTGTAGCGCTTACCCCGGTAGCGCGACGTGAAGCGGTCCTTCATCGTCGTGGCTGGCGGATCCGGGAAGCCCCAGTCTTCGCGGATGCGCCGGTGCAGCCATTCGGCGCAACCCTCGGCGGTTTCAAGCGCCAGCGCCTGCGAGCAATGCGCCAGGAAGAACTCGCCGCGCGCCTTGGCGTCCTCGGAAAACGCGCGCACGCCTTCGCCCGCCGTGACGGCAAACAGCGCGACGTGATCCCGCTGGCCGTTGTCGGCCGGATCGAGTACGTAGTCGCTCAAGCACAGCCCGTTCTCACGCGCCTGGCGGCCGAAGTCGAACGTGTGCACCGGCGCTTCCCCGCCCGGCGCAAACAGATGTACGGCATTGCCCTCGCGCTCGGCTTCGAAGAAACGCCACACGGCGCGCACCTTCATGAATTCCGCTACGCGCCGCTTCACGTCGTCGACGTTGTGGAGCAATTCAAGCGCCCGTTCATTGCGCTCGTGCACGTCCTTTTCGAAGTTGCCTTTGTAACCGAGGTGCCGGCCATAGAGCATATACGGATTGATGTAGCTCCAGACCTCCTGGAGATTGGGCACCAGACGCACGCGGCGATCGGTGTAAGGAACCGGCGGGATGGGCAACTCCGCGCGCACCTTCGCGCTGCGTTTCTCACTGTGCGGCACGGGCGTCTCGGCGGCCACTGCCGGAGCGGGCGCCGGTGCTGAGAACAGGTGGCTGGCGAGCGCGGCTTCCCTGCCCTCCGGATCCATGATTTCATTCATCACGCGCAGCCCCGTCATCGCGTCTTTGGCGTAAAACGTCGGCGCGCCATACGCCGGCGCGATGCGGCTCGTCGTGAACTTCTCGGACAAAGCCGCGCCGCCCACCAGCAGCGGCGCGTGGATGCCCGCGTTTTTGAAATCTTCGCCGGCGATGACCATCTGCTGGGCGCTCTTGACCAGCAGGCCGGACAGGCCGATGGCGTCGGGCTGGTGCTCGCGGCAGGCCTGAATCAGCGTCTCCGAAGGCACTTTGATGCCGAGGTTCACCACGGTGTAGCCGTTGTTCGACAGGATGATCTCGACCAGGTTCTTGCCGATGTCGTGCACGTCGCCCTTCACCGTGGCGAGCACGATCTTGCCGCGCGTGGCCGCGTCCGACTTCGCCATGAACTGCTCCAGATGCGTGACCGCGGCTTTCATCGCCTCCGCCGATTGCAGCACCTCAGCGACAATCAGTTCGTTGTTATTGAAGAGCCGGCCAACCTCGGCCATGCCCGCCATCAACGGTCCGTTGATGATGTCGAGCGGCGCAGTGCCTTCCGCGCGCTTGCGGTCGAGATCGGCGATCAGTCCGTCCTTCGACCCTTCGACGATGTAGTTGGCCAGACGCTCGTCGAGCGGCAGGCTCTCCTTAGGCGCCTTGACCTTTTGAGCCGCCGTCCGGAAATGCTCAGTGATGGCGGCGATGTTGAATTGATTGATCGCGGCGCGCTCTTCCTTCGACTGCTCGCGCCAGTCCTGCGGCGCGTTCGCGAGCAGGTCACGCTGCGGATGGCCCGCGGCGATGTCGGCGGGCGACGTATTGAAAAGCAGATTTTCGGCCAGACGCCGTTCTTCGAGCGGGATCGCGGCGAAGCGCTCCAGCTTCTCGGCATTGACGATGGCGAGGTCCAGGCCCGCTTTTGTCGCGTAATATAGGAAGACCGAATTCACTACCTCGCGCGCCGCGGCGGGCAATCCGAAGCTGACGTTGGAGACGCCCAGGATGGTCTTGACGCCAGGGATGGCGTCCTTGATCAGGCGGATCGCTTCGATGGTCTCGACTGGTCCACCGATGTAGTTTTCGTCGCCGGTGGCGCACGGAAAAACGAGCGTGTCGATCAGCAGATCCGTCACCGGGATCCCGTATTTCTTCGTCAGCAGTTCGACCGAGCGCTGGGCGACGGCGAGCTTGCGTTCGCGCGTGAAGGCCTGCGCCTGCACGGGATCTTCGTCGATCGTGCCGACCACCAGCGCGGCGCCATACGCCGCGGCGAGCGGGCAGATCTTCGCGAACTTCTCCTCGCCGTCTTCCAAGTTGACCGAGTTGATGATCGCCTTGCCCTGCGAGTAGGTGAGCGCCAGTTCGACGGCTTGGGCGTCCGTCGTGTCGATCATGATCGGCGCTTTAATCTTGCGGATCAACAACTCGTAGAAGGGCGGAATGTCCTTCAGCTCGTCACGCTCGCTCGATTGCAGACAGACGTCGACCACCTGCGCGCCGTTGCGCACCTGGCGGCGGGCGATCTCGGTCGCTTCCTCGAACTTCTCTTCGGCGATCAGCCGCTTGAACAGCCGCGAGCCGATCACGTTCGTCCGTTCGCCGACCAGCAGCGGCCGGTTGGCCTCTTCTGCCTCCACCAGCTCGATGCCCGAGAAGTATGTGCGCAGCGGGGCGCCGGGTGCGACGCGCGGCTGCTTGCCCGCCACCATCTGCGCGATGGCGCGAATGTGGTCGGGCGTGGTGCCGCAGCAGCCGCCGACGATGTTCAGCCAGCCGTGGTCCGCAAACTTCTCAAGCTGCGCGGCCAGCGACGTGGGCGTTTCCAGGTACTTACCGTCTTCGTTCGGCAACCCGGCGTTGGGATAGCACGAGACGCGCGTCGACGCCATTTCGTGCAGCGACCGGATATGGTCGGTCATGAACTCGGGCCCGGTGCCGCAGTTCAGCCCGATGGAGAGCAGATGCGCGTGCTCGACGGAGACGTAAAGCGCGTCCGCCGTCTGGCCCGCGAGCATGGTCCCCATCGGCTCGACCGTGCCGGAAACCATCACCGGCAGGCGGCGGCCGAGTTCGCCGCCCAGCCGTCCGATGGCGAGCAGCGCCGCCTTGATGTTGCGCGTGTCCTGGCAGGTCTCCACCAGCAGCACGTCCGCGCCGCCCTCGACAAGTCCCCGCGCCTGCACGTAGAAGCTCTGCGTCAGATCCTCAAATGTGACGCCGCCGGTGACCGTGATGGCCTTCGTTGTCGGTCCCATCGAACCGGCCACGAAGCGCGGACGGCCGGACGTCGAGTATTCCGCCGCGGCCTGGCGCGCCAACTCCGCCGCGGTCCGGTTGAGCACGGCGGCGTCATCGGCCAAACCGTATTCGCGCAGCACGAGCGGCGTCGCGCCGAAGGAGTCGGTTTCGACCATGTCGGCACCGGCTTCGAAATACGCCTTGTGCACGCCGAGGACGACGTCGGGTCGCGTGCGGACCAGGTTCTCGTTGCAGCCTTCCAGCGCCGCTCCGCCGAAGTCCGCGGCCTTCAGCGCAGCCCGCTGCAGCATGGTGCCCATGGCGCCGTCGAGCACGACAATGCGCGCGTTCAACGCGTCGAAAAGGGCCTGCTGACGCTCTTCCCAGTTCTTCATGTTGGAGTACTTTCATCGTAACGTACCGGCGGAACGAGGCCGGATGGCATGTCGCCGCGGACGCCGGAAGGCGGCGGTTTTCCGGCACGGAAAGTGCGCTCCAGGGGCTTGCCGCGAAACTGCCAAAACCGCGCACGTGCGCGGTTCTGGTTTGTAAGCTATTGATTTATCAGGGACGGTTTCTGGAAAACCGCGCATTTGCGCGGTTTTCGCTTTCACCCTTCGGGCGATATGACACAATAAGGCCGTTATGGCACAGGCAAAGAAGTCAGGCGGCGCGGAGACGTTTGAAGTCGAGTGCCCATGCTGCGGCGCGACATTGAAGATCGACACGCGGGTGCGGGCCGTTATCGATCACAAAGAAAAGCCGCAGCCGAAGACGCTCGAAGACCTGAATGCGGGCGTCGAGTTGCTGAAGGGCGCCAAGCAAGCGCGCGAAGAAGCGTTCCAAAAATCCGTCGAGGCGTTGAAGTCGTCCAAGAGCGTGCTCGACCGGAAGTTCGAGGAGCTGCTCAAGAAGGCCAAGTCGGACGACCCGGCTGCGCCGCCGCCCAAGCCGCTCGGGTTGGAATAACCGGAAAGCGGGGCGGCTCTCCAGAGGCGCGTGGGCCTTCCAGGGCCCGCTGTGCCCGGCAAATCTCTGTTCGCCGTTGCGAGCGAGCGGAAGCGCACACCGCGAGCGGATGTGGCTAATAAACGATACGCGCCACCCACGGCATAAACAACGAGATGCCACCGCTCCCTCACGGTCGCGGCTCCGTTTCAAGTTCGCGGCTCCATTTGAGGATTAGGTTCTGTTTCAGGATTCGTGGCCCGGCGCGGCGAAGAGCCGGGCGCGAACGCGCTCGCGTTCCCGGTCCATCTGCTCGCCGGTGTAGCCGAACTGCAGCAGCATGTGCTCGCACATCGCCATGGCCACTTCGCCCTCGCCGGAAAACACGCCGTCCGCCCCGGCCAGACGCATTTTCGCGCTCTCGTCCAGGTACGAGGCCCGGGCGAACACCTGAATCTCCGCATTGAGACCCCGCGCGATGCGGATCATCTCCGCCGTTTCCGGCCCGCCCGGCGCGGTTAGAATCAGCGCCGCCGCCTGCCCGGTTCCAGCGCGCTCCAGGACCTCGCTCTGATTGGCGTCGCCATAGACCGCGTCGATCCCGGCTGCGCGCAGCCGGCGCACGGTATCGAGATTCAACTCGATAATGGTGGGCGCGATCTCGTGCTCTTTGAGCAGACGGGTGACCATCGCGCCGATGGGTCCGTAGCCGATCACCACGGCGCGCGGTCCCGCCTCCGGCGCGCCGGACGCTACCGTGGGACCGGCGCTGCCCCGGTTCAACAGACGCCACAACCGCGGATGAGCGTGCAGCCAGTTCTCGGCTGGTTGTGCGAGGCGGTAATAGAACGGGTTCAGACTGATCGAAACAATCGCGACCGTCACCAGGGCTTCGGCCGCGCCCGCCGGCAGCACGTCCAGCGGCTTCGCGGCGGCAGTCAGCAGGAAGGTGAATTCTCCGATCTGGGAAAGCGACAAACCCACACCCAGGGCGGTGCGGGAGCCGCAGCCGCGCACGATCAGGAAGGCGCACGCGGCCAGCGGCTTTACGAGCAAAACGATCGCCAGCGCGGAAAGCGCCAGCGCCGGCCGCTGCAGCAACTGGCCCGGATCGAACAGCATGCCGACCGAGACGAAGAACAACACCGCGAAGGCGTCGCGCATGGGCAGCGCTTCGGAAGCCGCGCGCAGGCCGAAGCCGGAACCGCCCACGACCATGCCGGCGAGAAACGATCCGAGCGCCATGGAAGCGCCGAAGCCATAGTCTGCCGCGACCGCAATGTCCAGCGCGAGGACGAGCACGCTGAGCGTGAAGAGTTCGCGCGAGTGCGTGCGGGCCACGCCGGTCAGGAAGCGCGGAATCAAGCGCCCGGCCACCATGAACGTCAAGGCGATGAAGACGGCCAGCTTGGCAATCGCGATAAACAGCGGCCCGGCGAGGTTCGCTTTCCCCTGTGCGGCGTGCCCGAAAACCGCCGGCAGCAGGATGACCACCAGGACGGCCAGCAGGTCTTCGACCACCAGCCAGCCGACCGAGATGCGGCCGGTGTTCTTTTGCAGGTCGCCGTGGTCCGCCAGCGCCCTGGTCAGAACAATCGTGCTGGCGAACGAGAGCGCCAGTCCAAAAAGGATGGAACCGGGCCAGTCCCATCCAAAGGCATGTCCCACGGCGGCGCCACAGGCGGCGGCGCAGCCGCTCGCCCAGAGCGCTCCGGGCCCGGCGATGCGCCGTACGGCCAGCAGGTCCTTCGGCTGAAAGTGCAGCCCGACGCCGAACAGCAGCAGGACCACACCGATATCGGCGAGCTGTCCGGCCTGCGCGCGGTCGGCGACAAAGCCGGGCGTGCGCGGGCCGATGGCGAAACCGGCAATCAAATAACCGACGATGGGCGACAGGTTGATGCGTTGGGCAAGGTAGCCGAGAACGAGAGCCGCGGTCAACCCGCCGGTGAGCGTCAGGATGAGTTCGGAGTGGTGCACGAACACCTCCCGTGGTTTTCTTCGAAGCCGTCCGCGAACGGGCGCGCGCCTTTCCGCGGACGGCCGATGCGATGCCTTCCGGCGGCGCTATTTCTCAAGTTTCACATGCGCCAGCCAGAGCAATCCGAAGACGGCGCCCGTGATGGCAAAGAGCTTCAGCGACACCATGACGGTTTCCCGCGGCGTCATTTTCTTGGGCGTGTAATCGAGTTCGGGGGCGACGTCGATCACCGGCATTTGCGGTTTCCGGGCGGCTGGCGAGTTGGCCGGAGCGCCGGCGGGGGTGCGTTCTACTTTGGTTTCAACCATGATTGTTTCTCCTGACTGGATAGCTGCGGACGGCAATCGCGTCCCGTGCGGCATTGCACACCGGTAGCGCGATCGCGATTCGCCCCGCGGACGTGACGCGCGATGCGTACGCCGCGCTGGGCGGCGGCTGGATTTTCAGGAGAAACTAGGTGGCGCGCGGCCGGCATGGACGCCCGCGAACGACGAACCGCGGACGGGGCTGAACGCCAGAGCGGGACCGGCTTCCCACGCCGGACGGAGCGCCAGGCTGGGACGCGGCACAACCCACAGCGGAGCGCCGCCGGCCGGCCGCGCATGGTGCGCGCGGGCGGTCCGCGATAACTGGCTGGAAGCCGGAGCCTGCGCCGGCAGGAGTCCCGAGATGGAAGGGCCCGCCGTCCCGGCCGCGGGCGCCGTAAAGCTCGCGACGGCCACCGCGACAAGACACAGCGCCAGCACCAGGAGTGCTGTGAACCGCAACGCTTTGTGACGTGCTGGCATGCCGCTCTTACCAGGATATCAGGCCCGGGGAATCCTCCTCTTTTTAGATGCGGCGGGACGTCCAACCGGCCCACGCTAGACTAGGAAAAGTGGAAGAGCGGGTTTCGACAAAAGCCTATGACCGGCGTCTGGTAGGACGTCTTCTCGCCCTGGCTTTGCCCTGGTGGCGGCCGGTGCTCGTGTCCGTACTCTGCCTGATGCTCGGGTCGTTGCTCCAGGTGGTGACGCCGCTGCTGACGCGCATCGCCGTCGACCGCTACATCGCTCCGACCGGCAAGCCGAGCGCGCCGTGGTTCGAACAATACCTCGCCACGGGGCGTGAGCAGGGTCTGGCGCAGATCGCGTTGATCTATCTCGCCGCCATTGTGCTGGGCCTGATCGCCGACTTCAGCCAGCAGTACCTGATGCAGCGCACGGGCCAGCACGCCATGTTCGAGCTGCGCCGGCGCGTCATGGCGCACCTGCAGCAACTCGACATCGCCTTCTACGACCGCTCGCCCGTCGGCCGTCTGGTAACGCGCGTCACCACGGACGCCGACGCGCTGAACGAACTCTTCACCTCGGGGCTGGTCACGGTCTTCGGCGATGTGCTGGTGCTGGTGTTTGTCTTCGCCGCGATGTTCCGCCTGAGCGTCGGGCTGACGTTCGTCATGCTGGCCGTGATGCCGCTCGTCTTTGGCGTCACCATCCTGTTCCGGCGCGCCGTCACCGCCGGCAACCGCCGCATTCGTGTGGCCGTGGCGCGCATCAACGCCTTCCTGCAAGAACATCTGACGGGCATCACCGTGCTGCAACTTTTCAACCGCGAGCAGCGCGCCGCGGCGGATTTCGAAAAGGTGAACCGCGAGCACATGGACGCCTACAAGGAGACGGTGATCGCCTACGGCTGGTTCTACCCGGCGGTCGAGTTCCTCTCGATCCTCGCCGTGGCGTCGATCCTCGCGCGCGGCGGCTGGCAGGTGCGCTACGGCACGCTGTCCATCGGCATCCTCGTGGCGTTTTTCCAATACGCCTCGCGCATCTTCCGCCCGATCCAGGATCTCAGCGAGAAATACAACGTGCTGCAAGGCGCGCTCGCCGCGGCGGAACGCATCTTCGGCCTGCTCGACGAACCCGTGCATATCGCCGCGCCGGCGCACCCGAAACCGTTCCCCACGGCGCCGGCGGCGATCGAATTCGATCACGTCTGGTTCGCCTACAAGGACGAAGAGTGGGTATTGCAGGACATCACGCTGCGCATCGAGCCGGGCGAGACGGTCGCCGTCGTCGGCCACACGGGCGCGGGCAAGACGACGATCACGAATCTGCTGCTGCGCTTCTACGACGTGCAGCGCGGGGCCATTCGCATCGGCGGCATCGATATCCGGGAATTCGATCCGCGCGAGTTGCGGCGGCAATTCGGCATCGTGTTGCAGGACCCGCACCTGTTCACCGGCACGCTCGCCGACAACATTCGCCTCGGCGATGCGGATATCTCCGACGACGCCCTGCGCACGGCGGCCGGACAGGTGAATCTGCTGGACTTCATCGACAGCCTGCCCGAAGGTCTGGAACACAAAGTCCGCGAGCGCGGCGCAGGCTTGTCCACGGGACAGAAACAACTCATCAGCTTCGCCCGCGCGCTGGCGCGCCAGCCGCGCTACCTGATTCTCGATGAAGCGACGTCGAGCGTGGATACCGAGACCGAGTTCAAAGTACGCGATGCCTTGGACCGCATGGTCGAAGGACGCACGTCGATCGTGATTGCGCACCGGCTCTCCACGATCCAGCGCGCCGGGCGCATCGTTGTGATGCACAAAGCGCGCTTGCGCGAGAGCGGCACGCACCAGGAACTGCTCGCGGCGCGCGGCATCTACTGGAAGCTGTACCTGCTCCAATACAAAGATCAGGAAGTGCGCGTGCGCTGACGAAACTCACTTCTTCTTGAAGTGCATGTCCAAAAACTGCAGGTAGACGTCCCAATCCGCGGGCAGGATGCCATGCCCTCCCGAGTGCATCGTGTAGCCGAGGGTGTGCAGGATGGGCTCGCCCGCCGCCGGCCACTGATCGGTGCCGAGATCCTGTTTGCCGAGCAGCCGGTAGATGGGCCCGGCGGCCACCGCGGCGAGGAACTCGCCTTTCGGGTCGGCCCAACGGTCCTGGTCGCCGCTTTGCACCAGCAGCGGACGCGGCGCAATCAGCGCGAGCAGCAGGTTGGCGTCCACCGGCAGTTGGCCGACACGATCGCCATATTTCAGATAGTTCTCCGAGAACCAGTAGGGGAAGACGCGGTTCAGGTGCTTCACCGTCTCGCCGTAGTTGCGCCGGCTCAGCGCCGCGCCGCCTTCGCCCGAACAGCTCTCGATCACCACAGCAAAACGCGGGTCCGTCGCGCCCGCCCACAGCACCGTCTTGCCCAGCCGCGAGAGACCCAGCAGCGCAACACGTTTGGCGTCGACGCCCTTGTCCGTTTCGAGGTAATCCAGCGCGCGGCTCAGGCCCCAGGCCCACGCGCCAATCGCGCCCCACTCATCCGCGGCCGGTTTGTCCTGGCCGGGTTTGAGGAACGCTCCGCGCACGCCGAGCTTCATCCCGCCGTTGAAATCGGGTTCGATGTCGCCGTAATAAACCGACGCCACGCCGAAGCCGTGAGCGAGAATCCGCTCGACGTCGAGCGCGCCGTGCGGCCCCGCGGCAGGCGCCGGGACGCGTTGGCCCTGGCGATCCCACATCTCGCCGCGCTTCAGACCCGGATCGTTGATCGTTGTTGAATTCGGCTCGAAGTTGATGCACAGCAGGACAGGCACTTTGCCTTTCGCGCCAGCCGGCAGATACAGAGCCAAGTCCATCTTCGGCCCCGCCTCCCGGCCAGTGAAGAGCACGGTGACCTGCCGCCGGAGCGCCTTGCCGTCGAACGCGGGAGTGCCTTTGTCGAAGACGTCGAAGCGCAGCACCTTCGGGCGCGCGGGCGAACGGCCTTGCATGTTCTCTTCGAAGAGCCGCAGGATTTCCGGCCGCCGCTGCTTGTACCACGTGGCGGCGTCGCGGACCGGCTTGCCGCCGGCGAGCGTCAGCGGATCGGGCAGCGTGTACGCGCCTACCTGCGCTTCGTCATAGTTGACCGGGATGGGCCACGGCAGCTCGTCACCGCGATTGCGCGTACGCGGGTCGTTGAATAGCGCCTTCGCGTCTTCGGGCTTGCTGGCTTGCAGGAAGTCGGCCCAGATCAGGAACCACGCCCACTTCGGCTGCGCCTTGAGGACCTCGAGGCTGGGCACGCGGCCGATCTCGCCAAGCGCGACCGGCTTGCCCTTGGCGAGCGCCAGCAGATCGTCATAGTGGCTCGGCAGGAACTCGCCGTAGATGTCGCTGGAAAGCACGTCGGCAACATCTGCGCCGGGGTAGTAGTCGGCGTACGGCCCGGCGTTCTTGCCGTTCGGCGCGTTCGCGTTCCAGACCCAGATCAGATTGTTGAGGTGATGGTAATGCACCATGCGGTCGTAGGTCATGCGGTAGAGCGCCTGGAAGCCGCGCTCGCCCGGCCGCCCGCCCCACCAGAACCAGTCGCCGTTCGCTTCGTGGTACGGCCGCCAGAGCACGGGGACTTTCGCCTCCTGCAGCCGCTGGAGATACGGCGCGATCGTGTCGATCTGCGCCATCCAGCGTTTGTTGAGGTTCGTGCCGGGCGTGATCAGTTCGCTCCACTCGAAGTCGGTGAGCTTGTTCTGCACGCTCTCTTTCCAACCGTTCGGCTCATTGTCCACGGGCCGGACGACATGCCACATGAGCGTGATGATGGAGCCCGCCTTGTATTGGCGCTGTGCCTCCGCGATCATCGCGTCGCGGCCCGTAATGGCGTCCTTGCCTTCGGCGGCAAAGCCGAAGTCCGAGCCCCAGACGGCCGGGTACTTGCCGACGGCCGCAGCGGTCGCGTCGCTGTGTTGCGAGAGATGGTTCGGATAGTTGTGCTGCCCCGAGAGGATCGCGTTACCCGAAACGGCGCACAGCATCTCCAGCAGCGCCCGCGCCTCCGGCGTGGCGTCCGGATTCACCGGCACGCAGGGAGCGCCCGGTTTTGTTTGGGAGAAGACGAGTTGTGCGGCGGAAAGTGCCAGAACTGGCAGGAAAGCAGACCAGCGCGAAGCTGACATGTCCAGACCATATCACACGCGCGTTTGGCCGGGACCGGCATGGCGGGCCTTTGCGAGCCGCGCCATGCCCGCGGGCCGTTACCAGCGGCCGATTTCGTGCCGGTTATACGCTTCGCGCATGTTGCGCAGTTGCGTCACGTCGCGCCACAGCGCGTCGCGCTCGCGCCCGTTCAAATGGTTATCGTCGATGGTCTTCTGAATCGCGCCGATCGCGTCGTCGAGCTTACCCTTATCGAAATCGCCGTGCTGCCAGCGCTCGGCAAATTCGCGCAAGTGCTTTTCGGCATGGTCGAGGCGGTCGCGGTCGCCGCCGGACAGGCGCCACACCGAATAGCCGCGACTCAAATCGTCATGGACGCGATCAATCAACGCCGAGACCCGCTCGGGTCTCCACTGCCCGCCGTGGCGGCCCCACTGGGCCGAGGCAGTCACTCCGAAAGTCAGGATGGCCGTGGCGGCCAAAACAATACGTAACAGGTTCCGCAATGCGGTGTTCCCTCCTGCCCATTACGATAGCTCCGGGGGTGCGGAAACGCCGCCGCACTGACCGCAAGATAGTGCTCGCGCCGCGCAGCCGGGATGCAGGTGATAGGATTCTGCTGACAGTCTGGCGGCCGGTGGCCGCGGAGGTTCCCCAGTGCGTCTTTCCCTTTGGCTTGCTTTGGCTTTGGCATCCACCGCCGCGGCGCTTGGCGCGGACGATCCGGCTACCGTGCGCGCGGGCAGCGTCACCGCGTCCATTCCCCTGCCCGCACTGGGCAGCTATGGCGCGGGCGGGCTCGCCGAATTCAAAACGCCGGGCAAGCCGGTCACCGTTACCGTCGAGCTCGGCAATTCGGGGAACGTCGAAATTCGCGGCGCCGTGCGGCTGAAAGTGATCGACGAGTGGACCGCCGAACCGGCGTCGCGTCCGTTCACTTTGCCAGCGCACGGGTCTGCTGAAGCGGAGTTCCGCGTGCAGTTCGGGCCCGGCACCTTCAACGCGCACTATCCCATTCACGCCTTCGTCGAATTCGAAGAGGCGGGACAGAAGCTCATCGCGCATCCGATCCGCATCCTGCAAATCCAGCGTCCCGATCCGCCGCTCGCCGCATCGCCCGTAGTATGGAAGCCGTTCCCTGTCTCGGCCAACGGGTCGCTCGCGTTGTGGCGGCTGCCGATTCACCGCGAGCACGTCAAAGTGGAGCAGATCGCCGGTCCCGGAACGCAGCCCGGCACGGTGTATGAGACGCAGCCCACGGTAAACTTCCAGGCGCACGAGACCCATGGACGCGAGATGGAAGCCATCCGCATGACGCTCGGCCCGCGCACTCCGTCGCTGCGAGAAAGCGTGAGCGCCGCCGCGACGGAGTTCCCGCTGCAACTGCCCGCAACGGGCCCGATCCAACTGCGCTTCTCGCCGATCGCTTCCGGAGCGGCGGCCGGAAGCGCGGCGCGAGTGCGCGTGACGACGAACTCCTCAACCCCAGCATCCGAACAGGCGGGCACAATCGTGTTTGAAACAAAACCGGAGCTGAATGCCTGGAACGAGGCCCATGTCGATCTGACGCAATTTGCCGGTCAGACGGTACGGTTGCAGTTCGAAGCCGAAGCCGCCAATGCCACGCGGGCGGGCAGCGTGAGCTGGGGCGAGCCCGTGCTGCTGACCGGCAACGTTCCTCCCGCGTCGCCCTTCCCTGCTCCCGCTGGCGCCACGCTGAAAGTCCTGGGCAAGGTGAATGGTACCGATGTGCGCTTCTGGCCAGGGCGGCGCGGCGTTCTGGACGCGACCATCGAGGTGGGCGGCCTGCTGTTCAACGGCCTTCGCGTGCGCGTTCTCGATGATGCCCTGGAAGATCCGCGCGCGACCAGTGAGCTATTGAAGGTGACGGACGAATCGGCTGACGGCGCGGTGCGGTTGCGGCATCATTTCCGTTCCTGGGCCGGCGAATTCGACCTGCTGGCGGAGCTGCATGTTGAAACGCGCGCCTTGCGCTGCAAGGTGTGGCTCGAAAACGAGCCCGCCGCCAAACCGTGGTTCAAGGTCTACCTGCAACAGGTCGCGCTCGGGCGCTGGAACGAGACGGCGCGGCGCGTCTATGCCGGCGTGGGCAACGTGATTGAGAACCCGCAAGCCTTTGCCATGGGCTTCGACGGACACAATCTGGCGTCCTCTTTTGTTGGCTTCGAGTTTCCCTCGGCGGCGATTGTGGAAGCGGTCGACACGCCGCCCGACCGCCTCAAGGTCGATCCGGCGAAAGGCATCTACACGCTCGACACGCCGCATACGCAGACCATCACGCTGATTCCCGCGGCGAATGTCTGGGAAGGCGTCAAAGTGTGGCGCGAAATGGACACCCGCAAGGCGTCCGATGGCGTACCGCAACTCGCCGGGCGCTTCGTCTTCGACATCTGGGGCGGGCGCTACGGCGAAAGCGCGCGGCAACTCGCGCAGGCCTTTCAATATGGCCTCACGAACGCCGCCGTGGTGTGGCACAACTGGCAGCGCTGGGGCTACGACTACCGTCTGCCCGACCTCTATCCGCCGAATCCCGACTACGGCACGCTCGACGAGTTCCGCGGGTTGGTGGACGTCTGCAAGCGCAACGGCGTGCTCTTCGCGCCACATGACAACTACATCGACTTCTACCCCGACGCCGAGGGCTTCAGCTACAAGAGTGTCGTCTTCACGCCTGAGGGCCAGCCGCAGAAGGCCTGGTTCCACTGGGCGCGCATGGCGCAAAGCTACCGCGCGCGGCCGGACCAGTTGCGCCCGCTGATCGAGCGCAATCTGAAGCTGATCCGCGACGGCTTCGCGCCGACCGCGTATTTCATCGACGTGTGGTCGTCGATCGCACCGTACGACTACTGGACCGACCAGGGCGAGTTCGTCGACCGCACGGCGACGCGCCGCGCCTGGGGCGAGGACTTCGCCTGGATCCGCAGCTATCTGGGCAACCATGCGCCGCAAATCTCGGAAGCCGGCCACGACCAGTTGATCGGCTGGCTCGACGGCGGGCAATGCAATCACCTGCGGGTGCAGGCGGGCGGGCCGGGCTTCACGCTGAACATCCAGGCCGGTGACGCCGAGCGCATCCCGTGGCTCGACGCGGCCTATCACGAGCGCTTCATCCTGCATGGCGCGGGCTATCCCGACCGCTACGCAGCGACGCTCGACGCGGCGGCGCACGGCATCTATAGCGACGACTACATCGCCACCGAAGTCCTCGACGGCCATCCCGGGATGGTCGCCGAACCGTTCAGCCGCGACGTCGTACGCAAGTACTGGCTGCTGACCGGCCTGATGCGGGCGCTCGCCGGGCGGCAGATCGAAGCCGTCGAATTCGCGGGTGGCGACATCCATCGCCAGCACGTGCGCTGGAGCGACGGAGCGGAGGTGTGGGTGAATCGCGGCGCGACGGAGTGGGCGGTCGCCGGCGGTCATACGCTGCCGCAATATGGTTTCTACGCGACGGCGCCGGGCGCCGACGGAAGCGCGGCCGAGGCGGCGATCGAACGCGACGGCGAGGGTGTGCGGGAATGGTCGCGGCAGGCTGCCGAATCGTACACGAATCTGCGCGGCCGGGGCGTGGGTTACCGAATGAAGGAGCAGACCGGTGGGACGGTGGTTACGCCGCTGCCCGAGAGCGGCCCGGGGACGATCACAATTCCAGGTATCGCCGCCAGCCGGGTCGCGCGCATTACCGCGCTGGACGGCGCGGGGCACGGCCTGAAGACTGTCCAGAGGATTGCCGGGAATGGGCCCCTATCGTTCCCGCACACAGCGGGAGCCTTTTCCTACCGGATTGAATTCGCCGCCGCAAGCGGCAGGTAGTTCCGGTCCCCGGGACTTTCTGCCGAAAACGTCTGAAAGATTCCGTCGCCGGTCCGATATGTAACTGTATGAGGCTCGCACGGAAGACGTCGAGGAACATATATTCCTTGTGCGTTTTTCTGCGCTCATGGGCATGGCCATCGGCGGGACGAAACGTTGCGGACCGCGCGTGACCAGCTTTTGCGCAAGCTGCCGCGGAGTCATGCCGCGGCTGTGGGCGTCTCTGTCCTGCGCCGGACGGGTGAGACAAGCCACATGGAATCAGCTATCGAGAGGACGCGGCTCCGAGCGGTCCGTGAGAGCAGGGCCCGCCTCTGAGGACAACCATGACGAGAATCCTGGTCGCCGACGACTCACCAACGGTTCTACAGATCGCCGAGGCAATCCTGAGCGATGCCGGTTACCAGGTGGCGACCTGCGCGACAGGCGCAGCGGCCGTCAAACTGATGCGGCACGAAGTCTTCGATCTGCTTCTCACCGACATCTACATGCCCGACAAAGACGGGCTGGAACTGATTCAGCAGGTCCGGCGGCGGCGTAGCCCAATGCCGGTTGTCGCCATGAGCGCCATGACAGGAACCCGCGACATGCTGGCTGTGGCGCGCGTGCTCGGCGCCTGGGAGACACTGCGCAAGCCATTCTCGAAACCGCAACTGCTCAGTGTTGTCGAGGCTGCGCTCGAAGCCGGGGTGCGGCACGCGACACCCGCCATCGCGACGCCGGCCGATGGCGCCTGGTAAGTGCCGACGTCGCCTGAATGCCCTTGCCGTTCCACAGTGCCGGGGGTGCGCCGCCAAACCCGGCTGGCGCGAGCATGAATATTCGGTACTGAGCATAATAATAAGCGCTGCCCGGCAGATCCCCGCTGTGCGTCACACATTCATATGGCATATGTTGACGACGGCGCCGCGCGCCTAATAACTTTCGATCGCAGTCCCTACAAATTAGATGACTGGAGACGCGACTCTGGCGGAATCCATTGCTCCTGACGGCCGGTAAACAGTGAATTCGAATTGAATCCGCCGCGCCCGGCAAGGGCCGCCGGCGGATCTTCGCCGTCGCGCACGGCTTACCCGCCGTATTACGCTACATCTGATTGATATAAAATCAGTTATTCCGTGGCGCCTGGTGCGTCACGCCGTACCTCGCGGCGCCCGCGACGGGCCATCCGGCGCCGGTGTGCCAAGCTCCCCCTGCGACGTGCGGCGCCTCGTCAGATGTCAGCATACTACGCTAAATAGACTTAGCTAAACCTATGTGTCACTTGGTACTAAGTCCCACTGACACCAACAAGAATTCTGCGCAATGCCTTGACTTTTCTTTTGCAACGGAAAACGGTCCGGCATACGATATGGCAGCGAGCGATTCTCGAGGTGGAGATGAACTCGCGACGAGGAGGAGGAGGAGCAGCTCAGAAACTCGCGGGCCCCGCCCTGTCCGTAAGTGAGGAGACGGATCCATGAGGGCGCGACGCGTGCGGGTATCTTCCCTTCGTTTTCAGTGTGGAGAGGAACTGGAAAGATGAGGAGTCTGCATGCATTTGCGAAAAATGCGACAGGTGTTATTGTGCCTGCTGGCCGCAGGCCTTCTATTCGCTCCCTCGGCCACAGCCGCTAGTGTGCTCTGGGACTGGAGCGTGAACATCGATGGGACGACCTTCAATCCGCCGGCGCTCCCCGGGTCAGTGAACGCCGCTGGATTTGACTTCGGCACAGGGCTCGGGACGATGACTCTCACGTTCGGGCCCGGAACCCACTTCGCGGGGATCTACCTGTACATCTACTTCGACTCCGGCTATGGCGACCTCAGCAACGGTTACGGTGGCACGGCCGGAAGCGCGCCGCCAGGCGTAACGTACCAACTTGCCGACCCGAACCTGGGCGTGCTTTGGACCAATTTCTCCAGCAACACATTGGACGGCAGCAACAGCGTCGCGACGTATTCCGCGCCGCCGGCCTCCTGCTGCGAAGTGGGCTGGGGACTCATTGATACATTCGATGTGGCGAGCGGACTGAGCGGCACGCTTTCCTTTACCGTCAGTCAGGCCCAACCCGTCACTGGTTTCTATCTCTTCAATACGGATAATGACACCGGAGAATCCGATTATTTGACGGTGTCGTTCTTCTCAGGGACGACGATACCGGAGCCGGGAACCTGGCTACTGGTCGTCTCCGGCGCGGGCCTGGTTTTGCTCGGACGTCGCAGGAAATCTGCACGCCGGCCTCGATGAACGGGAGGAGGAGGCATGAAAACCAGACGTGTGCTTACGGTTGTGGCCCTTGTGGCCAGCGCCGCGGCTTCTCTTTTCGCAGCAACGCCGTGTCCGCCGTCATCTCCCTGGCCCCCGGTCGCGGGACCGATCGTGAAGACCGTGCCGTGGGTGGTTCCGCAGCCGCCGCTATGCACAATCACTCCGCATGACGCAGTCAGCGGCGGCGCCACGTACCTCAAGGCCACCACGGACAGCACGGCGGCAATGTACATGTGGGACTACGGCGACGGGACTCCGGCCATGAGTTGGACGGCTGTCGGCGATCCTTACAACATCGGCGTCCAACATAGCTACACGGGTGCTATCGGGCAGTCGTTCACCGCGACCATTTCGGTGAAAGACGGCGCGACGCCGCCGAATGTCAACACGGCCAAGTACTACGTGCAGATTCGAGACGGGTCGCTAGCCACGGTGAAAGTGAACATGGCGATCGACCAGGCGCTGTGGCGGCTGCACCGCGAAATGACCAGCCGCTCCGGCAGCGCCGACACCATCGTGGGCTACTGGAACAGCGGAAATTACGCCAGCAGCGGCTACGTCGGCAACTACGCCGCCAATACCTCGGCGTTTCTGGTGAACGGTCATAAACCGGATGCGGACCTGACAAACCCGAACCCGTACGCCGAGACGGCGCTGCGCGGCATGAACGCAACCCTGTACGGGCTGGCCTCGACAAACGTCGCCAATAGCGTCACCAACGCGCACGGCACATTCAATCCCGACGGGAACAACAACGGCAAGAGCATCTATGTTCCCGAAAGCGAGATTTACGAAACCGGCATGGTCATGGACATGGTTGCCGCGACCGGCATGCCGGCTTTTGTGGCTAAGGTGGGAGGTCCTGGCATCGTCAACCAGACGCTGCAAAACGTCCTGCAGGACATGCTGGACTTCTACTCCTACTGCCAGATGATCAACGCGGGCAGCTACAACGGCGGCTGGCGCTACGGCTGCCGCTCCGGCGACTCCGACAACTCGACGTCGCAATGGGCCGCCATCGGCATGCTTGGCGCGGTGAACGAATTCGGCCTCCAGTTCCCGCCGCCGCTGTCGGGAGGAGTGCCCGTTGCAGGCACCAGCCCTGTCTTGCTGGCGAACCTGGACTGGCTGAATTACGACTACTCCGCGGGAACGTTCGGCTACACCGGACCCGGCTATTACCCGTGGGGGCCCTACGCGGTGACGCCATCCGGCATGGTGCAACTCGTCATGGACGGCGCCGTGCGCGGCAGTCCTGGCGGCGCCAAGACCAACTGGGACTATACGGAGGACTGGATCCGCAGCAACTTCGCGGGTCCGCTCGGTTACTGGTATGGACTGTTTTCGTTCACCAAGTCCATGCTGCAGTACCCGGGAGGCGCGCAGTCGCAGCTCTGCAACCATGACGCCAGCAACAACCTGACGAACTGCATCGACTGGTACGCCGCGGACACCGCCAAGGGCGATCCGATCGACGGCGTTGCCAAGACGCTCGTGAACTCGCAAACCGCCGATGGGTATTGGTGGTGCCATGAGTACACCGGCCAGCAGTGCTACTTCGAGACGGCCTGGGCGACGATCATGCTCAACCGGACCGTCTTCACCGGCGGACTGCCCGTCGCCGTGATCGACGCTACTCCGATGACGGTCATCAACGGCGGAACGGTGACTCTCTCCGGTAAGAACTCGTTCCACCAGGATCCGACAAAACAGCTCGTCAAGTGGGAATGGGACGTGAGCGGCACGGGCAGCGGGCCGTTCACGCTGGTTGGCACACCACAGAACAACGTGGTAATCCACACCGCCTCCACGAGCTATCCCGTTTCCTTCCCAGTCCGCCTGCGGGTGACTGACAACACATCGCCCACGCCTTTGACGGCCATTGCGACCGTCTCCATTACCATCACCAATCCGCCGTTCCCGCCGACGGCAAACGCCGGCGGACCGTACAGCATCTGCCCGCAAGCCGCCTACCTGCCGTTCTATCTGAATGGAACCGGCTCCAAGGCCGCGCCGGGACATCTGAGCGGCACCAACTACCCTGACAACTCGATCACGCTCTGGGAGTGGGATCTGAACGGCGACGGGACCTACGATTTATCCGGCGCGAACCTGCCGCAGCCGCGGGCGGACGATTACTATTCGTCGCATGGCCTGCTCGGCAGCGGATCCACCATTCTGGTCGGGCTGCGCGTCACAGACAACAGCCAGGCCTCGTTCGGCGCGCCCGCGAACCTGCAGAATACGGCCACAGCTCAGGTCGTTCTGCGCTCGGCGAGCGATCAGCTTTGCAGCCACTGCGTCAGCACGGGACAGGGCATCTTCCACCCCGCCGTGCCGGGCCATGCCGCCTATGTTTCGCTAATATGGCTCGAAACCGGCGCGGATCACTACAACATCTACCGCGGCACGGTGAACGGCGGGCCATACACTTTGCTCGGCAAAGTGGTCAACACCAACGTCGGCACCGGCAAGTCGATGGGCTTCAGCGACACCACCGGCAATTTCGCCGCCGGCACGACCTACTACTACCGGATCGCGCCGGCAACCCTCGCCGACATTGAGACCTGCCAGTCGAATCAGGCCAATGTGGCGGTGACGATCGTCAAGGTCAGATAAAAGTCCTCCCCATTTCGAGCTGCTCAAGAACCGCCGGCCGACCTAACGGTTGGCTGGCGGTTCGCGCGTGAGCGGGAGGAGAAACGCAAGCTTGTGTGCCGCCAGCGTGTTGGCGGAGGAACGAGAAGATATGAACCCGGCGCACGCCGGGAAGAATGTTGAGGGAAGAGGAGGTTGATCCTTCATGCTGCGCTTTTGTTCCGTTTTCATATTCCTCGCGCTGCTTGTGCGCCCGGCGGTCTCGACAGCCGCCGCCCAAGAGAAGCCCGCTCCGGCCCGGCAGCCGGTCCTGATTCTGCTTTATTCCCGATTCGACGACCACGTTTCCATCGGGTTGGGCGAGGATCGGATCTTCCGTCTGCTGGAACTGGTCAAGACGCTTCGCACCGACTATCCCAATGCTCCGCTTTCCGTGCATTGCGAGTTCTCCGGTTCGTTTGCTCAGGCGTTCGGCAAGACGCCCACCGGCAAGGGGTATGTCGACAAGCTGAAGGCGCTTGCGGCGGCCGGTACGATCGAGTTCGGCTATAGCGGCGAGCACGAGCCGACCTACCGCACCCGTCCGAAGGCCGCCGTCACAAAGGACATGACGCCCGAAGAGCGGTGGCTGGCACGGACCAACGCGGCCGAACGCTTTCTGAATGACTATAAGGACCCGTTGACCGGCCAGTCCGATCCGAAGCGGCCCGGTGGTCTGCGGCAGGTCCTGGACAGCTTTGGAGACGTGTCGATCCTCGGGTGGTTTGCCCCGGCGTTAGGCGGAGAAGCGCCGTATTACCACCAGCTTCGGCGGATGAAAATCCAGGCGCTCGCGCCGGGGTTCCCCGACCCGTATTTCACCATGAACATCCACGGATTCCGCCAGTCCGCGACCGACATCGGAGCGAAAGCCATGGTCCCGGTCGCGGAAGCCAGTTCCGAGCTGTTCTGGGATACGGATGTCCTGCGTGCGTCATTTACCAGCACTTCGGATATCCGCGGTTTTCAAGCGGACGAGGGAAAGGACGCACTGCAAAAGTTGCTGCAGAAGATGGACCGCACTCGCGTGCGGGTGTTGCAGATCGAAGTCTGTGGATACTCGCGCTACCTGACGCAGTGGCCGGACGGGACCCCAAAGCTCTACCCGCTCGTCTGGGCCTACGATCATCCGGACGAGCCGATTATCCCCGGCGGCATCCACGCCTTCAACACCTTCGCTACTTCGCAACAGGGCTACGCCAAAGAAAACGAGGCCTTGCGTTGGTTGTTCGGGGAGTTTCTTCCCGCCAATCCCGGCAGCCGGGTCCTCAGCGCAAAGGAGCTTCTTAAGATGGCGCGGACTCCCGTAGGCTCCGAGGTCCCAGCCGCCGCGTTGAAAGAAGCATCGCAGGATTGGATCGCCCGCTCAAAAGGCACTGTCAATATGACGCCATCTTACGTCAAGGCAGGCGATGACTACTATTCCGCGGCCGATCTATTCATGTTGCTTGCTAATTATCTCGGAGAACTTTCAAAGACCGGGAAAGCGCCACAGAGCGTCAAGCTTACAAACGTCTATGGCCCGCTGATCTTGCGGCCGGCGGAGGAGACGGTCCCGACGGCGGTGTTCTCCTGCGCCGCCGTCATGAAGGCGGCGGCGGAGCTCGTCCCGCGGCTCAACGACCCGAAGTGGCGCCCGGTACCTGCGAATATGATCCCCTGGAAGGTCGAGATTGAGGGTAAGCGCTTGAATCCAGCGCAGTTCCTGGCGCTGATGGTGGATGCTTACCTCGCTGGCACGCCGGACGCCCAACTGCATCTCCGCTACCTGGCGCCGTGGACCGCACCGGGCTACGAATTCCCAAGACAGAGTGCGCTCGATGAAGGAGGCAATACCTGGACGCTCCGGCCGGCGCCGCTGAAGCTGAACTGAACTGCGGTGCTCCGCCGGCGCCGGCAGGCTATTGCGGAGGCAAGCGTAAGGACTGCGTTGTTTATGATCGTCCCGTACCAGAACGATGACTGAACGGAGGAGAGTCTAAGCGCCGCGCAAGGGCCTGTCCTGCCGCGCTTCGACTGCTTTTGCGATGAAACCATATCTATGTCTTATTGCGTGTGTCCTTTGCAGTCTGTGCATTAGAGCACAAGTTACGACGGCATCGATTTCGGGCTATGTTCTGGACCCGTCTCACCGGTGCATACAAGGCTCCGAAGTCACGTTGACCGACGCCAGGAATTCCGGCCGCCGCCAGACCCACAGCGACAGCGCGGGCCTGTTCCGGTTCGCCGAACTCGCCCCAGGCGACTACACGCTTTCCGCCACTGCCCCGCAGTTTTCTGCCGTGACCGTCGGCGAACTCCACCTGAGCGTCGATGCGAAATTGCGCGTCGATCTCAGTCTGCCGCTCAAGAGCGCCGAGCAATCGGTGGAGGTGCAGGCCAAGGTCGCCGCGATCCAAGCCGAATCGTCAGAACTCGGCGCGGTGATCGGCCGCGGGCGGATGGAAGGGCTGCCGCTGAACCAACGCGACTTTTTGCAGTTGGCTTTTCTGGTACCGGGGATCCTGCCGCCCGTTCAGGACTCGGAGTTGTCGACGCGCGGTTCCTTCTCGATGCACTCGAACGGCGCCCGCGAGGAGTTCAACAACTTTCTGCTCGATGGCGTCGATAACAACGATCCCGACGTGAACCGCTACGTGCTGCAGCCGCCGGTGGACTCGATCCAGGAGTTCAAGATCGCCGCCAGCGCCTATGACGCGGTATACGGACGTAGCGCCGGCGGGCAGGTCAACGTTGTAACGCGCAGCGGCGGCAACCAGGTGCACGGGTTCGCTTACGACTACTTGCGGAATCGCGTGCTGGACGCGCGCAACTTCTTCGACGGCCCGCGGAAGGCGGCGTACATCCGCAACCAGTTCGGAACGGGCGTGGGCGGGCCGCTCGTCAAAAATCGCACGTTCTATTTCTTCAATTACGACGGGCTGCGGGAACATCAGGGGCTGACCCGGCTGGGCAGCGTACCGACGGCAGCCATGCGCGCGGGCGACTTGTCGGAATTGGGCGCTCCGGCGATGGACCCGTTCACCCAGACGCCGTTCGCCGGCAACCGCATCCCCGCCGAGCGGATCGATCCGCTGTCGGCGAAAGTTCTGGCGCTCTACCCGCTGCCGAATCTGCCGGGCACCGCGGCCAATTACCTGGGCCAGCCCGTGCAACCGAATTCCCAGGACCAGTGGAATATGCGTGTCGATCACCGGTTGACCGATCGTGACCAGTTGACGCTGCGTTATACCTATGGCGTCAAGAACCTGACCGAGCCCTACGCCGAGACCTCGACGGGCATTCCCGGCTACGGCGACATTCTGCGCGATGCAGGACACAACGCGATGGCGCAATACCAGCGGCTCATCGGCCCGCGCGCGGTGAACAACCTGTTGATGGGATTCAATCGCGCGCTGCGCAGCCTGCTGCAAGCCAATGTCGCGACGAACGTGGCGTCGCAATGGGGTGTCAACTGGCTTCCCTCCAAGCCGATCGACCAGGGCTATCCGTCGTTCACTGTCGCCGGCTTCTCGGTGGTTGGCGACACAGCGACGCTGCCGATTGACCGCGCGGCAAATACCTACCAGGTTGCCGATACGCTGAGTTACGTTGCCGGCGCGCATCTGCTGAAGACCGGCGCCGAGGTGCGGAGGATTCAGCACAACGGCATCGCGGACCTGCTCGCGCGCGGCTCGCTGTCGTTCTCCGGAATGCTCTCTGGCTCCGGCGTGGGCGACCTGCTGCTGGGCTATCCGACCTTCGGCCTGCAATCGCAGCCGAACAACACCCAGACCTTGCGCTACACGGCGAGCGCCGGCTTCTTCCAGGACGATTGGAAGGTGACGCCACGACTGACCGTGAATCTCGGATTGCGTTACGAGTACGATACGCCGCCAGTAGACCCGACGAATCGCATGTCGATCCTGAATCTGAGTACACGGCAATTGTCAGTCGTGGGCAGCGATGGTCTCTCGCGCTCCGGCACGCGGCCGGACCGCAACAATCTCGCGCCGCGCCTCGGGTTTGCGTGGTCGGCGACCGACAAGACGGTCCTCCGCGGCGGCTACGGCGTTTTCTACGACAGCGGGATGCTGGTCGCGAACACGGCGCTCTACTTCAACCCGCCGTACTTTACGATCCGCGTGTTCTTCCCCAGCGAGACATCGTTGCTGACCCTCAGCGACCCGTTCCCGACGCACGGCGGTTACGTGCCGCCGGCCTCGTTGAGCACCGTCAGCCCGGACATGGTATCGGCCTACATCCAGCAGTGGAATCTCAACGTCCAGCACGACTTCGGGCGCTCGGGCGTCGTCAGCGCCGCCTACAGCGGCTCAAAGGGCACCCACCTGCTGCGCTCGCTCGATCTCAACCAGCCACCGCCGGGCCCGGGCGACGTTGCGGATCGCGTTCCCTACGCCGGCTTCAGCAACATCTTCTTCGAGGAGAGTGGCGGCGACTCCAGCTACCATAGCCTGCAACTCGCCTACAACCGCCAGATGGCGCGCGGGCTGTCCGTGCTCGCGGCCTACACATACTCGAAGTCGATTGACGACACCTCGGCGTTTCTCGCGACAAAATCCGATGTCAACTTCCCGCAGAACAGTCACGACTACCGCGCCGAGCGCGCCGCTTCCAGTTTCGACATGCGGCAGCGCTTGAGCCTTACGGGCGTGTGGGCTCTGCCCGGCCGCATGCTGCGCGGCTTCGACGTGAGCGCCATTCTCGCGGCAAACACCGGCCAGCCGTTCACGCCGATTCTGCAATTCGACAACAGCAACACCGGCAACACGGGCGGCACGGCCGGCAGCGACCGGCCGAATGTCGTGGGCAATCCGAACAACGGTCCGCGCACCCCGGCCGAGTGGTTCAACACGGCGGCGTTTTCCATTCCCGCGCCCTACACGTTCGGCAACGCGGGCCGCAACATCCTGCGCGCGCCGGGCTATCTGAGTCTGGACGCTTCCCTGGCCCGGCGCTTCCGGCTGGCGGAGAGCGTGGAATTGCGGCTGGAGGCGCAGACTTTCAATCTCACGAACCGGGCCAACTTCAATTTGCCCGAGGCCTTTGCCGACGATCCCGCTTCGTTCGGCAGAATCCTGTCGGCGAAGGCGCCGCGGCAGATACAGTTCGCGCTACGCCTCTCATTCTGAGCGCAGCGCATTTGAAACAGGCCCGGTGACGGAATGATTGCCGATCGGCTCCCGACGGCGCGGCAACCGCCGCGAGCGAGCAGATCGAGCCGGCTGAAGAGTGTCCGCGGGACAACCTCGCCACGAAAGATCAGACAGCGGGGCCGCCGGGCCTTTCCATGTCCGGAGCCCTTCGTCCCTAACGGAGTCGCGCGCGCAGCCAGTCGATGACCTTCGTTTTGTAGGCCTGCTGATCCGCGTGTTGCTCCCAGACGCCCATGCCGTGAATCCCGCCTGGAACCGTGAACAACTCGCATTGCGCGCCGTGTTGCTGGAGCACCTGGCAGAAACGCGGCGATTGCTCATAGGGTACGAGTTGATCCTTGTCGCCATGCACCAGCAGAAACGGCGGCAGTCCCTGGCGCGCCAGATAATACGGCGACACCGCCCGCAGTTTCTGCTCGCCTTCCGCGTCCATGCGCCGCACTCCGGTGAGGCCCGCAACGCCGGTGTTGACCGTCTCGCCTTTGTGCTCATAGGTGAGGTCGTGCGGTCCATAGAACGACACGACGGCGGCCGGCGCGAGAGCCTTCGGCGCGGCGATCGCGGCGTAGTCGACAAGGTACGCACCCGCGGATTCGCCTAGCAAGGCAATGCGCTTGGGGTCGACTTTATATTCGGCGGCATGCTCGTGGACCCACTGGATGGCGCTGATCACGTCATCGACGGGCGCGGGCAAATGCGCCGCGGGGGCCAGCCGGTAGTCGATGGTGAACCAGGCGAAGTGGGCGTCGGTCAGGGGCTTGAAGATCGGCGTAATGTACGTCGTTTTGTTGCCCTGCGTCCAGCCGCCGCCATGCACAAGAATTACGGCGGCGAAGGGACCGGGGCCATCCGGGATGGCAGCGTCGAGCTTCAGCGGCTGGCCGTCACGCCGCACGTACTCGATGTCCTTGGTCACTACCGCCGCCTGCAGCGACAGAGCGAAGAGCGTCAACAAAGAGATCCAGCGCATAGAGCGAGTCTACGCAAATTCAAGGCGCGACGGGACGCAGTCCAACCGGCGGGCGCAACGGGCGTAGACTCCGTAGAAAGGTATTTCATTCATGCTCAGGCTGAACGCTCTCCTCCACCATCGTCCCTTCCCCCCAGCAGCCCGTCACGGCAGGCATCTCTCCGCGTGGATTGTTCTCGCGGCATTGAGCACAGCTTTACTTCAAGCCAAGGACGCCGACGGGACGCTCGTTTCGGTGACCGACCCCGCTGTCTTCTGCAGCCCTTATACGACCTACTCCGACGGGCCGGGAGCGCTGCAGGCGAACAACGTGCGCGCGGGCAGCACCTTCATCGAGTGGATCAACCCGGGCGCGTATCTGAAGTTCGGCTTCACCGGCAGGAGTCTTCGTTTGCACATCGACACGAGCGCCGCAACCGAAGGCTTCATGCCTAAGGTGCGCTGGAGTCTCGACGACGGCCGTCTGGTCACGCTTTATTTGAAACGCGGTCAGAAGACGATCGACATCGCGGATCATCTGAAGGACGGCTCGCACACGCTCGCGTTTTATCTCGCTTCAACCGATGCCTACGCCGACCGTTGGAACCGGCCCGTGCAATCGTTGAAGATCACCGGAATCGAGATCGACGCCGGAGCCGCTGTGTCCGCGCCGTCAGGCCCGATCGCGCTCGAGCCGAAGCGCGCGCTGCTGTTCGGCGACAGCATTACGGAAGGCATGTGGGTGCTGGGCGATTCGAAAGATTCGACGAAGGCCGTCGAATTGAACGACGCGACGCAGGCGTGGCCGGCCATGCTCGCCGAAGCGTTGGGCACAGAGTATGGCATCTGCGGATTTGGCGGGCAAAGCTGGGTGCGTTTCATGAAAGAGGTTCCGCCGCTGCCGCAATCGTGGAAGGACTATTCGAAAGGCCGCAGCCGGCTCTTCGACGGCAAGTTCTCGCCGGTCCCCGATTACGTTTTCGTCAACATGGGGACAAACGATGGCTCCACGGATGTTTCCGCGCCGGCCGAGAGATGGTTGCGCGATGTCTTGCAGGCTGTCGGGCCGCGAACGCAGGTGTTCGTCATCATTCCCTTTGGCCAGCACCGCGCGGCGGATCTGAAACAGGCCGTCGCCAAGGAGAGCGATGCGCGGGTGTTCCTGCTCGATCTGGGGCCGAAATGGGCCTATGGCTTGCACACCTACGGCGTGCCCGCGCGTGTCGCTTACGACGGGTTGCATCCGGACGCGCAGGCTGCCGGAAGATACGCTGCGGCTTTGATTCATGCGCTGGCTGAGGCAACGGCGGGAGCCCGCCAATGATGCGCCCGGCGATTTGCGTTCTGAGCGGCTTGCTGGCTGTGACGGCGTTGTGCGCCGCCGCCGATACGTATGCGGTGAGCGGTTTGCGCTGCGAATATGCGCACGACCCGCTGGGCCTCGATACGCCGCACCCGCGTCTGAGCTGGATGCTTACGTCGAACGAACGCGGCGCGCGCCAGACCGCGTACCGGATCCTGGTGGCCTCAACGCAAGCGAAGGCCGATGCGAATCAGGGCGACCTGTGGGATAGCGGCAAAATCGCATCGAGCCAGTCCACGCAGGTTGCCTATCGGGGCCAGCCCCTGGCGTCGCGCCAGCATTGCTTTTGGAAAGTCCGTTCGTGGGACAGCCACGGGCAGCCGTCGGCCTACAGCGAGACGGCCCAGTGGGAGATGGGTCTGCTCGCCGGTAAAGACTGGCAAGCGGAGTGGATCGGCTACACCGCCGGGTGGAGCGGCCGCGCGCTCTATTTCCGGAAGGACTTCCGGCTGGACAAGCCCGTGAAGCAGGCGCGCGCCTACATCGCGGGCCTCGGCTACTACGAGTTGCATTTGAACGGCCAGCGCGTTGGTGACCATGTGCTCGATCCGTCGTTCACCGACTATTCCAAACGCGTGGAGTATGTCACCTATGACATCGCGCCGTTCCTGACGCAGGGCGACAACGCGGTGGGCGTTATCGCGGGCAACGGCTGGTACGGCACGCCGAAGGTGCTGGTCCAACTCGAAGTGACCTATACGGACGGTTCGACTGTGAAGATCTACACGCATCCGATGAACTTCGAGCCGGACTGGCGTACCGGCGTCGGACCGATTGTCAGCAACTCGGTTTACGATGGCGAAACGTACGATGCGCGCCTGGAGAAGCCGGGCTGGGACCTGCCGGGTGGCGATCGCGCCGCGCCGGCGGACCGCACCGAAGGCTGGGTGACGGCTGTCGCCGCCGAGCCGCCCGCCGGACGTCTGGTAGCGCAGAGCGTTGAGCCGATCAAGATCATTCAAACAATTCCGGTCAAGAGTGTTACCGAACCCAAGCCCGGCGTTTTTGTTTTTGACACGGGCCAGAACATTGCGGGCTGGGCGGAGCTGCATGTCCGCGGCGAACGCGGCGCCGTGGTGCGCCTCAAGTTCTCGGAGGTGCTGGCCGATGACGGAACGGTGAATCAGGAGAACCTGCGCAAGGCCGCCGCGACGGACGTCTACACGCTGCGCGGCAACGGCGATGAACGCTGGGAGCCGCGCTTCACTTATCACGGCTTCCGCTACATCCAGGTGGAAGGCTATCCCGGCCGGCCGGGGCTCGATGCAATCGTGCCCAAGGCGATCCGCAGTTCGGTGCAGCCGAACGGAAAGCTGGAGACCAGCAGCGAGTTGATCAACCGCATTCAGAAGATGGTCTGGTGGACCGAAGCCGGCAACATGCACAGCGTGCCGACCGACTGCCCGCAGCGCGACGAGCGCATGGGCTGGATGAACGATTTGACGGTGCGCGCCGAAGAGGCCATCTACAATTTCGACGTCTCGCGCTTCTTCGCGAAATTCGTGAACGATGTCAGCGACACGCAAGCGCCGGACGGAACGATCACGGACACCGCGCCGCGCAGGTGGGGCCGCCGTCCCGCCGATCCGGTTTCCACGAGCTACCTGCTGTTGAGCTGGCTGCCGTATCAACACTACGGCGACCGGCGCACGATCGAGCAGCACTACGCGGGCTTCCAGGCCTGGGTGCATTACCTGGAAAGCCGTACGAAGAACGGCATCGTCACTTACGGCTCGTGGGGCGACTGGTCGCCGCCAGCAGAGTTCGGCAATCCCGCGGGCAGTCCGGTGTCACGCGACACGCCGCTGCCGCTGATGTCGACCGCCTATCTCTACTACGACGCGCGCCTGCTCGCGGGCATGGCCCGGGCGCTGGGCAAAACCGGCGACGTTGCGCGGTACACGGCGCTGGCCGAGCGGACGGCGGATGCGTTCAACCGCGAATTCTGGCATGAAGACGCAGGCGGCTACGGCGCCAACAATCAGGCCGCGAACTCGATCGCGCTGGATCTGGGCCTGGCGCCCAAGGAGCGGATTCCGCGCGTTGTCGACAATCTGGTCCGCGATGTTCGCGCGCATGGCACACATCTGACCACCGGAAACCTGTGCACGAAGTACACGCTGGAGGCGTTGACGGAAAACGGCCATGCCAATCTCGCCTATGCGCTGGCCACGCAGACGACCTACCCGAGTTGGGGCTTCATGTTGAGCAAAGGCGCGACGACGGTGTGGGAACGCTGGGAACTGATGACCGGCGGCGCCATGAACTCGCACAACCATCCAATGCTCGGGTCGGTGAGCGCGTGGTTTTACAAGTATTTGGCGGGCATCCGGCCAGACCCGGCCGCGCCCGGCTTCGAACGCTTCATCGTGCATCCCTACGCGGTGCCGGATCTGCAGTGGGTCAAAGCTGAATACACGTCCATGTACGGCGTGATCCGCTCGGCCTGGAGCCGGGATGGCGGCGCGTTCCACCTAAACGTCAGCGTGCCCGTGAATACGGTCGCCACGGTCTATATCTCCGCTGCCGATGCGGCTCACGTGACCGAGAACGGCGCGGCGCTCCAGCAGGCTCCGGGCGTCACGATCGTGCGTTCGGAGAACGGCGCCGTCGTCGTGGAAGCGGGAGCGGGCAGCTACGAGTTCGTCGTGCAATAAGCCGCGCACAAGGGATGGCGCGTTTTGAGTGGGCGAGACCGTTCGCCCACTTGACGCGCCTCATTCCGGCGCGATGATCAAGACAGCAAGACCATGCTGCGGTGGATCAAAGCTGAACTTTGGAAAACGGGCGCGCAACTCGACCGGCCACGCGGGGCTGTCCCGGTCTTTGTCTGCGCATGGATCCTCTATGGCGCATTCCTCTACCCGTGGTTCCTGAACTGGGGCGCGACGCGCGCCGAGCAGGCGGCGGCGTTGCCGGGCGACGAGCTGTTGACCAACGCGTGTTGCCGCTTCACGCGAGCGATCACCATCGACGCGCCGCCGTCCCAGGTCTGGCCGTGGATCGTGCAGATCGGCCAGGAACGCGCTGGTTTCTACAGCAACACCTGGCTGGAGAACCTGACTGGCGCCGACATTCACAACGCCGATGCGATCCATCCCGCCTGGCAACAGCGCAAAATCGGCGACCGCGTCCTGCTGGCCCGGCCCGACCTCGGCGGCGGGATTTTCCGGAACATGGCGCAGACGCGCATCGTTGCCATGGAGCCGGAACGCATGATTGCCAACATCCCGGGCCGCTTCGTTCTGCTGCCCGTCGGCGAACGCTCGACCAGGCTGTTGGTGCGCGAGCAGCTTCCCGTGAGCGTGCCCGGCCGGATTGTCAGTGCCCTGCTCTGGGACCCGATGCACTTCGTCATGCAGGAACGCATGTTGCGCGGCATCAAGGAGCGGTCCGAGGGGCAGCCGCTCGTAGCGGGCGCAGTCGAGATCGTTGCCCGAGTCGGGTGGGCGCTGGCCGCCCTGGTGCTGCTGGGAATCTTCCTCGCACGCTGGCGATGGAGATGGTGGGGCCTGCTGCCCGCCGGAGTGGCGCTGCCGATATTGCGTTCGACCGGGGATTGGCAGGCAACCCTCGCCGGGTTTCTTGCCGTTGGCATCACGGTGCTGGGGGCGCAGGCGTTCGGCCGGAAGTGGTGGCCGCCGTATCTGCTGCTGGCGACTGCCGTTGCGCTCACTCTGTTGCTCTCCCCGGATGCGTACGCCGTGTTCGGCGTCGCGCTGGGCTTCCTCGCGTTGGTCGTGTTGATCAGCATCGTCTGCTGGCACATCCCGCTGTATGACTCTGACTCCGACGAATGAGAGTCACGGTTACACCGGTCGAAGCATGGCGTCCGATGAAACCGTGGCAGTGAGGTCCTCCCATTCCGCGGGAACGACGGCCGCAGCCGTCGCGTGAAGTGCGTTCGCGGCAGCGCCGGCACGGAACCTGCTGCCTGGCCCGGCTGCGTGAGCAAGCTCTCCGCGCGTTGCCGGCGGACCTCGCAGGCTGCACAAGAAGGCCCCGGCACAGGCGACTTCCGCTCCACTGGACGCTCAGCGGGGCACCCGCCAATGCGGTGTAATAACTTAAAGAATCTCAACCTTAGGTAGGGGAGCATTTTCTCGCAGCGTATGAGAGAACCCGTAGAGACAGACGCCCGCCGCACCAATGATCCTGTCGATTGCACCAGCCCAGAGGAAATGAGGAACTGGCCCGGACGTTTCCGGATTGCGGTTTGGATGGCCGGCTCGATCGTCGCTCTATGGGCGGTTATCCTGTGCTGGGCCGGCGTTGGTTGGGCCTTCCGCGCCCACCCGATGCTCGTGCAGGATGAGATCGGCAACCTCGGATGGACGCTACAGGTGTCCTATCGCCAGATCCTGCGCCTGTTCCCGGCGATCATCTACAACGACCGGCCCACCGGGTTCGCGCTGGAACGCCTGCTGTACGACTGCTATGGCTTCAACTACTATCCGCAGCTTGCCTGGTTTCTCGTCTTCCATGCGGGCATCTGCGCGATGGCGTTTGTCCTCTTCCGCCGCCTGGGGCTGCGTCTGCCGCTCGCTTGCGCCGCGGTGGGCGCATTCGGCGTCCTGAGCACCACGGCGCAAACGGCAACGTATCTGGCCGCCTCATTTGACGTGCTGTGCACGTTCTTCCTTCTGGCGAGCACGCTGGCGATCTTCGCGCAGCGCAGGTGGCTATGGGCGTTAAGCGCCGTGTTCTATCTGCTGGCCCTGCGCAGCAAGGAATTCGGCATCGTCATTCCGGTCTTCCTCACTGCGCTGCTGGTCCTCCTTTCGGCCGCCGGCACGCCCCTGGTTCGCCGATTCCTGGACGCCGCCAAGCGCCTCTGGCCGCACTACGCCATCCTCGTCATTTTTGCCGCGCGCTACCTGTGGCTGGCGCGCGATATGCGGGTGAAACTACCGGCCGGATCGCCTTACTATATGAGCTTCAGCCCGGTCACGCTGGCGCAGTCGTTCGGTTACTACACCGCGCTGATCTTCGGCGCGGAGGAGCATTCCGGAGCGCCCGTATGGACGGTGCTGCTGATCATTCTGGCGTACGCCCTCGTGCGCCGCCGCGCGATGATCCTGGCGGGTTTCGGCATCTTCGCTCTGACGCTGTTGCCCGTCAGCCTGCTGCCGAACATTCACTCCCCGTTTTACGCCTACGGCCCGCAACTTTTTCTCCTCTTCGCCGTAGCGTCGTTCTTGCAGAAGGTTTGCGATCTCGCCTGCCGTGGTGATAACGCGCGCTGGTGGGCGGGCGTCTGCATCGCTCTGGCCGCAATGACAGCGCTGTCGTTCTTTCGCGAAAGCCCGTATTACCGGGCCCGCGTGCACTGGTCATGGATGGTCCGCGACGTCTGCGGAAAGAGCGCGGCCAGCATTCAGCGGCAGCTCGCCAATATCGGTCCCGCCGCCCACCTGTACGTGAACAGCGGTTCCACGACGCCGTGGCTGTTTGCCTATGGCGACTGCGTGTACCCGCGAATCGTAAGGCATAGCCAGGCCGTCCAGTGCATTCTCGGCCAGCCGGAGCGACAATTGCAGGCCGCGTTCGCTCTGGACCCGTTTGAAAAATACTTTGCCGACTATGCGCTGGACGGAACGCTGACGGTGCGTCCGTCGGCTCCCGCCGGCGCCCCGCATCCGCTGAAGGCGTGCGATCCCCGTCTCGTCGACGACCAGAACCCGCGCGTGCACTACACCGGGCCTTGGCGGGCGTTGCGGAGCTTCGGCGAGGCGTGCGGCAAGACGCTCAGCTACACTGACATGCCGGGCGCGGCCGTCACCCTGGAGTTCGAAGGAACAAGCGTGACGTATCTCTTCACGCGCGCCTATACGCACGGGTTCGCCGAGGTCCTGATCGACGGGCAGCGGCGCGAAGTGATTGATGCCTTCTATCCGGCCATCGAGTGGCGCGCGGAAACAACGTACAGCGGCCTTGCGCCAGGGCGGCACACGATCACCGTTCGCGCGGTGCACGCGAAAGCGGCGCAGTCCCAGAGCTACGACGTGGATCTCGACGGGTTCATCGTGCGTTGAACGCGGCGGCAGCCCGGCCCGCCGCCGTTTTGTAGTCCGGCCGGCGCGGTGCTACTGGGCTCCGCGATTGAGCAACATCACCTTGGCCGTGTGGAACATGATGTAGAGGTCCAGCGAGAAGGACAGGTTCTTCAGGTAATACAGATCGTATTCGAGCTTGATTCTCGCGTCCTCGACCGTGTCGCCGTACTTGTGGTTGATCTGCGCCCAGCCGGTGATGCCCGGCCGCACGAAATGGCGCTGCCCGTAAAACGGGATGGCCTCGCTTAACGCCCTGACGAACTCCGGACGTTCGGGACGCGGGCCGACAATGGCCATTTCTCCGCGCAGCACATTCAGCAACTGCGGCAGTTCATCCAGGCGGTACTTGCGCAGCCAGCGGCCGAGGGGGGTGATCCGGGGGTCGTTCTTCAGCGCCCAGACCGCTCCCGTCCGGGCCTCGGCGTTGGTGTACATGGAGCGGAACTTCAGCACGTTGAACTCGTGTTCGAGATAGCCTACGCGGCGCTGACGGTAAAAGACCGGCCCGTGCGAAGTGAGACGGATCGCAATCGCCACAGCCAGGGACAGCGGAGCCGTTATTATCAGGGCCGTTAACGCGATCAGGAAAGAGTAGGTCTTCTGCAGCCCGACGTTGAAACCAGCCGGGCCAATCTCATCGGAGAAAATCAGCATGGAGGGACGGAGCGCCCCCAGCGAAACGCGCCCCATGACGTGTTCGTACACCGCTCCGGCTTCCCGGATGTGGACGCCCGACATACGCAATTCCAGAAGGTCGCTCACCGGCATCTGGCCGCGCCGTTCAGCGAGCCCTACCGCAATGAGGGCCGGTTTCGAGCGCGCCGTAACCTCCCGCACGTCCGATACCGCGCCGAGATAGGGGCCAAGGTCCGCGCAATCGACCGGTTCCGGCGCAAGATATCCCGCGGCGACATAACCCGTCTGCGGTTTGCGCTTGATCATCGACGCGATCTCGCGCACCAGTTCGTTCGCCCCGAGGAATACCATCCGCTGCCGCCCCAGAATCTTCAGGGCCGCGGGGGCATAGGCCAGTCTCCAGGCCGGCATGACGATGAGCGCCAGCGCGGAGCCAATCAGCATCTGCCAGCGCGGCATGATCAACTGGCGGTTCACGTAGCCCACCAGCGCCTGGCCGATGAAGGTTATGCCGGTAATCAGGCAGAACTGCTGGTAAAGCTGGAGTGCCGAGTGGACATGCAGATCTTCGTACAGGTCGTTCCAATAGATGCCGAAGATTAGCGTAAGTACAACGATCGCCGTGCGTGTGATGCCATCCTCAAGCAGGAAGTAGACTTCCATCTCTCCCGCGCCCGCTATCCAGTAGCCGGCCACATAACACGCAGTCGCGATGAGGATCTCGGAAACCAATAACCCCACCACTGATGTCGGTATGAATACGCGGAAAAGTCGGATCATTCAGATTGAATCGACGGGAACTAGTACTCTCCCCTCCACTTACCGCGACAGGGACTGACTTAGTTTAGCACTCCGGTCGCTTTCCCAACGGTGACGAAGCCACGCCGCCGCGGGGTGGCGCAAACCCTTGCCCCGCAATACGAAACAGCCGGCAAGGCCCGTTCATTTCGCGGCCTGTCGCGCCGGCCGCCGCGCTGCAACCGCCGGGTTCTTCTTCGCGCCCAAAGCGTCTTTCAAACGGCGCCAGATCCAGGGGCCGCGCCGTTCAGCCCGCCAGATACGCCGCTCCGTAGCCCAGACAGGCCGCTGGATGAAAAGCCGCCTATCCGGATTGACTGGTCAAGCTGCGGATGCTAAGTTGAATTCAGGACCAAACTGGTCCGAGATAGGCTCATGCTGAAGCTGACCAAAAAAGCGGATTACGGTCTGATCAGTCTCAGGCACCTGACCTTGCACCGCGAAAAGGGGGCGGCGAGCGCGAAAGAGCTGGCCGATACCTACGGCATTCCGGTGCCGATGCTGGCCAAGGTGCTGCAAAAACTCGTCCGGTCCGGCTTTCTGGTCTCCGAGCAAGGCACTAACGGTGGTTACAAACTGGCTCGCGATCCGTCGACGATCACTGCTCTTGAGGTCATCCGGTCCATCGACGGGCCGATCATTCTGACCACCTGCTTCAATGCCCACAGCGACTGCGGTCTCAGCCCGCAATGCACCGTGCGCGAGCCGCTGCGGCGGGTGCATGAAAGCATTCTGAAGCTCCTCGACAACATTACGATCAGCGACTTGTCGAACGACGAAGAGCTGCAGGGCGAAAGAAAGGAAGCGGGCCCGGGCGCGATCGCGCTGACCGTTCTGGCCCAATAGGAGTTCCCCGAAGAAGGGATTTGAAGAATCACAATGCTGCAACTTCCGATTTACCTTGATAATCAAGCCACCACGCGCATGGATCCACGGGTGTTGGAGGCCATGCTGCCCTACTTCACCGAGAAATTCGGGAACGCCGCCAGTCGCAACCACAGCTTCGGATGGGTGGCCGAGGAAGCTGTCGAGAAAGGCCGCAAGCAACTCGCCGATCTCATCGGAGCCACGTCCAAAGAGATCGTCATCACCAGCGGCGCGACGGAGTCGGACAACCTCGCGATCAAGGGCGTAGCGGAGATGTATGCCCAGAAGGGGAACCATATCATTACCGCCGCCACCGAGCACAAGGCGGTCCTGGACACCTGCAAACGGCTCGAAAAGCACGGTTGCCGGGTCACCTATCTGCCGGTGCAAAAGGACGGTCTGGTCGATCTGGACCAGCTTCGCGACGCCATCACGGACAAGACCATCCTGGTGACGATCATGTACGGCAACAACGAGATCGGGACCATCCAACCGGTCCGCGAGATTGGCCGCATCTGCCACGAGAAGGGCGTCCTGTTCCACACCGACGGCACCCAGGCAGCCGGCAAGATCCCGGTGAACGTCATCGACGACAACATCGACCTGATGAGCATGTCGGGCCACAAGATTTACGGCCCGAAGGGTATCGGCGCGTTGTACGTACGGCGTAAGAACCCGCGCGTGCAGTTGACGGCGCAGATGGACGGCGGCGGCCACGAGCGCGGATTCCGCTCCGGCACGCTGAACGTCCCGGGCATCGCCGGCTTCGGCCAGGCAGCCGAACTGTGCCGCGTGGGCATGACCGAAGAGATCGCCCATGCTTCGGCCTTGCGCGACCGGCTGAAGGACAAGCTGCTGGCCGGCCTGGACGAGGTCTACATCAATGGCACGATGGAGCACCGTCTGCCGCACAACCTGAACCTCAGCTTTGCCTACGTCGAAGGCGAGAGCCTGCTGATGGGCATCAATGACATCGCGGTGTCGAGCGGCTCGGCCTGCACGTCGGCCACGCTCGAGCCGAGCTACGTATTGAAGGCCCTGGGCGCGGGCGACGATCTGGCGCACAGCTCGATCCGCTTCGGCATCGGACGCTTCAATACGGAAGAAGAGATCGACTACACGGCGAACAAGGTGATTGACGTCGTGAGGAAGTTGCGGGAACTCTCCCCGCTGTACGAGATGGCGAAAGAGGGCGTCGACCTGACGAAGGTGGAGTGGTCGGCGCGCTAAACGCGGCGCAGGGACGCAAGCTGGAATCCATCAGAGGGAGCAAAAGACAACATGGCATATTCGGACAAAGTGCTGGACCACTACAACAGCCCGCGCAACGTGGGCTCGCTGGACAAAAAGGATCCGCAGGTGGGAACCGGTCTGGTTGGCGCGCCCGAGTGCGGCGACGTCATGAAGTTGCAGATCAAGGTGAATCCCACGACGGGCATCATCGAAGACGCCAAATTCAAGACGTTCGGCTGCGGCTCGGCCATTGCGTCCAGCTCGCTGGCCACCGAGATGCTCAAGGGCCGGACGGTGGAAGAAGCGGGCCAGATCCGGAACACCCAGATCGTCAACGAACTGAGCCTGCCGCCCGTGAAGATTCACTGTTCGGTGCTGGCCGAGGACGCCATCAAGGCGGCGATCGAAGACTACCGGGCCAAGCAGGCGAATGGCAAGGTCCAGCAGCCCGCGCAACAATAGAATTGCGGAGGCGAAAGCCTCCAGGTGGTGAGAATCAGTTTATGCCCTCTATCACGGTGACACCGAAAGCCATCCAGAAGATCCGCGAGGCTTTCCAGAAGATGGGTGTCGTCGGCGGATTACGCCTCGGCGTGCTGGGCGGCGGCTGCTCGGGTTTGAGCTACCAGTTCAAGTTCGAGCCGAAATCGCGCCCCACGGACCAGGTATTCGAGTTCGAAGACGTGAAGGTGTTTGTCGATCCCAAGAGCCTGATCTACCTCGACGGAACGACGCTCGACTACAAAGAGTCGTTGATGCATTCCGGCTTTGAATTCCAGAATCCACACGCCACCAAGACCTGCGGTTGCGGTTCGTCGTTCACGGCGTAGCCCGCGCGCGAACGGCCCTCAAGGCGTACAATGCATCTACCAATCGTCGAACATACGTGCTGGCGCTGCGGCCAGACGACCGAGGACGAAGGCGAGGCGGCATCGCTATTCTGCAAGTTCTGCAACTCGCTGCAACGTCCCGTTGTCGACTACTTCGCGTTCTTCGGCTTCGACAAGACCCTGAATCTCGACACCGACGAACTGCACCGCCGCTACTACATGCTCAGCCGGCAACTGCATCCGGACCGCTACACCCGCGCGACCGAGACCGAACGCAACTTCTCCCTGGAAGCGACGTCGATCCTGAACGACGGCTACCGCGTGTTGCGCGATCCCGTGCAGCGCGCCGAGTACATCCTGAAAGAGAGCGGCCTGAACAATGCCGAGCCGCACTCGAACGACGCTCCGCCGGAGTTGTTGGAGGAAGTCTTCGACCTGAACATGGCGCTCGACGAGCTGCGCGAGGGCGACGAGGATGCCCTGCCCCAGTTGAAGGAATCGCGTGACCGCTTCCTCGCCATGCAGAACGGCATCGATAGCGAGTTGCGGCAGAAGTTCGTCGAACACGATGCCGCGCCCGAAGCGGACCGGCCCGAGATTCTGAACGCCATCCGCAGCATCCTGAATCGCCGCCGCTATATCCGTAACCTGATTCAGGAAGTGAATAAGGAGTTTGCGGCGCGCGAAGCGTAAGCGCAGCCGCCCGCCATTCATGAGCACGTTCCAGATCGACTTCAGCGCCGCCACGAAGAAACGGATTGTCGGCATCGACCTTGGCACCACGAACAGTCTGATCGCCTTCATGGACCTGACCGGCCCCGCGGTGATCCCGGCGCCGGATGGCTCCAGGCTGGTGCCGAGCGTGGTCTCGGTGACCGAAAACGGGCAGTACGTTGTGGGCGACAAAGCCCGCCAGTTGCTCATCGATGCGCCGGAGCGCACGGTTTACTCGGTCAAGCGCCTGATGGGACGCGGCGTGCAAGACGTTCAGGATGAGCTGCGGCTGTTCCCCTTTCGCATCGCCGAAGGCAGCGAAAACGTCATCCGTTTGGATCTGGGCGGCAAACTCCTGACGCCGCCGGAAGTCTCCGCGCAGATCCTGAAACAGCTAAAAGCGCAGGCCGAAGCGTACCTCGGCGAGGATATCAGCCAGGCGGTGATCACTGTCCCCGCGTATTTCAATGACGCGCAACGCCAGGCGACGAAAGACGCCGGCCGCATCGCGGGCCTCGAAGTCCTGCGCCTGGTCAACGAGCCCACGGCTGCCGCGCTCGCCTACGGGCTCGACAAGCGCGAAGATGGCGTTGTCGCCGTCTACGATTTTGGCGGCGGCACGTTCGACATCTCGATCCTGCGTCTGAAGGAAGGCATTTTCGAAGTTCTCTCCACCAACGGCGACACGCATCTCGGCGGCGACGACATCGATAACAAGTTGCTCGCCATCGCGCTTGAAGATGTCGAAAGCGAGTGGGACGAAGATATCTCGCATTCGGGCGAAGCCGTGCAGACGCTGCGCCGCGCGGTGATCGAAGCCAAGGAGCAGCTCAGCACGCTGCCGGCGGCGGCGATTGAGTTTTCCTGGCATGGCAAGAGCTATCAACGCAACATCTCGCGCGAGCTGTTTGAAGGGCTGATCCACGACATCATCGAGCGCACGTTGCAACCCTGCCGCCACGCCATGCTGGACGCGGGTCTCAAGCCCGAGCAGATCGACGAGGTGGTGCTGGTCGGCGGCTCCACGCGCATTCCGCTGGTGCGCCGCGCCGTGGAGACGCTGTTCAAGGCCAAGCCGCATACGGAATTGAACCCGGATGAGGTCGTCGCTTTGGGCGCGGCCGTGCAGGCGGCGATTCTATCGGGCGACGTCACCGACAAGCTGCTGCTGGATGTCACGCCGCTCTCGCTGGGCATCGAAACGATGGGCGGTGTGGTCTCCAAACTGATCCTGCGCAACTCGACGATTCCCGCCTCGGCGACCGAGGTGTTCACCACTTCGGTGGATGGCCAGCGCAACGTGCTGATTCACGTCGTGCAGGGCGAGCGCGAACTGGTGCGCGACTGCCGCTCGCTGGCCCGCTTCGACCTGAAGGACCTGGAACCCGTGCCGGCCGGCATGGCGCGCATCGAAGTGCGCTTCCTGATTGATGCGAATGGCATTCTCAACGTCTCGGCGCGCGACATGCGCAGCGGCAAGGAGCAGTCGGTCGAGGTGAAGCCCTCGTACGGCCTGACCGACGCGCAGGTTGAGGCGATGATCACCGAGTCGTTCGAGCGCGCGGAAGAGGACTTCGCCGCCCGTCAGGTGCGCGAAGCCCAGGTGGAGGCCGACGGCATGCTCCTGGCGCTCGACAAAGCACGTGCGAGCGGCGCGTGGGAAGCGCTCAGCGGGACCGAACGCGCCGCCATCGAGCAAGCGCGCCTCAATCTGCAGTCGGTCTATCATACCGGCACGCACCTGCAAATCCGGGACGCCATCGAGAAACTCGACGGCATCTCGCGCAAACTCGCTGAAAATATGATGAACACGGCGGTTCGCGCGGCGCTCAAGGGTTCAAAAATCAACTAGGATTATCTCAGCCGCGGATCTGCGGGCTGCGGCGCCGCAGTGCGCGGAACGGCATCTGAGGAGGAATCTGGTATGGCACTCAATTGGAGCATGGCGGCGGACATTGGCATCGCTTTGTACGAGAAATATCCCGAGCTCGATCCGCTCAACGTGCGCTTTACGGACTTACACAGGATGGTGATCGGGCTCGAAGATTTTGAGGACGATCCCAAGGCGTCCGACGAGTCGAAGCTCGAATCCGTCCAGATGGCCTGGCACGAAGAGTTCGAAGACAACGCCTGAGTGCCCTGCCCGGCGGCTCAAATGCCCAGGTTGGTATGAATCCACTGCGCCATGCGGCGATAATGTCCGCCTTTCCAGTAGACACGGCCGCAGCCCGGACAGCGCAGAAACTCTTCCTGTAGCGCGGCGACCCGCTCCGGCAACTGCTCGCGCACGGCGTTCTGGCTGACCTGTTCCAGCGCTGCGTTGCAGTGCGCGCAGCGCGAAAACGGCTTCGCCAGACGCGTGAGATCGAATCTTGTAACCACTTCCGCAAGCTGCTCTCGCGGCTGCGTTGAGCGCAGGTAGTACCCGTGCGTGACGGCGCTGCGCTTCAACAGGCCGACATCGCGCGTCAGCAGGATGCGGTGCTCGCCGCTCGATATTTCCGCCAACTGCTCATCCCCGCAGTCGTTCCGGTAGAGCGCGTCGAACCCCAGCAGGCGAAGGTACCGGGCCAGACGCCCGAGATGTACGTCCAGGACAAACCGCACGTGGCGGAGGGGTTCCGGCCGCAGCCGCGCCAACCCGGCAATGTCGAACGCTTCGAAGACCGGATAAACGCTGATCCGGTCGCCATCCTGGACCCGGTGGGTGAAATCGACTGGCCGGCCGTTGACCAGGATCAGGTCGATTTCCGTGTGCGGCACGCCGAAGGACTCGACGCGGTCCTTGACCGTCGCGAGGTCGAGGAACTCGCAGGCAAACTCCGTGAAGCGCCGCTCCGGCGGCAGGAAATCGTTGAGTTCGGCGTAGAAACGGAAATGCGCGACCGCCATATTCACAAAGCGCAGTCCGAGTGTACACCTCGTGCGTTCATTCTGGCGAAGCGGCGCGATAATCGCCACAGGGGGTTCGTGCTATGGCTTTTCAGGTACTTTCCAACGCATTTGCCGACGGCGGTTGGATCCCGGAGCTGCACTCGTGCAACGGCGCCGACCTGTCGCCGGCGCTCGAATGGAAAGGCGAGCCGGGCAGCGTGCAGAGCTTCGCGCTCGTCGTCGAGGACCCCGACGCTCCATCCGGCACGTTTTGTCATTGGTTGCTGTATGACATCCCGCCGGCGGTTCACAATCTGCCGCAAGGGCTGAAACCCGGTGCGTCCGGATTGAGCGGCGTGAACGACTTTGGACGGTCGGGCTATGGCGGGCCTTGCCCGCCGCGCGGAACGGCGCATCGCTACTACTTCCGGCTCTGCGCGCTCGACGTAGCCACGCTCGGGTTGCGCGCGGGAGTGCGGCGGCCGGAATTGCTGCGCGCCATGAAGGGGCATGTCCTCGCCGAGGCGCAGTACATGGGACATTTTCAGCGCGCATAAACGCCCGTCGACATAACAAGGCCGGCTCCCTTCCGGTTGGAAGGGGAGCCGGCCCCGTCAGCGTTTGATTGGCGTCAGCGGCTGTACCGCTGGCCCCTCGTCAGAAGTAGAACTTCCCAACCAGGCGCATGCTGCGTTGGCCGCCGACCTGGCTTGTGATCACGCCGAAGCTGCCGTCGCCGAAAGTGGTTCCGGGGACGCCGAAGATCGGGGTGTTGGTCACGTTGAAGGCTTCGCCGCGGAACTCGAAGTACCGCGTGCCCGCCTCGTTGAGGTGGAACTGCTTGAACACGGAAGCATCCAGGCCGTGCCATCCCTGGGCGCGGCAGTAGCCCATCACGCGCGGCGCGGTGCCATTGGTAAACGGCGCCGGGACTGAAAAAGCCGCGGGATTCAGGTAGCTGTTGAGCCGCGATTCGATCGAGCCGGACGTGCACGGATTGGAGAGGATGTTTGGCCGCTGCACGCCGCCGCCCGCGCCGACGTTCGCGCCGCTGCCGCCCGAAAGATGCGGAGCCAGCGGAGTGCCGGATTCGATGGTCAGGATGCCGTTGATCTGCCAGCCGCCAGCGATTAAGTCCAGGGCGCGATTCCAGTTGTGGCCAAGTGCCCGGCCGCGGCCGATCGGCAGATCGTAGGAGAAGTTCGTGACGAACTTCTGCGGGATGTCAAACTGCGACACCGACTTCTCCAGGCGCAGGTTGCCCGCGTCCTGGAAGCGAGTGCGGCCGCCGCTGTTCTCGCCCACCACTCCGGTGAGCCAGTCGAGGTCGGGATCGTCGGCGCTGTCGCTATCGCTGAGGCTCTTGGACAAGGTATAGCTGGCCGTGACCTGCAAACCCTGCGAGAGGCGCTTCGTGTACTTCAGGATCATCGACTGATAGTTCGAGCTGGCGCGCGGCGGGCCCGGGCGCGACTGAATCAGGTAGTACTGCGGATAGGGCAGCAAAAGCTGGCGCAGGGACACGGTTGGCGTGCTCAACGTCGCCGAGTCCGGCACCAGGCCGTAGAACGGGTTCTTCACTTGCGTGAACAACTGGGTTCCGAGTTTCGCGTAACTGGGATCGAGCTGATCCGGCTGGCGGACCATCGTACCGAATGGCAGGTGCGTGCCCTTGGCCGCCGAGTAAGCAATCTCGATCACGGAGTTCGCGGGCAGCTCGCGCTCGACCGAGGCGCTCCACTGCTGGATCTGCGGGGTGGTGTTGGGATCGAGACCACCCATCGTGCCGCCGTAGACCATGCCGATGCCGCCGATGACATCCCCCAGACCGTCGCTCGCGCCGAGGCTCGAGCCCGAGGGCTTGCGGGTGCCGTTGGGGAACGGGTTATTGATCGAAGCGTACTGGTGAATGCCGCCGTCGGTTGTGGTGATGAAGGGCGTGCTGGTGGTGTAGCCATCGGCAAGGAACCCAGTCATCGAACCGCTGCTCAGACCGTAGAAGAGGCCGTAGCCGCCGCGGAACACCATGTGCGGCATGAAGTTGTAAGCGAAGCCGATGCGTGGAGCGAAGTCTTTCCACATGGTATTGAACTCCATGCGGTTATCCGCGTCGGCGTACACCGTGCCGCCCCGGAGGTTTTTGCAGGCGGGGCAATTCTCCGCCCCAGCCACCTGGCTGGCGATCGGGCTCGGCATGTTGAGGTTGACCCACTCCAGGCGGTTGTGCCGCTCGGTGCCGGGACGCTGCAATTCATAGCGCAGGCCAACGTTCAAGGTGAACTTGTTGGTCAGGCGGATGTCGTCCTGAATATAGCCGCCGTAGGTACGGGCAGCTCCGAGCGAGGTCGCGTCGACAAACTGGCCGTTGCCGGCCGGAGTTGGGCAGGTACCGGCGAAGCCGGTCATGAAGGACGCCAGGGCGTTGCCCTCGGAGGCCGGAGAGGTGAGCGGGCTGGACGCCGTCTGCTGGCTGCAGAAGGTGAAGGCCGCCGTCGCAATACCGGGTTGCGCATAGTTCTGGCGGGCGAAACGGCCTTCGGCGCCGAACTTAAAGGAGTGGATGCCCTTGACCTTGGTCAAGCTGCCTTGGAGGTGGTTCACGTCGGCGGCCTTCTGGCTGCGTCCGAAAATGTCCGGGCCAATGAAGCTGTAGCCGGACAACTGGAAATACGGCGGGCGCTGGATGTTGAGCGCGCCGTTGAAGCCCAGGGATGCCGGGTCAAAGGAGTTGGGCGCATCGATGCGGTCCTGGCTGGCCAGGTCGCGCGTCACGCCCCACTGCAAGGTCAACACGGAGGTCGGCCCCAGGATGTAGGTGTAGTTGGCCACGGCGTTTTGCGCGTGGTTGGGGCTCTCGTTGTAGCCCTGCGGGATCATGAAGTTGCCCTGGCCCCACGGGTTCTGGTCATCCAGGCTGTTTGAGAAGATCCGGCTGTAGCGGACCGACAGGCGATGATTGTCCGTAAAGTTGTGGTCCACGCGCACTTCCTGCTCGTACCAGGAGCTGCTGTGGTCGTACAGCTTATAGTAGTTGGCCTGGTGCGACGGCCCGATACCGGACGACGTCGCGGTGGGGTAATACGGAATCACCTTGGCGGCAACCGGGCTCCACGCGCCTTTCGGGATAAGGTTGCCGGCATACGGATTACGCAACCAATTGCCGTTGCCGTCCTGGTGCACGGTCGACGGATCGTAGATCGTGATGGGTACGCCGGCGCTGGTGTAGGTCTGACTGAAGTCGCCATTCTTTTCGAGGTCGGTCGGAAGCGTCTCCCGGTCGGCCTGCTGCGATGTCGGGTTGGCCTGGCGCTCGTAGTGCTCGAAGAAAAACGTCTTGTTGCGGCCGTTATAGATCTTGGGCAGAATCACTGGCCCGCCCACGGTGCCGCCGTATTGGCTGGCATGGTATGAAGTCAGAGGCTGTCCGTTCGCGTTCGAGAAAAAGTTGTTCGCGTTGAACGAATTGTCTTTGTAGTACTCGAAGATGTCGCCGTGGAAGGCATTCGTGCCCGACTTGGACACCATGCTGATGACCACGCCGCCGCTGGTGCCGTATTCGGCGCTGAAGCTGTTGCTCTGGATCTTAAATTCCTGCACGCCTTCCGTGGTCGGCGTGAACTGGATCGACTGAATTCCGCTGTTGTGCTCCATCACGCTGGTGGTTACGCCGTCCAGCAGAACGTCGGTGATGCTCAAGCGTCCGCCGTTGGCGGAGAAATTCACGCCGCCGCCGGTCGGATAACCGCCGATTCCAACCACGCCCGGCGTCAAAGTCGCCAGCGAAAGCGGGTTGAGACTGCCGATTGGCATGGCGTCCATTTCGGAGCTCGTAATTACGTTGCCCTGCGTCGCATTGACGGCGTCGAGGCGCGGCGCCTCGCCGGTGACTTCCACTTTCGTGGAGAGTTCGCCCGGGCTCAATTCGACGTCGACACGAGCCGCCTGCTGCACCTGCAGGACGATGCCGGACCGCTCAAATGTCCGGAAACCTTGCACAGCCACCTTGAGGCGGTAACTGGCTGGCGGCAACAACGGGAAATAATAGCGGCCGCCGCTGTCGGTCGTCTTGACCAGTTTGACGTTCGTGCCCTCATTCGTCAGTTCGACCTTCACGCCAGGAACCACCGCCTTGGACGTGTCGGCCACGACGCCTTCAAGGGTCGCTGTTGTTGTTTGAGCTACCACTTGCCGCGGCAGCCCGAAAAATGCGACGAGCCCGCCGAACAAGGCAAGTGCCAGGCCGGCTCGCGCACAATGAGCATTCACTCCCATGTGACCTCCCAAAACGTGCAAACGCCCACGTGGGAGCGATCTCCAGAGCGAGATGCGGGAGATCACTACCCAAAAATCATCATCGTGTGCAGCGCACGCACTGTCAAGCACAATCAGGCACAAACGTGCAGTTAACGAGTCATAATGTTGCATGTATCGGCATTAATGTGCAATTACACTTGCAAACTGCCAGCCACCTGGGATATCAAGGACTCAGGAGTGCCATGGCCGCTGACAACACGAAGCTGTTCACCGAGGAAAGGCGATCCCGCATCCTCCAGATTCTCGAGCGGGAACACCGCGTCGCCGTACCTGACCTCGCCGGGCGCCTGCGCGTCAGCGAAGACACCGTGCGCCGCGACCTGCGCCGGTTGGAAGCCAACCAACTGATCAAGAAGACGCATGGCGGCGCCTTGCGCCACACGGCTCCCCCGGTGGGCTATGCCGCGCGCCTGGTGCAGTCCGCGGAGATCAAGGAAGCGATCGGACGGCGTGCCGCCGAGTTTGTGGAGGAGGGCGACTCGGTGCTGATCGACGGCGCAACCACGGCGCTCTCGCTAGCCAACGCGTTGACCGTCAGCAGGGCGACGATTCTCACCAACAGCCTGGAAGTGGCGCAGATCGTCATGCAGCACGCCAACCTGGACCTGATTGTCCTGGGCGGCCGCCTGGATCCCTTACACCATCAGTTGGTTGGACCGGCCACGCTGGAACAGTTGCCCCGCTACCGCGTGGACAAGCTCTTCCTCGGGATGGGCGCTTTGGACCGCGAGACCGGGTTAACGGAGCCGACCGAGGATGACGCCGCGGTCAAGCGCACGATGATCCAGGTGGCGCAGCAGGTGATCGGTCTGGCCGACCACAGCAAGCTCGGCCGCGTGGCGTTTGCTTACGTCGCGCCCGCCTCGGTGATCGATGTGCTCGTGACGGACGAACTGGCCGACTGCGGTGAGTTCGAGGATCTGAACTGGGACATCATCCGCGTGCCGTCGAGCAGCGTCGACTCGGCCACGCCAGCCGAAGAAGAGTCCTGAGCGTACGCCTGCCCTTGCTGCCGGGTTGTGCCCGTTTTTGCGCCGCGATTAACGGCCGGTGCCGGTTTTCAAACGGCCTTGGCGCGCGCCCGGTCCATATACTTCAAGGTCGTCAGATTCAGCCGGATGGCGTCGCCCTTTTTGACGAAAGGCGGCACCATGATGCTCACGCCGTTCGCCAGCCGGGCGGGCTTCCAGGTCGTATCCACCTGCGCATGCGCGGGCGGCGCTGTGTCCTCGACGGCGACCTCGACAAAATCCGGATAAACCACGCTGACCGCGCGCCCTTCCAGGAATTCGACCGGGAGAACGATGCCCGGAGAGAGAAATTTCACCGGCGCGCCGAGGGTCGCAAGGGGGATTTCCACCTGCTCGTAGCTCTGCGGATCCATGAACACGCCGTCCGACTCGGTCGCATAGAGAAATTCCAGATTCTGCCGTTCGACCGGGATCTCTTCGATCCGCAACTCGGCCCGGATGCTCTGCGCCCACGTCGTTCCCGTCTTCAGGTTCCGCAGTTGCAGGTGGTTTACGCCGCCCATCTTGCCCTGCCCGGGATGGTAATCCGCGCCGATAACCCGGTAGGGTTGGCCTTCGTAGCGGATGGCCATGCCCACGCGAATCTGCGCCGCGGTAATCACGGGCGGCCTCCCGGCTCGCAATGCGTCTCGGGCCGCGGCGTCGAGGGATGTCTGCCGGCGCCGGGAGAGGACGGCGCATGCGGCGCGGGTGGTGGAGGAACTGCCGCGCGCGATGGACTCCGCGGCCGTTGCACCCAGGTTCGAATCACGTTCGGATGGCGCGGTTTATCCATGGCAGCCTCCCGGTCCGGTCGCATTAGTCCGGCCATAGTCTACTGCCGATCGGGCAGCGCGGGAAGCCTGCAGCCGGGACGAAGCTGCAAAAAAACGCAGCGGCGCGCTGTTACGCTGCGCGCCGGACGGGACGGGCCGCGACCTGCACGCTCAGGCGCTCGCGCGCGTCGGCCGGGCGCGTCAGCGAGTATGCGCCCGCGCCATAGAGCCCATTCAGAAAGGCCGTCAATTCAGGCTCAACGCTGTTCCATCCGGCTTCCGTGTTGGGATACAACAGCCGGTCGTTCAGCGTGATTTCGATCTCACCGGCGTCGAATTTCAACTTGCCCTGGAATTCGGGCTCCTGCTCCAGCTTGCGGCAAGCCGCCAAGGCGGCGTCATAGGCGCGCTTCAATGCGTCTCCCGCCGGCGCGGCGTCCGCCGCCTTGCGGTTGTACAGCAGCCCCGGGCGGTTGCGGGCGTTGTCGAGACTGTAGTTCGCCTCAAAGCCGATCAGCATGACGCCCGGCCCTGCCGGTACGTGGGCATAGTCGGCCACGTCGATCAGCAGTTCCGGCAGCGCACGCCGCTGGATCCAGCGGTGAAAGACCGGAATAGCGGCGGCGAAGTGTACCGCCGGAGTGTCCGCGGTGACGAAGATTTTAATGTTCACGTGCTGCATGTTTAAGCCTTGGCGGCCTGCAAACGGGCTGCTTCGCGAATCGTGCAAGCGTGGCAGGCTTCGATAAACAGTTGCGCTTCCTCCACCAGCCGCGTTGCCGATTCGGCCGTGCGCTCCTCCGCGGCGCGCTCGTGCGCCTGGAAGAAGTACTGCGCGAACTTGCCGCCGACGAAGGGGTCGAAGAAGAGTTGCGTGTCGTAGAACTCCTTGCGGAAGGCGGCCACGATCTCATCGGGCGCGTTCGCGTGGAAGATCTGGCGCCAATCGAGCAGCGCAGTGGCGCCGCGCACCATCGAAGCGTAGGCGAGTTCGGACGAGCGGGCGACGGCGCCCTTTTCGAGCGCCAATTGCGCTTCGAACACCTCGCGTTCGCAAGCGGTCAATTGAAATTCGAGCGGCGAGACGACCGCGCCCGCGCACTCGCCGACACCCATATCGCCGAGCGTGTACTCGCGCACGTCGTGCCAGTCGGTATAAAGCGATGCGTCGTCGGCGTGCGCGGGGAGCTCCATGAGATCTTCCAACATGCGCTTGCACTCGGCTTTGCCGATGCGGCGAATGAAGGCCTGGAACGCTTCAGCTCCCTGACGCTCGTCCAGATAGCGGCGCAGGATGCGGTCGACGGCCGCGGGCACGCGCTTGGATGGCACGGCGCCGATGGCCAGACCGTAAGCGCCCCCGTTTTCGTTCCATTGACCGCCCAGGATCACCTGGAAGTGCGGCGCGGCATAGCCGCTCTTGTTGCGGCTGACGCCGTAGAAGCCCAGATCCGCGATGTGGTGCTGGCCGCAGGAGTTGAAGCAGCCGCTGACCTTGATGCGCAAACCGCGCACCGCTTCATCGCGCGCGACGGCGCTTTCCGCCAGCCGCAGGCGGAGTTCACCCGCCAGCCCGCGCGAGGACGAAATGCCCAGCTTGCACGTGTCGGTGCCGGGGCATGAGGTCGGATCGAGAATCGTTCCAGCGCCCGCCTGCCCCAGACCGGCGCGCCGCAGATCGGCATAGAGCGCGGGCAAATCCGACTCGCTTACCCAGCGCAGGACCATGTTCTGCTCCACCGTAGTCCGCACGGTCTCATTCACGTATTGGCGCGCGATCGTCGCCAGCGCACGAAGCTGATCGGCGGTGATGTCGCCGAGCGGCAGGGCTACGGTCACCGTCGCGTACCCCGCCTGGCGCTGGGCATAGACGTTGCTCGCGCGCCACGCCCGTTGATCCGCAGGCTCCGCCGGCCCGATCTGCAGCAGGCCGGGCGCCCGCCGCGGCGTTTCCTGCTCCTTCCGGGCATCTGCCAGGAAGGCGGTCCAACGCGGATCCGGCGCCAGCTTGGCGCGTTCTTCCAGGACCAGCCGCTTGAACTCGTCGAGCCCGAGCTTCACCACGAGGAACTTCATGCGCGCGGCATTGCGATTCTTCTTTTCGCCCAAGCGTGCGAACACGCGCGCCATGGCCTGCCCGAGCGGCAGCAACTCTGCCTCGGGCACGAACTCGTCGAACAGCTTGGCCTGGTATGGCACCGTGCCGAGACCGCCGCCGACATAGACCGTGAAGCCGCGTTCGACCTGGCCATTCACCTCGCGGGTCTGTGCGACGCAACCGATGTCATGAATGTGCACCAGCGCGCACGGCTGATTGGCGCAACCCGAAAACGCCGCTTTGAATTTGCGCCCGAAGTCCTGCGCGTCCGGGTGGCCGAGCATGAAGTAAGCGAACGCCTTGGCATACGGCGTAACGTCAAACGCCTCATGGTGGCAGACCCCGGCCAGCGGGCAGGCCGTGACGTTGCGCACCACGTTGCCGCACGCCTCGCGCGTGGTGATGCCCACGGCCGCCAGACGCCGCATCAGACTCGGCGTGTCCTCGATGTGAACGTAGTGAAGCTGGAAATCCTGCCGCGTCGTGACGTGCGCAATGCCGTCGGAATACTCCTCGGCGAGCTCGGCCAGAACTTCGAGCTGCGGCGCGTCCAACCCGCCGAACGGGATCTTGATGCGCTGCATGCCCGGCGCATCCCATAACGTGTTCGGCCCCTTGGTCAGCCCCGCGTGCGGGTAGGCGAGCTTGCGGCTCTCGACGCCATCGTGACGCTGTCCATTGTCGTAACGTTGCCCGTACGCGCCCCGGCGCAGACGCGTCTCGGCGAAGATCTTGTCGTCGATCTTGCCCTGCTTTTTCAGGGCGATCTCGCTTTCAAACGCGTCGATCTCGGACCCCAGAGCGGACGGAATCCGAGCGCCGAGCCGGTCTTTCCACAGAGTGTTGCTGGCCTTCATAGGAATCTATATTCACCTATAAAGTTATCGAGAATGGGGCCAATGCGCAAGGGCCAAACCTCGCGCGCCATGCCCACCCGCCAGATCCGGAAGCTAACGAACGAGCGTGAACTCGGTCCGTACGCCGCTTGTGGAGTCGGGCGCAACCCAGACTTCGTACTTGCCGGGCTCGGCGATAAGCCGCATCGCGCTGTTATATGCTGCGAGGTCGCTGGCGCCGAGGTTGAATGCAACGGTCCGTTTCTCACCCGCCTGCAGGTGAATCCGCTGGAAGCCCTTCAACTCCCGCACGGGCCGGGCGACGCCGCCAGCCGGGGCGTGAATGTAAAGCTGCACGATCTCGTCGGCGTCGCGGCTGCCGGTGTTGGCCACGTCGGCGTTCACCGTGAGCCGTCCGCCGGTTCCCATCTGGGAAGCTGACACGTTCACATTCGAGTACTCGAAGGTCGTGTACGACAGCCCGAAGCCAAAGGGGTACGCCGGCGTGAAATCGACATCCAGATACTTCGACGTGAAGCCCTTGGGATCGACGGGCGTGCCGGCGGGAATGCCCAGCTCGCTCGGCGACGGCGGGCGGCCGGTGTTGAGGTGGGCGTAGTAGATGGGAACCTGCCCGACCGTGCGCGGGAACGTGACCGTCAGCTTGCCCGAAGGCACGGCGTCACCGAACAGCACGTCGGCAATGGCCGGTCCGCCCATGGTGCCCGGATGCCACGCGTAGAGCACCGCGCTCGCTTGTGCCGCGACTTTGTCAAAGGTCAGCGGACGGCCGGCCATGAGGATGACGATGACCGGCTTGCCGGCTTTGGCCACCGCGTCGACGAGCGCCTCCTGCGCGCCCGGCAAATTGAGATACGCGCGCGAGTGCGCCTCGCCGGAAAGGATGGCCTCCTCACCGAGGAACAGCACCGCCACATCCGTGCTCCGCGCCGCTTCGAGCGCCTCGGCAAAACCGGCATCGCTGGTGTCGCGGCTTGTCTTCAACCCCGGCGCCCAAACCACGCGCGAAGTGCCCAGCCGGGCGCGCAGCGCGGCCAGGGGCGTCTGGACCTCAATATCCCGTCCGTCCATGACCCAGGCGCCCATCTGATCCACCGGGCTGTTGGCCAACGGTCCGATGACCGCGACGCGTCCAATGGAGCTGGCCAGCGGCAGCGCCGCAGCCTGGTTCTTCAGCAGCACGCAGCTCTCAATGGCGAGCTTTTTGGCCACTGCCAAAGCGCTCTCCGGCGGATACGCCGGATCGGCGGCGGGTACGGGCACGCCTTTGTCGAACAGTCCCAGGCGGAACTTGACACGCAGGATATGGCGGACCGCCTCGTCGACCAGCTTCGGATCGAGCTTGCCCGCGGCCACCAGCGCCCTCAGATGGTCCGCATAACTGGTGCTCACCATCTCCATATCCACGCCGGCGCGCACGGCCTTGAACGCGGCGTCCTTCGCGTCGGCGGCATAGCCATGCGAGATCATCTCGGTCACCGAATTCCAGTCGCTGACCACCATGCCATCGAACTTCCATTCCTCGCGCAGCACCTTGCGCAAGGTGAATTCGTTGCCCGTGGCCGGTACGCCGTTCAGGGCATTGAAGGCGCTCATGAACGTCGCAATGCCGGCTTGCCGGACGGCGTCGAAGGGGCGCAGGTAGACTTCGCGAAGTTGAATCTCCGGGATCCACGTGCTGTTGTAGTCGCGGCCGCCCTCCGCCGCTCCGTAGCCAACGTAGTGCTTGGCGCATGCCGCGATGGAGTCCGGCGCATCCAGATTCGCTCCTTGGAGCCCGCGCACCATAGCGGCGCCCAGACGCGAGGTCACCAGCGGATCCTCGCCCAGCGACTCGGCAATGCGGCCCCAGCGCGGATCGCGCGCGATATCGATCATCGGCGCGAAGGTCCATTGAATGCCGCCAGCCGCGGTTTCCCGGCCCGCGATGCGCGCTCCGGCCTGCACGAGGTCGGGATCCCAACTCGCGGCCTGCCCCAGTGGAATCGGGAGCACGGTCCGGTAGCCATGAATCACATCGCGCCCGAAGATGAGCGGAATGCCCAGCCGGCTTTCCTTCAGCGCAATGCGCTGTGCTTCGGCGCGGTCCGCCGCCGTGCCCGCATTTAGGAACGAGCCCCAGCGGCCCTTGCGGATCTCGGCCTTGTTCTGCTCGGAGAGCGGCGACTGCAGCGACGTGGACTGCGACATCTGGCCGATCTTCTCGTCCAGGGTCATTTGGGCAAGCAGCGCATCGATGCGTTGCTCGATCTCCGCCGGCGTCGCGGCAACGAGCGGCAGAGACAGTACTCCACAAACGGCTAGGAACAGGATCGGCGGACGGGTTCTCATCGCGTCACGATTGTAGCGAAAAGCGCGCTCAATGATAAGTGACGCAGAGGGATCAGCGGCCGGCCGGCCGCGTTGCACGCTCGTGCGCCTTGCGCTCATTCGCAGCGAGGCGCGCCTTTACGAGTTTCCTGATAAGAGCAGCGGATGGCGGCCGGTCCGGCGGGAAACGAATGGTCCCTTTGGCCGTATCGAAACCCTTCAGTTCTTCCCGAAACTCCACAATCACGCGCGAGCCCATCGGGAACAGGCTGCAGTGGTCCTTGAACGCGGCATAGGCGAAGAGCGGACCTTTATACTTGAACGCCGGCATGCCATAACTGATGGCTTCCGTCGCTTCCGGCGGGACGACCGACCGGATGATCGCGCGGATCTTGTTCAAAGTGGTGAGCGCCGGTTCAGGCACCGCCGCGAGGTACTCTTCAACCGTCTGTGGACCGGCGCAGGTTGCTTTGCCCATGGCGGAAGCTCTGGTGACGGGACGTTTCATAAGACGCTCCCTCTCTGGTTCTCGACGCAAGTGGCTTTCGAGATTACCATGGACCGGCTCCCGCGGGAAGAGCGCGCCGCACGGTTTGCGGTGCGGCTCACTCGTGGTGGTGGACGGCGGCGTCCGGCGCGGGCGGCGCCGGTATGGCATCGGCTTCGGCGGGCTCGGCATGCACGGTCACGTCGGCGCCGGGAGCGATCGCCTGAATGGCGGCCTCCACCTGTTCGGTGAGCGCATGCGCGTAGCCGAGCGTCTGCTGCCCATCGACCAGCACGTGGGCGTCGACAAACAGTTGCGGCCCGGAGTAGCGCGCCCGGACTTTGTGGCAATTGAGAATGCCCGGGACGCTCTCCGCGGCCTGCCTGATTCGGTCGTTCAGGCCCTTCGGCGCGGCATCGAGCAACGCCTGGATGGTGCGCATGCCGAGGCGGCCGCAAATGAAAAACACAATGGCCGCGACGCAGAGGGCCGACAACGCGTCGCCGTGCCGCAGGACGGCCAGCGCGGGATGCGCTTCGCTCAGTTTGACGCACGCCAAGCCGACAACGACGACGCCCGAACTCCAGATGTCCGTGCTGAAATGCAGCGCGTCCGCTTCGAGCGCCTGGCTGTTGTGTTTCCTGGCGGCCCGGCCCAGCATTCGCGAGCGCGAGAAATCGACGATCATCGAAACGACCATCACGCCGAACGACCAGACCGTGACTTCGACGTCGGTACGCCCGTGAATCAGACGGGCGACAGCACTGTAGACGACCCAGGCGCAGGTGACCAGCAACAGCAGCGTTTCGAGCAGCGCCGAAAGGTTTTCGATCTTCCCATGGCCGTAGAGATGATCGACGTCCGGCGGCTTGCCGGAGATGTGCACGGCAAACCAAGTCATCACGGCGGCGACGAGGTCGAGCGCGGAGTGCGCCGCTTCGGCCAGGATGCCCAGGGACCCGGTCAACAGCCCGACCACAACCTTCAGGCTGGTCAAGCCGATAGCGGCGAGAACAGAATTGGCGGCCGCCTGGTTTTTTTCCCGATATTCCGCCGCCTGTGCCGCGCTCATTCCGTGACCCTCAATGTCATCATGGCACTCCAGCCGCCCGCCGGCCGCTCATTTGATGGCGCCGAACGCCGCGAACACTGCGTTCTTGTGCAGGATCTCGACGTCGTGAAAGCCGCTGCGCCGCAGCAGGTCGCACTGGTACAGCACCGGACGCGGCGTGTCTTCGTGCTCGATGTAGGCGTAGACCGTGTCGCGGTATTCGGTCCCCTTGAAGGCCGTCAGGTATTCGCCGTAACGCGCCCACATCAGTGTTTGAATGGCAGGGTTCGCATGGGTGACCAGATCCGAAATCCAAATGGAGCCGCCTGGCCTCAAGGCGGCATAGAACTTGGCGAAGACCGCTTCCCACTCGCTCGTCTCGCGCAAATGGTGCAACACGGCCGAAGCGACAATCAAGTCGTAGCGCTCGCGGCCGAAATCCAACTCGCGCAGATCGCCTTCAAGCGTGGTGACCGCCCCCTGCGTCGCCGCGCTGACACGGCTCTTAGCCCGTTCGAGCATCGCGGGGCTCAGATCCACCAGCGTGCAATTCAGGTTGGGCAGCCGGCTCAGCAGCTTCAGCGTGTAGTTGCCGGCGCCGCAACCCACGTCCAGGATCGATTGCGCCCGCGGCGTTGCCCGCACCGCCGTCTGAGCGATGAGTTCGAGGACCAGGGCCGCATCCATGGTTGCAGTCTGGCCTGTCTCCAGGTTCGAAAAGCGTTCGACGTCATGCTCGAAGCGGTCGCGGATCTCGCGTACAGTGGCTTTCATCGTTTGCCTTCAGGATAGCGGCGAGCAACGCCGGGCGCTAAAGCGTGCGCCCGGGATTTAGCGCGCGGCGGATTGAATGAGCGCCAGCACGCGCGCGCCCAGCGAGTCGATGGGATCCGTGCCAGCCAGGACAAGATCCGCGTAAGCCCGCGCCGGCAGGATGTGCAGCTTGGCCATGGGCTGGACCGTCGTAGCAAATTGCCAGCGGACGCTCTCCGGCGTGCGGCCCCGCTCGACCACGTCGCGCGCCAGACGCCGTTCCAGACAAACGTCGTCCGGTGCGAAGACGAACAGTTTGGTGTTGAGCATGGCCCGCACCTCGGCCCAGTGCAGCGCGAAGAGGCCCTCCAGGATCACGTAATGCTCCGGCGTGATCACCTGTTCGGAATGCGTCCGCGTGTGGGTGGCAAAGTCATAGAGCGGCGCCCGCACCGGCTCGCCAGCCGCCAGCCGGCGGGCGTGCTCGATGATCAGCGTGTGCTCCAACGCGGCAGGCTCATCGAAGTTGCGCCTGGCCCGCTCGGCCAGAGGCAACTCCGCCATGTCGATGTAATACTGATCGAGGTTCAGGACCGGCGCGTTCAGCCGCGCGGAGAGCCAGCGCGCCAGTTCCGATTTCCCCGCACAGGAGGGACCGGCAATGCCGATCAAATGCGGCTTCATGCCTGGTCCTTTCCAAGCTTGAAGCGGAGCCGCGACCGCGCGGGGCCGGTGGTATGGCCTGCCGCGCAAATGCTTTTGCGAAGCGTCGCCGCCAAGTGGCAAGAGCGAATCTCCGTCGACTTTTGCCACCCGGCGCCACGCGTGAGTTGTTCCAACGGCCGCACTGAGTCGTCCATCATGCTCCCGCCCGTCAAACCCGCGGAGCCGTTTGCAGGCTCGCGGTGACCGGGGGAGGTGGCGGCGCAGACGCCAGCCGCACGCTGACCAGTTTTGAGACACCCTGTTCCTGCATGGTCACGCCATACAGTCCCTCGGCCGCCTCCATCGTCTTCTTCGCGTGCGTGATGACGATGAATTGCGTCTGCGCCGCCATATCCTTTACCAAATTCGTGAACCGCGCCGTGTTCGCCTCGTCGAGGGGAGCATCCACCTCGTCGAGGATGCAGAACGGACTCGGCTGGAACTGGAAGATGGCCATCAGCAGTCCCATGGCCGTCATGGCCTTCTCGCCGCCCGAGAGCAGGAGCACATTCTGCAGGCGCTTGCCAGGCGGCTGCGCCACAATCTCGATGCCCTGTTCGAGCGTGTCGCCCTCGCCGACGAGCCGCATTTCGCCGAGCCCGCCGCCGAAGAGCTTGCGGAACATCTTCCGGAAATTCTCGTTGATCACCTCGAAGGCCTGAGCAAAACGCTTGCGGCTTTCCACGTCGATTTCGCTGATCGCCTTTTCGGTGTCGCGGATGGAGTCGAGCAGGTCCTGGCGCTGGGCATTCAGGAAATCGTAGCGCTGCTGCGCCTCCTGATATTCCTGCCAAGCCTCCGGATTGACCGCGCCCAAAGCCTCGATGCGTTTGCGGATTTCCACGACGCGCTCTTCGGCTTCGGCCACCGCCAGCTCGTCCATCTTCGGCGCGGGAGCCGCTTCCCCGGCGGCCTGCTCCGGCACGCCTGCCCCGCCCTCGGCCGCAGCCGCGTTCTCTTCGGCCGTGGCTTCCGCCTTCGCGGTTTCGACGGCGGCGTGCGCCATTTGCGCCGCGAGTTCCGCCACCGGGATACTCAGATCCTTGCGGCTGGTCTCGTCGAGGAACTTCAGTTCGCTCTGCCGGCGTACGAGTTCCAGTTCGACCTGCGCACGCGCATCGCCGGCGACCGCCGCGCTCTGGCGCAGGCGCTTCAAGTTCTCGTCGTCCGCCGCCAGCGTGGCCCGTTCCACGCCCTCGCGTTCGGAGAGCGTCGCCACGGCCTTCTCGAACTGCTCCTTCTGATCCTTCAGCGTTGTGGCGCGCTGCTCGAGCTCGAGATTGCTTTCGAGCAGCCGGGTCCGCGCCACTCCGACGCGCTCCATTTCGCGCGTCAGGTTCTCGCGCCGGTTCACGACCTCGCGGGTCTGCTGATCGAGCCGCGCCACGGCGTTTTCCAGGCCACGCCGCCGCTCTTCTAAACCAGCCAGTTCAACGCGCAGCACGGAGTGCTCTTCCGACATCACCGCGACACGCGAGCGCAGCTCTTCCATCTCGGCGCGGCCCTCTTCGAGCGCGGCCTCAATCGCACTGCGCGCCTGTTCTTTTTCGGCCACCAGCGCCTGCTTGCGTTCGCGCTCCTCGCGCGAACGGGCGGCGTCGCGCGTCAGCCGATCCAACTCCATCCGCGAGGCGCTCAGCTTCTGGTTGGCGCGTTTGGCGTCCTCGCCGATTTTCCGCATCTCCTGGTCGAGCAGGAGCGTTTCCTTCTCCTGCTTCTGCAACTCAGTGCGGACCGTCTCCAATTCTTCCGAGAGCGCCTGGATCTCTTTTTCCAGGGTCTCTGCGCGCTGCTGCGCCGCAACCGCCTCGGCCTGCTTCTTTTCAAACAGTGCCGACAGCTCGCGCAACTCGCGCTTCAGGGCCAGGGGGCCGCTGGTGGCGCGCTTCCCGCCGGTCATCGCGTGGCCGTGGTAGCACACGCCGTCGTCGAGCAGGAAGTACAGATCCGGATACTGGAACGCCAGCCGCTCGGCGCTCGCGCGCGACTCGGCCTGATAGCAGCGCGCGAGCCGCGGCAGCAGCTCCGCCGGCGCGTTCGTCAAGCCGTTGGTGAAGCGGATGCCGTCGCACAGCCGGCCCACGATGCCCGTCTCGGGACCGATCGGCGGCTCGGGGACCGGCGCCGAATGGATCTCGGCCGGATTCTCGGTAAAGTCCGGCTCGACCAGGAACGAGGCGCGCCCGTCCAGCTCACCGCGCAAAAGGTCGACGCCCTGCTGCGCTTCATTCCAATCGCGCACCACCACATATTCGAGCTCTTCGTGCAGGAACTCTTCCGTGGCGCGCTCAAAGCGCGGGTCCTTCAACTCGATGAAGTCGGCCAGCACGCCGACGGGCTTCAAGCCCTTCGCCTGATCCTTTTCGATCGCCGTGAACAGACGCTTGACCGACGAATTGGCGTAAGCGCGATGCTGCAGAATTTCGTCGAGCGAATCGCGCCGGGCCCGCACGCGTTGCGTCTCGTTGCGCAAGGCGTCCAGATCGCGACGAGTCTGCTGCGCGGCCTCGCGGCGGGACTGCAAATCGGCGTCGATCTGCTTGCGCCGCGCGGCGAGCGACTCGACCTGTTGCTGGCGCTCGGCCAGTTTCGCGCCCGTCTCGGCGCGCACGGTTTCCAGGCGCTCCAACTCTGTCTGCGCACTTTGCTCATCGCTGCCGACGCGCGCCGTGTCGCGGTCCATTGACGCGAGGTAAGCGTCGATCTGGCCCAACTGGTTGCGCAGCGCGGAGACTTCGCCGAGCATCCGCACCACCTGCTGGCGTGAAGCTTCGAGGCCGCGTTCGCGTTCGCGCAGTTGGTTCTGCAACTCGTCGCGCTCGGCCGTTTTCGCCTGCAGGCGTTCCCGCGCCTCGACGCCTGCCTTCTGCAACTCGCCGAACGACGATTGCAGATGCTCGCGCTCCTGCTCCAGCGCCTTCAGCCGCTCGCTGGCCTGCGCGATTTCGGCTTCGCCCTGCTGCAGGCGCTGCTCCATGCTGCCGGCCTGTTTGGCCTGCGAGTCGATGAGCCCGCGCGTGCGTTCTTCTTCCACGCGAATCTCGGCCAGCCGCTTGCGCGACTCGGTCAGGTCCGCTTCGGTCTGGTAAGCCTGCTCGCGCGCCGCGGCCAGCGACTTCTCGCCCGTTTCGACGGCGGCCTGCAGTTCCTGGCACTCCTGCGCAGCCTTACTCAACTGCGCAGCCACGCGCTCGGCTTCCTGGGAAAGCAAGAAGTAGCGCCCGGTGAGAGCCGTCCGCAACTGCGAGTCGAGTTCTTCCTTGAGTTCCTGATAGCGCCGCGCCTTGCCAGCCTGCCGCTTCAGCGAGTTCACCTGCCGGCCGACTTCTTCCAGAATGTCGAAGACGCGAGTCAGGTTCTGGCGCGCGCCTTCGAGCCGCGCTTCGGCCAGCCGCTTTTTGGTCTTGAAACGGCTGATGCCGGCCGCCTCTTCAATCATGTTGCGGCGGTCGAGCGGCTTCGACGAGAGGATCTGTCCGATGCGGCCCTGTTCGATGATCGCGTAGGACTCGGGCCCGAGCCCCGTGCCCATGAAGATCTCCTGGATGTCGCGCAGACGCGATTGGCGCCCGTTGATCAGGTACTCGCTATCGCCCGAGCGGAACAACCGGCGGGTAACGATGATTTCCTGCTCGCGGCGTGGACGCACCGTGCTGGCAGTCTCGGCGAGCACCTGGCCGTTCGAGTGCCCGTTGCCGTTCGTATGACCGTCGGCGGGAGCGGCGTCCGGATCGAGGTGTTCAATGCGTAATTGATCGGCGGAAAAGTCGGCCGGCGCTGCCGCTTCGGTGACCATGGCGCTCTCGGCGGAGGCGGCGACTTCCGGCGTCTGACCGGCCGGCGTCGCCGGAGCGCCGGTGTTTTTGGCGGTTTTCGGAGCTTCGGGGCGCGTGCCGGGAATGACCGTCCGGCCTTCGGGATCGACCAGCGTCATGGTGACCTGCGCCATGCCGACCGGTTTCCGGTCGCGCGTTCCCGCGAAGATCACGTCTTCCATGCGGGCGCCGCGCAGGCTCTTAGCCGACTGTTCGCCCAGCACCCAGGTGATGGCGTCGCTCAAATTCGACTTGCCGCACCCGTTAGGGCCCACAACAACTGCCAGGCCGTTGCCCGAAAAACGCATTTCGGTGCGGTCGCAGAACGACTTAAACCCTTGGATTTCAATACGCTTGAGAATCAGCAAAAGCGTTTCCCTCTCAATGGCAGGTTTATGGGTTTAGCGCACCCGCATCGCGACGGCGACGGAGTGGCACTCGGGGGAGGAGTGACTTCAGAATACCCGGCGCTCCCCTGAGTGTCAAGAACTGAGGCCCAGGATTCAGTAGGAGCCCGAACACGGCCCCAATATCTTGTGCCTTGCGGCCAACTACGCATCCACTTGTGGCCCGCCCAGGACCGTGTCAGGACCAGGATAAGCGCAACCTCCTGATTCCGCGCCGCAAGACGCATCGCGCGAACCGCCGGGCCAAATCAACGGCGCCAATGCAGTTCAGCCACCACACTGCAGCCGAGGGCATCGAAAAAGTTCTTTCAATATGACTTTATGTGTGTTATAGATTACTTTACGTTATTTATGCATTGCATTTGGAGCAACATAATGTCGGATTCCGAAAAGGCGGCCTGGTGGACAGTCGGCATCGTGGCGGTAACCATTGCCGCCTATTGCGCCTTCATCCTCTTTTGCGGACACGGCCCGGCGACGTCCGCCGTCTTCTCGCTGCTGGCGCTGACGGCTTTGCCGGGCTTCAGGCGGCGCAGCCGCGCGTGGCGGACCTTCGATGAACGCGAACAAATGATTGCGCAAAAAGCGTTGCTTGCGGCCTTTCGCGCGTTGTGGGTGGTTTTTATCAGCGCGGTGCTGCTGATCGGATTCGATAAAGGATGGCAGACCTCGGTGACGCTGCCGCTGTGGAGTCTTGCGGAGGCGCTGTACTGGGCAATCACTCTCGTGCTCGGCACTCAGGCCGTCACCACCATTGTGCTGGCTCGCGGAGTAGTGCGTGTCTGACGGCGATTTGCAGATCACGAACCGCATCCGGCGCCTGCGCTTCGACCACGGCGAGATGACGCAGGAGGAACTGGCGCGCCGGGCCGGCGTCACACGCCACACCATCATGGCGCTGGAGGCCGGCAGATATTTCCCCTCGCTCCTGCTGGCATTTCGCATTGCCGAGGCCTTTGGCGTCGGCCTTGACCAGGTGTTCGAATATCACTCCGCCGAAGCGAAAACTTAAGCCCGCAAACCGGTCCGCGCGCACGTCCGGCGCCGTGCTCAATCCCTCCCGCGCTCCCAGCCGCGCTGCGGATTCGGCGCCGCCATGCGCGCAGCCGGGCAATGATCGGCAATCCAGCCTGCTCCGCGCTGCGCTAGCATATAGGTTTCCTCGCTATGCCGAAATCCAAGGCCCCCGCGCAAACTTTTGAGGAGCCCAAGTATCTGGCCCATCTGGTGGACCGGGCGGTACTGGTCAGCGTGCACCTGAATTCCGGCGAAGAGCACACCGGAGTCGTCGAGTACTGGGATGCCGATTTCATCCGGCTGACTTGCGAACATGGTCCCAACCTGTTCATTTACAAGCACGACATCCGGTACATCGCTGAACTCTGAAGACTTCTCATGGCCCAATTCCTGGAATCCGCCCGTGATATCGCCCGCGAAGCCGGAGCTCTGATTGCCGGTCATTTTCACCGTGGCGTCCAGTTCGAACTGAAGGATCAGTACGATCTGGTGACCGTCGCCGACCGCGCGAGTGAAGCGTTGATCGTCGAGCGGCTTTCCAGTCTTTTCCCGACGCATTCGATCCTGGGCGAAGAGGGCGGGCAGCGCCAGCATTCCTCCGAGTATCAGTGGTATGTGGATCCGCTCGATGGGACCACGAACTTCGCCCACGGCTACCCGATGTTCAACGTCACGCTCGCCCTGGCGCGGGCCGGAGAGATGATCTGCGGCGTGGTTTACGATCCGCTGCACGACGAGATGTTCTCCGCCGAGCTGGGCGGCGGTGCGTATTTGAACGGCAAGCGCATCCATGCGAGCCCGGCAAAGAGCCTGGGGATGGCCCTCCTCTCAACCGGTTTTCCGTCGCGCAAGCGTCATGAGAGCGTGAACGTTCATTTCTTCTACGAAGTTTCCATGTGCACGCATGGGATCCGCCGGGGCGGTTCAGCAGCCATCGACCTGGCGTATGTCTCCTGCGGCCGGCTCGATGGTTTCTGGGAATTCGGCCTCAAACCGTGGGACATGGCCGCCGGTTTACTGCTGATTCGCGAGGCGGGCGGAAAGACCACCGATATGCGCGGCGGTCCGGTCGATCTCTTCGGCCCCCACATCGCCACATCAAACGGCCAGATCCACGCAGAGCTGATCGGCCTTTTTGGAGAAGTTTTCGCGGGCCATTACCGCTACCCACTCACGCTGATCCAGCCCAAACAATAGGGTTAGCGCAGAAATATCAACGTTTTCGGCAGGCGTGGTGTGCCCGCTCGCGCTTTACGTGCATGCGTCCGAGGTGTTACGCTAACAGATTGAAAATGCGTACCGTAGACCTCATCCAGAGGAAGCGCAACGGGGAGGAACTGGCCCCCGAAGAGATTACGTGGCTAGTGGACAGCTACACCCGCGGGGAGATCCCGGACTATCAACTGTCCGCGTTCCTCATGGCCGTGTACTTCCAGAGCATGAGCGAAAACGAGTGCACGGCAATGACCGAGTCGTTCATTGCCTCCGGGGAGAAGCTCGACCTGAGCTCGGTACCCGGCCCGAAGGTGGACAAGCACTCCACCGGCGGCGTGGGCGACAAGACCAGCCTGATTGCGGCGCCGATTGCTGCCGCGGCGGGCGTCAAAGTTCCCATGATCTCCGGCCGGGCGCTGGGCCATACCGGCGGCACGCTGGACAAACTCGAGTCCATTCCGGGGTTCCGGACGGCATTGAGCGCGGACGAATTCCGTGAGCAGCTCGCCAAGGTCGGCTACGCGGTCATTGGCCAGGGCCCCACGGTTACGCCCGCGGATGGCAAGTTTTACGCCTTGCGCGATACTACGGCGACCGTTGAGTCGATTCCGCTGATCGCCGCGTCCATCATGAGCAAGAAGCTCGCGACGACGCTCGACGGTCTGGTGCTCGACGTCAAGGTCGGGTCCGGCGCCTTCATGAAGCGCCAGGTGGATGCCCGCCGTCTCGCGCAGATGATGATCACCCTGGCCCGGCGCGGCGATCTGCGCGCGCAGGCGCTGGTGACCGACATGAACCAGCCGCTGGGCTACGCCATCGGCAATGCGCTCGAAATCATGGAAGTCTCCCAGACGCTGCAGAACGCGGGTCCGGCGGATTTGACCAAGCTCTCGCTCGAGCTTGCCGCGCGCATGATCTTCCTGGGCAAGGTGACCGAGACGCTGGATGAAGCACGCGATATTGCGCAGCGCCGGCTGCTCGATGGTTCCGGCTACCGCAAGCTGAAGGAAGTGATCGAAGCGCAGGGCGGCAATCCCGCGGTGCTCGACAAGTTCGAACTGCTGCCGAATGCCACCGGCGCGATGGAGATCACGGCTCCGCGCGGCGGCTACGTCTCGGCGATCGACGCCGAAGAGATCGGCCTTGCTTCAACGATCATCGGCGCGGGACGCGACACGAAGGACTCGGCCATCGATCCGGCCGTGGGCGTCATCTTGGAAGTCAAGACCGGCCAGCGCATCGAAGAGGGTGGCGTGCTTTGCCGCCTGTACTACACGCATGAAGAGCACCTGGAAGAAGCTTCGGCGCGCGTCGAAGAGGCCTTCCGCATTTCTTCCACCGAGCCTGACGTCCGCGAGTTGATCCTCGAAGTCGTCAGCTAATACCCAATCGAATTCGGACGAAAACCGGACGCTGCGGCGTCCGGTTTTTTGTGTTCGCGTCACGCCGGACCGAGTTGCAGGTGAATCATGGACATCACACGCAGTCTGTCTGAGAGGAACGTGCCCCACCGCGCTTTCAGACTCCATCTACGCCCGGATGCGCGTCATTTGGAAATGGCGCCGCACCACGCCTCAGGCTACGCCCTGCACATCCACGGAATCCAGCGCGGCGCAGCCGACCGGGCCTGTCGCGATGGCGTTCCCGAGCGTTCGTTTGGTACGCTTACCAGTTTGAGCGAGTGTGCTCGCAGGGAGTAGCAGGCATGGAGCGTTTCGTTGGGCTGCTGGGATTGGTGGCGATCCTGGCGCTATGTGTGTTGTTGTCGAAGAACCGGAGGGCCATCCGCCCCAGCCTGTTCCTATGGGGACTTGGCATGCAGTTCGGTTTTGCCTTCCTCGTTCTCAAAACCGACTTCGGCAAACTCTTCCAGATCGCCAGCGTCGCTGTGAACGCCTTATTGAACTACGCCGAAGAAGGCTCGCAGTTCGTCTTCGGACCGTTAGGCGTCAAGAGTGGGCCGTTCGGCGTGGTGTTCGCGTTCCAGGTGCTCCCGATCGTCATCTTTATTGCCAGCCTGTTCGCCATCCTCTATTATTTCGGCGTCATGCAGGTGGTCATCAAGGCGATGGCCTGGGTGATGCAGCGCGTGATGGGTGCGAGTGGCGCGGAGTCGACCAACGTCGCGGCCAGCATCTTTATGGGCCAGACCGAAGCGCCGTTGACCATCCGCCCGTTCCTCTCCAACATGACCGAGAGCGAGCTGTTCACTGTGATGACCTGCGGCATGGCGCATGTCTCCGGCGCGGTGATGGCAGCCTACGTGAAGATCGCGGGCGTCTCCATTGAACATCTGCTGACCGCTGTCATCATGACCGCGCCCGCGACGCTGTTGCTGGCCAAGATCCTCGTCCCCGAGACCGGCTCACCGGAAACCGCCGGTTCACTGAAGGTGGAAGTGCCCAAGCCCGGCGTCAATCTCATCGACGCGGCAGCGCGCGGCGCCGGCGACGGACTGCACCTGGCGCTGAACATCGGCGCCATGCTGATCGCCTTCGTCGCCCTGATCGCGCTGGTGAACGGTTTTCTGGGATGGATCCACGGCATCCCGATGCTTGCCTGGGTGCCGCCGTCGCTACAGAAGATCCTCGGTATTGTCTTCGCGCCTGTAGCCTGGATGCTGGGCGTGAGTTGGAAAGACGCCGCCAACGTGGGCGACATGCTCGGCACGCGCATGGTGCTGAATGAATTCATTGCCTTCCTGCGTTTGGGCGAGTTGCGGAACGTGCTAGACCATCGCAGCTTCGTCATTTCCACGTTCGCACTGTGCGGCTTCGCGAACTTCTCCTCCATCGCGATCCAGATCGGCGGCATCGGCGCGCTCGCGCCGAATCGCAAATCCGATCTGGCGCGCATGGGTGTGAAGGCTATGCTGGCTGGAACACTGGCCAACTTCATGTCCGCTTGCATTGCGGGGGTGCTGTTGTGATCGGCGATGCTCTTCAGGTGATAGAGGAAGCGACGAAGTACTTGCGCACGCAGCGCAACGTGTGGCCTTCGACGGCAATTGTGCTGGGTAGCGCGCAGGCCGCGTTCGCGGGTGCATTGGAAAGCCGCCAGGAGATCGCCTACACCGACATTCCCGATTGGCCCGTGCCGTCGGTGCCCGGCCACGCGGGGAAGCTGATCATCGGCAAGACGCATGGACGGCTGGTCACCGTGATGTCCGGGCGCGTGCACTTGTACGAAGGCTGGTCACCGCAGGAAGTGGTTTTCGGACTGCGCGTGCTTGGTCGGCTGGGATTGAAAAACCTGATTCTGACCAACGCGGCGGGCGGCATCAATCCGGCGTACCGGCGGGGTCTGCTGGTGCTGCTGACCGATCACATCAACCTGCAGGGCGTTAATCCCCTGGTCGGTCCCAACAACGATGAGACCGGGCCGCGTTTTCCCGACATGACGCAAGCGTATTCGCCGGCGCTGCGGGAACTGGCGAAAGCCGCGGCGGCCGAAGTCAACGTCGAACTCGGCGAAGGGGTTTACGCGGGACTGCTCGGGCCGAGCTTCGAGACGCCCGCTGAGATTCGTTTTCTGCGTACGATCGGCGCCGATCTGGCTGGCATGAGCACGATTGCCGAGGCCATCGCCGCGCGGCACATGGGCGTTAATGTGCTCGGCGTCTCGACCGTCACCAACATGGCCGCGGGCATGCAGGCGGCGTTGAGCCATGCCGAAGTACTCGAAATCGGCCGCGCGGCCAGCAGTGATTTGATCCGTCTGCTCGGCGCGCTGGTTCCGCGTCTGCCGGTTTAGCCGCCGGTTCTCCAGCGAGCTTGCCGCGATGGGATCAGCGCTGAATCCCCTGCTCCCGCAGCGCTTCTGCGAGCGTGTCCAGCAGCAGCGCGACGTTCTCCGCTGTCGCGCCGTAGCCCATCGTGCCGATGCGGAAGACCTTGCCCGCGAGCGGTCCAAGGCCGCCGGCGATTTCGATGCCGTGATTGCGCATCAGGCTCTGGCGGACCTTGGCTTCATCGACGCCCGCCGGCACGCGCGGCGTGTTCAGCGTCCACAGACGAATGCCCGGTTTCACGAGCAGTGGCATGCCCAGTTTCTCAACGCCCGCGGCAAAGGCCTCATGGTTCACGCGATGGCGTTCGAAGCGCTTCTCGATGCCTTCTTCCTCAATGATCGCGAGCGCCTCGCGCAGCGCGTAGAACATCGATACCGGCGCGGTGTGGTGATAGCGATGCGCGCGCTCGTAATAGTCGAGCAGCAGTTTCAAATCCAGGTACCACGTCGCCGGCGTTGACTTGCGCGCGCGCAGCCACTCCATGGCGCGCGGCGAGCACGTAATCGGCGCCAGTCCGGGCGGACAGCCGAGCGCCTTCTGCGTGCCCGCGTAGGCGATGTCCACGCCCATGGCGTCCAGGTTGATCGGCATGCCGCCGAGGCTGGTGACGCAATCCGCAATGCACAACGCGCCCACTTCGTGCGCGGCTTTCGCAAGCGCCGCGCCGTCCTGATGCGCGCCGGTCGAAGTTTCCGCGTTAACGAAGGCGACAACATCCGGCCGTTCGCGATGGATCAGCTCCGCTGCTTCATCGCCGGAAAAGACCTCGCCCCAGGGCTTCTCAAAACGAATCAGCTTGGCGCCGTGACGCCGTCCCATCTCGCTCAAACGCTCGCCGAAGTAGCCGTTCACGAAGACGGCAAAGCGCGAACCCGGCACAACGAAGTTGGCGACGGCCGCCTCCATGCCCGCGCTGCCGGTGCCGGAGAGAACCATCGTGAATTCGTTGCGCGTACCCCAGCAAAGCTGCAAGCCGCGCCGGATCTCCTCGTTCACTTGGAAAAAATACGGATCGAGGTGACCGACAATCGGTTGCGCCATTGCGGCGTAGATGCGCGGATGGACGGGTGAGGGGCCGGGACCGAATAGCAATCGCCGCGGAGGCTTGATAGAAGAAGCTGAAGTGGCCATCAATTCCCAGTGTATTCCGCACGACCGTTTATCCTGATGAAAGAGCTCCCGAGTGTTGGTTCTTCCCATTGATTCCCTGCTGCCCGGCATCGTCGCGTCGCTACGCCGCACGCCCAATCTGGCGATTGAAGCGCCTCCCGGCGCGGGCAAGACGACGCGCGTCCCGCCGGCCTTGCTCGCCGCCGGTTTCGGCGACGTGCTCGTGCTGCAGCCGCGCCGGATCGCCGCGCGTCTGGCGGCGCGCCGCGTCGCCGTCGAGATGGGCGAAAGCCTGGGCGAGACGGTCGGCTATCAGGTCCGCTTCGAGCAGTTCTGCGGACCCAGAACCCGGTTGCGCTTTCTGACTGAGGGCGTTCTGACGCGGCGTCTATTGAGCGACCCGCGGTTGAACGGCGTCGGCGCTGTGGTGCTCGACGAATTCCACGAACGTCATCTCGAAGGCGACCTCGCGCTGGCGCTACTGCGGCGGTTGCAGCAGACGGCACGGCCCGACCTGCGGCTGGTGGTGATGTCGGCGACGCTTGCGCACAACGATGACGCGGCGGTGGGCGGCGGAATTCCCGTCGCGACGGCGCTCGACGGCTGTCCTGTGCTGCGCAGTGAAGGCCGTCTGTTCCCGCTGGAAATCGAGTACACGCCGCATTCGGCGGCCGCGCTCGAAGAGTTGGTCGCCGAGGCTGTCGACGGATTGGTCAAAACGCAACCGGACGGCGACATCCTCGTCTTCCTGCCGGGCGCTTTCGAGATCCGCCGCGCCCAACGGGCGTTAGCAGGTTTGGCCGCACGCAAGGACTTGCTGCTCGCGCCGCTGTATGGCGACCTCTCGCCGGAGGAGCAGGACCGCGCGATCCAGCCGGCCGCGCAGCGCAAAGTAATCCTGTCGACCAACGTCGCCGAAAGCTCGGTCACCATCGAGGGCGTGCGCGCCGTCGTCGACAGCGGCCTGCAGCGCGTAGCGAAGGACTCGCCGTGGACTGGCCTGCCGCGCGTCGAAGTGCAGCGCATCGCGCGGGCCTCCGCCACGCAACGCGCGGGACGCGCGGGCCGCACGGCGCCGGGCAGAGCGATTCGTTTGTACTCGCAGGACGATTTTCTCCGGCGATCCGAACATGATGAACCTGAGATCCTGCGCCGTGAGCTGACCGAACTCTGTCTGCATCTGCATGTCGCCGGGATTGCGCGGCCGCTCGATCTCGATTGGCTCGATGCGCCGCCCGCCGACGCCATCGCGAAGGCCGAAGAGCTGCTGCGCCGGCTGCGCGCGGTGGACAAGGACGGCCGCATCACGCCGCTCGGACGCAAGATGGCCGCGCTGCCGCTGCATCCGCGGCTTGCCGCGCTGGCTTACGCGGCCGACGAACTCGGCGCCGGCCAGGAAGGTTGCATCGCCGCGGCCGCGCTCAGCACTGGCCAACGGCTGCCCGATACGCCTCCGCATGCAACGCCGACCGATCTCGAATTGATCGTCGAACAACGGCCAGAGCCCCGCTTGCGCCAGGTGGAGCAGCAGTTGCGGCGGCTGGTACACCCGCGTACGGACGGTAATCGGGATGGCCTGCGCCGCGCGCTTCTGCGGGCCTTTCCCGACCGTGTGGCCGCCCGGCGCAAGGATCTGGAATTGCGCATGGTGGGTGGGGTTCCGGTGCAGCAGGCGCGGAACAGTTCGGTGCGGCAACCTGCGCTGCTGGTACTCGCTGAGATCGAGGAGCGGCCCGACCTGGGCGATCCCATCGCCAGGCTGGTCTGCGCCATCGAGCCCGAGTGGCTGCTCGACGAATTCCCGGAGTTCGTCACCGACCGCGACTCCGTGGAGTGGAACCGCACGGCGGAACGCGTCGAGCGCGTCAGTTCCCTGCTCTACGGCGATCTCGTGATCGACGAATCGCGCGGCGGCGAGCCCGACGCCGTGCAAGCCGCGGAACTGCTGGCGAAGAAGGCTCTGGAAGCCGGCTTGCATCGCTTCACGGACATGGATGCGCTCGCCGGACTGCGCGCCCGCGTGGCGTTCGCTTGCGAGCACGCGCCGCTGAAGCCGATCGACGATGTCACGATCGAAGCCGCGCTACGCGACTCGTGCTACGGTCTGGCGAGCCTGCGCGATCTGGAACAGGCGACCGGCCATGGCGCGTTCCTGCACCAGTTGGTCGATGCGCTCGGTCCGGGCGCGCAACGGCAACTTGACGAGATCGCGCCCGAGCGCATCCGCCTGCCCTCGGGCCATCATGCCCGCGTGCATTACGCCGCAGGCCAGACGCCGTGGGTCGGTTCCCGTCTGCAGGACTTTTTCGGCCTGCGCGACACACCGCGCATCGCCCGGGGCGCCGTGAGCGTGGTCGTGCATCTGCTGGCGCCGAGCCAGCGTCCCGTGCAGACCACCCAGGATCTGGCCGGCTTCTGGGAGCGGCTTTATCCGCAATTGCGCAAGGAGCTTTCGCGGCGCTACCCGCGTCACGCCTGGCCCGAGGATCCATTTCAGGTCAAACTGGCACGCGGAAAAAAGTAGTTCCGCGTTATACTCTCGATGGCGTGCCGGTGAAGACAGGAACTGGACGCCACGATTGATGTGAGCAGCCCGGTGTTGGCCTTGCTCGGGAAGTCAGGGCCAAAAACATTTGAAGCATTGGAGGAAATTCCCCTGATGGCGGAGAGCGGATCCGAGGGTCTCGCCAACCGGCTGTTCCTGAGTTTTTTCTTAGTTGCGGCGTTCCTGATTTGCATCGTTGGCTACCGCTTTTACACAGCGCAGCGCGACGCGGTGGAACGCGAGGTCACGAACAATCTTCAGGCCGTCGCCGATCTCAGGGCTGAGCAGATTACCGCCTGGCGCCAGGAGCGGTTCAGCAACGCACATGCGATCATCGCGAACCGGCCGCTGCTGCGCGTGCTGCACGCCGTCGCCGCCGGCCGCGCCTCGGCGCAACAAAAGCAGGACGTCGTCCAGTGGCTGACAGATTATCAGTTGTCGCACAGCTACGCGAACGCTGTCTTTCTCGGCGCGAAGGCAAATGAAATCCTGCACCTGGGCCGCACATACGGCAACACCGGGCATTTAGGGAAGATCCTGGACGAGGTCGCCGCGGCGAAGAAGCCCATCCTCCGCGATCTGCACTCCGAAGGCCCGGTCGCCGAGCATCTCGGACTGAACGTGCCCTTGCTGCTCCCCGGCGCGACCCGTCCGTTCGGCATGCTGTCGTTCGCCATCGACCCGGAACAATACCTGTTCCCCATGGTGGACCGCTGGCCGGGACTGCGCCGGGTGGGAGAGACTCTGCTCGTCAGCCAAAACGGCGACGAGGCGCTGTATCTCGACAACCGCGTAGCGAAAAACAAGGCCGGCTCGCGCACCCACGTCGGCCTCGACAAACGCGAAGCCGTGGCGGTCAAAGCGCTACGCGGCGGGAGCGGTCTGGTCCGCGGCGTCGACCGGGAGGGGCGGCAGGTGGTCGCGGCGGTCCGCGCAGTCCCCGACTCGCAGTGGCTCGTGCTTGCGCAGACTCCGCTGGAGGTCATCGACAAGCCGATTCGCGACCGGGCGCTGCCGATCTCGTTGGCGGTCGTTTCGCTGATTCTGGCAGCGGGCATGGCCGCCGTATATCTGCTGCGCGAGGCGGAGCGCCGCCAGGAGGAGATTCGCCGCCACGCCCTGCAGGAGAAGGAGGCGCTGGCCACACACTACAACTTCCTGAGCCGCTCGGTCACCGACGCGATCCTGTTGATGGACGAGCACGGACGCATCGTCGAAGCGAACGATTATGCGTCGGTGATGTATGGCTACCCGCGCGAGAAACTGCTGGCCATGAACATTGCCGACCTGCGGGCCCCGGAGGACCGCCATCACTTGGCGCAGCAGTGGGAACAAGTGCAGGAGCAGTCTGCGGCATTGTTCGAGACGGTGCATGCGCGCAGCGACGGATCCACCTTCCCCGCGGAGGTCAGTTCGTTGGCGATCGCGGTGGAAGGCCGACAATACCATCAGTCGATCATCCGCGATATTACGCAGCGTAACCTGGTGCGCACACAACTGGAGAACGCAAACCGTTTGTACTCCGTGCTCAGCCACTGCAACCAGGGGATTCTGCGCGCCGCCAACGAGCCGGAAATGCTCAACGCTGTGTGCAACGCCGCCATCCGCGAAGGCGGGTTCCCGCTGGCCATGATCGTCCGCCTGGATCGGGACACGATGGACGTCCGGCCGGTAGCTCTGGCCGGCATTGCGCAGGAATACGGCGTGAAGGTCCACATCTCCGCGCGCGACGACCGTTTCGGCCAGGGCGGGACCGGTCTCGCTTTTCGGACAGGAAAGGCGACTGTCATTGACGATTTCGAGAACGACCCGCGGATGGCGCCGTGGCGCGAACAGGCGAAGCGGTTGGGGCTGCGTTCTTCCGTCACGATCCCGATCCCGCGGCGTGGACTCCTGGACTACGCGTTGGTGTTGTACTCGTGTGAGCCCGCGTTCTTCAATGATCGCGAGGTCCGACTGATCGAAGAAGTGGCGGCGAACATTTCCTACGCGCTCGGACGTTTGGACGAAGAAGCGGACCGCCACTCCGCCGAAGAGGCATTGCGCAACAGCGAGGAGCGCTACCGCCTGCTTGTCGAGAGCTCGCCGGTGGGCATGTATGTCCACACCGGCGGGATTGTTCGTTATATGAACGCCCGGGGCCTTGAAATCATCGGGCTCCGCTCGCTGGACGAGGTGCTGGGAGCGAGCATCTACAGCTTCATCCACCCCGCCGATCACGACGCGATCCGTGAGAGAATCCGGATTCTCGATGCGGGCGGCGCCGTTCCATTGATCGAAGAGCGCTTTGTCCGGCCCGACGGATCAAGCGTCTCCGCCGACGTCTCGGCAGTCCCGATCCTGTTCAACGGCGACCCGTCCAAGTTCGTCTTCTTCATCGACGCGACGGAGCGGAAGAAGGCCGAAGAGGCGCGCGCGCGGATGGAAGAACAGTTCCTCCAAGCCCAGAAGATGGAGAGCATCGGCCGGATGGCGGGCGGCGTCGCGCACGACTTCAACAATAGCCTCACGGTGATTAACGGTTACTGCGACCTGCTCCTGAACTCGCTCTCGAAAGAGGACCCTGTCCGCGGCGAGATTGAGCACATCCAAAAAGCGGGGCGGCAAGCCGCCGCAATGACGCGCCAGTTGCTTGCCTTCAGCCGCCGCCAGGCGTTTTCTCCGCAACTGCTCGACTTGAATGAAGTGGTGACCGAGGACAGGGCTCTGCTGGGCCGGCTGTTCAGCGGACAGATCAAGATTGAAACGAAGCTCAGTCCTCACTTGCCCGGCGTCGTTGCGGACCCGACACAGCTCCATCAGGTGCTGATGAATCTCGTTATCAACGCCCGGGACGCGATGCCCAACGGCGGTGAAATTCACATCGCGACGCACGCCACCCGCCTCGGGGAAGAGGATGCCGCGAAGACGGTCGACGCCCGCCCAGGCGAGTTCGTTGTTTTGAGCGTCTCGGATACCGGTGTCGGCATGGACGCCGAAACACAGCGTCACATCTTCGAGCCTTTCTTCACCACCAAACCGCGCGGCACCGGGACAGGTCTCGGATTGTCGACGGTCTACGGCATCGTCCATCAGTCCAAGGGGTGGGTCGAAGTCGAAAGCGCACCCGGCGCGGGAACGACATTTCAGATCCTGTTGCCAACGGCGGCCGGATGCGTGACGCCGGCAGCCGGACCGGTTGTCTCCCCCGATGCAGGCCACGGTACGATCCTTCTGGCGGAGGATCACGCCGACGTACGGCAGCTCACGAGAATCATCCTCGAAAGTCTGGGTTACTCCGTACTCGAAGCGGACTCCGGCGCGCATGCATTGGAGATCTTCCAACGCGACGATCGCCAGATTGACCTCCTGCTCACCGATGTCATTATGCCGGGAATGAGCGGCCCGGAACTGGCCAAGCGCCTGCGCGCACTACGCCCTGCTCTGCCGGTGCTGTACGTCTCCGGCTACAACGAAGACGCCTGCTTGGCCACCGAGGGTCCGGACGGCGCATACCACCTCTTATCCAAGCCGTTTACGCCCACGGCGTTGGCAGCCAAGGTACGCGAGCTTATCAAGCGCTAAGCCGGCTGCGGGACCTGCCGGCGGGCACGGGCCGGAATCCGCTGCCGCGCCTGGGTTAAACTCAACACGGAAGCTCTCTTCGGCCGGTGCCGGGCCCGGTCTTCAAAACCGGCGGATGGCCCAATACGCCATCGGTGGGTTCGACCCCCACGAGCTTCCGCCAGTTCGTCCGCTTGGTACAAACCAGCACAGGCTCGACCACCGTCTACGAGACAATTCCTTTGCGTACAGCGTAAAGGATCAACTGTGGAACGCTGTGCAGATTCAGCTTCTGGAGAATCCTAGCGCGATGCGTTTCGACGGTGAACGGACTCAGATTGAGGAGCGTCGCGATCTCCTTGTTCGTCTTGCCTTCCGCGATCAGTTGCAGCAGCTCCTTCTCGCGCGGCGTGAGGAGATCGTAGCTGTCCTCAATCCCCTTGCTGGCGGCCTGCCGGACGTAGTCGTCCAGCAGCATGCGCGAGATCGCCGGACTGAAAAAGCTCTTGCCGGCGCTAACGCTGCGTACGGCCCGGATCAGGTCGTCCTCGGCCGATTCTTTCAGGATGTAGGCGCGTGCTCCGGCCTTCAGCGCCCGCAGCACGTAGCTTTCATCGGAGTGCATGCTCAGGATCACAACCTGCGTGTGCGCCTCACCGGCGCAGATGCGTTGCGTAGCCTCGATCCCGTTCAGCAAGGGCATGGCGACATCAACCACCGCCACATCGGGTTTCAGCGATTCCGCGAGTTCGACCGCTTCCCGGCCGTCACCGGCCTCGCCAATGACTTTCAGGTCCTCGTGGCGCTCCAGCAGCAGGCGCAACCCTGCGCGCATCACGGCGTGGTCGTCGGCAAGAAGAATGGAGATCATGAATCTGTTTCGGGACCGCTTGGCCGTAATGGTAACTCAGCTTGAACCACGCAGCCGCGTCCCGGTGACGATTCCACGCGCGCCGTTCCGCCCAGGACGCGCACCCGCTCGTCAATCCCGATCAGGCCCGCCCCGCCACGGCCGCTCACATTCCCGTCGCCACGAACCACCCGCGGGTCGAAGCCCACGCCGTCGTCACGCACCACCACGACAAGCCGGTTGCTATCCGCCCGCGCAATCACATCGACACGCTGCGCCCGCGCATGCCGCAGGCAGTTATTCAGCGCCTCCTGCACCACCCGGTAGACGCAGGTGCGGACGTTCTCCGGCAAATCGTCGGGCACGCCATCGGCCTCGACGTGCACGTCCAGACCCGTTCGCCGCGCGAGTTCACGGCCCTGCCATTCCAGCGCCGGCACCAGCCCCAGGTCGTCCAGCATCGACGGGCGCAGCAGCAAGGACATGTTGCGGATGACATGCAGCGTATGTTCCGCCAGACGCCGGATGCTGGAGTGCCGCGCCGCCAGATCGGCATTCTCCGCCGGCGCCGCCGCCGCGGCGTTGGCCACGTCCACGAGCAGGGCCGAAAGGCTTTGCCCTACTTCATCATGCAGCTCGCGCGCCAGCGCGCGCCGTTCCTGCTCCTGCGCCTCGACCAGACGCAGCGACAGGCGCTCCAACTCGCCGCGTGTCTGGGTCACCTCCTCGAAGCTCGCCCGCGCGGTACGCTCCAGCCGCGAGACATAGAGCAGTGAGATTCCCGCGACACAGCCGCCCAGCAGCAGCGACACGCCAAGCACCAGGCCCAGATGCCAGCGGGCGTCGCGATAGAGATCGTTCAGCAGCGCCTGATGATGATACAGCTCCTGCTGGTTGATGACCCCGATCGAATCCGTCAGCTCAATCAGACGGGCGCGCTGCGGCAGAATGCGCTGCGCCAGGAATTGAAAGCCGTCTCGCCGCCGTTGCTCCGCCGACCACGTGAAGAGCGGATCCACGTCGGTCCAGAAATGCTCCACGCCATCCGCCAACTCTTCGAACGCCGCACGGTCATGCGCGGCCACGAGCGGCCGGTATTCCGCAATGGCCGCGTTGAGCCGGCCGCGGAAGTTGCGGAGTCCATCCAGATGCTCCGCCGAGCGCGACGGGTCCGGGTCGAGCACGAAATCCCGCAAGAACGTCGTACTGAGGTATGCGTTGGTGCGAGCTTGGCGCAGCACGCGCTCACGCCGCAAATACTCATCGAGAATCGCCGAACTGCGGGTCTGGAGCTGGCGCAACGTGATCCACAGATTCAGCGCGCCGGCGACAGCGATCGCCATCACCGCGCCGAACCCGATGAAGAGGACGGTACGGACCCTGCCCCGCGGCAACACGCCGCGCGTTCTCCTGGCGACCTCTGCGGTTTGTTTTTCCACGCGCCGGTTCCTACTGAAGTCAGTGTATTTCAGGTACGCCCCGAGGCTGGAGCCCTCCGCACGCCGGCCGTGGACTGTTCCGCGCCCGCCAGAGTCGCGGTGAATGACTCACGGCGCAGTGGCCGCAGCAGAACGTCATAGGCCCGGTTACGAATAATCTCCGCCCATTCCGCACCTTCGAAGCTGTCCAGGACCACCACCACGGCGAGCGCGGGCGTGTGTTTCCGCGCGGCCGCGACAACGTCCCGCCAACCCGCGCCGTGCGGTCCCGCTTCCGTCAGCACGACGCGTGCGCCCGTCCTTGCCGCGGCCTCCAGCGCCGTGCCAACCGACGATTCCACGGCCACGAGTTCGAAACCCGGCTCGGCGAGACGTTTCACCTCCAAGGCCTGCGACTGGTCGCCGGTGAGATATACGAATTTGACCGGCTCACGCCGCGGCCCGAACCAGAATCGCCACATAGAGCGCGCTCCGAACATGAATATAGCCGGGATCGGAAGATTTCTCCATCGCTCCAATCAGGGTGTAGCGCATACAGCGCAATGGGGCATGAGAATGCTGGCCGGGCAGTATGGAGAGAATCGGAACGCCGCCCCTAGGCTGAAAAGTAGTGGGATCGAACAACGCCCGCTCATGACTACCGCGATGACGGATCGCCAGATTGGACTGCCCCTGTGACCAAGATCGCACCGCCCTTGAGCGCCGCAGAGCTGGAGCGCTTGCGGCAAATCGACACGTGCACGGCTTCCAACGCCATTGAGCGTTTCGAGGTCCGTCTGCGGAATGAAGGTTTCGTGCGCGGCGCCGTGCGCTGCCAGTTTCCCGAGTTGCCACCGCTCGCCGGATACGCCGCGACGGCGTTGATCCGCTCCTCGAACGCGCCCATGAGCGGACGCTGCTACTACGACCGCATGGACTGGTGGCAGTACCTGACAACGATTCCCGCGCCGCGCGTGATGGTGTTCCAGGATGTGGACCCCACGCCCGGGCTCGGCGCGTTCGTCGGCGAGATTCACGCCACCATCGCCCATGCTCTGGGCTGCGTGGGGTGCGTCACGAACGGCGCCGTGCGCGATCTGGAGCCCGCCCGCAAGCTCGGTTTTCATTTCTTCGCCGGCAACGTCTCCGTTTCGCACTCCTACGCGCACATCGTCGAGTTCGGCGACCCCGTGGAGGTCGGCGGCCTGAGAATTCGTCCCGGCGACCTGATCCACGGCGACCGCCACGGCGTGCATACCATCCCGCTCTCGATTGCGGCGCAGGTGCCGGACGTGGCCGAGCGCATTCTGCATGACGAGCAGCAGTTGACCGAGTTCTGCCACGCCGGCAATTTCTCCTTCGCCGAACTAGGCCGGATGATCGAAAAAACCACCCGTGGCTGGGAGCAGCAAGAGCGCGAAATCAAACGCATATGACCGAGCAGATTTTTCCATTCCCTTGTCAACCTGGACGCCGCGCCGTATGGGCCATTGTGGCCGGAGTCGCGTTTGCGGCGCTATACGGCTGCGGCTCCGCCGTAGACAAAAAAACCGCGGCGAACGACCCTCCGGTGGTCACCGTAGGTGTTGCGACAGCCAGCCGGAAAGCGCTCGACCGCCGGCTGACGGTCTCTTCCGAACTCATTCCCTTCCAGCAGATCGACGTCTATGCCAAGGAATCCGGCTTCGTTCGCAAGTTGTATGTCGACTATGGATCGCGTGTGCGGCAGGGCCAACTGCTCGCCGTCCTGGAGATCCCCGAGCTCGAAGCCCAATTGCGCCAGGACGACGCGTTGATCCGCAACGCCAACGAACGCGTCAGCCGCGCGACGCATGAATTGAGCCGCTATGAAGCACAGCATCGCGTGCTGCACCTCGAAGCGGAGCGGCTTTCGAGCGTCGCCAAGAGCCGGCCCGGACTTGTGGCCCAGCAGGAAGTGGACGATGCGCAAGGTAAAGATCTCGCGGCCGAGTCGGCGGTCGACTCGGCCAAGTCCAACCTGGAAGCCGTCCGCAGCGATCTGCTGTCCGCCCAGGCCAAACGCGAACACGACAAAGTACTGCTCGACTATTCACGGATCACCGCGCCGTTCGCCGGCGTGGTCACCGAGCGCATGGCCAATCTGGGAACGCTGGTGCAGGCCGGCACGAGTTCAAGCACACAGGCCATGCCGCTGGTGCGCCTCTCGCAGGACGACCTGTTCCGCCTCGTGATTCCCGTGCCCGAAAGCTACGTCCAGTTCATCCACATCGGCGATCCGGTGCAGGTGACCGTCGCATCGCTCAACCGCACGTTTCCCGGCAAGATCGCCCGCTTCTCCTCGGATGTCCAGCAGCAGACGCGCACAATGCACACCGAAGTGGACATTCCCAACACCGGCCACGTGCTGGTCGAAGGTATGTACGCGGAAGCCGTCCTGCGGCTGGAGCACAAGGATGGCGCGCTTTCCGTCCCGTTGCAGGCCATCAGCCATCAGGGTGACGTGACGAGCGTGCTGGTAGTCAATCCAGCCGACAAGATCGAAGAGCGGCAGGTGCAACTCGGTCTGCAAACCGACACCGACGCGGAGATTCTCGCGGGGCTCAAGGACGGGGAGCGGGTAGTCAGCAGCGACCGCGCCAGTCTCAAACCCGGCCAGACAGTCCGGTACCAGGCCGTCGAGCTTCCGTCATACCGCGCGTCCCAGGAGCGCTAGCGTGACGCCGCAACAAGCCAGCTCCACGAAACACATTGCGCGAAGGTGAGCCTTCATGCCGAAATTTTCAATCCGCAACCCGTATTTCATCATCGTGATCTGCCTTGTGCTGGTCGTGATCGGCATAACCAGCGTCGCGCGCATGCCGGTGGATCTGTTCCCCACCATCAACCTGCCGGAGGTGGTGGTGGCGACGTTCTACTCCGGCATGCCGCCGGGTGATATCGAAGTCGACATCACCAACCCGCTGGAGCGCTTCTTCACCATGGCCAGCGGCATCGATCATATGGAGTCGCGGTCGATGCTCGGCGTCAGCATGATCAAGGTTTACTTCCAGCCCGGAACGAACGCCGACGCCGATGTCACGGAGTTGACCAATCTCGCGCTGGCGGACCTGAAACGCCTGCCGCCGGGCACGCTGCCGCCGGTGGTGATGAAGTTCGATGCGTCCAGTTTGCCGGTGTGCCTGGTCACCCTCAAAGGCCAAGGCCTCTCGCAGACGCAATTGCATGACGTGGGGCAGTTCAACATCCGTAACCAGATCGCCGTGGTCAAGGGCGCCGAAATTCCGCCGCCCTTTGGCGGCAAGTACCGCCAGGCGATGGTCTACGTCGATCCGTACAAGCTGCTGTCGCGGCAGTTGAGCCTGATGGACGTGGTCAGCGCCATCAACCGCAACAACCTGATTCTGCCCGCCGGCGATGCGAAAGTCGGACCGTTCGACTACTACGTCTATTCGAACAGCCTGGTCGACAAGATCGAAGATCTGAACAAGCTGCCCGTCAAGACCGACGGCGCCAGTTGGGTCTCGGTCGGCGACATCGGCGAGGCCAAGGACGCCAACCAGATCCAGTACAACGTCGTGCGCGTCGACGGCCAACGCTCCGTCTACCTGCCGATCATGAAACAGGGCGGCGACACCAACACAATCGAGGTCGTCAATGGCATCCGCGAGATGCTGCCAAAGTTGTTCGACATTCCTAAAGAACTGAAGACGGACGTCGTCTTCGACCAGTCGGCGTACGTCAAACAGGCCATTCAGACCGTGCTGCACGAGGGGCTGGTGGGCCTGTTGCTCACCAGCGTGATGATTCTCATCTTTCTTGGCAGCATGCGCGCGACGGCCGCCGTCTTTCTGTCGATCCCGCTTTCGGCGCTGGCGACGTTCGTCGTCCTCTCGCTCATGGGCAGCACGATCAACACGATGATCCTCGGCGGCCTCGCACTGGCCTTCTCGCGCATCATCGACAACTCGGTCATCTCACTGGAAAACATCTACCGGCATCTCGAAATGGGGTCCCTGCCCCGGCAGGCCGCCGAAGACGGCGGCGCCGAAGTCAGCCTGGCGGTGCTCGCGGCGACCCTGACCACCGTGGTTGTATTCTTCCCCGTGACGCTGCTTTACGGCGTCAGCAAATTCCTCTTCTCGGCGCTCGCGCTCGCCGTGGTCATCGCGCTATTCGCCTCCTACTTCGTGGCGATGACGGTCATCCCGCTGTTCTGCTCACGCTTCATGCATCACGTCCCCGGCCATCATGGAGCGCATGACGACGCGGCGCCGGAGCCGGACGCTTCGGCACTGTCCTGGAGCACGCGCTTCAACGCCGCCTTCAACCGGGTCTTTACGCGCCTGCTCGATTTCTACGAGCGGTCGGTGCGCCGCGCCTTGCGCCGGCCTGCTGTCACCGTGGCCGCGCTCGGTGGATTGTTCCTTGCCAGCCTGGCCATCTATCCCTTCCTCGGCGTCGCGTTCTTCCCGCGCTCCGATGCCGGCCAGTTCACCATCAACCTGAAGGCGCCGACCGGCAGCCGCATCGAAGTCACGGAGGAATATGCGGCCAAAGTCGAAGACATCGTGCGCCGGATCGTGCCGCCGCAGGACTTCAAGATGGTCGTGTCCAACATCGGTGTCGTGCCCGACTTTTCGGCGTTGTACACCACGAACGCGGGGCCTTACACGGCGACCATCCAGGTTGCGCTGAGCGACGACCACGAACGGAGCACCTTCGAATACATGGATCGGGTCCAGACGGCGATCCAGAGACAATACCCGAATCTGCGGACCTTTTTCAGCAGCGGATCCATGCAGGACGCGATTCTCAATTCGGGCATGCCGGCGCCCATCGATGTCCAGGTCAGCAGCCGCGAGTTGAAGACCTGCTTCGAAACGGCGCAGGATCTCGCCCGCCGCTTCCGCGACCTGCCCGGCGTCGGACAGGTCTACATTCCACAAGACATGAACTACCCCGCCCTGCGGTTGAACGTCGATCGCATCCACGCCGCCGAGTTGGGCCTGAACCCAAAGGAAGTAGTCGACAACGTCATCACGGCGCTGAACTCGAACACGATGATCGCGCCGAATTACTGGGTTGATCACAAGACGGGCAACGACTACTTCCTCACGGTTCAGTACTACGAGCAGGGCAAAGCGTCGATTCACAACCTTGTCGATCTGACGAACATCCCGCTCCGCGCGCAGAATCTGAAGGAGCCGACGACGCTTGACGCGGTTGTCAAAGTCGAAAACCTCCAGACGCCGACGGTCGTCGATCACTATCAAATTCAGCGCGTCAGCGATGTCTACGTCACACCGGCAGGCGAGGACCTCGGCGGCGTCTCCAACAACATCGGCAAGTTGATCCGCACGCTGCACTATCCCGCCAACATCCGCATCAACCAGCGCGGCATGGTGGAGGGCATGAACGCTTCGTTCAGGAGTTTCGCCATCGGCTTCGGCCTCTCGGCGATTCTGCTCTTCCTGATTCTCGTTGCGCAGTTCCGCTCGTTCGTCGATCCGTTCCTGATCATGCTGGCCATTCCCATGGGCTTCATCGGCGTGCTGATCATCTTGCCGCTGACGAACACAACGCTGAACGTCATGTCGCTGATGGGCGTGCTGATGCTGATCGGCGTGGCAAGCTCTAACAGCATTTTGATCGTCGACTTCGCACACAAGCTCGAAGAGCAGGGTCTATCCGTGGCCGACGCGGTCATTACCGCTTGCCGCGTCCGGCTCCGTCCTATCCTGATGACCTCGCTCGCGACCATCATCGGCATGGTCCCGATGGCCATGAAGCTCGGCACCGGCTCGGAGCAGTATACGCCGATGGCGCGCGCGATTATCGGCGGCCTGACCTCATCGGTGCTGCTCACGGTCTTCATCGTGCCGGCGGCGTACGTCCTGGTCTATGGACGCAAGAAGCGTGCGGCGCAGACGGAGGCCGCCGAATGATCCGTGTTGCTATGAAACATCCAATTGGCGCCGCGTGCGCGTTCATGACCGTTGCTTTCGCCACGACGGGCGTGGCCCAGACGCCGCGGACGCTGACCTTGCGCCAGGCGGAGGATCTGGCATTGAAGAATCACCCGACGGTGCTGGCCGCGCAGGACGTCGCCTCGGCCGCCGGTGAGCAGGTGCGTGAAATGCGCTCGGCGTACTTCCCCACCGTCAACGCCGACGTGACCGGCTCCCAAGGCAACACCGCGGCCCGCATCGGCGCCGGCGCGCTCACTGACTCGCGGCTGTTCAACCGCTTCGGCCAGGGCATCACGTTATCGCAGCTCATCACGGACTCCGGCCGCACCAATAGTCTGGTCGCCAGTTCGCGGCTGCAGCAACGCGCCGCGCAACAGGATTACCAGGCCGCCCGCTATGACGTTCTGCTGGCCGTGAACCAGGCGTACTTCGGCGCACTCCAGGCCAAGGCCGTGGTAAAGGTCGCCGAGGAGACCGTCGCCACACGGAAGCAGTTGTTCGAGCAGATCTCGGCGCTGGCCCAAAACAAGCTGCGCTCGCAGCTCGATGTCAGCTACGCGAACGTCAATTTATCCGACGCCAAGCTCATGCTGATCCGCGCGCAGAGCGCCCTGCAGCAGGCGTATGCGGAATTGGCCCGCGCCATTGGGACCGACCAGCCCGCAGAATTTGAATTGACCGACGAGGCGATGCCCGCCAATCCGCCCCAGCAAGCCGATCCGCTCGTCTCCGAGGCGCTGAAGAGCCGGCCGGAGATCGCGCAGTTGCGTTTTGCCAGCGACGCCGCACGTCGTTATGAACAGGCGGAACGAGACCTCTCACGTCCCGTTGTGAGCCTGGTCGGAGTCGCCGGCTTCCTGCCCGTGATCAACAGCAGCGGCATTCCGGCGGAATACGAAGGCGCGGCGATCAACGTCGATGTCCCGCTTTTCAACGGCCATCTGTTTGCCGCCCGCCGCGAGGCGGCGCGCTATCGGGCTTCGGCGGCAGAGCAGCGTTTGCGGAACGAGCAACTGCGGGTGGCGCGCGACGTGCGTGCCGCCTGGGCCAGCGCAACGACGGCCTATCAGCGGCTCGATGTCGCCGCGCAATACGTCCAGCAGGCAGCACAGGCTCTCGACCTGGCGCAGGGCCGCTATGATCTCGGCCTTTCCTCAATCGTCGAACTGACTCAGGCCCAGCTCAACGTAACGCGGGCCGAAATCGAGAACGTCGGCGCGAAGTACGACTATCAACTGCAATACTCGCTTCTGCAGTACTCCATCGGCGCGCTGCGCTAAGCGCGGCGCCGCTGTCCGCGGCGTGCATTCGCTACTCAGCATGGAAAATGGACGGGGGCAAGCGGAACCTTCGGCGCATTGTTTCCGGTGCGGCCGGCTGGGAGGGATTGGGAACGCCCAGCCGTTCGAGTCCCGCTGCCCCCTGACTGGTCAAGCCATGCAGGCCAGCTATTGACAGTTTGCTGCTGGAGTACGCGACCGGCCATACCCGGCACAGAGTATTTTTCCTTCCGCGAGAAAGTAGTGAGTCCGCGCATGCTGCCGTGCCGCGCGCCATACTGCCCGGACCGGCGACAAATCACGCCGGCATGGTATTCCGGCGCGGACCGCTCCGCCGCACAATGCGACTGGGAGCCCTTCCCTTGCAGGTGTGCATCGGACCGGCCCTGCGAGGAGGTCCCACCAATGCCGTCCTGGAATGCGCTGCGAAATACCTGGACAAATCTCGTGCTGCAGTGGCATCGAGAGCAACCGCGAAATGCCTCCGTCACGAACCGCATGGCTGTACTGCTGATATCCCCGGACTACGCCCTGCGGGAATCGCTCGCCGCGCTGAGCCTAGTAAATGGCTGGGATGTCTACTGGGCGGATAGCGGCGGCGACGCGGTCCGGATCTTGACGCGGCGTCCGATCCCGCTGGTTATCTGTGACGAAGAGGCCACGGGAAGTTGGCGGAACATCGTCGAGCAGATTGCTTTTCTGCCGCGGTCGACGTGCGTGTTGCTCATCTCCCGCTTCTGCGATGCGGCGCTGCGGGCGGAAGCCGTGCGTTGCCACGCTTATGACGTAATCGCCAAACCGCTGAACTGGGATGAAGTCACCGGGTACGCGCAGTTCACCTGGGCGTGGTACACCTCCGGAATGGGCAGTTGGTGGACGCCGGCCGCCGCCGGGTCCGCGGCTGACGGCCGCTAAAGGATCACGCGGCGCCGCGACCTCCCCGCCCGGCGAGGCGCCGCTCCGCCTCCTTCTTCCACGCGCCGGCCACGCGATGCGATGATTGGATCACGACCGCACGGAAGGATCCTCAACGACGATGAAGCTCTCCGCCGCTTGCCTGCTGGCTACCGCGTTGGCTGCCCCCGCGTTCCAGGCCCAACCCCGATCTCCGCGCACGCCCCAATCGCTCCTTCAGTTCAGTTCGTCCATCGAAGAGTTGGCACGATCCTGCAATGGCGCGGTGGTGCAGATCTCCGTTCGCGGCCGCGCTCCGGTTGAGGAGTCCGAAGCACGGCATGCCGGTTTCATTGCCAAACAGAGCGGCACCGGCTCGGGCGTCATTGTCGATTCCTATGGCTACATTGTGACCAACGCGCACGTGGTCGCCGATGCGCGGCAGATCGATGTCAGCGTCATCGAGCGCGGTCAATCCGGCGAAGAGCTGAAACACCATCACTACCCCGGAACGATTGTCGGCGTCGACCGCGATACCGACCTTGCGGTGGTCAAAATCGAAGCGACGGGCCTCCCCACATTGCCTTTTCGCGAGGATGCCGACGGCGTGAAACAGGGCGAACTGGTAGTTGCCCTGGGCAGTCCGATGGGCCTCGACAACTCGCTCACCGTCGGCTTCGTGAGCGCTCCTGTCCGGCACCTGAGCCCGGACAAGCCAAGTTTCTACATTCAGACCGACACGCCCATCAATCCCGGCAACAGCGGCGGGCCGCTGCTCGACGCGGAAGGACGCGTCGTCGGCATCAACACGATGATCCTCACGCAATCCGGCGGCAGCGAAGGCATCGGTTTCGCCATCCCGAGCGCCGTCGTGCGCCAGACCTACCTGAGCCTGCGCAAAAACAAGACCATTCAGCGGGGCGCCATCGGAGTTATCCCCGAGGATATTACGCCAACGCTGGCTACCGCGCTGGGGCTGAAACGCGACTCCGGCGTGATCCTCTCGGACATTGTCCCGCAAGGCGCCGCCGAAGCGGCGGGCCTCCAGCCCGGCGACATCGTCGTGGCCGCCGACGGTCATCCGCTCGAGCATTCGCGCCAACTGATGGCCGCGGTCTTCCAGCACGTTGTGGGCGAGCAGATCACGCTCGACATTCAACGCGGCGCGGACCGCTTGACGAAAGTCGTAGCCATCATGGAGCGGCCAAAGTCGCCCCAGGATCTGGCCCAGCTCGCCAGCCGCGACGCCGACCTCGTGCGCAGCCTCGGCATCTTTGCGCTGACGCTGGACGAGAAGGTGACACCGCTGCTGCCGAATCTGCGCCGCCTCTCAGGTGTGGTAGTGGCGGGCATCCCGGCGGAATTTGAAGGTTTCAATCCCGGCTTGATAGCCGGCGACGTGATCTACGAAGTGAACGGCGCCCGCGTCGAGACGGTGGATGCTCTGCGGGCCGTGTTGAGTGACAAAAAACCAGGCGCCGCCATGGCGCTGCTCGTCGAGCGCCTTGGGCAGTTGATCTACGTTCCCTTCGATCTGGAGTGACCGCGCGCCAGCGGTTTGCCGCGCTGCCCCTCACGCCGCGTGTCACGGCAGTGGTACGCGGACCACGATCGTGTCGCCGACGCGAGCAATCAAACGTGTGAAGTCCTGACGCCCGGCCTGCCGCAAGGGCAGCACGCGCGGCGACAGCGGCGTGACGTCCACGCGCAGCGGCGTGGCGGCGTTTGCCGGGCAGTTGAACGCGGCGGTGAAGTCGGGCTGCGCGGAACCCGGCAGCGTGATCGTCTCGCGGACGGCCGCCGGCAGCGCGGATGCAGGCTTGAAAACGACCTGGGCGAAAGGCTCCGCGCCAAACAACGAGCGGCGGGGCACCGGATGATACACCACGACGTCGTATGCTCCGCGCTGCGAGGTGCGATGTAGGGTCTGGGCGGGCACACCGCCGGTGTACACCGGGTCGATCCGCAGCCCCGAGGAGGCCGCCAGACGCTCGAATAATCCGAACCAGACCAGCGGGCCGAGGACCGCCACGGCGATGGTGAGCGCCGCCGCCGTATAACCAAGAGTGGCTTTGAGACGTTGCATCGGGTTCGCTCCAGGGGTTCTCACAGCACCAGTCCGATCAGTTTCGAAAGTGAATTGGCGAGGATCGAGCCGCCGAACATGCTGGCAAATGTCCAGGCTGCATAAAGGAACAGCAGACGCGCGCGTTCGGGACTGGCGTTGAGCGGCGTGCCCTTAATGTGGAACACGGCGGCGTCCTTGCGGCAAACGTCGACGCACGCCCCGCACTTCATGCACGAGGAGTGTGTGCCGCCGGCCGCGATCGTGTCCTTGTCGATAGCCATCGTCGGACAGTTGTTCTGGCACAGCACGCAGCCCGCGCCGCACTTTTCTTTATCAATGCGGATGTCGACGATGCTCACCCGGTGAAAGAGCGACTGAAACGCGCCGAAGGGGCAGAAGAAGGCGCACTGCGTGCGGCGCTTGGTCAGGATCGGCAGGATGACCACGAGCCCGAGGAACAGCACGAAGAAGATGCCGAACTGGATCGCCGTCTGGACGTTGCGGACCTCCGGGAATTCGGTGACGGTCTTGAACGGACAGAGCCACATGCAATAGGTCGGTTCAAACGTCGCCAGCGACAGCAGGATGATCGAGACGAGAATTGCCCACGGGACCAGGCGCCAGCGCGGATTGATCTTGCGGATGCGGGGCTTGGCTGCGACATTCGAGAAACCCTCGTCAAGCCCGCCGAAGAAGCACGCATAGCTGCACCAGGCCTTGCCGAGAATCACGGTGGCAAGCAGCCACAGAGCGACCATCGAGGCAATGGCATGCGGGTTCGACGGCGTGGCGAGCACCGAACCCGGAAAGATGATGGTGCGCGTCAGTGCGGCGGGCAGGATGGTCATCGGGATGACCATGAAGCAGAACGGGGTGTCGCCGGACAGCATGCGCTCAATTGGGATCGACATCGAGGATCGGATAGCAACGAGATCCCAGATGAAGCCCAGCGGGAAAAGGAAGCCGAGGGCGACGAAGAAGATGCGGCGCCAGCGGTAGGTCTCCCCCGTTCGCATCATCAGGTAAAAGAGTGCCAACATGAAGCCCCACGCGAGCAGCGCCGCGAGCCGGACAGCCGGACGCGGCTGCCGCAACACGGGCGTGAAGAGCAGCAGGGTGAACACGGCCATCGGCAGGCTCAACAGGATCGCGCGGCCGGCGCCGCGAAAAGGCGCCACCGCCGGGCGCGCCGTAACGCTAGACATGGAAATACCTCCAGGAGGTTGAAAGAGGGTTTAGCAACCGGGCCAGCGGCAGATGGCGGTAAGTGGCGAGACTTAGAACGCCAAGATAAAGGTAGTAAACCGCCAGGACCGTCATGACGATGCGAGCGACCGTGGGCACAGCGGCGTGCCGGCGCAGGGGAGCGACGGCGACGGCGGGCGCGAACCATACGGCGGTGCCCAGAAAGAACGCCGCAAAGAACAACAAGGCCGCGGGAAGACTTGTAAGTTGCGCCGCCCGGATCCCCGCCGCGACAAACGGCGGGCACAGATTGAGTCCCGTGAGGAACCCGAGCGAGACGGCCGTCGGAACCGGCCAACGGCGCCCGGCCGTTACCGGCGCGATCTGGACCAACGCAGCGCGGGGCGGCGCGGCGGCCTCGTATGCCCGTCGCGAACGCAACGCCTCATATCCCAGCAAGAGTGCCAGGGCGAGATTGGCCAGGCCGAAAGCCAGCGCACGGAGGCGCGCATCGACAGGCAGGCTGACTCCGGCCAGCCAGGCGGCGACGGCGAAGGCCAGGTAGCCGGCCAGGCGTCCGGCGAGAAAGCGTGCAACGAGTGCGGCGTTACCGCGCCAGTCGCGGCTCTCGGCAGCCATCCACGGCAGCAGCACCGGCCCGCACGACGCCAGGCACACCGGGCCGGAGCCGAACCCGAGGACGAGCGCTTCCGCGTAGTTGATCACTTCTCTGGCCTGGACCTTTCAGCGAGTTCAGAATAGCAGCGCGCGCCTCCGTATTCGGTTAAAGAGGGATGAAATCCCGGAATATTCCGACGAAGCGCCACCCTCCAGCGACAGACCGCGTTTTGCGGATTGCCGCTACCGCAAATCCGCGACACGCCCTTCGAGCCGCGCGCCGGCATTCCGGAACATCGGCAGAGCGTTGCGGCTATACTGGCCCCAAATGCCCGAAGAATCAACCCGCACGTTCTCACGCGCTCAGCTTGGCAGGACAGACCGCACGGTGACGCGCCTGGGCATCTCCGCCGGTTACGGCGCCCCGGGTGATGCCCTCGAACGCGCCTTCGAGCAGGGCGTGAATTACATCTATTGGGGCAGCCGGCGAACGGCTTCATTCGGCGCCGCCCTCCGCCGCTTGCGTTCACGGCGCGACGAGTTCGTACTTGTCACCCAATCCTACACGCGCATGGCGTCATTGCTCGGTTGGAGTCTGGAGCGCGCGCTGCGGGCTTTGCAGTTCGACTACACCGACGTGCTGCTGCTCGGCATGTGGAACAAACCCGTGCCGCCGCGCATCCTTGAGGCGGCCCAGCAACTCAAGGCGCGCGGCCTGGTACGGCACCTGGCCGTCTCCACGCACGCCCGCAAGCGGGTGCCGGAAATCGCCGCCGGGCGCGATTTCGATGTCGTTCATTTTCGCTATAACGCCGCGCATCCCGGCGCCGAGGCCGACATCTTCCCGCACCTTCCGTCCGCAGATCGGCCGGGACTGACGTCGTTCACCGCCACCAGTTGGGGCCAGTTGCTCGGCCACGGAGCCCTGCAAGGGTTTGCCGGCTCCCGCCCGCTGCCCAGGGGCGAGCGGGTCCCGACGGCGTGCGACTGCTACCGGTTCGTCCTGAGCCGTCCGGAGATCGATGTCTGCATGACCGGTCCGGGCAACGCGGCGCAGGTGGACCCTGCCCTCGAAGCGTTGCGGCTTGGCCCGATGAGCGCCGAAGAACTCGCCTGGATGCGCCGCGTCGGCCGTGCTGTGTCCGGTAAGTAGTCGAGCCCGCTTCCGGTTCGCGGCATGGACCGGCACTCCGGCGCCCGTCCGTCGGCACAAACGGTCTTTCGCCCGCCGCAGCGCCCGCGTATTCCCGGCTTTGCGCCAGGCAAGTGGCAGCGGCCACGCTCCAGCGCCGCCTCCGTCCTGCGCCCCGCGGCACCCGCTTGCTTCTCCGCTGAAGTATCTCTGAAAATTCCGGGAACAAGTTTCCTGGAATAGTGTCCAAGGGAATGCAAGCGCGGATCTGGCAATAGTGAGCCGGTTCCAGAAAGGAAGGTGCAAAGATGTTTGAGCAAGTGTTACTCGCAGAGGCAGGCGGCACGAACAAGGGCTGGACGGTCCTTGTCTCTTCCGGGATGCAGTTCGGACTGGTTGCCACACTGTGCATCGTTCCGCTCTTGAATATCGACTTATTGCCGAAGACGACACTGCAGATGATGCTGGTGGCGCCCGTGCCGCCAACACCGCCGGCTCCGCGCGCGCCGGCCGCTGAACAGACGGCCGCCGCACGCCCGGTAGTGCGCCGGCAATTCGACGGTCTGCACCTGTCCGCGCCTGCGCGGATTCCGGAGACGGTCGCAATGCTGGCCAGCGAGGAGTTGCCGCCTCTGACCGGCGGCGCTGGCGACGGCGTCCCTGGAGGCATCGCAGGTGGCGTGCCCGGCAGCGCGCTCAGCCTGGCGCCGCAAGTCACGCAGTTTGCCGCAGTTCTACCGCCCGCGCCGAAAGCCGCCGAAGCCGCAGCGCCGATCACACGCATCACCGTGGGCGGCCTTGTCCAGGCCGGCCAGTTGATTCACAAGGTCATTCCCGTGTACCCGCCGCTGGCCCGGCGGGCGCGCATCGCGGGGACTGTGCAATTCACGGCGATCATCACACGCGACGGCGTCATCCAGAACCTGACGCTGGTGTCGGGCCATCCGTTGCTGGTGCAGGCGGCGACGGACGCGGTCCGGCAGTGGCGCTACCGTCCGACCCTGCTGAACGGCGACCCGGTGGAGGTCATTGCGCCGATCAGCGTAGTCTTCATCTTGAATCAATAAGTAGTTCACGAGATTCGGTCTTGTTTCTCTGAACACTGTTTGATTCATTGGCAGTTGCGATCCGTCGACTCTTACAGAGGGAAGAGCGCCGGCTCCGCAACTGCCTTTTTAATTAAGACATCCTTCAAGAAGGCTTGCTGGCCGCACAGCACGCTTTGGAGCGGCGCATAAGGCCAGTGCCGGCGGCCTGCGATTTGAAAACAGCGCGCCCCGGCTGGCGGTACTCGAATCCGCAGGGCGAACGCTTCACCAGTGCGCTGAATTTTGGCCCTGAGTTCCTGCCCCGGCGCCATCGCCGGCCGGCAGACGTCCCCACCCCAAGCCCTCACCCGCCGCGCGCGCTCTCTCCAAGTGACGCCCGCACCGCCACTTCAGCTAGACTGGGTACTTCCGCAACGCATTTCTATGAATTCGAACGCCAGTTCGCCTTCGATGCCCGAAGTGCATGCGTCCGTGGCGACCCGCCACCCGACGATGCTGCGCCGCATGTTCGCCTTTGCGGGGCCGGCGTACCTGGTGAGCGTCGGTTACATGGACCCGGGCAACTGGGCCACCGACCTGGAGGGCGGAGCGCGCTTCGGCTACCGGCTGCTGTGGGTGCTGGTGGTCTCCAACCTGATGGCGATCCTGTTGCAGACGCTCAGCGCGCGCCTCGGCATTGTCACCGGGCGCGACTTGGCGCAGGCCTGCCGCGAATCGTATCCGAAGTACGTCAACTACGCGCTGTGGGTGTTGTGCGAAGTCGCGATCGCCGCCTGCGATCTGGCGGAAGTGCTGGGCGCGGCGATCGGCTTGAAATTGCTCTTCGGATTGCCGCTGCTCGCCGGCGTGCTGCTCTCCGCCACCGATGCGCTGGCCGTCCTGTGGCTGGGCCGCTTCGGGATGCGGGCGGTCGAATTCATCATCCTGACCTTCATCACGGTCATCGCCGGCGCATTCATGCTGGAACTGTTTTTGGCGCGGCCCGTCTTTCATCACGTCGCGAACGGTCTGATCCCTTGGATTGACGGTAAGAGCCTGTACGTGGCCATTGCCATACTCGGCGCCACGGTCATGCCCCACAACCTGTATTTGCACTCTTCCCTGGTGCAGACGCGGCAGATCGGGCGGGGCGTGGAGGCGAAACGCAGCGCGTGCCGCTTCAACCTGCTCGACTCCGTTGTGGCGTTGAACGGCGCGATGATCGTCAACGGCGCAATCCTGATCCTGGCGGGCGCCATCTTCTTCCAACGCGGCATCATCGTCACCGAGATCCAGCAGGCGCACCAACTGCTCGCTCCGTTATTGGGCACGGCGGTCGCCAGTTTCGGATTTGCGATTGCTCTGCTCTGCTCCGGACAATCTTCAACAATCACGGGCACCATGGCGGGCCAGGTGGTCATGGAGGGTTTCCTGGACTTCCGCATGCCGGCCTGGCTGCGGCGCTTCATCACACGCATGCTGGCGGTAACTCCAGCGGCGCTCGTGATCTGGCTGGCCGGAGAACAGGCCACGTATAAGCTGCTCATCCTGAGCCAGGTGATTCTCAGCCTGCAGTTGCCGTTCGCGGTGATCCCGCTCGTCCAGTTCACGAGTGACCGTGAGCGCATGAGCGAATTCGCCAACGCCGCCTGGGTCAGGATCTTGAGTTGGGCGTCGGCCGGGCTGATCCTGGGATTGAATATCTGGCTGGCCTTTCAAGTGATCGGCGGATGGCTGGAAAGCGCCGGAGTCTGGCGCCCCGCCCTGGAAGCGGTGCTCGTCCCGGTACTCGGTGCGATCGGGCTCCTGCTGGCCTATATCATCCTGGAGCCGCGCATCCGCCGCTGGATGCGTTTCCGTCCCGAGAGGCCGAAGTCGCTGATGCCCGAAATGGCAGGCGAGATCGTATCTCCCGCGCAATATCGCAGCATCCTGGTGACGCTCGACCACACCCGGCTCGACGCCGTGGCATTGCGCCACGCCTCGGCTCTGGCAAAGACGTATGGCGCACGTCTGCACCTGCTGCATGTCGAGGAAGGCGTGGTCAGCCAGATCTATGGCGAACTGGCGTCGACATCCGAGGTCGAACAAGGCCGGGAGTACTTCGAAAAGCTCGTCGCGGCGCTGAAGGCAGGCGGCGTCGAGGCGGATTTCGAAGTCATCTCTGCGAAAAGCGCCCCGGCCGCGATCATTGCGTGCGCCCAACGCCTGCGGCCCGATCTAATGGTAATGGGCGCGCACGGGCATCGCGGGTTGAAGGATGTCGTCTATGGCGCCACGATCAATCACGTCCGGCACGCCGCCGGAACGCCGGTCCTGATTGTCCAGGAAGCGGCCCCGCGCAAATAGAGGCGCGGCGCGCCGGTGGGTTCGCCCTGGCCACACAGTGTGTCAGAGTGACGCGCGGCGTCCCGGGCGCCGGTCGCTGATTTATTGATAAGAAAGCAGTTTTTCATTTGCAGCGGATGGCCCTTTAGATGCATCGTTCAGGTGGGCCAATGCGAAACGTCACCATGCTCGGGTTGCTTGCGCTGGCGGCCGTGCTGCCGCTGCCGGCTACTACGCTCCAACTCCTGAGCGTCGACAGCATGATTGCCAAAAGTTCGGCGATTGTGCGCGGACGCCCCACGCCGTTGGCAAGCTTCCAGCGCGGCGGCATGATCTATACGACCTACCGGGTGGACGTGAGCGCCACGCTGAAGGGCGGCGCGGTTGCCACTTTGCAGGTCGCCGTACCGGGTGGCGATTATCGCGGTGCACATCAGGCCGTGGCGGGCTCGCCAGGCCTGACGGCCGGAGCCGAATACGTGATGTTCGTCTGGACCGCGCCCAGCGGAACGAACTACATCATCGGGCTGAGCCAGGGGCTGTTTGAAGTCCACACGAATGCATCGGGCGCTGTGGTTTTGACGCGCGGCCCCGCGAGCGCAAAAGTCATTGACGCCGCGGGCAGCGGCGTAAACGACGGTGGTGTCACCCTTCTGCTGACCGATCTTCAGGCGAAGATTGCGGCGGGCGGGCAGCGTTGAGGAACGCAGAGGAACGGCAGTGAGCATCAAAAGACGGGGGCTGTACATCGGATTGCTGGCCGCCTTGACGGCGTCTATTGCCTCCGCCAATTATCATTTCGTTCACTACACCGCCCAGGGCGCACCGTACGCGCCGGTCTTCGAACGTTTTGCCGTGGAAAGTCAGCCCGGTGGAGTGGTGCAGTACTTCATCCAAACCCCGCCTGCCACACTGCAATTCAGCGCCGGCGATTCGTTCCCCGCCCTGGTCAGCCAGATCCGGGCCGCCGCGGACGTCTGGAATTCCGTACCCACATCCACTTTCCGTTTCGCGTTCGGCGGCATGGCGACACCCGACATCAAGATGAGCGCGCCATCCGTGATCGTAACCTTCGACGATGAACTGCCGCCCGGCATTGTTGCCATGGGCGGGCCCATCACACGCGCCGACCTGGCCACAGCGCCGACCGGACAGGATTACGTGCCCATCATCCAGTCGTCGCTGGTGATCGGCACCGACATGCGTTCTCCAAAAGAATCCGACAGCGCCACAGGCCCTTCCTGGAGTGACCGTCTGTTCCTGACGCTGGTCCACGAACTGGGTCACACCGCCGGGCTCCAGCACTCCTGGACATCGAGCGTGATGTCGACCGAGATCACGCGCGCCATGACCAAGGCGCATCCGCTGGGAGCCGACGATGTCGCGGGCATCTCCATGCTCTATCCCGGCGCGGGCTGGACCACCAAATTCGGCTCGATTTCCGGCCACGTGACGTTGGGCGACCAGGGCGTGAACCTTGCTTCCGTGGTGGCAATCACCGCGGATGGCGAAGCGATCAGCACGTTGACCAACCCCGACGGCACGTATGAGCTCGATGGCTTGCCGGCAGGCGCCTATCGGGTCTACGTCCACGCGGTGCCACCGTCTTTGCCCTCCGAACTGCTTCAGCCGGTGAACCTTGTGCTGCCGACCGATGGCACTCAGACATTTGCCGCAGGCCCGGCCTTCAACACGATCTTCCATCCGGGAGACCCGGTTCAAGTGACCGCGGGCCAGACAGCAGCCGACGTCGACTTCAGCGTCACGCAGCGCGACAGCGTGGCAATTTATGACGTCCAGACGTACAGCTACTTCTGGAATGAGGCTGCGCAGGCCTACGACACCTCCAAACCGGCGACATTTGTGCTGGGCGACACGGCCGCGCCTTACGCCGTCGCGGCTGGCAAAGGCCTGCTGGCCACCAACGGGATCGATCCGGCAGCGGGATTGAGCGTCTCCGTGCTGGGCGCTCCGGATATGGTCGGAGACGGCGCGATCAAAGCCTATCCCTACTCGCAGGGCTACCTGCAATTCAATTTCTCGCTCAACGCCCAGAAGACGGCGGGGCCCCGGCATCTGGTCTTTAATCTGAATGGCGAAACCGAGATTCTGCCGTCCGGCGTGCTGCTGACCACCTCGGCGCCGCCCGCGGTTTCCGGCATTCAGACCAATGCCGACGGCACAGTGACAGTGTCGGGAACCGGCATCGGGACGGGCACGACGGTGCAGTTCGACGGCGCCCCAGCCGCTATCCAGCAGGTTGCCACTGGCGCCGTCACGGTTGTGCCGCCTCCGGCTCAGCCGGGAGCTAGCGCCGCGGTAATCGCTTTAGCGTCTTCGGGACTCGATTCATCGTTCTTCGCCCCGGCGGCCGAGCCGTTGAAATATAGCTATGCGGACAACAGTACGCCGGCTATTCAGGTGACGCCGAACACGGTCGCGGCCGGCATCGATACGGTGCTGGATCTTGCCGGGACCAACGTGAATTTTGCCGCATCGGGATTGCGCATCGGATTCGGGACCAGCGACATCGTGGTGCGCCACGTCTGGTTGCTTTCGGCGCAGCACGCGCAGGTGGCGATCTCCGTTTCCCCGAATGCCGCGCAGGGATCGACCACGATCACGCTGCTGGCCGGCCTGCAGTTGGTAGAAAGCCCGCTGAGCCTGCAAATCACGGCCCCAACGACGGAGCCACGAGCGGTACCGTCGGAGGCAGTGCCCAGTTCGCTGGCAGCCGGACGGGAAGTCGCCTCGTTGATGATTCTGCCCGTTGAGAACGTGCCAGCGCCGACGACCGCCGCCGACTTCGCCGTTAGCACGCCGACCGCCGGCGGAGCTACGCCGGTGGGCATCATTGCCTTCGTGGGCGGTCAGCTCATCCTGAGTCTCCCGGCGAATCTCACGCCCGGACAGATGACTTTCAACATCAGATACCACGGGACAATCCTCGCTCCCGCAATCGTGGATGTCCAAGTCATGGACCCGGCAATTCTGGCCGCCAGCGACCCGTCGACAGGTGCCGCGTACGATGCGACTGCGCCGGTTACGCCCGGACGTTCCGTTTCCTTGCTGGTCTCCAGCCTGGCCGCGGATATAGCGCCAGTAGACCTCGCGTCGCTCGCGATCACGGTGAACGGTGTCGCACAAACGCTGAACTCCGTAGCCAAGGCGGCTTCCGGATCGAACCGCTACGCAGTCCAATTCACACTGAGTGCGCAAACGCAGGCGCCCGCCGGAGCCGCGACATTGCCCGTCGTGATCTCTTCCGGCACACGTACTTCCGCCGCGTTCGCTTTGCCCGTCTCAGCGCCCGTGGCGCAGGCTTCCAACTAAGCCCAGTCGCTTGTGGCCGGTCGATCCCGCACAATAAAACCAAGGGGCGCACCGGCGTTCTTCTCCGGTGCGCCCGCTCGGGCTTTGAATGGCTGAATCTACCTTGCTTTGACCGTAGGGATCCGCTCGCCGACGGGCGGGAGCGGCGGGAAGTCCGTCGCGGGCTTGTCCTGGTACCAGAAGCCGCAAGAGTAGAAGTTGTCGCCGCGATCGTTGGCGTGACCGTGCTCCATCGTGTGCTTCAGGTAGCGCGTGAATGTCACGGGGTTCTCGCCATGGAAGCGATAGCAGCAATAACGCCCGCCAGTCCGCTCCGGGCTTTGAATTAGCGGCGCGCCGTACTGATGATGCGAGAACGCCCGTGCGCCTTCGCGTCCGCCGAAGTTCCAACTGCCGCAGAAGAAATCTTCCGACCCGGTACCGGTGATGACCGGTTTCGACTCATCGTCGACGAAAATCATTTCGTCGCCTTCGCCCCACCAGCCCTCGGCGTTTTGGACAACGCCCAGCGTCACACCGATCAACTGCCCGCGCCCGTGCGTTTCGCAATAAACGTGATTGAACTTGCCGTCCAGGTTCTTGCCGTTGCTCTTCACCGGCGTGCAGGGCACTTCCTGGCGGTACTGCGCGTGGAAGTACAACGCGTCATCAGGCAGCTTGTCGACGGCGACAAAATCGATGTTCGAATAAAACGCGTGGACCTTCTCTTTGCCCTCGTTGGTGATGGTAATGCGCGCGCCGTTGCGGTACGGCATGGCGAAGTATGCGTTCAGCGACTTGCCCGGCGAGCAGGCGATCCAGGCGCTCTCGAAGTCCACATAGTCGCCCAGGTTGAGCCCGAAGAAGTCGCCGACCGGCGTCTCGATGCTGGGCTTCTCGTTGCCATCCCAATAGGCCCGCATGACAAGTTCTTTCAGGTGGGTCGGACTGCCGGCCGCAATGGTGTACCAGATGTGCGAAATAATGCCCGCGCCCTGCTGGTTGAAAACGTCCAGCGTGGCGCCCGGCGCGATCGGCCGTGCGTCCGCGTTGCCGCCCGAACGGTCATATGTCGATTCTTTGAGCGAGCGGTAACTCTGCGCCCGCGCATAGGCTGGCAGGATAGCGCCCGGATCGCCTGTCCTTGAACCCGCGCTTTGAGCGGATGCGCGTCCGGGCGCGCCCGCCGCGGCAACCGCGCCCAAGCCCACAGTGCCCATGAGCTTGTGCAAAAATCCCCTGCGTCCATTGGAAGATGGCATGCTGGCCTCCATTGTTCCTAACTGGCACATCCTATCACCTGCGCGGGTTGGCGCGACGTCGACAAGGCGCCCGCACGGTAGTGCAATCCGTCATCACGCCACGAATCGGGCGCCGCAAGATCACTTCGGCACCGGCGAGGCAGCGACGATCCGGACGTCATGCCGGCCATCCTGGCGGACGCTGTAGAGCGTGGAAACGGCCGCACAGTCCGGCAGCGGCGTGACGGAGTAATAGTTCAGCCCGTAGTGCAAAGCGCGATTCAGCGTCTCGTCGACACACGTGCCGGAGCGATGCGGCTCCACGCGATGCCAGAGGGAACGCGCACTGACCATTTGATCGACCACTGGCAGCGCGGAGACCTTGATATACAGCCAGCCGGCGCCGGTGAGCAGCGCGAGGAGCGCCACGGCGGGCGCGGTGCGCTCGTGTTTGGCCAACCAGTAGACGGCAGCCGCGACAGGCACGGCGAGCCCGCAACCGGCCCAGGAAACGCCGCTCCATGCGACGCGCCGCAGACCGGCATCGAGGGCCTGAGGCAGCACCGCGGCCGTCAGCGGGATCAGAGCGAGCAGCGCTCCACAAAACGCCAGCGTGCGCCTGGGGGCGCCGGCCTGCAATACCGCGCGCGCCAGGAGCACGCAGACCGCGGGCAGCAGTGGCACCAGATAGCCGGGCAGTTTATTGGTGGAGGCCGAGAAGAAGACAAAGCCAAACGCTGCAACTGCCGTCAGAACCCGCTCGGGCGTCTCCTTCCATGTCGCGCGGCGGACCAAGGCCAGCAGCGGCGTCCACGGAAACAGCAATCCGAGCAGCACGGGCGCGTAGAACCAGAACGGCTGAACGTGTTGCAGGTCCGGACGGGCGAAACGGCCGAAATGATGCTCCCAGAAAAAGACGCGCAGAAACTCGACGCCGTTCCGAGCCGTCACCGCCACGTACCACGGCAGGGCCACGGCCGCGGCCGCCGCACAGACGAGCGCCAGTCCTCTCCAGCGCCTGCGGCCGAACCAGAGCACGGGCAGAAAGAGCACGGCGCCGACCAGGCCCTTGGCGAGCAACGCCAATCCCAGAAATGCGCCCGCGGCGATCGCCCAGCGCCGCCGATCGGTCTGCAACCAGACAAGCGCCGCAAACAGCGCCGCGTTGAAACTCGCCGCCAACGGCATATCGGTCGCGGCGACGTTGCCCACCGCGATCCAGCCCGCGCAGGAGGCCAGCAACACCGCCGCGACAGGCGCTTCGGCAGCCCGCCGCAGCTTGCACAGCGCCCACCAGAAGAAGCAGACGAACGCCATTCCACAAAGGGCCACCGGCAGCCGCGCCGCCCACTCCGCGCGCAGCCCGGCAACGTGCCCGGCGCCAATCAGCCAGTACAGCAGGGCCGGTTTCTCGAACCACGGCGTCCCCCACAACCGGGGCGTGATCCAATCGCCCGACGCAGCCATTGCCCGGCCGATCGACGCGTAGCGCGGCTCATCCGGACCGATCAACCCGGCGAGAGCCAGTGCGGCCAGCGACACGCCGAACAGCGCGAGCAGCGCAACCAGGAAGAGTGCGGGGAAATTCCGCGAATGCGGTACAGCTTCAGACACCCATTAGTATAGGCGTGCGGCCGTTATAATAGCGGGAGTGCTTGCGAAGATCCTGTGCTCCCGTCTCCCCGTTGCGGCACTGCTGCTGCTCGTCTTCGCCGCTGCGCCCGTGCGTCTTGCCGCGGATGCGCGCGGCTGCAACTGCGTTTTGAACGATCCGGAGTCGATGAAGAAGCGTGAGTGCAGCCTGTGCCGTGTGGCCGAGGCGCAGCCAGCGGGTCCTGAGTTTTTCGTGGTGCGCGACATCAATCCGCTCAAGCCGAACCGCTGGTTGATTCTGCCAAAAGCGCACACCCCGGGATCGCACGCGCTGCATCTGCTGCCGAAAGCGGAACGGAACCGGTTGTGGTATTTCGCGATCGCCGAGGCAAAAAAGCACTTTCCCGGAGACACCTGGGGCGTTGCCTACAACGGCGACAAAGTACGCACGCAGTGCCACCTGCACGTCCATGCCGGGAAGTTCGTTCCGGCCGCGGAAAACAGCAAGTTCATCGTCGTACGCCGTGTGGAGGACTTCCCCGCCCCCTCCGAGGGCGGCATCCTGATTCATCCGGTAAAGGGCGGCTTCCATGTCCACACCGGCGAGGAGGCCATGGAGACCATGCTGATGCGGTAGACGCTCCGGCACGGTTCGTGTTACGCCGGCCGTGGCGCGGCCAGAAGCCGTCAAGGAATTCAATAGTGCAATTAGTAGACATTGTGCCTGCCCCCTCCCCCGGGAATGCCGCTATCCGGTTGCACCCAAGCGACAACGTCGCCGTCGCGCGCGTGAACCTGGCCGCCGGGCAGTCGATTCAGTTTGCCGGGACATCGGTCACCGTGCGCGAGGCAATTCCGGCCGGACACAAGATCGCGCTCGCGCCGATCGCGCCGGGCGAGCCGGTGCTGCGCTACGGAGAGACGATCGGTCGCGCCAGGCTGGCCATCGAACCGGGGACGCGCGTGCACACGCACAATCTGGCCTTTGAAGAGATCGTCTTCAACTATGAATTTCCGGCTGAAGATCGCACGCTGCCCGAGCCGGACTCCGGCGGCCCGGTCTTCCTGGGCTATCGGCGAGCGGACGGCCGTGCCGGCACGCGCAACTACATCGCCGTCGTTGCAGCATCGAACTGCGCGGCGCACGCAGTTTCGGCGATTGCGGCCAGCTACGCCGGGGAAGCGCTGCCCGCAGGCGTCGATGGGGTGGTGGCGTTTCCGCATGGCGAGGGCTGCGCACATTCGATCGGCCCGGACACGGAGCTGTTGCGGCGGACGCTGGCCGGTGTTCTGGCGCATCCTAACGTCAGTTCGGCCCTCATCGTCGGGCTAGGCTGCGAGACCAATCAGATCAGCCACTATCTGGGCGCCGAAGCGCCGCCGCATGCGCATGTGAGCGGGCTGACGTTGCAGGAAAGCGGCGGGACGCGCGCCACGGTTGAGGCCGCGCGTAAACAAATTGCGCTATTCCTGGAGCGGGCCGCAGCCGAAAAGCGCGTAGAGATGCCCGCATCGAAGCTCGTCGTAGGACTCAATTGCGGCGGCTCGGACTCGTTCTCCGGCATTACCGCGAACCCGGCATTGGGCTGCTGTAGCGACCTGCTTGCGGCCATCGGCGCGACGGCGGTGCTTGCCGAGACGCCCGAGATTGTCGGCGCCGAGCATCTGCTGGTCCGCCGCGCCCGTTCGCGCGCCGTCGCCGAGCGGCTGCTCGCGATGATCGCCGGGTACAAGGCCTACTTGAACCGTTTCGGCGGCAGTTTCAACGACAACCCCTCACCGGGCAACAAAGAGGGCGGGCTGACCAATATTCTGGAGAAGTCACTGGGCGCTGTAACCAAAGGCGGCAGTACCACGCTCAATGAAGTAGTGGACTATGCCGAACGAGTACACGGTCCCGGACTTGTGTTCATGAACACGCCGGGCTACGATCCGGTCTCCCTTGCAGGTCTGGCTGCGGGAGGAGCGAACCTGATTGCCTTCACGACGGGACGGGGCAGCGCGATTGGATTTCCGACAATCCCGGTGCTGAAGATCGCGACCAACTCAAACACGTTCCATCGGGTACGGGATAACATGGATACAAATGCCGGTCGCATTGCCGATGGTGAATCGACCGCAGAGGGGATGGGCCAGGAGATCTTCAGCGAACTCCTGAGTATCGCTTCTGGTAAACGGACCGCGAGCGAGCGTATGGGCCACCAGGAGTTCGTCCCATGGCGAATAGGCCCGGTGCTGTGAATTTGGAAGGCTCATGAGCGACGCCACACAAAAGCCTGCAAGCATTCTCTTGATCGAGGACGAGAAGCGAATTGCCGATTTTCTCCAGCGCGGATTGGAGAGTAACGGATTCGTAGTGGACCATGCGCTGGACGGGACGACCGGCCTCGAGAAGGTGCACGCCACCGATTTCGATCTCGTCGTTCTCGACCTGATGCTGCCCGACATGGACGGAATGTCGGTTCTGGAAAAGATCCGCAACCGCAAAGTCAGCCCGCCGGTGCTGATCCTCAGCGCCCGCGGCGGCATCGACGACCGCGTGCGCGGACTGGAACAAGGAGCCGACGATTACCTGGTGAAGCCGTTCGCCTTTGTCGAACTCCTGGCCCGGGTGCGCGCCCTGCTGCGGCGCGGGCAGCCCTCGCCGGAGCGCCTCACGGTCGGCGATCTGGTAATGGATTGCGCCCGGCGCAAGGTGCAGCGCGGCGGCGAGACCATCGACCTGGCGCCCAAAGAGTACGCCATTCTTGAATTCCTGTTGCGGAACCGGGCCCGCCCGTTGAGCCGCACGATGATCGTCGAGCATGTCTGGGACATGGAATACGACGGATTGACCAATATCGTGGACGTCTACATCCGCCACCTCCGCAGCAAGATCGACGACCGCTTCCCCGTGAAGCTGATTCACACGGTGCGCGGCATCGGCTACATGCTCGACATCAATAGCACCGATGGCGAATAGTCCGCGCGCGTTCAGGCACACGACGGCATGACAGTTCACATCTCCAGCCTGCTGCGGTTGCCCCCCGTGTTCCGCAGTCTGCGGATGCGCCTGACGCTCAGCTATATCCTGTTCTTCGCGGCGGTGCTCGCGGCCGCGGGGCTCCTCTTCCAACGCGCGTTGGATTCGATGTTGCAGCAGCAGAGCGAGCTGGCGCTGAAACAGCAATGGGGCGACGTGCTCGCCTATCTCGACCAGAGCACGACGCCGCCCACGTGGCTACCGCGCGCCGGGTCGGCCGGAGCAAACGACGTTGTCACCCGCATCCGCCAGTGCATCCGTATCGAATCCATCGATGGCGAGGTGTGGGAGCTCTCGCCCAAGTTCAACCAGCTCGTCGATTACAACTTCATCGACCGCGACGAGGCAGTGGCTGCGCCCCATCCCATTCTCAAGTTGAAGCACGGACGTAAGGGCGAGACCTATATGGTCCTGATGGGACGGGCGTACGACGAAGGGCGGGAATTCTACCTGGCGATCGGCGTACCTGTGCGCGGGCTGCTCGCGGTGCTGCAAGGGTTTGTCCACACGTTCTTTCTCGCCGTCCCGGCAGTTCTCGTCATCATGGGGCTCTTCGGCTGGTGGATCGCGCGCCGCGCGCTGATGCCGGTCAAGGAGCTCGCCGCCGCCGCCGGAGCCGTCAGCGGCAGCCACCTGGATGTCCGTCTTCCCGAACACGGCACAGGCGACGAGTTGGATGCGCTGATTCGAACTTTCAACGGCATGATGGAGCGCCTGGGCCGGAGCTTCGAACAGATCAGCCAGTTCTCGGTCAACGCTTCGCACGAATTACGAACGCCGCTCACGGCGGCTCGCGGCAACCTGGAAGTGGCCCTGCTCTCCGCCAACACAGTCGAGGATTTTCGCGCCGCCGTCACGGAAGCCGTTCAGGACTTGGAGCAGCTTTCGGACCTGGTCAACGAGCTCCTGCTGTTGGCCCAGGCCGAATCCGGCCAGCTCGTACTCCACCCCCGGCCGTGCAACCTGATCTCACTCGTCGAAAACGTCCTGAGCGGCCACCACCGCGCCGCCATGGCGAAGGAACTGCGGCTCAATGCGGATATGCCGGAGCGGCCCTGTTTCGCCAACGTCGACCGCGAGCAGTTTGAGCGCATGTTGTCGAACATCGTCTCCAATGCGGTGCGCTACACGCCCGCGGGCGGCGAAGTCTCGGTGGCGCTGGCGTTCGGCGGCGGCGCCCCGGGCGACATTCGCCTGTCGGTTTCCGACACCGGTCCCGGCATCGCAGCCGAGCACCAGCCGCATATCTTCGATCACCTTTACAAGATTCGCGGCGTGCAGCGTGGCGGCGGCAGCGGCCTGGGGCTGGGACTCAGCTTCGCGCTGTGGACGGCCCGCGCGCACGGCGGCCGTATCGATCTGAAGAGCACGCCGGGACACGGCTCGACCTTCACCGTCGTCCTGCCCGCACGGCTGCTGGTCACGGAAGCGGCCACCCCAGCCGCGCCCGCGCTGGAGCCGATGGAAACGGGCGAGCCGAAGCCCACCCGACTCTGATCCCGTCAGTTCAGATGGCGACCTGCGGTTCGCGTCCCGCCGTGGCGCCTGCCTCATTGCCACGCCGGTGCATCGGAACGATCTGGCGCAGGCCGTGGCCGGTATAGATCTGGCGCGGCCGGGCGATCTTCTGCTCGGGATCGAGCAGCATCTCCTGCCACTGGGCCAGCCATCCGACCACCCGCGGAATCGCGAACAGTACGGTGAACAGGTCCGGCCGGAAGCCCATGGCTTCGTAAATGATCCCGGAGTAGAAATCGACGTTCGGGTAGAGCTTGCGCTGGATGAAGTACTCGTCTTCGAGCGCGATCCGTTCGAGTTCGCGGGCGATCTCAATTTTGTGGTTCTCGCCCGTCACCGTGAAGACCTGGTACGCGGTGCGCTTGATGATGGCGGCGCGCGGATCGTAGTTCTTGTAGACCCGGTGGCCGAAGCCCATCAGCTTGTGCCGACCAGCTTTCACGTCGTCGATGTAGGCCGGGACTCGGTCCTTCTTGCCGATCTCATCCAGCATCCGCAGGACCTCTTCGTTGGCGCCGCCGTGCAAAGCCCCCGCCAGCGCGGACGCCGCCGCGGTGACGCACAGATAAGGATCGGTCTGCGCGCTGCCCACGCCGCGCATCGTGTTGGTGGAACAGTTCTGTTCATGGTCGGCGTGGAGGATGAAGAGCACGTCGAGCGCGCGTTCCAGAATCGGGTTGGCGACGTAGCGCGGCTCGAACATCTTCCACATCATGTTCATGAAATTCCCGGTGAAGCTCAGCTCGTTGTCCGGGTAAATGTACGGCAGGCCGAAGTGGTGGCGGTAGCAGTAGGCGCAGATCGTCGGCATTTTCGCCACCAGGCGCGTGATCTGCAGTTGGCGGTTCTTCCCGTCGAAGATGTGGCGGGCGTCCGGATAAACCGTGGACAGAGCGGCTACAGTCGAGATGAGCATGCCCATCGGGTGGGCATCGTAACGGAATCCCTCCAGAAACTTTTTGGTGGACTCGTGCAGCATCGTGTGCCGCTTCACCTGCGCCTGCCACGTGGTAAGTTCCTGCTCCGTGGGAAGTTCGCCGTTCAGGAGCAACCATGCGACTTCCAGGAATGAGCACCGTTCCGCCAGTTCGTCGATCGCGTAGCCGCGATAGCGCAGGATTCCTTTGTCCCCGTCAATGTAAGTGATGGCGCTGCGGCACGACGCCGTGTTCAAAAACGCCGGGTCGTAGGACAGCAGGCCGAACTCATCGGGCCCGGTCTTGATCTGGCGCAGATCGATCGCGCGGATGGCGTCATCGGTGATCGGAGCCTCGTATTGCTGGCCCGTTCGCTCGTCGGTGATCTTCAGCCGGTCAGGCATATCCCTCCCTTGTATGGTTCAGCAAGAATTGCTGGACCTCTGCTGGATATTCAAGCCCGCTTTCCGGCCGCTGTCCAGTATGTGTTTTTCCACAATACGGAAAAGTCCAGACCGGCACGCCGGGTGCGCCGCTGCGTGCCGGTCCTGTACAAAACTCAATCACAACAAAGAAGTTACTCGGCGCCGGCGATGGTCTCGATCTCCACGGCGTCGTCTTTCATCTCGCCGGTCACCTTCACCTTGAGGCCGTATAGCGACTCCGGCACCTTGTCGGTATTGGAAATCGCGATCACTTTGCCGTCCACGACAAGGACGGGTTTGGCGCCACTTTTAATGCAACCCTTGACGCAGGCAACGGAATCCGCCGAGCCGTCGACGTGCTTCGCGCCGCATTTGCTCTCCGATATGTAGCCGGTCCAATCGTCCGCCAAGGCGGCGGCCGAAAACAAAAACAGGGCGATAACGATCTTTTTCATAGGGTCTCCAATTGACGGGCAAACCAAGTAGATTGGGCTTGTCGATGCCGGATCGGGCCCATGCGCTTTTGCAATCAAGACCATGTTAGTCCGGATTCACCAGGGATACAATCTTTCCTTACCGCAGCGGTCAGATTTCGCGCGCTGCCGGGAACGGCAGTGGTCAATTGGGGCTGTTGCGCGCGGTAACGACCGCACGGCTCGCACCACCCGGGACGGCGGAGAAACGATCACAGGGAAACCTCGCGGCGTTACCCGCCATCTTTTACTGTGTTGCTTGGAGAAAGCCGGCAGCAGCATGGGCCGCTGCCGGCAGTGGAGGCAAAAAAACATGAATTCGCAAATCAGACCGGAGTCGCCGGGAGGCGCACGATTGGCCTTATGGGCGGCGCTGGCCGTCGCGGTATTGTGGCCCGCCGGCGCCAGCGCACAGTACATGGATCCAGGACGCTTGGATAATCTCGTTTCGCGCGTTGCTCTCTATCCCGACCCGCTACTGGCGCAAGTCCTGACAGCGTCGACGTATTACGATCAAATCCCCGACGCGGCGGCCTGGGCCGATCAGCACAGCTACCTGCAGGGTGACCAGCTTGCCCAGGCCATTGAGGCCGATAACCTGCCGTGGGATCCGAGCGTACTGGCGCTGCTGCCCTTCCCCTCGGTGCTCGACAACATGGAACGCGACATGAACTGGACCCAGGCTCTGGGCGATGCCGTGCTGAACGCACGCCCGGATGTGATGGACGCCGTTCAGCGCATGCGCCGCCGCGCCTATGACTACGGCAACCTGCGCGACTGCCCGCAGTTTCGCGTCGTGGTCGGCGGGCCGGTGATTGAGATCACGCCCGTCGGCGTGGGAGCGATTTACGTGCCGGTCTACGATCCGTATTGGATCTACGCGCGCCCGCGCGCCGGCTTTTCCATCGGCATTTCCTTCGGTCCGCGCATCTTCATCGGCGCCAGTTTCGGCGCCATCGGCTGGCGCGCACCCGGATTCGATTGGCGCTCGCACGCCGTAATGATCGATCATCATCCGTGGCAACGGACGGTGCAGAACCGGACCTCGTATGTCCACCAATACAGCGCGCCGATCGCCCGGCCGGCTCCGAATGCGCCCCGCGAGTATCGTGAGACGCATGAGATGCGCCCCAACCGCCCGGACCGCGTACAGCAGAGAGCGCCCGAGCAGCGCGCGCCAGCGCAGCGCGACAACCGCCGCGAGGAGCGGCGTGACGAGCGGCACTAGCTGAGTTTGTTTTTCAGACGCCGGGACGCGGCCAATGTCATGCCGCTGCGTCCCGGCCGGCGTTTCCCTCTCCTGCCCCGTCGATTGGCTGCACCGCTGCTGCGTCAAGAGAGCGGCGCTTGCCTTTCGCGAGGCCCTAGCGCACGGGGGCGCGTTCCGACTGCGTAACGGCGGGCACACGCGGCCCGGGCGTTTGGGCGACATCCTGAGCGTGCATCGCGCTCCAGACGAGCAGCACGGCGGCGCCGGCAAAGGTAGCAACAAAGAGGACGACAATTCGCCGCCCGACGCGGTCCTGCCGGTCCTCGATCGAGTCGATCTCGGCAATCAGGCGCTGGACCGCGTCCTCCTCACTCTCAGCCGCGGCGCTCCGCCCCGATGATGCTTCTTGGCGCTCCACCGCCAATGATGATGCGCCAAGGCTCACTTTGGAGGCAAGGGCAATTGCAAAACCTCCGGCCGCCAGGAACGGCCAGCCACGTTGGACAAGTGCAGCACTCCGCGACTGTGGAAAGACACGCCCGTACCGCCCACGCGCCGGCGGCGTTCGATCGTTGTGAGGCCTGTCGCGGGGGCGCCGGGAGGCGGCGTTAGAAGATGAAGCTCAGGCCGCCGCGCAAGGAACGCGGGAAAGCAACCAGTAACATCGAGCGGCCGTCGGTCGAAGGCACCGGCACGTAGCCCTGCGCCAACAGGTTGCGCACCTCGGCGGTCATTTCAAAACGGCCGCCAAGCCCGGAGATCAACGGCAGCGGCTGGCGGACCTGGAAATTGACGCCCAGGCCGGTCTGAAGGTTCTGGGTCAGATACGCATGCGTCGGGATCAGGTGGCCGCCGGGCGTCCAGATATACGCCATGGAGACATAGGTACCCGCCCAGGGCAGCGTGCCGCTCACCCTGGCGGACGCCCACTTTGTCTGGGCGACCCGCATTCTGTCCCGCAGTGCAACCGCGCTGTCCGCCAACTCTTTCGAGGCATCCGTCCGCAACGCTCCGCCGGCTCCGAACGTTGTCGTGATCGTCCACTGGCTGCTCAACGGGCGCGTCGCCGAAACCAGGTAGCCCGTCGAGGCGAAATTCCCGAAGTTGAAAATGGAAGAGTTGGAGGAAAAGTCCGGCAGAAGATCCTTCGCGCGCAGCGCAGAGGTATCGCCGGACAAAACGAACGCCTGGTTGGCCACGCGCTCCTGATAAACCGACGCATGCAGCAGCGTGTCACCAACGTTCAGCCGGTAACCCGCTTCGTAACCCGTCGAGCGCTGCAGGTGGGTCTGGCCGTTGAACAGCGACACGCGCGGGAACAGATTCAGGCCCACCAGGCTCTCGGACTGCGAAAGCGCCGGAGGCTGCACCGCCAGTTGCGAACCCGGCCCACCGGAGCTGAAGGCCATTTCCAGGCCGCCCTTATGCGACAGGTCATAATCGAGCTTCGCAAACGGGCTGAGCACGTTCACACGGTCCACGAACGAGACCGCCTCCATCATCAGCCCGTAGTCGAGCCGCATCCGGCTTCCGATCTCCTGGCGATTCTGGAGCTTGACCGAATAGCTACGCAGCACCGGCAGACTCTGCGCCACTCCTGAACCGGAGAGTAAGGCCTCCGCCGCACGCTGGCGCAGGCCAAACTGCCGCACCGTGAATTCCACGTCGGGCGTCTGTGAACTACCGCCCAGGTTCGTGCTCGTATAGCGCGTCCGGAACACAGACGCGGGATTACCCGAAGCCGCGGCATAGCCGAGGTTGCCGGCGAACTGCAGTTCCCTGGAGCCCAAAACCGAAGTCGCCAAGGCAAAAGCCGTTCCCAGGTCACTCGAACTGCCAGCGAGATCCGACGCCGCCTCGCCGCCTGACAACTGAATCACGCCGCGCGTCGGCCGCCATCCTGCGGGGAGCTCGCCCTTCCTGGCAGCGGCCAGCGAATCCAGCCGCGGCGAGAGGCGCAACACCGGCCGCAAACCGGGATTGCTGCGCAGGACCCACTTCCAGTCATCGCTGACCAGGCCGCCCGGAGCAGGCAGCGTGGAGACCAGCTCAATGCTCGAGAAGAAACTCGCCAGTTGCACGCTCAGCATGCTCTCCATGCCGGCGCGCACCGGCACGTTCTGGCGGTCGGCGGGGACGAAAGAAGAAGACCACACGCGGACGGTGTAACTGTCGGGAGTTAACGAATCAAAACGGAACCGGCCATCGACAGCCGTTCGCGTACGCGCCACAACACGATCGTTGCGTGTTTCCAGCAGCACGATCGCTCCGGGTTGAGGCATGCCTGCGGCGTTGCGCACACGCCCCTCGATAGCGCCGAGCAGCCGGATGCCGCTGCCCTGCGCGATCGTGGCGCTGCCCATTAGGATGCCCATCAAGGCGATGCCGGCAATGCGGAGCATGCATCTCCCGTGGAACCGCTTCGACACGTCCGCCTCCAACCGGTAGCGAACAGCCCTAACAGCCCTTCCAGGCTCAACAGCCTTAAGCTGTTATAGAAAACTCGGCCGACTGGGTCAAGGTCTGATTCCGTACCTTGTCATTGACCTTCAGCCGGAGTACGTAACGCCCAGGTTGCAGGGTTTGAAGAGGCAGCAGCTTTTCGATCGTCAATTGCGAAGCCCCGCCCTCCAGGCCCGTTAAATCTTCCGTGAAATCGATGACTTTCGAATTGTCGCCCGCCTTGATGATCTCGTACGTCACCGCGCCCGACGCCTTGTGCGTGGTTTCATCCGCGCCCAGGTTATAGAGCTTCATGTAGATCCCCATCTTCTCACCCTGCTTGAAGCTCTCGCCGACACGCGGCCGGACTTTGGACGAGCCGATCACGAACTGGCCCGTGCCAATCTGGCGGGTCGGAACCTTCTCCAGCACATCGGCCAGCACCAGCGAGCTGGCCATCAACTTGTCATCCTCCAGGCGCGGCACATTCAACGCCATCTCGTAGTTATTCATGTTGCCGCCCGTGATGTCTTTCGCGACGATGTTGATGCGGTACATGCCCGGCGCCAGAGGAATAGACTTCTGGTACATCCGCACGCCGCTGGCGGTCGCCTCCGCCAACAATGCAGTGGGCACTTCCATCGTCACCACATCCTCAAAGGAGTTCGCCACGCGGCGCGACATGGTCGTAATGCGCGCGTAAATGTTCACCGTGGCCGTCGAAACGTTGTCCTTCTGCTTGAACTGCAGGTCCTTGGTCGCGAACTGCACGGTCACGTTCGTCATCACCGAGCCCGACGTGACGGGGAAGAAATCGGCGCGCGCCTGCATGGGCAGCACGTTGTAGGTGATCTTCGAGTTGACCTCCGCCTCGAGGTCCTTGAACTTAATCGCCGGCGCCTTTTGCAGGGCCGCGTAGCGCTCCAGGCGTTGGAACTCGCCCATGCTCTCGGTGAGCGGCTGGTTGCCGACCCCGAGGTGCGTGCCGTCGGTGCGCGTAAAGCGGTCGGTCTTTGACGACAGGCCCATCTGCTCATTCATCGTCAGGCCGGCGTTCGGCACATACAGCAACGCGTCCTTTTCGGACGGATCCATCGTCATGCGGTATTCGCCCGACATCGTCGTGTCGACGAATTCGATTTCAACGTTCGTACCCAGGCCGACGCCTTCCAGGTAGCGGTAGCGCCATTTCTCGAACGGGTAGGTCGACGTCGTTCCACCGCCCTCTTCCATCGGCCGCTCATAGGAGCCGCCCGAAGGGTGGGATTCGATTTCATCCGGCGGGCCGAAGGTGATGTAGATCCGGCCGCGATCAGTCTTCCAACCCGGAATCCCCGACGCGAAACGCTCGTTGGCGTAGGCAATACGGCGGTAGTGCTCTTCCTTGAACTCGTTCTCCACCGTGTCCGGCGTGGGATCGCGGCGCAGCCAGAACTGCTCAATGAACTGCTCGCGTTCCTCGTCCGTGTTCAGGTTCCTGAACGTCTTCCGCTCTTCATCGGTGATGATGTAGACGACGTCCTCGTCGAGCCACTTCTTATAGGGCGTCATCAGCTCTTTGCGCAGCTTGTCGGCTTTGCGTTTAGCCTCTTTGGCGGACATCGGCTTAGCGATGGTCTCGCGCGGCCCATCGTTGTTTTCCGGTTTGGCCAACTGCCCGGCCGCCAATCCGGCGCCTGCGCCGAGGACGACTACGCCAGCGGCGGCTATCAAGCAAAACTCTTTAAACTGCATACGTTTGAACCCGGTCTCCCCTTGCACTGGCGACAGTTCCAGTTTAACCCGAACTACAAGGCTACCGGACGGTGAGATGTGCCGGGAAGCGGTCGCGTTTCACGCCCCTCAGTCCAGCACTTCTTCCGGCGCTGATTTCGTGAAATCTTCGCCGAGCGGCACAAACGCAGTACCGGCACTCCCGGAGGCGAATGGGCTGAAGTTGGTCGCGACGTCATATACATCGACGCCTTCGATATGCTTCAACCGGTTGACAATCCAGTACGTCAGGGGCGTCATCGCCGCCTCGTAGGTCACTTTGAACAGGTAACCGGAATAGATCAACTCCCAGATCACGCCGGGCCGCTGCACGCCGGAGAAGGCCACGATCATGAAAATGACCGAGTCGACGAACTGGCCGCACACGGTCGAGCCGATCGTGCGGGTCCACAGGTGCCGGCCCCGGGTCAGGACCTTCATTTTCGCCAGGACGAAAGAGTTGACGAATTCCCCACACAGATAAGCGATCAGGCTCGCCGCCACCATGCGCGGCACCACGCCCAGCACCACCTCGTAGGCGCGCTGCTCATGGAACTCGGGCGCGGGCGGCAACGCGACGATCAATGCGCAGATCACCGCCATCAGGATGGAAGCAAAAAAGCCCAGCCAGATTGCCCGCCGCGAGCCGGCGTAGCCATAAACCTCGGTGAAGATGTCGCCGAAAATATACGTGCACGGAAACAGCAGGTTCCCGCCACCGAAGCGGATGGCGATGTCCAGGCCCGCAATCCGCAGGTTGCCCAAGGAGATGATCTTGGCGCCGACCAGGTTCGAGATCAGCAGGATGACGATGAAGACGACGATGAACGTCTCCAGAAAGCGGTAGTCATGCTTCTCCCGCTCGAACCGGCGCAACGCTTTCAGAGTTGTGCTCATGCTCTCTGTTCAGATTCGGATTCCCGCTCTTGCGCTGCAACGGAGAGGCGCCCGCCAACTGCCATGGCGGTCCTAGGCTTTGTCGAGGACGGCCGTCTGCTTCAGTTCGCCCTGCGGCCCGGAAATCGTGACTTCCTGCGTAATGCTCTTGCCATCGTCCGCCAGGGTCCACTTTTGCACGACGACCAGTTCGGCGCCTTGCATTTCGGCCTTCTGCGTAACCACCAGCGTCCGGCCCTCCCATTTCGCGGTGCCCTTGATCTCCTGGCCGTGCAGGTTGTTGATGAACTCCTTGCCGTCGGTGGTGATTTTCACCTCGTTGCTGATCTCGCCCATCTGCGTCACCGCCGTCGATTTGATGCTTAGCGCGGGATCTTTGTGAGCGATGACATAGTCGACCTTCTCCGGCTTCGGCATGGGGCCGAAATCGCTCTTTTCGGCATTCAGCTTCCAGTTGCCGCTGAAGTCCGGCTTATCGGCGGCCACGGCCGCCACGGAGCAAAGCCACAAGCCAAGCAAGAATGCGATATACGTGCGTCTGCGCATGATGCGAACGATTCCTTTCGGGCCTCCACGGCCCCGGTTCGGGTCCAGTTCAGAGTACCACGCACGGCTTCAGTGGTACTGATTCGTGCTTTGCTACCCCAAATGAGAGTTGCGCGTTTCTGACTCCGTTTTATAGAGTCTTGATACAAACCGCGCATTCCGTTCGTCGCGGTGTCTCGCGAAATGCCAGGTTCCAACAATACCGCCGGAACACCTCATTTCTCCGAAAGGGCAGCAATGAAAAAGACAAAGCTCGTCATGCTTCTTGGAGTGATCGCCGGGACCATGACGGCCGCACAGGCGTCAACCGTTTATAACTACGCGGGCAACCCGTTCACCGACCGGTCAGGCGATCTCGGATTTCTGTTTCAACAAATCACCATCTCCCTCACGTTCGACCAACCGTTGAACCCCTCGGCACTTTACACGGGGCCGTCCGTCAACGGTCCAACGCTGTTGGACTGGCAGATCAGCGACGGGTTTACCACCATGACGCCTGCGATTGCGACCTTGACGACGTGCATGATCATGACGAATGGAACGGGCGGCATCGGCGCCTGGGTCGTCGCCGCCAATTGGAACAACACGCTCTACGATGAATCCGCCTGGGGTAGCGATCAGGCATGGGTCAACCTTGCGGGCGGAGACCAGTCCGGAGCGTGGAACATTAGCTCGCCGGGCACATGGACCAGTCCGGGCAGGACGCCGGAGCCGGGGTCCTTCGCCCTCGTGGCCAGCGCGCTCGCAGCCGGTGCTCTCTTGCGGCGGCGGCGCGCCTGACCCGGAAGTGCACCGTCAATCCCACGCCGGAGCATCCTCCGCCACCGGCGTCAGCGCCAGGTCGTGGAAGTCGAAACTGAAATCGGTGAGCGGCGACACCGCCATCATTTTGACTTGAGCGATGCCGCCGTTGGGATTCAGCGCGAACGTCACATAGGCATCGGCCATCTGCGTGCGGTCATCCCAGCGGGCGATGAAGGTATCGTACTGCCAGTGCTCGAGCCGGCCGGTCAGCTTGGGCGAATGCGTAAAGCGGATGGTCAGTCCGTCGCCGCTCTTTTCGATCGCCACATCGCCATACCAGGGATCGCGAAAACGCCCGGCATAGGCCCCGAGCGGCAGCGACGGGCGCGACTGCGCGTTGCGTTTGGCGCCCGCTTCCGCAACCGCGTGCGCGGCGTCGGCCCGCTCCTGCTTTCTGGCCTCGACGAACGCCGCCACCCAGTCCTTCCGGGGCGCGTTCAGGTAGTGGTCGATGATGGTCCACTGGATGGCCTCGTACGCGTTCTCTTCTTCCTGGTTGGTCAGCACAATGATGCCGAGTTTCAACTCGGGCAGCATCGTGATCTTCGTCACCACGCCCTGCAAACCGCCGGCGTGAGTGACAATCAGATGGCCGCGATAGTCGCGCAACGTCTCGCCCAGCGCATAGTCGCTGAAATGCGGTTTCAATTCGGCGAGCATGGGCGGGTAGTCGCCAATCGGCAGAATGGTCGCCGGCGCCCACAGCTCGCGCGCCTGCCGTGCGCTGAACAGCCGCTTGCCACCGCCCAGCTCGCCCTGGTTCAGCAGCGCGATCACCCACTTCGACAGATCCTCGACCGAGGAGACAATGGAACCCGCGGGCGCAAGGTTGTCAAGCTCGGTGGCCTTCACCGGGCGCAGCTTGCCTTCGTCCATCGAGTGCGGCGCGGCCACGTCATCGGCGGGCCCCACCAGGCGGATGCTGGTCTTGCTGCCGGTCATCCCGAGCGGCGTAAAGAAGCGCTCCTCGATGAACTGCGCCCAGCTCTTGCCGGAGATCTGCTGGATGACGGCTCCGGCGACGTTGTAGAGGATGTTGTCGTAGGCGTAGGCGCTGCGGAAGCTGGTCGCCAGCGGGATGTAGCGCAGCCGGTAGAGGATCTGCTCCGCGCTCAGATCGCTCGCCGGAAAGAACATCAGGTCGCCTGCGCCGAGTCCCAACCCGCTGCGATGGCACAGCAGATCGCGGATGCGCATCTCGCGCGTAACATACGCGTCGCTCATCTGGAAGCCGGGCAGGCGGTCCACCACGCGGTCGTCCCATTTGAGTTTGCCCTCGTCGACCAGCATGGCCAGCGCGGCGGAGGTGAACGCCTTCGTATTGGACGCAATGCCGAACAGCGTGCGCGGCGTCACGGGCTCGGGCGCGCCAAGTTTGCGTACGCCGTAGCCTTTGGCGAAAACGAGTTGGCCATCCTTCACAATGCCCACGGCGATGCCGGGGACATGGAACTCCGCGCGGGTGCGTTCCACGACGGCGTCAAGGCCCTGTTGCGCACTCAGCGGGGCCGCGGCGGCCAGCAGCGCGAGGCCCAGTGTCCAACTACAAAGATGTTTCATGATCCTTCGGGTACGGCTCGCCGCGCCGTGCGGAGAGCCGGCATTGCGGAGTATAGCAGCCGGTGCCGCCGGACCGACGAAGGTCCCGCGGCGCGCAGATCCGTAGGACGTGCACGCCGCTAACGCCGCAAGGATGCGCTAGTCGCCGACCTTTTCCTCAACTGCGTCGCATTGCGCGTTCAGCCGGCTATGCGCGGCGCCGTAGCCAAAGTAGACCAGCAGCCCGATCAACATCCAGGCCAGCGCGGTGAGTTGCGTGCGCGGGTCGAGGGCGACGATCATGCCGCCGCAAACGAGAGCGCCGAGAATCGGCACCACCGGCACGAACGGCGCGCGGAAGGGCCGGTGGGCGTCCGGATTGGTCCGGCGCATGATCCACACGCCTAGCGAGACGAGTACGAACGCGAACAGCGTGCCAATCGAGGTCAGATCGCCCGCCATAGAACCGGGGATAAAGGCCGCAAAAGCGCCCACAAACAGGAACAGCACGATGTTCGACTTGTAGGGCGTACGGAACGTCGGGTGCAGGTCGGAGAAGAGCTTCGGCAGCAACCCGTCGTTCGCCATCGAATAGAAGACGCGGCTCTGGCCCAGCAGCATCACCAGGATCACCGAGGAGAAGCCGAACAGGATCGCCACCGTGATGGCCGTCGCCAGCCAGCCGTAGCCGGGCATGTGGTACTGGACGGCGTATGCCACCGACGCCTCCTTACCCGCGATCGCGAATTCCTGCCAGTTGGCGACACCGGTCAGCACGTAGCCGAACAGGATGTAAAGCACCGTGCAGATCACGAGCGAACCCATGATGCCGAGCGGCATGTCGCGCGCCGGATTCTTCGCCTCTTGCGCCGCGGTCGAAACCGCGTCGAATCCGATGAATGCGAAAAAGACGATGCCCGCGCCGCCGATGACGCCGCCCCAGCCGTGGCGGAAGAACGCTTCATGGCCGGCTACCGTCGCCGGAATGAAATACGGACTGTGGTTCGCCGGGTTGACGAACTGCCAGCCGAAGGCAATGAACAGAATGACGATGGTCACCTTGACGGCGACGATGACGGCGTTCAACCGGGCCGACTCTTGTGTGCCTTTGATCAGCACCGCGGTCAGCGCCAGCAGAATCACAAGCGCCGGAGCGTTGAAGATGCCGTGAATGCCGGTGGTAGACGTCTCCAGTGGCGAGTGACACCACTGGAATGGCACAAACCCGCCGAAGAGTTTATTCAGATACTCGCTCCAGGCAATCGACACCGTGGCCGCGCCGAGCGCGTATTCGAGCACCAGCGCCCAACCGATCACCCACGCGACGAACTCGCCCATTGTCGTGTAGGCGTACGTGTAGGCGCTGCCCGCGATGGGGATCATCGCCGCGAACTCCGCGTAACACAGGCCCGCGAAAGCGCAGCCGACGGCCGCAAAGATGAACGACAGCGTGATTGCCGGGCCAGCCGCTTCGGACGATGCCGCGGCCGTGCGGACAAACAGGCCGGCGCCGATGATGGCGCCGATGCCCAAGGCGATCAGGTTTCCGGCCGTGAGCGTCCGCTTCAGGCCGCCCTCCTGATGCGCTGCCTGGTCCAGCAGGGCAGTCAACGATTTCTTGCGAAAGAGGAACATGCCTATCCCTTTGATGTCGAATAATCTCTCGATGCGTCAATCGCGCGAGTGCGCGCGAACCGCGTCCAAACGAAATACACCGGCACTCCCAACAGTACGAGAATGAGTCCTGGCCACGTGTAGTTCGGTTTGTACGCCAGCAGCAGACCTTCGATCAGTACGCCTGCCGCGATGTACAGCGCTGGCAGCACGGGGTAGCCGATCGCCCGGTACGGCCGTTCCATCGATGGACGAGTGCGACGCAGCACAAACAGTCCGAGGATGGTCAGGACATAGAACAATAAAACAGCAAAGATAACATAGTCGAGCAGGTCGCCGTACCGTCCCGTGAGCGTCAGACCACAGGCCCACAGGCATTGCACCCAGAGCGACCGCACGGGCGCGTGGGTCTTCTCGTCCAGTTTGCGGACGCCCTTGAAGAACAGCCCGTCGCCCGCCATCGCGTAATAAACGCGCGCCCCGGCCAGGATCAGCCCGTTGTTGCATCCGAACGTCGAGACCATCACGGCGATGGCCATCAGTTGTGTCGCGACGGGGCCCAGGATCTGCGCCATCACCGTGGTGGCGACGCGATCCTCCACGGCGTGCTGAATGGCGCTCAGCGGCAAGGCCATGAGATAGACCAGGTTGCAGCCCAGGTAGAGAACGCTCACCGCGAGCACGCCCAGCCCCAGTGAAAGCGGCAGGTTGCGCTTCGGGTTCTTCACCTCGCCCGCCGTGAACGTCACGTTGTTCCAGGCGTCGGAGCTGAACAGCGCGCCGACCATCGCGACTCCGGCCACGCGGATCGAAGTCCAGCCGAACGTCGCGCCGTGCCAGAAATCGCCGAAGTTCGCCTGGATCGCCTGGCGGTTCCGGCCCGCGATAAAGCCGAGCAGGATGAGCGCCCCCAGCGCCCCGACCTTGGCCAGCGTAAAGATGTTCTGGATGATCGATCCGGTGCGCAGGCCGTTGGTGTTCACCCAGGTCAGAAAAACGATCATCGCGATGGCGACCAGTTGCTGCGTGTTCACGCCCACCGGGCCGATCCGGAAGAGCCACGCGCTCGCCGAAACGCCGGGGAGAAAGACTCCGAGGAACTTCGCAAAGGCGACGGCGACGGCGGCGATGGTGCCGGTCTGGATAACCGTGAAGAGCGTCCAACCGTAAAGGAAGCCGCTCAGCGGGCCGAAGGCCTCGCGGAGGTAAACGTATTGGCCCCCGGCGCGCGGCATCGCGGCGGCGAGTTCGCCGTAGCTGAGCGCGGCCGCCAACGTCATCAGGCCGGTCACGATCCACGTCAGCAGGAACAGGCCTGGGGATTGCACCTGGCGTCCGATGTCGGCGGCGACAATGAAGACGCCCGAGCCGATCATCGAGCCCATGACGATGGTTGTGGAGTCGAGCAGGCCCAGGCTCTTCACCAGACCGCCGTTCGCGCCCGGAGCTTCCGTTTCTACCCGACTTGCCTGATCCATCTTTTCAACCGCGCCTTCCCGTTCTCTTCAGCCCCCGGAGAGTACACCGGCAGGCTGGAATCTCACTGTCTCGACGGGGGTAAGCGCAACGCGGCAATGCGTTCATAATAATGGCCGGGGGCGGGCAAAGCAAATCATCGCGCCGCCTTGCGTGACGCCCGCGGCGCCACGCTCCATACACCTGCCGCCGGTGTTACGCTCAATGGATTCACTGACATGACTACTCGACCCGCCGTCTGCCTGCTGCTTGCCGCAACGTTTCTGTCCGCGCAGTCGTCCGCGCCGCCGCTTGCCGGATTCGCTCCGGCTTCGGCTGCGAAGCAGTTCGAACTGGAGAAAAAGTTCGATGCGACGCTCAGCGCCACGGACCTGGACCATTGGCTCAAGGAGTTCAGCGCGAAGCCGCATCACATCGGCTCGCCGGCCGGCAAGGCCGTCGCGGAGAAGATTGCGGCAATGCTGAAAGGCTGGGGTTACGAAACGGAGATTGAGACCTTCTATCCGCTCTTCCCTACCCCCAAGACGCGCCTCCTTGAGATGACCGCGCCCGAGCACTACACGGCGCGCCTGACCGAGCCGCCGATCAAGGAAGACACAACCTCGAGCCAGACGGACGGCTTGCCGCTGTACAACTCGTACTCGACCGACGGCGACGTCACCGGCCAGCTTGTCTACGTCAACTTCGGCGTGCCGGCCGACTACGACCGTCTGGCGGCCATGGGCATTGACGTCAAAGGCAAGATCGTCATCGCGCGCTATTACGGCTCCTGGCGCGGCATCAAGCCCAAGGTCGCCGCCGAGCACGGCGCCATCGGGTGCATCATCTATTCCGATCCTAAAGAGGACGGCTACTTCGCCGGCGACGTTTATCCCAAGGGCGGCTACCGCCCGCCGTTCGGCGGCCAGCGTGGCAGCGTGATGGACATCCCGGTCTATGCCGGCGACCCGTTGACGCCCGGCATCGGGGCGACCAAGGACGCCAAACGGCTGGATCGGAAAGACGCCCAGACCATCACGAAGATTCCCGTGCTGCCCATCTCCTACGGCGACGCCGAGCCGCTGCTGCGGGCGCTCGGCGGACCGGTCGCGCCGGCGAACTGGCGCGGCGGACTGCCCTTCACTTATCACGTCGGTCCGGGCCCCGCTACGGTGCATCTGAAGCTGGAATTCAACTGGGACCTCGCGCCCGCCTATGACGTCATCGCACGGATGAAGGGCGCGGAGAGGCCGGAGGAATGGGTCCTGCGCGGCAACCATCACGACGGCTGGGTCTTCGGTGCGACCGACCCGCTCAGCGGTACGACGGCGCTACTCGAAGAGGCGCGTGGCGTCGCCGCACTCGCGAAGGCGGGAGCGCATCCCAAACGCTCCATCGTTTATTGCGTCTGGGACGGCGAAGAGCCTTCCATGCTCGGCTCCACCGAATGGGCCGAGCAACACACGGTGGAGTTGCGGCAACACGCCGCCGTCTACATCAACACGGACATGATCACGCGCGGCTTCGTCGACCTCGGCGGCTCCCATTCGTTGGAACTCTTCGCCGCGCAGGCGGCCCGCGACGTCCAGGACCCGGCCTACAAGGTCTCCGCGCTGGAGCGCAGGCAAGCCGCCGAATATGCGCAATCGGGCAAGAAACCGGCCGAGTTCACCATCGATCCGCTCGGCTCGGGTTCCGACTACACGCCGTTTTTGCAGCACGTCGGCATCGCGACCTTGAGCTTCGGATTCGGCGGCGAAGGACAATACGGCGTTTACCACTCCCTTTACGATTCCTACGATCATCACACGCGGTTTGAGGATCCCGGCCTGCAATATGGCGTCGCCACGGCGCAACTCGGCGGCCGGCTGGTACTGCGCATGGCCAACGCCGATGTCCTGCCATTCCGCTTCGAGAACCTGAGCCGGACCGTCGCGGGCTACGTGAAAGAACTGATCAAGCTGGCCGACGACGAGCGCGAACAAACCGCACGCCGCAACGATCAGATCGCGAGTGGAGCGCTGAAGCTCGCGTCGGATCCGGCCGCGACGAACATCCTGCCGGTCACCAAGCCGCCGGTGCCGTTTATCAATTTCGCCCCGCTGCACAATGCCGCAATGCGGTTGCAGGAGAGCGTCGACGCGTGGTCGAAACTCGACGCGACCCGTCTCGATCCCGCCCGCCAGGCTGCGCTCGACCAGATTCTGCTGAGAACGGAGCAGGCGTTGCTGAACGACAGCGGCCTGCCCCGGCGTCCGTGGTACCGGCATCAGCTTTACGCGCCCGGCTACTACACCGGCTACGGAGTGAAGACGATGCCCGGCGTGCGGGAAGCGATCGAACAGGGCAATTGGACAGAAGCAGAGACGCAGATCGGTCACGTGGCGCAGGCGCTGGATGCGCTCACCGCGGAGATTGATAGAGCTGCCGCGGCCGCACGTTAGGCGACTCCGTGTCAGCGGCGGCGGTCAGGCTTTGGGCGTAGTTGCCGGACCGTATTGCAGCACCTGGACGTGCTCCAGGGTGACCAGACCGCTGCCGTGGCTCTCCAACATCATCGTGTCGAGGAGCGGCAGAAACGCCTGGATCTTTGCGTCCTGGTCGACGATTTCGACGACGTAGCTGAGATCGCTCGACATTTCCAGCAGCTTGGTGGTGTGCAGGCGGCTGGAGTGGCCGAAACCGAGCGGTCCGCGCAGCACCGTCGCTCCAGCCAGTCGCTGCTCGCGCGCCTTCATCACGATCGCTTCATACAGCGGGCGGTGATTCAGCCGGTCGTTCTCGCCGACAAAGATACGCAGCAACACGGCATCGCGCGGAATCTGCATGGTCTTGTCCTCAGGCATGATCACTCTAACGAGGATTCAAAGCCGCCGCAAGTGTGTGGCCGAGCCAGACGCCCAGCAGGCATAGCAGCACCGAACCGGCCGCATTCACCGCCGCCGCGCCGTACTCGCGATCCTGCATCAGGCGCAGCGTCTCCAGGCTGAACGTCGAGAAAGTCGTATAGCCGCCGCACACGCCGGTCATGACCAGCAGCCGCGCTTGCGGCGGAACCAGGAGCCGGCCTTCCGGTCCGCTCAGCGTGCTGAAGAAGCCGATGAAGGCTGAGCCCGTGATGTTGATGAACAGCGTGCCCCAGGGAAATCCGGGGGAGATGCGATTGCCGAACCAGAGTGCAACGGCGTATCTCAGCACGCCGCCCGCCGCGGCGCCGAATGCGACGGCCAGCCAGTTCCACGTTGCCATCAGTCGTCGGGTATCCTCGTTATTGATTATGACAAAGACGGTTTTCCCGCTTCTCCTCGCGGCGTCGCTCGTGTGCTCCGCGCAGTCCGTCGCCGAGCTCTACGGGGAGAAGACGCGCGCCCGTATCGCCGAGGTGGACCGCACCATCGACGGCACGCTTGGCGTCGCGGCGATCGACCTGACCACGGGCGAGACGCTCGCCTATCACGCCGGCACGGAGTCGGCGACCGCCAGCGTCATTAAGGTCCCCCTGCTGGTCGAACTGATGCGCGCCAAGCGCGCGGGCGCCTTCAAAATGGACGACAAAATCACGCTGCAAAGCGCCGAAGCCGTGACCGGCAGCGGGCACTTGCAGGAGCAGTTGGCCCGAGGGCCGGTGACGCTGACCGTGCTCGAGCTGATCGAAAAGATGATTATCGACAGCGACAACACGGCGACAAACCGCCTGATCGCGCTGGCCGGGATGGACAAGGTCAACGCCACCATGCAAGCGCTCGGCCTCCCGCACACGCGCCTGCAGCGCGTCATGATGGATTCCGCGGCAGCGAAGGCGGACCGCGAAAACGTCTCGACGCCTGCCGACCTCGCACGTCTCATGGCGCTGCTATGGCAGGGCAAGGCGGCCGACCCGGCGGATTGCCGCGAGATCCTCGGCATCATGAAGCAGGTCAACGGCGCCTTCCGGGCGACGCTCACCGATGACGTCGATGTGGCGTCGAAGGTCGGCGAAGTCGGCGGCGTGTACACCGAAATGGGCATCGTGCTGCTGAAGGACCGGCCGTTCGCCTTCGCCGTGATGACTTCGCTGCTGAACGACGCGGTGAACCCGATCCCCGCCGTCGCGGGCATTCTCTACCGGCACTACGAGCGGCTGGGACACGGAAACCGGTACGGGAACGAAGTACACTGACACCATGAATACCGCACCGCTACTGAGGGGCAAACGCATTGCGATTTTCGTGGACCAGCTCTATCAGGAGATGGAAGTCTGGTACCCGTATTACCGTCTGACCGAAGAGGGCGCCACGGTGGACCTGGTGGGCGCCGAGGCCGGCAAAACCTATCCCAGCAAGACCGGCTACCCGGCGGTGACAACGAAAAGTTACGCCGATCTGGACCCGAACGCTTATGACGCCGTGTTCGCGCCCGGCGGTTTCGCGCCGGATTTCATCCGCCGTTACCCGCGCGCGAACGAGTTCATGGCGGCCATCAACCGGCAGGGGAAACTCGTGGCCGCGATCTGCCACGGGCTGTGGTGCTGCGTCTCGGCCGATGTGCTGCGCGGCAAGCACTGCACCAGCTTTTTCGCGATTCGCGATGACGTGAAAAACGCGGGCGGCCTCTGGGAAGACAGCGAAGTGGTGGTGGACGGCAATCTCGTGTCGTCGCGAAAACCGGACGACCTGCCGGCTTTTCTGCGCGCCGCAATCTCAGTTCTCGTCCAGCAATAGGATCTCCGCAGACCGGATGTTGTCGACGCGCCGCGGGCGGTTGGGCTTGCCACCCCATGCTAACCTGTAGCGCGGCCGTATGAGCACGCCGGCGTCGAGGCCGGACCAGAGCAGCCGCGCATCTTTTGTTCAACCAAAGATGCCGATGCTCAACCAAAGATGCCGAGTCAGAGGATGCATGGAACAGGATCTGGCAATTTCGGTTTCGGGCCTGACGAAGGACTATGGCGATGTTCACGCTGTGCGGGGCATCAGTTTTCAAGTCGCGCGCGGCGAGGTGTTCGGCCTGCTGGGACCGAACGGCGCGGGGAAGACGACGACGGTCGAAATCCTGGAAGGGCTGCGGCCGCGCACGTCCGGTGACGTCAAAATTCTCGGTTTCGATCCCGAGAATGAGACGGACGCGGTGAAGGACCGCATTGGCGTCTGTCTGCAGGCCACGGTGCTGCGCGACAAGATGACGGTCGAGGAGGCGCTGGATCTGTTCGGCGCGTTCTATTCGCGCTCGGCGGACCAGCCGGCGCTGCTCCGCCGGCTCCAGCTTTGGGACAAGCGCAAGGCCGATTACAAAACGCTGAGCGGCGGTCAGAAGCAGCGGCTCGCCATCGCGCTGGCGATGGTGAACCAGCCCGACATCGTCTTTCTCGACGAGCCGACGACCGGGCTCGACCCCCAGATCCGCCGCGAGATTCACAGCCTGATCCAGGAATTGCGCGATCGCAAGACGACGATTGTCCTGACCACGCACTATATCGAAGAGGCCGAGCGGCTCTGCGACCGGGTGGCGATCATCGACGCGGGCCGCATTGTCGCGCACGGCACGCCGCGCGAGTTGCAGGAGCAAACCATGGGGCGCAGCCGCGTCGAGATCGTGTGCGAGAGCCCGCTGCCCGAAGGTCTGCCGCCCGGCTGGCCGGACGGCGATCTGGTCAGCTTCGGCGACGGCCGCCTGACGCTCGCGGCGGCGACGGAACATCCGGCGCGCGCGGTGCTCGATCTGGTGAAGTGGGTGGATAGCTGCGGCTGCGGCCTGTCCGACATCCACATCAAGCGCCCGACGCTCGAAGACGTTTTCATTCAACTCACCGGCAAGCGGCTGCGGGACTAGGCGGGGTGAAACAGCGCACATGAGACCTTACATCGCCTACATCAAAAACACCCTGCGGCTGACGCTGCGCGAGCGGCTCGTTATTTTCTTCAATTACCTGTTCCCGCTGGTCTTCCTGTTCGGCTTCGGCGAGCTCATGAACGCGGCGCAGAGCCCGGGCGCGGCCACGCAGGTTTTCGCGCTCGTGCTCACGCTGAACGTTCTTGGCACGGGTTTCTTCGGCGCGGGCATGAGCGCCGTGATGGAACGCGAAGTCGGCATCCTGCGGCGCTTCAAGGTGGCGCCGATCACGCCGGGCCCGATCCTGGTCAGTTCGATTGTCACGGGCTGGATCATCTTCATGCCGGCGCTCGCACTCTTCATTGGGATCCTGCACTTCCGCTACGCCATGCCGATGCCGGCGAGTCCGATCTCGCTGCTCGTCTTTCTCAGTCTCGGCGTCGTGGCCTTCCGCGCGATGGGCCTGATCATCGCCTCCGTCGTGAATTCGGCGCAAGAGAGCCAGATCATCGTCCAGTTGCTCTACCTGCCGATGCTGATGCTGAGCGGCGCGACCATCCCGCTGACACTCATGCCGGACTGGCTGCAGATCGTGGCCGAGTATCTGCCGTCGACACACCTCACGCTCGGCATGCAAGGCATCCTGCTGCGCGGCGAGACGATCGCACAGAACATGACCGCGGTGGCGGCGCTGGCCGTGGCGGCCGTGGTCGCGCTTTTTGTCTGCTTCAAGCTGTTCCGTTGGGAGAAGGAAGACCGCGTCAAGGCGTCGGCGAAGCTGTGGGTGGTGGCCGCACTGGCGCCGTTTGTGATCATCGGGATGTGGCAGACGCACGACCGGAGCAATCTGCGCAAGACGCAGATTCTGGCGCGGCAGGCCCGCCGCAGCGAGACATGGTTGATCCGCGACGCGCGCATCTTCACGGGCTACAGCGTGATCGAGCGCGGCTCGCTGCTGCTGAAGGATGGCAAGATCGCGGTGCTTTTCGTGGGCGACGCGCCTTCGGCGAAAACGCTCAACGCGTCCGAGATTGCCGCCGCGGGCAAGACCGTCCTGCCCGGCCTGATCGACGCCGAAGTCATGCTGCCGATGGATGCGGGGCTACCGCCCCAGTCGGCCAGCGATACGGCGGCGACGGCCGAGCATGCCCTGCAGGCCTACCTCTACTCCGGCGTGGCAGGCGTCGGCAGCATCGGCTTGCCGGCGAACCTCAGCAAGAGTCTGGCGGCGCGTTTTGCCTCGGGCGAAAAACTCGGCGCGGCGATCCTGCGCTCGACCGATCAGGCGCAACCGGGCGCGTGCCAGATGTCCCATCTGTCGGTTCTGGAGGCGGCTGCGGACCGGCAAGCGGCAAGGCTCGACCTGCTGCACGGTTCGCTGGCGGAACAGGTAACGCCGCGCGCATTGCTGAACCGGATTGAACAGGCCTACAGCAAACCGCCGGCGGCCGATCCGGCCATGCCCGCGACGCCACTGCTGGATACCGGCATGCAGGCTCTGATGACCGCTCGCGCGCGCGGCAAGAAGATTGCGGCGGCAACGCTCAGCGGCACGACACTGCTGGTCCATGGGCCGATGCTGCACAACGAACTGCGGCTGTTGGTGAAAGCCGGCCTGACGCCCGCCGAAGCATTGCGTGCGGCGACGTCGGATGCCGCGGACTGCTTGGGCGCAGAGGCTAAGGCTGGACGCCTGCAGGCCGGCGGCGACGCTTCACTGGTCCTGGTCGAAGGCAACCCAATCGAGGACATCGCGGCTACCGAGAGAATTGTGGAAGTTTTCTTCCACGGCGAAAAGGTGAATCGCAACGCGCTGGTCGAAAAGAAGTAGCGGCGCGGCCACTTTCCCGGACAACAAAAAACGGGCCGGAGCCCGGTCTTTTCAGCCGGAATCCAGCCCGTTGTTATCCCAATCCTATCGCCCTGTCCCAGTCGGGCGGCGCCGAACGGTTTAGCGATGCCAGCCGCCGTGATGGCCCCAGCCCCCGTAGCCCCAGCCGCGGCCGTAATACAGGCCGACGCTCGGCCCCCAGTAGTACGGGGCGTAGTAATACGGCGAGTAGTAGTAATACGGATACGGGGCGTAGTACGGCGCCGGAGCCGGCTGCACGGCCCGCGTTTGCAGACCTTGCGGCTGATAGTCCCGCGGCTGCACCGGCGCGAAGGCGCGCAACGACGCTTCGTTGTCCACGACGAAGCTTACGGGCGCTTCCAGCCGGAACGTCAGCGTCGTCTCCGGATAGATGACCGTCGGCTTGCCGCGCGTAAGCAACACGCCGACAGTGGATGCCACCACGCCGGCCGCCGCGCCGACGCCCGCTCCGACTCCGCCATTCACCGCCGCGCCAATCGCGGCGCCCGTCGCCACCGTGGTGCCGACGCCAGCCGCATCGCGGCCCCACGACGTCGGTCCGCGGAACTCCATCAGGCGGCTGCGGACCGGCATCTGCCGGCCATCGGCCAACGTCAGCTCATTCAAATCCAATCCCAGGCGCGACGTGCCCTTCGCGCGTCCCGCTTTCTGCGCTTCGGCCACCACACCGCCGACCGTCTGGCCGCGCTGCGCAACCACCCGGCCATTCACGATGACGGGCTGGGTCAGAGTGGCCGTCCAGGCATCGCCCGGCTGATTGTGATCGCTGGAAAGCGCCTGGTCCACACGCAGGTTGATCCAGGTCCCCGCCGGAACCGTCACCTGCAGGGGCAGCGCCGGACGCGCCACGGCGTCAGGTTCATCAAAGCGCCGCCAGCCGCCGTTTTGCGCAGTGACGGGCGCGCGCGGCGGGGGCGGCGGAACAGGCTCGGCCTGCTCCTGCTGCGGTTCCGCCGGATACGGCTCCTCCTGCGCATAGACCGGCAGTAGCAAAGCCACCGGCAGCGCAAACATCAGCGAGCAACCCACACTGTGTCGGATTCTCATTGTTCTCCGATCCTTTCTCTATCAACGGTGCCCAATGCAATCGCCGTGCCAGCAGCTAAGCCATTTCAAATCAGCATCCTTTACCGCACCCCGCTGGCCGGTGGGCACCATGGCGGTGGTTTTCAGCCACCACCGGCGCCGCGCGGCGTCCAGGCAGATCCAGTCGCGGACCGAACCCGGAATGGAGCGCCGCAGGGCATCTACCTGATCCGACGCAGGGTGGACAATTTGCGTTGCACGAGCTAACCGGACGAGATCTGGAGCGTCAAGAGAGTAACAACCTGTCGAAGCCCATCCGGATGGATCGCGGCTTCAAAAACTCTGCATTGACCTTCAACAAAAACCCCGGCGCCGTACTGGCGCCGGGGGCTTCTTCAAGCGGAATGGCGGAAGGACCTAGATGAACTTGTACTTGCCCGGCACCGGGAACGGCGTCGTCGCGTGCTTCATCTTGTAGTCGTAGTCGCCCTTGGGGAACAGATCGAGCTGCGAGTTCATCATCATGTCCCAGGTGATCATCTGGCCCGAATACGCGGCCTCGCGGCCCATAATGCAGGTCATCGTGCTCTCGGCCACCGTCTGGCCTTCGTTCACGTAGGGAATCTCGCCGCGGATGGATTGCATCAGCTTGGCGTGCTCGTTGGGATAGCCCGGTCCGCCCTTGGTCTGGTTCCAGGTCATCTTCTGCTTGGAAGTGACGATCACCTCCTCGACGCGGTTGTAGCAATTCTCGAACTGCCGGCAGTAGCTGGACATGTGTACGCCGTTGGCATACTCGAAGTCCGCCGAGATGTGATCGTAGATGTTGCCGTAAACTTCGGTGCCGACCGGCCGCCAGGCCGCGCCGCCGCTGGCGAAGCACTTCTCGGGATGCGTGCCCATCACCCAGTTGCAGACGTCGATATTGTGCAGGTGCTGCTCGACGATCTGATCGCCGCACAGCCACAGATTCGAGTACCAGTTGCGATGCTGCCACTCGAAATCGCCCCACTCCGGCTTCTTGCCCTTCGGCTGCTGAATGACCGGCGTGCCGACCCAATAGGCATACAGCGCCTGAACGTCGCCGTACTCACCCGCGCGCAGCTTCGCAATGTTTTCGAGATAAGCGGGATCGCTGCGCCGTTGCGCGCCGCTGACCACGGTGAGCTTCTTCTCCGCTGCTTTGGCCGCCGCGGCCATGATCTTCCGCACGCCGACCGGGTCGGTGCCGAACGGCTTTTCGCAGAAGACGTGTTTGTTCGCTTCGATGGCCGCTTCGAAGTGGATCGGACGCCAGCCCGGAGGCGTGGCGAGGAAGATGATATCCACGCCCGAGGCAAGCACTTTCTTGTAGGCGTCGAAGCCGATGAAATGGTTTTCGGGAGTGACCTTGATACGATCCTGGAAGGGCTGCATCTCCTTGCGGTTGCGCAGATCCTTGAGGCTTCCCTCCAGCCGATCCTCGAAAATGTCACCCATCGCGACCAGCTCGGTGTGCGGATCGCCATGGAAGTTGTCGACGACGGCCTGCGTGCCCCGGCCGCCGCAGCCGATCAGGCCGATCTTCAGCCGGTCGGCGCTCCAGCCCTTAACCAGCTCGGGCTTGACAATCGTGAAGGCCGCGGCAGCCGCCGCGGGACCGGCCAAAAAGGTCCGGCGAGTAGTCGGTCTCGACAAAGGATCCATTGAGTAGAAATACCTCGGTGGCTGACATTCTATATCGTGGAAGGGTGAAACGTCTTATCCTGTCCTTCTGTTTTCTGACCCTCTCCGGTCTGGCCGCCCCGGCCCAAACCCTCCCGTCCGGTCCGCAGGTCGTGACCTTCCATTCCACGATTGACGATACCGATCAGCCGTACGCGCTTTACGTGCCGAAGAACTACACGGCGGAGCGGGCCTGGCCGGTGGTGATCAGCCTGCACGGCGCATGGTCGAACCACCGGCTGAACCTGAAACGCGTGCTCGGCCACGGCAACCAGCCGCATCAGGCCGATTCCGACGCCTCGCGCGAATGGGGCGCGTTGCCCGACGTCCCCTACATCATCGCGTCGCCCTGGGCCCGCGGCACTACCGGCTATCGCGGCGTGACCGAAAACGACGTGCTGAGCGTGCTGGCCGACGTCAAGCAGCGCTTCCATGTAGACGAGGACCGCGTCTATCTGACCGGCCTCTCCATGGGCGGCGGCGGCACGGTTGAGCTGAGCCTGAAGCATCCCGACATCTGGGCCGCGGTCGCGCCGGTTTGCCCGGTGATGCCCGAGTTTGCGCTCGATCTGGCCGTAAACTACTCGAACCTGCCGGTCTATTTCCATCACGGCACGGTGGATTCCGTGGTGCCCATCGCCGGCACGCGCAAGCTCGTCGCCAAATTGAAAGAGCTGGGCATTGCGCCCGAATACACCGAGTACCCGGGCGTCGATCATAACGCCTGGGATCACGCGTACAAGGACGCGGCCATTTTCCAGTGGTTCGCCAAGTTCCGGCGCAACCGCTTCCCGGACCATCTGCGCTACGCCGCGCTGAGTTATCGCAGCGCGTCAGCCTACTGGTTGCGTTTCGACCGTTTCCAGCCCGGCGTCGCGGCGTCCATCGACGCAGCGTTCAGCGCACAAAACACCGTCGGCGTGAAGACGTCGAATCTGCAAGGCTTCACGTTGTTGCCGGCCGGTCATCCAAAGTTCAACGCGAGCGCGCCGCTGGAGGTGACCATTGACGGCGAGCGCTTCACCGTGCAACCCGGCGCCGCGCTCTCGTTCCGCCAGAACGCGGGAAAATGGGAAGTCGGCCTGGCCGCAAAAACGTGGGAAGGCGGCATCGTCAACGTCTTCGGCTCGCGCCATGTTTACGTCTATGGCACGGCGGACCAGCCCACGGCCGAAGAGCGAACCCGCCGCGAAAATGAAGCTCTGCAAGCGGCCGACTGGTACGGTGGCAGCGCGCGCGTGTGGTACTTCCCGCGCGTTGTCGCGGATACGGATGTGACCGATTTCGATTTGAAGAACTCGAACCTCGTGCTCGTGGGCAACGCCAAAACGAATGCGCTGATCGCCAGGCTGGGCGGCAACTTGCTCATGCACCTGGCGGACGGCAACGATGCGGCGAAAGACGCCGGTCTGGCGGTGGTCGCGCCGGGTCTTGCTCCGGGACGCCTGGCGCTGGTGCTCTCCGGGATTTCGTTTATCCCGTCGGATGCCTCGGCGCGCGTGACCAGCTACATCGTTCCGCGCATGAAGCTGACCAACAGCACGGATGACTACCTGCTGTTCCGTGGGAGCCTCGACCACATCGTCGCGCAGGGTAAGTTCGACGCCACGGGCAAACGCCTGCTGAGAGGGAAAGACAGTTTCGGCGGCGCCGTCACGGTGGCCGCGCAGTGAAGGACAAAACAGGAATGAATCAGTTTGACATGCCGCCGGCCGATTTCCGGCGCTTTGGCTACGAAGCCATCGATTGGATTGGATCGTACCTCGAAAACGTGGGCAACATGCCGGTTCTGCCGCATGTCCAACCGGGTGACATCGTGGATGCGCTGCCGCGCTCGGCTCCCGACAATCCCGAGCCGATGGACAAAATCCTGGCCGATTTCGAACGCAAGATCGTCCCGGCCTTGAACCAGTGGAACCATCCGCGTTTCCACGGCTTCTTCGCCAACACGTCGTCGGCGCCCGGCATCCTCGCCGAAGCGCTCGCCGCCACGGTGAACACGAACGGCATGCTGTGGAAGTCCGCGCCGGCGCATGTCGAACTTGAACAGGTAGTCCTCGCGTGGCTGCGCCAGTGGCTCGGCTTGCCCGACGATTTCTTCGGCGAGATTATGGACACGGCTTCGACGTCCACAATGCAGGCCATCGCGGCGGCGCGCGTGCAGGCCGATCCGGAATTGCGCTCGCGCGGCGCGCGGCCCGGCATGGTCGTTTACTGCTCGCTCCACGCACATTCGTCGATTGAGAAGGGCGCGCTGTCGCTCGGCATCGGCCAGGACAACGTCCACAAAATCGGCGTCGATGCGCAATACCGCATGCGGCCGGATCTGCTGCGCGAAACAATCGCCAAAGACCGTCAGAACGGCCTGCTGCCGTTCTGCGTGGTGTCGACGGTCGGCACGACTTCGGTGACCAGCATCGATCCCGTCGCCGCCGTGCAGAAGATCGCCGAAGAGGAAAAGCTCTGGCATCACATCGACGCCGCCTATGGCGGGCCGGCGACGATCCTCGCCGAGAATCGCTGGATGCTGGAAGGCGCCGAGCGCGCCGACTCGCTCGTAACGAACCCGCACAAGTGGCTCTTCACCCCGTGTGACTGCAGCGCCTTCTACTGCCGCAAGCCGGAGATCCTGCGCCGCGCCTTCTCGCTCGTGCCCGAGTATCTCCGCACGGACGCCGATGGCCGCGCGGTGAACTTCATGGACTACGGCTTTGCCTTGGGGCGCCGTTTCCGCGCGCTGAAGTTGTGGTTCGTCATGCGCTATTACGGCCGCAAGAAGATTGAAGAGATGCTGCGCACTCACATCGCTCTGGCGCACGATCTCGCGGCCCGCGTCAACGCGCATCCGCAATTCGAGGTGGCCGCGCCGACCACGCTCTCGCTCGTCTGCTTCCGTTACAAAGGCAGCGACGAGGACAACAAGCAGATCATCGACCGCGTCAACGATTCGGGCGTGGCGTTTCTGGCGGGCAACGTGCTCGACGGGCGCTACGTGATCCGCTACGCCATCGGCAACATCGCCACCACGCGCGACGATGTCGACAAGGTGTGGGCCAAGATTCAGGAAGTGGCGCAGGGCCTGCGGGCCTGACGCTAAAGGGAAGGCGCCGATGAGCCATTCCGATCCAACGCCGGTGATTGATCTCATCAGCGCCTTCCGGCGCTCGCAGACGATGTTCACCGCCGTCGCGCTCGGCATCTTCGACCGCCTGGCGGCCGAAGCCAAAAGCGCGGAGACGCTCGCCGCCGAGACGGCCACAAACCTGCGGGCACTGCGCCGCCTGCTCGACGGCTGCACCGGGCTTGGATTTCTCGAAAAGAGCGACGGCCGCTACGCCAACACGGCCGTCGCGCAAGACTATTTGCGGAAGGACAGCCCCGAGACACTCGCCGGTTATATTCTCTATTCGAAAGAGGCCCTCTACCCGATGTGGGCCCACCTCGACGACGCATTGCGCGAAGGTACGCCGCGTTGGCAACAAACCTTCGGCATTGACGGCGGCATCTTCTCCGGCTTCTTCCGCACGCCCCAGGCCAAGCATGAGTTTCTGCTCGGCATGCACGGCTTCGGGCGCATCAGTTCACCCGCGGTCGTGCGCGTTTTCAACCTTGGACGCTTCCGCCGTCTGGCCGACCTCGGCGGCGCGACGGGCCATCTGGCCATCGCCGCGTGCGAGCGCTATGGCTCGCTACAGGGCGTGGTCTTCGATCTGGCCGAGGCCGTGGCGGAAGCGCGTCCGCACATTCAAGCTTCAAGCGCGGCGGACCGGCTGGAAGCGCTCGCCGGCGACTTCTTTACCGACCCTCTGCCGCCCGCCGACATCTACGCGCTCGGGCGAATCCTGCACGACTGGGGCGACGAAAAGATCGGCGTGCTGTTGCGCAAAATCCATGCGGCGCTGCCGCCCGGCGGGGCGATCCTGCTCGCCGAGACGCTGCTCGATGACGATCATTGCGGCCCGGTGCCATCGTTGATGCAGTCGCTCAACATGCTCGTGTGCACCGAAGGCCGCGAGCGGAGCGTCGCGGAGTACCGTGAGTTGCTCACGGCCGCCGGCTTTACGGACGTCGAGGGCCGCCGCACGGGCGCGCCCCTTGACGCAGTTCTAGCAATCAAGAAAGAATAGGCAGCGATGTGGAAAGCCGCCAGTTTGCTCATCGCCGGATCAATCATCATGAGTGCTGAAGTTCGCGTGGAGAAGACCGCCTTCAACGGCTGGCCGAATTGTTACCGTGTCACCAACGGCGAAATCGAGCTGATTATCACCTCCGACATCGGCCCGCGCATCATGCGCCTTGGTTTCCCCGGCGGTCCAAATTTCTTCTTTGAAGAGCCCGGAACACAGGGCAAATCGGGCGAACCGGCGTGGGTGAAGCGCGGCGGCCACCGCGTCTGGATCGCGCCGGAAGACCCGAAATACAGTTACGTGCCGGACAATTCGCCCGTCGATGTGAAGGTCGCGAGCGGCGTTGTGATCGCCACGCAACCCGTCGAGAAAGAAACCGGCATCCAGAAGCAGATCGAGATTCGCATGGATGCGACGGGCAACGGCGTCACGGTGATTCACCGGCTGAAGAACACCGGCATGATGACGCTGGAATACACGACCTGGGCCATGTCGATGATGGCGCCCGGCGGCACGGCCATCGCAGGTTTCCCGCCGCGCGGCAGCCACGATGAGTACCTGCAGCCGACCAACCCGCTGACCATGTGGGCCTACACGGACTTCAGCGATCCGCGCTGGACGTTCACGCCGAAGTACGTCGCGCTGCGCATGGATCCGCACGCCGCCACGGCGCAGAAACTCGGTCTGTGGAATGCGAAAACGTGGGCGGCCTATGCGCTCAACGATCAGTTGTTCATCAAGCGCTACACGCCAGCGCCCGCGCCGCACTATCCCGATTACGGTTGCAGCTTCGAGATGTTCACCAGCAATGAGTTTCTCGAAATGGAGACCCTCGGGCCCATCACGAAAATCCCGGCCGGAGGCGCCGCCGAGCACTCCGAGCGTTGGACGATCCATCGTAACGTCCATCTGAACGCCATCAACGACGCGGAGATCGACCGCGCCATCGTGCCTTTGCTCGGCTTTTAGCGACCGGTGGGGCGGACTTCAGTCCGGCAACGTAACTTCATCTGAAACGGAGCATGCTGCCGCGGTACCGCAACGTCATGCATGCTCCGCGCGTGTGCAATGCTTCTTCAATCTCTTATTGAAAGCGCCGGTCTGCTCCTCGGGGCCGGGCTGTGCTACCAGTGGACCGGCGCGTGGCGCGACCGCATGCGCTTCCCCGCCCCAGGCCGTCTGGTGCCCGTTCCCGGCGGCGCGCTGCATTGCCTGGAGCAGGGTCTGGGCAGCCCCACCATCGTCCTCGAAGCCGGCATCTCGGCGTCGTCGGTGAGTTGGCGGCCGGTCCAGAAGGAATTGGCACGCCATTACCGCGTGCTCGCCTACGATCGCGCCGGCTACGGCTGGAGCCCGCGCAGCCGCGCGCCGCGCACCCTCCCGCAACTCTGCGACGAGCTCGCAGCGCTGCTCGACGCAAGCGGCGCCTCCGGCCCATACATCTTTGTGGGACACTCCTTCGGCGGCCTGTTGCTGCGCCACCTCGCCAGCCGCGCACCGGAGAAGTTCGCCGGCCTGGTGCTGGTCGATCCGCTGGAGCCATTCGAGTGGTGGCCGCTCAGCGAGCGGCAGGCCTTCCGCGCGCGCAAGGGCGTGCAACTCTCGCACCGGGGCGCGCTGCTGGCGCGGCTGGGCGTCGTGCGTTTCGGGCTCGACCTGCTCACCTCCGGCACGCGCTTCCTGCCGCAGCTCCTGGCGCGCCTCTCCAGCGGCAAGGGTGCGGCGGTGCCCGACCGGATGGTCGGCGAGATGCGCAAGCTGCCGCCGGAACTGTGGCTGTTGGTGAAGGCGCACTGGTGCCAGCCGCGCTCCTTCACGACGATGGCCGACTATCTGGCGCGCCTGCCTGAGTCCTGTGCGCTGCCGCTGGACAACGCGCCGTTGCGCGATTTGCCGTTGACCGTGATCTCGTCCGCCGGAACGGCGCCGGAGGTGATTGCGGCGCACCGCGCCACCGCGGCGCTCTCCTCACGCGGCCGGCACATCCTCGCGGAAGAGAGCGGCCACTGGGTGCAGCTCGACCGGCCCGATCTCGTTGTGCGAGCAACACTCGATATCGCCGATCAGGTTCGCCGGACGCGAAGCGCGGGCGCCACGGACTAAACTCAAGAAGATGACCGCCGCTAACGCATCCTCGCGCCTCGCCACGTCCTTATGCGGCATTGTTTTGAAGAACCCCGTGCTGGCCGCGTCGGGAACGTTCGCCTATGGCGTCGAGTTCGCCACGATCCTCGATCTGAACCAGCTCGGCGGATTTGTCGTCAAAGGACTGTCGCGCGAGCCGATCGAAGGCAACCCGCCGCCGCGCGTGTGGGAAGCCACCGCCGGCATGATGAACTCTGTCGGGCTGCAGAACATCGGCGTGCGGGCGTTTGCCGCGGAGAAGCTGCCCGCACTCGCCAAGCTGAACACGGCCGTGTTCGCAAATGTCTTCGGCTACGCGCTGGAAGACTACGCCGAAGTGGTGCGCGTGCTCGACGATCATGCGGGACTTGCGGGCTATGAACTGAACGTTTCCTGCCCCAACACTAAGCACGGCGGCATGTTCTTTTCGAGCGATCCGGCGCTGCTGGGCCGGCTTGTCGAAAGCGTGAAGCGGATCGCCAGGCGGCCCGTCATCGTCAAGCTCTCGCCGAACGTCGCGCGCATCGAACCATTGGCGCAGGCCGCGGAAGCCGCCGGCGCGGACGCGATCTCGCTGGTCAATACGTTTGTCTCGCTGGCTATCGATATCCACACGCGGCGTCCCCGCCTGGGCGCGGGCTTCGGCGGACTCTCCGGTCCCGCCATCAAACCGATCGCGCTGCGCATGGTCTACGAAGCGGCGCGCGCCGTGAAGATCCCCGTCGTCGGGCTGGGCGGAATTCGCTGCGGAACCGATGCGGCCGAGTTCCTGATCGCGGGCGCGACAGCCGTTGAGGTGGGCACGGCTACGTTTGCGGATCCGCGCGCCCCGTTACGCATTGCCGGCGAGTTGAACGACGTATTGAGTGCAGAGAAAATTCCCGGCGTGCGCGACCTGGTCGGCACGCTCAAGTTTGGAGCATCCTGATGGAATCAAAACAAGAAATCGTTGCGACTGGTAACGCACCCCAGGCGATCGGCCCTTATTCCCAGGCCATCAAGAAGAACGGAATGGTTTATTGCAGCGGGCAGATCCCGCTGGATCCGGCGACCGGCCAAGTAGTCGCGGGCGGCATCGCCGAGCAGACCGCGCGCGTGCTGGAGAACCTGAAGGGCGTGCTCGAAGCCGCGGGCGCGGGCCTCGATTCGGTGGTCAAAACCACGGTGTTCGTGAAAGACCTGGCCGAGTTCGGTGCGATGAACGAAGTCTACGGCAAGTACTTCGGCGCGGGCGCGCCAGCGCGTTCGACCGTTGAAGTGGCGCGCCTGCCCAAGGACGTGAAGGTCGAGGTCGAAGCGATTGCTTTCGTGAAGTAGCGGCCGCCGCGCACCGGCGCCCGCGGTCAAAAAGGAGATGGCAGCGGAGAACGCTGCCACCTCCACGCGACTTCGGAACTTTGGTCCGCGCTCAGCGTCCCATCAGCCGGCCAGTTCCTTGGCCTTGGCGAGGACCGCGTCGTAGTGCGGATGCTCGGCGACCTCGGGCACATACTCGACATACCGCAGGACGTTGCTCGCGTCGACCACGAAGATCGCGCGCGATTCGACGCGCCAATCCTTGATCAGCGTCCCATAATGCTCGCCGAAGCTCGCATACTTGTGATCGCTCAGCATCTTTACGTTGTCGATGCCAAAGTTCGTGCACCAGCGGTTCTGCCCGAAGGGCAGGTCCATGGAAATGGTGAAGAACGTGACGTTCGGCATCTTAATAGCCGCGTCGTTGAAACGCTTGGTCTGCATGTCGCAGACCGGCGTATCCAGCGACGGAACGACGCTGAATACACGGACGCCCGCGCCGGTCCTGGCGAGCGTCACCTCCTGCAGCGTCTTGTCCACAGCGACAAAATCCGGAGCCTTCTCGCCCACTTTCAGCTCCGGTCCGGTGAGCTCCAGCGGGCCGCCCTTAAAGGTGATTTGTCTTGACATGACCACAGTGTAGCGGAAAGCGCGGCATCTGGAAGCAGAATTGCCTCGCCCTGAGATGTGCTGGAAAAGCGCCGGTCCCAAGACGCCGGGCGCCGCCAGTCTGCGCCCCGGCGAACGCCTCCGCGGCGGCCGCACGGTGCATCTCGTAGGGCAACAATCCGCCGGCGCCCCGCCCGGAGCGCGGCGAATGAACTTGCGGCGGTGTGCTCCGGACGAATAGAATTAGATTTTCCCCCCTTCGCTGGAACATCCACCCATGGTGTGAGCCTGAGGTTGCCTCCCGCGAATCGTGCCGAACGTTTGAAACAAATTTACAGGACTGTGGTTTATGTCTCAGAATCCGCGAAAGATCCTCGCGGTCGTTGACGACCTGTTTTTCGTCGTCAAAATTAACGATGCAGCCAAGCGCGCCGGTATGCAGACCGAGTTCTTGAAGTCGGCGGATATCCTCGTCGAGAAGGCTGTGGAAGAGCGGCCGACGGCGGTGATCATCGACCTGAACTGCAACTCAGTCGCAGCAGTCCCGCTGATCAAGAAGCTGCGCTCCAAGCCGGAGCTGAAGAACGTCAGCATCGTAGCCTTTGTCTCGCACATTCAAGGCGAGCTCAAAATGGAAGCGCAGAATGCCGGCGCCGACATGGTCCTGGCGCGCTCGGCATTTTCGCTGAACCTGCCTCAGATCCTGCGGCGTCACGCGGGCATGGTCGCGTAGCTGCCCGCCAGAGCGCCCGTTTCAAGACGCCCGGTGGGCGCCCTCACCGTTTCTTCTCTGACGGACGGGAGCGCTTTACACAGCGGTTGTAGAATCAGTGAGGTCCGCGCATCGCCGCGCCGGGCGCCATTCATGCCACAGACCTCGACCGAAGAACTCTATGCCGCGCGTCTTGCGCGCTACGTCACCGCCAATCACAACGGCATGCCGGACCGCGTGCCACTGCGGCCGTTTGCCGCGGAGATCACGGCGCGCCAGGCGGGCTTTACCTGCCAGGAAGTTACGCACGACTACCGCAAGGCGTTCGAAGCCGTCATCCGCTGCTGTCACGATTACGATTGGGACGCAACCGTCGCCAACATGGTCTATGTCTGGACCGGCCTGACCCAGGCGGCGGGGCTGAAGTATTACGGCGTGCCCGGCATCGACGTGCCGGCCGACGTCTGTTTCCAATACCGTGAGCCGGCGGAACAAACCGCGTTCATGAAGCGCGAGGAGTACGACGAGTTGATCGCCGATCCGGTGCGCTTTCTTTATGAAACCTGGCTGCCGCGCGTCTCGACGGAGTTCTGCGCGCGCGGCGAGGCGGTGACCTTCCGCAACAATCTCGCCTTCGTGAAGAGCGGCATGGCGATGATGGAATACTTCGCCGCGTTCGGGCCGCAGGTGGAACGCATGCGGCGCGAGTGCGGGACGGTCAACGCCATCTGCGGCATGCTGAAGGCGCCGCTCGACCTGCTGGGCGACAAGTTCCGCGGCTACGTCGGGCTGGCCTTCGACCTGATGGAGATCCCCGAAAAAGTGCTGGCGGCCTGCCAGGCGCTGATGCCGCATCTGGCCTATCTCGCCCTCACCGGCGCGGATCCGCAGCGCCAGGCGCCCATCCCGATCTGGATGCATCGCGGCTGCGTGCCGTTCATCTCCAAGCGAAACTTCAAGGAGATCTACTGGCCGACACTGAAGCCGATTGTCGAAGCGCTCTGGGCGCAGGGCAACCAGACGCTGTTCTACGCCGAGGGCAAGTGGGATGCGCATCTGGAGGACTTCGCCACGCTGCCCGAGCACAGCATCGTCTACCACCTCGACCGCACGGACCCGCAGCGGGCGCACGAAATCCTGGGCAGGAAGTTTTGCTTGAGCGGCGGCGTGCCGAACGTCAACATGGCCTTTTCGAAGTCGGAAGAGGTGCGCGCGATCTGTCGCAAGTTGATTGAAACGATCGGCGCCGATGGCGGCTACATCATGGACGCGAGCGCCATTCTGCAAAACGACGCGACACTCGAAAACCTGAAGGCCATGACGGACGCCACGCGCGAGTTCGGCGTGTACCGCTCGCCCTCGTCACCAACGCCCGCCGTCCCAGCCGCGCCTGCCGCCACCGCTGGCTTGCCGGATTGGATCACGAACGCCATCCCCCGCCCCGGCGTCTGCTGCCCGTGGGCCGAAAAGGTGCGCGAACTGCCGCCGATTCAGGGCGACGAGGGGCTGGCAAAGAAGGTCTGGGACGACATCGAAGGTCTGGCGTACCTGTATATCTGGCACGTCCTGCTGAGCTTCTGAGACCCTCAATCGCTAGTTCAGGCGCGCCGCGAACGCCGCCGCAAGCTTGGCCGGATCCGCGCCGTCCTTCGCGCTGACGAAGCCGCCGACGCGCGCGCCTTTGCGGAACAGGCAGAACTTGCCCAGCAAACGGTCTTCGCCGGTATAGGCTTCCTCGCCCGCCTGGGCCGCGCCCGCCGGCGCAAAGCGCGCCTTCAGCTTTTCAAACAGCGCTTTGGCCGCATCCGGCGAAGCCTCCGTCACGAAGAACAGCCGGCCGTTATCGTAGACGCCGAGGTAGCCGCGCTTCAGCATGCGCAGGCCGAGCACGCTCTGCGGAATCATGCGCGGGCTGCCGGCTTGCAGCCCCTCCGTGGGAAACAGCTTGAGCGCCGGCGGCGGAGTCGCCGTACCGGGGACGCGCGCTTCCATGGCCTTGGCGGCCGCTTCCAGCGCGGCGGCATGGTCGCCCTGCGGCTCCATGCTGACTTCCACGAAATACTTGCCCTTGACGAAAATCGCCTTGGCCGCGGTCACCTGCCCCGCCGCGCCGATGCCTGTACGCGCGAGTCGTGCATCGACGTTCGACGTGAACATGCCGTAGGCCAGCTCGTCGGTGGGAAACTCGCTGACGTCCAGGATGAGCGACAGGCTGCCGTTCTTGCAGGTAACGCCTCGCATCCGGATGAAGTCGTAGAGGAAGTAGCCCTCCGAGTTGCCATCCATGTAGTTGTACAGCGTATCGGTGTTGAACTCACGGGCCTCGCCCTCCTGCTTGAACCCGGGCGCGATCGCGCAATCCGGCACCTGCGCCGCGGCCATGGCGGCGGCAAACAAACAACCAGCCAGCAGTCTCATCAATGCTCCCGCTTCCTTTTCCGACACATCCATCTTAACGGCTGCGAGTCGCCTCCAGCAGCCGGCAGTGTGCCGTCAACCGCGGCTCCGGCCGGGAGCGCGGGCCGCGACCGTCAACCAGGAGCGTGCGCTAACGCGAGCCGTGAGTGATGCGAAACACCCAGGCGTATTCGCCCACCTTCGGGCCGGGAATCTCAATTCGCAAACCCGACGCCTCGCGCGTCCATTTCAACTCCGCATCCGAGCCGATCAGTTCGACCTTGCCGATGGTCCCGAGATCGGCGGCGGCGCCCTGCGCCAGAGTCTTGATAGTCAGTGCGCCGTTCTCCGGCCAGCCGAGCGCAATAGCGTAGAGGACGTTCCCCTTGGTGGTAAAACGGATGTCCTGGCTCTTGTACGCCTTCGTGGCGGTGTCGTTGAACGAGCCGCCGACAACCTTCGTCGGCCCCTCGCCGTACGTCGTCCAGGGCCGCGTGCCGTAGATCGCTTCGCCGTTGACGCCGAGCCAGCGTCCCATGTCGAGCAGGATCTGCTGTTCCTGCTCGGGGATCGTGCCGTCCGGCTTCGGCCCGATGTTCAGCAGCAGGCAGCCGTTCTTGCTGACGATGTCGATGAGCTGATGGATCAGCGACTCCGGCGAACGAAACGAGTCGTTTTCGATGTAGCCCCACGATTTGATGCTGATCGAAGTGTCCGTCTGCCAGAACCGCGACTCGGGTCTGTCCAACTGACCGCGTTCGATATCCAGTACGGCCGCGCCCTGCGGATACGCGTCGAACTTGTAGTTGATCGCGGCAGTCGCGCCACGCCTGGCAGCGTCGTTGTAATAGAAAGAAGCGAAGCGCTGCAGGTACGGCTCGAACTCCTTCGTCTCAATCCACCAGTCGAACCAGACGATGTCCGGATGGTACCGCTCGACAATTTCGGCCGTGCGCGCCAGCCAGTCGTCCATGTAGGCTGCGTCGGGATGCCCGTTCCAGTGCATGCCGTTCTTCAATGGCTCCACGCCCGCGTGTGCCGGGCCGTAGAACGCGGCGTACCGCGGATCGCGCACGTCGGAATCGAACGCGCGCCCCAGGTTCAGGAAGAAGTAATGTTCGGCCCGGTGGCTGGAGACGCCGAAATGCAAGCCCTCGCTACGCACGGCTTCCGCCAGTTCGCCGACGACGTCGCGATGCGGGCCCATCTTGGCGGCGCACCAGTCCGTCAGGTCCGAGTTATACATCGGAAAGCCGTCGTGGTGTTCCCCCACCGGCATGACGTATTTCGCGCCGGACTGGCGAAAGAGATCGGCCCACGCTTTGGGATCGAACTTCTCGGCCTTGAACAGAGGGATGAAATCCTTGTAGCCGAACTTCGCCTGCGGGCCGTAGGTCGCGACGTGATGTTTGAATTCCCTGCTGCCCTGGTGGTACATCTCGCGCGGGTACCATTCGCTGCCGAAGGACGGCACCGAGTACGCGCCCCAGTGAATGAAGATACCGAACTTCGCATCCTGATACCACTGCGGCGCCTGGTAGCTTTTCAACGATTCCCAGGTCGGCTGGAACGGGCCGGCATGACCTGTACTGTCGACCTTCTCCAGAATCGCAGTCCGTTGCGCGTCGAACTTCTGAACAGCCTTCCGCCAGACCAGGTCGTCTGCATTCGGGGTTTGCGCCAGGGCGGTGCCAACCGCCGTGAAAAGAAGCACGGTGACGAGTCGCATAGGAAGTGATCGAAATCTATCAGCACCACGTCCAAAGTGCAAGCTTTATCGCTAAAGTTTCCGCTTACGTCTATTGCGGCCGCGCTATGCTCGCGAGGAACTTGTGGCGTTCCACAATGCCCTTCCCCTCGCGCACCGTGATCCACTGATTCGCGTCCACGCCGGAAATCGTTTCGGTCGTTCCTTGCGGCCAGCGAATCGTGACGCCGGCCTTGCTCTCGCCGCCGAGGCCGAAGTGCACACGGAAGTCGCCCTGCGAGATGTGATAGCCGCCGCTACGTACCTCGTCGATCTGTTTGCGATGACCGGCCGTCACCGTGACCCGCGCGCCGATGGCATCGCGTCCCGACGCAGTCACGGCGCGAATCAGTAACGAATTGCCGTGCTGCCCGAAGTTCTTCAGCAGCGAGGGCGGCTCAAACAGGTTCACGGCGACAATCTCCAGCGCCCCGTCGTTATCGAGATCGCCTACCGCGATGCCGCGGGAAGAGTGCTTCGCGGTGATGCCCGGACCCGCCGTATACGACATGTCGTAGAACTGGCCGTCGCCACGATTCCAGTACAACTGCCGCGCCTGCTTGAACTCCTCGCCCAGGTTGTACTTTTCGATGAACGGATAGACGTGGCCCGCCGCAACGAACAGGTCCTTCCAGCCGTCATGATCGAAGTCCAAAAACGCCGTACCCCATTTGACGTCCCGCGTGTGCACGCCGAGGCCGGCGCGACTCGTGACGTCGGCGAAAGTCGAGTTGCCGAGGTTGCGATACAGCGTGCAGGTGTCGCTGGAGAAGTTGGTCTTGAAGATGTCCAGGTAACCGTCGCCGTCGAAGTCCGCCGCGGTCGCGCCCATACCCGCCTGCTCGCGGCCATCTTCGTTGACCGCGATCGCGCTTTCCAGACCGATTTCTTCAAACGTCCCATCGTGCTTGTTGTGAAAGAACAGGCTCGGTGTGGAATCGCACGTGACAAAAAAGTCGGGCCAGCCGTCGTTGTCGAAGTCGCCGGTCAGCACGGTGAAGCCATAATACTCGCGCGGCGTCTCGACACCGGCTTGTTTCGTCACGTCGGTGAAGTGGCCATGACCGTCGTTGTGATAGAGCGTCATCGTCTCGCCCTTCAGCCCGCGCGGGCCGCAGGGAACGGGGACGCCTTTCCAGTTGCAGCCGCTGCGGTCGCGCGGCCGCGGCGTCTCCTGCGCATTGAAATCGATGTAGTTGGCAACGACCAGATCGAGATGGCCGTCGCGGTCATAGTCGATGAACGCGCAACCCGTGCTCCAGCGCGCCTGCGGACGATAGAATCCGCGCTCGCGCGTTGCATCGCGAAACGTCCCGTCGCCATTGTTGTGCAGAAAGACGTTGTGACCCCACTGGCCGATGAAGAGATCGACGTGGCCGCTGTTGTCCACGTCGCCGGCGCAGACGCCCTGCGACCAGCCGATGTGCCCGATGCCGGCCTTCCTGGTCACATCCTCAAAACGCAGGCCGCCCAGGTTGTGATAAAGATGCGGCGTGAACACCTCGGAGGTCGGCTGCAGCCGGTCGCCCTGCAACAGGAAGATGTCCGGCAGCCCGTCGTTGTCGTAGTCGAAAATGGCCACACCGCTGCCGGTGTTCTCGACGACATACGTCTGATCCAATTCGCCGGAGACCACAACGGCCGTGAGTCCGGCTTGCGCCGCCAGGTCGCGGAAATCCGCGACAGGCGCCTTCATGCCCGGCGGAAGCGGCCGCACCGGCTGGTCCTTGGCGCCAGTTGAGATCATTTGCGGCAGCGCCGTCTTTTCGACCACGACGGAGAGCCCGAGCACGAGCGCCGCGCCCACCGCGACGAGGGAAGCCGTGCGCCGCTCAAGGTGAAACACTAGCGCGCCTTCCCTGCCGGCGACTGTTCACGCCGCATCTTTGCCTGTGCAACCAGCGCGAGGGCGCGTTCGATGTCGGGATCCGACGGCTTCGCCGCCTTCGCCATCCGGAGTTCTTTCTCGCCGTTTTCGAGGTCGCCGATCTGGCACCCGAGCAGGCCGAGGTTCTTGTGCAGGTCGCCCTTCACGGCGCAGTCGCCGCAGATCTCGATCGCCTCTTTCAACTGCCGGGCGGCTTCCTGCCACTCGTGGGCCTGCATGGAGATCACGGCATCGTTACCGAGCGTCGCGGCCCGGTCGGCAATCTGCCGCTTCTTCTGGATCGCGGCGTAGCGCGCCGTCAGACGGCCCGCCTCGGCCGCGTCGGACGGCCGGAGCGCGCGCGCGAGGCTCCACAGCGCCTGAGCGTTTTCCGGATCGAGAACGATCGCCTGCCGCCACGCCGCGATCGCTTCCTGTGTCCGCGCCTCGCGCTCAAGGCATTGTCCCAGCGAGTACCAGGCCGTCATATTGCGCGGCTGAAGCTTCACCACCGTCTGCAACAGCTCGATGGCGCGCCCGAAGTGTCCGGCCTGTTTCTCGACGACGGCAAGGTAATAGTGCGGCTCGGCCATCTGCGGAGCCAGACGGCAAGCGGCTTCAAACTCCGGGCGCGCTTCGGCGTCCCGTCCCAGGTCCAGCAGCACACGCCCGCGATTGAAATGCGCCGCGGCCGACTGCGGAGCGAGTTGGACCGCCGCGCCCGTCTCAACGAGAGCGCCCGGCAGATCGTAGCTCCCGGCCAGCGCAATCGCCAGGTCGAGGTGCGCCGCCGCCGACTGCGGCGCGAGTTCGACCACCTGGCGCAACAGCGCATTGCCCTCGGCGCTCTTGCCCATCCGGGCTTTCACTTTGCCCATGGCCGACAACGCCGCCACGTCCTTGGGCATAAGCGACAAGGCCTTGGCGAGCTCCGGCTCAGCCGCTGCGAAGTCCCCGCCTTGCGCGAGCAGCAGCCCCAGGTTCAAATGGCCTTGCGCATAGTTCGGATCGTCCTCCAGAGCCTGCCGCAGCAGTTTCTTCGCTTGCGCGCTATCGCCCTTGAGGGCGTAGATCATGGCGAGATTGCCCCGCGCTGAAACCAACTGCGGATCCGCCTTCAGCGCGGCCTCAATCCACTTCTGCGCCGCCGCGGCATTGCCGGCCGCGAGTTCGAGACGGCCCAGTTCCGCGGGCGCTTCGGCCATCTGCGGATCCAGGCGAGCCGCCGTCTCGAAAGCTTGGCGCGCGCCCGCCGTATCGTGCGCCGCATCCAGCGCCAGCGCCAGGTTGTACTCTGTCCGCGCATTTCGCGGATCGATCTCCAGCATCTGGCGGTAGACTTCCGCGGCCTGCGCCGGCTTGCCGGATTGGAGCAGTTCGTTGGCCTGGTTGCCCCGCGCCGCAAGCTGGCTCACCTGGAACTCCTGCTGCTTGCCCTTGCGGAACTCCCCGGCGGCCTCGGTCGCTCCTTTGCTGTCACCCAGCGTGCGCCGCACGGCGGCAATCTGGAACATGGCGGCCGTATCGGAAGGCTTCAATTCGACGGCCTTCTCCAGGTGCGCCAGCGCCTGTTTCGGTTTGTTGTTGCGCGCCAGTACGAAGCCCAGTTCGTACTGCGCCTGCGCATCCCGCGGGTTGCCCGCGACCGCGCGCTCCAGTTCCACCTCCGCCTTCTCGTACTCGCCGAGCCCGCGGTACACCGAGCCCAGCAGCAGATGGCCTTCCGGATCGGACGGTTTCCGCCTGGCGTAATCCTGAGCCGGCGCGAGCGCATCCGGGAACGCCGAAACTGTGGTCAGCGCCTTGACCATCGCCAGCAGCGCGCCGGTATCCGTTGGGTCCAGGCGGACGGTCGCCGCGTACTCGTCTGCCGCTTCACGAAAGCGTGATTCGTGCGCGAAGATGCTGCCCAGCGTGAAGTGCGCTGTCTTCAGTTCGGCATGGGCCTTCGTCACAGCGCTCAGGATGCGGATCGCCGCCTTCGCATCCCCGTCCTGATAGACGGCCACGCCCAGAGACAAAGCGATGTCCGGCGAATCCGGCTGTAGCGCGAGCGCCTGTTTCCAATACTGAATGGCGGCTTTGTAGTGGCGCCCGGACGCGAGGACCTGGGCCAGATGATCCAGCGCGGCGACGGAGGCGGGATCGATCCTCAGCGCCGTCTCGAGTTCGGCTTTCGCTTCATCCACGCGGCCTAAGTCGGCCAGCACCGCCCCCAGGGAGACGTGGGCCGGCACCATGCCAGGACGGGCCTTCAAGGCCAGACGGAACTCACCCGCCGCGGCCTGCATCTGCTTCAGGCGCACGCGCGCAACGCCCAAATCGTAGTGCGCTTCGGCCGAACCCGGTTCCAGCCGGACCGCCTCTTCAAACGCCGCGATCGAACATTTCAAGTCGCCCTTGCCCGCAAACCACGCGCCCGCCGCGTCGTAAACGCGGGCAGACGGCTTGCTCCGCAGCACGCTTGCCAACTCCGCCGGCGGCTTGCAGTTTTCCGGTAGCGCGGCCGCAAGGACCGGCAGCAGCACTGCGGCGCAGCACGGCGGCAGGAGGCGCATACGCTTGAACCTGCGATCAGTATAAAGGGCGTGCGCCGCGTTCGTCATCGCTCATTGCCGTTACGTGGTTCCTCAATGTCGGTTACACGATCCGCCGGCAGATCCCGCAGCGTCTGCCGTACGCCGGAGGGCCACCGGATCTCTACTTCCCGCACCGTCCGCGATGCGCCCAGGCCGAAATGGACACGCACGTCGCTCGACGCGGCATAGCCCGTACTCGTGGTCACCTCGTTGTATTGCTTGCGCCCGTCCTCCGTGATGATCCGGATCTGCGCGCCGATGCCCATGCGATTACTCTTCGTGCCGGTCAGACGGAGCAGAATCCAGTGGTTGCGGGTCGCGGTCACGTTGCGGAAAACGCGCACCGGCCCGTGCAATGCCGTGACCACCATGTCGACGCGGCCGTCGTTATCCAGGTCTCCGTAAGCGAGTCCGCGATTCGGCGCGGGCCGTAGGAAGTCGGCGCCGGCCGTCGCGCTGACGTCTTCAAACTGCCCGTTGCCCAGATTACGAAAGACGGAGTTCGGCTCGGCGTAATGGAAGTGACGGGAGATCGCGTCGATGTCGTCCATGACGTTGCCGCGCGCCACGAACAGGTCCTTCCAGCCGTCGTTATCGAGGTCGGCCACGCCGTTCGACCAGCCGGACATCATGCGGGTGTTGCGCGCGATGCGGCTGGACAGCGTGGCATTGTCGAAACGTCCTCCGCCGCGGTTCAGAAACAGCGGGAAGGTTTCGTTCTCGATCGCGGTGTGCCAGATGTCCGGCAGACCGTCATTGTTCACGTCGCGGAAGTCCGCTCCCATCCCGGCGAGCGCGTTGCCGTCCTCGTTGTAGGCCACGCCGGCCTGGAAAGCGACCTCCTCGAAACGCTTGCCGCCTACGTTGTGGAACAGCAGGTTCGCGCTGTTGTCGTTCGCCACGAAGATATCCATGAAGCCGTCGCCGTCGTAATCGCCGAACACCACGCCCATGCCCTTGCCCTGTACGGCGGCGATCCCGGTCTCCGCGGATACGTCGGTGAAGGTGCCGTCGCCGTTGTTGCGGTACAGCGTGTTCGGCAGCGGGCCGTAGCTGCTCGGATGACAATAGCCGCGGCCGTTCAGCCCGATGCAGGCCGGCTCGTGCTCCGGGTCCCACTGGCAATAGTTCGAGACGAAAAGGTCGAGCAGGCCGTCATTGTTGTAGTCAACCCAGCCTGCCGAGATCGACCACATCTTGCGGCCCGCGAACATCGCGCCGCGGACGCCCGCTTTGGCCGTCACGTCGGTGAACGTCCCGTCGCCGTTGTTGTGGAAGAGCTGGTTTCCGTTGACGTTCGCCAGGAATAGGTCGGGCCGGCCGTCATTATCGTAATCGCCGATCGCAACGCCCATGCCGTAGCCGGCTCCCGCGACGCCGGCCCTGTCGGTCACGTCGGTAAATGTCCCGTCGCCATTGTTGTGGAACAGCCGGTTGTAATACTTCGGCCCGCTCTTCACCAGCGAGGGCATTTCGGCGCCATTGACCAGATAGATATCCAGGCGTCCGTCGCCATCGTAGTCGAACAGTGCGACGCCCGCCGGCATTGTCTCAGGCTGATGTTTCTCCGGCGTCGCGCTGTTCTCCGTGGAGAAGCGCACGCCGGCGGATGGCGCGATGTCCTCGAAGCGGATCGGCGCCGCCACCGGAGCGAACGCCCGCAAGATCAGCACGCCCAGGGCGGATGCGCAGACGAGTGGCAGCCATCGCGATGTCATTGGCCGGTGCGCTCCCTTCCATGTAGGGGGATAAAACGAAGAGCCTCTTGCTTCTGTCTGGCGCTCGATATCGCAGTCGGGAGAAAGCTGGAAACGCGGGCCACGCGGAGGTTGAAAACGCGATTGCGTTGCGCGTGGAGGGGCTCGGGACGAAGTCGGGGACAACTCATGTTCCTGCTACCGCGTCTCCTCAGAATCGCACAGACAAAGCGACGCCAATGCCGCGCGGGTGGGCGCGGCATTGACGTCGGGGAGGACACGCCGTGCTGGCCGTTGGCTAGAAGTAGAACTTCAAGCCCAACTGCAATTCACGCGGAGAGTTCATCTGGCTGGTCACCCGGCCATAGTTCGTGTCTCCAATGTGCGCGTCCGGATAGCCGAAGACGACGTTGTTGAAGACGTTGAACGCTTCGGCGCGGAACTCGAAGTACCTCCTTTCGCCAAGTCCGATGTGGAACTGCCGGAACAGGGACAGATCGAGGTTGCGGCCCCAGTCCGTGACCAGGGAATTCGGCTTCGAATTACCGTACGTGTAAGGCGCCGGGATCTTGTAAGCGGAGGTGTCGAACCATTCGTTGATCGACTTGCTGAAGTTGCTCGACCCGCCGCTTACGATGTCCGCGCGCTCGGAGTTGTAGCCGCCGTTGTTCAGCACGGATGTACTGGCGGTTACCGAGTACGGGTTGCCGGAGTGGAGTTGCAGAATGCCGTTGAGCATCCATCCGCCGGCCAGCATACTGACCGCCTTGTTGCCGGACCTGGCGAACGGCGATTGCGCCGAAAACGAAGCGGAGAACACATGCAGTTGGTTCAGGTCCGACGTCTGCTTGTCGACGGCGCGGTTGTACACGTTCGTCACGTTGCAGTTGGACCCGAGGGTGCAGCCATCGTCATCGGAATGCGACAGCGTGTAGGACACCAGGAAGGTGACGCCGTGGCTGAGGCGCTTGTTGAGGGACACCTGCAGCGCGTTGTACCGGCTGTTGCCCACGCTCTGGTCGAACCATTGCGGAAGCATGTACGGGAAAGGCTGCCGCGCGACCGGATCGCCCGGTCCCGGGGTAGCCACGTTCTCGACCGGGCCCCAGTCGAGATGCCGTCCGACCGATCCGACGTAGTTTGCGTCGAGGACGGTATTAGCGGGCAATTCCCGCTGCACGCCGAAGTTCCACTGATCCATGTACGGCGTCTTGAACCCCGGGTCGACCATCCATTGGCTGACCTGGCTGAAGGTGGACACCGGGTAAATAATCGCGCCACCGCTGCCGACCCCGAGCGGATCGGTGATCTTCGCCGTGGGGATGTTCTGATTCAGGGCGTTGTTCTCGATGGTGGCGACGTTTGGCCAGTTACCCGCGAAGTTCTGGGCCAGTTGCATCACCGTGCCCCACGTGTCGTAGAAGCGTCCGTATCCGGCGCGGAGAGCCATCTTGTCGTTGAGGCGGTAAGCCAGGCCCACACGGCCGGCCCAATCCGCCAGCGAGTTTTGGATGATCCGGTGATTCGAGTTCGGCGTCACGACGACGTGCTCGGGAAGCCCGCTCGCCTGCGCGGGCGTGCTCGATGCTGTGTAGATCCCGTTCGGGATGCAGGGATTTCCGACGGTCGCCGAACAGGGTGGAGGAAGCGCGTTCAGGATGTACTGGCCGGTCATCGGATTGGCGTCGCCGGTGTACAGATCCTTGCCCGGGCTATTGGAGATCGGGAAGAAGACCATGTCGTTGCGGAAGCCCAGGTTCACCGTCAGCCGGCCGGTGAGCTTCCACTGGTCCTGAATGAAGAAGGAGTTGTCCCAGCCGCCGGTGTTTCTGCCGGTGACATTCCGGTAGGAGGCTTCGTTGGGAACTCCGAGGAGCATCGATGCGTACGAGTTGCCGCCGACGCCCTGGTTCACGCCCAGGCCGGCCGTCTGCCGGGCGTCGAACGACTCGCCCGCATAGCCAATCGGCGAGATCATGTTGTTGGTCGCAAAATCGGCGCCCACCTTGAGCGTGTGCTTGCCGATGATCTTCGAAAACGTCCCGCCGCCCTGCCACGTATCGGCCAGGACGCTGCCCTGCGTTTGGGAACCGGGGCTGAGGCCCACATAGCCGCCGGCGGAGAATTGCGGCACGTACTGCGTGCCGTGCAATGTGCTCCAGTATTGCGACACTCCGAGGCTGGCCAGCTTGCCGACGAACGCCGCATCCTCACCGGGGACGCTGGCATTGGTCATGGTCCAGCCCCAGTTCCGCCCGAAGTACCCGTCCAGGATCGCCGTTGGGCCGAAGGTGTGGGTTTCATGCGCACCCCAGTTGTGCCCATCGAGGTTCCACGTCGAAACGCCGATGGTGCCGGCCGGTTGGTTCACCAACTGCTTGTACTCGCTGTAGCGGAACATGATCTGGTCGGAGTTCCCGATGTACTGGTCGGCGCGCAGCGAACCGGCATCCTGGTTCGTGGCGCTCTTCCCGGGAACGAAGAGATTGTTTCCGTTGATCATCGCTCCGGCGTGCGGGATCAGCGTCTGATACAGCAGCGAGACCGGGTTGATCTCGCTCGACGGCAGGATGTTGCCGACGATGGGACTGCGCGTGTACGCGCCTGCCGTGGCGTCGAACGTGCTCGTATTCGGATCGTAGAGCTGCTGGCCCCAGGCGCTGAAGTCGCCGTTGCGCATCGCGTCAGTCGGCGCCAGCGCGCCGTTTTCGTTGGCCAGCCGCTGCCGGTAACCTTCCCAGGCCGCGTAGACGAAGCTGCGGTTTTTGCCGTTGTACAGCTTGGGAATCGCAATCGGTCCGCCGGCCGACACGCCGTACATGTTCTGCCGGAGCGGCACGCGGGCCGCCTGGAAGTAACCGCGCGCATCCATCTGCTCATTGCGCACGAACTCCCACATCGTGCCGTGGTACTCGTTCGTTCCAGACTTGCTGACCACGCTCACGATGCCGCCCGCAACGCCGCCGTACTCGGCCAGGTCGTTGTGGCCCTGGGTCTTGAATTCCTGAATGTCATCGATGATCGGCGCGTAGTTGTAAATCGACTGCATCGCATTCAGATCGTTGATGCCGTCCAGCAGGTACAGATTGCTGCGGGTATGGGCGCCATTGATCGCCGGGAACGTGAAGTTCCCGATCGAGTTGCCAGCCCACCCGCCGCCTCCGCCGGCGCTCTGGTCCCGGTTGATGTTGACGGCGCCCGGCGTGATGGTCAGCAACTGGGTGAAGTTGCGGCCATTCAGCGGCAATTCGACAACTTCCTTGTTGTTGACAACCGCGCCCAACTCCGACGTGGAGGATTCCACGGCGGCCGCGGTGGCTTCCACGGTCACCGTGGACTGCGCCTCGCCGACCTTGAGATGAAAGTCGAGCGTCGCCGTCTGGTTCACCTCCAGAGTGATCTGCGTTTGTGTCAGGGTCGTGAAGCCCTTCGCGGACGCCCGGATGGTGTAGACCCCGGGAATCACATTCAGGAGTGTGTAGACTCCCTCGTTGTTAGCCGTCGTACTTCGGACGACGGAGGTGTTGAGGTTCGTCAGAGCAATCTGCGCGCTCGGAACCGCCGCGCCACTCGGATCGGACACAACGCCCGTAACCGTTGCGGATGCCTGCTGCGCCACACTGACTGACAAAGTTGAAATCCACAAGCTGAAAAGGATCGCGAGTGCGGTCAGGAAACGGTGCCGCGCTCCCCACCCCTTGGAAAGCAGAGCCATGGCTTCTCCTTAAGGTGCCTGCGTTGCCATGTGACTGCACTGCCGCCGCCTCGACGAAGTGACGGCTACACGCCCGCCCAACCGCCTATGCCCGACATTCCAAAAAAAGTGTGGTCAAGGCCCATAGTTTACGCTAACTGAAACGCTAACGTAAGCATTTTAAAGCGATTGTAATTCGCAAAAGGACGGCAGTCAAGGCAAAAGGTGGCTCTGCAGCGCGGCATGCCCACCGCCCGCTCGTTCGCTTCCCTGATCGTCAGACGAAAAGCAGCTCGATTTTTCCGCGTGCTCCGGCGCCATGCACGCGCTAGGCGAACAGCTCCTGCGCGCGCGACACACGGTCCAGAACGCGCACGCCGTTCGGGCACTGCACCGTGCATTCCGTGCAGTCGCCACAGCGGACGGCCTGGTGCTCCGCGGGGAGTTGCGCCCAGTTCTCGCGGCCGAGTGCAAACTCGCCGTAGCCCTCGACGTAGCTCACGTAGCGGATGATGTCGGAGACCGGCAAGCCCTGCGCGCACTGCCCGTGGCAACTGCCGCACATCGAGCAATACAGCGGCCGGATCTTTTCGAGGTGCGCCGCCAGGATCTTCGCGTCGTCCCCTTTCCAACCCGTCACGACGGCGCGGTAGTTCTCGTCGAGCTGATCGAGATCGGTCGTGCCCGGAATCGAAGTATGCACGAACGGCCTGCGCACGGCCCACTTCAGGGCGGTCGGCATCGCCAGATCCTTCTTCAGGCGGTCGTAGATCACCGAGCCCGGCTTGTTCGCGCGGAATCCGCCAGCCATCACCTTCATCGCCACCACGCCGAGGCCCGCGTTGGAAGCCTGCTCCAGCAGGGCGTCCATCTCCGCCGCCATGGTGAAGTTGTAGGACGCCAGGATCACGTCCGTCCGCTTTTGCTGGATCAGCCACGGGATCATGAACGCGTGGCCGCCGTGGAAGCTGACGCCCTTGAAGCGCACCTTGCCCTGCTTCACGGCCTGGTCCTGAACGTCGAAGAGCTCCTCGGGAATGTCGGCCGCCTTCTCGCGCGAATGGAGATGCCAGATGTCGACGTAATCGGTGCCCAGTTCCCGCAGCGAGGTCTCCAGCGTCTCCATGGCTTCCTTGGCGTTCTTGGCCGGCGTCTTCGTCGCCAGAATGATCTTCTTGCGCACGTCCTTCAGCGCGGCGCCGACCATGCGCTCGTTGTTCCCGTTCTGATAGACTCGCGCTGTGTCGAAGTAGTTGATCCCCGCATCCACGCCGGCCCGGATCACCGCCGGATCGGAGGTGGTCATGCAGCCAAACCCCAGCACGGTGACCTTCAGGCCCGTCTTGCCCAGGGTCCGCACGGGCATCTCGCCCTTGGCTGAGGAAGGTGCGGCCGAGGCGGGATTGAGAGCGATTCCGGAAGCCAGGGCAGATGTCAGAGCCGATGTAAAAAATGACCGGCGGGAGGGGTTGGACATCGAGTTTCTCCTTTACAGGTATTCCGCTCTCTAAATACTATATTATCTAGGAAGGATTATGGAACACCATTTTTCGCGCCGTCATCTTTTCCAGACTTCGGTGGGCCTGTATCTGGCCACGCGCGCCAAATTGGGTGCCGCTCCGGCGGCTCCCGCCCCAGCCCCGGCGATCCCGCCCTCGCACGCCCCGGGCCGCTCCACGGTGAGCGTGGTGCGCGGCGACAACCGCATCGCTAACATCAAGTCAGCCCTGGAGTTGATCGACGCGGATATCCGCCGCAAACTGGCCGGCAAGAAGACGGTCATCATCAAGCCGAACAACGTCTCGACGAACCGCCAACTGGCCGCGACGCACGCCGATGCGCTGCGCGCCATCATCGACTATCTCGGCCCCCGTTGGAAGGGTCCCATCGTCATCGCGGAAAGCTCGGCCGGCGAGACGATGGAGGGCTTCAAGAACTTCAAGTACGACGAGGTCGTGCGAGACTTCCGCGGCCGCGACGTCAAGCTGGTCGACCTCAACACCGAGGCCCTTTACGAGACCGTTCCACTTCTCGACGGCGACCTCCACATTCAGAACTGCCGCCTGGCCAAGCGCCTGTGCGATCCGGATGCGTTCGTCATCTCCGCGGGCATGTTCAAGACCCACAACGTGTTGATCGCGACGCTGAACGTGAAGAACATGTGCCTGGGCGCGCCGTTGCACAACGCGCGCGGCGTGAAGTACTTCAACGACAAGCGCATTTTCCACGGCGGCGTGCGGCAGACGCACTACGACGTCATGGTGACCGCGCAGAAGCTCGCGCCCGCCTGGGGCCTGGGCGTGCTGGACGCCTTTGAAGGCATGGAGGGCAATGGCCCGTCGCAAGGCACGCCGGTCAACCACAAGGTAGCGGTCGCCTCCACCGACTTCGTCGCCGCGGACCGCATCGGCACCGAGTGCATGGGCATCAACCCCGACTGGATGGGCTACCTGCAGTTCTGCGAGCAGGCGGGCGTCGGCAATTTCAATCGCGCCATGATCGATCTGCGCGGCGAGAGCGTCGACAAAGCGACGGTGAAGTACCGCCTGCACAACGACATCGACCAGGAACTGCAGTGGATGGGCCCGCTGACCGATCTGCCGCCGAAGCTCGGCTAAGGCCGTTGGGGGGGTCTGCAAACATCGGGACGGCCGGCGTCGGTCTGCCACTTCGAATCAGAGTAGTGCTTCCAAACGGAGCCGCGACCGTGAGGGAACGGCGGTATCCCGTTGTCTGTCAGGCGCTTGCAGTGGACCTTTTTTCATGTGCGGCGCGCTGTTGGAAGCTGGCGCTGGGCGCTGGCTTCCGCCTTCACGCCCCGCGGGAATAGCGCCAATCCGGTCTACGCGATTTCCGGGATCGTTCTAGCGCCGCTATCGTCCGGTGCGTGAGACGGCGCCAAGGGAGCCGATCGGCGCCTCGCCCGGCAGCAGGCAAACGTCCCCGCGCCGCACGTTTCCAGGCGAGTCGCGGGCAGACATATTCCGGTGCGCTGGGCCCACGGAGCGAGCGCGCCGGATGCCCTCCGCAGCCCGGTGAAAAAACACTCTTCATTGCCAAAACCGAGCGAGTGCTCGGTTTTCAGAATTTATCTGATTTAGATTCAAAAACTTAAAAACCGGAAACCGAGCGCGCGCTCGGTTTTGCCACATGGACGCTGCGCCGCGGCATCAGCCACGCAACAGGGTCCGGGCGACGCCGAACGCCGCCGCCCCCAGGATCAGCCAGACCGAATTAACCCGGTAGCGCACGAGCAGGACCGCACTGATGAACGCCAGGGCGGTCGTCGTTTTGTCCACCACCGCCGCCCGCCCCAGTTCCCACGTCACAGCCGCCATCAGCGCCAGCGCAGCTACGTTGACGCCATCCAGGAACGCGCCCGTCAATGGCGAGCGGCGCAGACGCGGCAGCAGCGGTCCGCTCAGTGCGACAAACACGAAGGACGGCAGGAAAATGCCCACGGTGGCGACGACCGCCCCGGCCGGACCGCCAAGCAGGTAGCCGATGAATGTGGCGGTGGTGAACAGCGGTCCCGGCGTGAATTGCCCGACCGCGGTTGCATCCAGCAACTGCGCGCCGGTGAGCCAGTGCCATTGTCCGACCAGCCCGTCGCGCAGAAACGCCAGCAGCACGTAACCGCCGCCGTAGAGCACCGCGCCCACCTTCAGAAAAAACAGAAACAGCCGGGACATTGAAAAGGGCGTGCCCTGCCCTCTCACCTGAACTGCACCGCCGTTGGGCAGATGACCCATCGCGATAGGCAGAGCAATGATCGTGCCCGTAATCAGCAGCACTGGCAACAGCGACGAGACCGGTATGCGGCCGCGGTCCGCTGGCGGCGCGGCCCAATGCGCACACGCGGCCAGCGCACCTGCTCCGAACAGCACAGCGAGGGTGTCAGTGTGCAGCAGCGCCAGGACGAGCGCCGCGCATCCCAGCACGCCGAGGAACGGGCTCCGCACCGCCGGCTTCACCAGTCCCCAGATCGCCTGCGCGATGATGGCGATGATCACGGGCTTGACCCCATAGAGCAGTCCCGCCGCGGCGGGCAGCGTTCCGAATTGGGTATAGGCCCAGGCGAACGCGCAGACGATCAGGGCGGCCGGCAGAATGAAACACACCCCGCCGATCAGCAAACCGCGCCACCCGTAGCGCCGGTATCCGATGTGGATCGCCATCTCGGTCGAATTCGGTCCCGGGATCAGATTCGTAGCGCCGAGCAGGTCGAGAAATTCCGCCTCGCTCATCCAATGCCTGCGCCGCACGACCTCGTCTTTGAGGATGGCGATGTGCGCCGCGGGCCCGCCGAACGCCGTGCAGCCCAGCCGCAGGAAGAGGCGGACGAGTTCGCCAGCCGTCGTGGCCGTCGCGCGAGTGGAATCGTGAGGCAAGGCTTCATCAGAATAGCGTGTCGCCGGCGCCTCGCGGCGGCCCCGCAGGACAGATGGAGTCCGCAACCCGCCATCGTCCGCCATCCGGATGACGTTCCCCGGTCAGCGCCGCGCGGCCAGCCGCCGCCAGAGTGTGGCGGGATGTGGATCGAAAACCAGGCTCACGTTGGCGGGCAGCACGCGCCAGTTGCCCTGCAACACCTCATGCCGCAACTGCGCCGGCGACCACCCGGCGTAACCCGCGTAGATCCGGAAGGCGTTGCCGCGCAGCCCGGAGCGGGCCGCTTTCTCGACGGCATTGCTGTCGAGCAGGACCGACACCTCACCGAACAGTCGTTGTGCGCCCTTCCGCATTTCTTTTGACCGCACCACCGCCCGCGCGCCCGAAGCGACGAGGCCGCCAAAATATACAGGCTCCTTGCCGGCGGGCGTGGAACGCAGATCCGGAAACAGATGCGACACGGGGAACTTGGTCGGACGGTTCAGGAGCACTCCCATCACGCCCTGCCCGTCCGAGTAAACGATCAGGATAACGGCGTTGGCCCAATCCTTGTCGGGCATGCGCGGCGAGGCCACCAGCAGCGCTCCCGGGCCCGGCACAATCGGCTGGGCGGCGGACTCGGCAACGGCTGCCGTCGCAAAGAGCAGGCAGCACCAGACGGTAAGTTTGAGCCAACGGCTCGCGGGAAGCATGCGGTCCATTCTCGCGCCTTCGCCACGCCGCTGGAAGCGCATGCAGCACTACGGGCAGCCGCGCTGGGCTTCCGCTTCCGCCCGCGCCACGTCGACGCGCATGAGCAGGACGAGCCCACCCACGAAGAAGACGACCAGCGACAGGATGGCGAACCGGTAGCTGCCAGTGAATTGCAGCGTCAGGCCGAACAGCAGGGGAGCGAGCCAGCTTGTGCCCTTGTCGCTGACCTCATAAAGGCTGTAGTACTCGGCTTCCCTGCCCCGCGGAATCATGATGGAATACAGCGACCGGCTCAACGCCTGGCTGCCGCCCATGATCAACGCCACGACCGCCGCCGCGATGAAATAGTGCGCCGTCGTCTTCACGAAGAACATGGCCGTCATCAAAGCGATCCACAGCACCAGGGCGAGGCACACCGCCGCTTTCGCGCCCGTGCGCGCCGCCACCCGGTTGAAGACGAACGAACCGGCAAAGGCTACGAACTGGACCATCAGGATGGCCAGCGTCAGCAGGCCCATTGGAATCTTCAGATAATCCGAGCCGAACTGCCCGGCCAGCGTGATCACTGCCTGGATGGCGTCGTTGTAGACGAGGTAAGCCGCCAGAAACAGCAGGGTCTGCGGGTAGGCGCTTAGCCCGCGGCAGGTGTGCCACAGTTGGGTAACAATGCGTCGCAAGCCATCTGAAGTCTGCCCGTTGGGCCGTGGCCGGTTGCGCAAGCCGGCGAGAGGAATGATGGAAAACAGCGCCCACCAGGCGCCCGCCGAACTCAAACTCAGACGCACCGCCAGCGCCTCGGAGATGCCCAACCGGCCGGCACCCGAATACAGGACCAGGTTCAGCGCCAACAGAATGCCGCCGCCGAGGTAACCGATGCCCCATCCTTTGGAAGAGACGTCGTCGCGCTCAGCCTCCGTCGCGATGTCGTTGAGAAACGAATTGTAGACGACGATGGAGGCGCCGAAGGCGAGATTGGCGAACAGGAACAGCGCGCCGCCAAGCAAGTAGCGCGTGCCCTCCAGCCAGTACATTGCCACGGTCGCGAAGGCGCCAAGATAAGCCAGCACGCCAAGCAATCGTTTTTTGTTGGGCGTGCGGTCCGCCCACGCTCCGGCGATCGGCAACCCCACGACCTGCATTGCCACCGACAGCGAAACCAGATAGCTCCAGTACGAACGCGGATCGACGGGAATGCCAAGTGGGTGGACGAGGCCGTCGGCGCCGGCGGCATTTTTGGCGAGCGCGGTCAGCCACGGTCCGAGAAAGAGGGTAATGACCGTGCTGGCGAAGGCGGAATTCGCGAAATCGTAAAAGTACCAGCACCTGCGCTCGCATTTTGGCGCCTTGCCTGCGGGTTGTATCTCCATGTGCTGCAACGATCTATGCTGATGCACGGAAGACCGGTTTGACAAGTGCGGTCGGAATTCGCTACAAAAAAGGAGTCCGCCTTGCTCCTCAGTAGCTCAATGGTAGAGCATTCGGCTGTTAACCGAAGGGTTGTAGGTTCGAGTCCTACCTGAGGAGCCAATTTCATTTTCCCCTAACAGTCCATCCCCAGTAGTTCACGCCAGCGCCTTTCGTGTGTCCGCGCCGAACTCGCGCGGTATCCCCAATAGAGCAAACCATTTCCGCGTGATTCCGTTCTCCAGCCCTGCCCCCGGAGAGCCGGCTCACCTGCCCGCCTGAGCCCGTTTCTCTCCCCGTCCGGGCACTCTTCTCCCCTGCGCCGGAGAGTGGCCGAGCGCGGTTAACGCCGCCGTTGGCTTGGTTTCCACTTTTCGGATTCTTCGCGTATGTTTACAGCGGAGTGTGTTTCGCACGCTCCGCCAGCCACTCGACGAGCGGAACGACCGCAAGGCGGACTTCCGCTGTGGCCCGAATCCACAGCGAGGTGAACCGTCTTGAACATCCCGACCGAGAAACTCCGCGCCATCGCCAGCCTCCTCGCCGCCGCCTACCTCCGGCTGCGCGGCGAACGCCGGCGCCAGTCTCCACTTGATAGTCCGCCGACACCGAGCCCTCATGGACACGAGGTTAACGGCCTTGAGAAAGGAGACCGTCGTGGGAACCACGATGCAGCAGCAGATTGACGAACTGAGCCGGATGACGGTCAGCCAGCTCCGCCAGAAGTACCTGGAGGTCTTCGGCGAGGAATCGAGATCGAATCACAAGCAGTTCCTGTTCCGGAGGATCGCCTGGCGCATTCAGGCGCTGGCGGAAGGCGGCCTGAGCGAGCGGGCGCGCCGCCGCGCGCTGGAGATCGCCAACGACGCCGACCTGCGCATTCGTGCGCCACGGATGCTGTTCGGCCAGGACCGAACGCTTGATCCAAGCATGAGCGTGACGCAGAACGTGCGACGGGAGCCGGATGCGCGACTGCCCCCGCCGGGCTCGTACCTTGACCGCGAGTACAAGGGGCGCCGGATCATCGTCAAAGTGCTCGTCGGCGGCTTCGAATTTGAAGGCAAGATCTACCGCTCGCTCAGCGCGATCGCGCGCGAAGTGACCGGCACGAAGTGGAACGGCTTCGGCTTTTTCCACCTGGAGTCAAGCGAGGATCCTGCCAATGCGAAAGCGTAGCGACGCGGTGCCGCCGGTTGCCGTGGTGGCCGCGTCAACGGCGCCCGCAACGATCCGCTGCGCGATCTACACGCGCAAATCGACCGAGGAGGGGCTCAAGCAGGACTTCAATTCCCTGGACGCCCAGCGCGAGGCGGCCGAGGCGTTCATCGTCAGCCAGAAGGGGCAGGGCCTGCAGTGCCTGTCCGAGCATTACGACGACGGCGGCTACTCCGGCGGCAACATGGACCGGCCGGCGTTGAAGCGCCTGCTGGAGGCCGTCGAGGCGAACGAACTCGACTGCGTGGTGGTCTACAAGGTCGACCGCCTCAGCCGCTCGCTGCTCGACTTCGCTCGCATCATCGAGCTGTTTGACCGGCACGGCGTCAGCTTCGTTTCGGTCACGCAGCAGTTCAACACGACCACCTCGATGGGGCGTCTGACGCTGAACATCCTGCTGGCGTTCGCCCAATTCGAACGCGAGATCATCAGCGAACGCACGCGCGACAAGATGTCGGCGGCGCGGCGCAAGGGCAAGTGGATCGGCGGCCATCCGGTGTTGGGCTACGACATCGACCCCAAGGGCGGCCGCCTCGTCGTCAATCCACAGGAAGCAGCCCAGGTACGGACGCTCTTCGAGCTGTACCTCGAGCTGGGCTCCATGCTGCCCGTGCTGCAGGAAGCCGAGCGCCGCGGCCTCACCACGAAGAGGTGGACCACCGACGACGGCCACGTCCGGGGCGGCCAGCCGATCACCAAGGCAACGCTCCACCGCATCCTGACCAACGTCCTGTACACCGGCAGGATCAATCACAAGGGCGTGCTGTACCCGGGCGAGCACGAGGGCATCATCGAGCAGCAGACCTGGGACCGCGTGCAGGACAGCCTCCGGCACAACAAGGCCGACAACGGGGCCAGCGTGCGGAACAAGTACGGCGCGCTGCTGCGCGGGCTGCTCTTCTGCGTGCCGTGCGGGCGGCCGATGATGCACACCTACACGTCGCGGAAGTCCAGGCGGTACCGCTACTACGTCTGCTACGGCGCGCAGCAGAAGGGCTGGGATAGCTGCGAAACGAAGTCTGTCTCGGCGCAGGCGATCGAATCAGCCGTGCTCGACAGCGTTCGCCGCCTGGGGACCGACCCGCAACTGGCCGACGCTGTCGCCGCCGAGGCACTTGAGCAGATCGCGAAGCGCCGCCGCGCGATCGACCAGGACGCCGAAGCGCTCCGGCGAAGCCTCCACCAGTTGAACCATGACCTCGCCCGTGAAGCCGCGGACACCGCGGTGGACTCCGGTGCGCGTTTCGACCGGATTGCGGCGCTGCAGCGCGAGATCGAGGAGACGGAACGCCGCTTGACCGGGCTGGCCAGCGAACGTGACGAACTCGACCGGGACCACATCAACTCGGGCGACCTCCGCCGCACGCTCGCCGAGTTTGACTCGATCTGGTCTTCGATGACCACCAGGGAGCAGGAGCAACTGATCCACCTGCTGATCGCCAAGGTTGGCTACGACGGCCGGACCGGCAAGGTGACGATCAACTTCAACAGCACAGGAGCCAAGCAACTATGCCAAGGAAAGTAGCCGCCGCGCCGGCAGCGCCCACGCCTGTATCCGACGAGGGAGTCTCGGTCCAGGTCACGCTGACACTGCCACCGGGTCCACGCCGGCGCGCCACGAAGCAGGACGGCAAGTCTCGGCCGGCTGAAAGCAAGCCAGCTCTGCCACGCATTCCGCGCGTCACCCGCCTGATGGCCCTGGCCATCAAGTTCCAGGACGTGGTGGATCGCGGCGAGGTACGCGACTACGCCGACCTCGCCCGGCTCGGCTACGTCACACGAGCCCGGATGACCCAGATCATGAACCTGTTGCTACTTGCGCCGGACATTCAGGAGGCACTGCTAAGCGCGGATGACGGGACAGCCGCGCCTGCCGGGCTCGCCGAAAGACACCTACGACTCGCGGCAAAATGCGTTTTGTGGAGCGGGCAACAGAAAGTCTGGAGTGACCTCGGAATGCGAGGCGGCGCCCCGCTTCTGCATGTCGGTGCAGATCTGCGCTTCGATCGCAGCGCACTGGGCGCGCATCCTCCGCTGCTGGAGAGCTGAGCCATTTGATAAGTTAAAACGTTAACAACTTTTAGGCGTAAATGAAGCGGGTGTCGGCCAATTTCGACTTCCTCACAGCGCACGATGCCCAACTCGTGCGCCTAGGTGCATTGGCTGAACGCTACTTCAAGAACGATCCCAATACCTGTCTGATCAAGCTACGCCAGTTCGGAGAATTGCTTGCCCAGATCACTGCGGCCAAGACTGGCCTGCTGACCTCGCCTGAAGAACCCCAATCCGACCTCCTGCGTCGGCTCAAATTCGAGGGTATCCTCCCATACGAAACCGCTGATCTCTTCCACCAGCTCCGCATCGCCGGCAACCGAGCAGCTCATACCCATGAGAGCAATCATGCGGAAGCACTCACGACACTCAAGCTCGCGCGTCAGCTTGGCATCTGGTTTCACCGCACGTTCGCGGATGCGAGCTTCGCTCCTGGACCGTTTGTCCCGCCGTCCGACCCCGACCACGTTACCGACGCTCTGAGGAACGAACTCAAGCAACTGCGTCAAGTGCTTGACGAGACACGCAGCGAGGCAGAAAGGGCGCGCGCAGAAGCCAATACTCAGGCGCACGAACGCCTTAGTGCCGAAGAGCGCGCCGCGGCTGAGCGAGAGGAAAGGGCTGTTTGGGAGCAGCTTGCCAGGGAAGCAGAAGAAGCCAAAGCTGCGCTCTTTGCTCAATTACAGAAGTTGCAGCAACAGGCAACCTCCGTGGCGATGCCGCAGGCTGTGCTGAGCATCGCCGCCAAGGCCGAGGCCGCTGCCGCTTCGCTCGACATCGACGAAGCCTCGACCCGTGCGCTGATCGACGAACAGCTTCGCGCCAGCGGCTGGGAAGTAGACACAACCGCCCTGCGCTATGGCAACGGCACGCGCCCCGCCAAGGGACGCATGATGGCCATCGCCGAATGGCCCACAAGCAGCGGTCCTGCTGACTATGCCCTCTTCATTGGCACACGCTGTGTCGGTGTGATTGAGGCAAAGCGCCGAAACAAGAACGTCTCGTCCCACATCGACCAGGCTGAGCGATATGCGCGCACTTTCCGCTTCGAGGGCGGCGCTGAATCCATCGGCGGCCCGTGGCTGAATGCGGGCACGGTTCTCCATGTCCCGTTCGTCTTCTCCACTAATGGCCGCCCCTATCTCAAGCAGCTCGAAACCCAAAGCGGCATCTGGTTCCGCGACACGCGCAACGCTGATAACCACCGGCGTTCGCTGGTCGGCTGGCCCACCCCAGACGGGCTCAAGGGCATGCTGGAGATTGACGCGGCGGCCGCCGATGCTGACCTCAAGTCCAGGCCGATTGACTTCGCTTTCCCGCTACGGCCCTATCAGAAACGCGCGATCGAAAAGGTCGAAGAGAAGCTTGCTGAAGGGGAGCGCGCCATGCTGCTGGCCATGGCTACCGGCACCGGCAAGACCAAGCTCGCCATCGCAATGCTCTATCGCCTACTGGCGGCCAAACGCTTCCGGCGCGTGTGTTTTGTCGTTGACCGCAATGCGTTGGGCACGCAGGCAGCAGGAGAGTTCTCCAGCACACGCATCGTCACGTCCAGGACCTTTGCCGATATCTTCGGCCTAAGAGGGCTGAACGCGATCGCACCCGACTCCGAAACCAAGGTCCATATCTGCACGATCCAGGGCCTCGTCAAACGGGTCCTCTACGCGAGCGAGCCGGCTGACGTACCTTCTGTTGACCAGTACGACTTGATGGTGGTTGACGAATGCCACCGTGGTTACCTGCTCGACCGCGAGATGTCGGATGCTGAGTTGAGCTTCCGTAGTCAGGACGACTACATCTCCAAATACCGCCGGGTGTTGGACCATTTCGACGCAGTCAAGATTGGCCTGACCGCTACACCCGCGCTTCACACTGCCGCCATCTTCGGCGATCCTGTCTTCACGTACTCCTACCGCGAGGCTGTGATCGACGGCTACCTAATTGATCACGAACCTCCTGTGCAAATCACCACGGCTCTCAGCGAAGCCGGCATCAAGTTCGGCAAGGGCGAGGAAGTCGAATTTCTCGATCCGAATAGCGGTGCCATCGATCTGGTTCACACGCCCGATGAGATCAGCTTTGAGGTCGAAGATTTCAATAGAGCCGTTGTCACGGTTCCGTTCAACAGGACCGTGGCCGAGGAACTCGCCCGCCACATCGACCCCGACCTACCTGGGAAGACACTCGTTTTCGCGGTCAGCGATGCACACGCTGACATCATTGTGGACGAGATGAAGAAGGCGTTCTCCGCCGCCTATGGCGACATTGAGGATGCCGCAATCCGCAAGATCACGGGAAGCGTGGATCGCCCCGGCGACCTGATCCGTTCCTATCGCAATGATGCATTGCCCAAGATCGCCGTTACAGTCGATCTACTGACAACAGGCATTGATGTGCCTAGCATCGAAAACCTCGTTTTCTTGCGCCGCGTCAATAGCCGCATCCTCTATGAGCAGATGCTCGGGCGCGCCACGCGTCAATGTCCCGAGATCAACAAGCAGACCTTCCGCATCTTCGATGCTGTCGATCTCTACCCGCACCTGCAGAACCTAACGCAAATGAAGCCGGTCGTGGTCAACCCATCGATCTCCCTTGAGCAACTCTTCGAGGAATTCGTCCGCGTCCAGGAAGATGCCTACCGTGACGAAATTCGTGACCAGATCCTGGTCAAGCTACGCCGCCGAATCGGGGGCATCCACGAGCAAGCTCGCGCGAAATACCACGCCGAAGCAGGTGAGATGCCGGAAGATACGCTCGACCGCCTTGCCCACCAACCCGCCGCGACGGTGGCCGAGTGGGCTAAGCAACGTCCCCAGATCGGCCGCATCCTCGACTGGGACCCGGCTGGCAACACCCCCACTCGTCTCCCAATCTCGCATCATCCCGATCACGTGGTCTCTGTTACGCGTGGCTATGGCGGCGCCCAGCGTCCCGAGGATTTCCTCGACGGTTTCACCGCCTTCGTGCGAGGGAACCTCAACAAGATCGCGGCGCTTACCGTTGTCGTCCAGCGCCCGCGCGACTTGACCCGCACGGAGCTCAAGACTCTCAAGCTTGAGCTCGACGCATTGGGCTACTCGGAAGCTAATCTGCGCCGCGCATGGTCGGACGCGAAAAATGAAGACATCGCCGCCTCGATCATCGGCTTTGTCCGACAGGCCGCATTAGGCGATGCGCTCACCCCGTTCGACATCCGCGTGCGTAACGCTATGCAGCGCATCCTCGCCAAGCGACAATGGACAGAGGTACAACGTAAATGGCTCAAGCGCATCGAAGAACAACTGATTCGCGAGTCTGTCGTGGACCGCGCCGCCATCGATGAAGAGCCCTTCCGCAGCGACGGCGGTTTCCAGCGTCTCAATAGGGTCTTTGCTGGACAGCTGGAGGCGGTCCTGGCGGACATCAACGAGGAGCTTTGGAAAAAGGCAGCATGACCAACGGCAATGGCCTGACCCGCGACATCGTCGCGAAACTGTGGAATCTCTGCAATATCTTGCGCGACGACGGAATCACGTATTCGGAATACGTGACTGAGCTGACCTTTCTGCTCTTTCTCAAAATGCTGGCAGAAACGGGCCATGAAGAGCGACTCCCGCGCCAATACCGCTGGTCAACGCTGGCCAAAGCCGAAGGGATCGACCAACTCGAGTACTATCGCCAGCTCCTGCTGGATTTGGGCAACTCCCGCAAGACCAAGGATCCGCTTGTCCTGGCAATCTTCACCGACGCTCAGAGCAAGCTGCGCAAGCCCACGAATCTCAAGGCCCTGACCGATGCGATTGATAAGCTCGACTGGTTCTCCGCTCGCGAGGAAGGCCTCGGCAATCTCTACGAAGGCCTGCTCGAGAAGAATGCGGCAGAGAAGAAGTCCGGGGCTGGCCAGTATTTCACGCCACGTCCTTTAATTGACTGCATGGTGCGGCTGGTGAAGCCGCAGCCTGGCGAAGTCGTACAGGATCCTGCCGCCGGCACGGGCGGATTCCTCGTCGCAGTGGATCGCTATATCAAAGACCATACCGACGACCTGTACAAGCTCAAGGAACAGGAAGCCTTCTTCCAGCGCCACAACGCACTTGTTGGCCTCGAACTGGTACCCGACACCCGCCGCCTTTGTCTGATGAATCTGATGCTTCACGGCATCGAAAGCTCGGTGGAGGACGGCGACACGCTCTCGCCCGACGGCGAGCGTATCGGCAAGGCGGATGTGATCCTCACCAATCCACCTTTCGGAACTAAGAAGGGCGGCGGCCGGCCCACACGCTCGGATTTTTCCATTACGGCGGATACCTCTAATAAGCAACTCGCGTTCGTCGAACACATTGTCCGCGCACTCAAGCCCGGCGGCCGCGCTGCGGTGGTGGTACCCGACAACGTGCTCTTCGAGGACAACGCCGGACGCAAGTTGCGCACCTGGATGATGGAGCTTTGCAACCTGCATACCATCCTCCGCCTGCCCACCGGGATCTTCTACGCGCAGGGCGTGAAGACAAACGTGCTGTTCTTCACGCGGGGCAAGACAGACAAAGCCAACACCAAGGGCGTCTGGGTTTACGACATGCGTGCCAACATGAACGCCTTCGGCAAGACCCGCCCTCTGGCAGCCGCTGATTTTGGACCGTTTGAGAAGGCGTTCGGCAAGGATCCTTACGGAAAATCAGGCCGCAAGGAACAGGGTGAAGACGGTCGGTTCCTCTTTTTTGACCGGAAGCAGATCGATGAACGTGCAGACAATCTCGACATTGCGTGGCTGAAGGATACGAGCAACGATCCTGAGGATGAGATGACGGAACCCGAGGAACTGGTGGCGGCCATTGCCCTGCACCTGAAGAATGCCATCGAGGAGATCGAATCAATATCTGAAGGTGTGGAGCCAGTCACGTCCGGGGCTACAGAATGAACCTTCCGTTCGGCGATTGGCAGGAACTATCACTGAGAGAATGCGTGACCAAGCTCGTTGATGGATCGCACGCCCCCCCGCCTAAGGCAAATGGCGGGAAGCCGATGTTGAGCGCTCGGAATATTCACAACGGCGCCATCGTTTTCGATGACTATCGTCTCATTGAGGAAGGTGCTTTTATGGAGGAAGACGCTCGAACTCAAGTCACGGCAGGCGACGTCCTCTTGACGATCGTGGGCTCAATTGGGAGATCGGCGGTCGTACATTCCGAACATCCTCCCTTCACCCTTCAGCGAAGTGTGGCTGTCGTGACGCCAAAGCCGTCGATCGACCCCACCTACCTCAGCTACTATTTCCAATCTCCAGCCTTCCAACGGTGGTTGTTAGCTAACGCCAAAGGAACTGCACAAAAAGGAATCTATCTCAATACTCTGGGCGCAAGCACAATCCGCATTCCAGGCCTTGAAACACAGCGTCGCATCGTCGCAAAGCTGGATTACCTCATCGCGCGCTCCAAGAGCGCCCGCGATGAACTGGGGAGCGTCGCGCGCCTTATAGATTGCTACAAGCAAGCCATTCTCGCGTCAGCCTTACGAGGCGACTTAACGGCCGACTGGCGATCTCAGCAGGGCGTTTCACTAAACGAGTGGAGCTGTGTCACAATTGGCGAAGTTACCACAGATGTTCGCTACGGAACAGCTGCAAAGTGCTCGTACGAACCCAAGGTCACGCCAGTCCTTCGAATCCCTAACGTTGTCAATGGCCACATTGATACTGACGATGTAAAGTACGGCTCGTTCTCGAAGCGCGAACTAGATACACTTTCGTTGTTATCAGGCGATATCCTGGTCATCCGTTCCAATGGCAGTCTCAATCTGGTTGGCCGCGCAGCGGTGGTCACTGACGCAACGGCGGGATACCTGTACGCAGGCTACCTTATTCGACTCCGGCTGGACCTCCTGCGAGTTGCCCCGTACTTTGTGCTCCACGCTCTTGCTGCGCCAGCGATACGTCAGGAAATTGAGAGCCGCGCCAAGTCAACCAGTGGGGTCAACAATATCAATAGCGAGCAATTGAAGTCTCTTAGCCTGCCGATGCCTCCGCTGGCGGAACAGATCGAGATTGCTTGTCGGGTTGGCGAGATGTTCGGGCGCATTGAAGCTATGGCACGAGAGGTCAGTCGCGCGAGGCTCCTCCTTGATCGCTTTGACCAGGTCACGCTTGCGAAGGCCTTTCACGGCGAGCTAGTGCCGCAGGACCCCAACGACCAACCTGTTTCAATCGCCCCGAGCGAGATTCCAGCCGAGGTCCGCAGGACACCGGAACGCCCGCCGCGTTCTGCGAAGCGGCGTGTAACCAGTAAGGCCACGAAGGCTACCGGAGGTGCTATGCCCAAAAGACGGGCCGATGTGGGCGAAAGTTATCTCACTGAAACGCTCCACGCGCTCGGCGGCTCGGCTGCCGCGCGGGCGCTCTGGCGGCGCAGTGAAATGGACATTGACGAGTTCTACAAACAGCTTCGCAATGAGATCAAAGCGGGGCGTATCGAGGAGAGCCCTTCGAAGGAGCGTCTGCAACTGACCCATGCGGCTTGACTGGCTCAAGATAGGTAAGTTTAAAAACCTCCAGGACTTTACTATCGACTTCGACGAAGGCGAGCTATCCACGGTCCTGGTCGGCGAGAATGGCGTCGGCAAATCCAACGTCATTGAGGTGATCGTTCAGATCTTCCGTGACTTGGATTTTGGCGACAAAACAGATTTCGCCTACGCAGTCGCGTACAACTGCCACGGGCATCGCATCGAGATCGACAACGACCTTGCCAGCAGGGGCTTCTCAATTTCCGTCGATGGCCGCAGCAGTAATAAGTCGACCTTGGCTGAGCACCGCGACGAGCTGCTTCCCTCGTATGTGTTCGGGTATTACTCGGGGGCAAGCCGTCGTCTAGAACAACTCTTCGACAAGCACCAAGTCCGCTACTACAAGAAGGTCATCTCCCCGCTTTCGACGCCGGACGAGGTCAAAGACATCGACCTACGACGACTCTTTTATTGCCGCCCCGCCTATGGCCAGCTTACCTTGCTCAGCTATTTCGCCTTCGGCTCCGATTCCGCAGCCTCTTTCCTGAAGAAGCATATGAGCATCACGGGGTTTGACAGTGCCCTGCTGGTGCTCCGAAAGCCGCGTTGGAGCGGCTCCAGGCCAACTGCGCATCAACTGGAACACGGAGATCCCCGCTTCTGGTATTCGGCCGGCCTCGTACGCCAGTTGCTGGAAAAGCTCTGGGAACACTCCATGGCCCCCATCAATTTCACGAATCGCGAGCAGGATGATTACCGGACCAAACCTGCATCCGAAGAACAGGTTTACATTTTCATTCGGGATGAGCGGAGCCTGCGCGCTATTGCGAGAACGTTCGGCGATGAGAAGACCTTCTTCGCGCTTCTTGAGACGCTCGATATTTCCGATCTGATCCGTGAGGTTCGGATCTGGGTCCAACGCGAGCACACCGAAGACGAGATCCCGTTTCACGAGATTAGCGATGGCGAGAAGCAGCTCCTGAGCGTTCTCGGGCTGATGCGCTTCACCGGACGCGACGAGAGCATTTTTCTGCTCGACGAGCCCGACACCCACCTGAATCCGGCGTGGAAATGGAACTACCTCCAACTCGTCAAGGATGTGGCGCAGAAGAACAGTGAGAGCCACATCATCATGACAACTCATGATCCCCTCACCATGGGCAGCCTGCTGGCGTCGCAGGTACAGGTCATGTACCAGAACAGCGAGGGGCGGGTTGTGGCGAGACCGCCGGATGTCGACCCTCGGGGCCTGGGCTTCACGAGTATCTTGACGCAGATCTTCGGTCTGCCGACGACTCTCGATCCCGACACGCAATCCCGGCTTGATGAGCGCAATGCCTTGCTGCGGATCGACCAGCGCACTGAGGCCCAGGAAAACCGACTCATCGCGCTTTCAGAACTCTTGCGAAAACTAGGTTTCATTCTTGAGGATCGGGAACCCGAGTATGAGACGTTCCTGCGTGCTTACCAGAACATCAAGGACCAAGGCCGCACGACCTACACGCCCGAACAGATCGCGAAAAGAAACGCCGTCGCTCGCCGCATGCTCGCGGAAATCATGGCGCACAGGGGGCGAGCGTGATCCGCGTAATCCAAGACGCGAGCAAGATCCCTCAAGAGTGGCTAGACAAAGTCGCCGCGTTGCAGACGCAACTCGATCAGTTAGCCACGCCAGCGCAGAGAAGTGACTTCATCGACCAACACAGGGAGGTTTGGGGCGAGATCAAGAATCAACTCCTTGAGATGTCGCACGGCAAGTGCTGGTACTCAGAAGCGCCAGATGCGGTCTCCGACTGGCACGTTGATCATTTCCGGCCAAAGAATCGTGCACTTGACGCAGACAGGACCGAACACGAAGGCTACCAGTGGCTCGCGTTCAACTGGAAGAACTACCGCATCGCTGGCAGCTTCCCGAACTCCCCTCACAGGGACGGTGACGGCGCAACGCGCGGCAAGTGGGATTATTTCCCGCTGGCTCATGACAGCGTCCGTGGCACCTGGGACCACCGGGATTGCAGCCACGAGATCTGCCTGCTCTTGGATCCGGTCAAACCGAATGACCCCAAGCTACTCACCTTCGACGAAGAAGGCATCCCCATCCCGTCTGATGCCCAAAATCCGATCGCAGTTCACAAGGTCAAGACGACAGTGCGGTTTCTCTATCTGGATAGCCCGCGGCTGATTGCTGCGCGGAAGAAGAAGTGGCGCGAGATGATGGAGTGGATTGAGGAATATCGCCGGTGTTGTCCCGAAAAGTACGCCGACTGCAGGCCAGATGACTTTGCACGCTTCGAGCGGTGCCGAGACCGCTTTCGCACCCTCACAGATCCCGCTTCGCCTTATGCCGCCACGGCGCGGGCCTGCTTACGTGCGAATAGTCTTGCGTTTCTAATAGTAGCGCCGGAGGAGGCCCCGGCCGCGTAGTCGGATTTCTCCGGAAGAAGATCCAGGTAGCGACGCCCGAAGGTGTCGAGAATCTGTGGCCGTGCTATCAACCAGCACCACCACGTGCGATGCCATCTTTGAGTACGCGCTCAATTGCCACGCAGGATGAGTAGTGATCCGGTATCCTTCCGTTCAGCCACTTGTAGTAGTCGGCTTCGTCGACGCCGGCGGCTTTCTGGATATCCTTCACCTTGCAGTGGTTCCGGGCCAGGAAAGCCTTGACGACGCGGTGACGGTCCTCTTTGGCCGTGGGACGCACGGCGTTGGTGGTGTCCTGAGGGTCGGCTGAGACAAGCCGGCCTGCGTCGTCGCGCACCAGGTGCTCTTCCATCGTGACGAACGAAACGCCGCGTGACTGCAGGAGTTCCTGCACGTTGATTGTGCGATGCCGGTTCGTCGCGGCAAGGACTACGAACGGGCCGGAGACGGTCAGCAGCAAGTGCTGCACCGCCGCCAGAAACCGGTCTGCTTCTTGCAAGAGCACCAGGAACACGGGTTGTGCCCGACTGTCGCGACGCTCGGAGAGGCCGATGCCCCACACCCCGGCGCCTCGCGCGACGGGATCTTGCCAGCGGATGCCGAGCGGGCCGGCGAGGGACTTGGTGAAGCTCGCGATATCGAGTTCCTGCAGCAAGACGTCGCGCTGGGTCAGTACGACGCGCTCGCAAATCTCATGAGGATCGCGGCAGATGGCGGCGAACTGACCGTCCCCATAGTCAACGATCCTCCGCGGGCAGTGGCCGGCGCGCGGCGTGGGGCACGGATACAAGGTGCCGGCCGTGCTGGTCACGCGTAGATGCGGCCGGACGACGTCGATGTCAGGCCCGCAGTACAGCTCCCAGAATGCCGGGATGGCTTGCAGCCCGGGTATGGTCTCAAGCGACCGCCATAAACGGCTGAGCTTCCTCGTCATCTGCCGCTGCCCCCACCAGCACGAATCCACGGGCTCGCAACCACTGCTCGATTAACGCCGCTTCCTCGCCACGCCCGTACTCCGCAATGTTCGGCGGCTGGATCAGCACTGGTCGAGAGCTGGCTTCGCCGCAGAGCTTTACGGCAAAACGTGCGCGCAGAAGCTTCGCGTCCGCTTCGATGGAGCGGCGCTTCAGTTCCAGCGCTTTGAAGACGTCATCCGCCTTGTGCCGCTCGGTGTAGTCGAATGCGCAGGGCCATGAATACTCAATTTCGGTCATGCGGACCCGTTCGAGGCCGCCAACGTCCATGCACTGGAGTGATCGAGCGCCGTCCGTCTTCAATGGCTGCAGCGTGTACTTCTGGACGTAGACGAACTTCTCCGGATCACCGAACAGGTGCTGGCCGAATTTCTCGCGGTAGAGGCGCAGTTCGCCAATGGTTCCGGTGCTGATGCGCAACTCGTTGTTGCGCGCGTCGTAAACCACGAGGTCGGTCCGCTCCGGCCGGAAGAACGTGCAGGTGGACTGCGCCCCCTTCCGGCTGGGCTCACGTTTACAGAGCTGGCCGTGCTGAACCAGGAATCGGATCTCACCAGGGAGATCCGCCCGGATGACGCGGCAGCCGACGCCACGCTTCCTGGCCATGAACCAGTTCTCGAGGTCGGCTTCGAGATCGTTGAACTGAATCGGAAGCTGATCAGGCGGAAACACGTCTTCCGGATCGCGGGCGCGGAAGCTCTCGAACTTGCGGCGCCGATGAGAACCGACTTCGCGTTCCTTGAGTTCGAGCGCCTGCGGCGCCTCGATCCAGATGCGCGCGGCCAGATCGGCGGCAGTGGCTTCCATGTCCACCTCGATGAAGTTTCGCCGGGCGATGTCGAGCAACTGGTCGAAGTTCGCGTCGGTGCCCAGGTTACTGATGACGTGCAAGCCCTCGATGGTCTGGGAGTCCATCCACTCGTCGGGTTGCGCCAGGATTCCAGAAAGCGCCGGGTAGTCGATCTCCGCATCACCCTCACGCGGCAATGACAAGCCACGGGTCTCCAGGAACTCCCGGCAGGGTTCCAGAAGACGGATCAGGTTGTTGGGGTGAATGGCCTTCAGCAGGTCAGGTGGAGGAGCGCGTGGCCTGGGGTACAAAGGACAGCTTATCATGGCGAATACCAGGCGAAATCAAGTCACAACGCATCTCATTGATAAACGGGCACATCGAGTTCTTGCCAATCGCTACCTGTGAATTCCAGTGGAAATCGCTCATTTCGTTAAGTTGTTTTTGATCAACGACATAAACCGAAGGCAGAGCCGCGAATGGCCGGTGAGCGCCGGGCATGCCGTCGTTCTGCATTTCCCCAGCTTTTCCCCTGCTTTCCAGGGTTGATTTACCCAGCCTGCCAGGCCGGATTATGAGCCTGTACCAACCGCGCTGAAGCGGGAGGAACGGGCAAAATGAGCGATCAACCTTTGGAAACATTACTCAACGAGAAAGAACTCGCGCGGCTGCTGCGCGTCTCGATTGGCACACTTCGCTACTGGCGCATGGGGGAGCGTGGTCCGCGCTACCGGAAGGTGGGCCAGCTTGTGCGCTACGCGCCGTCCGACGTCCACGCGTGGCTGACGCGGCGTCCATGCGGCGGCGAGACGGCGGAGGTGGCGCGATGACACCGCCGGTTACTGCGCAAGACCTGCGCCCATCGGAGGCAGAGTTTGTTGCCGCGATGCAGGCGCTTGGCTTCGGCCGGTTCGTGTATCTGCAAATCCGTCGCGGCGAGCTCGTACTGAATCCCTGGCCGGACGTTGTACGCGACATCAAGTTCGCATCACCGCCGAATGCTGGCAAGGTCGCCGGCAGCAACTCCGTGCTCTGCCCGCAGGTGGCCGAGTTCTTCTCCTACGTTCGGCACGTCGACGCCGGAGAGATCCGCGAACTTGAGGTGCGTCACGGGCTGCCGTTCTCAATGGAAGTCGAATCGAGCGGAGGCCGCCGTGGCTGATCTCAACCTTGACTCTGCACTCCCGGTCGTGCGGGACCTCGCAGGCCGGAAAGCAGGCGCCTTTGTGCGCCGGTGCCGTACGGCAAACGACGAGCGCGAAGACGTGGAGGGCCAGCTGTCAAGGGCGGAGTAAAAGGGGACCACTGGGGCGGAGCAAAAGGGAACCAGTTCCAGCGCGTGTTTGAGCGGTTGGTTATGCGTTTGGGGGCGGCGGGAGCGGAGCCCTGCGAGGCCGGAGGCCGAGCATGGGCGTAGCGGAAGCCCCCCCAAACGCAGGCGCCATCCGGGCGGGTTACTGCGGCTATTTCGCTCGCTCGGCAGCGCGGCGTTGTTTGCTAGTTTTGAGCCGGTAGCTGTCGCCGTTCATCTCGAGGATGTGGACGTGGTGCGTCAGGCGATCCAGCAGCGCGCCGGTGAGCCGCTCCGAGCCCAGCACCTCGGTCCACTCGGCAAACGGCAGGTTAGATGTCACCAGCGTCGAGGTGCGTTCGTAGCGCTGGCTGAAGACTTCAAACAGCATCTCGGCGCCGCTCTTGGACAGCGGCACAAAACCCAATTCATCGATGATCAGTAGGGTCTGGCGCAGCAGGTGGTTTTGTAGCCGCAGCAACCGCTTCTCGCTCTGCGCCTCCAAGAGCTCGTGGACCAGCGCCGCGGCCGTGGTGAAACGCACCCGCATGCCGCGCTGGCAGGCGGCCAGGCCAAGCGCGAGTGCGATGTGCGTCTTGCCAGTGCCCGAGTTGCCGAGGCACAAGACGTTTTCGCGCCGCTCGATCCACTCGCCGCGTGCCAGTTCCAGCACCAGCTTCTTATTCAAGCTCGGGATGGCCAAGTAGTCGAAGGTGTCCAGACTCTTCACGACTGGAAACTTCGCCGCCTTGATGCGCCGCTCGGTGGCGCGATGGTCGCGCTCCAGCATCTCGACTTCGACCAGCCGTAGCAGGAAGCGCTGGAAGTCTACGCCCTCCTGGGCGCACTGCTCGGCGAGCTTGGCGTACTCGCGTAGCATGGTCGGCAGTTTCAGCTGCTTCAGGTAATGCTCCAGCAAGACCTGCGGCGTGTCCATCACAAGCCGCCCGCCGACAGCAGCGCCGCATAGTCACCTGCACGCGTCAGCGCCACTTCGGCCACCGGCAGATGGGGATAGTTGGCCAGATCCAGCTTGGGCGGCCGCTGCTCGATGGCACACAGCACGAGGTGCTTCACCGCGTCGAAGCTGATGGCCGAAAGCAGTAGCGCCTGCCGGACTGCGGCGCTCACTTCATCTGGTGCAAACGTCTCCAGCAGGCGCAGCACCTGCACGTACTCGCGCCGGCCACGCTGGCCCAGCCGCGCCTCCATCTGCTGCCGCAGCTCGGCGAACTCCGCCGGCAAATGCAGCCGGGCCAGCGGTGCGGCCTGATCCAGCGCTCGCGGCTTGCGCTCCAGTAGCGCGAGGTAGTGTAGCGGATCGAAGATCATCTCTGCGCGGCCATAGCTGCGCTCGTGCTGTGCGATCAGCTCACTGCCGCAGGCGATGACGATCTCCCAGACGAAGGCCTTCAGCAGGACGCGCCGATGTGCGTACTGCGTCGGCACCGAATAGTCATTGGTCGCAAATCGCACCAGTGCCTGTGAGCTCGCGCGCGCGGCGCGCTTGGCGCACGCCTCGTAGGGCACGGTGGGCAGCGGCAAGAGCCGCTCTCGATCGCGCTCGAAGCGCGTGGCGATGGTTTCGGCGTGGCCCCACAGCTTGCGCGTGCGCCGCTGACGGCAGTCCTCGGCCAATTGCGCATTCAGCTCCGCCCAGCTCGCCGCGTGCGGCACAGGGACCATCCAGTTACGGCGGGCGTAGCCGACCAGGCCCTCCACCTTGCCCTTGTCATTGCCCTTGGCCGGTCGGCCAAACTTGGACGCAAACAAATAGTGCGACCGCAGCCGGCTGAACTCCTCGGTCGGTCGGCGCGTGCCGTCGCCGGTGATCTCGGCCACCGCGATCTTCGTATTGTCGTAGAGGATCGTGCGCGGCACGCCGCCGAAGTGGGCAAACGCCTGATTGTGCCCCTCGCAGAACGACTCCGTATTCTCGGCCGGAAACGCCACCACGAAGGCGTCGTCCGAGTGCGGTAGGTCCACGCACAGAAAATGCGCCTTTTGCTCCACTCCGCCAATCGAGACCAACGCCTCGCCGAAGTCTGCTTGTGCGTCGCCCGGCGGATGCGCCAGCGGCACGAACACCTCCCGGTGCTGCAAGCGCGCCTCTCGCACGTAATCTTTGACGATCGTGTAGCCGCCCGCAAAGCCGTGCTCCGCCTTCAGCCGGTCGAAGATCCGTCGTGCGGTGTGCCGCTGCTTCTTCGGCCGCGCTTCGTCGTCTTCCAGGATCTGATCGATTAGCCCCAGCCACGGGCCCAGCTTCGGCCGTGCTACCGGCCGTTTGCGCCGGTACCCCGGCGGCGCCGCATAGGCCAGCATTTTGCGCACCGTCTTGCGCGCCAGCCCAAACTCCCGCGCCGCCTGGCGCTCGCTCATCCCGTCCACCTGCACCGCTCGGCGGACTCGCGCATACAATTCCACCCTGAGCACCTCCCAGGTGTCGCAGATCATCCTGTGCTTGGATTGCGGGCCGGCTCCGCCAGCCCCGAGGTGGTCTACTTTTCGACCGCCGCAAGCCGCCGCTCACGCGGCGTTTCGTGGTCTATTATTGCTCCGCCGTTCATAAGCGGCGTAGTGACGTGCGGCCAATCCGGCGCCATGCCAACGTCGCATCGTCAGGCGCGGGACTTTCTCGCAAGACGAGCAGGACTGGATCCACTGTCGCAACTCGGCCGGACGCCCGAGGAGATCGCCGAGGCCGAAGAACAACTCCGTTTACGCTGGCGCGTGGCGGACGTGCTTACTTCCCTTGCAGAAATCTATCATCAGCGCCTCCTCGGCAACTCTGAAGTCCTCGCCTGGTTTCGCAAAATGTACGGCATCGGCGACGAGACAATCGTGCGACTGAAGATCGGCTTTGCGGACAACGAGCCAAGCCCCGTGCGAGCGCTGATGGAGGCCCCCGACGCATTCACGCCACGCGAACTGGCAGCCAGCTCGGCCTTCAAGCCGACGGCACAGGACGGCTTGCTTCCATTCTTCGATGGCCGCGTTGTCTTCCCCTACTGGAGCCGCGGCAAAGTGGTCTTCCTGATCGGCCGGCAGACGCCCTGGACACCCAACACGGATTGGGAGAAGTCGAAGTACAAGAAGCTCGCGGTTCGCAACGACCGCAACAACGAGCATGTGGCGCAATGCATCCAGAACGACGTTCTATACAACGAAGATGTCTTGCTGACGCGCCCCACGCGCATGATCATCACCGAAGGTGTCACCGATTGCATTTCTCTGATGGAGCACGGCTTCCCGGTAGTCTCGCCTGTGACCGTGCGAATCCGCGAGGCCGATTGGGAGCGCCTGCTGCCCAAGCTCGCTGGCGTCCAAACCGTCTTCGTCTGCCAGGACAATGAGATCTCCGAGGCCGGCCTGGATGGCGCGCTGAAAACGGCGCGCATTCTCGGCGCCAATGGAATCGCAACGCGGGTGGCCGTGCTACCGCTGGGGGACAAGCAGTGCGCCGCACGCGAGAAGCTGACCCAAACGCCGGAGGGAACACCTGAGGCGGAAGCGCTGCTGGCCGACGCCAAGATTGACGTCAACGAGTTCTTCGCCTCGGGCAAGACGGCCGCAGACTTCGAACAGATCCTCGCAGCAGCGCAGACGCCACTCGAGATGGCAATTGCGGTGCTCCCCGCCGATACACCGGATGCGGACCTGGCGCATGTCCTTGATCCGCTACTGGCCGAAGTCGGCCAGTTCGATCCCATCGTTCAACCACATCTCTTACGGCAGATTCAGGAGAAGTACGGCAAGGAGCGGTTGCCGATAGCGGCATTGCGCAAGCAGATGAAGGTCGTCCGGATCGACAGCCGGAAGAAGACGGCCGGCGGGCGAACAAGTGCCGCTCGATCACGTGGGGCGCAGGCGGCTGTTGCTGCACAGCCGTCACCGAATTGGCGCAATGGGCTTCTGCTCAACATGAACGGCTCGGTAAAGGCGCTGTTGGCGAATGCCATCACGGCTCTGCGCTTTTCTTCGGAGTGGAGTGGTGTGCTGGCTTACGACGACTTCGCGCTCCACACCGTCGCGCTGCGGCCGGCGCCGTGGATGCCGTCCGACATCTCGCTCCCCCTCCCTTGGAGCGGGACGGAAGACATCCTGGCCGCCGACTGGCTGCAGCACCAGGACATCAGCGTGCCGCTGCACGTGGCTGGCCAGGCGGTCGAAGCCGTCGCCAAGGCGAACCGTTTTCACCCGGTGCGGGAATACATCGAGTCGCTCACCTGGGATGGAACGCATCGGCTCGCAACTTGGCTCAACACATACCTCGGCGTCGAACCTTCGCCATACGCGTCCGCGGTCGGCTCCCGCTGGATGATCTCGGCGGTCGCACGGATCTTTGCTCCGGGCTCCAAGGCCGATACCTGCCTGATTCTCGAAGGCCCGCAAGGGATCAAAAAGTCCACGGCGTTGCGCGTCTTGGCCGAGCCGTGGTTTGCGGAGGAGATCGCCGAGCTTGGGTCGAAGGACGCCTCGATGCAACTCCAAGGCGTCTGGATCGTCGAGATCGCCGAGTTGGAGTCAATGACGCGGGCCGACGTGGGACGAGTCAAGGACTTCATGGGGCATCTGACGGATCGCTTTCGACCACCCTACGGTCAACGCACGATCAAAGTGCCACGGCAATGCGTCTTCGCGGGCAGCGTCAACCACAGCACGTATCTGCGCGACGAGACGGGTGGACGGCGTTTTTGGCCAGTCGACTGCAAGGCGCCGGTGATCGACGTCGACGGACTGACAACGGTTCGCGATCAACTGTGGGCCGAAGCCGTGTTTCTGTTCCACGAGGGGAAGGCGTGGTGGCTGGATTCGCCCGAGTTGAACCGGCGCGCCGCCGAAGAACAGGCGGATCGATACGAAGGCGATCCCTGGGACGAACTGATCCTGCCGTGGGCGGAAAGCCGCGACTCCGTGTCGATCACGGAGGTGTTGAGCTACTGCATCGAGAAGAAGAAGGACACCTGGACGCAAGCGGACAAGAACCGTGTGGCGCGATGTCTTCGCGCCAGAGGATGGGAACGCTTCAACGCTCGAGATGGGGTACTGCGGGAGTGGCGGTACCGTCGCCCGGTGGAGATTGGATGAGAGCTGGCTGCATGTTCCAGTCTCAGTGCTGGTACCAGTCCGGGTTCCAGTTGTGGTTCCAGCCTAACTCCTTATCTATCAATGCAGGTTCCAGTGGTTCCAGTATTTACTACGCACATGTATAGAGGAGAAGCAAGGCAGTATGGGGGGTTATGAGAGGGAGATGCGTTTAATTTCTATAAGAGTTCCAGAACCTACTGGAACAACTGGAGCACTGGAACCAAAAGCTGCAAGTACCAGTGAATCAGCCATATGCGCGGTTCCAGCCTCGGTTCCAGTCTCCACATCGACTGGAACCGCCTTGTACGTTTCGACCGGTCTCACTCAATGGTCCACTGACCAGCCCGCCGCGTTTGCCCGCGACGTCCAGGTGAACGACACCGCGTACCGCCGCCTTGATCCGGAATTCTATGCGTGGCTCCGCTCGAAGATGACGCTGGTGCGCCTGGCTCATCAGGCTGGGCAGATCGATGCCGTCGAATATGAGCAGATCCGCTCCCGATTCAACGCCGTCCACGAATGGGCCATCGAACACTTGGACGAAGCAGCGCTGCTCAACGCGGTTCGCACGCTGGATGCTCGCACATATCAGCCTCCGGTTGCCGAAGCGGGACCGAAGCCAAAGTCGGATCAAGCCGCGGACCAAGCTGTTTCCACAGCCACGGCGATTGTCGATGCAATCCGCGATCGGGCACTTTCACTTGGCTGGCGCGAGCAACGGCTCTACGCCGCACCGAAAGTCGGCCATGAGCGTGGTCTTGTCACGTACCTCAAGCCGGGCGACCAGATCGGCGAGGTTACTACTCAGTCCATCGAGATCATCCTGCCGGACGGTGTGCACCAACGCTTCTACAACCCGGATGTCGATCAGCCCTGGGTCATGCGCACGAAAAAGTGAGCGTCGGGGTTTCCAGTTTTCCTCCGCTTCGCGTATATTTCAGGTGAACACGCAGTTCAGCAGGCAAGCGCAGAGCGCACCCTCCCAAGAACTCCACCAGCCAATACCGAGAGACGGGACTCTCGCCAATCTCCTTCCCTTCCGTGCCGCACTCGAAGTGTGCCCGCATGAACGCACAGCACGAAATCCCCTACTACGCACCGGACGGACGGTCGCTCGGCTTTCGCTCGCTGGATGCCGCGAAACGGCTGATTGCGGGTGGGTACGTCAAGCCATGTTACGGGCGCAAGGGGCACTTGAAGGCGATCTGGCTTCAGCAGGAGGATGGCGCGAACCCCGTCAACGTTCGCGTGCAGGCAGGCACACGCTACAGCTTCATCGAGAACTTGGAGCACGGCCGCTGCTGGCGGCTGAAGCGGATGACGCTACGCGATGACGACGGCGTGGCGGTCGACGTTCGGCCCGTGTTCCTCGCTGTCTTGAACGGATGCATGGCCCGATGAAGTATCGCAAGCCGAAGCTCGGCGGTCGCTACATCGCTTTCGTTCGTGGCGCCTTTCGGCGGACGCTGGCAGTGCCACTAAAAGCGAAGGTCGTCGTCACGGCCGCTCCGCGTGGAGGCCATGGGTCCTTCCCGGGCGGGACGGCGGCGGGTCGCCCGGCTGCGCAATTTCGCTAGCGTCAGGCGCGAAATGTGGTCGTCGGTCGTCAGGACAGGTCGTCACCCGACACGGGCAAGCCATTGATGGAAGCGCAAATCTCGCCGGCCATGGCGAAACGGATCGAGTTCTGGCCGGTGGAGCGGCTGGTCCCGTACGCCCGCAATGCGCGGACGCACTCGGATGAGCAGGTGGCTCAAATTGCCGCCAGCATCGCCGAGTTCGGCTTCAACAACCCGGTGTTGGTCGATACCGACGCCGGAATCATCGCAGGACATGGGCGACTGCTGGCAGCACGCAAGCTGGGCCTGACGGAAGTGCCGGTGGTTGTGCTCGACCACCTCAGCGAGACACAGAAGCGCGCCTACATCCTGGCCGACAACCGGATCAGTGACAACGCCGGATGGGATGAAGAGGCGCTCGCGGCCGAGTTGGCCGAGCTACAAGCCACGGAATTGCCGTTGGACTTGCTCGGGTTTTCCGAAGACGATCTGGCGCGGCTGCTCCCGGAGGAAGAAGCGCCCGCACCTGCGGCTGAAGCGGTCGAGGACACGGTTGAAGACCCACCCGCTGAGCCGATTACACGGCCGGGTGATGTCTGGTTAATCGGAAAGCACCGCCTGATCTGCGGCGACTGCCGCGATCACGGCGTACTGGCTCGCCTGTTCGACGGCTCGCTGGCGAATGTCGCGATCACTTCGCCGCCCTATGCCACGCAGCGCGAATATGATGCCGCGAGTGGCTTCAAACCGATGCCACCGGACGAGTACGTCGCGTGGTATCGCGATGTTGCCGCCAACATCCAGACGATTCTGGCTGCGGACGGCTCGTACCTTTTGAACATCAAGGAGCATGCCGAGGACGGCGAGCGCAGTCTCTACGTGAAGGATCTCGTGCTGGCGCACCGTCGGCAGTGGGGCTGGCGCTTCGTCGACGAGTTCTGCTGGCGCAAGACCGACAACGGCGTGCCGGGCGGCTGGAACAACCGCTTCAAGAACGCCTGGGAACCTGTCTTCCACTTCTGCCTCAACTGCACGATCAAGTTCCGACCGAAAGCGGTCGGACATACCTCGGAAGACTGCTTCGACTACTCTCCGGACAATCCGAAATCGCGCTCCGGCAGCGGGCTTCTCGGGACTGGGCCGCGCGGTTCGACCGATGACGACGGTCGTTACGAAGGCATCGCGCGGCCGAGTAACGTCATCGAGGTCAAGTCAGAAAGCGGACAGGGCGCACACTCGGCGCCGTTCCCGCGAGCGCTGGTCGAGTTCTTCATCAAGGCGTTCTCGGATGTTGGCGACATCGTCTTCGATCCATTTCTCGGCAGCGGCACAACGATGGCGGCCGCCCACGTGCTGGGCCGTGTCGGTTACGGGTGCGAGATTTCGCCGGCGTATTGCGACGTGATTCTGCGCCGCATCGAGCACCTCGCCGAAGTCGAGCCCGTGCTTGCGGAGACCGGCGAACGGTTCAGCGAAGTCGCAGCAGCACGGCGCAAGTTCTGACGCAGTTCAATTCCAAACCACAAGGAGACCATCAGCATGCCCGAAGTAGCCACTCCGAACCAGGGCGAACGCGAGTTCGAAACCGGGACGGATGAATCTTTCAAGAACGCCAACGCCACCGGCGGCGCCACCCACAACGAGAACCAGCGGGTGACCTACGCCAACATTAAGCGCACCTACGACGTGTACCAGGACCTGGACGTGCAGGCCGCGCGCCAGTCGCTCATCGAGACCACGCGGCTGAACCAGATCGCTTCGCAGGCTCTGCAAAACGCCGTCGAGACCGCCAACATGGTGGGCAAGCGCAGCATCGAGCTCAACAACCTGGCGAACGATTCCTTCTGGAATCCCGTGGCCAGCGGCGCTGGCATGAACCTGACCGCAGGTTCCGTGCCCGCCAATCGCGCCACGGACGTGAGCGCGGCCGGCGTCGGCGTCGACGCGCAGACCGTGGCAGCCGCAGTGGCCAAGCAGGTCGATGCGACCATCACGCCGGTGCTCGCGACGCTGCAGCAGATTGTCCAGGCACTCGCCACGGCCACCACGGCGATCGCCGACACGGTGAACCAGGCGCAGCCGAAGACTGCTGCGTAGTTGCTTTGCTTGCATCCGGGCGGCTTGTGCGCTGAGCATGGGCCGCCCGCTCCTTTTCACAGAGACCACACCCATGAACAAACTCACGATCATCCTCAAACTGTTCCCCATCATTCTCAACGCCGTACAAGCCGTTGAGGCCGCCATCCCGCTGCCCGGGCAAGGGCAGAAGAAACTGGACCTCGTGCTTGACGTCGTCAGGCAGGCTTACGACGCTTCGGCTGAGCTGACCACGTCGTTCTCGTGGGACAAGCTGGCCACCGTCGTTGTGTCGATGGTTGCGAGCATCGTCAAAATGCTCAACGCGCTCGGCATCTTCCAGAAGTCCACTCAAACGCAAACCGCATGACCAACCTGCAGGTGGTGACGTGGCCGGTCGAGAAGCTCATTCCCTACGCCCGGAATGCGCGCACGCACACGGACGACCAGGTCGCGCAGATCGCGGCGTCCATCGCCGAGTTCGGGTGGACCAATCCGATTCTCGCCGGCGCGGATGGGATCGTCATCGCCGGCCACGCCCGCCTGCTGGCCGCCCGGAAGCTCGGCATGACCGAGGTCCCGGTCATCGTCCTGGATCATCTGAACGAAGCGCAGCGGCGCGCTCTTGTCCTCGCCGACAACCGGCTGGCGCTGAACGCCGGCTGGGACGAGGAGATGCTGCGTGTTGAGCTGGAAGCGCTGCAGGAGGACGGCTTCGATATCGACATCGTCGGCTTCTCGGACGAAGAGATCGAAGAACTGCTGCGCGAGCCCGAGCCGGTGGCCGAGGGGCAGACCGACGAAGACGCCGCGCCCGAGTTGCCGGAATCCGCCGTCACGGTGCCCGGCGATGTGTGGGTGCTGGGCGACCACCGGCTGCTGTGCGGCGACGCAACACAGATGGAAGCCATCGAGCGCGTGCTGGCCGGCGGCCTCGCCGACATGGTCTTCACCGACCCGCCGTACAACGTGAACTACGGCGCGACGATGAAGGACAAGCTGCGCAGCAAACATCGCAAGATTGCGAACGACAATCTTGGCGACGGCTTCGAGCAGTTCCTTCGCGATGCCTGCACGAACCTGATCGCCGTCACCAAGGGCGCAATCTACGTTTGCATGTCGTCATCCGAGTTGCACACGCTCTACCGCGCGTTCACCGAGGCGGGCGGCCACTGGTCCACATTCGTGATCTGGGCCAAGAACACGTTCACCATGGGGCGCGCCGATTACCAGCGCCAGTACGAGCCGATTCTCTACGGGTGGAAGGAAGGCACGGACCACTTCTGGTGCGGCGCCCGCGACCAGGGCGACGTGTGGTTCATCAAGAAGCCGATAGCGAATGATCTCCACCCGACGATGAAGCCTGTGGAATTGGTGGATCGCGCCCTGCGCAACTCCAGCAAGACGCGCGACACCGTGCTCGATCCCTTCGGCGGGTCCGGCACGACGCTGATCGCTTGCGAGCGCGCTGGCCGTCAGGCGCGTCTCATTGAAATGGAGCCCGGCTACTGCGACGTGATCATCCGGCGCTGGCAGGAGCACAGCGGCAAGAGTGCTGTGCTGGAGGCGGACGGCCGCGCCTTCAAGGACCTGGCGGCGGAGCGGCTGGGCGTGACATCTTGAATCGCACGCTGCCGCCAGGAACTGGCGGTGATTGAAGCCGAGCTTTGCGCAGGCAACCCTGACGTGCAGGGCCTTTGCCTGGCGCTTTCCGATTGGTCCGCTGAGCTGTGGATCCTCGAACGATTGCCATGGAAGACTACGTGGTCCGACTTGTTGTCCCATCGATCGCGCTCGTCTCAGGTCTCATCGCGACATACGTGAGCCTGCAGAACCGAGCCTTGCTGGCCGAAGTGAGGAAGGAACTGGCCGAACTGGAGAACCGGATCATTCTACGCATTAACGGCACTTACGTCCGCACCGCCGAGTGCCGGTTGCGCGACGAGAACCTGCAGGAACGGATTCGAGCGATCACCGATGAAGTCAGGAGGGAAGTTGGCCGGAATACTCGGTAGTCAGATAAGCCTTCGGGTTCGAACGCGACGTTTGATCTCGTCTCCGTGCTTTCTCATGGCAATGCGCAGATCGTAGTCCACTTGAAGGCCAAGCCAGGTTTCAGGTGAGACGCCGAAGTAAGTTCCGAGGCGCAGCGCGGAGTCGGCGGTGATAGCCCTTGTCCCGTTGACGATAGCGCTGATCCGGTTCGGCGGAACATCCACGTCTCGCGCCAGTTGATTGATGCTGAGGTGCAGAGGCTTCATGAAATCCTCCAGCAGGATTTCACCAGGGTGGATCAAGTCGAGGCTCGTACCTGTCGCCATATTCGCTTCGAACTCATTATGGCAAACGTAGTAACGGCAGCAGAACGGAAACGCCGCCGGGTCTTGAGCCCGACGGCGGTTTCGTGGGCGGCTACGCGATGCGGTAACTACGAGTGCCGTCCTCGCGCTTCATCGATTCGACCTTGAGCCCCATCTTCTTGGAGAGGCTGCCGGAGATGAAGCCGCGAACCGAGTGAGCTTGCCAGCCAGTTGCGACCATGATGTCGGCAAGCGTTGCGCCACCCGGCTGCTTGAGCATACCGAGGACGATCGCCTTCTTGCTGCCCTCGCGCGCGGTGGGCGCGCCGTCGTGGCTGGTGGCGGCCTTGGTCGCCTTAGCCTCTTTCGGCGCAACCGTGGCCGCCTGGGGCGCGGGCGTCGGCGTCAGGGCCCGGATGGCTTTCCAGATCCGGCTGACCGCCGTCTTGCGGTCCATGAACTTCTTGACCGGCTTCAGCGTGTTGAAGGGCACCACGCCGGCGAAGGCGTTCCAGACCTCGGCGAAGCGGGTGATGGGCCACTCGGCCGAGAGCTTGGCGAACTCCTTCTCGGTGGTGAAGCGGGGTTGGCCCTCGGGCGCCTGAGTGGCGCTGGCGAAGGCCGTGATGTTGTTGTCGGTGTCGATGGTAAAGGTGGTCATGGTTAGTAATCGAGTCCTTTCTGATCCACGGCGCTGCGGTCGCCCAGGGCGGCTAGGACGTAGGCCAGTTGCTCGCTGACGTGGCCCAGGTCTCCCGCGTGGCCCCAGTTGGCAGGCTCGGCGGCCTGCTCTTGCTTGTGCTGCTCGACGGCGTTGACGATTCGCTTCAGCAAGTCCTGGCACTCGGCGTAGCGCTCGGCATAGCAAGCCGAGGGGCAGGCGGCGGCGGTCTGTTTGGTGGTCTTGGTGGTCCGTGGCATCGATGACATACATCGCTTCGCGGGGCCGGAATAGCAACTCCGAAGTGCGAGTTTCCAGAGAAAAGATTCCATGACTGCGCTGAGCCTGCGGGCGTATGCCAAGCATCGCGGCGTCACGCTCAAGGCGGTGCAGAAGGCCATCGAATCCGGCCGTATTCACACCACCACGGACGGCAAGATCGAGCCCGAGCGCGCTGACGCCGAGTGGGCACGCAACACGGGCCCGAAGGTGAGGCGAAGCACGCCGGCAGCAGCCAAGGTGCCGCGTGCTGAGACGTCCCGGCCGGAACCGGCCAGCGGTGGCCTCGATTACGCGATGGCGCGGGCGATCATCGCCAACTACGAAGCGCGCCTGGTCAAGCTCGATTACGAAGAGCGAATCAAGAAGCTGGTCAAGGCCGACGAGGTTTCGATCGCCGCCTTCAATCTGTTCCGGATGTTCCGGGACCGGCTGCTGAACATGCCGGACCGTGTGGTCGGCGCGCTGCTGGCCGAGTTTCGTGAGGCGTTGCGGGTGGCCGGGATCAATCCCGAATCGATGAGTCTCGAAAAGGTCCACGGCATCCTGATGGCCGAGGTGCGCAGTTTCCTGGAGGAGTTCGCGGATGCCGCCCACCGCTGAGGAGATCTACTTTGCGGCGGCGGCGGCCGGAGTGCGGCCGGACCCGCTGCTGACGATCTCACAGTGGGCGGACAAGTATCGCAAACTGTCGCAGCGCGCTTCGGCCGAGCCGGGGCCGTGGCGCACGGATCGCACGCCGTACTTGCGCGAGATCATGGACTCGCTCTCGCCGTCGTCGATTGTCGAGCGCGTGGTCTTCATGAAGGGCGCGCAGATCGGTGGTACCGAGTGCGGAAACAACTGGATCGGCTACATCATCCACCAGGCGCCGGGGCCGATGATGGCCGTGCAGCCTACGGTCGAGATGGCGAAGCGCAACTCGAAGCAACGCGTGGACCCGCTGATCGAGGAGTCGGACGTGTTGCGCGAGCTGGTGCAGAGCCCGCGCTCGCGCGACTCGGGAAATACCGTCCTCTCGAAAGAGTTCCCTGGCGGCGTGCTGGTGATGACGGGCGCGAACTCGGCCGTGGGCCTGCGCTCGATGGCCGCGCGGTTCCTGTTCCTCGACGAGGTGGACGCGTACCCGGGCGACGTCGAGGGCGAAGGCGACCCGGTCAACCTGGCCATGGCGCGTACGCGCACCTTCGCGCGCCGCAAGGTCTTCCTGTGCTCGACGCCGAAGATCACCGGCATGAGCCGCATCGAGGCGGCGTGGGAGGAGAGCGACCAGCGCCACTTCTGGCTGCCGTGCCCGGTGTGCCGCGAGTTTCAGGTGCTGAAGTTTGCGCAACTGCGCTGGCCCAAGGGGGCTCCAGAGAAGGTCGTCTACGCCTGCGAGCACTGCGGCCAGGAGATTCAGAACCACCAGAAGCAATGGATGCTGCCGCGCGGCGAATGGCGCAAGGGAGCAGTCGGTGACGGCCGCACTGCTGGCTTTCACCTGTCGAGTCTGTACTCGCCGGTCGGCTGGTTTGCGTGGTCGGATGCCGCCAAGCAGTTCGAGCAGGCGCAGAAGAACTCGTCCTTGCTGCAAGTCTTCGTCAACACGGTACTGGGCGAGACATGGACACTGCTCGGCGAGGCTCCGGACTGGCAGAAGCTGTACGACCGCCGCGAAGCCTACAAGATCGGCGTCGTCCCGCCTGGCGGTCTGTTCCTGACGGCGGGCGCGGACGTGCAGAAGGACCGCATCGAAGTTGAGATCGTGGCGTGGGGGCGCGGCAAGGAGTCGTGGTCGGTTGACTACCGGGTGTTCGAAGGCGACACGTCGCGCGCGCCAGTCTGGGAGAAGCTGACCGGCCTGTTGAACGAGACGTATGTGGCGGCGAGCGGAATCGAGCTGCCGATCCTGCAACTGGCGGTGGACTCGGGCTTCGCAACCACCGAAGTCTACCAATGGGCACGTCGCCAGGGCGGCCGCGTGTTGGTGGTCAAGGGCGACTCGCGTGCGCCGGCATTGCTGGGTGCGGCGTCGCCAGTCGATGTGGGGCCGCTCGGCGCCAGGATCAAGCGCGGCATCCGCGTCTGGCCGGTGAACTCCGGTATGGCCAAGGAAGAACTGTACCGCTGGCTGCGCCTGGAGCGGCCCACGGACGAGGATCTCGAGACGGGCGTGGCCTTCCCGGCTGGTTACTGCCATTTCCCGAAGTACAGCGACGAGTACTTCAAGCAGGTCACCGCCGAGCAACTCGTCACGAAGTTAGTGAAGGGCTACCGGCGGCACGAGTGGCAGAAGATGCGCGAGCGCAACGAAGCACTCGACTGCCGCGTCTACGCCCGCGCTGCTGCGGGCCGCATCGGGATTGATCGCTTCCAAGAGAAGCACTGGACCGAGTTGGAACGGCGCGTGGCGCGGCCGCCAGCGACGGCTGAAAAAGCTCAACAGAAGAAGGCGTCGAACGGGCAGCCGCGGAACCGGGTTCGCTTCAAGTTGGAGATTTAGGCGCCGTATGTGGGCGCTCACCGTACTCGTCGGACAACTGGGTTCTTGAGGGAGATGATTTCAATGACGTGATCTTGGCAGGCGATCTCGTAATGGAAGGTTGGTCCAGGGTATTCGGCCGTGGCAAAGGTCGCCCGCGACACGTAGTCAATGAAGTGCGATTTTGAGTACACGCGGAACAGCTTTCCCGAATAGCACTCATCAGCCTCTGCTGCCGCTGCGAACGACTCATTCAGGACGGCGTATGCGACATAGCTGTCCCAGAGCAGTTCGAAAGATCGGCTCGCTTCGGTCACGTCTATGCGCGTACAACCGGATATGACTGCACCAGCTATCTCAAGCGGGCCGCTTTCTCCTGCCGGCCGGCCCTCCTCGACAACAAGGCGCAACGAGTGGTAGTCGGGCTGTTGAATCTCAGCGAGGAACAGGTACTCGCACTGATTCATCTCCTCTGTCGGGTCGACCATCACCAAAGCATAACGTACCGCCTTGGCACGTTGCGTCAGCCGCTCGCGCGCCGCTCACATCTGGGGATCTCTTAATGCCGTTCAGTCAGTCCGATCTCGATGCCCTCGACGCCGCGCGGAAGCAGGGCGCCAAACGCATCCGCTTTCAGGATCGCGACTTCGAGTTTGACACAATCGACGACTACATCAAGCTCCGCAATCTGATCCTGAACGACATCGCGCAGCAGAACGGGCCGCAGCAGGTCCGGCAGGTGCGCATCTACACGGACTCGGGCTGGGGCCGGTAAACCAAATTGCCCATTGAAACTCTGATGTCGCTGGCGCGGGCCGCCGGCCACGAGCCGCCATCCGTGCCGGTGCGGCGCCATGCGATGGGGGCGACGCCCTTCGACGCGGCTGGCAAGGGGCGGCGCGGCTACGCCTGGAACCCGAGCTACCTCGGGCTGAACACGCTCCTGTTCTCGCACGGGCTGGAGCTGCTGACCCGCAACCGCGACGCGATCCGCAACAGCGCGTGGGCGGCGGGCGCCGTGGATTCGTATGTGGCGAACGCGATCGGGCGCGGCATCCGGCTCATCCCGCAGCACCCGGACGAGCAGGTTCGTGAACTGATCCGGCAGAAGTGGGCGCGATGGATCCGGGAATCGGATGTCGAGTACGACCCGCGGAATCCGGCGTCGGGCCAGACGGACTTCTACGGCCAGCAGATGATCATCGCCCGCGAAGTGATGGAGGCCGGCGAGTGCTTCGTCCGCTTCCGGCCACGCTCGCCGAAGGAAGGCTTGTCCGTCCCGCTTCAGTTGCAGTTGATTGAGGCCGAGCAGTTGCCGTTGTGGCGCAACCAGCCGACACCGGACGTGCCGGAGGCGAACCGCGTGCGCTGCGGAGTGGAGTTCCGGCCGGACGGGCGTCGTGCGGCATACCACTTTTGGCGGGCGCATCCGGGCGAGACGATGTTCTATCCGCTCGAGGCGCTGCAGGTGGAGCGTGTGCCGGCGAGCGATGTGCTGCACGTCTACAAGCCGATCCGCGCCGGACAGTTCAGGGGCCAGCCGTGGCTGACGACGGTGCTGGCGAAGCTCTACGAGTTGGAGCAGTACACGGACGCCGAGATCGTTCGCAAGAAGATCTCGGCCATGATCACTGGCTTCATCAAGCAGGTGAGCCCGGACAACCCGGTGATGGCTCCGGACCAGACATCGACCGGGGCCGCCGACCCGGGGACGCAGATCTCCAAGTTGGAGCCGGGCACGTTTCCGGTGCTGGGTTTCGGCGAAGAGGTGCAGTTCGCCGAGGTCAAGGACAGCGGGGATTACAAAGCCTTCGTGCGGTCGTGCTTGCAGGCGTTCGCGAGCGGCGCCGGTCTGGCGGAGTACCAGATCAGCGGCGACCTTTCTGGGATCAACTACTCGTCGATCCGCGCGGGGCTGCTGGAGTTTCGCCGCAAGTGCGAGCAGTTCCAGTATTCGGTCTTTATCTACCAAGTCTGCCACCCGATCTATCGCCGCTGGCTGCGTGAGGCGATGCTTGCGATGGTGTTCGGCGTCGAGTTGCTGAACGCATACGACCAGGACCCCGCGCCGTTTGAAGAAGCGCAGTGGGTGACGCCGGGCTGGCCGTGGGTCGATCCGGAGAAAGACATGAAGGCCGCCGAGCGCGCGATTCGCGATGGTCTGTCGACCCGCTCGATCGAATGCGCGGCGCAAGGCTACGACGCCACGGTGATCGACGCCGAGCAGCATGCCGACAACGACCGTGCCGATCGGCTGGGCCTCTCCTACGACTCCGACGGTCGGAAGATCCTCACGGGGCGCAACGCGGGCATGACCGAAGACGAGGTCGAGCAAGACGCCGCATCAGGAAAGGTGGAAGCCGTTTGAAACAACTTCTGCACGTCGCGTCCCGGTTCGTGAACTGCCCGTTGATGATTCACCCGCCCAAGCTGGAGGTGATCATCCAGGCGCTCGGGCCGCGACTGGGGATCGATCCCGACGCAGTGCTCGCGCGCCGTGTGCCGCTGGATGCGACGGCCACACTGATGGCCCGCTATTCGGACGCCGGAGACGAACGCGACTACGCCGTGCTGGATGGCGTCGCTGTCGTACCGGTGCAAGGGACGCTGCTCAAGAAAGAGTCGTTCCTGTCGGCGTGGAGCGGCGCGACATCCTACGAGCAGATCCAACGCCAGGTGGCTCGTGCGGTGGACGACGCGAGCATCCGCGCCATTCTGCTCGACGTCGATTCGCCCGGTGGCGAGACGACGGGCTGCTTCGAGCTTGCCGATTACATCTACTCGATCCGCGGTGTGAAGCCCGTCTACGCGGCGGCGAACGATATCGCACTGTCGGCTGCCTATGCGATTGCGAGTTCAGCCAGCCGGGTGTTCGTGACACGGACCGGCGCGGTCGGCTCCATCGGGGTGTACGCGCTGCACGTGGACCAATCGGAGTTCGACAAAGAGGTCGGCGCGAAGTACACGTTCGTCTTCGCAGGCGACAAGAAGGTGGACGGGAATCCGCACGAGCCGTTGAGCGAAAGCGCGAAGGGCGACATCCAGGCCGAAGTAGATCGCGAGTACGGGATCTTCGTCGAAACCGTCGCGCGCAATCGCAAGGCTTCGACGAAGGCGATCACAGGAACGCAGGCCGGCCTGCTGTGGGCGGAGAACGCGCTGCCTCTGCTCGCCGACGAGGTGGGCACGCTCGATGACGCTCTGGCAGCGATCACGAAAGTTGCAGGCATCAGGACAAAGAGTCTCGCGGCGACTGCCGCAATTCCAAACGAAGGAGAGCATATGACCGAGGAAGTGCAAGCCCTCGCCGCGAAGAAAGATGGCGAGGACAAGGCTGACGACAAGAAGTCCAAGAAGGACGACGCCAAGGAGCGCGAAGGCAAGAAGCCTGCCGCTCCCGACAACGAAGATGACGACGAGGACGACGACCAGGAAGAGGCCAAGAAGGCCGCCGCCGCTGTCGTGCCCATTTCCGGCGCGCCGTTGAAGGGCATGCGCGCGGAAGCCGACATCCAGGCCATCGCAGCGCTCTGCAAAATGGCCGGCTGCCCAGAGAAGGCCGCCGAGTTCCTGATGCGGAAGAACGCGCGTGGTGAGTCCATGAGCGTCGCGGAGGTCAGCGAGGCTCTGACCAACGCCCGCGTCGCGGAAAGCGAGAAGCACATGATCAGTTCGCACGTGAATCCGAACGCGGGCTCCGGCGGCGTTCAGGAACTCGAGGCGCAGTCGGTCGCGCTGGCGCGCCAGAACCGTGGTCAAGCCACGCCCGGGCTGTATGTCTCCGGCACTGCCACCAGGGTGACGAAAGAGCGCGCGTATGCACAGATGCTCGAAGAACATCCGGAGGCGTATGCGGCGTTCCGCGCTCAGCACAACGCCAAGGGGCTCATCGCCACGCTCGAAGCGGCGGGCGTTCGCCTCGCGCAGTAGCAACCGCAGACACAGGAGAAATCAACGATGGCTTATGAACAGACTCTTCGTACGATTGGCGCGCCGGCCAGCGCGGATCTGAGCGCGGCTCAGTTCTGCTTCGTCGTGGTAAATGCCAGCGGGCAGCTCGCGTTGCCGGCGGCGGGCGGCGAGGCCGAGGGCATCCTGCAGGACAAGCCGAACGGCGCCGGCGTCTACGGCGAGGTCGGCATTCTCGGCATCAGCAAACTGGTGGTCGGCACCGCAGGCGTCACCGCCGGCGATCTGCTCGCGACGGACGCCACCGGCAAGGCTGTCACCGCGACCACCGGCAACAAGATCCTCGGGCGCGCGCTCGCGAGCGGCGCGGCGGGCACCATCATCCCTGCGCTGATTCAGCAGAAGGGCAAGCTGTAATCGCTCAATTCACGAAAAGGAGAATCATCTAAATGCGTCAACCGACTTTGGGCGATGTCCATGTGAACCGCCCGCTGACGAACATCTCCGTGGCCTACAGCCAGGAGGCGGCCGGCGTCGAGTTTGTCGCCGATCGTGCCTTCCCCGGCATTCCGGTCGAAAACAAAAGCGACCTCTACTACACCTACAAGCGCGCCGACTTCAATCGCGACGAGATGCAGAAGCGCGCACTCGCGACCGAGTCGGCCGGTACTGGCTACGGGCTCGATTCCACGGGCACGTACAACTGCGACGTCTGGGCGCTGCACAAAGATGTCGACGATCAGATCCGCGCCAATAGCGATTCGCCGCTCGCGCCCGATCGCGACGCCACCATCTTTCTGACCAACAAGGCGCTCATCCGCCGCGAGGCGCAGTGGGTGTCGCAGTACTTCAAGACCGGCATCTGGACGGGCGAAGTGGGCGGCCAGGCGGCCGCGGACAGCACCCACGTCGCGTACTGGGACTATGCCACCGCGCAGCCGATCGTGGACATCCGCCATGCGAAGACGCAGGCGCGGTTGAACTCCGGCGGCTTCGTGCCGAACATCGGCGTCTTCTCGCGCCCGGTCTTCGACAAGCTGGTCGACCATCCCGACTTCGTTGACCGCGTGAAGTACGGCCAGACCGCGCCGAACCCGGCGATGGCCACGCGCCGCATCATGGCCGAGATCCTCGAACTCGAAGAGGTGCTGGTCGTCGACGCGGTGTACAACGCGGCAGCCGAAGGCGCCACCGAGGCGACGACCTTCATCGGCGGACTTTCCGCCGCGCTCTTCTACCGTCCCCGCAATCCGGGTCTGATGACGCCGAGCGCGGGTTACACCTTCAACTGGACCGGCCTCATCGGCTCCACTGGCGGCGCCGGCGTGCGGATCAAGACGTTCCGCATGGAGCACCTCGCCAGCGACCGTGTCGAGATCGACGCCGCCTTCGACATGCGGGTCATCTCGAAGGACTGCGGCTTCTTCTTCAACAATGTCATCTCGGCGGTGTAGCCATGTTCTATCGCAGACCTGAATGGGCGCAGCTAATCCGGAACGGCGTGCCGCCGTTGTTCGTGCTGCGCCCGCTGGCGGGCGGTTTCACGCCGCCCAGCGTGGGCGATTTGTATCCCGCTCCGGACCCGAACGACAAGTTCCAAATGATGCGCGCGCGGCAGATGTACCAGCAACGGCGAGTGGGGACGGGGCCGGAGTTGGAAGTGACGATGGCGAAGTCGGGGCGTCAGCCAGGTCCGGTGGAGGAGCCGAAGGCCGCCGCGCCCGCCAAGCAGAAGAAGGAGAAACCGCATGGTCGAAGTTAAGAAGCTACCGATCAACGCGCCGGAGTTCCAGAGCAACGGGCCGCACCCAAAGCTCAAGGGCATTTACCCGTCGCTGCAAAAGCAGTTCTTCGCGAGCCAGCAGGTGGGCACCGGCGCGAGCCAGAGCATTGCCCACGGACTCGGTGCCGTGCCTGCCGGCGTGATGTGCGTTCCCACCGACGGCGGCACCGTGACGTACGGCGCGCACACGTCGACCAACGTCGTCGTAACTGTCACCAGCGCGAAGCACTTCGACGTGCTGGCCTGGCTGTGAGGGCGACGCCATGACGCCCGCATCGTTGGGCCGTGTGAACGTCGCGACGCCGGGCACGCCCGTTCGTCTCGCGGCGACGCGCACGCCGTGCTGCCGCATCCGCGTGCAGGTCGTGGCCGGACTCACGGGCAAGATGTATCTCGGCACGTCAGCCTTGAACAAGACGACGCTCGTCGGCGTGATCAAAGAGCTTTGGCCCAACCAGTCCGGCGGTGTCGACGACTCCTACGAGGTGTGGTCCAGCACCGATGCCGACACCCTTGATCTCGCTGATTACTGGATCGACGCGGCTGTCGCCGGCGAGGGGCTGATCGTCTCTTACTGGAACAAGCCTTCCTACACCTACCCCGCTGGATAACCGATGGCCTGGTCAGATCTCGTCAACACGCTGGACGCGGCGTGCCTCGCCACCTTCGGGACAGCAATCACGTTCACGCCGCAGGATGGCTCCGCTGCGCAGCGCCTCACCGGCATCATCCAGCATCCGGCGATGGGCGAAGACTATATGCCCGGCAGCGTGCAAGGCACATCGGTCGTCCGGCTCTTCGTGCGCTTCGCCGCGGTCACGCCGCCGCCACGGCATGGCGACACGATCACGATCAACGCGATCGTCTACGACGTGGTCGATGTGGACGTGGATGCGGAAGGCGGCGCCGTCCTGAAACTGAGGGCCGAGTAGTAAAGCCTTCGTCATGCGAAACTAACAAACATGCGCGAACGGCTCAAGCTGCTCCGTGAAGAGATCGAACGCGTTGATCCGTTGAACTGGCTCTATCCACCATCCGAAGATGGCTCAGTTCGTGGTTTTGATGGAGTCGGACCGTTGGTCCTCGTTAGCTATCGTCCGTCAACAAACCCATGGCCTGTGGGCGATCCTGGTAGAAGACGGCTGTATGGGACGCTCACGAGATTCCGTCTCGGAGAAGCCCATCTCACAGATTGCATCAAGCTTCGAAGTCCGGTCGAGGACGACCACGCGCTCCCTGCGAACCTACAGTGGCACATTGACGTCTTGCGGCGAGAACTGGACCTTATTAACCCGCCTGCCCTGATTGTGTTCGGAGAAAAGGCCCAGCGATTCTTGAGACGGTACCCTTGTAGCGGGCAAGTCGCGATTATTCCGGTGATGCACTACGCCAACCGCTTTGTCGCGGAAGAAGAAGTTCTAGTTGAGATCCTTGATGGGCTCCTTCACGGACTCCAGCGCCAGCAATCACTCACGCGCGACGATACATAGCCAGCTCTACGTAAGCAGCGTAAACCAACTCACAGCCTATAGGGCCTGGGCTGCATGCTCAATCCCACTCTCATCACCGACGCGATCGCGAGCGTGCTCCTGTCCATCCCCGAACTCTATGCCGCGATGGGCGGACGCATTACTGCCTTCCACTACCGCCTGGGCCAAGAGCACCGACTGGCGGAGGCCATCTACAAGATGCCCGCGCCGTCGATGCTCATCGTCTGGGAAGGCACCAAGGGCGGCAGCTTCGACGGGCAGACTATTTGGAAGCACCGTTGGGGCGTCTACTACCGGATGGGCAATGCGGCCGGCGTGGCCGAACCGGTCGGTTACGAAGACCTGTGGTGGATCACCTGCAACTGCCCGCCTGGCGGCAGCGGGCCCAACATTCGCTATCTGCAGCTCTACCCCGGCCTGGACATCATGGACACGCCGAGCATCGATCACGAACTCGATGAAGACCTGATCGACCGCTTCAAGGGGCTCTTCATCATTCCCGAGATCGGAGACAACTGATGGACGAACAAGAGAACGCGCCCGTGCGCGAGACCGTGCGCCTGCGCCACCCGCACACCGGCGACATTCAGGAAGTCGAAGCGACACCAGAGAAACTCGTGCCGTGGCTGGGGCTCGGGTATGAGCAGATCAGGGAGGTGAACGAGTAATGCCCGCAAGAGTTCAGCAGCTCATCATGGGCCTTGGCAAAGGCAAGCAGACCAACATCAGCACCGCCGGGGCTGCGTTCCTGCGTTTCAAGAAGCTCGACACCAGTTTGACCACGCCGAAGCCGGTGTTTGAAAACGACGCGGCCGAGATCGGCAAGGGGCACGAGTTCATCACGCAGACGTTCCCGTCCCACTACGAGATCGCCAACCGGCTGGAGAAGTACGCCAGCGCCGAGTTTGTCACATGGGCCGTGGCGTACGCTCTCGGCAACGTTGCGCAGGTCGGCTCGGCGGTGCCGTACACCTACACGATCACGCCGATCAATCCTGGCGTCACGCTGGAGCTGCCGTACTTTTCCCTCGTCGAGCAGGTGGCCGAAGGTGGCGGCAACGCGATCGACAACCTGTACGTCGGTTGCGCGGTCGAGGACTTCAACTACCAGTTCAACTACGGTCCTGGCCGCGCGTCGTCGAAGATGACCGTGAACTGGGTCGGCTCCGGCGTGGTGACCACGCCCAGCGGCATTACCATCCCCGCGCTCACCACCGAGAACAACATGCTTGCGGCGTCGATGTCGCTCTCGGTGAACGGCGTCGACTACGTGGCGACACGGCGCATTCTGTCCGGCTCGGTCGGTTGGAAGAACAACCTCCTGCTTAACGCGGGCTTCTATCCGGGCTCGGGCTTGCAGAACGGTCTGCAGGTGCGCGGCCGCATGGAGATCGGCGCCCGAGTGCCCTCGTTCCAGTTCACCGCGCGGCTGCTGGCCGGCTCGCCCGAGTACAACACGCTCATCAATCAGACCACCGGCACGGCGGCGCTCAGCGTCCAGCACGACGTGAACAACTCGGTGACGTTCAACTTCCCGCAGATGGCTTTTCAGGTGGCCGAGAACGCCGAGGCCGACGGCATCGTCGCGGTGACCGTCACCGGCGCGCCGCAGTACAGCAACACCCAGAACACCGTGATGTCCGTGACCACGCTGTGTGGCGTGTCCGGCATCGCCCAGTAGAACAGGAGAAGATCATGTACGGAGACATCCCCGCCGCGGGCATCACGATCCGCGTGCCCAACCCACCGAAGACCGCGCAACTGCGTCTGCCCACGAACGAAGAGATGCTGGAGCGGCTCGATCAGCAGCGATCCATTCGGCGCACGATCGGCCGCCGGAAGTCGCAGACCGAGTTCGTGCCGAACCTCAAGGCCGACCTGGACCTATTTAGTAAGATCCGGCTCGACGAGGACGGCGCCGAGTTCGACGAGTTCGAGGCTGGCAACGCAATCTCGAAGCTTTCCTTCTGCGAAGTGACCGACTGCCAGCGCGCCGGCGACGAATACCGCGTCACGCTCCGGACGCCGTTTGGCGAGACCGTCCACATGGTGAAGATCCCGACGCAGCGCGACATCACCGTCTACCGCCGCACCGTCGTCTCCTCGACCGATCTGCCGCACGGCCAGGAGGAACTGCGCTACCGCATTGAGCCTGCCGTCGACCTGTACGACTCGGTGGTGACCAAGATCGAAGGCTACGCCGCGTCGATCAAACCGGCCGACGTCCCACCGCATCACAAGTCGGCGGTTGTTGTGGAGTTGGTGCAGGCCATCGACGACCTCGATCCGGCGCTTGACCCAAACTCCTAGCTCCGGATGAGTGGCCCGCTCCGGTCCCTCTCCGGCTGCTCATCTACCGTTCGGTGCATGCGGCCGATTTGTGCGATGGCGGCGCCGACGGTCCGCGCGGCTGCCCGGACGCGAACGACGTCACCTGCGGCAAGTGCGGATTGGCGCGCACGGTGGACGACACCAACGCTCCAGGCGCCTGCCCGCAGTGCGGCGGTTGGCAGTTCACCGTCAACCGCTGCGCGCACTGCAAGCTCGACGACCTCGACTACGCCCGCACGCATTCCCACGCCGGCCGCCTCTTTGAACGGGTGCTGGAGTTGGAGTTCGATGCGGCGCACTTCAGCATTCCCTGGAGCGATGTCACCGCCGAAGAGGTCCGCGGGCTCCAGATCCTCAAGGAAGAGCGCGAGCGTTACCAGCGGGAGCAGATGCAAAAGCGCACAGGCGGCAGTCCGTTGTGCGCGTAAAGAAGAGACGCCCCATGCCTTTCCAAGCCCGAATCACGCGCGCCCGTTTCGTGCTGGGGCCGTTCACCGCCGAGGACATGCAGACCCTCGGCGGCGTCCTGGTGGACAGTATCTCCACGCGCATCAGGAAGGCCCTCAACGTGAACGATGCTCCGGCCAAGGCGCTGAAGCCGGGCCGCAACGGACGCCGGGGCTATCCCGACTACAAGGCCTCGCACGGTCTGATGCCCGTCCGCGACTGGGTGTGGACCGGCCGCACCCTGCGGTCGCTCAAGGTGAAGAGTGTCAACGAGAATCAGGCCGTGATCGGCTTCGTTAATCCGAACGCCGATCGCATTGCCCATGCGAACAATCTGCGCGAGAAGCAGTTCGGAGTCTCGCCCAAGGACCGTAGCGCGCTCAACGCGGCAGTCCTGGCTCTACTTCGACAGGCGCGGGCCATTCGAGTGAAGAGAGCGGCTTGATGCAGGGAATCAAACAAAACGCCCACCGAGGTAAATGTGAATGTCGTGATGATACATGGCCGCCAGTTCAAAAACGGCAAACAGATCAAGCACCTTTTCACAGAAGTCGGTGTAGCCAATGACACGGCTTATCGTGCCGGCGTCCTTTGTATCGAAGATAGCAATAACGTCATGCTCCTGCTCGTAATGAGCGGCATGGTGTCCAATGCCGTTGCGAAAGTCGGTGTCGAGCACTGGCATGAATAGATCCCCGATAGGAAACTTGGCAATGTGATCTCGCTTGCCAGCGTTGGGCATCTGCTCGAACTGCTCAAGCGTTATCGATCCCTTCTTGGTCGGGATTTCCAGCTTGCGGTGGTGGATGATCACCTCGAAGCCCATTGCGAGCACAAGCAGACGGAATAGCGTCTCGAAACAGTCAATGTAAAGCTGGCGTAGCTCGTTGAAGTGCTTGTCGGACAGAGCGACAGGCTCTCGATATTCTTCTTTCCAGTATCTGACCGTGATTAAGGGCTGGACGAAGTTATAACAATTGACGAAAGAATTGCGGATCGAGAAGATCTCCTTCCAGAGTGAAACGATCCGGCCTGAGACAAGGTAGCGTTCCGCGAGCTCGTTCACGAGGGATTGATCGAGGGTCTTAGCATAGGTTAGGCGTTGGTAGATACGGTCGTACCTACCGTGCGGAATAAGGGTAAACTTCGAAAACCCGGCCGTGTAGAAGTTGTACAGGTCAATCAGTCGGCTTTTCGGGGTGACGGGCCCTTCATGGTTCGAAGGTGATTCACTGTCAAATAGATCCCAGTTGGCACGCTCGTAATGAACCCGGCAGCGTTCTGCATATTGGAAGGTCTTGCGCACGAATAACTGGCGTAGGCCTTCGTCTTCGCGGCACTTCTCCCAGTCGTAGCGGCCCCACGTTGCGATGTGGGGGCTAATGAAGTCCGGCATGCTCGCTGGCACAACGGTCTCGTCGCTGAAGGTCAGGGTTTCGACGGCACCGTCTTCGTCATTCGCCCATTCCCCGTTCTCAGGGGTACGGAATTTCACGCCCCCCCTGTCCTGATCGAGATCAAGGATGAAAGTGATAACGACACCGCAGGTCGGGCAGGGGAACGAGTGCTTCTGTATGTCCTTGTGGCCAATCTGGGTGCGCGTGATGATTTTCGAATTGCACGAGATGCAAACGACAGGGTTGCGAACCGTCATAGTTTCCCCCAATGGTCTCAAGGGCTAGACCTAGTGGCTAGCTGGACGAAACAGCGCGCTGAGAAGCAAAGGTCGAGACGACAGTAAGAGAGCACCCCATCAAAAGGTTGGTACGGCCTACTGATACTGCCCGCCATTCCGTAGAACTTCAATGCCCGACCAGGAATCCATTGTCCTCGAAATCGACCCGCGCAGCGTGCTGGCTGCCATCAAACAGGCGAATACTGCCGTCGAGGGCTGGGAAAAGGGCACGGTTGGCGCCGGCGAGCGGATGCAGCGCTCGGTCGAGCGCATGTCCGAGATGCTGATCAAGGTGAACGACCGCTCCCGCAGTTCGATGGAGCGGCTCACCCAGTCCATCGAGAAGCAAGCCGCCGCCTACGGGAAGACGGAAGTCGAACGCCTCATCGCAGACCGCGATCGGTACATCAAAAAACTCGGCGACGAGCAGGGGATGATCGATCGCGTCACGGCGGCCTACAACAAGATGATCGAGGCCGCCGGCAAGTCGGGCGGCTCCGAGATCAAACAACTCGGCGCCGAGGCACGCGAGTCGAAGGCGTCGCTGGCACTGATGGGCGAGGAGATCGGTGTTCACATCCCGCGCCACATCCGCGGCTTCATCTCGTCGATGCCTGGCGTCGGCGCGGCGTTGAGCGCGGCCTTCAGCGGGATCGCCGTGGTCGCGTTGATCGGCGTCATTTTTGAAGCGATCAAGAAGGTTGCCGAGTTCCGCGAAAAGCTCGAAGAACTTCGGGAAGCGCCCGAGCGCATCGAGGCGCAATTCGCGCGTCTGACCGGTGCTACGAAGACAGCCAACGACGAGTTGCGCGTCACCAACGACCGGCTGGAGAACTCGATTGCGAAGCTTGAGCACAAGCCTCAGAACAACCTGAAGCTCGCTATCGACGAAGCGGCTGTGGCAGCCGATCGTCTCGCCGAGAAGATGGACAAGGCGCTGCGCTCGTTCGCCGACGTCGCCATCAAGAACGCGCCGGGCATGTTCGCCAACATCGTCGGCGGCCAATCGGGCATCGACGATGTGGTCAAGCTCATCCAGGGCAAGTCCGGCTACGGCGGAATGATCGGCGACCTGTACAAGGTCACCTCCAGCGGCGGCGATCCGACGCAGGTGCTCGGCCGCTATCGCGCGTCAGTGGCCGGCATGATCCGCCAAGCTGAATTCGCGCAGGCATATCAGCAAGGCAAGGGTTTCGAAGGCGTCAGTTACGAACAGATCCGTGGCGCGATGACCGGCGGCGGCAAGCTGCCCCCCGGCCTTCACTTTGAAGACATGCTGGCCGATCAGGCGCCGAGGCTCGAAACTCTGCGCGCGCTCGGGCACGAGATTGATCTACTGAGCGACAGCTACAAGCTCGAACAGAAGAACACCGCGCTGACGGGCCAGGAAGAGCGCGCCAAGACGATCGCGAAATCGACCGGCGTCACGGAGGAGCTACGCCAGCAGGTGGCCCGCGCCCAGGAAGGCGAGTTGAATGGGCTGGCCCGCATCAATGCCGCTCACCTCGAGCGCTTGCGGCACTTGAAGGAAGAAGGCGAGCTCAACGCCGTCAATGCGAAGCTCGCCGGCCAAATCCGCGACGCCGAGATCGCCCGCTTCGAAAAGGAAGAGCAACGGAAGACTTCCAGCGCTCAATTCGGCGCAGACGCGCCTCTCGGCGAGGCGCGCATTCGAGCGAACTACGCGATCTTCCAGGCCAATCGCAAGGCGAGCGGCGTGACCTTCGGCGAGGCGGACATCAATGCCGAGTACGACGCGGCGATGGCGCTCGCACAAAAGCAGTTCGACCTTGCCGCCCAGCATGTCCGGGAACTGCGCGACGCCAACGCCACGAACGGCGAGATTCAACGCGCCCAGATCGAGGCGACGAAGGCCTTCGCGTTGTCGGCTCTTGATGCAGAGACGAAGAAGCGGGTTGAGTTGATCGACTTGGCGCGGCAGCAACGGGACGAAGAGTCCAAGACCGCCCGCGCCAACTACGACAATGCTCGCAGGCTCGGCGACGCCGTAGCCACCGAGCAGGAACGCCGGGAGCGCGACGTGGTGCAGCGACAGATCAAGATCGCCGAGGCACTCGGCTTGAAAACCGCTGGCGGCCAAGTCGGGACAGCACTGACCGTCGAGCAACTGCGTATCGCGGCCGCGCAGATGCAGCACGATCAGGCCATTGCGCAGATCACCGGCCAGACCATCGAGGCAAGGAAGCTGCCCGGCGGCACTCCAGAAGAGCAGCGCCAGCGCGAGGCCGAACTCAACCGGCTCAAGATCGAGGGACTGAAGGCCGAAGACGAGTTGCAGCGGCAGGTCGACGATGCTCATCAGGATCGGGTGATCAAACTCCTGGAGATCCAGAAGCGTGAGATGGACGAGATCCAGAACAAAGCCTCGGGCCTGTTCCACACGCTGTTCACGAAGCCTCATGACTTCGGCAAGCAACTCGGCAGCACGCTAAAAGAAGCGATGCTGAAGCCGATCACGGAAGGGCTCGGCGGGCTGGTCGCGAAGGCCATTCAGCCGCTCGTCTCCGGCATTGGTGGAATCTTCAACGGGATCTTCGGCGGCGCTAATCAGAACCCGATGAAAGCAGCGACCGACCTGAACACGGCCGTGACGGTGCAGAACTCCGTCGCGATCGCGTCCCTGACGGCAATGATGGCGGCAGTCATGGGCCTGAGCGCGCCCGCGATCGCCGCTCCGAGCGGTGTCTCCGGCGGGATCTCGCTTCCGGCGATCTCGATGCCCGCTTCAACCGGTAGCGCCTCCGGTGGTGTCGGCGCCGGCGCGCCGATCTCCATTCCGGTAACGTCCGGCGCGGCGGGCGCGCCGTCTGTCGGAGCCTCGCCTGCGGACATTCTCAATCTGCCGGCAATGCACGCCGGCGCCTCGATGAACCCGCTGGGGACGATCCTCGGCGCCAACCAGCGTGGCGGCACTTCGGGCATCTACAGCCTGTTCACGAAGGCCGGTTTCTCGAAGACGCTGGCCAACCTGAAGGGGACGGTCTGGAACCAGCAGGCGTGGGATGCCTCCGGAGGCGGTCTCGGCGGCGGTATCCAGGCCGTTGCGAAGTCACCCGCCGCTGGACCGGCTGGCATGATGCTGGCGATGAACGGCCTGTTCGGTGGGAGCCGCGGCACGTGGGGCGGAATCGCGCAGAGCACCGCCGGCGGCGCGCTCATCGGAGAGCAGATCGGCGGACCGCTGGGCGCGGCGATCGGCGCAGGCGCAGGCTTTCTGGCGGGTGTCGGCGAAAAGCTGTTCGGCGTGGAGTCCCCGGAGAACGAGGCCAAGCGCCTGGTCAAGCAGCTCTACTCGATCAACATCGACAACTCGATGGCCCGGCAGATCGCCGGGATCGCGCAACAGAAGTACGCCGGCCACGTGAGCATCGCGGTGCGCGACCCGGACGTGCGGAAGATGCTGATGCTCTACTCGGAGGCCACCAGCCAGAAGATGCCCCTATCGGCCACGACGCCGCAGTCCGCCAGCCTCGCGGAGATGGGCGGCAAGCTGTATCAGCAGGCGACGTATGTGAATGGCTCGCCGTACACATTCCAAAGCAATCTGCCCGTCATGGGCGGGTACGCCACCGGCACGTATCCGACGTCTGGCCCGATGATGCTCCAGGTGAATGTCCAGGGGCAAGGCGCAGCACAGTTCGTCGCCGGCCAAGTCGTGACGCCGGAGTTCGTTCAGGCGCAATGGTCGAGCGCAGCGGCCGGCAGCAATGGGCGGCTGCAGAACTCGGCGGTCATCCAGCAGCCGGGGCTGGTGGTGGCGTGACGCGTTTTGTCGGTTAGGCCGGGCCGGATCAGAGAAACGTTCGCGGTATAGGTTCCGATGGGAGCTCCGCATCCGAGAATTGGACAATGAAGGTCACGAACTCTTCGTCCGTAATGGCTTCAACATAGGTGACGTCGTCGGGGCCGTAGTCGTCAGGTGCTACACGTGTCGGGTAGGATAAGCTCTGCCCGGACCGCACGATGAAACGCTCGGGAATGTGTGCTCGGCAGATGTCTGTCACACGCAGGCTGTAAAACAGATCAGGCGCGTTGGGGTATTCGTCCAGGAACTCAACCCACAGATAGTGATCGAGGGATAGTGTGCCGCGTCCACTCACATAGTCCCCACAGCGCAAGCACTGTGTGAGTGGTGACGCGATGTAAAACCGTAGCTCATCGGTCTCAATCACCGCCAGTTGGGTAGACTCGTCTTCTCGGTACAAGCGAAGCACTGAACCTGCGAATTCGTATTCGGCGAACCCGCAGTGATGGAATCGCCGTGGTTCATTCTCTTCGGCACGATTCAATGTGTCTGGCTCGATCTCGAACGACAGATTGACAAGCTGGCCCTTGTGCAGAGGCGGGTAATTGCCATCTCCGAGATGCCACGTTTCAAAAACCGCCGAAATCTCCATGCAAGGCCATCTTAACGGTATTCGCAGCTCCAGCGATCAATGCCCAGCAACGTCCAGACTGCCATGCCGAGCGGCGTGATGCCCTGCGCGCTCTGTACGACATTCTCGGAGTCGCGCGAGTTCGCCCAGCTTCAGGCCCAGTATCACGACGGCACCACCGAACGCTCGCAACTTGCGCAGACCTCGCGGAAGACGTTCAAGCTGGCCCAGCGTTTGACCGCGGCGCGCGTGGTCGCGCTCAAGTCGTTCTGGGACAACCAGCAGGGCGGAGTGGTCCCGTTCATCTTCTACAACCTGATCGAAGGCGCCTACGATTCCACCGGCAACTCGCCCCTGGGGCGGTACACCGTTGTGTTCCGCGGCAACTGGTCGCAGACCACCAACATGCTCCGCACGGACGTGCCGCAGATCGAACTCGTCGAAGTGGCCTGATCCAACGCTCATGTCCGACACCATCGGCCGCATCAGTGTGCCCGCGCTTGTCGATTCGGGCCTGACCTTCCCGTTGACCAGCGACTTCGGCTACGGGTTCAGCCAGGATTGGCCTGTCGTCGTCCACCAGTTCGGAGAGCTCGACGCGAAAGCCGAGCAGCGATACGCCGTCGGCCTCGGTCCGCGCAAGTTCGCCTTCCGCCGCCAGCACCTCAGCATGCGCGATCGCGCGTCGCTGGTCTCTTTCTGGGAGAGCCTGCAGGGCGCTTGGAAGTCGTTCACCTACAACGTCCCGAATCCCGACCAGAGCACCACACCCACCAAGGTCACCTGGGAGTACGCTCCGCTCGCGATCCAGTACCTCGCCAACGCCTGCCAGACCGGATTCAGCTTCATCGAAGTTCCCGATCCGACCGCCGCGCCCAGCTACACGGTGAACAGCACGTGCCTGCGGTTCCCGTCAGCAGCGCTGCAATCGGCACTTCTCTCCCAGGTCCAGCAGATCATCCCGCTCGTCCACATCCGCGTGCGCGAATCCGCGGTCCCAGACATCTATCTCTCCGATCGCCGCGTCACCGTCGGCGGCCAACTCTACCTGCCGCGCGTGCTTGGCATTGGCGAGACAGGCTCCGACGTCATCATCAGCCAGGACATCAAAGGTACCGCCGACAACGTCCAGTTCACCTTTGGCAACGCCGACCGCGTGATGACGCAGTTGGCGAACGACACCGACCTGAAGTACGCGCAGATCGACCTGTCGCTCTACCACGTCAACTCCGGCATCGTGCTCCAGTTGTGGTCCGGCTTCGTGATCAGCTTCGTCGCCGACGGCAGCTCACAGTTCACCGTGCAGTGCAGCGACGGGCTGTACCAGATCACGCAGATGTACCCGGTGCGGACCATCTCGCGGCAGTGCTGGAAGACATTCAACGACGGCGTCAATTGTCCGTACGCGGCGCACGGCAGCGGCGGCGATGCGACCACGTGCGACTACTACTTCGACTCGACCAACGGCTGCCAGACGCACGGCATGACGAAGTACTTCGGTGGCCATCCGGCCGAGCCGCAGGGCGTCGTGATCAAGGACAACTCGACCGGCCTGTGGGGCTTCGGCCGCAGCACGGTCACCGCGACGTCGATCATCTCCGACACGCTGTGGGGCAATGCCCTTCAGGAGATCTGGTGCAACGACGACGGCGATGCGGGGCGCGCGTTCTGGGTGAATTGCATGATCGCCGCCGGGCGCGACGAGTCCGACTACTACGACGCGCTCGGCATCGTCGGCGCGGGGCCGATCGGCAAGTACACCGGCATGCTCGTCTACCAGAACGCCGACGGCTACCGCTACATCATCGCGCCGATGCTGGACGGGCAGCCGCCGCATGGTTTCAAGGTGGACGGCGGCCTGAACGTCGTCTCCAACAATCCGACCATGGGGCTGCGCGAGGTCGCTGGGAACGATCCTGTCACGCCGTCCTATGATTACTTCGCACTCAGCCAGAGCCAGGCGTGGAGCACATCGTGGGCTCCGGAGATGGCGGCCGGCACCGCGTTCGTTGAGATCCGGCGCACCGACCAGTCCGGCATACAGCCGACGACCACCGATCAGCATCAGATGCAGGTGCCGATCTCGCAGGGACTCACCGGGTGGACCTGGAACCAGAATGGCAACCGCACCGCCGTGCCGGGCCTGACGAATCCGTTCTGGGTCGCGGTCAACAGTCTCCTGCGCGCGCTCGGCCTCGCTGGCGCGCCATCGGCGACGCAGTTGAACCAGATCGTGCTGCCATCGCTCATTGTGGGCGACGGGAGCGGCGCGGCCGAGATCGCCGACGCGCTGGTGACGCCGGTCGTCGGCACCGGCATCGAGAAGCAGTTCCGCTTCCAGGGCGTGCTGGCGCAGCAGAAGCCGTTCCGCGACTGGCTGGTCGAGATCCTGGCCTGCGGCCTCGGCTTCTTCACCTGGGAGTTCGGCAAGCTGAAGCTCGGCTGCCGCATCAACGCCTCCGCGGTCGACGCCTACACGCTTGGCAACATTCTCTTCCAAAGCCTGCACCTCGAGCCGATCGACGCTGCGTTCGAGCACCTGATTATCGACTTCGCCGACCAGGCGTATCAGTATCAGGCCAACACCGCCGAGTACACCGACAAGACCCACGCGGCTTACTTTGGCCGCGCCGGCGCGCCGCTCACCGCCCGCCAGCACTTGGTCGGCTGCGCGACGATTTCGCAGGCACTGCGTCTGGCCGCGACGCGCACGCGCGAAGAGATCGGCGGCGTGAATGCAGCGGAGTGGCGCAACGCTCGCGCGGCCACATGGAAGACCACGCTGCTCGGCCTTGGCAATGAGGTCGGGCAAGTCGTCTCGATCACCCATCCCGACGTGCCTGGGATGAAGGGGACGTGCTCGGTCACAAGCGGCCAGTGCAGCAACCTGGCCGGCGATCCGCTCGACAAGTTCATCGTCGACAAGGAGCTTCTGGTCAACGGTGTTCAGTGCACCGTGACGCAGATCTTCACGACGCCCGGCTACAAGACGGTCACCGGCTTCGTGGTCAGTCCGGCACCCGCCGATTCCACCAACGCGACGTTCCGCTTCATCACTGCCGATTTCCGCATCCAGTCCTGGCGGCTCCACAAAGATTGGAGCGTCACCATCACGGGCAAGACGGTCACGGCGTCCATGTACGATCTCGACGTTGGGCCCAAGCCGCTCGACGTGTCGCCGGCCCCGCTGCCGGCGCTGTTCTACCCGATCCCGCTCGGTCCGGCGTGGGCGCCGTACCAAATCCAGGCGCGTGCCGACGATGCACTCTTTCCCTGCGAGTGGACCTTCGATACCGACCAGTCCTACGCGCAGATGGCGGACGGCAGCATCCTGGCCAAGCTCCTGGTGACGGGCAAGCTGCCCACCAACACGTTCAGCCCCGGTGCCGGCGCGCCAGTGGCAGGCGGCGTCACGGTGAGCGCAACGGGCGGCGCGCTTGTGGGCGGCACGACGGTTCGTTTGTCGCTGTGTGCACTCGATGCGAACGGGCTGCCGTCCGCACCGATGTCGATTGCGATTGTCCCGCTCGCCGCCACCACGCCGGCGAACACGACGACGTATTCGATCACGCTCGACAACATCGTCTGGTCCGCCGTCGCTGGCTTCCAGAGCTACGTGCTCTTCGCGTCTACTCAGGACGACCTCATCTGCGGCCAGCAACTCTCGACGGTCGGGAACGTCGTCGCCAGCGGCACGTTGACGGCCACCGGCGACGGGACCACCTACACGCCCGCTTCGGTCACATTGAACAGACCGCTCGTGCGGTCCACCTTTGCGCTGCCGTCGCCCTACGTGGACAAGGTCCGGATCAAGGCCAAGCGCATCATTCAAGGTGGCGTGGTCGGATTCAGCGTCGACAGCGTCGCGGCGGGCGTCGTCGTGTCAGGCTCGCTTGCGGTCGCGCCGCCCGCTGCCAATCCGAACTTCACTCCGGTTGGCCGCATCGTCTCCGTCTACGGCCGGCCTGAGGGCGCGACGCCCTTCTTCAGCGGTACGGTGACCTCCTGGGACAGCACGACCGGAACGCTCGGGATCTCGCCCGACCCGAATGGCATCGTGGAGGCGGGCGACGTCCTGGCGGTGCGCTTCAAGGCGGATGCATCGAACTCCGCGAACCCGACCACGATCACGGACTCCGGCTGCATCAGCACCACCTTCCCGACCGGCATGACGCCCGGCGCGCACGTCGGCAATCTCATCCGCGTGATCCAGGGTGCCTCGCGCGGGACGCCGCCGCGCAAGATCGTCGCTAACACCGCAACTTCCCTAACTTGGGATCTCCCCATGGTCATCAACCCCGGCGATGTGTGGATCATCGAAGAGCCAATGTGGGAAAACTCGGCCGACTCGACCTCGATCAGCAACGCGAGCGCGTTGGCGACGGCAACGATGAGCCTGCCGACCAACAACTACGTCACCACTGGCATGCTCGTCGCCGGCTTCACCGTGGATACGAACGGCAACGAGTCTCCCGACGGCGACGCGCCGATCCGCGAGGACTGGGTGTTCGGCGCGGACGGCCTCTCGAAGGTCGCGGGCCTCGTGTTTCAGATGCAGGGCACACTCGGCATCGAGTCGAATGCCGCCCAGCCGCTGTACCTGAACCGCCCGGTCACCGTCGGCGACGTGAAAGCCTACGTGCAGGCCGCACCGACCGGCTCCGGCCTCACGTTCACGATCTACGTCGGCGGCACGACCTGGCTGACGCTGACGATTCCCGCCGGCCAGACAGCGGTCGTGGCCACGCCGTCTCAGATCAGCACGCTGACGCAGATCCCCGCGAACACGTCAGTCTCGATCGGCATTGCCGCCGTCGGGACTACGTTCCCCGGTGCGAACCTCTCGGTCTTCATCTACTCATGAATGTGATGTCCGACCAAGAAACAGGCCAGGCTGGACCGGTCGCTACGGGGTGTTTGAAGCGATCGCATCTACGAAGACCACCGCACGCGGAAGAATGCAATACAGGATTGCGCCTCTCCCGAGCTTTGACTCGTCGCGTTCGACTTGCACAAGAAGACCATATGCCTGGAGTTTGGCACAGGCGCTCTGCAGCGCACCATCTGTAATGCCAAGGCGTTCAGCCATATCGCTAAGCCTGCTTGTGTCGCTGACTCTGCCAGCGTGCTGCCAGAACTTGTTGGCCTGGCCAGGCGTCACCATGCCAGTGTTCGATACGAGCAACTCTCGTTGGCCCACTACTAAGGCGTTCAAGACCTTCACATCGGTGTCGTCCAGGTCGATCGACACACGCAGTAGCTCCTCGACCTCGTCGGCTGGCATTGCAGGGCCGCTCCTCGCGGATGCCCCTAGCATCTTGCCCATACGGGCAATTCGCGTCATAGATCTCGTACGCTCTGCCTTTTGGAGAGCGTCCACTACGAGACCTAGGAACTCCTCACGCATGAACTTGACGTGCCGGCCATCCAACTGGTCGACCCGATCACGAAGCCACCTGACCTCCTTCACGACGATCTCGACGAGATAGCGACGTCTGTCATCTTCGGTCTTCCGCAGAGACCACGCGACGGCCTTGAATAACGACTTGACGGCATCCAGAGGACCGGTAAGTCCGCTAGGAACGAGCCCCGTCGGTAGCGCTCCGAGGATTTCGCTCACATCGCGGCCGTAGGGGGCCAGCGCAGATTCCGCTCGCTGTTCAGCCGCGATTCGGTTCTCGGCGGCATCAAGAGGATCGTCGATAGCCATTGTTCTCACGAGCTTAACAGAGAACTCGATTGTCTATCTGCCTCGATTTCTGACAATGGGCACGCAATCGCGGTCATGCCGCGATGACACCAACCCCTCTCAATGGACCAAATCTGCAAGCTGCAGCCGCATCGCACGATGCATCTGCAGGGCTTCGATGATTACGGCGCGGCGGCCGCGCTGTGGGGCGCGTCGGACAGCGGCTTCACCGTCTCTGGCGTCTTCCGCGACCTCGCCGATTTCGCCGTGCTGGTCCTGTTCCAGAAGGACGATCCGTTTGGGCACCCGCTGTTTTCCTACCTGCCCGACGGCGATCTCACCGGGCTCGTGCTCGACTTCGACGTCACCTGGCAGGGCATCGAGAGCTGGGAGTCGCTCAAGAGCGCCTGGACCGACTGGAACACGCTCGACTATTCCATCAACGGCGTCGGCCACAACGACGTGAAGTGGGTGAGCACGCCGGGGATCACGGTTACGTGCAACACCACGGGCCGCGTGGGCGCCTCGGCCACCTACACGCTCAACGTGAGCAGCGCGCAGGCGGGCGACAAGGTCACGCTGTGGTACCAGAACCAGTCCTTCATCAGCCCGGCGATCGTTCCCGGCAATCCGACCACCGACCAGGCGCTCTGGTGGCAGGGCTCCGTGGGGAGCACCGATCAGGCCATGTGGTGGCAGGGCAACGCCGCCTACAACCACTCGGTGACGATCGGCTCTGCCACCTATTCCTGCCTCGAGGGGGCGCTGAATAGCGCCGGCGTCGCGAGTAACATCGCCGCGCAGATCAATGCCTCCGATCCCAACTGCTCCTGCACGACGGGCGGGCAGTACGGCAACGAGGTCTTCATCACGCTGAAGACCGGCGTGGCCGGGCCGGTGGCGGTGTCCAGTTCGGATGGTTCCGGCGCCGCCACGCTGTCGAATTACCTGCACTGGGTGAAGATCGGCAGCGCGACGTACTCTTGCTACGAAGGCTCGCTCAATAGCGCGCAGATTGCCGCGAACGTCGCGGCCCAGATCAATGCCTCCGACCCGAGCTGCACGGCCGCAGTCAGCGGCCAGTCCAACAACGAGATCCCCATCACGCTGAAGGCTGGCGTCGCCGGTCCGATTGCCGTGTCGAGTTCGGATGGTTCCGCGTCGGCATCGCTGACTCAAGGCACGGACGCCGCCACGATCCTGACGAACATTGCGAGCCAGATCAACAAGACGAACTGGGTGCAAAACGGCCCGGTCGTGCTGAGCGCTGCCGTCGTGTTGCCGAACCAGTTGGTGGTCACTGCCGCGCCGGGCGCCGACGGCAACATGGTCGCCTTCTACCAGACGGACAACAACAGCGGTAGCCGCCTGTACTTCACCGCGAGCAATTGGAACTTGGCGGGCGGCTCTTCGGACAACGTGTCATGGCACGTGAAGATCGACTTCACGGCACTCGGCTGGAGCAACGTCGACAAGGTCTGCTGGACCATCGCTCCGGCGCTTCCGAACGGCAAGGCGTACGAGCCGACGGAGTTCCAGATGGTGGTCACCAATTGGACCGTGACCAGCAACCCGGCGAGCAAGCGCGCGCTGAAGGTGGCGGGTCCGGGCTCGGTGCGCATCGAGGAGGAGAGTACCTGGGTCGGCACCTCCGGCTATTGGGAGCCCGCCCCCGGCAACGATCCGGTCAACGGTGCGTTCGCCTTCTGGAGCCAGGGGCGCGCGATCCGCGCGGCGACCGTCGGCGCCAGCGTCACCATCGAGACGCACTGCCAGTCCACGCACGACATCTACGTCGGCACGCGTCTTGACACGAACTGCGGCATCGTGAGCGCCACGCTCGACGGCGGCGCGCCGGTGACGCTCGATTGCTACTACCCGGCGGCCAGCACGTCGCAGACTCGCCGTCTGCTGTTCTCGGATGTCGCCGCCGGTCAGCACAAAGTGGTGATCACGCTCACCGGCAACAAGAACCCGTCGAGCCAGGGCTGGTACTTCTACTTCGACTTCCTCGAATGCGCCGTGAAGAGCGACGTGCCCGATCCGGTCTCAACGACAACGGCGGTCGGCGTCGCGACCGACTTCGACACGGATAACACGTACAAACTCTCGCCGCAGCGGCTGGTGTGGAACATCCAGAAGCTGGGCCTGCTCGGCGAGATCGACCACTACTGCGGCGTCTTCTGGTGGAAGCAGGCCGTCGCGCAGAACCCCTTCTACCCGCAATGCACGGTCACATTCTCGGGCACATGGAACGACCAGGATGTCGTCTGGTTGCACGTCGGCGGCTCAGCGATCGGCAAGACCGTCTTCGGCGGGCAAGACGACAGCAATACCATCGCCCGCCACTTCGCCAACTTCATCAACGCGATCTTCGACGGCGTCTGGGCGTCGGTCGCCGGCAGCGTCCTGACGATCACGTCGCATTCGTTCTCCACGGTGTTTCAGTTCCACGTCTACACGGAGTTGCCGGCGTCGAACACGGGCAGTGGCCGCGCCACCGTGACCGGCGATCTGCGGGGCGGCACATACGGTGCGAAGTGGGTCATCGATCCGGCGCAGACTCCGGTGCTCAACCGTGCCTTCCGCGACTGGAACGCCGACTTCTTCGCGCTGCTCAAAGCAAACGGCATGACCGCTGTCTGCTCTTTCTCTCAGGAACTCGTGAACCCGCCCGACAGCCCGCCGTCGTCCGTCTGGGTGCAGCGCTTTCCCGACGGCTCGCCCGTCGAAACCGCGACGGGCTTCGGCACGCTGAGTAGTTCACAGATCGCCTTCAGCGCCGGCCCGCAGAACTACATGGCGCAGGCCCACGCCGCCATGGCCGGCCTGATGCAGGCAGCGGGTCTCGCGCCGCGCCTCCAATTTGGCGAAATCCTGTGGTGGTTCCAGGCGAACGCGTCCGGGATGGCGTTCTACGACGCTGATACGAAGGCGGCTTTCGGTGGGACGCTCACGACCTTCCACACGCCGAACGACGATCCCTCGATCAACAGCTACGCCGACGCGAACTTCCTCCGGACCCGGCTCTACAACTATGTGGCGGCGATCCAAAGCGCTGTCCTGACACAGTGCCCTTCGGCGGTGTTCGAACTGCTGTGGCCGATGGACGTGAACGACCCGGACCACTGCAAGCTGCTGCGTTACGTCAACCTGCCGCCGCAATGGACGACGCGCGCCGGCTCTGGCTTCGACACGTTCCTCATCGAGGGCTACCAGTATCCGGGCATCAACCACAACCTCGACCGCACAACCCGTTGCGCGCAGTACCCGTGGAAGGAACTGGCCTGGGACCAGACGCACTGCCGCTACCTGATGGGCCTCTACTACGGCACCTGGCCTTGGCTGCGCGAATTCGTCAACGTCACCCGCCTCGGTCTCCCGGCGATCAAGATCTGGGCCTACGACCACCTCTGCCTGTTCGCCTGGCCCGTCCCTCTGCCCACGACCGACGACCGCTCCTTCATCTACTGAGCGCTTATAGATAACTTGGAACGGGATGTTGCGTCATGTCGGTAATTATGCAAAACTACCGACATAAGGAAACATGACGGCAGGCACCAACAGTGAACGGATTCTGAGGCTCGCAGCACGCCAGCCCCTGGTTCGCCCTCGTGATGTTGAGGCGCTCGGGATCGCCCGGGAATCTCTGCTTCGTCTTTACCGGCAAGGTCTGCTCGTTCGACCGGCACGCGGCGTCTACGCTCTTCCGGAAGCACCGATCACAGAACACCATAGCCTCGCTGTCATCGCGAAACTGGTTCCACGTGGCGTCATCTGTCTTCTGTCGGCACTCCGTTTCCACGGCCTGACCACCCAGGATCCGCACAAAGTTTGGCTTGCGATCGACTTCAAAGCGCGCAAGCCGTCCGTCGCGTCGCCAGTTCTTCACGTGGTCAGATCCTCCGGCCGCGCGCTGACCGAGGGCGTCGAAGAACCTGAAATCGAGGGCGTCAACGTGCGCGTTTATTCCGTGGCGAAGACCGTGGCCGACTGCTTCAAGTACCGCAATAAGCTCGGGACAGACGTCGCGATTGAAGCACTGCGGGATGCTCTTCGCGCGCGGAAGGCTACGGTCGATGACATCTATCGTTATGCCAAGGTGTGCAGGGTCGCCAACGTGATGCGCCCTTATCTGGAGTCTGCAGTATGACCGCCAGGAAGGTGCGGAACATTGCTGGGTCCTACCGAGCGAAGCTCCTCGCGCTGGCCCGCGATCGGGGCGAGGACTTTCAGTTCCTGCTCGGCCGCTGGGTGGTTGAACGTTTTCTGTACCGCCTCGCCACGTCGTCGCATAAAAACAGCTTCATCCTCAAAGGCGCCACGCTGTTTCTTGCTTGGGATGGACGGCTCTATCGGCCGACCAAAGACCTTGATCTTCTGGCCTTCGGGAGTGCAGAGGTGGCCGAAGTTACGCAGCGAATACGCGACGTCTGCGCGGTACCCGAAAACGACGGCATCATCTTTGACCTCGACCAACTTCAAGGAGAGCGGATCAAGGAGGATGCGGAATACGAGGGAGTCCGAGTCCGTGTGCCAGCCACACTGGACAAGGCCCGGGTATCGATGCAGATCGACATCGGGTTCGGTGATCTCGTTGATCCTCAGCCCACTGAACTGTCTCTTCCAGTGCTTCTGCCTCTCGATCCGCCAGTCCTTCGCGGCTATCCGCCAGAGGCTGTGATTGCGGAGAAGTTCCATGCCATGGTCGTGCTTGGCATCGCCAACAGTCGGCTGAAGGACTTCTTTGACATTTGGACGCTGGCCCGAAGCCGCCAGTTCGATCTACAAAGGCTCTCGCATTCTGTCAGGAGCACCTTCGAGCGACGGCGCACTGCACTGCCGGAGACGGTTCCACTTGCCCTCACTGCCGAGTTTTGGGAGGACCGGTCAAAGCAAACGCAATGGACGGCATTCGGCAATCGGCTTGGCCTGGGGAAGCTTCCCGCGCTGTCCGTTATTGGCGAGGAGATCGCATCGTTCCTCATCCCAGTGCTCGGTGACAACGCGACGGCCAGCGTGGTCACGAGGCGGTGGGAGCCAGGCGGCCCGTGGACCGGCATTGACACGCACTGAGCGGCGGGTCGGGTTGTGCCGGCGTTAAAGTGCGCAGAATGCGACGAGGCGCGCAAACGTCCAGATGCCTGCCGCGAAATCGAGAGCAGTTACCATGTGCTCTTGCTTGTGGCCCCTGCTGTCCAGGCTGGTCCATAGTGTATGATCGGACCTGTCCATCTGGCTCTTTGAAAGCAGAATATCAAGTGGAAGTTTCCGCCTCCGAAATCTCCCCGCATAGTTAACAGTATGGAGAATTGGTCACTATCTGGGCTCTCCAAACACGTCCGCTGAAATGGGTCGCACTCGCGGACTCGTCCATCGTGAAAGCTCCTTTGCGTGCGCTTGGCGGCTCACGTCTTGGAGTTTTCCGATGGACTCCCGTAAATGTCAAACTGCTACTGCCCCCCGGCATAGCCGGGGGCCTCCTCTATTTAGCTAGACCTTTTTCCGGATCAGCGTAGACCGCCCTTGCCGGACCGCCTGCAGCGTGGCGGGCCGGCTTCCGGCTGTGCAAACTCCACCCCGCGGCGGGCGCCTCTACGCTGTGGGCACGCGTTCGGCTCGTGGGCAAGTCGCTTGTCCGAAATATCGACCCGGTCGGCGCGGGACCAACATCGGCGCGCAACGGGCGCTTGTCGATCTGGGTACCTGTTTGCGCATGAGCGTCGCCCCGCGGCTGGCGCGCGTTCATCTGGGTGCCTGTTTGCGTAGGATTGGTCCCGTATCAGGGCACGACTTCAGTCGTGCCGTCCCGCGCTGAAAGGAGTTGGGCTTCAGCCCCCGTCAAAGGCGCAACCGGTGCATAACACTGCCGCGAAGAGCGTCCTGAATCCGTCCCGAACGTTTTTCGCCACGAGTCGTTCGAGACAGCTCCCGGCGGATCGTGCCCCCGCGGCTCCGGCCGCGAATATCCGACCGCGCCATCGTCGTCCATTCTGCTCGGGCGGCGACGGGGGCTAAAGCCCTTCATCGAAGGCGCCTCAACGGCACGGCTGAAGCCGTGCCCTGATACGCTCCGTGCGCCGGCGAGATGTGCTGCCCGATACGCTCCGTGCGCCGGCGAGACGCGCCGCCGGATACGTTCCGCGCCCGGGGTCGACCCGCTGCCGAGCAGCTTGCATGAAATGTAGAAACGCTGGTGGGCGCGTCGGCCCCGCAAGATCGCAAACTACCAGTGGCCTGCGGTATCTCCGAAATTGCTCTCGCAGGTCGGGCGATTTCAACCGGCGCAGGATGTCAATTCCGTCTGCCGTCGGTGGGGCGGATTTCAATCCGCGCGGGATTTCAATCCCGCCTGCCGCGGTGGGGCGGAATTCATTCCGCCGGGGACCTCGGTCCCGCCCCTTCCGGGTGGAATTGCCGCGTGCAAAAGCGGCCCGCACACCGGCCAAATCATCCGCGCTCAGAGCGGCGCGCCAGGACGGCAAAACCGCGCATTTGCGCGGTTCGCAGTTCTCAAGTTATTGATTAGCAATCACTTATTTTTTCGGACCCGCGCAGATGCGCGGTTTTGCCATTTTCGACGGCTGCACTGGCGTTTCCCGCCCCACAAAAGGCCACCGGCGTGCCCGGTTTTCGATCCGGAATTGGCGCCCCGGCGCACCGCAATTCACAACAGAATTGACGCGCCGACACGCCCGGCGCCACGGCGTCACAGCAGCGGTCCGCATTCACTCCGCAAGCGCCTTACGCGCCGGCCCAGTTGCGGCGTTCGATGAACGTCTCGGGCTCGTAAGTGATGCCCTCTTCCAGGCGCTTTTCCTCGCGCCTGGCGGTCCACAACAGCATGGGACCGGCGACGAGCGCCGAAGCGGCGGAGCTGAGGGAGCCGCACTCGCGGCCGATCTCTTCGCGCAGCTCGTGGATGCGCGCGGCGACGTCCTGGCGCGTCTGCTTCAGATGCTTTTCCATCGCCCACAGCAGCGCGCTGTACTGCGTCCGCAGCGCCTGCGCCTCGCGCTCGAAGCGCTCGCGGACGCGCGCGTCGGGCGACAGGTGATACCGCTTCCAACCGGCGAGCGTGGTCCGGCACAGCCGGAACAACGACGGGCCGTTGCGTTCGAAGTCGCGCCGGAAGGCCTCGTCCAGGAACTCCTTCGACTGATCGCGGGTGATGTGCGGATGCCGCCAGTTGAATTTGTACTGCCCGTGCACGTCCGCCAGATCCACGTCCAGCAGCCGGCCCTCGTCCTGCATCTGCTCGTAGAGCGGCGTGCCCGGCAGGGGCGTGTAAAGCATGAACTGGTGGAAGTCGGTCTCATGCTCCACGGCGTATTCGATCTCGTCCTCGATGTTTTCGGGCGTGTGATACTCCATGCCGACAATCGAGGAGCCGAGCACGCGGATGCCGTTCGCGCGCAGCTCCGCGGTCAGTTGGTGCGTATCCGAGCCGTTCAGCTTGGCGTAGCCCGAACGCGGCGACTCCAGGCCCATCCAGATCCAGGAGATGCCCAACTCGACCAGCTCCTGCATGGTGTACTTGCGGACCGCGTTGGCCGAGGAAAACACGTACATTTCCCAGCTCTTCCGGCCCTTTTTCATCAGGTCGAGCAGTTCCAGCGCGCGCTTGCGGTTCAGCAGGAAGTTCTCGTCCATGACGAAGAAGGCGTGCAGGTTCAGCTCACGCTCGGCCCGCTCCATCGCGTCGTAAATCTCCTGGCCCGTGTTCAGGAAATTATGGCTCTTGCCCTTGCCGCCGAAAAACGCCGAGGTCGTGCAGAAGTTGCAGCCCATCGGGCAGCCGACGCTCGGGATGATGGTGGCGCAGGTGGAGCCGATCTTCTGCGGCAGCTTCAGCCCCATCACGCGCTGTCCGAAGCCGCTGGCGATGAGCGGATGTTTGATCGGCGCCGAAGCGTCTTCGCCGAGATACTCGCGCATCCACGCCACGCCCTCGCCCTTGACGATGAAATCGGCGTCGATCACTTCGTCGAGTCCCGCGATCGCCGCGACGTGCCCGCCGACGACGATGGCCGAGTGCGGCGACAGCTCCCGCACCATGCGGCACATCTCCTTCACCTTGCCGACGTTCATGACGATGCTGGAGATGCCCACGACGTCGTAGTGCTGCGACGTCAGCTCGCGCGCAAAGTCCTCGCGCGTGGGGAAGTCGAGCACCGTCGAGGGCGCGCTGATGTTTTCCTGGATGAACATGATGCCCCACGAGCGGTGGAACATCCGCAGCGAGTAGGGGCCCTGCTCCCGGGTCACCTGATTGTGGTACAGCTCCATCGGGTTGATGGCGCGGCTGCCGAATTCGTCGTCCTGCGCGTAGGGACCGAAAACGCTGGTCAGCAGGACTCGGGCTTGACGGCCCTGGGGATGCGGAAACTGCTTGGTCATTTTGGGCTTCGGAAATGTGGATTGAAAACCTGTTGTTGAGGAGGGGTCTTTAAGCCCATTTTACGGCCGGAAACTCCAGAGAACTCCCGCGCCGGACTGAGAGTAAGGTGAAATTACACAGAAATTACAGATCCGGGTGCCCGCAAAGATGCAGCCTTCCCTCCCCCGCTTCGGTCCACCGCGAGTACGGTCAGGGCGCTTGGGTCCTACGCGGCAGCATTGAGTTCGACCGGCGCCGTGCAGGTGGAGTATCTCAACCGCCGCTCGGACGCCTATCCGGCGCAAATCGCGGCGTCGCCGCCCGGCGTTTTCACGGCCAGCGGTACCGGTCAGGGACCGGCCCTGGCCTTTTCCTTCGACCCGGGCATCTCGCTCCTCACGCTCAATTCCGCGCTCACGTTCTACATGACAGGCGCGGGTGTGCTGAACCCGCCGGCGGTGGACGGCCGGATTGAAGGCTCGATCCGGCCCAGTCCGGCGCAAAGCGTGTCGGTCACCATCGGGGGGCGGACGGCCACGGTTCAGGCGGCTTCGGTGCCGGGCAGCGTTTCCGGCATCGTCCTGGTGAACGTAACAGTCCCCTCCGGACTCGGTTCCGGAGCCGCGCCGCTGGTAGTTACCGTCGGCGGGTCGAGCAGCCAGGGCGGAGTCACCCTGAGTGTTCATTGATGAAAATTAAACTGGTTTAATTAACGTTTCCCACTAAAGCCTCCAGCAAATCTTCCGATACCTGAGTAACGGCTGTCCGGTGTCGATCTGGACGGCCTGACCGAAAGCGCTGGCATCCGTGCGGTCTGGTTTTGACGCGACAAGCCAGATCCCGCCAAAACGATGCCACGCTCGCCGCGGACGCTGATCCGTGGCGCACCCGAGCCACGCATGAGCTCAGGGCCGAAAAACTGGTGGCGCCGCTATCGGCGCACCGGTCGATTTGCCCGTCTGGCGCGTTGAAACCAGACTGGGCGTCAGCTCAAAACCAGAACCACTGCGCAGGCGGTGGTGTGCCTTTCGTACTATTGCGGACCGCCAGCGCCGTTCACGGGCGGCAGGGCCCAGGCTGTGTCCCTCTCATTTGTCAGGAGCGTAAGGTGCATGCCCGCAGTGGACCGTGACCCGCCGCCGCTGGCGGGGGATCGAATATCGAGGATCCGTTCAACGAAGGAGGAAAAGTCCATGTTGTCTCAGTTGACGATAGGGAAAAAGCTGTCCGTTTGCTTCATAGCATTGTTGGCGTTGTCTCTGGTGTTGGGAATCACGTCGCTGACCGTGGTCAGCCGGCTCTCCGCCAGTCTGGAACGAGCTGCGAATCAGACCACAAAGAAGATCGAACTGATCGGCACGCTGGCGAACGCAAGTTCCAATCTGCTCGCGGCCCAACGCGGCTACATCATGTTCACCTACGCGAAGCGCCCCGCCGATGCCGCGAAGGCCCGGCAGATGTTCGAACAGGCGGACCGTACCTGGGGAACAAGCGTCGCGGCCATCCGTCCGCTGCTGGAGTTCGACGAGACGAAGGGTGCGGTCGACAACATGGAATCGGAGTTGTCCACCTGGCGCCGGACGTTTGCCGACATTCAACAGCTCAGCGGCGCCGGCAATGCGGATGCCGCCGTCTCTGCCGCTCTCGATCGCTGTGGGCCCGTGTATGAAGCGGTAAAGTCCGAGACCGAACGGCTCAAAGATCTCGAGAACGACTCGCTGCAGCGGGAACGGCAGAGCGCACAGACTCAGGGCAACCTGTGCCGCTGGATCATAATCGCGTTGCTGGGACTCGCGATCGTGCTCGGCATGTTGATCCGGTCTGTCGTCCTGGGGATCACGCGGACCGTCGGGAATATGACCGATGAACTGGAGCAGGGCGCCGGCCAGGTGGCCAGCGCGGCGCGCCAGGTGACCAGTTCCAGCGAGTCTCTGGCACAAGGCGCCTCCGAGCACGCGGCCGCACTGCAACAGACGTCCGCGTCCAGTGAAGAGATCAATGCCATGTCGCAGCGGAACAAAGAGAATGCCGGCTCCGCCGCGGGACTGATGAACAAATCGCACGAGGAGTTCAACACCACGGCGGCGCTGCTGGACCAGACCGTCAAGGCCATGGGCGAGATCAACGAGTCCAGCAGCAAGATCTCCAAGATCATCAAAGTGATTGACGAGATCGCCTTCCAGACCAACATCCTGGCGCTCAACGCGGCGGTGGAGGCTGCCCGCGCGGGCGAAGCCGGGATGGGCTTCTCCGTCGTCGCCGAAGAAGTCCGCAATTTGGCTCAGCGCAGCGCTCAGGCGGCCAAGGAAACGTCGGACCTGATTGAAGAGTCGATCGAGCGCGCGAAGGATGGCAAATCGAAGATGGACCGCGTGGCGTCGGCCGTCCTGTCGGTCACGGCCGACTCCGAAAAGGCCAGAGTGCTGGTGGACGAGGTGAGCGCCAGCAGCGTGGAGCAATCGCGCGGCATCGATGAAATCGCCAAGGCGGTTTCCCAGATGCAGCAGGTGACCCAGAACACCGCCGCGGCGGCCGAAGAAAGCGCAGCGGCGGCGGAGGAACTCGATGCGCAGGCGGAGACGCTGTGGAGCGTTGTGGAGCGCATGAAAACGCTGGTCGGCCATGCCGGCAACGGCCCGTCGGCAGCCGTCACCGCCGCGGCCGATGCCTCCCAGTACGGTGTTTCGGCCCGCGCCACGACGCCTCGGCCGGAATCCATAATCTCCTGACCCAGGCCGCGGCCGCGACTCTCCGCCAGAGAGTGCTGGATGCTCTTGCGCCCAGCCTCCCGGCGGCCGTCGCGGCCCGGACAATGCGGGTGCGATCCGGTCTTGCGATCACTCTTCCGTATCGGCGCTGGGGCCGTAAATCGAAGGCACCAGACCGCCCATCGGGCGCAGATACGACGAGAGCTGGCCGCGGTGATGAATGGAATGCTTCAGTACAACCTGGAGCGCGGTATAGCCGGGCATCTGCATGTTCTCGCCGAAAGCGATCGGCCGGGACAGGGCCTCCGCCGAGAGCGCCTTGATGTTTTCGATCTGCGTGGGGATCCTTGCCTCTGCCCACGTAATCACGTCCCGGGCCGTGCGGATTGAAGCCGGCAAATCGGGATCCATGGTGGGAGGAACGCCCTTGGCAATCGTCTCAAGGAAATAGCACTCGGAGGACACAATGTGATACGCCAACTCGAGCGCAGGCATTGACCTCGGATGCGGAGCGTAGCCCTCCTTGCCAGCGGGCATTGCCTCCAGGACCTTGATCGTCGTGGCGTGCTCGTGCTCGAAATCGGAAAGAATGATCCCGGCGATCAGCTTGGCTTCGTTATGACTCAATTGCATGTAATGGACAGACCTCCTAAGGCCCGTGCCCATTATGCATCGCCGCGCGGCGCCCTAGCGATCACTCGGCCTGGGGCTCGGCCGGCATGGGGGGAACAGCCTCGGCAGCCGCGGGTTCCGGGCTGGCCGGGGCGGATCCGGCGGTCCTCCGGCCATGAACGCCCTCCCGCCGGAGTCCCAACTGGACGCTGGCCCGCTCCATGAGTTTGTGCAGATCGGAAAGCAGCACGGGCTTGCCGAGAAAATCGTCCATCCCCGCACTGGCGCATGCCTGCCGGTCGGCCTCAAGGACGTTTGCCGTCATTGCCACGATCAAGGGCCGGGTCTGCAGGGGATACTCCTGCACAATGACGCGGCTGGCCTCCAGCCCGTCCATTACGGGCATCTGCATGTCCATCAGAACCACGTCATAGTTCTGGCGCCGGACCGCGTCGAGCGCCTCCTGCCCGTTGGCCGCCAGGTCCGGATGGTAGCCGAGCTTCTCGAGCAGCCGGATGCCGACTTTTTGATTGACCGGGTTATCCTCGGCCAGCAGGACCCGCATCGGCAACCGCGAAGCGAGTGAGGTATCGATGCCGCCCGGCCGGGCTGGTTTCGGCACCAGATTCACGTCCACTGCCTCAGCGGGAAGAGTGAACCAGAAAGTAGCGCCCGCGTCGGGGTTGTTGCGACTTCCGATGGTCCCGCCCATCAATTCCACCAGGCGGCGGCAGATGGCGAGGCCCAGGCCGGTCCCCCCGTACCTGCGCGTCGTGGAAGAGTCGCCCTGCGTGAAGGCTTCGAAGAGGTTCGTCTCGCGGCCCGCGGGAATGCCGACGCCGGTGTCACGCACTTCGAAGCGCAGGACCGGCGGCTCGCCATCCGCGTGCAAATAAACGTGCACTTCCACTTCGCCCTGGTTGGTGAACTTGATTCCGTTGCCCACGAGGTTGACGAGGATCTGCCGCAACCGCGTGATGTCGCCGCGGATGGCCACGGGGACGTCTTCAAACGCGCACACCAATTGGATGTTCTTGGGCTTGGCCAGCGGAGACAACAGATCGAAGACCTCTTTCACGCACTGGTCGATGCGGAACGGCAGCTTCTCCAGCACGAGGCTGCCGCTCTCCACCTTGGAGTAATCGAGGATGTCGTTGATCACCGACAACAGGTGGGTGCCGCTGGCGCGCACGACTTCCACGCACTCGTGCTGCTCGCTGGAAAGCGGCGTCTCCATGAGCAGGCTGGTCATGCCGATCACCGAGTTCATCGGTGTACGCATCTCGTGGCTCATGTTGGCGAGAAACTCGCTCTTGGCCTGCGCCAGCGCTTCCGCCCGCTCTTCGGCGTGCCGCCGCTCGTTGATCTCGTCCCGCAGCTCCCGCGTACGTTCCTCGACCTTGGCAGCGAGTTCCGCCTCGCGGCTCTTCGCCCGCCGCGCATGGCCGGAATACCCAACGGCGAGCAGGCAGCACAGCAGAATGAAGAACGCGCCGCGCGCCCACCAGGTCTCATACCAGAAAGGTTCGACGTCGACGGCCACGCTCGTGCTTGCCGCGCTCCAGCGCCCGGACAAGCCGGCTTGCACACGGAACGTGTAATGCCCCGGCGGCAGGTTGGTATAGAACGTTTCACGCCGCGTTCCGGCATCGACCCACTTCGCGTCGTACCCTTCAAGGCGATAGCGGAATTGCACACGCTCCGGCGCGACGAAGTCGGCTGCCGTATAGTGAAAACCCAGGTCCCGTTTGGAAGGTTCCAGCCTCACAGCGGACGATTCGATCGGCCGGGTCTCATGCCCGGCGACCACTTCGTCGATTACGACAGGCAACTGCGGGGATCTGGGTGGCGGCATTGAGGGATCGATCTGCGCCAGGCCACGCGCCGTCGCAAACCACAGCGATCCGTCCTGCATCCGCCAGGCCGACGGAGTCTGGCCGCCGTTGCACTCGCGCGAACGCATGCCATCGCTGGTCCCGATATGATCGAACTCGACTGCCCCGCTCCGCCCCGCGGCGCGCTCCTGAAGCGACTGCAAGCTGGCGGAATAGATACCGCGGGCGCCGCCGATCCAGAGCTTTCCCCGGCCGTCTTCCACCAGCGAGACAATTTGCGCTTCGGGCAATCCGTCGGATGTCTCAAAACGATGGATCTGATTGCCGTGAATCCGCAGCAGTCCGACGCCGTACAGCCCGGCCCACAACGTGCCTTGCGAGTCGCGCAGCAGAGCCTGAACGTTCATTCGTTCCGTGCCGGGAAACAGCACCGGCCGGTCGCCCTGGATCAGCCAGAGTCCGGTGTCGGTGGCGGCCAGCACACCGCCATCGGCCCCGGGAAGGATGGCGCTCACGACGCTGTTCCACGGCGCTCCCGCGCTTTCCGGAGGGGGCCCCACCCACTGGCTTCCGCGAAGCTCGTACAGCCCGTGCGCCGCTCCCAGCCAGAGCGTGCCCGCGTTGTCCTCGGCGAGCGTCGCCGGATTGCCCGGATGGCCCGGAATTTTCAGCTTTTGCGTCAGTTGGCCATTGCGGAAGCGGTGCAGCGTCGCGTTGTCGGTCGCCACCCACACGGAACCGTCGTGACTCTCCAACATCGTGTACGGCACCGTGCCGCCGAGCACCTGCGGCGCGCTGATCACCCGCCAGCGCCCGTTTTGCCGCAAGTTCAGCCCGCCGCCTTCGGTGCCCACCCACAGCGTTCCATCGCGCGTCTGCATCACGGACAGCGCGACGTCCCAGCTCAGGCCCTCCGTTTGGCCGTAGGGCGTAACGCGGCCCTCCCAAAGCTGCAACGCGCCGAACACCGGCATGCCCAACCACAGGCTGCCCTGAGCGTCTTCGAGCACGGCCGTAATGCGCGGCTCCGGCAGACCGGGACTGTCCTTGTAGACGCGCACCCGGCTTCCGGCAATGCCAATCAGACCCGAGTTGTCGCTGCCGATCCACAGCGTGCCGTTCCGGTCGCGCATCATCGACAACACGATCAGCTCTTTCCGCGGCAGGATCTGCGGCACCGGCACCGTCTCCCACGCTCCGCCGCGCAGGTGCATCAACTCGCCTTTCGCGGTGCCCGCCCACAACGAGCCGTCCGTGTCGGCGAAGATTGCCCGCACGCGCCCGGTCTTGCCGGGGTCGAACCGCTGTACGGCTCCGGAAGCCGAGATCTGAACGACGCCGGTCTTCCCGGAGGCCCAGATGCCGCCGCCCGGAGCAGGCTGTAGCGAATGGGGCAGTTCCCCTACTCCGAGCGCCGCCGGAGCAAAGAGTTGAAACCGGCCGTTCTCCAGCCGGTAGATCCCCTGATTGCGAACGGCCGCGTAGATCCGTCCGCCGCTTTCCACGAAGTCCCAGACGACCGTTTCCGGCAGCCCCTTCGCACTCCCATAGGCCTCGAAGCGGCCCTGGAAGTACCGCGCCGCGCCACCGGTCGTTCCCACCCAGAGAGTCCCGTCGCGGGCCGCCAGCAGACTGACAATTTCGTTTTGCGGCAGCGTTGCGTTGCTGCGGTCGAAAACCGCAAAGCGCACCCCGTCGAAACGGGCCAGGCCGCTGTAGGTGCCGAACCAGACGTAGCCGTCCTGCGTCTGAACGATCGAACTGACGCTTGAGGACGGCAGGCCGTTTTCGGCGTTCCAGCGGGAAATGCGAAACTGCGTCAGTTCACGGCTCAGGTCGTGCGCCCGGGCCGGAATCGTCGCGCTGCCCGCCAGAAAGACGCCTGCAACCAAAACTGCCCCGGATTGTAACCCGCTCCGAAAGCCCATCGAAATGCGCAAGTAGCGACGTCTCCCATTAAATCAGATTGTGCCTGATTTGTTGCGCCGATCTGGCGGGGCGGTGACACTCGTTGCCCTCGGCCACGCCGCGTTTTGCCGATCCATCATCGAGCAGCCTGTGCGGCCGGATTGGAGTGCGCCGCCGCACCCGCCGGCGCTGCCTTCCCGCCCTCACACGCCCGGCGTGACAGTCCGCGGCGTTTTTCGCGCAAAGCGCTCCTCATTCTCCCGTGCTCTGCAATCTGAGGGACGTTGCGGCCCGCTTTTCGTATATTCGAAAGTGCCTTCCGCGGCAAAAAACAACTTCCTCCGCGCCGCGCTCCAGCAACCTCCGCGGCGCCCGCCGGGCCGTCCAGATCGCTGTGGAATGCGCAACCCCGCACACAACTCTCATGCTGGAACCCGGCGGCGGGAACACTCCGGCCCTTGCGCACGTGGCCCATGCGCCCCGCCACGTCAGTTCACCCAGCGCGGACGGGACTCCAGTTCCAGCAGGAAATCGCGGCTGTTTCCCAGGCTCAGTCCGGTCAGGAACTGGGTGCGGAGCTGCTCCGCCTGAACGGATCCCGCGCGGCCGAAAAACACGTCGCGCAGTGCGCCTAACAGTTGGCACCAGCCATCGGGGGTCACCGGGCAACCGGCTCCGTTTGCGCCATTGTTGGAGTAATGAGTAACCAATAGCCACGCGTCGAGCCACACGCGGAAACCGGCCTCCAGTTCGCGCATGACATCGAAATAGAACGGAATCTCGTTCTGCTGGACGCTCGACTCGGCGAGCAGGCTGTGCTCCAGGAGAATGGCGGCCACGGCAAGATTAGCGTGCAGGATGGGCCGGCCGACAAGCGCGCTCGAAATCAGTTCCAGCGGCTCCAGCAGGTGGCAGTACGGCAGACCGCAGCACCGCGCCACACGCCCTTGCGTCAGCGCGGGCAACGTCTGATGGTTCAGCCAAAAGGCGTCCACCCCGGGAGGCCACAGCGCTTCGCCCGCAAAGTCGGCCAGCGGAGACATCTCCTGTAACAATCCGGCCCAGGACTCCAGGCCGCAGTGCTGGCAGTTGGCTGCCAGCCGCGCGGCCTCGGCCTCCACGCGCTCCGGCGCGAACCCCGGTTGCAGCCGGGCGTACACCTCGTTGAATGTCGAACACCACGCTTCACCGGGCCGCGGCGCGCGGCCGGCGAACCGCAGATAATCCTGCAACTGGCGCCGGCGCAGTTCCAGGACGCCGGTCAACTGATCGATGCGCGCTCCCAACGGAGCTTCCAACGTGGTCTTCAGCAGGCGCCGGTAGCGCCGCTCGTTGTCCTGCAGCCACGGGGCGCGCGCGGGCAACAGCTTCTCAACCTCCAGGCCGGCATGCGACGCCAGCCGCCCCAGATCCCCCAGGAACCAGGGTGAGCGCGCGAGTGCGGCCTGCAAACCGCGAAAACCCGGCGCGCCATCGCTGAGCCCGCCCCGGATCGCCTGCGAAACGGCCAGCAACTGCCGGTTCAGCATCCAGGCGGCGCCCACCTGGCCTTCGCCCAAGTCTTCGCGCAAACGCGCCAGCAACGCGAGAAGTTCCTCGACCACGCGGTCGAACCAGCCGGCGCTCTGATCCCCGGTATAACCGGAGACCGCGCAACGCAGCGTGACCGCCTTCTCGGCCGCGCGCGCCGAGAAGACCCAGCCGACCGAGCGCTCCAGGCGCCCCGTAATCGCGTCCCATTCCTGCGGGGTAAGCTGGCCCGTCGCGCGCTGCTCCAGCCCGAGGTACGCCACCAGCGAATCCAGGCAATCCTGGACGGTGCTGGCTGTCGGTTCTGGTTCGCGTCGCCGGCCGCGCGGCATACTCAACCTCAGTTCCGGAGCTCCGCTTTCGTCGACTCGGAGAGGACTTCGTTCATCGAGCCCTGGCGGTAACCCTGAAGGTCCAGAGTCACGTACTTGAATCCGAGCTTCTTCAGACGCCCCGAGATCTCGTCGCAAACCTCCAGCGAGAACGCCTTGGGCATCTCGTCCCGCGCAATTTCCACCCGCACGAGCTCCTCCGAGTGGTACCGCACACGGAACTGCCGGAATCCTATCGCTTTTAGCTCTTCTTCGGCAAGCTCCACCTGATGGATGTTGTCAATTGTCACGGCGGTGCCATAAGCGACGCGCGAGCTGAGGCAGGCGGCCGCGGGCCGGTCCCATGTCGGCAACCCGGCCAGGCGGGAGAGTTCGCGGATCTCGGCCTTGGTGAGTTCGGCCTCCACCAGCGGCGCCTTCACGGCGTGGAGTTGCGCGGCCTTCTGGCCCGGACGGAAGTCGCCCAGGTCGTCGCGATTCACGCCGTACACGATCGTCTGTCCGGGAAAACGCGCCGCGAGCGCCTCCATGCGGCGGAACAACTCGTCCTTGCAGTAGAAACAGCGGTCGGGGTTGTTGGCGGCGTACGCAGGATTTTCGAACTCGCGGGTCTCGATGACCTCGTGACGGATTCCGAACTCGCGGGCCAGCGCCGCGGCGTCGCGCATGTGCGAACGCGGTACCGAAGGCGAGTCGGCTGTCACGGCGACAGCATTGTCGCCCAGCGCCTGCTTCGCCGCCCAGGCAAGGTACGCCGAATCCGTGCCGCCAGAGTAAGCCACCAGCACGCGCCCCATGGAACGGAGGAGGGCGAAGAGCTTTTCCTGCTTTGTTTTCAGCGTCTCGGCATCCAACCGGGGCGCACCCAGCGTCACAAGTCCCGTCATGCCGCCATTATATCGGTTTCGGTCCATTTTGAATTCGCAAATGGCCACGCCGCCCTGGCGCCGCTGTAATGCCGTATCCTGATCCTATTCCTGGGATCACGGAAAACTGACATTCTCTGGAGGGATCAACATGGCTTTGAATCCATATGCGAGCCTTGTCGACGGACACGAACCGCTGGCGATGATCGCCGCGACAACCGGCAAATTGAAAGCCGTGGTGCAGGCCATCGGGCCGGCGGGACTGGAAAAGAGCCCGGCGCCGCGGAAATGGGCGCCGCGCGAGATCCTGTGCCACCTGGCCGACACCGAACTGGCCTTCGGCTTCCGCATGCGGCAGGCCATCGCCGAGACGAACCACGTGGTCCAGCCTTTCGACCAGGACGCCTGGGCCAAGCCCTACACGGCGATTCCCGCGCAGGCCGCGCTCGACGCTTTCGCAGCCTTGCGCGCCTGGAATCTGGCGTGGCTCGCCACGGTCCCGCCGGAGGCTTACTCCAAACCGGTCAGCCATCCCGAACGCGGCGCCATGACCTTCGGCACGCTGGTCGAGATCATGGCCGGCCACGACGTCAATCATCTGCGCCAGTTGGAAGCCCTCGCCGCCCGGACGAAGTAAGCGCGGTTTTTCTGTAGACGCCCCCCGGGAAGCCGCCGGGCTGCACTGTGGCCGTCTACGCGAGCCAACCCGATGGGGTCTCTCGGTGGTCCGCCGGATGCCCCCTCTCTGACGTTCGGGGTTCGGTGCTGCATGGACTGCACAGCGGCTCTGCCTGGGCCGATAGCGAGAGCCAGCCCGAAAAGCCTCAGTGGGGCGACGAGTGCCCCTCTCTGACGTTCGGGGTTCGGTGCTGAAGGACCGCGCACGACAACGCGGCGCCGCATTCGCGACGGCGGGAACGCCGGCGCTATGCCGGCCGCAGCGTGTAACGCGTCCCGGCCGTGGTCGGCATGACGAGCACTTCGCCCTGCCGTTCGATTTTCGTCTCCGGCGTGGCCTGCACGGCCCCGCTCCACGGGTTCCACAGCCGCAGCGTCGCGCCCTTTTCGCTCAGAATGCTGACGCCCGCGACGCCGTGGCCATCCCACTCCGCGCTCACCAGGAACGCCCCGGCGGCGCGCAGGTCGCGGAAGCGCGTGCGCCCCAGGTTCGTCGTGTTCGGGAACAGCCGCAGTACGCCGGTGTAGCTTTGCAGCAGGCACTCGTTCAGCACGGCGGGCAGCGACAGGTTCTCCGTCCACACGCCCATGCGCATCATGAAATCGAAGTCGGTCGATTCGCCATAGCGTCCGCCGGTCTGGCGTACGCGATCATTCGAGATGCCGTCTGGCAACTGGCAGTAGCGCACCTCCTTCTTGAAGGCCGCCACGTCCAACTCGCCCAACCGCGCCTTGATCAGCGGCAGGTAAACCAGGTCGTTGCCGCCTTCCAAACGCACCGTTTTGGCCGTTTTTCGCGCGATTTCGAGGTGTTTTTCGCCTTTTCCGAGGCCCACCTGCTCGCCGGGAAAAACCGGCGCGAGCGTCACCGGCACGTTGTAGATCCACTCCGCCGGGGCGCCCGGCACATCCAGCCAGACGCGCCCGTACGGCCCGTCAACCGTCGGGTAGGCAGCAAGATGGGAGCCGATTTCGGCCCAGCGCACGCGCTCCGCGGCGTCTTCCCCAAGAATCGTGGCGGCTTCCGCCGTCGCCTGCAGGGCGAACTCGGAAAGCGCCACGTCCATGATGCAGTCCTTGTTCAGGCGCATATCCACGGTGAAGCCCCAGTTTTCGGGCGAGACCGTGGGCACGATGTGGTACCTGCCGTCGTCAGCCTTTTTCACGTAGGCCGTGAGGAAGCGGCACGCCGCGCGCAGCATCGGGTAGGCGCGCTTCAGGTATTCGTGATCCTGCGTGTAGAGGTAGTGCCACCACAGGCTCTGCACCGTCCACGGCGTTTCGCACACCTCGTAACCCCATGGCGGCGCGGGATACGGGTTCACCCGGCTTGGCACGGGATAGGCCGAGTGGAAAAAGAACGCGCCGGGCAGGCCAAACTTATCCCGCGCGTACTCCTCGCCGAGCGCGGTGAGCTTCTCGCAAAGCTCGACGTAGGGCAGATGCTGCTCGACGTGATTTGACGAAAACACGCCCCAGTAGACCTGCTGCGTGTTGTAGTTCATGTGATAGTCGCCGTGCCAGGCCGTGCCGATGCGGCCGCTCGACCAGTTGCCGAACAGCCCGGGCGCGAGTTTGCCTTCCTTCAGGCAGCAGGCCAGAAAGTACTGGTTGTGATACCAGATGCGCTCCAGTTCGCGATCCTCGAAATCGACGGCGGATTTCGACCAGAACGCGCTCCAGCTCCTGGCCGAGGCCTGCTGCAATTGCCGCGCGGGCAGCGCCGTCACGCGCGCCAGCTCGGACGCGGCGAAGGCGCGATTGTCTTTGGCGTCGCGCGGCGTGGCGAGCGTAACGTCCAGCCGGAATTCCTGCAAGCTGTAGCGGCCAGCGAGCGCGAACGAGGAGTCGTCCGGCGTCGCGGGCGGATCGGGAACCTCGTCCGTCGGCGCGGTGGCCGGGAAGCGCTGGAGGCACGTGAACGAACCCTCGCCGGTCTGCAGTTCCGGCTTGGGCAGATGCGCTTCGGCATCCTCGTTGGGCACGTAAACGACGCGTTCAATGGGCACGGGCGCGGCGGACTCCGCCCAGACGCAGATGTGATTCGCGTCGCGGTGCACGAAACACGAGAGCCTGAACGGGAACGCTTTGCCCTTCAGGTCATCGGCCATCAGATCCGCGGTGTAAAGCCCGGTGGACGGATCGAGCATCTGCCGGATCAGCCGCACGTGGCGCGAATCCCAATGGATCCACACAATGCCGCAGGGCCACGGGCGCGGCCACGGCTTGCGGTACGACGCGCTGACCTGCTGCGCATAGTCATGCAGAAAATCGATGTGATCTTCGAGATAGGTCATCTCGGGATGACCCTGGCGCTTGGCTTCCGCGCTGGCGCGTTCCCAGAGCTTCAGCAGGTCATTGAAGGGCAGGACGTGCGCGTAATGATCTTCGCTGACGCGGATGTCCCACACGTCCTCCTTGCCGATATGCAGGCCGAGCGCGTCTGGACGCAGCGTCACGCAGACGCCTATGTCGCCGTTGCCGAGCAGCGCGCCTTCAAAGAAGTTCGGCGTCGGCACGGTATTGATGATGAGGTGGCGGTGAGCGATCGCTACAGTGTCCAAGGGGGCCGGTGCGGGCTGCCCAGTGGCGAGCGCCGGTGCGACGGCCGCGGTGGCGGCGGCGCTGGCGAGAAAATCGCGGCGGTTCATGCGAACGATTTTACGCCCACGCGGCAGACGGCCCGCGCGGCCTTGCGCACACCGCCGGCGCCGGGCACCGGTCCCGAGCGCGGCGGCGGGGTGAAAATGATGAATGTGCAACTTCCCGAAAGATCGCAAGTGCGGTTTCGCGTCCGGTATGCCGAGACCGATCAGATGGGCGTTGTCTATCACGCCAATTACCTGCCCTGGTTCGAAATGGCGCGCACGGAGCTGTGCGCGGCGCGCGGCGTACGCTATCGCGACATCGAGGTGAACGACGGCCTGCTGCTGAGCGTGGTGGACGCGCAACTGCGCTATCACGCTCCCGCGCACTATGACGAAGAGATCATCGCCGCGGCGACAGTGAAGCGCTCGCATCCGCGCATGGTCGTTTTCGGGTACGAGATTCGCAATGCCGTGACGTCTCAATTGCTGGTGACCGGCGAAACCAGACACATCTTCATCACGCGGGACGGACGCACCGCGAAGGTTCCCCGCAAATACTATGACCTGTTCGCCATCAGTACGGCCGATGGCGCGGTGCGCGTAAGCTGACGCCATGACCCGGCGCGACTGGCTCCTGACCGCTCTGCCGTTGGGCGAGAGCACAGGCGCGGCCTGGGCACGCCGCCGGGATGACGCGGCGCCGGGCGATGCGGCGGTGCTCGAAGCCGCATCGGGCAAGACTCTCGTGGAGCAGGGCGACTCCCGCCGCGCCGGTCTTCCCGGAGCGACGCTCAGCCCGTTTGTGCTGGTGGCGCTGCTCGAACGCGGCGTGCTCGCGGCTGGCGAACGCATCGCATGCCCGGGTGAATTCCGGCTGGGAGAGCGCAACCTCGAATGCGCTCATGCTCCGAACCTCGGGCCGCTCGATGCGGTCGAAGCGCTCGCGGTCTCCTGCAATTACTGGTTCGCCGAGATGGCGCGCCGGATTGGCCCGGAGGCGCTGCTGAAGACACTGCGGAAGGCTGGCCTCGCGGCGCAGCACGCGCCCGATAATGAGCAACTCTGTCTGCAGACTCTCGGCCTCGCGCACGTGAGCGCTTCGCCGCGGAGCCTCGCGCACGCCTATGCCTGGCTCCTGCGGACGGGTCCGCCGGCGCTTGTGCTGGCCGGACTGCGAACGGCCGTCGAGCGTGGCACGGCCCAGCGGGCGCTGAGCCCTCACGTTTGGATCGCCGGCAAGGCCGGGACGGCGCCGGGCGGTCTGCCGGGGTCAAGCGCCGGCTGGTTCGCCGGTTGGGCCATGCCGGCGGGCAGGAACGGCTGCCCGGCGGAGCAGACCGCCGCGTGCCTGCATACGCGGCCGGCGATCGCGTTCGCGATCCGCATCGCCGGTGAGACCGGCGGCGGCGCCGCGGATCTCGGCAAAGTGCTCGCGGAACGCTGGGGCCGGGAAAGCTAGGCCGCATCGCCGGTGCGCCTGCCCGGTCAACGCGAACCCGACAGCGCTCCGTTGCGGCGGTGTACGGAGTTCATCGCTGGAGGTTCGTCCTCGCCTCTCCAAGCCGCGCCATCAGGCAGCCGGGCGCACTTACCCATCCCGTTCGTTCAGGGCGGTTTCGGAATCGGTGTAGACCGGATGGCGTCGTGCGAAGCCGGAAGACGGATGCGCCCGTGGCCGGCAAGGAGCCGCGAATAACAAGAGCGGTCACGCCGCAAGCGATTGGCAAACAACGGGATACAACCGCTCCCTCACGGCCGCGGCTCCGTTTCCCGGCACTTCTTCGGTTGCCAGGCGGCGGGGCGCGCCGGCCATCGAGGTGTCTACAGAAAAACCGAAACTGCCTTAACGCCCGAACGTTGCGGATCCGCAATGGCGACTCGGCAATTTCGGTGTACGCTCCCTTTGCCTGTGCTTCGAAACGGGAGCGCCTCCGCGGACGGACCCGCCTTGCGCTCCTGGCGAGGCCGGCGACCGCAGAGGAGCAAGTTATGAAAAGTCTGACGATCGCAGCAACCATGATTCTGGCCGGCGTCATCACGTGTGGCGTTGCGGCCTATGCACAAAAGGGCGGCGGCAAGGCGGATCCCGTGAAGGTCGATCCCAAGCATTACAAGGTGGAGTTCGAGAACGAAAGCGTCCGGGTCCTGCGCATCTCGTACGGGCCGGGGGAGAAGTCCGTGATGCACAGCCACCCGAATTCCGTCGCGGTTTATCTCACCGATGGGTTGAGCCGCATGACCACGCCGGATGGCAAATCGCGGGATCTGCCGATCAAGGCCGGGGGCGCCACATGGACGCCGGCGGGCAGTCACCTTCCGCAGAACGCAGGCAGCAAGCCGTTTCAACTGATTCTGGTCGAGCTGAAAAAGTAAGCCGCGAGGACGATTGACAGACAGTCCTGCACCTGGCAACCGGCGAAGGAACGGGGGCGGAGGTTCGGCAACGCAGGGTTCCTCCGCTTTTGTTTGGAAGGATTTGCACGCCGGATGCGGGGGCATATGCGCGCGCGGCAAACGCTGAGCAGTCCATCGGCCCCAATGCGTACCGACTTGTAATGTTACTGTGAAAAGTGCCCGACTATTCCCAAGAGGAGACCGGACATGACTACCCAGGACGTTGCGAACACGCTCGTCAAACTCTGCTCCCAAGCCAAGTTCGATCAAGCCATGAAAACCCTCTACTCGCCGGACATCGTCAGCGTGGAGGCCGGCGCGCCGCCCGGGCAATCGCGCGAAGCGAAAGGCCTGGAGGCGGTGCTCGCCAAGGGCGAGTGGTGGAATGCGAACCATGAAATCCACTCGGCCCAGGTCGAGGGTCCGCTGGTCGCCGGCGCGCACTTCGCGGTGACATTCAAACTCGATGTGACCTTCAAGCCGGAGAACAAGCGCTTCAGCATGGAAGAGGTCGCGCTATACAAAGTCGCAAACGGCAAGATCGTGCGCGAAGAGTTTTTCTACGCCATGTAGGCGCCAAGACGAGCCGCGAGCAGATCCGCGCTGGCGCGCGCAACCAGCGTGCGTGCGCCATTCGCTAGAGTGGACACATGCTGCTATGCCCTGTCCGCGACTGCCACGCGCCCCTTGTACGCGACGGGCGGCGCGTGGTGTGCGGGCATGGGCACTCGTTCGATGTCGCGCGCAGCGGATACATCAACCTGCTGCAACCGCAGGACCGCCGCTCGAATCACGCAGGCGATACGGCGGCCGCGATGGAAGGGCGGCGGCGCTGTCATGAAAGCGGCGCGACGGCGCCCTTGCTGAATGCTATTGCAGAACTCGCGGCCGTCCAGGCCGAGGATACGGTTCTCGATGCCGGGTGCGGCGACGGCTTCTACCTGGGCAGCCTGCAACATCGGAGCGGCTGCGGCGCGCACGGCGTGGACATCTCAGTGCCAGCGATTCACGCGGCGGCGCGGCGCTATCCCGAATGCGAGTGGATCGTCGCCAACGCCGACCGCTTCGTGCCGTACGCGGACGCGGCCTTCTCGCTCGTGCTCTCGATCACGGCGCGGATGAATTCGTCAGAGTTCCGCCGCGTCCTCAAAGACGCCGGACGCTTGCTCGTTGCCCTGCCCGGCCCCGAAGATCTGATCGAGTTACGCGGCGCGGGCCGCGATCGCGTGGCGCGGACCGTCGAAACATTTGCGCGCGAATTCACGCTCATCGGCCAGCGCCGCGTCACGACGACGGCGGATCTCGATGCGGCCCTGGTACAGGATGTTTTGAACTCGATTTACCGCCCCATGCACGCGCGGCCGGTTGAAGCAACGCGCGTGACGTTCAGCCTGGATCTGCTGCTGTTCCGGCCAGTCTAGGCGCCCGCCGTCTCCGCGGGCAAGGCCCGCTCGTAGGCCTGGTAAGTGGTCCGGTCGAAAAGCACCATCCACACTGTCTCCACCGTCACGGCGCGCATGGTGAGAAAAGCGAGGATCTCCTTCACGGCGATGGGCGCGGCCAGCTCCAACGGATAACCGTAGATCCCAGTGCTGATCGAGGGGAAGCTCACGGAATGCAGGCCGCGCGCCTCGGCCAGTTCGAGGCAGACGCGATAGCACGACGCCAGCGCCGCGGGCTCGCCGTGCGCGCCGCCGCGCCAGATGGGGCCGGAGGCATGGAAGACGTATTGGGCGGGCAGACGGCCCGCCGTCGTGGCCACGGCCTGTCCCGCCACAAGCCGGCCGATGGAAGGCCGGATGCGGTCGAGTTCCGCCATGATGGCCGGACCACCCGCGCGATGAATCGCCCCGTCCACGCCGCCGCCGCCCGCGAGAGCCGCATTCGCCGCGTTGGCCATGGCGTCCACGGCTAAACGCGTAATGTCGCCTTCGAGAAGAATCAGACGGCGGCCATTCGTCAACACCAGTTCGCGCTGCATGACTCTGCCTTGATGATACGCGCGCGGCGCGCGAAGGCCACCGCTTCCTTACGGTCGCGGCTCCGTTTCGAGGTTGGGTTTCGGCCTCTCCAGGCACCGCACCGCTGCGGAATCAGTTCTGCTTCGCGGGCGCCGCGGACTCCTGCGGCGGCTTCGGGAAGGCCTTCGAGAAGAAGCCCTTGCCTGGAGGCAGCAGATTCTCCTGCTTAGGCAACTGCGAAGCGTCCCATCCGCCGCCGAGCGCCTGGATCAACGACACGCTGGCGACCATGCGGCGCGTGAGCAGATTGACGGCCGTCACGCGGTCGCCGAGTTCGATGGCCTGGGACGAGATGACCTGCAGGTAGGTCGTGATGCCGCCTTTATATTGATTCAACGACAACTCGGTCGACTGCGCGGCGGAGTTCACGGCCAACTGCTGCTGCTGCGCTTCCTGCTCCAGAATCCGCAGTGTGGAGAGGCTGTCTTCCACTTCCTGAAACGCCGTCAAGACCGTCTGGCGATAACCGGCCGCTGTGGCGTCGTAGGACGCAACGGCCTCGTCGGTGATGGCCTGGCGCCCGCCCGCCTCGAACAGCGTGTGCGAAAGCGTGGGACCGAGCGACCAGAAGCGGGCCGGCCAGGTCAGCCAGTTCAACAGGCTGTTGCCTTCGAATCCGGCGCTGGCGTTGAACCCGATGGCCGGATAGAACGCTGCCTTGGCAACGCCGATCTGCGCGTTGGCGGCGGCGACGCGGCGCTCGGCGCCCGCAATATCCGGACGCCGTTCGAGCAGGTCGGTCGGCAGCACGCCGGGAATCGCCGGGGGCTGCGCCGTGAGCGTCGCGGGCGCGATGGAAAGATCGGCCGGTGTTTTGCCCAACAGCGCCGCAATCGAATGCTCGTACTGCGCGCGAAGAACGCCGGTCTCGATGAGCTGCGCCTTCGTCGTGTCGATCTGCGTCTGCGCCTGGACGACGTCGAGCTTCGAGGCGACGCCCTGCTTATAGCGGTTCGTCGTCAGTTCAAAGGCCTTTTCGTAGGCCTTGACGGTCGAGTCGAGCAGATCATGCTCGGTGTCGAGACCGCGCAACTGGAGGTAGTTCTGCGCGAGCAGCGCATGAATGCTCAGGCGCAGCGTTTCGAGATCGGCCGCGCTCGCTTGCGCGGTGGCGACATTGCCCTGGAGCGCGCTGCGCACACGGCCCCACACGTCGGCTTCATAGCTAAAGGAGACTGGCAATTGCAGCGTTGCGGTGGGGCTGATCTGACGCCCGGCGCCGATCCGGTTGGAGGTCTGCGAGCCGGTGACGGAAGCTCCGCCGGTGACCGTTGGGAACAGGCCCGCGCGCGTCACGCGAATCGCCGCCAGCGCGCTGCGGTACTGCGCTTCGGATTGCTTCAGGTTCTGGTTCGAGACATCGACCTGCTCTTCCAGGGAGTTCAGCAGCGGATCCTGAAAAACCGCCCACCACTTGCCACGCAGGGCGCCATCGTTCGGTTTGGCTTCCTTCCAGCCCGTGGTGTCGCCGAAGCTGGCGGGCGGCGCTTCCTTATAGGCCGTGGGCACGGGGGGCGGGGCGGGACGCTGATACTTCGGACCGACCGTGCATGCACCGGCGGCGAGCGCGAGAACGGCCAGCAGAGCGCCGGCGAGGCCGCGAACCGGCAGCGTGCCCGCAACGCGACTCAAACGATGGAACATGAAGACTCTCCCAAACAATCTGGCAACAGTGCGACCGTCGCACGCCAAGTGCGGCGCCTCAACAGGCAATCCGGAAGGCCTCATGCCTGCGCCACCTCCGGCGCGCCGGAAGCACCCGCGGTGCGGCGCCTGGAGCCGGTGGCCCACAAGCGGAAGCGATCCATGTAGAGGTAGACCACCGGCGTCGTAAAGAGGGTCAGCATCTGGCTGAAGATCAGGCCGCCGACGATCGTGATGCCGAGCGGCCGGCGGAGTTCGGCGCCGTTGCCCATACCGAGAGCCAATGGCAGCCCGCCGAGCAGCGCCGCCATGGTCGTCATGGTGATCGGCCGGAAGCGCAACACGCACGCCTTGTAAATCGACGCTTCGGGCGACAGGCCTTCCTTGCGCTCCGTCTCCAGCGCGAAATCGATCATCATGATCGCGTTCTTCTTCACGATGCCGATCAGCAGGAGGATGCCGATCAGCGCGATCACGCTCAGGTCCGTGTTCGTGAACTTCAACGCGAGCAGCGCGCCCACGCCGGCCGAAGGCAGCGTCGACAGAATGGTCACCGGATGAATGTAGCTCTCATACAGGATGCCGAGCACGATGTAGACGGCGATCAACGCGGCCAGAATCAGGATCGGCTCATTCGCCAGCGACGCCTGATAGGCCTGCGCCGCGCCCGAGAAGTTGCCGTGAATCGACGCCGGCAGTCCCATATCGTGCTGCGCGTCCGCAATCTCGTCAACGGCCGTTCCCAAGGGGAAACCGGGAGCCAGGTTGAACGAGATGGTCACCGACGGGAACTGGCCCGAGTGGTTGATGGACAGCGGCGTCGTGTCCGGTGCGTAGTGAACGAAGGCGCTCAACGGCGCCTGCGTGCCGTGGTTCGTCGTCAGGTAGATCTGATTGAAGCCGTCCGGGTTCTGCCAAAACTCGTCGAGCACGGTCATCACGACGTGGTACTGGTTGATCGACGAGTACATCGTCGAGACCTGGCTCTGGCCGAAGGCGTCGTACAACGTCGCGTCAATCTGTTTGGCCGTGATGCCCAGCCGCGCCGCCGTGTTGCGGTCGATGGCCAGCGCCGCCTCCAGGCCCTTGTCCTGCTGGTCGCTGTTCACATCGGTCAGGCCAGGCAGGGTCTTCAGCATCGCCGTGACCTTGGGCGCCCAACGGACCAGTTCCGTGAAGTCGTCGCCCTGCAGCGTGTATTGATATTGCGCGCCGCCCATGCGGCCGCCGATGCGGACATCCTGCACGGCCTGCAGGAACAGCGTTGCGCCCGGCACATGGCCCAGCTTCGGCCGCAGACGCGCGATCACGTGATCGATGTCGATCTTGCGCTGCTCCAGGGGCTTCAGCGTCACGAACATGCGGCCGGTGTTGCCGCTGCCATAGTATGTCGACGCGCCATCGACGGCCGGATCCTTCAGCACGATCGACATGATCTGTTGCATCTTCCTGTCCATCGACTGGAACGAGATGGACTGGTCCGCGATGACCATACCGTTCAGACGGCCGACGTCCTGCTGCGGGAAGAAGCCCTTGGGAATGGCGATGTACAGGTATACCGACAGACCGATCGTGCCCAGCGTGACGGCCAGGGTGAACGGCTGGTGCCGCAGCACCCAGCCGAGGCCGCGCGAGTAGGCGGCGAGCGTGCTATCGAAAAACTTTTCGCTTGTCCGGAACAGCAGGTTGTGCCGCTCGTTCGGATCCTTCGTCTTCAGCAGGTGCGCGCACATCATCGGCGTCGTGGTCAGCGACACCAGCAGCGAAACGGCGATGGCGGTGGAGAGCACCACGGCGAATTCGCGGAACAGCCGGCCGACGATGCCGCCCATCAGCAGGATGGGGATAAACACCGCAATCAGCGACGTGCTCATCGACAGCACCGTGAAGCCGATTTCCTTGGCGCCGAGCAGCGCGGCGGGGAAGGGCTTCATGCCCGCTTCCAGGTGCCGCGTGATGTTCTCGATCACGACGATGGCATCGTCGACGACGAAGCCCGTCGCGATGGTCAACGCCATCAGCGAGAGATTGTCCAGACTGTAGTGGCAAATGTACATCACGCCGAAAGTGCCAATCAGCGAGATGGGTACCGCGACGCCGGGGATCACCGTGCTGCGCACACTGCGCAGGAAGATGAAGACGACCAGGATGACCAGGCAGATCGAGATGCCCAACGCGATTTGCACGTCGCGCACCGAAGCGCGAATCGTCGTGGTGCGATCGAGCGCCACGCCCAGCCGGATGGTCGGCGGAATCTGCGCCTGGAAGGCCGGCAGCAACGCACGCACACGGTCGACCGTATCGATGATGTTCGCGCCGGGCTGGCGGAACACAATCAGGGAAACCGCCGGCTCGCCATTGACCGAACCGCCGGCCTGAATGTTCTCCACCGAGTCGGTCACGTTCGCGATGTCGGAAAGGCGCACCGCGCCGCCGGTCTTGGCCGAATACGAAATCACGAGCGGCTGATACTCGCTGGCCTGATGGAGCTGGTCGGTGGTGAAGATGGAGAGCGCCCGCTCCCGGCCCATGAACTCGCCCTTCGGGCGGTTCGCGTTCATGGCGCTTAGCGCGGTGTGCACATCCTCCAGGTTCAATCCGTAGCTGTTCAGCGCCGTAGGGTTTACTTCCACGCGCACGGCCGGCAACGAACTGCCGCCCACGAAGACCTGTCCTACGCCTTCGACCTGCGCCAGCTTCTGCGCCAGGATCGAAGATCCGACATCGTACATCTTGCCCTTGGTGGCGAATTGGGACGTCAGGCTCAGGATCAGAATCGGCGCGTCCGCCGGGTTGATCTTGCGGTACGTCGGGTTGTTGGGCATGTTCGACGGCAACTGCCCGCGGGCAGCGTTGATGGCCGCCTGAACGTCGCGCGCCGCGGCGTCGATGCTGCGGTTGAGATCGAACTGCAAGGTGATGCTGCACGAGCCCAGCGAACTCGTGGAGGTCATCTCCGTGACGGAAGCGATGCGTCCGAACTGGCGCTCCAGCGGAGTGGCCACGGCGGACGCCATCGTCTCGGGGCTGGCGCCGGGCAATCCGGCGCCCACCGCGATCGTGGGGAACTCCACCTGCGGCAGCGGCGAGGTCGGCAGGAATTTATACGCAATTCCTCCCGCCAGGCCCAGCGCCACGGTCAGCAGCGCCGTACCTACCGGCCGGTAGATGAAGGGCGTCGAAAGGCTCATGCGCCCTCCGCCGGCGTCTCCGGTTCCAGTTCAACGCCCGCGGCGGAATGGCCGAAGCGGCGCGCCAGACGATCGAACCACAGGTAGATGACCGGCGTCGTGTACAGCGTGAGGAGCTGGCTGACCAGCAACCCGCCGACGATCGAGATGCCCAGCGGCCGGCGCAACTCCGATCCGACGCCGGTTCCGATGGCCAGCGGAATGCCGCCGAGCAGCGCCGCCATGGTGGTCATCATGATGGGGCGGAAACGGAGCAGGCTCGCCTGATAGATGGCCTCCAACGGCGGCTTGTGCTCCTTGCGCTCGGCTTCAAGAGCGAAGTCGATCATCATGATGGCGTTTTTCTTGACGATGCCGATCAGCAGGATGATGCCGATCAGGGCGATCACGCTGAAGTCGTTGCGGCAGAGCATCAAAGCGAGCAGCGCGCCGACGCCGGCCGAGGGCAGCGTCGAAAGAATCGTGACCGGGTGGATGTAGCTTTCGTACAACACGCCCAGCACGATGTAGACGGTGATGAGCGCCGCCAGGATCAGGAAGCCTTCGTTGGCCAGCGAATTCTGGAACGCCGCGGCCGTGCCCTGGAAGGCCGTCTGGATGCTGGCGGGCATGCCGATCTCGGACTTGACCTTCTTGATGTCCTCGACCGCTTCGCCGAGCGAAGCGTCGCGCGCCAGATTGAACGACACGGTAGTGGCGGGGAATTGTCCCTGGTGGTTCACCGTGAGCGGCGTGGTCGCAGTTTCGTAACGCGTGATGGAGTTGAGCGGGACCTGGCCGCCCGTATTCGAGCGGACGTACAGGTTGTTCAGATCCTCCGGCCGTTGCTGCCAATCCGGCCGGGCCTCCATGACCACGCGATACTGGTTCAACTGCGTGAACATGATCGAGATCTGGCGCTGCCCGAAGGCGTCGTACAGCGTGTCGTCGATCATCTGCGGCGTGATGCCGTAGCGCGAGGCCGTCACGCGGTCGATCGTCAGGTGCGCCTGCAAACCGAGGTTCTGCTGGTCGCTCGCGACGTCGCGCAGATGCGGGATGCCCTGCAAGCGCTCGACGAAACGGTTCGACCACTCGGCGAGTTCCTTCGAATCGGGATCCTCCAGGCTGTACTGGAACTGGGTGCGGCTGATGCGGTCCTCAACCGTCAGGTCCTGCACGGCCTGCATGAATAACTGGATGCCCTCGACCTTCTCCAACTCGGGCTGCAAGCGGCGGATTACTTCGCTGGAACTGATCTTGCGCTGATCGAGCGGTTTCAAATTGATCTGAAAGCGGCCGCTATTAATGGTCGCGTTCACGCCGTCGACGCCGATGAAAGACGACAGGCTGTCGACGGCCGGATCGCGCAAGATCACCTTCGCCAGTTGCTGCTGGCGCTCCGCCATGGCGGGGAACGAAACGCTCTGCGGCGCTTCGGAAATGCCCAGGATGACGCCGGTGTCCTGCACCGGGAAGAAGCCTTTCGGGATGATCCAGGCGAGATACAGCGTCAGACCGAGCGTGCCGATGGCGACCATGAGCGTGGCCGTCTGGTGCCCCAGGACCCATTGCAGCGTGCGGCCATAGAACGTAATGACGGAATTGAAGGCGTTCTCCGAAGCGCGGTAGAAGCGGCCCTGCTGCGCTGCGGGCGTATGCTTGAGCAACCGCGCGCACATCATCGGCGTCAGCGTCAGCGAGACGACCGCCGAGACCAGAATCGTCACGCTGAGCGTGATGGCGAATTCGCGGAACAGACGCCCGACGATGTCGCCCATGAACAGCAGCGGGATCAGCACGGCGATCAGGGACACCGTCAACGACACGATCGTGAACCCGATCTGCTCGGCGCCTTTCAACGCGGCTTCGAGCGGCGGCAGGCCGTCCTCGATATAGCGGACGATGTTCTCGATCATCACGATGGCGTCGTCGACGACGAAGCCGGTCGAGATGGTCAACGCCATGAGCGTGAGGTTGTTGAGGCTGTAGCCCAGCAGGTACATCACGCCGAACGTGCCGATCAACGAGAGCGGCACGGCGACGCTGGGAATGATGGTCGCCGCGACGCTGCGCACGAACAGGAACATGACCATCACCACCAGCGCGATGGTCAGCACAAGGGTAAATTGCACGTCCTCGACCGACGCGCGAATCGTGGTGGTGCGGTCGGTCAGGATGTTGACGTCAATCGCCGACGGGAGCGCGCTCTTCAGCGTCGGCAGCAGTTTTTTCACGCGGTCGACGACTTCGATAATGTTCGCGCCGGGCTGCCGCTGGATGTTGACGATGACGGCGGGCGTATGGTTCATCCACGCGGCCTGCTTGACGTTTTCGGCGTCGTCGACCACCGTGGCCACATCTCGAAGCTGAATCGGCGAGCCGTTGCGGTAGGCGATGACGAGCGGGCTGTAGTCGCGGCTGGCGAGCAACTGATCGTTGGCCGAGATGGTGTACGCCTGCAGCCGCCCGTCAAAGATGCCCTTGGCCTGGTTGACGCTGGTCGTAGTGATCGCCGTGCGGACGTCTTCCATGGTCAGGCCATAGGACGACAGCGCCGTGGGATTCATCTGGATGCGTACAGCCGGCTTCTGCCCGCCGCTGATGGTGACCAGACCGACGCCGGGCAACTGCGAAATCTTCTGTACCAGACGCGTGTCGGCGTAGTCTTCCACCTTCGACAGCGGCAGGGAGGTGGAGGTCAGGCCCAAGGTGATGATCGGCGTGTCGGCGGGATTGCTTTTGCTATAGATCGGCGGATTCGGCAAATCCTTCGGCAGGTACGTGCCCGAGGCGTTAATGGCGGCCTGCACTTCCTGCTCGGCCACATCGATGTTCAGATCGAGAACGAACTGCAGCGTGATGATGGAGCTGCCCTGCGAGCTGATCGACGTCATCTGGTTCAGGCCGGGCACCTGGCCGAACTGGCGTTCCAAGGGAGCCGTAATCGACGACGCCGTCACGTCGGGACTGGCGCCGGGATAGAACGTCAGGACCTGGATGGTCGGGTAATCGACCTGCGGCAAGGCGGAGACGGGCAGTTGCTTATAGGCGACGACTCCGACAAGCACAATCGCCGCCATGAAAAGAGACGTCGCTACCGGCCGCAGAATGAACTGGCGCGACGGACTCATTCGCCCGTCCTCTTCTTGCCGGCCGGATTCTTGCCACCCTGTTTGCCAGGGGCGCCCGCGCCGGGCTGTGCGCCGGCAGCCGGCGCGCCAAGCTGGCGCGTGCTCACGCGCGAACCGGGCTGGAGTTTGTCCACGCCCTCGATGACGACCGTTTCACCGGGCGCCAGACCGCTCTCCACCGAGCGGGAATCGCCTTCCGACGGCCCTAGAACGATGTCGCGCTCCTCCACGGTTTTGTCGGCCTTGACGACATAGGTGAACGTGCCCGTTGGTTTCCGCTGGACGGCGGCCTCGGGAATGATCACGGTATTCCGCTTCGTATCGACCAGCAACCGGGCGTTGACGAACTGATTGGGGAACAGGGAGCCGTCGCCATTCGGGAAAACGGCCTTAAAGCGCAAGGTGCCCGAAGTGAGGTCGATCTGGTTGTCGACGGTCAGCAACTGGCCCGTGGCCAGTTTCTGGGTCTTGCTGTCGTTATAGGCGTCGACGCGCAGCTTCTGGCCCGCGCGGATCTTCGGCAGCGCCTGGGTGACATCCTTCGAGGGGATATTGAATACGACAGCGATCGGCTGGATCTGGGTGATGACGGCGAGGCCGTTCGTGTCGCTGGCGTGCACCATGTTGCCCTGGTCCACCAGACGCAGGCCGATGCGGCCGGTGAGCGGCGCCGTGATGCGGCAGTAAACGAGCTGCAATTTCGCGTTGTCGATCTGGGACTGGTCCGCCTTGACCGTGCCTTCGAGCTGGTTCACCGTGGCGAGCTGCGTATCGTACTGCTGCTTCGGAATGGAATCCTGCGCCAGCAGCACGCGGTAGCGCTCCTGATCGATCCTGGCGTTCTTGAGCAGCGCCTCGTCGTGCGCCATCTGGCCTTCGGCCTGTTCGAGCTGCACCCGGAACGGCCGCGGATCGATCTGCGCCAGCAGATCGCCGCGTTTGACGAACTGGCCCTCGGTAAACGCCACGCGGTCCAGTTGGCCATCCACGCGGGTCCGGACGGTTACGGTATTCAATGCCGTGACATTGCCCAGGCCGTTCAGGAAGATTTCCATGTCGCCCTGGCGCGAGACGGCCGTGACAACCGGGACGCTGCGGCCCTGCTTGCCATCCTGTTTGCCGGCCTTGCCCTGGCCTTGCCCGGCTCCGCCGCGTGAAAGATAGTACGCACCGCCGCCCAGCAGGCACAGCACGAGCACCCACGCCCACACCCGGCTCTTCCCTTTCTTTGCGTCCTCAGGTGGAGGCCCAGCCGGAACAAAAACGCTGGATTCCTGGTTCGTGGTCGCTTCGGTACTCATGAGCTCCTTCGTGTCGCGTTGTACCCGTTGTCAATATCTGGATCTGGCGGTCGCTTGAAGTGAATCGGATTTCGATAGGCAGAGACGATGCCGTGCGGCTCCAATATTATGTCACCACGATTTCCTTCACTGCGCGGGAGCCGCTCAGGGCCCGTCTATTATGAACAGGCGTACGACGTCCGCCCGAGGTGACGGCGGCAACGCGAAAAATCCGCACTTGGTCAGTTCGCCTGGTTTTGCCTAAACCTTCTATTCTCCCGGGCTTGGCGGCCGCCGGATATAGCCCCTTAGAGCTACTCGCGCGGGCGCCGTTCCTGCCGGGAGCCGCATCAAACTGGCCCGCCAGGCCATAGCCGGCGCCAGCGGACCGACTTCTTGCGCCGCGGGGCCGGCGCGGGGCCGTTGAGGCTCGGGACGCGGAAATTGAATGCCGCTGCATCTGGAGAATCGGGTCCCGAAATGGCTCTCTTTCGTCAGGGGAAGCATTTTCAGTCATTCAGCCCCCGTTATCCAGAACAGACTCCCGAGGCAATTTCCAGCGTGGAAGAACCGGGCAACGCCGCAATGCGTTTCCGCCATGCGCCAGCCGGGGCCGCCCCGCGGGACGCTCGCCGGGACCCTGGGGCTGGTGCGGAGCCCATTTGTTTTGATATGCTTATCCGGACGCCGGAAACGGAGGCGATGGATTTCCGGCGCACCGCGGCGGTCTGGCGATCGCCTGCGGGAGGAGGAAGCGCCAGCAAGGTGTTCAATTGTGCCGGACACTGCGGCGCTGGAGTAACGGAGGATGCTCATTGTGGTATTACTGCGCTTGATCTAGTACTGGATCTTCTCTACAATTCATTCAACCGGGCTCGACCCGGGAATAAAAGAATGGAAGCCTGGGCTTGCCGCTCCAACGGCTTGGAGTCGCTGAATCAGTGACATTGAAATCAGGGTCAAGTGGGTGCAATGGACGCTAAGGAAGAAACAACCAGAATCAGGGTGGTGATTGCTGATGACCACCCCATTGTGCGCGACGGTTTGCGCAAACTGTTGTCGGTGGAGGAGGACATCGATGTAGTCGGAGAAGCAGCCGACGGTCAGGAGCTGCTCGACCACATGGAATCCTGGCGCCCAGACGTGATCCTGCTCGATCTGCGGATGCCCAAGACGGACGGGTTGACAGCGCTCCAGACGCTGAATACGACGAACAACCCGGCCAAGGTCATCATTCTGACCGCCTCGGAGGACAAGAACGAGTTCGTGCAGGCGATGAAGCTCGGCTGCGCGGGTATCGTTCTGAAGCAGACTTCGGCGGAATTGATCGTGAAGAGCATCCGCAAAGTCCATGCGGGCGAGATCTGGCTCGATGCGCACACAACCGCCGCGGTAATGCGCCAGTTTGCCACGGCCGAAGCGGCCGCGGCGGCCGGCATCCGGGGCCGTGAACGGGCGCCGCTCAGCAGCCGGGAACGCGAGATCGTCGCACTCGTGGCGCAAGGTTACAAAAACAAAGAGATGGCCGAGAAGATGTTCATTTCGGAGCAGACCGTCAAGAACCATCTTCACAATATCTTCGATAAACTCGGGGTCTCCGACCGGTTGGAACTGGCGCTGTACGCCATCCACAAGGGGCTCCATCTCCCGCAGGCCAGCTAAGCCGCCCGGCGGTCAAACGCAATCTTTGGCCGGAAGGACGCAAAAGGGTCCAGGTCAGTGGGTTAGTGCGTTTACGCCGTTCGCCCTTAAACGTTTACGACCCTTCATCCAATCCTGACAAAACACCTTGCATTGTCGCGGTCCGGAAGCCTAGGATCAAGGCAGGAGGATTTTGAGATGCGGTTGTCTCTTAAGTGGCTGATGCCGCTGTTTCTACTGATGGTTGCCGCGCCTCCGATGTTGTTGGCCCAGGAAGCTCTGCCCCGCTTCACGTCGGTTGATCCCACGAGTGGCAAGGTCGGCACGGTGGTCACCGTCACAGGCGAAAATATCGGGAAAAACCTTGTGGACAAGGTGTACTTCACCGATGGTCAGAATGACATCGTCGCGACGATCACCGACCAGGCGGATACCTCGTTGAAGGTTGCCATCCCGGCCAAAGTCAAGGCCGGCGTGCGCTACCGGCTGATGATCCTGACAAAAGGCAAGGAACCGAAACTCATCGAACAGCCAGTGCGCGTGGAAGTCGAAGAGTAGAGCCGGACCAGAGTTTCCGGTTGGTAAGATCGGATAGCGTGCTCGGTGCGACCGGATGTGCCGCCCATGATGCTACCTACCCATTCTTACGAATACGATCTGGCTGTTCTCGGATCCGGACCCGCCGGCATGCGGGGCGCCATCCAAGGCGCAAAGGCAGGCCGGCGGGTCGTTTTAGCCGAGAAGAAGACCGTTCTCGGCGGCGTATCGATCAACACCGGCACAATCCCCTCCAAGACATTTCGCGAAGCCGTGCTCGATCTGTCGGGCTACCGCGACCGCGAGTTCCACGGCCTGGCCTGGACGGTACGTCAGAAGATCTCCGCCGCGGACCTGCTCGACCGGGTCAGCACCGTGGTCCGGCACGAGATCGACGTCACGCGCTACCAACTCCTGCGCAACAACGTGGAAGTGATCGGCGCGGCCGCGTCGCTCGTCGATGCACATACCGTCCGGCTGGACTATGCCGACGGCAGCGGCACCCGCACGGTGACGGCGGAGAACATTCTGCTCGCCACGGGGACGGAAGCGACGCGCGACCGGGGCATTCCGTTCGACGGCCAGACGGTGCTCACCAGCGACGACATCCCGCACCTGGACGCGCTGCCGCGCACGCTCGCGGTGGTCGGCGCGGGCGTGGTCGGCTGCGAGTACGCCAGCATGTTCGCCGCGCTCGGCGTGCGCGTGACATTGGTCGACAAGCGTTCGCGCCTGCTGCCCTTCGTCGACCAGGAGATCGCCGATACACTGGCCTATCACTTGCGGGAGAACCGTGTCACGCTCCGCCTGAACGAGGCCGTCTCCACGATTGAGAAATGCGAGGACGAAAACGGGACGCACGTCCGGCTCGTGCTCGCGAGCGGCAAGCACATCATTACGGACAAGGCGCTCTACTCGATCGGGCGGACCGGCAATACGGCGCGGCTGAGCCTGGACGCCGCGGGCTTGCAGGCGGACGACCGCGGGCGTCTGACCGTCAATGCGACCTTCCAGACCGCCGTCCCGAATATCTACGCCGCCGGCGACGTCATCGGCTTCCCCAGCCTGGCGTCGACCTCCATGGAACAGGGCCGGCTGGCCGTCTGCCACATGTTCCAACTGAATGCGAACAGCTTCCCCAATCTCTTTCCCTACGGCATTTACACCATCCCCGAGATCTCCATGGTGGGCCGCAACGAGGAAGAGCTGACGCGCGACGGCGTTCAATACGAAGTCGGCAAAGCCCGCTACCGGGAGATCGCGCGCGGCCAGATCATCGGCGATACGTCGGGGCTGCTGAAGCTGCTGTTCCACGGCGAGACGCGCGAGTTGCTCGGCGTTCATATCATCGGCGAAGGCGCCTCCGAGCTGGTCCACATCGGGCAGGCGGTCCTGGCCTTCGGCGGCAAGATCGACTACTTCGTCGAGACGGTCTTCAACTACCCGACGCTCGCCGAGTGCTACAAGTCCGCGGCGTTCGACGGGCTGAACCGCATGGGGTGGCCCGGCCCGCATACGCCCGAGACCGGGCCGGTAGACGAAGGCTGAGCACACACGTTGGCGGGCCACTAATCCTGGAACATCCGGCTTTGAATTGGCGTTGCACTTTCTGACAGAATTGCGCAGCAGGAACAGCAATCTGGTTTGCAAGGAAACGGCACATGACAACTGAGGCGTGGTTTACGGGCCGGGTGGCGCTGGCCGGCGCGGCTATCGTGGGAGCGCTGTGGATGGCGGCGCCCTGCTCCGCGCAGGCGATGTTCCGCGGTGACGCCGCGCATACCGGCGTGTACGCTGGCGCGGGGCCGCGCCAGTTGAACGGCATTGCCTGGAAATTCGCCGCGGGCGGCCGCGTGCTGTCCTCGCCGGTATATGACAAGGGCGTCATTTACTTCGGCAGCGGCGATCACAACATCTATGCCATCGACGCCGAGACGGGCGTCCAAAAGTGGAAGTTCGAAACGCAGGGCGCGGTGGACTCCACGCCGGCGGTCGATTCGGGCCTGCTCTTCGCGACCAGTTTCGATGGTTACCTGTACGCGATTGACGCGACGAAAGGCACGCTGCGCTGGAAATTCAAGACCGCGGGCGAGCGGCGCTTCGAAGCGCAAGGCCTGCACGGCAACCAGCCCGCGGGCCAGACCTTCTGGGATCCGTGGGATCTGTTCCTGTCGAGCCCCGTGGTCGGCCAGGGCGCGGTCTTTTTCGGCAGCGGCGACGGGCGCGTCTACTCGCTCGATCAGTGGACCGGCGCGGAGCGCTGGGTCTTCAAAACCGGCGACGTCGTACACGCCTCGCCAGCCTATGAGGCGGGGACGATCTACATCGGGAGTTGGGATAGCTATCTGTATGCGCTGGAGGCGGCCACGGGCATGGAAAAGTGGCGCTTCAAGACGGGCGAAGACGCGACGTACCACAACCAGGTGGGCTTCCAGGGCTCGCCCGCGGTCGCCGACGGCGTGGTCTACGTGGGCTGCCGCGATTCGCATATGTACGCGATCGACGCCGGCAGCGGGAAAGAGAAATGGAATTTCGGCACCCAGGGAAGCTGGGTGGTCGACTCGCCGACCGCGACCGCCGGCATGGTGCTGTTCGGCACCTCGGATTCAAACCTGTTCCACGCGCTGGACGCCGCCACGGGCAAGCCGGTCTACACCGTGAAGGACAATTTCTTCCTCTTCTCCTCGCCCGCGGTGGCGGGCGGCGTCGCGTATATCGGCAAAATGAATGGCGGGCTCGAAGCGCTGGATGTGAAGACCGGCAGGCGGCTCTGGGAATTCCAGACGGACGCCTCGAAACAGAACAAGGACATGGTCCTGAAAGCCGACCGCTCGCGGAACGACGCCATGCTGTTCCGCGCGTCGGATTACGGCGGCGTGGCGGGCGTGGAACGCATGTTCAACCTCGGCTCCGTCGCCTCGTCGCCGCTCGTAGCGAATGGAAAGGTCTACTTCGGCAGCACGGACGGTTTCGTCTACGCGCTGAAGTAGCGTTGTTTCAGACCGCTTCGAAGATGCCGCGTTCGCGATTCTTGCGGACGCCGTTCCACGGGAACCACAGGCCGTTCATGGCGATGTAAACGCCGGGCGGCAGCGTCTGCGCGAAAGCCAGCGCACTGCCGAGGTTGAACAGCCCGTCCGAGCTGCCGAACTTGTAGGGAATCATGGCGCCGGTGAGGACGATCGTCTTGCCCGCCAGGCGTCCCGCCGCGAACTCGCGCCCGAGCACCTCGGCCGTGTCGCTCATCGTATCCGTGCCATGCGTGATGACGATGCGGTTCTCCGCCACCGACTGGCAATGACCGAGGATGACACGGCGATCGTCGCCGGTCATTTCCAGACTGTCGATCATCATCAGCGAGCGCACTTCCACGTTCAGCAAACAGCGCCCCAGCCGCAGCATCTCCGGCACGTGCGTGTCCTGAAAGAAGAGCTGGCCGTTGAGTTCGTTGTACTCCTTGTCGAACGTTCCGCCGGTAACAAAGAGCCGGATCGGTTGGCGCGTCGCGGATGGCGTGTTCACGGTTGCAGGATACCGCCCCGCACGGACGCCATGCGAGCGGCGCAGGGGCGAACGCGCGGTAAATTGCCGCTGGCGAGGCGCCGCTTGGGAGTAGTATTTCTGTGAAGCTGCGCGACGGATGGTTTCCGTCCATGCGCCTTCGCGGATGGCCGGAAGCCGGTGAATTCACCAGGAAGTGCCCTCATGAGCAAACTCGCTATCCTCGGCGGCGAGCCCGCGCGCCGCAAGCCCTTCGCCCCGTGGCCTCAATACGAGGCCTCCGACATCGAGAGAATCACGCAGACAGTCAAGAGCCGGCACTGGGGCGGATACCCGCTGCCGACGCCGCTGGCCGGCCGCTTTTGCGACGATTTCGCGGCCTTGCAGGGCGCGAAGTACGCTCTGCCCGTCGCGAACGGCACAGTCGCCATTAGCGTCGCATTGCAGGCCGCCGGCATCGGCTTCGGCGACGAGGTGATCGTGCCCGCCTATACCTGGGACGGGACGGCGACGGCCGCGCTCGCGATGGGCGCCGTGCCGGTCTTCGCCGACGTCGATCCGGATACGTACTGCCTCGACGTGGAAAGCGTCCGCCAGGCCATCACGCCGCGCACGAAAGCGATCGTGCCCGTACATCTGGCCATGCGCTTCGCCAATATGGACGCGCTGCTGAAGCTGGCGGCGGAGCGTCATCTGATCGTCATCGAGGACTGCGCGCACGCGCATGGCGGCGCCTACAAGGGCCGCGGCGCGGGCTCCATGGGCGACCTCGGCTGCTTCAGTTTCCAGGAGAGCAAGACCATGACGTCCGGCGAGGGCGGCATGGTGATCACCAACGAACTGAAGTACTACGAGGCGTTGCAGACCGTGGTGAACTGCGGGCGCGCGAGCCTCACCGACCAGTTCGGCCAGCGCATGATCGGCCTCAACTACCGTCTGACCGACTTGCAGATCGCACTGCTCAGCGGACAACTGGAACGCCTCCCCGCCCTGCGGGCAAAACGCGCGGAGCACGCCGCCATGCTCTCGGAATTGCTCGCCGGAATTCCCGCGGTGCGGCCGCTGCCGGCGCAACCGGCCATCACGCAGCCGACGCATTACTGCTACGTTTTCCAGTACCGTCCGGAACCGGGCCAGCCGGCCCCGCACCGCGACCTCTTCGTGGCGGCGCTCGAAAAAGAGGGCATCCCCTGCGACGGCCGCTTCTACGAGGCGGTTTACAAGAGCGATCTGTTTTACGCGACGCCCGCCAACTGCGCGCAGTTGGCGCTGAGGCGCGAGGCGCCGGTGGACTACGCGCAATGCCACTGCGCCATCTCCGAACGCGCGGCGTACGACGAGGCGGCGTGGCTGTTCCAGTTCTGCCTGATCGGCGACGACGAAGACATTCGCGACATCGCGCATGCCATTGAGAAAGTCGCGTCGAATCTCGACGTGCTGGCGCGGCAGGATCCGGCGCTCGCCGGCGTCAAGGCCATGGGCCGCGCCCAGCGCGCCCGCGTCGAACGCGCTAAAAACTATTGAGCAGCACTCCGCCGGCATGCCGGCAAGCTGCGGGCGTGACCGGACCCTTGCCCGGACGCAACGGTGCGCCCGCGAGACGCACCCCGGCAGGCGAAGAAGTCAGCACTTTTTCCCGCTTCGTCTCCCTCTGCCGGAACAAATTGCCGGGTAGTTTTCCGGTGTAACCGGCGCCGGCGCGCGTAAGTGAAGCAATAGAACGCGATCGCCGTCTGGCATAGCGTCTGCATCTCCTTCGAACACCGCGGAGGGACACGGGCAGGCTTGGGCCGATCGGCTGCCTGCCTGTGTCCTTGGTCCGTAATCTGTCGCCGCCCGAACCGCGGGCTCGGGCAAATCAGAATCAACCAAAAACACAAAGGAAGAAGGAGATGCAAGATGCTCATACCCCAACTGCTGTTCGCTCTGACCGCAGCGACCGTGGCTGTCATACCCGACGTGGTCGCGCCGGTTCCGCCGCAGGAAGTCCTGCAAAAGGCTGATGCGGCAAAAGAGATCGTAGCCACGGTGGAGTCTGTCAATGCCGCGGAAAAGACGATCAAGGTCGCGGAGATGTCCGACCCGATCTTCATCACCGACTCCACGGCCTTTGACGACGAAGTGCAGCTCGACAAGCTGCGCGCCGGCGTAAAGGTGAAGATCGTCGGGGCGCCCGCGGCGGATGGAAAATTCCAGGCCACCGAAATTCGGGTCGCAAAATGACGGGATAGCGTTACATTTGAACTTGAAAGATCAGGACCTGCCTGGCTGCGGCCGGGCAGGTCCTGGTGTGTAACGCACCAGCCCGGCGCGCGAGGTCACTCGTTTCGCGCCAATTCCGAGTCGTTTCCGATTCCGATTTTCGTGGGACATCACTATGGCCGACTTCTATCAGGATGGCGTCCTGACCACTCTGCACCGGCTGACCTCCGATCACCTGGGACGGCTGGAATCGGATCTCAGCCGGTTTGTCCTCAACCGGCCGATCGGCCTGGTGCTGCCTGCCCTTTACTCCGAGTTCGAGACGCAAGCGATGCAGCGGATTGTCGCGGAGCTGCAACAGGTTCCGTATCTGGAGCGCATCGTCGTCGCGGTCGGGCGCGCCACCCAGGAGCAGTTCGAGCGGGCCAAAACATTCTTCCAGCGCTTCTAAACGCCGGTGAGTCTGATCTGGATTGAAGGCGCTCGCATGCAAAGCCTGCTGCGCAAGCTGGAGGAGCGCGGCATCCCGGCCGGTCCCGACGGCAAGGGCCGCTCCTGCTGGCTGGGCTACGGCTATCTGCTGGCCACGCGCTGCTGCGACGTTGTCGCGCTGCACGATTGCGACATCGTCAACTACGACCGCCAGTTGCTCGCCCGGCTGTGCTACCCGGTAGTCCACCCGCACCTGAGCTTCGAGTTCTGCAAAGGCTACTACGCGCGTGTCACGGATCGCATGCACGGCCGCGTGACGCGCCTCTTCATGACGCCGCTCGTCCGCGCCCTGGAGGGGATGGCGCCGGGCAACCCGTTCCTGCGCTATCTCGACAGCTTCCGTTTTCCCCTCGCCGGCGAGTTCGCCATGGACATCAACCTGGCGCGCGTGATCCGCATTCCCGCCGATTGGGGATTGGAAGTCGGCGTGCTGGCCGAAATGTTCCGCAACACCTCGGTGGCGCGGACCTGCCAGGTCGACCTCATGGATAACTACGAGCACAAACACCAGTCGCTGTCCCAGGAGGAGCCGGCGAAAGGGCTGGCGCGGATGACCCACGATATCGCGCGCTCGCTCTACTCGACGCTCGCCGCCGAGGGACTCGTCTTCACGGCCGATCACTTCCGCAGTCTCGAAGTCCGCTACGTGCGCATGGCGCAGGACACCATCGCGCGCTACTACGCCGACGCGATGCTGAATGGACTCAAGTTCGACCGCCACGCCGAAGAAGTGGCCGTTGCGACGTTTTCGCGGAGCCTGCGCGACGCCGCGGCGGAGTTCCTCGAAGATCCCAGCGGCCTGCCGCTGATCCCCAACTGGAATCGCGTGCTCGCCGCGTTTCCGGAAGTCTTTGAAGTGCTCGCAGACGCCGTGGAGAAGGATTCGCGCAGCCCGGCCGTGTACGTTGCCGGAGAGGCCTAGATGGCGAGCCACGCACTGCCCGAGGAGGCGTTGCGGCCGGCCGGCGCCGCGCGCGCGGTCGATATCGTCGTCGGCATTCCCAGCTACAACAACGGGCGTACGATCGGCCACGTCGTCAGCGCCGCCAGCCTCGGCCTCGCCAAATACTTTCCGCAGTACACCAGCCTGATCGTCAACTCCGACGGCGGCTCGAAGGACAACACCCGCGAGGCCGTGCTCTCCACGCGCGTCGAGGATTCGCAATTGATGCTGCTCTCGACGCCCATGGCCGTGGTGAACCGGCTCTCGCTGCCCTATCACGGCATCGCCGGCAAAGGCAGCGCGTTCCGCCTGATCTTTCAATTGGCGCAGAGCCTGGGTGCGAAGGCCTGCGCGGTGGTCGATTCCGATCTGCGCTCGATTACGCCCGAGTGGATCAACCTGCTGCTCGCGCCCGTGCTGAACGCCGGCCAGGACCTCGTCACGCCGTATTACCAGCGCCACAAGTACGACGGCACCATCACGAACGGGATCGTCTATCCGCTGACGCGCGCGCTGTACGGCTTGCGCGTGCGGCAGCCGATCGGCGGCGAGTTCGGGCTCTCCGCGCGGCTGATCGACCGCTACCTGGAACGTGACGACTGGGAGACGGACGTCGCCCGCTACGGTATCGATATCTGGATGACGACCATTGCGATCGCGGAAGGCTTCCAGGTGGTGCAGAGCTACCTCGGCGCCAAGCTGCACGACGCGAAGGACCCCGGCAGCGATCTGACCGCGATGCTGAATCAGGTGGTCGGCAGCGTCTATGCGCTGATGCGGGAGTACGAGCCGGTGTGGCGCGGCCGGTACGGCAGCCAGGAAACGCCGATCTTCGGCTTCAAATTCGATGTCGGCGTCGATCCCATTGCCGTAAACGTCGACCGGATGATTCACTCGTTCCGCGTGGGGTGCGAGCAGTTGCGTGAGATCTGGCAGGCCGTGCTGCCCGCCGACACGCTCGCCCGCGTTCGCGCGCAGGGCGAGACCGCCCGCACCTCGCCCGCCAGTTTCCATCTGGACGACGAGTTGTGGGCGCGCGTGGTGCTCGATTTCGCTCTCGCCTATGCCCACGGTCCGCTGCCCGCCAGCCAGGTGATGAGTTCCTTCACGCCGCTGTATCTCGGCCGGGTCGCTTCGTTCGTTCTGGAGACCGAACCGCTGGATGCGCGGCAGGTGGAGGACAGGATCGAAGGGCTCTGCCAAGTGTTCGAGAGTCTGAAGCCATATTTGATCGAGCGTTGGGTGGGGCTGGCCGCCGGACAGAACGGCGCGCATCCACCGGCGCGCCCGGCCGCGCACCAGCACGCCGGGGAAGCACGTGTGGAGGTCTAGCATGGTCACCGCAATTCGGCAGATTCTGCAGGGAGCGTTCGACCGCTTCCAGCTTTTCGTAACGAGTTATCTGCCGCCGCTGCTGGCGGCCCTGGGGGTCTTCCTGATCGCGTGGGCGGCCGCGCTCTCGGTCCGCTGGCTCATCTACCGGATCTTCAAGGGCACGGCGCTCGACAAGTTCCTGCGGCAGAGTGGCGTTGCATTCATGCTGGACCGCTCGGGCCGTTTGCGCACGACGCGGATTCTGGCGGAGACGTCGTTCTGGCTGCTGCTGCTGGCCGGCGGCATGCTGGGGCTGAGCGTCTTTGGCACGAACCTCACCACGCAGATCGTTCACACGGTCGTATTCCTGCTGCCGAAGCTCTTTACGGCCGGGCTGATCCTGCTCGCCGGCGCGTGGCTCAGCCTGTACCTGGGGCGGAGCCTGCTGGTCTGGGCCGTGAACGAGAATCTGCCTTCGCCGCGGACGCTCGCGACCATCACGCGCGTGCTGATCGTATTCGTCGCGGTGGTGGTGGCGGCGGACCAGCTTGATTTTGCCAGGGACGTTTTTCTGGCGGCCTTCATCATCCTGGTGGGCGGGACCGTATTGACGGCGAGCCTCGCCATCGGCATCGGCGCGAGCCGCAACGTCGGGGACTACCTGGAGCGCATGCGCCAGGAGCACGGCGACGAACACGACCACCGCTCGCTGCGCAATCACATCTAGGTCTCTGAAGTTCGCCGCGAAGTCCCGTGTGGGGCGGACGTCCACGTCCGCGCCGGACCTCCAGGTCCGGCTCTTTCGGCTCTTCAACAGCTCCTCAAAAAGGGCCGGCGTAGACGTCGGCCGCAGACCGGGAGGTCCGCCCCACCGTCGTCAAAGTAATTCAACGTAAACAAGACACTGGCGGACGGCGCTTAGTGCCCGTCCAGCCAGCGCAGCACGGCGCTGTTCCACCCCTCGGGACCGGCGCTTGCAGCCACCGCGGCGCGCGGCGCCAGGCGTTTCACTTCCTCCGCCCGGTCCGACGGCATGACGACCGGAAGCGAGACGCACGCGAGCATGGCCGCATCGTTCAGGCTGTCTCCCAGGCCGATGCTGTCTACGTCGCCGTGTGCGCGCCGGTACAGTTCGAGCACCATGCGCACCGCGCGCCCCTTATCATTGTCCCCGGTCAGGTGTTCGAAGCGTCCGCCGCTGGTCCAGCGCAGCCCGCGCGCTTCGATGGCGGCCCGCAGAGCGCCGGCGCGCTCGGGGTCCAGCACCGTAAACGCCTCGTCGTACTCGCGCAGCTTGGCAAGCCGCGCCTGCTCCAGGTTCAGTTCGCAGCACCGCGCGATCTCCGAAATGTCCATCGCCGAGAAACCGCGCACGCGGCAGCCGGACGCCCGCGCGGCCGTGGCCAGCACTTCCACCAGCACACGGTACGGCGTACCCCACTCGACGACGATGGAGCCGTTGCGTAGAACGACGCCCGAGGGCGGTGTTTTGAACTGGTTGCGCGGAACCACGAGCGCGGCGCCGTTCTCGGCGATGTACGGATGGGTATTGCCCATCTCCTTGCGCCAGTATTCGATCTCGGCCCGGGTCTTGCTGCTCGCAAAAACGCACGGCACGTTTTCCGCGCGCAGCCGCTCCAGCGCCGGACGCGCCGGCTCCCAGCAATACGTGTCGCGATCGAGCAGAGTGCCGTCGAGGTCGGTAAGAACGATCCGGAACGCCATGACGTGTGAGGCTATATCACGTCAAGGGCCAAAGTGGAAGCGGGCCGCCGCCGGGCCCCGGAACGGTCCTTAGGATTACCTGTGCTCGAAGCGCGGCAAACAGAAATCGGCACGCAGCCTGATGTCGGAAAAGGAGAGTGGACCGAGCCGGAGGACCCGGCTCTCAAGCTGGCGGTGAGGGTGGGATTCGAACCCACGGATACCTTACGGCATCAACGGTTTTCGAGACCGCCCGATTCAACCACTCTCGCACCTCACCGTACATCAGGTTACCGGATCCGGCCCGCTCCGCGCAACGCCGGAACGCAAATGGGACGTTGGTTTGCCGCTCTCCGCCACGGTTCGTTAAGATAAGAAGGATCAATGCTCTCTGATCCTCTTCCCGAAGGCCTGACTTTCGACGACGTGCTGCTGAAGCCCGCGCGCAGCAACGTGCTTCCCGCGGAAGTTGAAACAGGCACACTCGTTACCCGCAACATCCAGCTCAATATCCCCATCGTCAGCTCGGCCATGGACACCGTGACCGAGTCGCCGCTGGCGATTGCGCTCGCCCGCGAGGGGGGCATCGGCATCATTCACAAGAACATGCCGATCGACAAGCAGGCCGAGGAAGTCGACCGGGTGAAGCGTTCGGAAAGCGGCATGATCGTCGACCCGGTGACGGTCCGGCCCAACCAGAAGATTTACGAAGCGCAGGAGATCATGCGCAGCTTCCGGATCTCCGGCGTACCCGTGGTGGACGAGAACAACCGGCTGGTCGGCATCCTGACGAACCGCGACCTGCGTTTCGAGACGCGCGCCGACATCCCCATCAGCGAGGTCATGACCAAGGACCCGCTGTTCACGGTGCCGGTGGGAACCACGCTGGAAGAGGCCCAGAAGGAACTGCACAAGCACCGCGTCGAGAAATTGCTCGTCGTGGACGAGCACTACACGCTGAAGGGCCTGATCACGGTCAAGGACATCCAGAAAAAGGTCAAGTACCCCAACGCCGCCAAGGACGAGCAAGGCCGCCTGCGGGTAGGCGCGGCGATTGGCGCGACGGGCGACTTTCTGGAGCGCGCACAGGAACTGGTCGAGCGCAAAGTCGACGTACTGGTGCTCGACACCGCGCACGGTCATAGCGAAGGCGTCATGAGCGCCGTGGCGGCGATCAAGCGCAGCCTGCCGCAGGTGCAACTCGTCGCCGGCAACGTGGCCACCTTCGAAGCGACCCACGATCTGATCTCGCTCGGCGTCGACGGCGTGAAGGTCGGCATGGGACCGGGCTCCATCTGCACGACGCGCGTGATCTCGGGCATGGGCGTTCCCCAGATTACGGCGGTTGCCGACTGCGCCAGGGCGGCGCGCGGCACCGGCGTCCCGCTGATCGCCGACGGCGGCATCAAGTACTCCGGCGACGTCACCAAGGCGCTGGCGGCAGGCGCGGACACGGTGATGATCGGGAGTCTCTTCGCCGGAACGGACGAAAGTCCCGGCGAGCTGATCCTGTATCAAGGCCGCACCTTCAAGACCTACCGCGGCATGGGCTCCATTGCCGCAATGCAGCTCGGCAGCGCCGACCGTTATGCGCAGGAAGCCTCGGGCAAGCTCGTCCCGGAAGGGATTGAAGGCCGTGTGCCGGCCAAAGGGCCCCTCGCCGAGATGGTCTACCAACTCGTCGGCGGCGTGCGGTCCGGCATGGGCTATTGCGGCGTGCGGACGATTCAGGAGCTGAAAGAGCGCTCGCAGTTCATCCGCATCACGTGGGCCGGCTTGAAAGAGAGCCACGTCCACGACGTCATCATTACGAAGGAAGCGCCGAACTACCGGGCCGAATAGGGCTCGATCCTTTCAGCTTTCAACAGGGCGGCTCGCGCGGACTTCCGCTTCGAGCCGCCCTTCGTGCATGCGGACCCGGATCTGCGTGCCTGCCGGCGCGTCCGCGGCGCGCTTCACGATGCGTCCATCCACTGTTTGCACGATAGAGTAACCGCGTTCCAGCACGCTCAGCGGGCTCATGGCCGCCAACTGCGACGCCAGCGGAGCGTGTGTGCGGTGCGCCGCGTCCAGACGTCGCCGCATCAGCTCAGGCAGCACTCGCGACGCCGTGCGCAACCGCTCGCCCGCCTGGGCCAGCCGCACACGCAGGTCGCGCGCGCGGAGCCGCGTCTCCAGTTGCTGCAGCCGCAGGGCATTGCGGTCGAACGCGCGGCGGGAGAGCGTGTGCAGCGCGTAATCCAGCTCGTCGGTGCGCTGCTCGGCGCGGTGGATGCGCGACACGAGCAGATGGCGGCTGCGCTCGATGCCGCGCTGCTCCAGACGCCGCGCCAGCTCGCTCAGCCGGAATTGCACGGCCCGCGCGCCGCGTTGCCCTGCCCGCTCGACGCGCAGGAGAATCTCCGAGCGCTCCGGGACAACCATTTCCGCGGCGGCCGACGGCGTGGGCGCGCGCAGGTCCGCGGCAAAGTCGGCGATGGTGAAATCGGTCTCGTGGCCGACCGCGGAGATCACCGGCACACTGCACGAAGCGATCGCGCGCGCGACCTGCTCGTCATTGAAGCTCCACAGATCTTCGAGCGAACCGCCGCCGCGCCCGACGATGACCACGTCGGGCCAGCCCGAATCGCTGAACCAGCGCAGCCCCGCGACCAGCCCCTCGACGGAGCCCACGCCCTGCACCGGCGTGGGATACAGGCGGATGTGCAGGCCCGGCCAGCGGCGGCGCAGCACGGTGAGCATGTCGCGGATGACGGCGCCCTGCGGCGACGTGACGATGCCGATGCGGCGCGGGTAAGCGGGCAGCGGGCGCTTGATCGATTCGTCGAACAGGCCCTCGGCGCGCAACTTCTCTTTCAATTGCTCAAACAGTTCGTAGAGCCGGCCAAGGCCCTGCTGTTCCATGCCGCTGATGAGCAACTGGTACTCGCCGCGCTCGGCGCGCACCTCGACGCTGCCCCGCGCGATCACGGCCATGCCATCGCGCGGGGTAAAACGCAAATAGCGTAAAGTGTTCCGGAACAGCACGCAGCGGATCTGCGCCTGCTGGTCCTTGAGCGTGAAATAGGCGTGCCCGCTGGTCCAGACCTTCCAGCCCGAGATCTCGCCCGCCACCTTGATGCCGTCGAAATTGCGGCTCAGCAGGCGGTGTATCTCGCCGGTCAGCGCCGTAACGCTGTAGACATCCGGCGGCGCCGGCGCTTCGAATGGCAGGCTGGTCATGCGCTTTGCAGCTCCAGCAGCCATTATCGCGAAGACAGCCCGGGACGTGCTCCGGTCTACACCGCGCCCGAGGCCGTGCCTTTGATCATCACCAGCAGCATGACGACTTCGGTCTTCGCCTTGACGCCGTGTTCGAGCTTGGGCGGCATGTGCACGAGCGTGCCCTCGTGCGCCGCGTGCAACTCGCCGCCCAGCTTCAGCTCGGCTTCGCCTTTCGCGAAATACAGCAGCGCCGGCAGCGGCGTCATGTGGGCCGTCAATTCCTGACCGGGCGAGAAGCAGAATTGGACCGTTTTGGAAACGTCGTCGGATTGCAGCGTCCGGCTGAGGATGCCGTTTTCGGGCAACGGCGCATGTTCCCGCAAATCGTCAAGAAACAGGTACTTTTCGCTCATTTCTGACCTCTTTTTTGCCATTTTTCGCACGCAGCAGCGGGTGCAACGCATACCGCGATGGTTCCGTTTCGCCGTGGACAATCGCCCGGACCGGACACGCCGCCTGGCACCGCGGCGCGGCGGCGAAAAGCACGCACTCGGTGCACAGCAGGGGTTCGATCCACGCCCGGCCGCGCGCCAGTTGAATTGCTCCGTTCGGGCACATTGAGACGCACGCGGCGCATGAGTTACATTGAAGGCCGATTGTCATTGCCATCAGAACTCGACCTCCTCAGAATCCGGCGCGAGACTTTCGCGCAAACGCCGTTGTTCTCCGCGCTCACGCCCGAGGAGCGCGAGCAACTTGCCGCCTTCGCCGCGCCGCATCAGTTCGAGGCCGGCGCGACGCTTTTCTACGAGGGCGACCCGTGTCCGGGCCTGTGGGTGATCGGGTCCGGCACCGTGAAAATCACGAAGACCAGTCCCGCCGGACGCGAGATCATGCTGGCCGTGGAGAACGCTCCGTCGAGCGTGGCGGAGGTGCCGCTGTTCGACGGCGGCGCCTACCCGGCGAACGTCGCGGCCATCCGCGACACGCTCGCGTTCCTGCTGCACAAGGACGACTTCCGGCGCTTTTGCGAAACGCATCCGCAGGTGCCGCTGAAGATGCTGGCGGTGGTTGGCAAGCGGTTGCGCGTGCTGGTGCAGTTGATTGAGACGGTCACGTTCGGCAGCGTGCGGCAGAGATTGGCGCGCGTCCTGCTGCAGGCGGCCGAGGACCGGCCCGCGGGGGCGCCGCTGGAGATTCCGATCACGCACGAGGAACTGGCCGCGCGGCTGGGCACGGTGCGCGAGGTGGTTTCGCGCAACCTGTCGCGCTTCCAGGCGGAGGGCCTGGTCAAGGTCGTGAAGCGGCAGATTCTGATCGTCGACGCGGCCGCGCTGCGCGCCGAAGCCGAAACCGAGTTCTGACGCCCGTGTACTCACGATCCCAGGTTGCCCCAATCGTAGCACCGGTTCTGTGATCGGAGTCACGGGTATGCCAGTTGCCGGGTCCTACCAGGGGCGCGGGCCGCGGTCGTAGAAGCCATCGCGTTCGTAATGACGTTCGCGGCGGTCCTCCTGCCGGGCGTAGTGCTGCGCTTCGCGCAGGTGCTCCTCCACCTTGTCCAACTCGCGGTTGAGTTTGGCCCACTCGTGCTCCGTGAAACGCCCGTGGTGTTCCCGGCGTTCGTGGTCGATGTGGCGCGAGACTTTGTCCATGTCCTTTTCCAGGCGCGAGGCATCATGCGGGCTGACGCGGCCGTGCTCGATCGATTCGGCGATGCGGCGCTGCATGGCGTACGCACGGTCCTCCACACTCTGCGCCGAGCCGATGGCGACGGCGAATGCCACTCCGGCGATGGCGAGGGCAACGCTTCTGTTCATGGTCCTGCTCCTTCGATCCGCCTCTCGGATCCGCTGATTTCCGGCTGGCGAAGGGCTGAGCCGCTTCGCCGTTTGCATACTCGTGGACGCGCACTTCCGCCGGAGCATTTCGGACAAATCGAGCCATCCCTCCATTTCGCGGGCGAACGTAGCGGATTGCCGGGAGGACGCGCGGGCGGGACCATGCCCTGCCCTTGTTACACCCGCCCGGCGCATTTTTCTCTTGACCGATTCCATATTTCAATTATTATGGAAATATAGAAGCAAGCCAAGGGAGCCCGATGCGCAAGGTATCCGAAGAACAGATCGTGCGGTATGCCGACATGCTGGCCGCCATGGGGACCGAGACGCGGCTGCGCATCATGCGGCTGCTGCTGGCCGCCCATCCGGAGGGGCTGGTGGTCGGCGAGATCCAATCCGAACTGGGACTTTCGGCATCGAACCTGTCGCACCACCTCGACAAGCTCAAGAACGAAGGGCTGGTGCAGGTGAAGCGGGAAGGCACGTTTCTGCGTTACACGGCGAACGCGGAGGCGCTACGGGAGCTGCTGGTTTTCTTATACGCCGAATGCTGCACCCGGAGTTCGGTGGTGCAGCCCGATTGGATTCGTCAGTGTTGCGAGAAGGAGTAAGCCATGAGTACGCCAGACATCAAGGAAACGGTTAAAGAGAAGTACGGCCAGGCGGCATTACGCGTGTTCACCGGCGGCAGTTGCTGCTGCGGCGCGGCGCCGGCCGACCAGCATACGGCCGATCCGATCACCAGCAAGCTCTACGAAGATGCCCAGTTGGGCGAACTGCCGGACACGGCGGTGTTGGCTTCGCTCGGCTGCGGCAATCCGACGGCGCTGGCGCAACTGAAGGCTGGCGAGACGGTGCTCGATCTCGGCTCCGGCGGCGGCATCGACGTGCTGCTCTCCGCGCGCCGCGTCGGCGCCACCGGCAAAGCGTACGGTCTCGACATGACCGACGAGATGCTGGCGCTTGCCAATGAGAACAAGCGCAAGTCGGGCATTGAGAACGTCGAGTTTCTCAAGGGCGAGATCGAGCACATCCCGTTGCCCGATAATTCCGTGGACGTCATCATCTCGAATTGCGTGATCAACCTGTCGGCCGACAAGGACCAGGTCATCGCCGAGGCGTTCCGCGTGCTCAAGCCCGGCGGCCGCTTCGCCGTTTCCGATATCGTGACCCGTGGCGAAATCCCCGTCGAGATCCGCAAGAACATGCTGCTGTGGGCCGGCTGCGTGGCGGGCGCGCTGGAGGAGAACGATTACAAAGCCAAGCTCGCGCGCGCGGGCTTCGAGCAGATCGGCATTGAGCCGACGCGAGTCTACAAGATCGAAGACTCGCGGGCGTTTCTCCAGCAGGAGGGAATCGACGCCAACGCGCTGGCGGCGCAGATCGAAGGCAAATTCATGAGCGCTTTCATCCGCGCGTCCAAGCCCGCCGCAAAGTGCTGTTGCAGACGGACGGGCTGCTGATTGCGATCATCCGCGGACCGCGCTGGCCGTCAACCGGCGCGGTCCTGAAATGCCTGGAGCCGGAGAATCCTCGTGCCCTCGAAAACGCAACACCGCTTATCGTTTCTGGACCGCTACCTCACGCTGTGGATCTTCGCGGCCATGGCCGCCGGCGTCTCCCTCGGTTACTTCGTGCCGGGCGTGGTGCCACTGCTCAACCAATTCAACGCGGGCACCACGTCCGTGCCGATCGCCGCCGGCCTGATCCTGATGATGTACCCGCCGCTCGCCAAGGTGAAATACGAGGAGATGGGCCGCGTCTTCCAGCACCGCAGAGTCCTGCTGCTGTCGCTGGTGCAGAACTGGGTGGTGGGCCCGCTCCTCATGTTCGCGCTCGCGGTGATTTTCCTGCGCGACAAGCCGGAGTACATGACCGGGCTCATCCTGATCGGCCTGGCGCGCTGCATCGCCATGGTCATCGTGTGGAACGACCTGGCGCAGGGCGACCGCGAGTACGCCGCGGGTCTCGTGGCCTTCAACTCGATCTTCCAGGTCCTGTTCTTCTCCGTGTACTCGTACTTCTTCCTGGCTGTGTTGCCGGGATGGCTCGGCCTCAAAGCGGTTCAGGTCGATATCTCGATGGCCTCCATCGCGAAGAGCGTCTTCATCTATCTCGGCATTCCGTTCCTGGCCGGGATGATCACGCGCTTCGTCATGCTGCGCGCCAAGGGCCGCGAGTGGTACGAGACGCGCTTCCTGCCGCGCATCAGCCCGCTCACGCTGATTGCGCTGCTGTTCACCATCGTCGTGATGTTCTCGCTCAAGGGCGAGATGATCGTGCAACTGCCGTTCGACGTGGTCCGCGTGGCGATTCCGCTCACCATTTATTTCGTGCTGATGTTCGGCGCGTCGTTCTGGATGAGCAAGCAGGCGGGCGCCAACTACGGCGAAGGCGCGACGCTTTCGCTGACCGCGGCTTCCAACAATTTCGAACTGGCGATCGCCGTCGCCATTGCGACCTTCGGTCTCCACCATGGCGCGGCGTTCGCCGCCGTGATTGGGCCGCTGGTAGAGGTCCCGGTTCTGATCTCCCTCGTGAATGTCGCGTTGTGGATCCGCGGGAAGTGGTTCGCGGGAGAAGCCGCCGGCGCGGGCGTTGGCTGCGCGGTTCAGCGGTAAGCGGAGAACGACTGCATCATGACAAAGAAGAAAGTTCTGATCCTCTGCACCGGCAACTCGGCCCGCAGCCAGATGGCGGAAGGTCTGCTGCGGCACGATGGCGGCGACCGTTACGAAGTCTTCTCGGCGGGCACGCGACCGTCATCTGTCCGGCCGGAGGCGATTGCCGTGCTCGCAGAGTTGGGCATCGACATCTCCGGCCACCGTTCAAAGTCCGTCGACGAATTCATCGGCCAGCCGCTCGATCTGGTCATCACGGTCTGCGACAACGCGCGCGAGGCATGCCCGGTCTTTCCGGGCCGCACACGGCGGTTGCACTGGCCCTTCGAAGATCCGGCCCAGACGCAGGGTTCAGAAGAAGAGCGCAAGGCGGCGTTTCGCCGCGTGCGGGACCAGATCCGCGAGCGGATTCGCACGTTTCTCGTGGAAGAACAGGCACCCGCGGACGAGCGCGGCTGACACGCGGGAGCAAGACATGCGACGCAGGCGGGCAAGCGCACAATGAACACCTGCCACCGCTCCCTCTCGGTCGCGGCTCCGTTTCAAGGGTGGCTCCGCTTCGAGGGCGGTTTCGCTTCAGCGCCGGGCTTTTTTGAAAGCCGCTTCAAAACCAGGAATCGACTTCACGATCATCTCGCGCGGCACGGTCAGCGACAGGCGGATATAGCCCGCGCGGCCGAAGCCGACGCCGGGTACGCCGAGCACGCCTTCCTCGGCGAGCAGGCGCACGAAGGCGACGTCGTCCGGAATCGGCGTTTGCGGAAAGACATAGAACGCGCCCTCGGGTCGCGTCAGATGGTAGCCGATGCGTTCCAGCGCGTTGCATAGCAGGTCGCGTTTGTCCTGATAGCCGGCGATGTCGATCTTGGCGTCGTGCGCCTCGGCTTCGACAAGCTGCCAGATGGCGGGCGCGTTGATGAAGCCGAGCACGCGGTTCGCGAAGGTGCAGGCGGCGCGCAGCGCGGGACGGTCGTCCAGGCGCGGACTCAAGGCGAGATAGCCGATGCGTTCGCCGGGCAGCGCCTGTGACTTCGACCACGAATTGCAGATCGCCGTGTTCGCAATCAGCGACGCGACCTCGGGCTGGCGGCCGCCGTCGTAGACGAGGTACTTGTACGGTTCGTCGCTGATGACCAGGATCTGATGACCGGCCCGTTCCAACACTTCGTTCAACGCGCGCAGGACCCGCTCGGGATACATGCGCCCGGTCGGATTGTTGGGCGTGTTCAGGATGATGGCCTTCGTGCGCGGCGTGATGGCCGCGGCGATGCGGTCGACGTCGGGCAGAAATTCTTCGTCCGTCTCCACCGGCACCAGCGTGCCGCCGTGATTGGAGGCGTAGAACTGGTACTCCGAAAAACACGGCATCAGGGCGATGACCTCGTCGCCGGGATCGAGGATCGATTTGAGAATGACGTTGCAGGCGCCCGCCGAGCCGACCGTCATGAAGATGTCGTCGGCGACAAAGTCGAGACCGGTCTCGCGCGTGAGCTGCGCGGCGATGGCGGCGCGGGTGGAGGCGAAGCCGGCATTGGGCATGTAGCCGTGGCTATGCGGCAGGTTCGCGGCGGCAATGCGCTGGAAGGCGGCGATAAGCGCGGCGGGCGGTTCGACATCGGGATTGCCGAGCGTGTAGTCGTACACCTTGTCCGCGCCACGCTCGCGCTTCATCCGCGCGCCCTCTTCGAACATGCGGCGAATCCACGACGAGTGTTCCAACTGACCGGCGATGAGCTTGGAAATAGGCATGAAGGGACTCCTAGTCGAGCGCGCCGCTATCGAGAACGTTGACGCCGGCGGCCTGCAACCGCTCGATGGCGGCGTCGGGCTGATCGAAGCGGAAGATCAGCACGGCCTTTTCGGCGCGCAGGAACGGGAAGGCGTACATGTACTCGATGTTGACGCCGGAGCCTTCGAAGAGGCCCAGCACGCTGGCCAGACCGCCGGGGCGGTCGGGCACCTCGACGGCCACCACCTCGGTGACTTTCACGGCCGCGCCCGAGGCCTCCAGCAGGCGTTTGGCGCGCTGCCAGTCGGAGACGATCATGCGCATGATGCCGAAGCGCTGCGTATCGGCCAGCGAGAGCGCGCGGATGTCGATGCCCTCGCGCGCAAGCAGGCGGCACGGGCCGATGACGTGGCCCGGCTTATTCTCGGAGAACAGAGAGAGTTGCTGGAGCTTCATGGCTACAACCTGCGGTCGATGACGCGCTTGGCCTTTCCTTCACTGCGTTCCAGGGTGTTCGGCTCCACAAGGGTGACCTGAACACGAATGTTGATGACGTGTTCGATCGCTTCGGCGATCTTTTCGTTGAGTTGTTCGAGAGCCCCAATTTTGTCGCTGAAGCTCTCCGAGGTGACTTCCACCTGGACTTCGATCTGATCGAGGCCGCGTGAACGGGTCAGGATGATCTGGTAGTGCGGCAGCGTGCCTTCCACGTCGAGCAGCGCGCTTTCGATCTGCGACGGGAAGACATTCACGCCGCGGACGATCATCATGTCGTCGGTGCGGCGGCCGACGCGAAGCATGCGGCGCAGCGTGCGTCCGCAGGCGCACGGCGCGGAATGGAGCGAGGTGATGTCGCGCGTGCGATAGCGGATCATCGGCATGGCCTGCTTGCTGAGCGTGGTCAGCACGAGCTCGCCCTCTTCGCCCTCGGGCAGCACTTCGCCGGTGCGCGGGTCGACAATTTCGGGATAGAAGTGATCTTCAAAAATGTGCAGGCCGTTGTGGCACGGGCACTCGACCGCCACGCCGGGGCCGATGATCTCGGAAAGGCCGTAGATGTCGAACGCCTGAATGCCGGTGAGATCCTGGATGCGTTCGCGCATCGCGCTGGTCCAGGGCTCGGCGCCGAAGACGCCCACGCGCAAGGGCAGGTCGTGCATGTCGATGCCGAGCTGACCGGCGCGGTCGATCAGGTGCAGGAAGTAGCTCGGCGTGCAGCACACGGCCGTCACGCCGAAATCTTTCATAACCATGATCTGGCGGTCCGTGTTGCCGCCGGAGATCGGGATCACCGTCGCGCCCAGACCTTCGGCGCCGTAGTGCGCGCCCAGACCACCCGTGAAGAGGCCGTAGCCATAGGCATTCTGGATGATGTCACCGCAGTGGAGCCCGCAGGTGGCGAAGGCGCGCTTCATCACCGACGTCCAGACGTCGAGGTCCTTCTGGGTATAGGCGACGACGATGGGCTTGCCCGTGGTGCCGCTCGACGCATGCACGCGCACAATCTCTTCCATCGGGCTCGCGAACAGTCCAAACGGATAGGTGTCGCGCAGGTCGGTCTTGACCGTGAAAGGCAGCAGCGAAATGTCGTCCAGACACTGCACGCGATCCGGCGTCAGGCCGCGCTCTTCCATGCGCGAACGGAACAGGGGCACGCGCTCCCAGGCGCGCGCGACGGTGCTCTTCAAGCGGCTCAACTGCAACTCACGCAACAGGTGCGCGGGCACGTAATCCGCGGCCGAGGCCGGTTGAAACGCGGCCGGACCGGTAGCCTTCGGCGAAAACTCTTTTACTGCCGCCATGCTTCTCTCCCGATTTCGAATGACTCGCGATTGAGGGCGTGCAGCTTGGGCGCGAGATGCCCCAGGATCGCCTCGATCCAGGCTTGTTCCGGAAACTCCAGCGAGCGGCTCAGAACGCCGAGCAGAGCAACGTTGATGCTCTTGTCGCTACGCAGTTTGCGTCCTCCAAGAGAACTCGGATCGATCAGCACCCCGCCGGGCTTGAGTGCCGGACGGTTCACTTCGATCTGCGTCGGTTCCAACACCAACAGGTAATCGGCCTCGCCCGCCGGCACCATCGGGCTGCAGACCGACGCGCCGAAACGCACGTCGCTCGCGACCGATCCGCCGCGCTGGCTCATGCCGTGCACTTCGCTTTTTTTGACGTCGAGGCCGGCGGCGAAGGCGACATCGGCGATGATGTCGGAGGCTTTCAAGACGCCCTGTCCGCCGAGACCGGCGATGACCACGTTAGTTACTTTGCTGTTCATTGCACTTCTCGTATTGGCGGATGGAGGCCGTGGCCAACAGGCACAGGCGGCGCGCGATAATCAGGCACAGCTCGCCGCTATCGAGGCATGACTTCACGAGTTGCTCGAACGCCGCCGGGTCCGCTGTGGGATCGACAACATGCACCTGGGGGATGCCCATGGCGCGCGCGACGTCTTCGAAGATGAGCTTGCCGGTCTTCTCATGATCGAGCGTGCGGCCCGTGCCCGGATGCTCCTGCATGCCCGTCATGGCCGTGGTCCCGTTGTCCAGGATCACGACGACGTGGCCGCCGGGTGGCGGGTTGTAGACCATCTCGACCAGGCCGGTCAGCCCGCTGTGTACGAACGTACTGTCGCCGATCACACTGACCACGCGGTGTGCCTGCCCGGGCGGCAGAACGTGCCGCATCCCGAGGCCCATGCCGATGGAGGCGCCCATGCAGACGAGCGTGTCCATCGCCTCAAAGGGCGGCAGCACACCGAGCGAATAGCAGCCGATGTCGCCCGAGATGATGCAATCCAGGTTGCGCAACGCCGTGAAGACCGTGCGGTGCGGGCAGCCCGGACACAGCGCGGGCGGTTTGCCCGGCAACGGCTTCGGCTCGGGCGTAGTGTCGCCATTCACAATGCGGCGCACGCGCGCCACGCTGAGTTCGCCGAAGCGAAACGCCTCGGGCTTATCCTCAATCGCGATGCCCGCGGTGCGCGCCGACTCGACCAGGTACGGGTCGCCCTCTTCAATCGCCATCAGCAGATCCACGCCTGCGGCAAACGCCTTCAGCTTCTCAAGCGGCAGCGGGTAGGTCATGCCCGGCTTGAAGATGCTCGCGCCAGGGCAGGCCTCGCGCACGTGCTGATAGGAAATGCCGGAGGTGACGATGCCCAGATCGCTGCCGCCTTCGATAATGACGGTCGGCCCCTCGGCGTCATTCCATTTCGCGATCTCGGCGAGCTTCGCGCGCAGGCGATGGTGCGCGGGCCGCGCGTAAGCCGGAATCATCACGTGCGACGGAATGTCGCGCACGAACTCAACCGGCGCGGCGGGTGGCACGGGATAGCCGGGCGTGACGACGATCGTCTTTGAGTGGCAGACGCGCGTGGTCATGCGCAGCAGCACGGGCGTTTTCCAGCGTTCCGAAACTTCGATCGCGCGCAAGGTGAAGTCGTAAGACTCCTGCGAATCCGACGGCTCGAACATCGGGATGCCCGCGGCGACGGCAAAGCGGCGGTTGTCCTGCTCGTTCTGGCTCGAAGCCATGCCGGGATCGTCGGCGGAGACGATCACCAGCGCGCCCCGCACGCCGGTGTAGGCGACGGTGAAGAGCGGATCGGCGGCGACGTTCAGGCCGACATGCTTCATCGTCACCAGCGCCCGCGCGCCGGCGAACGATGCGCCGATGGCGGTTTCGAGCGCGACCTTCTCATTCGGCGCCCATTGAGCGTGACCGCCCAACGTGTCGAAAGCTTCCAGAATCTCGGTGGAAGGCGTGCCGGGATAACCGGTCCCGAAATGCAGTTGCGCGTCGCGCGCCGCCAGGGCGACGGCCTCATCTCCGCTCAAAATCTGTCGGCGGGAAACAACGGTGGGTCCCAATAGCTTGCATCCTCGCGGAAAAATCCGATTAAAAGAGTAGTTTATTGAAATCGGAACGATGGGAGCAAACCAATGTTTCGGGCGTGGATGTAAGGCGAAACGCGAGCGAAGGCGTGCTCCGGGCAACCGGACCGTGGAAAGGATGGAAAAGCTGATCACGCGGGACCGGCGAGCCTGGATCGCACGCGGCTTCGCGGCGGTGCGTTCGCGCACGGTTCCAGGTGACCGCTCGCGGCGTGCGCAACGCTGCGCTCAAAAATCCACGCGGCGCGAGCGCCCTGGCCGGCCGGAACGCTCATGCGGCGCACCATTTGCGCTTGCTCACAGTGTGCCGGTTCGTTTATCCTCTATGGAAAGGGCCGTAATCCGGCTCTTGAATTTACCGTGAACGTACCGATGCAGAGCTCGTGGCGCTATATGGCGGCCGCGGTCACTATGACCGCAGGCTCCGCCTGAGACGGCCTGCATTCGGGAGATTCACACTCCAGTTTTCCCAAAGGCCCCGGGCGGATTCCACTCCGTACCGGGGCCTTTTTTCATTTCGGGCCAGAAGGAAGGCGTATGCGGCAGACGATTCAAATCTGGGTTGAGAACAAGCGTGGCGCGCTGATGCGGGTGGTACGCACCATCTCCGCCACCGGTTCGGACATCCGCGCTCTCACTATGGTCCCTGACCCGTCCCGCAAGGACGCCTCGCGCATCACCGTCGTCGCCGACGTCGAACCACGCCTGCACGAGCGCATCGTCGCCGACATGAACCGGCTGGTGAACGTGCTCTCGGCCGTCGACGTCACCGCGAATCCACAAAAAACGCCGTGGCCGGCGGCGCTCCACGCGCCCGCTTCGTGACCGTCCGGCTGGAAGTGTGCGCCGGAATAATGGAGCGGAGTCAGAGTAATATGGAGCGGGAGGTCACCAATGCTCCGCCATCTGGCGCAACGTCTGGTGGTTCCTCTGATCATCATCGTGGTGGCTGTCGCAGCCTTCTCCGGCCTTTACACCGTTGCCGGCGAAGAGCGGCAGATGCTACGGATGATGAGTGAGAGTGCCGACCAGCTCTCGCGCAGCATCATCAGCGCCACCTGGCACGCGATGCTGGCCGACCGCCGCAACGACGCCTACCAGGTGATGCAGACCATCGCCCGGAAGCAGGGCATCGACGCCATCCGGATCTTCAATCGCAACGGCCTGCTGACCTATTCGACGCGCGCGGAAGACGTGCGGCATCAGCAGGACCGCGGCCTGGAAACCTGTTCCCGCTGCCACATCACTGCCCTGCCCCTGCAGCGGATGGACCTGTCCTGGCGCACGCAGATCCTGCACCGCCCCGATGGCAGCCGCAGCCTGGACATGGTTACGCCGATCTCGAACGAGCCGTCCTGCAGCCAGGCCGAGTGCCACGCGCATCCTGCATCGACCAAGGTCCTGGGCCTGCTCGACGTGCGTGTGAGCCTGGCGCCGGTAGACGCCGAGCTGAAAACGATGCAAATGCGCGTCCTGCTACGCGTGCTGATTGAGATCGGGCTGATCGGCCTTTTCACCATCCTGTTTACGCGGCGCTTCGTCGCGCGTCCGATTCTGCAATTGGTCGAGAGCGCGCAGGCCATCAGCCAGATGGACCTGGAGCGGCCCGTGCGCGTTGTCGACGGCAGCGAGGAAATTTCACGGCTGGCGCGCGCCTTCGAGACCATGCGTGAGAGCCTGCGCGCCGCGCACGCCGAGATTCTCAAGTTCACCCAAACGCTCGAAGACAAGGTCGCCGAGCGCAGCCGGCAGTTGCAGACAGCGCAACAGAAACTGCAGAACAGCGACCGGCTCGCTTCGCTCGGCACGCTGGCGGCAAGCGTGGCCCACGAGATCAACAACCCCGTGGCGGGCGTGCTGAATCTCAGCATGCTGATGCAGCGCATTCTCAAAGACGACGGCATTCCGCCGGGCCGCGTCCCCGAATTCCGCAAGTATCTCGCGCAGGTGATCAACGAGACATCGCGCGTCGGCCATATTGTGAGCGACCTGCTCTCCTTCAGCCGCCGCGGCAAACCGCAACGCAGCCCCGCCGACCTGAACCGCCTGGTGCGGACCACCGTCTCGCTCGCCGATCACAAACTCAAGCTGGCGAACGTCGCCTTGGAGTTGCATCTCGCACACGAGCTGCCGGCGCTCCATTGCGACAGCGGCCAGATCCAGCAGGTCATCCTCAATCTGGTCTTGAACGCAGCCGAGTCGATGCAGGCGCACGGGTCGGGAACGGTGACGGTGAGCACGGCCGCCGGCGAAGACGGTCAGTCGGTCCGGTTGGGTGTCGGCGACACGGGCGAAGGAATTCCGCCCGAGATTCTGCCGCGGATTTTCGATCCCTTCTTCACCACCAAATCGGACGGCAAGGGCGTCGGCCTCGGCCTCGCGGTCTCTTACGGAATTGTTCAGTCGCACGGGGGCGAAATCGAAGTGCAGAGCAAGCCCGGCGCGGGGACCGTCTTCACGGTCACGCTGCCGTTGCAGCCTCCGCCGCTGCCGTCCGCCGCCCCGCCCAATAGCGCTGCCGCGCCGCCGTTGGAGTCGAAGCGGGCATGAGCGTGTTGCGGGTAGCGCCGATGGAGAGCATGGATGAGACGCTGCTCGCGGCAATCGTGGAATCGCTCCGTCACGGCTTTGGGATTGACGTGGAGCCGTGTTCCGCGCTGGGCGAACCCGCCTTCGCGTCGGACGCCGCGCGCGGGCAATTCAGTGCGCCGCTGATTCTGCGCCGCCTGCTCGATGACGGCGCGACGGGCGCGGACAAGCTGCTGGCCGTCACGGGCCGCGATCTGTACATCCCCATGCTGAGCTTCGTCTACGGGCAGGCGCAGCTCGGCGGGCAGGTGGCCGTGGTCTCCATTGCCCGGCTGCGCACCGAGTATTACGGCCTGCCGCCGGACGCGGAATTGCTGCGCGTGCGAGCGCGCAAGGAAGCGCTGCACGAGGTGGGACATCTCTTCGGGCTGGTGCATTGCCCGGACGCGAGTTGCGCCATGGCGCTCTCGACCGGCATTCACCAGCTCGACATAAAACAGCCGGCGTTGTGCGCGGGATGCGCGGCGCTCGCCGGCGAGGCGCGGGCTACGCTGATGAAGGATGGGCGCGAGGTGAAGCGATGAAAACGCAGTGGCAGATTCTGGTGGTCGACGACGAAGACGTGATGCGCGATTCGCTCGCCGCGTGGCTCGGCGAAGACGGCTATACCGTCGACACGGCGGCCTCGGGCCGGGAGGCGATCGACGCCGCACGCCGCAAGGACTACGCGCTCTATTTCATCGACCTCAAAATGCCCGGCGGCATCGACGGCATCGAGACGATGATGGAAATCCGGCGCCTGCACGCCGACGCCTCCATCGTCATCATCACCGCCTACGCCACCGTCGATACGGCCATCACGGCGATGAAGGAAGGCGCGCAGGAATACATCGTCAAGCCCTGCAACCCGGAAGAGATCTCGCTGCTGGTGAATCGCATCATCAAGGTGAAGAACCTGCAGCGCGAGAACACCATCCTGCGCAAGAAGCTGACGCGCCAGTACCGCTTCGGCGACATCCTCAGCAAGAACGCGCGCATGCAGGAGATCTTCGCGCTCGCGAGCGACGTCGCGAGCCTGCGCAGCACGGTGCTGATCCAGGGCGAGAGCGGCACCGGCAAAGAGCTGATCGCGCGCGCCATTCATTTCTCGGGCGAACGCGCCGCGAAGCCCTTCATCGCCGTCTCCTGCGCGGCCCTGACCGAGTCGCTGCTCGAAAGCGAATTGTTCGGCCACGAGAAGGGATCGTTCACCGGCGCCGATGCGCAGCGCCGCGGCAAGTTCGAGATGGCCGACGGCGGCACGTTGTTTCTCGACGAGATCGGTGACATCCCGGCGAAGTTGCAGGTGGATCTGCTGCGCGTGTTGCAGGAGCGGGCGTTTTACCGCGTCGGCGGCTCCAGCGAAGTGCGCGTCGATGTGCGTGTCATCGCGGCCACCAAGGTCGATCTCCGCGAAGCCGTCCAACAGGGCCGCTTCCGCGACGATCTCTATTACCGCTTGAACGTCATCGCCATCGACGTTCCGCCGCTGCGCAACCGGCGCGAAGACATCCCGCTGCTGACCGGGCACTTCCTGGAGCGCCTGACTTCGGAGTTGCGTAAGGAAATCTCGGGCGTCTCGGAAGGGGCGCTCCGCCTGCTGATGGACTACTCCTGGCCGGGCAACGTGCGTGAGCTCGAAAACTCCGTGGAGCGCGCCATGGTCACCTGCCGCGGGCACATCCTCACCGAAGACGACTTCACCTTTCTCACGCGCCCGGGCAACGGCCATGCCTGGGCGCCGCCCGACGTCACTTTGGAGGAGATGGAGAAGTTGATGATCGAAGCGGCGCTCGATCGCAAGAGCGGTAACGTGAAAGAGGCCGCCATCGCCCTTGGCATCGACCGCTCGACGCTCTACGAAAAAATCAAGCGTTACGAGATCCGGCGGTAGACGCGCCGCGAGCGCAAAGCCCCGTCCGGTTTAGCTGCCTTCCGGATGTTCTCCCTGCCCGCGCCATGTGTCGGCGAGGTTGGGAAACTCAGCGCGAAAGATGGCGGCCACGCTTTTCTGAAGCTCCGGGGCGAAGATGGTGGCGATTTGCCACAGCAGCTCGTAATCGAGCCTGGAGTAGTCGTGGACAATCCGGTGGCGCACCGCCGCCACACGCTGCCACGGAACCTCGGCGTAGTGTTCCCTCAGCTCGGCGCTCACTTTCGAGCTCGCTTCGCCGATCACGGTCAGGGCGTGCAGTATCGCATAGCGCAGCGTTTTATTCGCGCAAAACGTCTCAAACGATGCCGCGCTTATAAACTCGAGAAGATCCTCGCTCGCGGCGAGAATGTCGGCAAGATAGACGGCGTCACGCAGCATAAAGGAGAACGGCATCGCGCAGAGCGTTCACCCGCACGAGCGGCTTCAGTAACGATTTCCGGCCCAGATCCACATGCCGTCCGAAAAGCGCGGACAACTCATCCTCAAGATCGAAGAAGCCGAGACCGGGATGCGCGCCGGGCTCGAACTCGACAAGCACATCAACGTCGGAGTCGGGCCGCATGTCGCCACGGGCGGCCGAGCCGAAAACGGAGAGTTCCGCGATCCGGTAACGCCTGCAGATGGCAGCCAGACGCTCCGGAGCTACTTCGATGCCAGATGCGAGTTTCATCTTCGCCCTTCGCTGCCTGCTTCGGATACATTATCCAATACTTGGCCTTTGCGAGGAGCACGGCGGCGGTTCCCTTTTGAAGCTCGCGGTATCCTGAAGGGAACCGTGAAAAAACTCATCGCCACGCTCGTTCTTATCGTGGCAGTGCCCGTCGCGCTGCTGCTCTTCTTCTCGGTGACGCCCGCCGTGGAGTTGCCGCCCGCGCTGAATTCGCTCGGCGCGCAGACACAGCTCGATGTGCACATCCACGCGCCGCATGGCGTGCGCACCGTGAGCGTGATCGTGGAGCAGAACGGTGTGCGCTACAAGCCCTGGGAGCAGGGTTTCGCTTCCCACCGCCTCATCTGGCAGCGGCATGTCCCTGACGCGGCCATGCAGATCGTGACCGGCGCGCAGGCGATTCCACAACTCAAAGAGGGCAAGGCGACGCTGACCGTCGAGGCCGTTTCGAACGACTTCCGGGGCAGCGCCGGACGCGTAACGCGCGAGGTGACTGTGTCGCTGCGGCCACCGGTGCTGAGCGTCGATTCCGATCAGCACTATCTCTATCGCGGCATGGCCGATCTCGTCACTTTCACGGTCTCCGGCTCCGCCGCCGAATCGGGCGTGAAGGTCGGCAACGACAAGTTCCGCTCCTGGCCGATGCCCGGCGGCAAACCCGGCTTTTTCGCGCTGTTCGCCTACCCCTGGGACACGCCGGAAGGCGCCGAGCCCGTTGTTTATGCCGGCAGCGCGGCGGGCAACCAGGTGACGGGCCAGATGGTGGTTGCGTTCCCCAAGAAGGAGCAGCCCGTCTATCGCACGCGCGATCTGGAAGTGAGCGACCAGTTCATGCAGAAGGTGGTCAATGAGTTGGACCCCACCGGCAGCGGCGACCTGGTCACGCGCTTCGTGAAAATCAACAGCGAGATGCGGCGCGCCAACAACAAGACGCTGCGCGACCTGCGGCTGAAGACGGAACCGCGCTTCCTGTGGACCGAGCCGTTCCGCCAGCAGCACAACTCCAAGGTGGAAGCGCATTTCGCCGACGTGCGGAACTACATCTACCAGGGCAAAAAGATCGATCAGCAGGTGCACCTCGGCTACGATCTGTCCATCACCAAGCACGTCGGCGTCGAGGCGTCGAACGACGGCAAGGTCATTTACGCCGCGCCGCTCGGCATCTACGGCAATTGCATCGTCGTCGATCACGGCTACGGCTTGCAGACCATCTACGGCCACATGAGCGAGATCGCGGTGCACGAAGGCGACATGGTGAAGCGGGGTCAGATCATGGGCAAGAGCGGTATGACCGGCATGGCCGGCGGCGATCATATCCACTTCAGCATGCAATTGGACGGCGTCCAGATCGACCCGCGCGAGTGGTGGGACGCGCACTGGATCAAGGACCACATCACCAAGCGCATGGAGCTGGACGGGGCCGGCGCATCGAACTCCGGCGGCAGCTCAGATCTCAGCCCGGCCGGCCAGAGCGTAGAGCAGGTGAACGACGAACCGCGGAATCTCCACCACAAAGCTCATCACAGCCGCACGAAACACCGGCGAAAAGATTAGCAGCGCTACGACTACGATCCAGAACAGCGTCCAGAACGCGCTCCACACGGCGGCGAACGGACTCCAGTAATACCGCCGGCGCGCGCGGCGCGCCTCGCGTTCCGCCTTGCGCTGCGCCTTCCACGCTGCACGCTGGGCGCGGTGTTGCGCATTCCAGGCCGCTTTTTGCGTTTCCCACGCCATTTTGTGACGCCAGAATTCCGCACAGCCCGGCCCGAAAACCCGGTCGAAGAACGGTTCGCGCTGGTTCATGATCATCGCTACCTGCCCGTTCGTAATACGCGCACGGGCGCGCGATTGTTCCAGTCTCCATTTCCCCGCGCCCCGTCGCGGCATCGCGGCCGGAACGGAAGAGGACAGGCCCGACTGCGCTCGCGCCTTGTCCTGCCGTCCGTATTACTGCAATTCGGTTGCGTCTGCGGCGCCCACCCGGCGTACATAGGCCCCTCTCATTCGTCAAGTTTGTCGCCTGTTTGTAATAGATTCTCGGGACATGCCGCCGGGCCGGGGATGTTTCGCGTTTTTACTTGCAACTGAGTTGCATCTCATACGACAATTGGTTTTCGCCAGCCGGACACGCCTGTCCTCGCACACGCTGCTGCCGGCGGATTGGAACCCCATGCAATTGTCGACAACTCTCCTGACCCGGTCCCTGCCCTTCCGCGTGCCGGGAGCGCACACCCGTTGGCGCACCTTCGCCGGGGCTGCGCTTTTAGCGCTGAACGCCTTTCTCCTCGTCGCGCCGGCCGCGCCGGCCGCGCCGCTCGATGGCACGGGCCGGCTCTCCGGCCAGGTCGCAGACCCGGCTGGCGCCGCAATGGCCGGTGTCACGATCCAACTCCGCAACACGGGCACAAATGCGGAGCACCGTGCGGTGACCAATGCCGAAGGGCTCTACGCCTTCCCCGCCCTCGCGCCCGGCCAGTACGAATTGCGGATCGATCAGCCGGGCTTTCAGCCGTACTTGCAGAAGAATCTGGATGTGCCCGCCAACGCCACCGTGCAGGCCAATGTTACGCTGTCGCTCGGGCCCCGCAGCGAAGCGATCACCATTGAAGATTCGCCCCTGGCCGTGGACACCGCCAACACGCAGGCGGGCGAGTTGATCGCTACCGCGAAGATGGAGAGCGTGCCGCTGAACGGACGCAGCTACACGGATCTGTTGGCCTTGCAGCCCGGCGTCATTCCCGTGTCGTCACAGCAGCCCAACGCGGTGGTCATGTCCGGCTGCACGACGGCTCCGCCGTCCGGCGATCTGAATCCCGGCAACCTCGCCGTCAGTGGCCAGCGGGAAACCGCGAACGGCTTCTTTGTCAACGGCGGCTCCACGCAGGAGGACTTCAACATGGGCTCGGCCGTTGTGCCGAACCTTGAGTCGATACAGGAATTTCAGGTCCTGACCGGCAATTTCGAGGCGCAATATGGCAACTTCAGCGGCGGGCAGGTGCTGGTCACCACGAAGTCCGGTGCAAATCAGTTGCATGGCAGCGGCTTCGAATTTCTGCGCAACACGAACCTCGACGCCCGCAGTTTCTTCGCCGCCGAACGCGCCCGCTTCGACCGGAACCAGTTCGGCGGCACACTCGGCGGCCCGCTGCGCAAGGATCGCGCGTTCTTCTTTGTCGATTACCAGGGGACGCGCATGACGCAGGGTCTCGAGACCGGCCGTATCGCCGTGCCTTCGCTCCAAAACCGCGCGGGCGACCTGTCCGACGTGGCCAGTACGCTCACCGGTACGGTCAACGGTCAGTATTGGGCGAATCTGTTGACACAGCGGCTCGGCTATGGCGTGGTCGCGGGCGAGCCCTACTACAAGCCCGGTTGCACGAATGCGGAAGAGTGCGTGCTGCCCAACGCGCGCCTTCCCGAGCAGGCCTGGTCGGCTCCGGCCCGCGCGCTGCTCCAATACATCCCACTGCCCAATCAGGGCGCCAACACGTTTTCGTCCTCGGCGGAAAACCAGGTACTGCGCGACGACAAAGGCGCGGTGCGGCTCGATACGACGACCCGCTGGGGCGCGCTGGCCGCGTACTATCACACCGACGATTACCGCCTCGACAATCCCTATCCCACCGCGCAGGGCGGCGCGAACGTGCCGGGCTTCAACGCGCTTTCCTTCGGCCGCGCGCAACTGGTTACGCTGAGCCTGACCACGGCGCTCAGCGCGTCATCTGTAAATGAGTTGCGTGTCGGCTACACGCGCGCCGCCAATGACATCGGCCAGCCGGTCGGCGGCGTCGGTCCCAGTCTGGTCTCGCAGGGCTTCCACGACGCCGCGGGCTCGCCGGGCATCGTCGCGCTCGCGCCGCACATCGAAGGCGTCGAGAACGTCTCGTTCAACGACTTCACCATCGGCGTCGACACCACCGGCGTAGTGCAGGCGAACAACACATATCAGTGGTCGGAGGCGTTTTCAAAAGTCGCCGGCGCGCACATGTTCAAACTCGGCGCGGGGATGCACTTCGATCAGGTCAACATCAACCCCAACGCCACCTATAACGGCGCGTTCCTTTTCCAGGGCACCGAAACGGGCTCGGACTTCGCGGACTTCCTGCTGGGCGTCGCCAGCAGCTACGCACAGGGCGATTCGAACGCCTTCTATCTGCGCAACAAATACGCCGGGCTCTACTTCCAGGACAGTTGGCAGGCGCGGCCGAACCTGACCGTCAACTACGGCGTGCGCTGGGACCTGCTGCCGCCGTGGCGCGAGAAGTACAATCAGCTTCAAACCGCCGTGCTGGGCCAGCAGTCCCGGGTTTATCCCGGCGCACCCGCCGGCCTCGTTTTCCCCGGCGACCCGGGCGTTCCGGACACGCTTTCGCCCGCGAGCTATACGAATTTCGCGCCGCGCCTCGGCGTCGCTTACTCGCCCGCAGTTGCAAGTGGATTGCTGCACCGGCTCTTCGGCGCAGCGGGCAGCACGAGCATTCGCGCCGGCTACGGCCTCTTTTACACGGCGTTTGAAGGCCTCTCGGCCGGCATCATGAGCGCCTGCCCGCCCTATGGCTACGACTACGACAGCTTCGCGCCGCCGCTGGTTGAAACGCCGTTCGTCACGGCCGCCACGGGTCAGAACGTCGGCCAGCGTTTCCCCGAGCCGATCCCCGCGACGGGCGCTTCTGTAGCGCATCCGAACAGTTCCATCGACTGGTCGCAGTACATGCCCATCACCGGCATGCCGTCGTTCTACTACCGCAACGCTACGCCCTACACTGAGAGTTACAACTTCTCGGTGGAGCGCCAGCTCAGCCGGCGTACGCTGTTGAAGCTCGGCTATGCCGGCTCGCAGGCGCATCACCTGCTGGTGCTGATCTCGGCCAACCCCGGCAACCCGGCGCTGTGCAAGAGCCTGAGCGATCCCGCGAACGTGCTGGCGGGGACCGCCACCTGCGGGCCCTTCGGCGAGAGCGGCACATTCGTCACGCGCGCCGGGCAGACCATCCAGGGCACGCGCGGGCCGTTCGATGCGAACTTCGCCGCGGTGACCTATCAGAAGACGATCGGCAACTCCAACTACAACTCGTTCGAGGTATCGCTGCGCCATTCCACCGGCACTCTCGAATTCCTGCTGGGCTACACCTACGGCAAGTCGATCGACCAGTCGTCGAGCCTGTCGGAGGCGGTAAACCCGCTCAACCCAAGCCTGAACCGCGCCGTCTCGGCCTTCGACATGCGCCACAACTTTGTGGCGAGCTACGACTGGAAGCTGCCGCTCGAACGCCTGTTCCACGCACGCAACCGGTGGAGCGGCGGCTGGTCGTTGAGCGGCATCACGCGCTTCAGCACGGGGTTGCCCGTGACGCTCTATAACAACAACGACACGTCGCTGCTCGGCACCATCCCGAACGGCATCAACAACAACGGCGTCGACACGCCCGACTACACGCCCGGCCATCTGGCCGTGAACACCGATCCGCGCAACGGCCGGACGGCGTTCAACACGGCGCTGTTCGCGCTGCCGGAGCTCGGTACGCTCGGCACCGCGAGCCGGCGGTTCTTCTATGGTCCGGGCATCGTGAACTACGACATGGCGCTGCACAAGCGTGTGCCGCTCGACGAATCGCGCGCGCTGGAGCTGCGGCTGGAAGCGTTCAACGTGTTCAACCATGCGCAGTTCTATGGCGCGGCGGCCGTGAATGGCAACATCACCAGCGGCAGTTTCGGCCAGATCACGAGTTCGGCTCCGCCGCGGCTGGTCCAACTTGCCGCAAAGTTCTCGTTTTAGCAGCGGTCCAGAAGAGGGGTTCGCGGGAAGGTCCACGCCAGCACGGCTGTGAGAGAATATGACTTTGGCCTCTGATATCATTCCCGGAGAAACACCCAACTATGACGGAAATCGTTGAAATTAAAGCACGCGAGATCCTTGACTCGCGCGGCAACCCCACGGTCGAAGCAGATGTCTTTCTGTCCGACGGAAGCTTCGGACGCGCTGCGGTCCCCTCAGGCGCCTCCACGGGCGAAAACGAAGCCGTTGAGCTCCGCGACGGAGACAAGAGCCGCTACCTTGGCAAGGGCGTGACCAAGGCCGTTGCCAATGTCATCAATGAGATCGAGCCGGCGCTGCTCGGCCTCGACGCCACCGACCAGGCGACGATCGACAAGAAGATGCTCGAGCTCGACGGCACGCCGACCAAGGCCCGCCTGGGCGCCAACGCCATCCTGTCCGTGTCGCTGGCCACCGCCCGCGCCGCGGCCGACGCGCTGTACGTGCCGCTGTACCGCTACCTCGGCGGAGTGCACGCCAACATCCTGCCCGTGCCGATGATGAACGTGCTCAACGGCGGCGCGCATGCCGACAACTGCGTCGATCCGCAGGAGTTCATGCTGGCCCCGCTCGGCGCGCCAACCTTCGCCGAAGCCATCCGCTACGGCTCCGAAGTTTTCCATACCCTGAAGAACGTCCTGAAGAAGCGCGGCTACGCGACCTCGGTCGGCGACGAAGGCGGCTTCGCGCCCAACCTGAAGTCGAACGAAGAGGCCGTTGAAGTGATCGTCGAAGCGATCCAGAAGGCCGGTTACAAGCCCGGCGTCGACGTCGCCATCGCCCTCGATCCGGCTTCGAGCGAATTCTACGATCAGAACAAGAAGAAGTACGTCTTCAAGAAGTCCGACAAGCGCGAACTCAGCTCCGACGAGATGATCGCGTTCTGGGCCGACTGGGTTGCCAAGTACCCCATCATCTCCATCGAAGACGGCATGGCCGAGTTCGATTGGGACGGCTGGAAGAAGCTGACCGACACGCTCGGCAAGAAGATCCAGCTCGTTGGCGACGACATCTTCGTGACCAACCCGGCGATCCTGGCCAAGGGCATCGAGAAGGGCATCGCCAACTCGATCCTCATCAAGGTGAACCAGATCGGTTCGCTGACCGAGACGCTGGACGCGATGCGGCTGGCCGCGGGCGCGGGCTACACCTGCATGATGTCGCACCGCTCGGGCGAGACCGAGGACACCTTCATCGCCGACCTCGCCGTGGCTACCGGCTGCGGCCAGATCAAGACCGGTTCGGCGAGCCGTACGGACCGGCTGTGCAAGTACAACCAGCTCATCCGCATCGAGCAGGAACTGGGCGCCAACGCCATCTTCGCGGGCCGCAAGGCGTTCAAGCAGCAGTAAACCGCTAACGGGAGCCGCGGCGGCAACCGGGCGATGCGCGCAACGCATCGCCGGCCGTTCGCGGCTCCGTTGCATATAGGAAGCGCCGCTTCCGGGAGATCTAGATCACATGTATAAACTCGTCCTCATCCGCCACGGCGAGAGTGCGTGGAATAAGGAGAACCGTTTTACCGGCTGGACCGACGTCGATCTGAGCGAAAAGGGCGTCCAGGAAGCCGTGGAAGCCGGGCAGACGCTGAAGAAGGAAGGCTTCGAGTTCGATCTGGCCTTCACGTCCGTGTTGAAGCGCGCGATCAAGACGCTCAACGTTGTGCTGGACCAGATGGACCAACTCTGGATTCCGGTGGAGCGCACGTGGCGGCTGAACGAGCGCCACTACGGCGCGTTGCAGGGCCTGAACAAGAGCGAGACGGCCGAGAAGTACGGCGAGGCGCAGGTGAAAATCTGGCGCCGCAGCTACGACACTCCGCCCCCCGTGCTGACGCCCGACGATCCGCGCTGCCCGGGACACGACCGGCGCTACGCCAACGTCGCAAAGGCCGACCTGCCGCTGACCGAGTGCCTGAAAGACACAGTGGCGCGGTTCCTGCCGGCGTGGCACGACACGATCGCTCCGGCGATCAAGAGCGGCAAGCGCGTGGTGATCGCGGCGCACGGCAACAGCCTGCGCGCGCTGGTGATGTATCTGGACAGCATCAGCGAGAAGGACATCACCGAGCTGAACATCCCGACGGCCATGCCGCTGGTGTATGAGCTCGACGACAACCTGAAGCCGATCAAGTCATACTACCTGGGCGACCCCGAGAAGGTGAAAGCGGCCATGGAAGCCGTCGCCAAGCAGGGCAAGAAGAAGGCGTAGTTTCTTTTCGCGCGATGGCAGAGTAAAGTCCGATAAGCGAGGGGGCGCGTTCGGCGCCCCCGATTCCGTTCGAGCGGGTTCGATGGCAAGGCGCCGCCAGGCGCCTGTTTTTCCGGTTGTTGGACAGGACCACGATCGTCTTGAAGAACACAGAACATCCACGTGGGGGTGCGCGGTGCAGGTCGGCGCGGCGTTATCTTCCAAGCGATTGGCAGGGAGACGCAGTTGAACCAACTGTTTCGCACCAAGAGCATTGACGCGCTGATCGCGGCGTCCAACGAAGAAGGCCACCGGCTCAAGCGCACGCTGGGCGTCTGGAGCCTGATGGCGTTGGGCATCGGCGCGGTGATCGGCTCGGGCATCTTCACATTAACCGGCACGGCGGCGGCCGGCAAAGTCGAGCGATTCCAATCCATTCTGAACGCGACCGTTCTCGACGTCGTGTTGTTCGGCTCGCATGCGGGCTCGCAACTGGGACGCCCGGGAGCGGGCCCGGCGATTACGCTTTCGTTCGTGCTGGTGGCGATCGCCTGCGCCTTCGCGGGCCTCTGTTACGCCGAACTGGCGTCGATGATCCCCATCGCGGGCAGCGCCTACACGTACTCGTACGCGATTCTGGGCGAGATTTTCGCGTGGGTGATCGGGTGGGATCTGATCCTCGAATACGCCGTATCGAACATGAGCGTGGCGGTGGGCTTCTCGGCGTACATTCAGGATCTGCTCGAAAACCTGTGCGGTTTTCGACTACCGGCGCACTGGGCCTACCCGCCCATTCCGGCGCCCGGCCAGCCGGCTGGCTGGTTCAACGTGCCGGCGCTGGTGATCACGCTGCTGGTGACCATCATCCTGGTCCGCGGCGTCCGGGAAAGCGCCGAGGCGAACATGTTCATGGTGATCGTGAAGATCGCCGCGATTGTGATCTTCTGCCTCGGGGCCGCGAGCGCCATCAAGCCGGAGAACTGGCACCCCTTCGCGCCGCACGGTTTCTCCGGCGTTCTGACCGGCGCCTCGATCGTTTTCTTCACCTACATCGGATTCGATTCGGTCTCGACGGCCGCGGAGGAATGCCGCAATCCGCAACGCGATCTGCCGATCGGCATTATCGCGACGCTGATCATCTGCACGATTCTCTATGGCTCGGTGTCGCTGGTGCTGACGGGCATTCTGCGGTGGGACAGCCTGGGCACGGATTCGCCGGTGGCCGATGCGCTGCGGCTGCTGGGCTACAACCGGTTGCGCCTGGTGGTCACGGCCGGCGCGCTGATGGGCATGCTGTCGTCACTGCTGGTGTACCAGTACGGGCAGGCGCGCGTGTGGTTCGCGATGTCGCGCGACGGTCTGCTGCCCAAGATGTTCTCGGCGGTCCACAAGACGTTTGAGACGCCGCATATCAGCACGTGGATCGCGGGCTTCTTCGTGGGCATCCCGGCGGGCATCTGGGACATCGACACGCTGGCGGAGTTGTCGAATATCGGCACGCTGTTCGCTTTCATTCTGGTGTCGGCGGGCGTGATCGTATTGCGCCACAAACAGCCGGAGCGCAAGCGTACCTTCCGGGTGCCGTTTGTGCCGCTTTTCCCGGCCATCTCGATCCTCTGCTGCCTGATTCTGATGATGGGCTTGCCGCTCATGACGTGGCTACGCTTTTTCGTGTGGCTGGGGACCGGACTGATCATCTACTTCTCCTACAGCCGGTTCCGCAGCACGCTGCATGACCCGGCGAAGTGAGGATTCTGATATAACATTCGAGACCGAAGGGGCAGCGGCCGGCGCATGCGGGCCGCTGCTCAAAGGTGAAGGCATCGCCGATTCAGAAATGCAGACTTGCGGGCGCCAGAGTAACCGCGCCAGCCGCGTATGGCCATCTCAAAGCGGAGCGCCGGAGCGTCTCAATATGGGTCAAGCGCAGGGCGGCCAAAACAAGGTAGGCTGTTCTTGTATGAAGCGCATGCCACTGGCCGCGGTTGTGTTCGCCGCGTGGTGGGGAATGCCCGCGGCGGCTCAGGTTGAGCACCAGCATCACCCTCCGGAGTCGGCGGCCGAGTACGCAAAGGTACTGGAGGATCCCGGACGGGACGCCTGGCAAAAGCCGCATGAAGTGATGACGGCTTTGGCGCTGAGCGGACGCGAGACCGTCGCCGATATCGGCGCGGGGACGGGCTATTTCGCCAACCGGCTGGCCCGCCACGCGCAGCGCATCTTCGCCGTGGACATCGACGCGCGGTTACTCGAAATCGCCCTCAAAAACGCTCCGGAAAACGTGACGCCGATCATAGCGAGTCCGGACAATCCACGGCTGCCCGAAGGCGCCAGCGACGTGATCTTCTTCTGCGACGTGGTGCATCACATCGCCAACCGGGACGCGTACCTCGAAAAGATCAGGCGGGCGCTGAAGCCCGGCGGACGCGTGGTGGTCATCGACTTTCACAAGCAGCCGTTGCCGGTGGGACCGCCACCCGAGATGAAGATCGATCGCGCGGCAATGATCGCGGAATTCAAGAAGGCGGGATTCCGGCTGAGCAACGAGCACAGTTTCCTGCCCTATCAGTACTTCCTGGAGTTCTCTCCGGCGCGGCAGGAATAAGGGCATGACGGCGTGGAACAGTTGGGAATGTCTGGCGCCGGCGGCGCCGTGGGTTGGCGCCGCGCTGCTGTTGCTGGCCGGCATTATCACGATGGCTTTGGTGTGGGCCCGCTGGAAGCCCAAGGCCGGCGCGGACCGCACGGAGATGCCGCTGCCGTTGCGCTGGGGACCGGCGCTGACATTGGGCGCCGGATGCGCCGCGGCAACGTGGCTGGCAACATCGGGCACGGAGCAGGAGATCCAAAGCGGAGCGACCGCGGCAGCGCTGGTGGCGGTTACGGCCGTGGCCGTTGTCTGGTTAGGCAATGCGGGGATTCGCGCGGTCCGGCGCGCCGCGGAGGCGGACTTCTGGACGCTGAATAGTGAAGGCGTGACCAGCCATCTGCGCAAGATGCTGCGGCAGGACGAGATGCTCAACTACGCCGCCAAGACGTTCCTGCAAGAGCTGGATGCGGGCGCGGTGCGGGTGTTTCTGTTGAACGGCACGAAGTTCGAACTGGCGGTTTCCCTGCCCGCGTTGCCGGCGAAGACGGAGGCCTTCGAAAGAGACGGAGTGCTGGCCCGCGCTTTCTCGGCCAACGGCTTCACGCCGTTCCTGGAGCTGGTCAACCCGGCGACGGGTCTGGCGGGCTCCTGGGCCAAGCGGGCAGAATTCGCCGCCGGCGCCGAATTGCAGGCGGAACAACAGAAGCTGGTGGCGATTGACGCCGAGGTGGGCATCGGGTTCCGGCGGGAGGCAAAGCTGGCGGGTTTCTTTCTGATCGGCGGACGGTTGACGAGTGTTCCGTTGAGCGAACCGCAACGGCTGTTTTCCACAGAAGTCGTCGCCCAGGCGGGCCGGCTGCTCGATGTGATCGACGCGACGGACAAACTGGCTCGCGAGAGCGCCGCGGAGGAGCGGGCCAAGGCCGACCGCGAGATGGCCGCGCTGGTCCGCAGCCGGATGACGCCGCCGGACATGGCCGAACTCACCGGCGTCGAATACGGCGTGTCGGTCGAGCGAGTCCCAGGCGGGCCGGCGAGCTTCTGCGACGCCGTCGTGCTGCCGGGTTCCGCGCTGGGGATCGTGATGGCGGAGACGTCTTCGAGCGGGCTGCAGGTGGCGGTGGAGATGGTGCGCCTGCAGACGCTGCTGCGAAGCCGGTTCTACGTGTATGGCGAAGACCTGCGCGAGATGTTGGACTCCGTGGAGCGGGCGCTGCGGATGAGCGACGGAACCGTGCAGCCGGTGCGGCTGCTGCTGGGCCGGTATGACGCCGCTGCGCTACGCTTCGTGTACGTGAACGCCGGGTACCTGCCGCCGGTGTTTCTGAAGAACCGACAGGATGGTTCAGAAACATTGCGGCTCACGGCAACGGGCCGCCCGCTGGCCGGCGACGGTCCCGCGGACTGGGAAGTGCGCGAGATCGAGATGCGGCGGCGGGACATGCTGCTGACCATCAGCCCGGGGCTGCTGCAGCGCCCGGACTCGTTGCAGAAATGGGGCGAGAATCAGTTGCTCGAAACGATGCTGGATCTGGAAAAGCATCCGGCGCCGGCCATCGCGCACCGGCTGGTGCGGGAGGCGTCGGAGCCCGAGAACGAGAACCCGCCGAAGAGCGAGCGCAGCGCGATTGTGCTGCGGCCCACGGAAGCGCCGGTCAGACCGCTAACACTACCGGCTTACAACCGTTCGGTAGCGGCTATGACTTCCGCCGCGAGTAATGGGCGCTGATGCTCGAATAGATGCCGCCCCGAGGCAGGAATGCGCCGCTGACGGTCATCTCGCGAGGCTTGCAGGCGCGCACGCAATCCTTGAGGAAACGATTGACGACGTTCTCCTGAAAGATGCCGAGGTTGCGATAGGCCAGCATGTACATCTTCAGCGCCTTCAGTTCCAGACAAAGCTTGTCCGGCACGTAGCGGATGGTGATGGTGCCATGATCCGGCAGACCCGTGCGCGGGCAAACCGACGTGAACTCCGGCAGCGAGATCTCAATCTCGTAATCGTTCGCGAACTGGTTGGGCCAGCATTCGATCTCGGGCAGCGTGGCGTCGACACCGGAGTGAGCATGCTCATCGGTGTACAGGGGCGCGGCCGGCTTCCGCTTGTCCTTGGCGCGTTTTGAGTCGTGTTGAGGCATCAAGACCTATTGTCCGATATAGGAGGCGGCGGAAGCGAGCGGCGCTTTGTATGCGCGGCGCGGCGCCGAGGACCGGCGCCCAGTGGCCGCCAACGAGTGCAAACCCGAGAGGCCTCGAAAGCGCGACGGATGCCCCCTCTCTGACGTTCGGGGGTCGGTGCTGAGGAGACGCTCCGCAACGCGGTCAAGCGATCGAGGGTTCGGGCGGCAGTTCGCAGGCTATGAAGAGCCTCGCGTTGAGACGGCGCCGATCCGGTCTGCACTCATTCCGAAACGGATCCAGGCACTAGGCCGGCTGGGCTTCGACCAGCAGGCGATTCAAGTGGTCGAGGAAGATGCCGACGTCGGTGACAACGCCGAGGGCCTGGCCGGTGCCGCGGTCGCTGAGCTTGGTGGCGACGGCGGGGTTGATGTCCACGCAGACCGTCTTCACCCAGCCGGGCAGCATGTTGCCGGTGGCGATGGAGTGAAGCATGGAGCCGAGGCACAGCACCAGTCCGGCGCCGCGAAGCTGCGCCGCATAGGCGTCCTGCGCGATGTTCATGTCGGTGATGGTGTCCGGCAAGGGGCCATCGTCCCGCAAGCTGCCGGCCAGGACGTAGGGGATCTTGTGGACCACGCATTCGTACATCGCGCCCTTGGTCAGACGGCCCTGCTCAACAGCGGCGGCGATGGAACCGGCATGGTAAACCGCGTTGATGGCGCGCATGTGGTTGCGATGGCCATGCTCGGCCTGACGGCCGTCCACGACGCGGACGCCCAAAGACGTACCCAGGAGCGCCGACTCGATGTCATGCACGCCGAAAGCATTGCCGGCGAGCAAGGCGTCGATCCAGCCACAGCGAATCAGCGAAGCCAAGGGGACATTGCCGCCAGTATGGATCACAACGGGACCCGCAACGATGACGATGCGCTGGCCAGCCTCGCGGCAGGCGCGCATGAAGCCGGCGGTCTGCCGCACAGCCGTCTCGACCTGACGCTCCGAGGAGATGCCATTCGACATGAAAGCGAAGGCGTGGCGGTCGCGTTCCTTGGACTCCGGGACGACGCGGATACCCTTCATGCCGACCAGAACCTGATCGCCCTTGCGGATGTCGCGCAAGCGGCGGCAGATGGGGGAATCGTCCTCCCAGACGATCAGCGCGTCCATACGCTGGTTGCGAACCTGATGCCAGGAATCGCCGTGGCGCACGAGGGTGCGCTGATTGGTGGTGGAGTAGAAATCCTCGGGAGCGCAGCGGTCGCGTTCGACGATCCGGAAGGCCGCGTCAGCGCCATGCACCGGCGAGCAGCCCAGTTCGAGGAGACGGGCCAGAAGGCTCTCCATCTCGGCGGAAGTACCCGTCTCGACGCGCAGGCGGAGGCGGGACGGCTCGGCGTTGGTGCGGCCGATGTGAAACTGCTCGACATTGAACCGGCCGTTGAACTCAACGACGGTGTCGAAGATCTGCTCCATGATGTGGGAGTCGATGAGGTGGCCTTCGGCTTCGACGACTTCCTGGAGGGCGAGATGAGTAGGCTGCATGGCGTTTGCGGCGTCAGCGAAGAAGGGGCGCGGTTCCCTTGAGACCGGATCCGGTACAGATGGCGTTCAGGATCAGCGGAAGAGCCAGTCCGAGGACCGGCGGCCTCCGAAACGGGGCAAGAAAGCGGACCACCTACGGCTGGTGCTTATATTCAGTGTAATTCGGCGGGCAGGCGGACGGCAGACACGAAAAGGGGGCGCGAAGTGCGCCCCCCTTTTGCGATGAACGAAAAAACAGTGACGAACAAGCAACTCAGGATGCAACCGCTCCCTCACGGTCGCGGCTCCGTTTCCGAGTTGGCTCCGTTTCCGAGTTGGCTCCGTTTCCGAGTCGGCTAGTTGGCGCGGGTCAGGAAAATCGGCAAGCCGAGTTTGCTGGCGTAGTTCGGGCGATAGCGGTCGGTGTTGTAAGCCGTGGCGATATCGACCTTGCGCGGGCCGAGCTTGGGATCGGGAATCGGCTCCAAAGAGAAGCAGCCGTTGACGATGGCTGTCATAAGGCCGTGCTTGCCGGAGGCAACCGCGTCCATGGCGATGTTGCCGAACGTGGAAGCGACGAGCTTGTCGATGAAGTCGGGATCGCCGGAGCGAAGGTCGTAGGTAAGGTCGGAGATGATGGTCTCTTCCTTGGTGCGGCTCTTGATCTCGTCAGAGAGATCTTCGCCCACGTTGGCCTTCTTCTGGTGACCGAAGGCGTCGGCTTCGCCGAAGCTGCGGGTCTGATAGCCTTCCCACTCAGCGCCCTCGGAGAGGACCACGAGCGAGTAATTGGACGGATTCTTCTTCTTGTCCTCGATGAGCAGACCGATCAACTTGTCGAGGTCGACCTTGTACTCGGGGATGACGCAGCGGATGTTGGTGACGTAGGCAGTGTAGAGCGAGGTGAAGCCGGCGTCACGGCCGAAGACGCGGAAGACGCCGATGCGCTCGTGCGAACCAACGGTGGTGCGCTGGCGCTGGATGGCGCTCTCGGCGCGGGTGATAGCCGTGGAGAAGCCGATGCAGTACTCGGTGTTGCGCACATCGTTGTCCATCGTCTTGGGGATGGCGATGACGTTCACGCCTTCCTTGTCGAGACGGGCAGCGTAGGAGAGCGTATCATCGCCGCCGATGGCGACGACGTAGTCCACGCCGAGCCGGGACAGGTTCGAGAGAACCGCCTTGGTGACGTCGTAGGTGAGCGTCGGCTTACCGTCCTTGCCGATGGACTCCTTGGTCGGGAAATCCTGCCCCTTAAGGTTGTCGGGCAAGCTCTTCATCTTCGCCGGGTTGGTGCGGCTGGAGTGGAGGAACGTGCCGCCGGTGCGATCGATGGTGCGGGTAACGAGACGGTCGAGAGGCAGGACGTAGCGGCTCTTGCTCTCGGGATCGTCGAGGTTGAGATGAGTGAGTCCTTCCCAACCGCGGCGGATGCCGACGACTTCGCAGTCCTGTTCGGAAGCGCGGTAGGTGACTTCCTTAATCACCGAGTTGAGGCCCGGGACGTCGCCGCCGCCGGTGAGGATAACAATTCGTTTGGCCATAGTTGCTCCTGGAAGATCTCCGGAAATATAAGTGCCATTTCAGTATAACCGCTCCGCCCAGAGAGAGTAGACAGACGGACAGGGGTGAGTGGTAACGCGGGAAGCACAAGAAAAAATCATTACGAATCAATGCCTTACGGAGACAGCGCAGCCGAATGCGTTGACTCATGCCGGTACTCTGCGTGTGCGGGGGGCGTCAAGACATGATTGCAAAGACGGGCAAACAACTCGCGGAAACAAAGCGAAACGAACGGCGGAAGCCTGCTACGGAGGCAAAGAAGAGCACAACCAAGAAGAGCGGGGAGGCGGCCGCGATAAACGGCGAAGAGAGCGTGGCCGGGATGCAGACGACCGTCAAAAAGCCGTGGACGCAGAAGGTGACGCGGACGGCGGCTGAAGATGTCTCCAACGAGCCCAAACGCGGTGCGAGTTCCGCCGCAGACTGCCGTGGAAATGACGACGGCAGCGAGAAGGCGGCAGAGCCGAAGACAGAGCAGAAGAGCAACGAGGCCGCGGGCAAGGCGCCCGTTCAAGCCGCGAAAGAGCCGGGCGACACGGTCAAGCCATTGACGGAAGCGGGCAAGAAGCGGCTGGTGAACAAACTGCTCGGGCTGGCCGACAGCCAGGTGTCGCAGGGCACATTCAAGCTCACGCCGGCGGACTTGATCCGGCTGATGCAGTTGCACCGGGAGATGAATCCGCAGCGCGACCGCAAGGTGACGGTGCAGTGGGTTGAGGACAAATCCGAATGAAGCGCGCGATCCGGTACAGCCCGCTGCCGTCGCAGGCGCGGTTTCACAAGCTGGATGCACGGTTCAAGGGATTCTCGGGGCCGGTCGGATCGGGCAAGAGCCAGGCGTTGTGCCAGGAGGCGGTCAAGCTCGCCTACATCAACTCGGGCCGCATGGGACTGATCGGCGCGCCGACGTATCCGATGTTGCGCGATTCGACGCTGATGTCGATGCTGGCGGTGCTCGAAGAGAACTCGATTCCCTTCGATCTGAACAAGGCCGAGAACACGCTGACGCTCGAAGACACGGGATCGAAGATCCTGTTCCGGTCGATGGACGATTACGAGCGCTTGAGAGGCACGAACCTGGCGTGGTTCGGCGTGGATGAGCTGACATATACGCACGAAGAGGCCTGGATCCGGTTGGAAGCGCGACTGAGAGACCCGGAAGCGACACGGTTATGCGGATACGCGGTGTGGACGCCGAAGGGTTTCGACTGGGTGTACCGGCGGTTCATCCGGCGGACGACGGACGGCTACGCGTGCGTGCTGGCGCAAGCGAACGAGAACCGGTACCTGCTCGAAAAGGTGCCGGACTTCTACGAGCGGTTGAAGACGAGCTACGACGACGCCTTCTTCCGGCAGGAAGTGCTCGGCGAATACCTGAACCCGAAGAGCGGGCTGGTGTACAACGCCTTCGACCGGAGTGCGAGCGTCAAGGAACAGACGCCGAACGAACGGCTGCCGCTGCTGTGGGCGCTGGACTTCAACGTGAACCCGATGAGCTCGGTCGTGGCGCAACGGGATGAAGACGAAGTGCGGGTGCTCGACGAGATCGTGTTGCAACGGGCGAGCACGCTGGACGCGTGCGAGGAGTTCGTCAAGCGGTATCCGAAGTGGGCCTCCGGCGTGGTGATCTACGCCGACGCATCGGCGTACCACATGCAGACGGCCGGCACGAGCGATTACGACACGCTGCGGGACTTCTTCGCGGAGTATGGCGAGCACACGGTGCGGTACAAGGTGCCGCGGGCGAATCCGAGCGTGCAGATGCGAGTGCGGCTGATGAACGGAAAGCTGAAAGCGGCGGACGGCGAGACGACGTTGTGCGTGGACCCACGCTGCAAGGAGTTGATCGCCGATTTCGACGAAGTGAGTTATGCGAAGGATTCGCTGGACATCGACAAGGACAACGATCCGATGCGAACGCACTTGTCCGACGCGCTGGGATACCTGGTGTGGCAGGAGTTCGGCGCGCGCGGACGGATCAACGGAGAACGAAGCAGGCCGTTGTTCTGACGGCGCGTGACGGGATGGAACGTGCGGAAGAGATGGTTGAGGTGAGGCAAACGGGGGGACTGCCGGCCGCGTTTTTGGAGAGGCGCGGGCGGCGGTCCCCCAGAGGTGAGAGTTCCGAACGGCAACGTGAGGTGGCGAACGAGCGAACTGGCGGGGCTGAAGTCCCGCGCCACTCGGACGAACGAACTGGCGGGACTGAAGTCCCGCGCGGACTAAAGTCCGCCCCACCTGGGAAAGTCCGCCCACCTAGAAGAGTGAGGAGAGGAAGATGATCGACGTCCGAAAAGAACATCCGGAATACACAGCGCTGAACAGCGTATGGCCGAAGTACCGCGATCTGTACACGGGCGGCGAGCAGTTCACCGCACGCGCGGGAGAGTATCTGATTCCGCGGTTGCGGGAGCCGAGCGACGTGTTCCTGGAGCGTACGAACCGCGCGTTTTACGAGAACTATATCGGCGCGATCATCGACTGGTACGCGGCGACGCTATTCCGGCGGGAACCCACGCTGACTTATGAGGGCAAGGACGAGCAGGCGCGGCGGTTCTACAGCGAATTCGCCGACGATTGCGATCTGCGCGGATCGACGCTGAGCGACTTCTTCCGGCGCCAGACGATCGAGGCGCTGGTGGCAGGCCGCAGCTACATCGTGATCGACTTTCCCGGCGCCGGCCGGAAACCGAGCAACCGCGCAGAGGAGGACAAGCTCGGACTCAGCCGCGCCTATCTTTGCGAATACAGCGCAGAGAACATGGTGAACTGGCAGCGGAACGAGCGCGGCGAGTTCGATTGGGTCGTATTGAAGACCGAACGGCGGATGGACGAGCCGGGCGCCGGAGAATGGGTCACGAAACGGCGTTGGGTCTATTACGGCCGACGGGAATTCGAAGTTTACGAGCAGACGGAACGCGACGGGCACGCCGGTCCAGTGGAACTCGTCAAAGAGGGCCTGCACGGACTGGCGAAACAGGGCATCGTTCCGGTGGTCGAGTTCAGCTTCGGCGAGGGGATGTGGATGATGAACAAGGCCGCCTCGCTGCAGCTCGAACACTTCAACAAGTCGAACGCGCTGGCATGGGCGCTGACGATGGGATTGTTCGCCATGCCGGTGGTGTACAGCGACCGGGAGTGGCAGGAGTGCGTGGGCGAAAGTTACTATCTGCAACTCGGGCCGGCAGATAAGTTCGGGTGGACGGAGCCGGAAGGGCACGTCTACGAGGTCGCGCTGCAAAACATCGACCGGTTGAAGGAAGAGATCTACCGGGTGTGCTACGTACTGAACCAGGCGCTGAGCACGCAATCGAGCAACTCGCAATTGACGGGGCTGAGCAAGCAACGAGATTACCTGGTGACGCAGGAAGTGCTGCGCGGGTTCGGCGATCGGGTGAAAGACACGCTCAAGAAGATCCTGAAGCTGATCTCGGGGGCGCGCGAGGACGGCGTGATTGTCGATGTCACCGGGCTGGACGAATTCGACATCGGCGATTTCAGCACGGAGCTGGCCGACGCGGAGAAGCTACTGGGCCTGGGGATTCAGTCGGAGACATTCCGGGCGCAAGTGCTCAAGAAGCTGGCGGCAAAATACCTCTGCGACGTGCGGCAGGAAATTAAGGATCGCATCGCGCAGGAGATCGACGCGAGCTTAAGCGGAAAGAGTTGAGCCGTCGGCGAACGGCGCCCTGCACGAAGGTGTACGAGGCGCGGCTCCACTTTGCTTCCGCGGCAGGGCGTCCGAATGCCGGCTGACGGGGCCGGCTCAAGCTGCCGCGAGACGCCGACAGGCCAACGCGGGCACCGGCATCAGGCGGGCTGCACGTTCGCGTCATCCTCCAGCGGCGAGCGGAATGCGAAGATGCCACCGCTCCCTGACGGTCGCGGCTCCGTTTGTGAGTTGGGGCTCGTTTCTGAGTTGGGGCTCCGTTGAGGAGCTGACGCAAAGCAATTCGTGAGTGACAAAGGAGAGCCATGGAAAACATGGATGAGCAGAGCCTCGCGCAGGCGCCACAGCCCGAGCAGGACGTGCGCGGAGTGATCCGCAGCGTCATTGAAGAGTTTCTGACGTCGGAGCGGCGGAAAGCCGAACCGGCGTACAAGGCGGAGTTGCTCGAAGAGCGGCGACGCAGGGAGCAGCTCGAACACCAAGTCAACGACCTGGTGGAAGAGAACCGGAAAACGAAGAAGCAGGCCGAGGAGAGCGACCGCAGCTCGCAAATTCGCACCGAATTGCAGAAGCTGGGCGTCGCCAAAGTCGACCTCGCGCACAAGGCGGTCAAGGACGATATCCAGCGAACGCCAGACGGAATGCTGGTAGCGCGCACGGTGGAGGGCGAGCTGCCGCTGAAGGAATACCTGACGAAGTTCGTGCAGGAGAATCCGGAGTTTCTGCCGGCGCGGATCGCCGGCGGGTCGGGGATGACGACGGCGCCGCGCAGCAGCGTGACGACGGGCGTCGAGCTGGATGCGATCCGGCCGGGAATGAGCCCCGAGGAGATGCAGCGGGTAAGAGAACAGATCGCTCAGGTCGCGCTGCAGACCTGGAAGAGCGAGTAGGCCGGATCAGAACGATCCAGCCGAGTGAAGACGAAAGAACAAGGGAGAGAGAAATGGCCACGATTACTTCCGCCAACCTGGCGAGTGCGATTGTGAAGCTGGTTGCCGCGGACGCGCTGCCGGCCCTGATGGGCAACCTGGTGATGGGCAACCTGGTGACGCGGGACTACGAGGCGGTGCTGGCGAACGCCGGGGACACGGTGAACGTGCCGATTCCGCCGGTGATGACGGCGAACAACATCGCCGAAGGCGGCGAGGTGCAGCCGCAGAACCCGACGCTGGGCAATGCGCAGATCGTGCTGAATACGCATGCCGAAGCGACGTTCACGATTCCGGACGTCACGAAAGCGCTGGCCGTGCCGGGGCTGTTGAAGATGTACATGCAGCCGGCGATGGTGGCGTTGGCCGAGCGCGTGGAGACGGACCTGTTGAACCTGTACAGCCAGTTCACCTACAACGCTCCGCTGGGCACGGGCGGCACGGCGCTGACCGAAGCGGTTGTCGATCAGGCCGAGACGGCGCTGTTCAACGCGAAGGTCCCGACGGCCGAGCCGAAGTTCCTGGTGGTGGATTCGAACGCCTATTCGGAACTGCGCCAGATTGACCGCTTCACCGAAGCGTACGCGATCGGCGAGCCGGCGACCGCGATCCAGAGCGGCGCAGTCGGCCGGCTGAAGGACTTCTACGTCTACCGGTCGCAGTTCGTGCAGAAGACGGGCAACCCGGTGACGACCAACAACCTCGCTTTCGCGCGGCAGGCCATCGGCCTGGCCGTCCGCCGTCTGCCGAAGCCGCTGCCCGGCACCGGCGCCATCGCCGACTACGCCGAGCTCGGCAACTTCGGCATGCGCGTGCTGATGAGCTACCAGCCGAACACGCTGGCGCAGCAGTTCACGGTCGACATCCTGTACGGCTGCGGCGTGCTGCGCAACACGCACGCGGTGCAGGTCCGGAGCTAGGGACCGAGCGCTCGCGCCGTCGCGCGTGATGACAGCGCGCGACGAGTGAGTTGCGAGAGCGTGCTTACGCCCGTAGCGCGACACCGGTTGCGCGAATGGGGCGGTGGAGAGCGGCGGCCACGTCGATGCCAGGCCGCTCTCTGCGTTCGCGGCTCTGTGCCGACGAAGTCCGCGCTGGCCGTTCGGTGAGCCGCGAACGATGCGCGGTGAACGGGAAAGACCGAAACCGCAATGGCGGGGAGGCCGCGATGGGCGCGCCTCCCCATTTTTAATCCGACTGGAAGGAGACACGGGGATGGACCTGAGACAGTACTACAGAAAACTGCATGAACTGGAAGCCAAAATGCCCGCGGCCCATGCGCTGGTCGTCAGCGAGGAGACCGGCGACGGCGGCAAGGCGGGCGTGATCACGGAAGTGCCACGCCGGAACGCGTGCCAGCTTATGCTCGAAGGCCGCGCCAGACTGGCCGAGCCGAAAGAAGCGGAAGCCTATCGCGAAGAGGAAAGCCGCAAACGCGCAGAGTTCCAGCGGGCTAAGAAGGCGTCCCGCATGCAGGTGGAACTCGTGGAGCGACCGGCGGAAGAGCCCGCTCCGGCGAGCAAGAAAAAGTAGGAGGCACGACATGGCCCTGTTAGTGGACGGCGCATGGTGTTCGGTGGGCGATCTGCAAGCCTACGACGGCAGCGCCATGACGATCGCCAACGAAGAAGGGATCGATCTGGCCGCGAAGATGACGTTGTCGGAGGCGTGGATCACGGATCGCGTCGACGCGTTTCTGCGATGGGAAGCGGCCCGGCTGACCGCACAAAATGCAGTCGTCGACGAGCGGCTGAAACGCTGGCATCTGTGCAACGTGCTGGCGCTGCTCTATCGCGACGCATCGTTCAGTCAGGAAAACGACCGTTTCGAGAAGCGTTGGAAAGCGTACGAGCAGGACGCGCAAAGAAAGAAGTCGGAGTACTTCCTGGCCGGCGTCGCCTATGTGGCATGCCCGGTGCGGAAACCAGACGCGCCGACGGTGAATGTGATCGTCGGCACACAGGCCGCCGGCGCCTACACGGTGGCCACCACACGCGTCGACACGGCGGGACGAGAAAGCGCATTGTCACCCGAGGCCGCAGTTGAAGCTCCGGCAGGCAACGGGTTGACGGTAACGGCGAACGGGCTGGCAAGCAGCGAAGGTTGGAACGTCTATGCATCGAACGGCACTGGCACGCTGTACAGACAGAACAGCACGCCGCTGGCAGCCGGTGTGACGTGGACGCTGCCGGCAAGCGGGTTGACGCAGGGAACAGCGGCCGGAAGCGGACAGACGCCGGACGGCACGATCCGGCAGCGGCGGATTCTGCCAAGGGGATAGACATGGCAACACCAGTCACTCAAGTTCTGGAGATTGCGGCGCAGATGCTGAATGCAACCAGCGGGCTGACAGCGAGCATGACGAACTACGCCGTGCTCGCGCCACTGACGGCGGCACCAGTGGCGATTGTGAGCCAAGTGCCGCAGCCAATTGAGGAGAAGCAGCAGAAGGTTGCGTATCCGCAATGCCGGGTTTACTGCGACCAGATCCGGAACGACGGGAAAGTAAAATTCCGGCAGTTCTCGGGAACTTACCGGGTGGTGGTCGAGGTCACGCATTCACAAGACCGTCTGGACGGGCTGACAGACAAACTGCAAGCAACGATGGATGCGGTCAGCGACGTGTTCGACCGGCGTAGCGGGAACCTCGGCAGCGGCATGGTCCTACAGCCGGGATATCAGGCCGAGATCGACGCAGTGAAGCCGGGCGGGCTGCACTATCTGCAAACGGCGCGAGTGAAGTGCCTGGTGAGCTGGGAGCGCTGACACAGAGACGCCGTTCAGCGAAGCGCACAAGAGACGTGTCAACGATGGGACACCGGCCGCCGCGATTGAGAGCGGTGGCGATCCGATCGAGATGAGGCAGCCCCGCGCCGACTTCGAGGAAGAAGAGCGAATTAAAGATGGCGAATTACATCCTTTCCAACAACAACCGCTACTACGTGGCGCCCGAGAGCAGCTATGGAGTGGTGCCAGCGCTTACGGCCTCGCAGCGGGTGCCAGGCGTGCGACTGGCGATCGCGACGCAGAAGGTCGTGGCAAAGCGCCGCGACAAGACGGGCACGCGAACATTTCTGGGCACAGCGGGACCGCCACGAAAGGTGGTGGCGTACGAATTCGAGACGTACGTGATGGCGCAGGACTCGGGAACGCTGCAACCGACGGCGGCGCAGATGGTGCAAGCAGCGCTCGGCGGAGCCGCACGACAGACGAGCGCACAGACCGCCACGGTGAGCACCGGGGGACTGGAAGTGGACTTCTCCGCCCCGCACGGGATGGGCGAAGGCAGCGCGGTCAACGTGAACGGGGAGCTGCGGTTTGTGGAGGGCGTGCCGAGCACGACGGCCGTGCGGCTGTGCGCTCCACTGACACAAACGAGCGGCGCCGCAGTCATCTTTCCAGCAGTCACGTACGGCCCGACGAACACGCTGCCGACGATCAGTCTGTTCGACTATTGGGATCCGAGCACGACGGTGCAACGCGTAGTGCGCGGCGCCGGCGTCGAAGAGATGGAACTCAACGTGAACGGCACGGAACACAGCCTGATCTTCCGCGGGCCGGCCGCAGAGCAGATTGACAGCGCGTCATTTCAACCGACGGCGGGAGCGCTGACGGCATTTCCCGTCGAGCCGACGGTCGAAGCAAACACGTGGGCACCGGTGCCAGGCAACCTCGGGCAGGTGTGGATCGGCAACTCAGACTCGCGCGTGCTCACGCTGACCAAGGCGCGAGTGCGGGTGAAGAACAACATCCAGATCAGAGATTTCGAGTTCGGGTCGCCCTACCCGCTGGCCTTGTCGCCGGGCGAGCGGCAGGTGGACGTGCAGTTCGAGGTGTACAGCACCGATGAAAGCGCGTTCGCAGAGCTATACCAGGCCGCGCAGGCGCATGCGCCAATTCCGCTGACAATTCAGTTGGGCGACCAGCCCGGCGCCATGGCGGCAATTCACCTGAAGACCTTCATCCCGCAGATGCCGGACTTCGACGATAACGAGACGCGACTGTTGTGGAACTTCTCCAGTTCGCGAGCGCAAGGGACGGGCGATGACGAGATCTACTTTGCGTTTGGATAATGCGCCAGTCGCGCCGGTCTCCTACGAAAGCGCGGTCTGGCGGGAGTCGCGCGAGTGGCCAGGCGTGCGATTTCACATCCTACGGATGTCGCTGCTGCGCCGGCAACGGTTGATGCAGGAACTGGGAACGCTGGCGCAGGAAGTGGCATTTCAAAAGGCGAACGGAGATGTCGCGGGCGACATACCGGCTACAGAACTGCAAACCCGCATCGACGAGAAGGTGATGCGAACGGCCCTGCTCGAAATTGAAGGACTGAAGATCGACGGCCAGGCCGCAACGCCCGAGAGCGTGATTGCCAGCGGACCGGTGAGCCTGTCCAGAGAAATTGCCGAGGCGATTGCGGAAGAGAGTTCGCTCAGCGGGAACGCACGAAAAAACTGATTGTCGCATTCCATTTCCATCGGGAGTCTCCGGCCGGATGGGATTGCGAAAGTTGCCGGAAACAGGGGCTGGAGACGAAGCGGAACTGCAGGTGGCTTGGAGTAGCGCCGACGCCGAACCGGCCGATTGTGTGGAGCGGCGGCGGAGCGGTGGCCGAGCAGTGCCCGGTAAGCACGGCAAGCGGCCAGCACGCCGCGTGGCTGGATCTGTTTGCTCTATGGAACAGCGGAATCGTACCAACTTCGGCGGAGTGGCCGGCGAAAGATCTCGACGCACTGGCCGTACTGGCCCATGAAGCACAGCAGATGGAAGAGCGCGAGCCGGACGAGGACCGATCGACTCCACCGCTGTGAGAAAGCGGAGCGTGAACTTTGGGAACAAACAAAGAAACAAGCACCAGCCGGTCGCGCGCGCAGGTGCAGAGTTACATTCGCCGGCTGGCGGGAACGAATGCACAGTCCAGCGGGGGAACGAAGATCAGCGGCACAAGCATTGGACTACCGAAAGGGACGAGCACCAGCAAGAGCACCAGCACGCCGCACAGTCTGCCGAGGCAACTCGAAGCTACGGCGTACACGAAAACGTCGACAAAGAGCTCCGGCAGCAGCGGGAGCGTTCTCGGAAACTTGTGGTTGATCTCGCCGCTGGCGAGCAGCGTGAAGTCCCTATTCAATCTGTTCGGCGGCGGATCGTCAAGTTCGCAGACGATCCGCTATCGCTCCAAGAACCGAACACCGTTTCAGTTGGTGGAGAGCGTCTCGCCGGAGACCGGAGGCGGAACGAGCACGCTGAATGAGAGTGCGGCGGGACTGACCGGAGTGACGAACAACGTGACGGCGAGCAACGGCGCAAGCAGCACGAGTTCCGGCTATCTGGTCCGTAACCCGCAAGACCTGGTGGATGCACTGCGGCGAGGGCTTAACGAGTCGCGTGGAATCACCGATGTGCTGAACGAATTCGAGGACGGCCTATGAGTACGATGCCACTGCTGGCAACCGGCGCAGTTCAGCAATACCCGTACGTGTGCGGTACGTCGGGACGAACGCGCGTGTTCCAATTCGCCGACGGCTCCGAACAAAGGTATCTGGCCACACCGCAACGCCGGACGTGGTCCATCAACCTGCGGCTGCTTCAGGAGACGGAAAAGGCGGCGTTCCTCGCGTTTGCACAAAATGCGCTGCGCAGCCAAGCGAGCTTTGCCTTCACCGACCCGGTGGACGGCGCCGTCTATCCGACGTGCCGAATCGCCGTTGCGCCGGTGACCGATCAGATCGATGGCGTCGCGCAGACCGCAGTTCAATACCTGATTACGGAGGCACCGGAATGACACCGAGTTTCCCGCTTGTGGCGGGAGCAGTCAGCGTGCAATTGCCCGTCCAACGCACATGGAAGGCAGCGCAGGAACTGCTGGTAACGCTGGGCGGCGACTGGCACTTGAGAACGCTGCCCACGGGAGAACTCGTGGAGTGGCGGCTGAAGTTCACGGGTCTTACGGCATCCGAGATTCAGACGTTGCGGCAGTTCCACCGGGACATGCGAGGTTCGTACCACTGCTTCCGTTTCTGCGATCCCTTGCGGAACCTGCTGGCGTGGAGTGAGGACCCGACGCAAGCGCCATGGAGCACTTCGAGCGCGTTGTCGGTCACATTGACACCGGGCTCCGGGACGTACGCATTTCAAACGGCGCAGGTCCTGAATCTGAGCGGCGCCGAAGGGTTGATCAGCCAGAGCGTTGGATGCTCGCCCAATTTCGCGTACAGCATGGCCATCCGCGCGCAGAGCAATTCGCGGAGCACGATGGGAATGCTGATTGGCGGCCAGCGAAAAGATTTCACACTCAGCACGCAATGGCAGACGTATGAGTTTTCCGCAACGCCGGGCGGCAGCGTCGATCAAGTCACTTTCGCAGTCGCTGTTCCTATAGGTGGCGCAGTAGCACTCGGCGGCATGCACGTTGAGACAGGAGCGTGCTCGCCGGAATACCGCAAGTCGGAAGGAATGCAGGGATTGTTCGCGAAAGCGCGGTTCAAAGACGATCTATTGATGGTGAGCGGCGAGAAGGGCGGGCTCTTCTCAGCCGAGACCACGGTTATAGCGAAAGTGGGAGAGTGACAGGCCAATGGTCCCGATTCACCAGCACAAATACCTAGAAGAGCTGCTCACACCGGTTTTGCTGTTTGATTGCACGCTGACGGATGGCCGAGTGGAACACTGGAGCACGCACAGCGCCACATGGCAAGGCACAACGTACGCGCCGCGAGTAGTCTCAAACAGCGGATTCCGGATCGGGCTGCTGGCCGACGATGGCGCCGACTGGGGCAACCGGATGAGCGTGGTCCTCGCCAACACGGACGGCTACTTTACCCACCTGCATCATGCAGAGAATCTGAAGGGTTGCACGCTGCTGGTGAGCTTCGCATTTCTCGACCCGGAGAGCGGGCAGATCGAGTCAACGCCGGAGGCAGTCTTCACGGGGATCGGCGACGCACCCGAAGAACTGACTACGACGACGGCCCGCATCAATTTCCTCAGCCGGTTCAGCCTGCAGCGGATCGCGCTGCCGCAGACGCGCATTCAAGAGAGTTGTCCGTGGTCATTTCCGCGAAACGCGACCGAACGCGCGGAGGCGGTGGCCGGTGGAACACGAGGCGTGTACAGCCGGTTTTATCCCTGCGGTTACTCAGCCGACCAGGCGGGCGGATGCGGCAACGTCGACGCCAATGGGAATCCGTTCGTCACTTGTGCCGGAACCAAAACAGATTGCGCCGCCCGCGGCATGTGGCAGAAAGACACGAAGGGCAACGCGACCGCGCGGTTCGGCGGATTCCAGTTCCTGCCCGTAACCGCGCTGGTGCGGAGCGCGGGCTCAACACAGAGATTCTGGTCGCAGGCTGTCGACGGAAGGGCCAAAATCAACGACGCGGCGCCCCTTGTATATGGAACGGTCCGATATCCAGCACCGGTGATCTGGGCGTGGAATGACGGGAACTTTCTGATTTGTGAAGCACTGCTCGGATCCGGCCCGGTTCAACACGTGACGCGCCTATGGGCGAATGGTATCGAGCTACCGCTCGGAGTTCCGGGAACGGATATGTCCGCAACCGGCTGGTACGACGTGCTGACCACCGGTGGAAGAAACGGAGCCTTCAATCCAAACTTCACCGACAGCACCGGGCAGCCTGTCAGCGATCCTCACGGGAGCCTGGCTGTCGTGAGCGTGCATGTACCGGCGAGCCTGGTCAGTTCAAACTCCCTCCCCACCATCGAAGTCCTCGCGCAGGGAGCTGTTCTGCAACGGTACGACGGCCAGGGGAAACCCCTCGATACGTTCTTCACATCGAATCCAGCCTGGATTCTGCTCGACATGCTGATGCGGTGCGGTTGGCAGGCGAGTGATATCGATCTGCCCAGTTTCGCCAAAGCGGCGGCCACGCTAGACCAAACGGTGACGGTGTCCAACGGAGATGGCTCAACCATCTCCGAGGTACGTGCGGCATTCAACTCGGCGGTGCTGGACCGGAAGCCGGCTATTGACGTAATACGCGGGCTCCGGCAAGGCACCGAGCTGTTGATCCGGTTGAACAACAGCGGACAGATCAATGTGATCGTTGAAGGAACCATCAGCGAGCAGCAGCCCGCGCAGTCTGATCACACCAACGCAACATCGCCGCTGAATGGTGGTTGGCCGTCGTTCGAGGCGATTGACGGGACGACAGGCAGTTGCACGATTCTCGCGAATAAAAACGGCGACATTGATTTGAATCTGTTTTGCCAGCCGACGAGCGAGACGCCGAACCGTCTGACGGTCGAATACCAGGACTCACGCAACGACTATCAAAATGGCAGTCTTTCGCTCGTCGATCTTGACGATGTGGCTAGAGCAGGCAGTGAAATTCCCGGGATTTTCCGCGGACTTGGAATTCCCAGCCGATCGCAGGCCGAGCGGGTTCTATCGAAGGAGCTCGCCAGGAACATTGACGGCAACCTGTTCGTGGAGTTCACAACAACAATCAAAGGGCTTGGCATGCAGCCCGGCGACATCATTACAGTGACGAGCGGTGCACACGAATTGACGCGCGCGCCGTTTCGTGTGTTGCGCGTGAGCCCTGGTCTCAATTTCGAATCCATGACAATCCTCGCGCAGGCCCACGATGACGGCTGGTATGGAAATGGGATAGCCGTCAGCAGCAGTTCGACAGGATGGCCGTCAAACGCCACTTCAGGAACGCCGTTCCCCATCGCGGGCTATACGTATACACCGGAAGGCGGCCATGCGTTCAACGTTGTCGAGTGCTCCACGTTGCTTACCGATGGAGGCGCCAACGAGCTTGTGACCGCGCAATTTCGCCCCCCCCGGCAGGAGGTGGCGTCGTTGCCCGCTCCAGGCATCGGACAAACCACCACGATCGCCCCCGGCGGGAGTCTCAAGGCTGGAACAAAAGTTCTGTATTACGCCCTGACCGCGTTGGATGGCGCGGGCCTGGAGTCACGGGTTTCGCAGATTATTCAAGTCGTCACCGGCGCCATGGAGGCCAACTTCAGCGTGACGCTCTCGGGCATCGCGGCTCCATCCGGCGCAGCAGCATTGCGCGTTTATCGCGGTCCAAGCATGTTCGACCTACTGTATGTCACAGACATAGACGTGGGCCTTTGCACATGGACAGATCAGGGCAGTGACGTGTCGCCGATGCGTCCACCTGACCCGCGGTACGATCACGCCGACTTTTACTGGCGGAGCGAATTGACACCACAGATTCCCGTCGACAGCTTCTCGGAAGAGACGCTGGTTGTGGCTGACGGCGGTTATGAAACAGACCAGTATACGGGGAGCACGTTGATTGTCGTTTCCGGCGACGCAAGGGCCTGGCAAACAACTGTAGTGGCCAACACCAACACGACATTCACGACAGCCGATCCGCTACCAGCCGGGCTGACAGCCGGAGATGCGATCGTGGTGGCGGACTCGAGTTGGCGCCTGGCAGGAAGATCGTACAGCGATGAAATCACGTGGGAGGCACCGAACCGAGCGGGCCTCACGCTTCAGATCATCGGCAGGTCGAGTACAGCCGACGGAACAGAGGCGCCGCTCGAGCAGTCGTTTCTATACCGCTACACGATGATCGGAGGTACGGGCAGCCTGATGGACAGCCGTGTTCCTCCACAGCCGACATATGCTATAGACGCTCCAGCCGACGGCTCCGTGCTCTTGAGCAACATCACGACCAACACCCTGACCGGAACGATCACGGTCAGTTCGGCCGTGCTCGTCACGTATTCAAATGACGAAACGACGCCGGCCACGGCGATTCAGTTGACTGTACCGCTCGGACCGAACGACTTGACCATTCCGGCTGCCACCGTCCAGACACTCCCTCAGAACACATACGTGCAAGTCGATTCTGAAATCATCGGCATTGACGAGCCGACCAAAGATGGGAGCGCACGCTGGATCAGCAGGGGCGTTGGCGGATCCGCCGCAGCCGCCCATTTGCCGGGAGCAATGGCCATCGTACTGGATCGAAGCCTCCACACGGTCGCGCTTGGGACAGGCTTTTTCGCCAATCCGACGCATACCGAGTTCCAATACCGGCTCTTGTTCCCGAACCGCCGCATTGCCGCCGCCGAGTTGTACCTCTCAAATGCCAAAGGTACGGGGCCGGGAGAGGACACGTGCTTCCTGCAAAATGGTCAAGATGGATTGCATACGTTTGAGGGCGGCACGATGACCTTGCAGACCGCGGGCGTTCTTTCCATCGAAAGGGATGCGGCAAACTCCGTATCCTCTGACCGTGTGCGCATTATCAGGGACATTCAGGCGTTCGTTGATTCGGCTCCATCAGGAGGCGAACTAGAGGTCATCGTGAAAGCGAATGGAACACCCATCGCGACGCTGACCGTTCCGAACGGCACGAACCAATCCGACGCGTTCGTCCCGGCCAGCACGTTGGCGCTGGCTGAAGGGGCAAAGATCAACATTGACATTGCCGCAGTTCCGCAAGGCAGCAACACATATTCAGGGAAGAATCTGTCGGTCCAGATCAGAACCTGACAATGCTCGTGATGGAGATCCTCAACAACGCGTACCGCGTGAAGCGATTCAGAGGTTGACGGCTGCAGCAAAATAAAGCCGCGTCGCAGCGAACAAGACTCGTGCCAGGTCAGCGACACGGCCGTCCACCGCATTCCGGAAGGCTTTTTGCGTCATCGCGCGCGCCTCCAATCTGAGCAACAAAAGCAAAGCGTTCCCGATTGCGGGTATGGAAACGGTGGTGCCCGAAGCAGGTAGCAAGTTCGTTCTGGGAGACACCTCGCTGGCCCAACGCCATCACGCGCTCGGCCTGCAGCCCCAAGAAGCCTCTCCCGATTTCGAAGCTCTATTGAGCGCCACCCGCGGCGGAGGCTCCGCTCGTTCGCCCACCTCGTCGCCATGCGCTAGCATTCAGCGTGGCGCGACAACGACGCCAGTTTCATAGTCTTCTGCGCGGCTTGCAAGCGGTGAGCCAGCGTCGCACTGACATACGATAAGGCCATGGCCCGACTTCACGGAACCGCCCGGCTCTGCCTCTGTCTGTTCGCAATGGGCTGGAGCGTATGGGCTAGCGAGAGCACAGCCGCTACAGACGCGCCGGCGCATCGCCCGCGCATCGGACTGGCCCTTTCCGGCGGCTCGGCCTTTGGGTTGGCGCACGTCGGCGTGCTGCGATGGTTCGCCGACCATCGCATTCCGATCGACTACATCGCGGGAACCAGCATGGGCGGCCTGGTGGCGGGGCTCTATGCCTCGGGCCGCACGCCACAGGAGGTCCAGGACTTCGTCGGCGCCACGGACTGGAAGTCCGCCCTCGACCCGAAGCTGCCCTACACGGACCTGGCATTTCGCCGTAAGCAGGACGAGCGCGATTACCCGACGCAGATCGAGTTCGGCATCCGTCACCGCAACATCAAGCTGCCCAGCGGATTGAATGCCGGGCATGGCGTCGGCCTGATCCTGAGCCGCTTCACCGCGCCGTGGGAAGATCTCGCCAGTTTTGACGACCTGCCGACACCGTTTCGCACCGTAGCGACGGATATCCGCAAGGGCGAAGAGGTTGTCTTCGATAAAGGACCACTGTTTGACGCGATGCGCGCCACCATGTCGCTGCCCGGTCTCTTTTCGCCGGTAGAGTGGCACGGGCGTCCGCTGGTCGATGGCGGACTGATCAACAATATCCCGGTCGACCTGGTACGCAAAATGGGCGCGGACATCGTCATCGCCGTCGCGCTTGATGTGCCCGAAGACGCTGCCGCCTACACCTCGCTGCTGGGGGTCGCGCGCAAGAGCATCAGCGTCGTGATCACGCTCAACGAGCGCCGCAGTCTGGCGCAGGCGGACCTCGTGTTGACGCCCGATCTGAAAGGAACCGATGCCACGTCCTACCTCCAGTGGAAAGAACTTTCAGAGCGTGGCTATGCGGCGGCCGAGCGCAAGACGGCGTTTCTTGCGCCGCTCGCCGTCTCACCGGCGGAGTATGAAGCGTACCTGGCCGCGCGCGCCAAGCGCCGGCGTCCAGAGACGATCAGGCCGGCGTTCGTTCAGGTGCAATCGACGTTGCCGGCCAAACTCAAAAACGCGTTGCAGGATCGCCTGACGCCGGAGGGGACGCACGCAGTCGACGAGGATACGATCGAGAGCGAGCTGAACAGTCTGGTGGGGCTGGGACGCGTGCAGTCGGCGCGCTACGGCTTCATCCGGCAGGATGGCCGGGACGGCCTGAAAGTGACCACTACGGAGCGCGCGTACGGGCCGCCGTTTGTACGAATGTCGATGTCGCTCGATGGAGCGCCGCATCGTGGTCTGCAAATGGGGATCGGAGGAAGAGTCAATTTCCTCGATTTCAGCGGTCCGCTCTCGGAGTGGCGCACCGATTTCAGCCTGGGCATCGACGACACGTTTTCGACTGAGCTTTACCACCGCGTGGCGGCGACGCGCTGGTTTGTCGCGCCGTCCCTGTTCGCTGATAACTTGCGCGTCCCCGTCTATCAGGGACGCACGCAGCTCTACGAGGCGGCGAAACGCGATTTCGGCGGCGCTTTCGATATCGGCTATGCCTTCGGCTCAACGGACGAATTGCGCGTTGGCACGGCTCAGTCCTCCTTGCGCTTTTCTCAGACGCTGGGTCCGCGAGTAGACGGTCCGCTGAGCGGGCTGCGCTCGGAGGTCTACGTCAAGTGGATCCACGAAGGCCAGGACAACCCGGTGATTCCGACGACAGGCTGGCTGGCCGACTCGTCAGCCCGCTGGGTTGTTTCGTCTCCCGACTCGCCACGGCAATACCCGCAACTGGAAACGCGTTTGAGCTGGGCGCACCGCCTGAACGGCCGCTACCACATCATCACCCGGGCGGCGGGTGGCACAACCGTGAACAACGCTCCGCTCGGTTTCACGTTTTTCCTCGGCGGACCGACCAGCATGGCGGCGATGAACCGCGACCAGATCTACGGCAACCACCACTACTACGGTGGCGGGTACCTGCTGCGCAGTTTGAACAACGAGTCGCTGGCGCTGTTCGGACGGTTCTATGCCATCGCCAGCTATGAGGCCGGAGCCGCATGGGCGCGGACAGGCATCCCCCTGCCGCACCACAGCGCATCGCTCGGACTGGCGGGCTCGACGGCGATCGGCGTGATCTACACGGGCGTGGCCATCGGCGACCGGGGCGACCGGCAGGCGTTTCTGCTCGTGGGACGGTTTTTCTAAACGAGCGCCGCTATGCCAAAACGGGAACAGCCAACCGCAGCGCCTTTTCCGCATGCAGTGTCGCCGTATTGAACAATGGCAGATCGCAGTCCTCCGGTTTCACCAGCAGCGGAATTTCCGTGCAACCGAGAATGATCCCTCGTGCGCCGCGTTTCCGCAATCCGGCAATGGCGTCCATGAAGACACGGTGGGACTCGGGCCGGATCTCGCCGCGGCAAAGCTGGCCGAAGATGATCTCGTGAATTTGCGCCTGGGCTTCGCCGCCGGGCACCAGCGCCTCAATGCCAGCGCGCTCCAGTCCACCAAGGAAGAAACGCTCGCGCATGGTGAACAGAGTTCCGAGCAAGCCGACTGAGTGGATACCAGCCGCTTGGATGGCTTCCACCGTGGCATCCACAATGCTCACCAGCGGCATGTCCACTGCCTGCTGAACCTCATCGAAAACGTAGTGCATCGTGTTGGTGGCGATCAGGCCGAAGTCGGCGCCGGCCCGGCGCAGTCCTTCGAAAGACGCGGCCATGTCGCGGGCCGCCGCATGCCACTGCCCGTTGCGCTGCCATTCAACGTACTTCTGAAAACTCACGCTATAGATCAGCACGTCGGGATAGCCGTAGTCGCCGTGCTCCTGCGTGTAGGTCCGTGTGATGTGCTCGTAGTACAGAGTTGTGGACTCGGGGCTCATGCCGCCGAGAATGCCGATTTTCTTCACTGTCTCTCCAATCGCCAACCTATCAGCCGCAGGCCGGACACGAACATAGCATCCGCAGCGCCTGCTTCCTGCTTCAACCTGCTTGATCCCGGTCCGACGGCAACAAGAAATTCGAGAGCGTCCATAACCGTTCTCACGTTCCCAAGACCTCCCCGTCGCGATACGACAACACGGCGTGCGTGCCAGTCTCCAGGCCGGTGTGCGCTGCTACAACGGGACACTTGATTTTCAAGAGGAAGAAGATATTGCCAGGACCGCCGGCGAGCGTCTCGAAGTTTCCCTGCCCCTTCGCGACGATGACATCCGCGCTATCGAAGCGCTCGCGGAATTCGGCGCTGCACTCCGCCAGCAGAGTCCCTGGCGCGTCGGATCCGTTGTCGATCAGTTCAGCCACCTGGTCCAGACCTGCCAGGCGCGCGTCCTCCCGCGTGGCATCGTTGAGCGTCGCCGCCCCACGGACAGCGATGGTAAGGTGACACGCCGTAAGCCGCTCGACCAGCAACCGGTCGAAGACGATCTCGCCGGTATTGTCGGTGAGATATAAGATCCGCCGGGCGTTGGCAACCGCCGCACGGAATGCCGCAAGATCGCCGGCAACGGGCGTCGCGGCGCAGCGGGCCAGTGACGCGCGCACATCTTCGGCGCGCAGATTGCCGTCCACGCCCATGTCAATGACATTGCCCGCTATGGCCACGCGCACGGCGGCTTCCAATGGATCGGCGGCCCGCTCCACCTCGGCGCGCAACGCCGGCAGGAGTTCGAGCGCCATGGCGTTGAAACGGCGCTTGGCTTCGCGGTACGGATCGTCCACTCCGGTCAGCGCCCGCAACCGGCGTTGCAGGTGCTGGCTAAAGGCAGGCGCGGGCCGGTTCCTGTCCCACTCCGACGCTGCGTGGAGCGCTTCGCGAAGCACCCGTTCATGCACCCTCGTGTCGCTGGTGGTAATGCGGGCCATCTCCAACGTGTGCCGCGTAAAGCACGAAAAGCAATCGAGCGCCAACCTCATCAATGAACTCTCCGGTTGGCATCGCGGACGCTGGGCCCGCCCCCGAATCTCGCGGCGCTACGTTCGCGGAGTATCAAAAGGTACGGCATAAGTGTGATTCGCACATAGTGTGCGGCTAATACCACTGTACCAACCGCCTTCACGCCAGCGCCGCGGTTCTGCAAGGCCTGATGCAACAGCGCAGCCAGAGGGGTCCTCACGCGTTGCTCATCGTACAATCAAAATGCTTATGCGTAGAACCATCACGCTGGCTTTGAGCTTGCTCGGACTCTTCGATTCGCTGTATCTGCTCTACACCTACACGTCACCTTCCCGCCCCATGGCTTGCCTGGGAACGGGGTGCGACGCGGTTCGCGCCAGCGCGTATTCGACATTTGCCGGCGTGTCCATGCCGGTCTTCGGCGTCGCGGGCTACGCTTTGCTGGCGCTCGCTATTGTCGCGGAGGCCCTGTTTTCCCGGCGTGTGGCGCGCCTGACTCGCTACGCACTGCTGGGCATGACTGGGGTTGGCTTTCTCTTCTCGCTCTATCTTGAATACCTTCAGGTCTTTGTGATTCACGCCTTCTGCGCATGGTGCATGACCTCCGGCATTGTGATGACCGCGCTAGTGGGTTTGAGCGCCGTGGGCGTGCTGCGCGCCGAACCGGATCCCGGCCCCGCGCTGCAACTCGCGTGGCTGCGGCGTTGCTTTGCCGTAGCGGTCGTTGCGCTCGCCGTAGGCGTTCCCGCATTCTATGGGCTGGTTCGGCACTACGATGCCACTCCGGCGGCTCCTCCCGCCGCGGAGCAGAATGTGGCGGAGCGGCTGCTCCGCCCTGGAGCCCACGAGGCCGGCAATCCACAGGCCGCGTTAACGGTCGTCGAGTTCGGCGATTTCCAGTGTCCGGTCTGCGGCCGCGGCGAGGCGGCAGCGCGCGAGATCCGCGCACGGTACGCAAATCAGGTTCGCTTCGTCTTCCGCGAGTTTCCCCTGGAACGCATTCATCCGTTCGCGCAGAAAGCGGCGGAGGCCGCCGAGTGCGCCGGAGAGCAGGGCAAGTTCTGGGAGATGGTGGAAAAAATCTACTCGCGGCAGGATGAGTTGAGCCTTCAGGGATTGGAGCGCGACGCCGTCGAAACGGGCCTGGACCGGCCGCGCTTCAATCGCTGTCTGGAAAGTGGAAGCATGGCCGAGCGCGTGCGCCAGGATGTCGCGGACGGCCGCGCCCTCGGCGTGCGCGCGACGCCGACCTTCTTCATCGGGCAGCAGAGGATTGAGGGCGTGTTGACCGCTGAGCAGTTTGCGCAATTGATCGACGCGCAACTCGCCGGGGCCGCAGTGCAGACGGCCGCGCCGCCCGCACCGGTTGCGCCGCCCGCCGGAATCGCGCCGAAGAAGCCGGACACGCCGCCCGCTAAAGGCTCGGTCCCGACTTCCTCCGCCCAGGCTCAGCCCATCTCCAGCACCGCGCCCGCCAGCGCCAGCTCCGGACGCCCTCCGCTCGGCTTTGCGCCTTCTGCTCCGGCCGGATTTGGCGGCGGACTGCCGGGGGCGGGCACGAACCCGCTTTTGGGCACAGCGCCCAGCGGAACAGCCTGTAACGAGGCCGACGCCGCAAAGCAGCAGCCCGCAATGATCGGCACGCCGGAACTGCACCGTCTGCTCTCCGGCCCGGATAAGCCACTGCTCGTCGATGTGCGCCCGGCTGCCAGCTTTGCCGCGGGACGCATCCCGGGCGCAGTCAATCTCCCGGCGGATGACATCGCCCGGCGCTGGAGCACGCTGCCCAAAGACCGCACGATTGTTCTCTACGAAAGCGGACGGGCCTCCGGCGACATTTGCGCTGCGAGCCGTGCGACCGGCCGGACGTTGCTGGAACACGGGTTCCCGTTTTCGCGCATCAAAGTCTACCAGGACGGCCTCGCCGGGTGGGAACACGCCAGCGGTGCCAAATAGACGCCCAGGCCGACCCCGCGGCGCAGTGCGAAACGGCGACCGAGCGAGCATTCAGATTTATGAAACCCTTTGACACGATGGAACGCGACGAGTTGCTGCGCGTCGTTGACATGTTTGCCAAGAACTGGCTGGCGCACGACGGCTGCTGGTTTCTTGCCGCCGAAGAACGCTTCGGTCTCGACACTGCCATTGAGTTGGATGCCCGCTCGTGGGAGCGCTTCGCGGCCGTCGAGGCGCGGCGCATTATGGCGGCTTTTGACATCCCCGCCGGTGGTGGCTTGCCAGCGCTCGAGAAGGCGCTGGGCTTGCGCCTCTACAGCGTCTTGAATGCGCAACGCGTGGAGTGGTCGGAAGACCGCCAGCGTCTGCGTTTCTTTATGGACGAATGCCGCGTTCAACACGCGCGGCGGCGCAAAGGGCTGCCTGCATTTCCGTGCAAACAAGTCGGGCTGGTCGAATTTCGCACCTTTGCCGCGACCATCGATCCGCGCATTTCCACCACCTGCCTGCGTTGCCCGCCGGACGCCGCCGATGGCCAGTGCTGCGGCTGGGAGTTCACGCTTACGGGCGACGGCGACGCCGCCACCAGATGACCGCGCGAACTCCGTCGCCGCGCAATGCGGCTAGCGCAGACGATTGACCAGTTCCTTGGTCTTGGCGACGATGCGTTCTTCGAGCGACGGGTCGAAGGGCCCGGGGTGCGAGTAGTAAATCATCGAATCGTCGGGCTCGTAACCGCCTTCCTTGAGCACGCGTACGGACGGGATGTAGCAGGTCACATCGTTGCTGTAGCCCGCCAGCCACAGCCGCCCGGCGCCCAACTCGCTACGGAAGCGGATCGCGTAATCGACCAGCGTCTCGCCGCCCATGGCGACCCAGGTCAGATCCTGGCCGAAGCGCCACACCTGAATCGGGTATTCATAATCCACAGGCAAATGGCCGTCGCGATCGAGCGCGGCCAGCATGTCCTTCGCATTCAGCGCCGCGTAGACGTCGTCGCCCGCAGCGCGCCGCTGCCACTCCGCGCGATCGCCGCGCGAGGTGAACTGCAGCGTGACGTGGGCAAAGGCCGCGGTCAACGGTCCGTGAATCGCCGTCTTCGCGCCGCGCACCGCCGTGGCGACGTTGCCGGCCAGCTCAACGCCGTGCTTCTCCGCCAACGTAATCGAACCGCGCGGCTCGGCCTTGGTGTCGCCCGCAAAGCCCTGCACAAACATCGCCGTCGCGCCCGGGAACTCCCGTTCGAGCGCCGCCTGGGCAAAGCCCGCATAGTCGCCGTGGAATTTGTACAACCACTCGTCGCCAATGCCCACCGTGGGGTGACAAGCGTAGCCGAAGATCACTACGAATGGCCGGCCCTGTGCATCGTCCAAGCGCAGCACCGGCACTACGCGCTCCACCGGGCCCGACGGATTCGCCCGGTGGTCATAGCCATGTTCGGTCTTAAACCGGTAATTGCTGGCGAATCCCGCCTGCGTCTCCGCGTAGCGCAACGTCACGGGCTGCAAATGCGCCGCGGCCGTGAAGACCGCTTCGGATACCTTGTCGATGAAGAGCCTCGTATACGCCTCCGTGTCCGCCCATTGGGCGGGCGTCATGGGATAGGCGGCGGACAGTTGGTGATCGATCACCGGGCCCCAATGAGTGTGCGAACCGTTGAACGAAATGCGCTCGCGCGGGATGCCCATTCCGCTCTGAACCCGCCGCGCCACTTCTTCCGAGACGCTCGCGGTAAAGCCAAGCACGTCGGCCGTGACCAGAACGTTGCGGGCGCCCGTGGCGTCAGCTAAAACCAGAGCCTTGGCATGCAGCGGGGCGACAACGCCGTCGGCGGGATGAGTGCGTTCGGCGAATCCGCCCAGCCAGACCGGATGGGTCGGAGTGATATCTACCGTGGCAACGCCGGCCCGCCACTCCGGCGGCGCCGCCATAAGAGAAAAGGCCAAGGAAAGCAGAAGAAAACCAGCGGGAATGCGCATCGCAGTTTGAGCATACCGCCGATGTTGAAAATACGCAGTCTCACGGCCGGTGAAATTCGTGCTTGCGGCGCGCCCCGGTTCAGTCCCGATTTTGAAGGCCGCGCGGGCCGTGGATTGCCCCCCGTCGCCGCGTCGCGCCCCTTGATGTAAGCCCGGAGTCAGCGGGCGTGGCGCAGGGCCTTGGCCGTGACGATCACTTCGCCCACATGCCTTTGGGTATGTTCCGCGATGTGCACCAGCAGCGTTCCCAACGGTACCGGGATGCGCTTGCGGCCGATTTCGCGCCTATCGTTCAGCTGGCCGGGATCCAATTCGCAAACCGTTACCGCAGCCCGCTCCAACGTCGCGGCCAGCAACTGCAACAGTGCGTCGCGGCTCATACCGGTGCTGCTTTCGTCTCTCAGCGCGGAAAGTTGAGCGGCAGTCAATTGCTCGCCGCGCGCGTAAGTGAGCAGGCGATCAATACTGCCCGCAATGTGCCGTATTTGAAAACTGACCGTCGCCAGACCAGCCACACTGCGCGAGAGCTCGTCTGTGGTGAGATCACACGTCCACTTCTCGATGTCCTGGCGCGCCTGCTGAAACGAATACAGCAACGCGGCGATTACGGGATGCAGGCCGCCAAGCGTGCCGCTCATCCACGGCTCAACACCAGGCTGGGCTTGCGCTTCAGCGCGCGACTCATCAGGAGCCATGTTGCCATCATCGCCGAAACGGACAATTCTCTCCAGCCGGCTTCGACAAAGAGCCGGTAAGCGCGCAACCGGCCCCGCAACACCCGATACCGCAAAGGGGACGGAGCCGCTCGCGCCTCGTCCCCAGTGCGATGCTCCGATCCAGAGCAGATGATCCGCCGCGCGGGCGGAAACCAAAGGGGTCAAACCTTCGCGTAGGTATGCGTCACGTCGTAGATCGTGTTTGCCTCACGCCGGCGGATCAGCACCAGATCGACTGGATCCCCTCCATTCGGTCCGGGTCCCTTGGCGCGGAAGACTTCCGTCCCCGGCGCCCCTTTCACCCGCAGCGTCAACACGGAGCCTTCGTACTCCCAGCGCGCCGTCCAATCGCCGTCCGTTTTGCCGGCGGCCACTTCCTTCATATGCTGGTAGCCGTTAGCGTCGCCGAGCGGCTCGGTCCGCGGTTGCATGTCGAGCGACACCTTGAGCGCGCCGTGCGCGTGGAACGCCCAATCGTAAACGTGGTTGGCTTGCGACTCACACGTGAAGCGATCCTCCAGCACGGAGCCGCGCAAGCGCAGGTAACGACGGAATGAGACGCCGGCGTAAGGCTCGGCCTGACCTTCCAGCACGGTCTCCTCAGCACTGGCATTCCATTGCACGACCTTTGCGTTCACAATGGGCTGCTCCAACTGATCCACGCCCACGGTGTTGTGGGAAATCGTCGTCTTGTACCACTGCGCAAAGAGCGGAACGCCGTAGCCGATCGAACCGGGATCGACGCCAAACATCTTGCCCGCGCCGTAAGTCAGGATATTCAGCTTATCGGGATGGCCGTGGCCGCTGCCGTGAATGCCGAACCGCGCCGCGACACTGACGGTCGACGAGCGCAGCATCCCGTAGCCCGTCTCGCGCAGCAGCACGCTCTGTGTCGCCACCGGGCTGCCAGTCGGAACAGTATCGGCGCCGAAGAGTAAGGACTGCAGCGAAGTGCGTTTGCCCAGCGAGAGGACGCGGCCGTACTCTTCGCGCTTCCAACGCACGTAGGGAATCTCGTACAACGGTGCCCACTGGCTGAGCGGGTACCCGCCATTGTCGTTGAATGCCGGAACGCTGTTATCGGGGAACGCCATGGCCAGAGGCGCATCGAAGAGCAGACGGTAATGCTCATTGGCATACAGGTCGACGCCGTTGTGCCGCGCGGCTTCCAGCAGCGTCCACAGCCCCGACAGTGCATAGTGCTGATAGCCGAACGACGCCTCATACCACATGCCGCCGGGCATGACGAAGCGGGACATCAGTTTGCGGAAGCCGCGCACGGGATGGTCCAGCGCCTCGTCCACCAGATCCTGGTCGTGCGTGGCGAAGCCGACGCAGGCGATGGCGGTGTCTTTCCAGCATTGGATATTCGGCAGGTGCAAATAGCTGCGGCCGATGATGACATCCACCGCGGCCGAGAGCAGGTCGCTCTCAATCCGCTCGCATTCCGCCGGCGTCAACGTGGAGCGGATCAGGCAATAGCCCCAGGCCATCGTGATGATCCACACGCTCTCGTCGAGCACCTGGCTCATCACGCGCGCCGCGTTGACCGTGTCCTTGTTGTTTGGATCGTGGCGCGGATAAGACGAGTAGCGCTTGGCGTAGCCGAGGAGCAACTCGGCGGAACGCTTCGCGAACTCCGGCCGGCCAGTAAAGCGGAAGGCCAAACCGGCATCGCGAACCGTTGTCCCGTTCGTGCCGTGAATCCGCGAGATGTAAACCGAGTCGTACGGCTCGCCCGTGTAGATAGCGCCGCACTTCGGGCAGCGATGACGCGTCGGAGAATCGGCTACGAGACCGGCGCCGTCTTTCTTGCAGGTGTACCAGTGGCCCCACTGCCCGCCGCGGTCGGGAATGTCCAACGGCGCGGCAATGGCCGCTTCCGTGCGCGCGAGCAGGTCCTTCAACAAGGCGCCCGCCCACTCGCAGCGCTTGGCCTTAGCCAAGGCTGCCTCAATCTCGGTCCCGTCCACCACGAGGTAGTTATCGGGCGCCTGTGCGGCCCGCAGGGGGATAGATAGACCGCCGAGTGCGGCGGCCAGCGCTTCACGTCTGTTTAGCATTGCGTGTCTCGTGTCCTGGCGGCGCTTTTGATTGCAAAAATGGCGCCCGCCATGAAACTCCAGTTCGATGTGCGTCAGATGAACAAATCGAGGAACGGCGGTATCGGGAACCGCTTCATCTGTTCATCATACATTCCCATAGAGCCTACTGAAATTGGCTCGAGGGTGTCAATCGAACGGCCCGCCGATCAGCGTTTCGGATCTGCCTGTTGCAGAATGGTCCGGCAGGTGCCCGCCCTGATCAACTGCGCGGGAAGCACGACTTCGGGTAGCGGGGCGCCGGGGGAGTAGACTTTGGCGATGGCCATTTTGGCTAACTGCCGGCCTTCTTCTTCTGAATCGACCCAGACTCTCGTGAGCGGACGGGATTTCTGTGTAGTCCTTTCGTCGTCAAACCCAATCAGGCTGATATCGTCCGGGACGTGGAGTTTGCGCCGTTCAATTGCTTCCCAGGCGCCGTAAGCGACTTCGTTGGTGCCACCGATGACGGCAGTAACGGGCTGGCCCTGGGACAAAATAATTTCCGTACTATAGAGGCCGTTCAAGAAACGATCGTCGGACAGTCCTTCGACCTGCGCACGTGGCGGCAGGCCGGCTTCCTGCATTGCCTGGCGGTAGCCCTCGTAGCGTTCGGCGTACCACGAAGTGGAGAGATCACCGACATACCAGATATCGCGGTGACCCAACTGGATGAGATATTCCGTCACCTGCCGGCCGCTGCTGCTGTGATCGAGCCGGACCAGATCGGTGCGCCGCCGCGCCTTGGTGTCGAGGAACGAGTTGCCCGTCAGCACGAGAGGGATCTTCATCTGCTCGAGGCAGTCCACCATGTTCGGATAGTTGGTGCCGGCCAGAATCAGCGCGTCGATGGCGTGGCCGACGCGCAACATGCGCGGCAGTTCCTCGGGCGTCAACGGTGAGGCTGGAGAATACTGAAATGTCGAGCACAACACAAAGTAGCCGTGCTCTTCGCTGTATTGCATGACGCCGTTCAACACCCAGGCGATAAACGGTTGCAGGACCGGCCGGTTCGCCACCAGAAAGCCGATACATCCCGAAGAGTTGCTGGCCAGACTCCGCGCGCGCGCATTGGCGCGAAAACCAGTTTCCCGAATGGCCTTTTCAACACGCTCCCTAAGCGCCGCACTCACCTTCGGGTTAGCGTTCAGCACCCGCGAGACGGTTCCGACCGAAACGCCCGCCCTGCTTGCGACATCACGAATATTCGCCGCCAAAATCGTAATCCCCTAGATAGTGAACCGATTCATCACGTTCCGAATCAGCATATGGCGCAGGCGCGGATGTGTCAACCCAATAGGGTACTAACCCATCAGCCATTGGAGATGGCAATCCAGCGGTGCTCCATGGCCGCCGTATGCGCCGCCAAGGTCGCCTCATTCGCCATCACAATTTCGCTCCAGGCAAGCTGCGGTTGCGCATGCTGATACACGGCCCGCAGGTAGTCGAGGAACACAGACTGCTGCGCGGGCAGCTCGCGGATCGTGCGCAGGCCTTCTTTATCCGTCATCAGCGTCACGCCAGTGCTCGCCTGGTATTCGACAACCCCACGCGAGCCCGCCACCCGCAGGCGGTCATCGCCGTGGCCGTCGGCCTTGCCTGGACGTAAGTAATCCATATGCAGCGTCGCCGCGCCGCCGTTATCCAGGCGGAAGACGCTGGCCGTCACGTTCTGCATGTCCCCAATTTCCGGGAACCCCACCCGGGACTGCATCGAAGCAACTTCCGTGAACCGCCGCCCGCCGATGGAGAGCATCAGATCAACCATGTGGATACCGATCCACAGGATCGTGCTGCCGTACGTCGCGGCGTGCTTCTGCCACGCCGGCCGGTCGCCCAGTTTGTAGCTCTTCTGCGCGTCGATCTGGAGAGCCTCGCCAATGACGCCGCTGGCGACGATTTGCTTCATCGCCAGATAGGGCGGGTCGAAGCGCATCGGCAGCAGCATGCCCAGTTGAATCCGGTTCGCCTTCACGGCCGCATACACGGCATCCAGGTCCGCGCGATTCGTTGCCAGTGGCTTTTCCGCAATGACATTCAGCTTGCGCCGGGCGCAGGCGACGATTGCCGCCGCACGTTCGCCGTCGTTATTGCAGATGGCGGCGAGATCGACCTGCTCGCGCTGCAGCAGCTCCGCCAGCGTGCCGTAATGACGCGCCTTGGCCACTGCGGGGTCGGCGTACGAGGAGCGCGCTGTCTCGGGATCTGAACCGGCGTCCGCGACAGCGATCAACTCGACGTCGGGTAACTGCGGCAGGACCCGCAGGATCTCGCCCACGTGCCCGTCGAGTCCCGTGATCGCCAGCCGGACCTTGGCCGGCAGCCGCACCTCATTTGCCTGGGCCGGGCCAGCCAGCAGGCCCGTTCCCGCGGCGCCCAATAACAGGCCGCGGCGATTGAATTGACTCATCACGCTCATCCGCTTTCTCCGTCATTCCGTCACGCACCGCGCCGGGCCTGCGCTGGCCCGGCGGCTCTGGCAACACGAAGCGGCGACGGGCTCCGCTTGCCCTATTCCAGAAATCAACGTCCGGTGCGCGTAGATCAAGGCCGCGCCCCCGTTGCGCCGCCTGGTACAACGGCAAGTTCACGCTCCAGATCAATGTCGCCGGCCGTGTAGTCGGCAATGGCCTGGCGAATGGCCAGCACATGTTCCGGGTTCCCATCGTACGCCACAACGCCGCAGCCTAGCAGCAAGCCCGGTTGCCCGCCGCACTGCTTCAAGACTTCCAGGGCGGCGCGTCGCACGGCCGCTGCCGGACCGCGATTCACCAGCAGCGCATCGACATTGACCCGGAACGGTACGTGCGCATCCACACACTTGCGGCTGAACTCAGCGAGCACGGGCGTGTAGTCGCAGAGGAGTTGCGTGGCGCCCGTTGCAATCAGATCGTCGAGAATCGCGAGGGTGTTGCCGCCGATGATCAACGGCGCAAAGCGGGCGCCGGCCGCTCGCAATGGAGGCAGGATCAAATCGCGATACGCCGGCATCACCAGCCGATGGAACAACCGCGGCGAAGCCATTCTGGGAGTCGCCCGGGAGTCGAAGATGATCGGCTCCACGCCCCGGGCGAGAAAGGCTTTGCCGAAGGCCACCGTCACCTGCGCGCAGAATTCGAGCAGACGCCGTGCGAAGGACGGATCGTCGAAGGTCGCGAAGACAAACGCTTCCGGTCCCAACAGGGCCGATGCCATGGAGTACGGCCCGCTCACCGCGCCGCGCAGAATGATGTCGGCGCCAAGTTCGGGAAACAGCCGGCTGGCGACGTCGAGATATACCGGCATGCGGCCCGCCGTTTCGGGATCCGGGAGTCCGAGCTTGTTCAGATCGGCGGGCGTATGGAGGAGCGGCTCGGCGATGCCGGGCACGGCGTTGGAGTCGTCGAAGTAGACCACTTTGCAGCCCAGCGCCTCGGCTTCGACGTTGTAAACATCGACGCCGATGACGAGCATGTCCGGATCGTATATCTTCAGCTCGCGGTGCAAGGCGGCGTACAGCGCCTCGCCGTCGCGGCAGACTTCGGATGGGCTTTTGCCAACCAGCAGGCCCTTGTGTTCGTAAATCGCCGGAGCGAAGGGCACGCGGTCGGCGGCTTCCATCCGGTAGACGGTTTCAACACGCTCCCGCTTCGTCATGCGGCTGGCTCGCAATCGGCTGGATCGTACATCTCATGGTCGCGGCGCATGGCACTGCGGTACGTCATCATCTTCCTGTTCCTTCCGGCGGAACGGCGCGCGCCGGATCTCCCGTCACTGTGGTCCGTAGCCTAACTGAGCTGGAGCTCAATCACTTCGTCCATTTCGGGGCGCAGACCGACCGGCATCGTGACAACGGTCCGGCCGTCGCCGGCCGGCGTGATGCTGGCCGCGGCTCCCGTGCGCAACATGGTGGCGCGTTGGGGCGCGGAACGGCCGGTGATCGTCACCCGGCGCTGATACCCCAGCAGGTGCACGTACCATGTGTCTCCGCGCACGGTTACCGGTTGATCCGCCTGCGCTGGCTGCGCCAGCGGCAGCGTGCCTTCAAGCGACTTGCCGCTATGCTGCCACCATTGCGCCAGTTCGTCACAAACGCTGTAGAACTCTTTCGGCATTGTTCCGTCGGCGCGCGGTCCGAAGTCCGCCAGATAGTTGCCACCCCAGACGCGGTTGCGAACCAGCCGCTCCAGAACGTACGCCGTGCCGCGGCAAGCGGAGCCGGTGTAGGCCCACGAACCGCATACGCCTTCGCATTGCTCCCACGCGCCATCGGGACGCTTCTCCGGATTGCGGTTTTCGAACTCCGTGGAAAAGTCGCCCAGCGTGGAATGCTCCGCCCACAACCGGTAGCGGTCGTTGGTCACCAGCCCGGGCTGCAGCTTGCGGACCCAGGCGTCCATTTCCGGCCCGTGAATCTGCGTGCCGACCGGCCAGTCGTAGCCGTCCCACCACAGCAGGTCGATCTTGCCGTAGCGGGTAAGCAGTTCGCCGACCTGGCCTTTCACATAGGCGTAGAGAATTTCGAAATACCGCTGCAACTCTTCGCGCGTTGCGTCGGCGTACCGTGGCGTGCCCAGAGTGCGCTCCGGCCGGCGGTACCGGAAATCCGACTTGCGCAGCGGATAGCCGAGATACGGCCAACCCGGCGGATTGAACAGCCAGTTTTGCGGCGAGTAATACAGCCCGACTTTTAAGCCATGACGGCGGCACGCCTCGACGTACGGGCGCACCAGGTCGCGGCCGCCCATATGCTCCTTCGTGCTGAAGCTGCCGTATGCGCTGGGCCATAGGGCGTAGCCATCATGATGCCGGGTGGTGAGCACCGCGTACCGGAAGCCGGCTTTCGCCGCGGCGGCCATCCAGCGATCGGGGTCGTACGCTTGCGGGTTGAAAACATCGGCCTGGGCAATGTAGTTTTCGACCGGCCAGGCGCCTTTCTTGCCGCCGACGTCGCCATAGAAACCCCATCCGAGTTCAACCTCGCGAACGGCGCAGATGCCCCACGTAACAAACAACCCAAAGCCCGCCGCGGGAAACCACGACGGCGCCGCGCCCGTGCGCACACTGCCCTGCCGCTCGAATGCTTCCGTGTCGGGCACTTGGCGGCCGGCCAGCGGCAGAGCCGCGGCCGCGGCGAGAAAATTCCTTCGATTCATTTGGAATGACCCCTGCAAGACTACTGCCGGCGGGATTGGAACAGCAACGAATTCTCAACACAGTGTGCGCCGCGAAGACCAGAACAGGGAGGTACCACTTCCAGTCTTCGCGGCGCCCGAGCCAGACAGTTTATGTCCGCTCTATCTCCAACGCGAAACGCTCTGGCTAGAATTCCAGGCGCGTTCCCAGCGTGATCACGCGCGGCCCATTGGTTGCACCGGTGGGCCGGCCAAAGTTGGTGTTGCCGACAGTGCCGTTGACACCGCCGAAGTTGGTGCGGTTGAACACGTTGAACGCATCCGCCCGGACCTTGAGGTGTGCCTTCTCGAAGAAGGAGATGTCCCTGACCAGCGAGACGTTCTCATTGAAGGTCGGAGGATTGCGGAACGCGCTCAGGAACATGGAAGCCGTGCCCAGCGTGTAGGCCGGCGCGGCTGCGAACGGCGCGTTGGCGCCGTAGTTGAACCACCGCACGTTCGGATTGTTCGGATCGAGATCCGTACGGCTGACATTGCTGCGAATGGCGTTGCCCGTCAGATTGGCCAGGGTGAGCTGGCTGAAGAGTTCGCTGCCCAGCGTGTTCGTCGGGCTGGCCAGACGGATGAGGGCGCCGCTGTAGTACTTCTGGGTCGCGGCGAGTGACCACCCGGAGATGAGGGCGTTCACCACGCGCGGCGATTGCGAGAAGAACTTCCGGCCCTTGCCGAACGGCAGATCGTAGGCGGTCAGGAAGCTGAACACGTGCGTCTGGTCGAACGGCAGGTAGGACTTCATCGCGGTCACGTTGTTAGCGTCCTGCGCGCCGTACGAAGTAGAGCCGAAGATCTCGCGATAGTGCATCGTGGAGAGCGCCTTCGAGAAGGTGTAGTTGCCCATGAACGTGAGCGCGCCCACGCGGCGTTCGACCTTCAACTGCAGGGCGTTGTACCAGGACCGGCCGTCACCTGAATTCAGGTTATAGATCGACTGATACTGCGGATACGCACGCAGGGCCTGCGCCAGAGTGGCCGCCTTGCCGTACTGCGTGGCAAAGCCGGAGTAGGGCTCCTTGTAGCCCGCGGCGGTGACCGCCGGGTCGAGAATGTTCTTAGTCAACAACGAGCCGAGCGCCAGGTCGCTGACCGGAAGCTGGTTGCCTTCGCGCAAGGAGTTCAGGCCTTTGCCGAAGTTGCCCACATAGCCCGCTTCGAGAAGGAAGTTCTTGAGCTCGCGCTGCAGCGTTAGGCTCCAGTTCTGAATGCGCGGGGCTTTGCCGTAGTTCGACCCCATGTAGTAAACGGTCTGCCCGTTCGAATACGTCGGGTCGATGACCGGCGGGGCCTGGTAGTTGGATGGATACGGCACGCCGCCGTCCCACTGGAAGGCCGGGTCGAGACCGTTGGAGTTCACCGTGCGCGTGTACGCGAAGCCCGGGTTGCAGGCTCCGCCGCCGCCGCAACCGGCGTTGCCGAGCGTCTGGTAGTAGATGCCCCACCCGCCGCGGATGACGGTCTTGCTGTCGATCCTGTAGGCAGCGCCCAGGCGCGGCCCGAAGTCATGCCAATCGGTCGGGTACAGGTACTCCTTGCCCGAACGGCCGGCGCCGTTGCCGGCAAAGATGAGCGCGCCCTTGAGCCCGTTCGCTGCGCTGTTCGCGATGGTGGGATCGAAGGTCGAGTAGTTGCCATGCAGCAGGTGCCAGCCCCGCGGCACTTCGTAGCGGAAGCCGAGGTCAAGAGTCAGGCGCTCGGTGAGCCTCCAATGATCCTGCACGTAGCCGGCGTAGTAGCTGTAGCGGGCCTTGGTGTTGATCACCGGCAGGGCCAACTGGCTGGCATTGTCGACGTCGCCGAGCAGGAAGCTGGCAAACGCGTTGCCAGACTTGGTGAGGTTCGTCGGAAGCGCGGTTTCGACCGAAGAATAGGCATACGATCCGTTGGAGCCGGCCAGGTCGTTGCTGACCGTGTAGAGCCGGCGGGCGTCCCAGCCGGTCTTGATCTCGTGCTTGCCGTGCATGATGGAAAGCGCCTGGTTGATCTGGTAGGTGTAGTTCCACTGGCCGCCGTTGTCCACCTTGCCGTTTTGCTCGCCCCAGGCCGAATAGGTCTGCGCGCCGCCGAAGGTCACTACCGGGGTCGCATCGGAGTCGCCGGTGACCGGCAGACCGATCACGCTGCCCGTACCCCGCTGTAGCGGGTTGTTCCACGTCTGCCGCGTCGAGGAGAACGAAGCGGTGGTGTGCAGCAACATGCTCGGAGAGATCATCAGGTCGTGATTGACGCGCACCGTGTCCGGCTTGTTGTAGCTCGTAATACCCGTGCCCAGCGGGCCGGGCAGCGTGGAAACCGCCACAGTCGAATCGGTGTAACGCTGCAGGAAGAACGAAATCCGGTTCGTTGGCCGGAAAGCGTGATCGAGTTTCAGGGACCAGATGTCGTTCTTATAGGCCGACGTATTGGCGAACATGTAGTTGTTGCTCAGCCCCGCGCCATTCGCATTCGGAATCAGGGCCACCAGCTTGCTGGACACCTTGCTCCACTGTGACGTCGGAATGGTGTTGTTGGCGTAAGGCGTGCGGACCGTGGTGCCATTGACGACGGTCGTTGTGTTCGGGTCATAGATCGTAGTCGGCAGCTCGGTGAAGATGCCCTGCTTCTGCAGCGCGGTGGCCACCGTGGAGGAGGTCATGCCGAAAGACTCTGGCCGCAGATCGCGAGTGTAGGTAAAGAAGAAGAATGTCCTGTTCCGTCCGTCGTAAACTTTCGGAATAAAGACAGGTCCGCCGATGGAGCCGCCGGCCTCGTTGTAGCGCTCCTTGGTCCGGTAACCGGGCGTCCGGCCGACGACAGAGTTGCTGGCCCAACCGGCGGCGTCGAAGATGTCACGCCGGAGCGACCAGTAGCCGGCGCCATGGATCTGATTGGTCCCCGACTTCGTGTTGAACGACTCGACGCCGCCGCCAAAGCGGCCCAACTCCGCGGCGTAGCTCGCCGTGGTCAGTTTGAACTCGGTGTATGCTTCAGCGCCGACGTTCTGCATCGCCATGCCGCCCGACTCGGGACTGACATAGCTGCCGCCGTCAATCAGGATCTCCTTGCCTCGTCCGCCGGAGCCGGAGATGCTCGTCTCGCTCAGCCCCGCGCCGGTGTTCACGCCCGGCATGTAAGCGATGAACGTTTCCGCACTGCGGATACCGCCGTTGTAGAGCGGAAGTTTGTCCATGAACGCAGGCAGCACGTTCGTGCCTTTTTCAACCGACGCGGTTTCAAGCAACGGCGCCGTGGCTTTCACCTCGACCGACTCCGCGACGGAACCGACTTCCAGTTGAAGATCCAGCGTAAGGTGATCGCCCAAACGCAGGTCGATGTTGGTGCGAACCAACTTCTTGAAACCTGTCTCATCCACCGTCAGGACATACGGTCCGACGGGCAAAGACGGAAAAACGTAAATTCCCGCCGCTGTCGTTACCGTATCGGCGCCGGCGCCGGTTTGCGTTTGCAGGGCGTGAATCTTCGCTCCCGCGATTACGCCTCCGCTCGAATCCGTGACGGTCCCGGATATCGTACTCGCGGAAGTCTGCGCAACCGCGAGCGCGGCGAATGTCAAAAATGCGGATAAAACTGCCGAAAATCTTCTGGCAGATTTCATCGTGTACTCCCTTCCAAAGCGTTCTGCCCTACCGGCGCAGTGAAGCAAACCCTTCCGCTTTCCCAACTGCCGTTCGCCGGAACCGGTCTACCTTCGTGGTTCCCGATGCTCCTCATGGCCGTGCAAGCCAATCAATACATAAAGTGGCAGTTGGAGCCCCTATTGTGGAAGCGCTTCACTGTTCATTCAACGTCTTTCACTAGAGCCTAATGCCCGGCGGGATTGCTGTCAACGTTTAGTTGCTTTGGGAAGTCGTGCCGGCATCCGTATGAAGCGGTTCATCTTGCGCGCGCACGATTTCGTCTCCGCCGCGTCCCCGGGCCGACGGCAGACGAGCTGCGAGGATGTTTTTCGGGAGACGGTTTTACAGTCCTTCGGCGACACACAGCGCCGCAATATCGCCGATGCGTTCGCCGAGCGCGGCGGGCACGATGGTACAACCCCGCACCGCCGGCGCCAGAGCTTCACGCTCCACGACGGCGCGGGCTGGAGCGAGAATCTTGTCGCCCAGCCGCATCGCAAGCCCGCCAATGACGATCCGCTCGGGATTCACGACATCAATGAGTATGGCGAGCGCCTGCCCGAGCCTGCGGCCGCTCGTTGTGAAGATTCGGCGGGCCACCACGTCGCCCTGCGCCGCGGCGTTGGCGACGTCGAGCGCCGTTAACGCGCCATTGCGCGCATACACTTCGCTGAGCGCAGTGGATGCTCCATATTTCCTGACCGCCCCGACCGCAAGTTGCGCCACGCCCGCGCCGCTGGCCCAACCCTCGGCTGAACCCGCCTTGCCGTAGCCGACCGGTCCGCCACGTGTGAGCCGGACGTGGCCGATTTCGCCGGCGCATTCGGTCGCACCGCGCAGGATGTGCCCATCGATCACGATGCCCGCGCCGAGTCCGGTACCCATGGTGAGAAAGACGACACTGCGCGCGCCCACACCGGCGCCATAGCGGCTCTCGGCGACCGCGCCCGCGTTCGCGTCGTTCTCCACCCGGCACGGCGCGCTGAAACGTTCCGCCAGAATGCGCGTGACCGGCACGTTGTCCCACGTCGGCAAATTCGGCGGCGCCTGGATCACGCCCGCCGCCGGATCGAGCGGGCCGCCGCAACTGACGCCGATCCGCGTGACGGCGGTCTTGGTAGCACGCAAGCCCTCTTCGATGAGTTCGCCCATCGTGCGCAGCGCATGCTCGGGCCCCCGCGCCGGCTCCGTCGGAAACGCCCGCCGCCACTGAACGTCCGGGTGATGCGTCGAAAGGATGACGGCTGTTTTGGTTCCGCCGATGTCCACACCGACGGTTGCCTGGAGTCTGCTCTCCGCCATGCTACTGCCCCCCCGCAAGGTTGAGTCCCAATAGCGGCAGCCATTGCCGGTACTGCTCCAGAGAAATGGGAGCCGTCGCGGCCAGATAGTGGCTCTTCACCGCCGGGTGTCCGTTCCAACTCCATTCCAGCAGCCACATTTCGGCGTTTTGCGGATGCGGCAGCGAGCCCAATTCCAGCTTTCCATTCGCGGCGATATTGAAATCGGACGCGTAGAGCACTGCATCCGAGCCCGCTTTGCGCACCACCAGATGCCCCCGCGCCGCCTCGCGCGTGTCGTTGACCACGGTAATGGGATGGCGGCCTGCCACCTCTTCATCGCAGATCACCTGCACGTCGCGCTGCACGCGCATCAAGTATTGATAGGCGAGCTTGGGCCGGTTGTAGTAGTCCACCACGGCGTCGGAGATGAGTGGCCAGCCATCGCGCAGATTCCACCACAGGATGCCCCAGCGCTGGCCCTTGTCGTGCCGCCAGAACTCGACGAAGAACTTCATCGCCTCGGCCTGAGTGATCTGCGAGGCGAGGACAAAATCGTCTAGCTTGTCCGGCACCGCGCCGAACAGCGCCTGCACCTGTTTGAGCATTAGATCGTTGCGCCCGTTGGTATTGGTGGCGAGCGGATGGAAACGCACGGACTTCGTCAACCACTCGTCGTTCCACTCGTGATCCTTCGTCCACGGGTACACCGACCCGGCGTCGAACATCTGTTCGAGCGACGCGCGCGACGGCGCGCCGTGATAGCCGATTTCGCTCACGAAATGCGCCGCGACGTCGGTGTAGAACGGCGCCTTGTAATAGCCGCGCGGCCCCCAGAGATGCACCTCCGGCATCCACCGCGGATCGTTACCCGCGGCGACCAGATCCGGACTGCGGTAGGGCGAACTGGGCAGGTAGTCGCGATACGGATCGAAGCGCGCGATCACGCCCGGCAGCACTTCGCGGCTGATGCGGTCGTGGTTCGGATCCAGGTGGCCGAGACCCGTCCAGTTATAGGCCTCGTCAATTTCATTGTTGCCGGCCCACAACGCCAGACTCGCATGGTTGCGCAACCGGCCCACCACGGCGGTCGCCTCGTCGCGCATCACGTTATAGAAATCCTCGGTTTGCGGATACATGGCGCACGCGAGCGCAAAGTCCTGCCACACCATGATGCCCGCGCGGTCGCACAACTCGAAGAAGCGGTCGGACTCGTAGACGTTACCGCCCCAGCAGCGCACCATGTTGCAGTTCAGCTCTTCGAGCATCTTGATGGCGGCGTCGACGTGCTGCAGATCGCGGCTGTGCAATGAATCGAGCGGGACCCAATTCGTGCCTTTCACGAAGATGCGCTCGCCGTTCACAATGAAGCAGAAATCGCCCGGCGCGTCGGGCCGCGTAAGCCCCGTGTGCGAAAGGACGACGGTGCGGATGCCGACCAAGCTGTGCTGCTCATCCACCACGTGGCCGGCGCGGTCGACGAGCACAACGCTCGCATCGTACAGCGCCGCTTCGCCATAACCTTTCGGCCACCACAGATCGGCATTCTCAAGTTGCAGCGTCTCGTGCCCGCGCGTGGAGAGCGCGGCCACATCGCGCTCGTAGGCCAGGCGCCCGTTGCGGCGCAGTGCGATATGTACGTGGAACTCTTCGGGCAGGGTCCGTTCCGTCGCAAACTCCCAGTCCAGCGCAAGCGTTGCGCTGCGGTGCGCGGCGTCCGCTTGTCGTGTGGCCCAGTAGCTCCAGTTCCAATGCGTCGGGCGGACGTATTCGAGCCGCACGTCGCGCCAGATGCCGGCGCTCACGGCGCGCGGCAGGATATCCCAACCGTACATGTGCGGCGCCTTGCGCACGCTGAGCGATTCCCAATGTCCTTCCTCTGCCCATTCGCCCGGCGCCGGACTGTGCAAGCGGCCCACCAGCACCGCTGGATCGATGCGCACGCGCAAGTGGTTGCGTCCGGGCCGCAGCAGAGGCGTCACGTCGAGGCGCTGCGGGATCAGCATATTGGCCGTGTGTCCAGCCAATTGGCCGTTCACCCAGATCGTTGCGATACAATCCAGGCCGTCGAAAACAAGTTCGACGCGTTCGCCGCCTGCCGGCGCCGGCGCATCGAATTCGCGCTCATACCACCACTGCTTGTCTTCGAGCTGGCGCAGCTTGAGGATGTTGTTGCCGATCGATGGATCCGGTAACTCGCCCGCGGCCATCATGTCCAGTTCGACGTTGCCCGGCACCTTCGCGGGAATCGTCTTCCAGCCCGCTGGCGGCGCGGCAGTCTCCATGGTCGCCGTCGTCACGGCCCCGTAGGTAAGACTCCAGCGCCCATTCAGATTCAACGCGCGCCGCGCGGGCGTGAGCTGAGTGAGTTGCGCCTCGGGCGAAAACGCATACGCGCCCGCGGCCAGCGTCACGACCAGGGCCAGACGAAGCGGAACAGTCTGCATCACAAGCGTCCCTTCCATTGAACACGTGGCCTTCCGTTGAAAAGCCGCCCCGCGACAGCGGCCCGCGCGCGCCTTACGGCACCAGCAGATGACCGGTCAACGGCGTGTTGTCGGACGAGCCCCCGGCCAGCACTTCGTAGCGCCCCGGCAGCAGGCGCCAACTCGCGGTTGCTTCGTCGAACGTGCGCAGCACACGCTCGTCCAACGCGACGGTCACCGTCTTCGCTTCGCCCGGCCGGAGCGTCACGCGCGTCCATCCGGCAAGCCGTTTGAAGGTTTCGTTCGCGCCTTGAGGCAGCCGCGCATACACCTGCGCCACTTCCGTGCCCGCGCGTTTGCCGGTGTTGGTCACCGTGAAACGCACGCTCTTCGCCGCCGCGTCGATGCTCAGCGCCGAGTAGGCATAGCGGGTGTAGGAAAGTCCATAGCCGAAAGCGAACAACGGCGTCTTGTGCTCGGCCTCGTACCATTTGTAGCCGACCTGCGCGCCTTCGTCGTAGTGCACCGCATAGTTTGCCGCGGCCGAGCCCGGGACCGGTCCGCGCCAGGCATCTTTCGCCGACAGAACCGGAATCACCGGATGCGGCAGATCCTGCTCGCTCCGGGGAAACGTCATGGCGAGCTTGCCGGACGGGTTCACCTCGCCGGTAAGGACGTTGGCCAGCGCGGTGTGACCGGCGCTGCCGGCGAACCACGTTTCCACCACGCCCGCGACTTTGTCGAGCCACGGCATGGTCACGGCGGTTCCGGTTTCGAGCACCACCACGGTGCGCGGGTTCGCCGCCGCCACCTGCTCAATCAACGCGTTCTGGCCGCCAGGCAGCGCCAGGCTCGGCAGGTCCATGCCCTCGGATTGCCATTGATAGGCAAACACGAGAACCAGATCCGCACCCTTGGCGAGCCGCGCCGCGGAGCTGGCATCGCTGCCGGCATCGAAATCGATCTTCGTCTCCGGCAGTTTCGCCCGCAGCGCCTTCAACGGCGCGGTCGGGAACCATACCGGTTCCATCCAGCGCGTCGCGCCCTTGCCCGGCGGGAGGATCGCATTGCCACCCGGCGGATCGACCTGCGCCGAGCCGCCGCCCGAAACCATGCCCACATCCGCATGCCCGCCGATCACGGCAATACGCCGGATCCGCGCTGGCACGATCGGCAGCACGCCGCCAGCGTTCTTCAGCAGGACGATGCTCTTTTCTTCAATCCGTCGCGCCACATCGAGGCCGTGCTCAACGTCAACCACGCTCTTCTCGACGGGATGGTCCACCAGCCCCGAAAGGAACTCGGCGTACAGCACGCGCCGCGCGTGTTCGTCGATCTCCGCCACGGGCACCTTGCCTGCCTCGACAGCCGCTTTCAGCTTCGCTCCGAAGAACTGCGCCATCGGTTGTTCCTGGTCGAGACCCGCGGCGGAAGCCTTTTCCGTGCTGTGTGTCCCGGCCCAATCCGAGAGGACGAAGCCGTGGAAGCCCCACTGCTTGCGCAACACGTCCGTAAGCGTATAGGCGTTTTCGCAGGCATAGTCGCCATTGATCCGGTTGTACGAGCACATCACCGCGCCGGCGTCCGAGATCGACAGCGCGATGTGAAACGCCAGCAGATCGGACTCCTGCATCGCCCGCGGGGAGATGATCGCGTTGACCACGTTGCGGCCCGTCTCCTGATCGTTCATGGCGTAGTGCTTGATGTCGCCGATGACATGCTGCGCCTGCAGGCACTTCATCTCGTGGCCGACCGTCGTTCCCGCCAGCAGCGGATCCTCGCCCGCGTATTCAAAGCTGCGGCCGTTGCGCGGCTCGCGCGTCAGGTTCACGCCGCCGCCCAGTCCCATGCTGTAGCCCTGTGCCCGCAGCTCGCGCCCGATCAACTCGCCGTAGGCGCAGGCGGATTCGGGATCCCAGCTCGATGCCGCGCCGAGCACCGACGGCAGCGCCGTCGAATACCGTCCATTCGCGCCGCTGTCCCGCACGCCGTACGCCGCGTCCGACATGACGATGGGCGGGATGCCGAGACGCGCCACGCCCTCCACGGCGCCCGCGCCGCCGTTGGTCAGCGCCGTGAGCGGCATCTGCCAGTTCGGCACATGCGCCATGCCATTGCCATGCAGCAGCGCCAGCTTCTCGTCGAGCGTCATCTGCTTCAGGACCAGCTCGACGCGCTCGGCCACGGGCAGAGCCGGGTTCATCCACGGCCGCTCCGCATTTTGCGCCACGGCGGTCGCCGTTACGCAGACGATTCCCGTTGCCGCCGCAATGGTGCACCAGACGACATGACTCCGCATGCAACTCAGCATATCCCTCCACCGCCGCCCCCCGGCGTTGCCTTCTTTGCCAGCTCCGGCGAGCGCGCCGCGCGGCCCTTATGCGGGCCGTCCACTGAACTTGCTCTCGAAGCGATACGTTCCCGAGCCCAGAGAAAACACCGCGCAGCCCCGCTCCTCCTGCAGCAGTTTCACGCCCTTTGCCCTGCTCGCCGGCGCTCCGCCTTCCTGAACGCTCGCGGCGTTGGACGTTGGCAGATAGAGCGTCGCGCTGGTGTTGGCGGGGATCGTCACCGTGAGATGCAGCACGCCGGCCTTCTTCTCCCACTGCGAGACGATACGTCCGCGCACGGACTCGTAGCTCGCCTTGGCCCAGTCGACGCCCGCCAGCGGCTGCGGCTGGAGCCGGATGTGCTCAAAACCCGGACTCGCCGGGTCAAGTCCGATTCCGGCAAGCCACTGGAAGAACCAGTTGCTGATGTCGCCGAACATGATGTGGTTCAGCGAAGAAGCGCCTTTCCAGTCTTCCCAGAGCGTGGTTGCGCCCTGCCCGATCCACCACGCCCAGCTCGGCTGTTCCTTGCGTGTAATGAGCTTGAATGCCAGATCCGCGTGGCCCGCCTCCGCCAGCACGCGCAAGACGTACTTGGCGCCGAGAATGCCGGTATCGATGTGCCCCTGGCGCTCCACGTTCGCCACCAGCGCCGCCAGCACGCCGGCGCGATGCCGCTCCGGCACGAGATCAAAATAGAGCGGCATGGCAAGCGCCGTCTGGCTGCCGTTCGCATAGCTGTCATGAGCGGCGTCGAAGTACTTGGCGTTCAGTCCGTCGCGGACCGTTACGGCGAGAGCGGCGTATTTCTGCGCGTCATCGGTCCTGCCGAGAAACTTCGCGGCCAGTTCCACGGTTCGGGCATTCACATAGAGGTAGATGGTGGACGTGAATTGCGATGGCGTTTGCGTCGACCATGGCACCCAGTCGCCGAGGCTGTCGAAATCCAGCACGCCCTTCACCATCCGGCCGGCGAGGTAATCCGTGTAGCGGCGAATCCCGGCGTAGTGCCGCTCCAGCGCGCGCCGGTCGCCGCAATAGCGGTACAACTCGCTCGCGACAATGGCGTAGGCGCTGTCCCACGCCGGGTTGACCTGCGCGTAGCACCATCCGCCGTTCGGCACAATCGGCGAGAGCCGTCCGTCGTCGCATTGCACATCGGCCAGGTCGTCGAGCCACTTCGTGTAGAACGGCGCCAAACGGAAATTCATCAACCCCATCTCGGCGGCCAGTTGCGCGTCGCCGGTCCAGCCGTTCTTCTCGCGCTGCGGGCAGTCGGTCGGGATGCTCTGGGCGTTGCTGAGATACGCCGCGCGCGTCGCGCTTTGCAAACGGTTCACCGTCTCGTTCGAGCACGTAAACTCGCCCGCGTTTTCAAACGCCGTATGCGCGAAACGCCCGCGGAAGTTGGCCTCCGTGGGCGTGCCGGGAAATCCCGTCACCTCGACGTAGCGGAAACCGCTGTAAGAGAAACGCTGTTCCCAGACCTCTTCCCCGCCCCCTTTGCAGATGTACGTGTCCTGCTGAAAAGGCTGCCGCGGCTCGGTCTTCGTCATGTAGACGTCGATGTTCGAGGAATCGAGCGCCCCCTTGGCGTCCAGCTTTTCGGCATAGCGCATCGTGATCGCCGTGCCCGCCGCGGCGCCCTTCACGCGCAGTTGCGCATGCCCCGCGAAGTTGCGGCCCATGTCGACGATGTAGACGCCGTCCTTCAACTTTTTGACGCTCTTCGGTGTGAAGGTTGCGCCGATCACGACCGGCGAACAGCGCCGCGCGGCCAGCTTGCCGGACGGCGCCGGTAGCACAGCCACCGGGCTCCACCGCGCGTCGTCATAGCCCGACGCGGCCCAGCCAGGCAGTTCCTTGCGCGCATCGTAGATCTCGCCGGTGTAAATGCCGTCGCGCAGGATCGGCCCGTCGGCCGTCTTCCACGCGGCGTCGCTCACCACCGTCTCGCTGGTCCCGTCGGCGTAGTCGATGAACAGTGCCAGCCGCAGGCGCGGCTGGCCGCGCCACTGGGCGCGATCGAAGTTCCATGTGGCCAGATCGCGCACGTCGTACCAGCCCGTGCCGAGAATCGCGCCGATCGCATTCTTGCCGGGCCGGAGTTGCCGCGTCACATCGTAGGTGACGTACAGCACGCGCTTGTCGAAGCCGGTGTAGGCCGGATCGCGCTCAACGCCGGGAGCGACCTTGGCGCCGTTCAGGTGCACCTCGGCATAACCCAGCCCGCAAGCATAAATACGAGCCCGCCGCACGCCCGCCTTCACTTTGAATGTATGCCGCAGGAACGGCGCGGGATCGGCCTTCGGCAGTGGCAGGGCAGCCTTGGGATCAGCCTCTTTCGGCGCGCTCCGGTCCACCCCATCGTGCGTCCGGCCGATCCACTGCGCGCCCTGCCAGTCAGCGTCCCCGAGCAGCCCCATTTCCCAATGCGCCGGCTGGCTCCAAGGCAGCGCTTTACCCCGCTCGTCCCACGCGCCGACCTTCCAGCAACAGGCCTGCCGCGCCGGCAGCGCTTTGCCCGCGTACGGAATCAAAACGCTCTCGGTGGACTTGACCTCGCCGGAATCCCACAGGTCGGCTTTACCCGGCGTCAACAATGCGGGCTTGGAGGCAACGAGGATTCGATACGCGCTCTGCCGCCAGCCGCGCGTATGCGCAGCGGTCACCCAGGTCAACCGCGGAGCGGTCTCGTCAATGCCAATCGGGTCCGGCAGATACTCGCAGCGCAGACCGCCAATCGCAACGGGCGGCGTCTTAACGCCGGCGTTCGCCCCGGCTCCTTCGCTCGATTGTTCCACGGCGCTTCTCGCGACCGCGGCCGGTCCAGCCATGGCCGTCAGGCCGAGCTTCATCAATTCCCGTCTGGAGACTTTGTGATCTGGCATCTTTATCTTGCTCGCCCGTTCCTCAAGGCAAGCACGCTCCCAACATCGCGCGCGCCCCGTGAGGTTCGATCGAATAACAGACGCCAGTATCTCAAACGCTGGACCGCACCGGCATTCCGGCGCCGCTATGCCCGCTCGTCATTTCCCGACGACGAGCACGTGAAAGCTGTCGGGCAAAACCGGTGGACGCCCCTTCTTACCACCCTGCCCTTCCGGCGCGGGACCATATTCGGTGGCCAGCAGATACACACGGTGGCTCTTGGGATCGACGGTCATCGTCCGCGCGCCGCGCTCGGTTGTCACGGTGTCGACGGTCTGATACTTGCCGTTCATCAACTTGACGATGCTAAGCGTCCCATCGCCGCCATTGGAGCTGAACGCAAGCCCCAGCCCCGGGTCGAACCCGGCGCCATCCGGACCGGCCCCGATGGACGTCGTACCGGCGACCCGCAGCGTCGCAATGTCGGTAATCGCCATGGTCCGGTTGTCGCAGACGGAGAAGAGCTTCCTGCTCCTGACGTCGATGGCGAGGCCGGACGGAGCTTCGCAAGGCGCGAGCGAAGCCTGCCGCAGGATGGCGGGCTTCGCGGCGTCGATTTCGACAATCTGATTGGCATCCTCAAGGTTCACGTAGAGCTTTCCCGCACCGTCGACCGCGCAAGCTTCGGGTTTCCCCTTCAGTGGAATGCTCTTGATCACCTCATTGGTTTTCGGATCGATGACGGTCGCGTCGTTCGAGCGCCCGTTGAAGGTGAAAATGCGCTTCGTTTTCGGCTCGAAACAAACGGCGTCGGGATTCTGGCCCGTCTGCGGCTCGCCCACCTTGGCCAGCGTCTTCAAATCGAAAACGGTAACGCTGTTGGATTGCCCGTTGGTGATGAACCCCTTCCCAAACTCCGGCGCCACGGCAATGCCATGCACGCCGCGCAATTGCTTGATCTGGCCGGCCACCTTGCCCGTTTTCAGATCGATGACTTCCACAATCGAGCCGTGAGACGCGTAGACACGGTTCGCGTCAGGATCGACGGCAACGTAATCCCATCCGCCCGTGCCGCCGATCTTGATCTTGGAGATTACCTTGAAGCCTTCGCCAGCGAAGGCCACGGCAGCCACAGCGAGGATCAACGGGAAAAGACGCTTTCTCATGTTCACCGCTCCTTTCGATTCAGGCCCGGCGTCCGACATAGAAGCGGACTGCCGGCGTTACCACCAGAGACAAAACCATGGAAGCGAGAATGCCGCCAATCACGGCGATGGCGAGCGGCTGCAGCATCTGCGATCCCGCGCCCACCGCGAAGGCCAGCGGCAACATCCCGGCAACCGTGGCCAGGGCCGTCATCAGAATCGGCCGCAGACGGCGCTCGCCGGCGCGGATCATGCTCTCTTCCGGGCGCATGCCAGCGGCGCGGAACTTCTGGTCGGCGTCGAGCAGCAGAATGCCGTTCTTCGCCACAATGCCGATGACCATAATCAAGCCCATGAACGACGACAGGTTGAACGTCGTTTGCGTGATCAGCAGCGCCAGAAACACGCCGCAGGTCGACAACAGCGCCGAGGCCAGCACGGCGATCGGAGCCCCGAATTCGCCGAACTCAAACAGCAGCACCATAAAGACCAGCACGACGGCCAGCGACAGGACGAACACCAGATCGCGGAACGATTTGCGCTGCTCGGCAAACTGGCCGCCGTACTGCACGCGAACGCTTGGCGGGAGATTCGAGTCCGCCACCGCTTTCTGCACAGCCGCCATGCCGTCGCCGAGGTTCATGCCCTCAAAACGCGCCGTGACGTTCGCGCAGCGTTGCAGGTTCTCGCGGATGATCTCGGTCTGGCCCGGGATCTCCGTCAGCGTCGCGAGCGAGCCGATGGTCGCCGTCTTTCCGGTTCCGCTGACCACGAGCGTGTTCTGCATGGCTTCGAGCGTCTGGCGCACCGCCGGCGGGAACTGCACGCGGATCGTGTAGGAGCGGGCGTTATCCACTACGGGCGCGGACGCCGGCTCGCCCTGCAACATCGCGCTCGCATCCAACTCCACCTCTTGCGGCGTGAAGCCAGCCCGAGCCGCGACGACGGGATCGACGTTGAACGACACGGCCGGACCACTCGTCGTGTTCTCGATGCCGTCTTCGACATCGACCACGCCGTGGATCTTTTTGATGGCCGCAGCCTCCGCCGGCGCCCACCGGCGCAGCAGTTCCGGATCTTCGGAAAAGAGCTTGATCACCACGGGCTGCGGCGCGCTGGTCAGGTCGCCGATCATGTCCTGCAGCAGTTGCGGGAACTCCAGGTCGATCGTTGGCTCCGCAGCGGTGATCTTGGCGCGCACGTCCGCGATCACTTCATCTGCGGCGTGCGTGCGCGCGCTCGAAGATGAGGCGCCGAACAGCCGCGACCAGAACGGCGCCATGGGCTTCAGCTTTACGCTGATGTCGCCCTGATTCGCCTCGGTCACCGCGGCCAACCCGAGTTGCAGGCCGGTCCGTCGAGCGGTGCTCTCAACATCCGGCGAACTGCGCAGGATCTTCTCGATATGGTTGATGACGCGGTTCGTCTCTTGCAGCGACGCGCCGGGCGGCATGATGTAGTCGACGATGAAGCCACCTTCGTCCATCGCCGGCAGCAGGTCCGAGCCGGTCTGCCGGTAACAGATATAGGAGCCGGCGATCAACACGGCGGCGGACAGAGCGAGCGCAAGCGGGTGCTCCAACGTGAAGCGCAGCGTGCGCCCGTAGGTCTCCATCAGCCACGCCGGAACGGCATGAGCGTCTTTCGCCGCCTCGTTGCCGCGGCGGCCGTTGAGGAAATAGTGGCTCAGCGTCGGCGTCCAGGTCAGCGCCAGCACGAGCGACGTCAGGAGCGCGGTGCCAACAGTGATGGCGAGCGCGCGGAAGAACACGCCGGTCACGCCGGTGATGGAGATCAGCGGGAGGAACACGACGATCGGCGTGATGGTGGATCCGACCAGCGGCACGCGGATCTCGCGCAGCGCGCTGCGGATCGCTTCGGCGCGCGACTGGCCCGCGTCGCGATGCAGCACGATGTTCTCCACCACAACGATGGCGTCGTCGATCACCAATCCGACCGCCGCGGCCAACCCGCCGAGCGTCATCAGGTTGAAGCTCTGGCCGAGCACGCGCATGGCGATGAACGTGACTCCGATGGTGGCCGGAATCACCAGCCCGGCGACCAGCGACGTGCCCCAATCCCGCAGGAACAGGACCATGATGAGCGACGCCAGGATCAACCCGATCAGGATGGCGTCGCGCACGCTCTTGATGGAATCGACGACCAGCTCGGATTGGTCATAGAACGGCTGGATGCGGACGGCGGCCGGCAGTTCCTTTTTGAGGTTCTCGATTTCCGCGTGCACCGCATTCGCCACATCTACCGTATTGCTGGCGGGCTGACGGAAGACGTTCAACAGCACCGCGGGCTTCCCGTTGGCGGTGACGACGGTGTACACCGGCATCACGGAATTCTGCACGGCGCCGATATCGCTGACGTGCACGGCCGAACCGTTCGGAGCCGTTTTGACGACGATGTCGCCGATGTCCCGCAGGCTCTTCGCCTGGCCGCTCATCAGCGTAAGCACAAGCTGATGATTGGTCTCAATCAGGCCCGGCGAATCGATCATGTTGCTCCGTGCCACGGCGTCGAGAATGTTCGGCACCGTCACGCCAGTCTGGATCAACTTGCCCGGATCGGGTTCAATGCGGAACTCGCGCACCTCGCCGCCCTGCACGACAATGGACGACACGCCGCTGGCGCGGTTCAGGCGCGGCTTGATGGTGTAGTTGGCCAGTTCCCAGAGCGTCGTCTGAGGAATCTTGTCGGACGTGAGACTGTAGCCGAGGATTGGAAACGCGGCGAAGGTCAGCCGGTTCGCCGTTACTTTCGCGTTCGGCGGAAGCGTTGTCTGAATCCGCGCCAGAGCTGCATTGACCAACTCCAACGTCTGATTCATATCGACGTTCCAATCGAAGAACAGGTCGATCTCGGCGCTGCCACGGCTGGTGATGGACGTCACACGATCCAGCCCGGGCACAGTGTTGACGGCCTCTTCGAGCGGCTGCGTCACGCGCACCAGCATCTGGTCGATCGGGAAGACGCCCACGTCCGCGCCCACCACGATGCGCGGGAAATCGGTATTCGGGAACACCGCAACCGGCAGCGAAACCGCCAGGTAGATGCCGACGGCGACCAGCGTGAGGATGACAAAGATGATCGGCTTGCCGTGACGGGCGGTCCAGTGCATGGCTTCCCGGTTCGAAGACGGCAGCGCGGTGGGAAGGCCGCTCATTTCTCCTTCCCCTGGCTCTTCTTCGGCGCGCTCTGATCCTTCGAGGCGGGTTCGCCCTGATCTTCCTCGTCACCGGACTCTTCGACGGCCGTGGTGACGACCTTCACTTTGGCGTTGTCGTCAAGGCCCATGCCCCCCACGACCACGACCTCCTCGCCGGGATTGACGCCGCTGAGGATCTGCACCTGATTCCCTTCGCGAACGCCGAGCGCGACTTTGCGGCGGTGCGCGACGGAGTCCTCAGAGACGGTCAGCACGGCCGTGCCGCCTTCTTCGCCCGGCAGAATGGCAGCGGCCGGCACCACGGTTGCCGCCTTGTAGACCTCGGTCGCGATCGCCGCGTGCACCGTCGCTCCGGGCTTCAAGCGTGCGCCAGGATTGTCCAATTGGATCCAGACTTGAACCGTCGTGGTGTTCGGATCCGAGGCCGGGCTGACGACGGTCACTTTGCCTTCGATTTCTTCTTTGCTGTCGGGCCGCGTCAGGGCGGCGGTCATGCCGACTCTTACGGTGGACGCTTCGGCCTGCGGCACGTTGACCCGCGCGACGAGCTTTGAAATGTCGACCACCGTGAGAAGCGGCGCTCCGGGGTTCGCCATTTCTCCAGCGTTCAACGGACGGTCGGCGACGACGCCGGAGATGGGGCTGACGATCCGGGAATACTCGACCTGCGTCTCCTGCGATTTGAAGTGCGCCTGCGCCGAGTGCACCTGCGCGGCGGCGCCCCTGATCTGATCGGCGCGCACGGCTTCCAGCGCCTTCAGGTGCTCCTGAGCCGCCCGCAACTGGCTCTCGGCCTGGGTGTAGGCGACCTGGGATTCATCCACCTGGCGTCCCGCCAGAGCGCCCTGCTTGAACAATTGCCGGCGGCTCTCCAGCACCTTCTTCGCGCTATCGCAGGCTTCGCGCGCTGCTTGCAGATCGGTCTGCGCTTTCACGACGGCGTCGGGAACGGCCGAGACTTCGGTCGTCCGCAGGTTCGACTCGGCCTGCTCCACCGCGCCCTTGCTCTCGGCCGCGGCATAAACGAGGTCGCGGTTTTCGAGCACGGCGAGAAGCTGTCCGCGCTTCACGGGATCGCCGCGGTTCGCATAGAACTTCCGCACGGGCGCGGCGAGCTTCGGCATCACACTCGCCTGCTCCACGGGGAACAACGCGCCATCGCCCTGCACGATGCGATGCACCGTCGCCTGCGTCACGGCCGTCACCTGCACGGGAGCCGGCGCTTTTTCCTTTTCTTGAGACTTCTGGCAGGCCGTAATTGCGAGAGCGGCAATAAGGACGAAATACGATCGCGGCGCCATGACCTAAAAGCTCCCTGTCAGCGTTTGCAGATTCCCGATCGCCAGGCGGTAGCGGACCAGCCCATCGTCGTAGGCATTGCGTGCCTGCGTCAGGCCCGTTTGCGCATCGACGAGTTCCAGGATGGTCGACTCGCCCGCCTGATAGCGCAACGTGTACAGCCGCTGGCCCTCCGCGGCCAGATCCACGGCATGTTTGAGCAGCTCGATCTGCTTGCGCGCGACCTGCGCTTCGTCATAGAACCCGCGCAGATTGCGCACCAGCACCCGTTGCGTCGCACTGAGTTCCACCCCGGCCTGCTCTTGCTTAAACTCGCTCTGCCGGATCTTGCTGCGGCGTGCGCCCCAATCCCAAATCGGGATGTTCAAACTCGCCGTAACGAAGTAGCCAAGGTTGGGCAGCGGGCCAAGCTCCTTGAATGCCGCTACCGTGCTGTGCAGCGCGAAGGCATTCGCTTCGATGCCGTACACCGCGTCGACCGTGAGCGTGGGCAGCAGAGCCTGGCGTGCTATGGCTGTATCCAGCTTGTCGGCCTTGAGCGTTGCGACGGCCGCGGCCAGCGTCGGATTGCCCCTTACCGCCATCTCTTCCACGTCGTTCAGTGCGGGCAGGACCGGCATCGCGGCCAGATCGTCCACCACCGTAAATTGCTCGTCAAAATCGCGGAACAGCAGGACGGCGAGATCGAGACGCGTGTTTTCCGCAAGCAATTTCGACTCCTCCAGTGCCTGCTGCAACGCGTTCTCCTGCAACTGCGACTTGACGACGTCGCTGTGCGCCACTTCGCGGCCGGCTTCGAGTTGCTCGCTGATCTTAAGCGAATGCTGCGCCTGTTCGAGCGCAAGCTGCGCCGTCTCCTGCTTGCGCTGCGCCGCGACCAGGGCGTAGTAGTCCTTCGTCACCGTCGCAGCCAGCCCGCGGCGCGCGATCTCGACCTTCGCCCGCGCAATCGCTTCACCGGCACTGGCCCGCCGCACTACGGTGCGTGCCAGCAGGCCCGGCGAAAGATCCTGGTGGACGACGGCCCAATCGCGGTAAACGTGGACGCCGTCGTTAGTGACAAACCGGCCCGACGCGATCTGGCCATTCCCTTGAGTGCCCAGGTACTCGGAGCGCCCGGAAAGCGTGGGATAAAGTGCGGCGCGCGCCTGCCGGCCATCCTCGCGGGCCGCAAGCGCGTCGGAGGTCGCGGCCAGCAGCGCCGGGTCATTCTTCCCGGCGAGCGCCAGCGCGTCCTTCAGCGTGAGCGTAATCGGCGCGTGCTGTCCGGCTGCGCCCCCCAAGGATACGCGCGCGTCCGGGGCCTGAGCGCATCCGGACACAGCGCAGACGGTCAAAGCGACGCCGAGCACGGTTCCGGCCCGTCTCTGTCGCTGGATGTGACAATGCATCGTATTCTCTGTACCGGGCTAGTCCGCCGGGATGCCCTGACTGGACATCGAGAAACCCAGCCTAGCGACGGATTCTGAAGATTCGCTGAAAAGGTGGTAGCGCCCGGCGTACCCGCCGCACCGGCTCTGGAGCGGGCGACAATGCACAGCCAGGCGTTACGGTTTACACCGGATTTCCTTATATTCTGTTAAGCTCACTCCTGATTAGCTATGTTTTTCCGAAACACTGCCCTCCCGGCGGTTGTGCGTCTGCTGGCGGGATCGTTTCTGATCGCCGCTGCCGGCCTACCGCTCTCCGCGCAGACCAAACTCCTGCGCTTCCCGGATATCCACGATAACCACGTTGTCTTCAGTTACGGTGGCGACCTGTGGCAGGCGCCCGCCACGGGCGGCGAGGCGGTTCGCCTGACGGCCCACCCCGGTCTCGAGGTGTTTGCCAAGTACTCGCCCGACGGCAAGTGGATCGCGTTCACGGGCCAATACGACGGCGACGAGCAGGTCTACGTGATCCCCTCGACCGGCGGCGAGCCGAAGCAGCTCACCTACTTCCCCGCCCGCGGGCCGCTGACGCCGCGCTGGGGCTATGACAACCAGGTCTACGGCTGGTCGAACGACGGCAAATACGTCATCTTCCGCTCGATGCGCGACGGTTGGGATCTCGCCGGCACGCGGCTGTACCGCGTCTCCTTGGATGGCGGACCGTCCGAACCGCTGCCCATGCCGGTCTCCGGCGCGGGGTCGCTCTCGCCCGACGGCAAGCAGATTGTTTACTCGCCGCAAGCGCGTGATTTCCGTCCCGAGAAACGCTACTCCGGCGGCACGGCCAATCAGCTCTATATCTTCGATCTCGACTCGCACGCCGCGAAAAAGATCTCCGAAGGCGAGCGCTCCAGCCGCGACCCGATGTGGATCGGCAAGCAGATCTTTTTCAACTCGGACCGCGACGGCCACTTCAACCTGTATGCCTACGACGTCGCTTCGGGCAAGACGACGCAGGTCACCAAGAATAATGTGTGGGACGTGCGCTGGCCCAGTTCCGACCGCGATCATCGGGTCGTCTACGAGTTGGACGGCGAACTGAACGTCTTCGACGTGAAGGCGAACAAGAACACGAAGCTCTCGATCGAAGTGCCCGACGACGGCATCAACCGCCGCGCGACGCGCGTCTCGGCGGCGAACCTGATTGAAGACGCAGACCTCAGCCCCAAGGGCGAGCGCGTGCTCTTTGCCGCGCGCGGCGACATCTTCACCGCGCCTGTCGAGCACGGCCCTACGCGCAACCTGACGCATACGCCGGGCGCGCACGATAAGTCGCCGGTCTGGTCGCCCGATGGCTCGAAGATCGCTTTCCTTTCCGACGCGAGCGGCGAGGAAGAGATCTGGGTGGTGGCGCAGGACGGATCGTCGGCGCCCGAGCAGATCACGAGCGGCGGCAAGGCTTTCCGCTACAACCCGCGCTGGTCGCCCGATGGCAAGCGCATCGCGTTCAGCGACAAGGACGGCAAGCTCTGGATCGTGACTCTGGCCGGCAAAAAGTTGCAGGAAGTGGCGCATTCCACCGAAGGCACGATCTTCGACTATGACTGGTCGCCGGGCAGCAGCTATCTGGCGTTCAGCATGAACAAGCCCGACGGTTCCGGCTTCTCGGCCCTCCATATCTGGAGCGTGGATGAGAACAAACTACGGCAGGTGACCAGTGGTCTGTTCAACGAGGACTCGCCCGTTTGGGATCCCAAGGGCGACTATCTTTATTACCGCGCGACGCACGAATTCCATCCGCTGATTTCGCAGAACGAGTTCGACTTTGCGACGAATCGCATGGAGGGCTTCTTCGTTCTCGCGCTCCGCAAGGACGTCAAGAACCCGTTCCCATTGCAGAGCGACGAAGTCACCATCAAGAAGGACGACGCCGCCAAGGACAAGCCCGCCGACAAAGACAAGGACAAGAAGGCCGAAGAGCCGGTCAAGGACAAGGCGATCGATTGGGACGGCCTCGGCCAGAGGGTAACGCGCGTTCCCGTTGACGCCGACAACTATGGCGGTCTGGCGGCGAAGTCCGATGCGCTGGTCTATTTCACTTCGCCCGCGCCGTACTACGGCCGCGAGCCGGAGACGAAATCGGCGCTGCACATTTTCTCCTTCAAGGACCGGAAAGACACCAAGCTCGTCGAGGATGTCCACGGTTGGGCCATCTCGCACGATGGCTCCAAGGTGCTTGTGCGCCAGGGCGGATCGTGGAACCTCTATGACGCCACGCCCACGGGCGCGAGCAGCAAGAAGACGATTTCTACCGCCGGCCTGATGATCAATCGCGTGCCGGTCGAAGAGTGGAAGCAGATCTTCAACGAGGTCTGGCGGCGCTACCGCGACTTCTTCTACGCGCCGAACATGCACGGCCAGGATTGGCAGGACATCCACGACCGCTATGCCAAGCTGTTGCCCTACGTGGCGCATCGCGCGGATCTCAACTATGTGCTTGGGGAGATGATCTCCGAACTGACCGTCCAGCACACCTACATTGACGGCGGCGACTTCCAGCTTCCGCCGCGGCCGCATGCCGGCCTGCCGGGCGCGCGCTTCGACGCCGACGCGGCTTCGGGCCGCTACCGCATCGCGAAGATCTTCGCCGGCCAGAACGAGGAGGAGATCTATCGCTCGCCACTGACCGAAGTGGGCGTCGACGCGCATGTCGGCGACTACGTGCTCGCCATCAACGGCGAAGATGTGACCACGAAGGAAGATATCTACAAGCACTTCCGTAACGCCGGCGACGCGCCGGTCGTCCTCACGCTGAACGCCAAGCCGTCGACCGACGGGGCGCGCACGGTCACCTACAAGCCCGTAGGCAACGAGCTTGAACTGCTCTATTACAACTGGGTGGAGAACAACCGCCGCAAGGTCGACGAGCTCTCGCACGGACGCGTCGGCTACATGCACCTGCCCGACATGGGCGAGGCGGGCATCCGCGAGTTCATCAAGTGGTACTACCCGCAGCTCCGCAAGGACGCGCTGCTGATTGACGACCGTTCGAACGGCGGCGGCAACATCTCGCGCATGGTGATCGAACGCCTGACGCGCAAGCTGTTGAGCCTGACCTATCCACGCACGATCGGCATCCCGCGGACCTATCCGAACGCCGTGTTCATCGGCCCGAAGGCGGTCCTGCTCGACCAGCACTCCTCCTCCGATGGCGACATCTTCCCCTGGATGTTCAAGAAGGCGGGCTTGGGGCCGCTCATCGGCACGCGCTCCTGGGGCGGCGTGGTCGGCATCACCGATCACGGCCAACTCATTGACGGCGGCCGCGTGAACGTGCCCGAATTCGCCTATGCCGACGCTGACGGCAAGTTCGTTGTCGAAGGCCATGGCGTCGATCCCGACATCGTTGTCGAGAACGATGCGAAGTCCGTGATCGACGGTAAGGACCCGCAACTCGAGCGCGGCGTCGCCGAACTGATGAAGGCGCTGGAGCAGCATACGCCGAAGCTGCCCGCGCATTCGCCCTTCCCGGTAAAGGTGAAGTAAGCGCGATCGTCAACTCTGCCGGAGACGGACCCACGGCGGCGTGGACTCCGTTTCCGGCAGGCTCATCTCCATCCCCTGGCACAGCCAACGTCAAGTCCGCCCGTCTTGTCCGCCACGCCGCATTCGCGATAAAGTGGCTTTCGCATCCCCCTGGAATCCTTCCCATGAAAATGACACGAGTCTTTGCGCAGCGCGCGCGCCGCGGATTTGAACTGACAGCCGCACTGCTGGCGGTGGCACTCTACGCCGCGCCAGCTCTCGCGCAAGTGGAATATGTCGATCCGACGATTGGCAATGTCAGCATCCTGCTGGTGCCGACGCGGCCCGCCGTCTTCCTGCCGCACAGCATGGTCCGCGTCTATCCCATTCGCGAAGACGCCCTGGACGACCAGATCCAATCCTTCCCCTTGACCATCGCCTCGCACCGCGGCGCGGAGTTGTTTAGCATCGTGCCCGGCAAAGATGGCCGCCCCGCCGCCTACGATCTTGAGAAGACCACGCCGTACTACTATGCGGTGCGCTTCGACGACAAGTTCACCGGGACCGAGTTCACGCCCACCGAACGCTGCGGCTACTTCCGTTTCACCTTCCCGAATAGCGACGCTGCGGTCGTTCTCGCCAATCGCCAGCCCGGCAGCCTGCAAACGCAGGACGGCGTCACCGTTTCCGGGGAAGAACAGCTCAACGCGATGAAGGCGTACGTCTACGGTGAGTTCAACGCGCCCGTCACCTTCCAAGTGGACAACGCTGGCGGCCGGAGCCGCGTGACCGTGACGAAGGCAGACGCGTCGTCGCTCGAATTCCGCTATGGCATATCGTTTATCAGTGTCGAGCAGGCGAAGAAGAATCTGCGCCGCGAGATTCCGGCCTGGGGCTTCGACGCCGTGAAGGCAGCCGCCAAGGCGCGCTGGAATGAGGCGCTGGGCCGCATCGAAGTGCGCGGCGGCACGGAGGCGCAGCGCCGCATCTTCTACACCGCTTTCTACCGCTGTCTGGAGCGCATGGTGAACATCACCGAAGACGGCCAATACTACAGCGCCTACGACCACCGCGTGCACCAGGACGCGCGGCCGTTCTACGTCGACAACTGGATCTGGGACATGTACCGTGCGCTGGAGCCGCTGGACATTCTGCTCGATCCGGACATGGAAGCGGACAAGTTGCAGAGCTACGTGCGCATGTACCAGCAGTCCGGTTGGATGCCCTCGTTCGCGCTGCTCGAAGGCAACACGCCGGGCATGAACGGCAATCACGCCGCACCGTGGTTTGCCGACGCCTGGTTTAAGGGCGTGCGCAACTTCGATCTGCCTGTGGCCTATGAAGGCTTGCGCAAGCGTTCGCTCGAAGGCACGCTCCTGCCGTGGCGCATCGGCCCGCACTCGGTGCTCGACGACTTCTACGCCCGGCATGGCTACATCCCCGCGTTGCGTCCCGGAGAGAAAGAGACGGTGGCGGAGGTGGCGCCGTTCGAGAAGCGCCAGCCCATCCCGGTCACGCTCGGCGTCAGCTATGACGATTGGTGCATCGCCCAACTCGCGCGCGAGCTGAAAAGGCCTGACGACGAGAAGCTCTTCCTGCAACGCGCTGTCAACTACCGCCAGCTCTTCCGCGCCGACAAAGCGCTGCTGTGGCCGAAGGACGAAGCCGGCAACTGGATTGAGCCCATGGATCCGAAGTTCGGCGGCGGCATGGGCGGGCGCGATTACTACGACGAGAACAACGCCTACACCTACACCTGGAGCGTGACCCACGACGCCGCGGGTCTGGCGGAAATGATGGGCGGCGTGAAGCAGGCAGAGGCGAATCTCGATCAGCTTTTCCGTGAACCGCTCGGTCACAGCAAGTACGAGTTTTTCGGCAAATTCCCCGATTCCACGGCCATGGCCGGCCAGTTCTCCATGGCCAATGAGCCGAGCTTTTCGATTCCCTATCTGTACGACCACTTCGGCGCGCCATGGAAGACGCAGAAGCGCGTCCGCATGCTGCTGGAATCCTTCTTCCCCGCCACGCTGCAAGGCATTCCCGGCGACGAGGACGGCGGCGGCATGAGCGCCTTTGTCGTCTTTTCGATGATGGGTTTTTATCCCTTCAACGCCGGCACGCCAACTTACGACATCGGCAGCCCGGTGTTCGATTCGATCACGATCCACCTCAAGAACGGCAAACAGTTTGCAATTACCGCGCGCCACAATTCGCGCGACAACAAGTATGTCCAGAGCGTGCGCCTCAACGGCCGCGAGCTGGACCGCGTCTGGTTCCGGCACGCCGACATCGCGAACGGCGGCACGCTGGAGCTGACCATGGGCGATACGCCAAACCGGACACTCGGAGCCTCCCCGGCCACGTTCCCGCCGACGTCGATCGACGTCCATCCGGAGAGCTACGCGCACTAGTGCGCGTCCGGTACTATCCTCTGGATTTGGCGCGAGTATGACATGAGATTGAAAAATGTGCTCATTATTGCGCTGACCGCAAGCGCCGTGTCCTTTCGTGTTGGCGCACAGAACAGTCGGAGCACCAGCGACGCTATCGTGCAAGCCTTCAAGGCCTTTCAGCTTACGTGCGTTGTCCGCGCAGCCAGCACGGATCGATGTCGACCGGATGCCCGGAGCACAAGGGATCTGCCCCATACCCTCAGCCCATCTGAGATGTATGTCTTTAATAAGAGGCTGCCCGGAGGCGTGTCAGAAATGGCAATAGCAGAACTGCCCGAAGCACTAAGCCGAGCAGGATGCACGATCAAACACGCGCCCAGAAGCCCGCACGATTTTTTATTCCCCGATGAGGGCGAACCGGTGTTCGTTATTCTTTTCCGCTGTGCCAACAGATCGTTCGAGCTACGTAACAGGTTCAATCCCCTGATCTCCAGCGACACCGGTTTGCGCACGACGTGGAGCACCAGCGACTTGGTGTTGAAGGCCAAATGATGCGTTGAGGACATCAAAAGCGAGAGTTGCCCTACACCTCCAGGCAGATATTCGGCAGTGCCCACGCGGCCGTTCGCCATGAAGTGGTAGTGCCCCATCGATGCGCCTAACATCGCGTCAAAGCGGCTCCAACAATCCCGGACAATGTGATCAGTGCGCGCGCAAATCCTCGGTAGGCGTGGCGAAGCCCTCGATGCGATTTGCGGTGAGCACCGTTACGCCCGTTTTGGCGCCCAGGCGGATACCCACGCGCCGGGCTGGGCCGCGCGTCTCCACCAGCCGGTTGGCTTTCAGTTCGTTGCCCGTGGTGAAGCCTTGCACATCGACAGCGGCACCCGCGTCGCCGCCGCTGTCGGCAATCTCGTTCGACTCAATGCGATTGCGCGTGGCGCTCTTGGCCACATCCGGCTCGGGCCGGAAGACAAGCCCCGCCTCTCTGCTATGACGGATCGCATTGGCGCGCACGACGTTGTCGTTGTCGCGATGGCCGATAGTGATGCCGAATCGATTGCCCTCGAGCGTATTGTCCTCCGCCAGGCCGAAACGCACGCCCCAGCAGAAGAAAATGCCCACTTCATTACGCTCCGAACGGTTGCGGCGCAGCACCGTACGCTGCGAGCCGGAGCCGGGATGAAAGCCATACCCGGTGTGGTCATGCGAGTGGCACTCCTCCACCGTCACGTCGTGGCACACCTGCCAGCTCAGTCCGTCGCCGTGATAGTTGCGGGCCTCGATGCGCCGCAGCGCCACCCGGTTGCAGTCCTGCAAAAAGACGCAGCCCGCGTAGTTGCCGTCGAGCAGTTCGTTGTTCGCTCCATTGCCGTCGAGCGTGATGTCTTCTATCGCGATGTCGCTGAGGTTCTCGCCGCTGAAGAGCGGAAACAGCGTGGAAATTTTGGGTTGCCCCTCCAGCCACAGGTTGTCGCGCAGCGCGCGGTCCAGCTTGAAGCAGTTGCCGGACTGCGCCACCAGCGTGCGCTTGATCACTGTCGGCCCGCCGGTGCTCGGATTCTTCGCGCGCAGGCAGACGCCGTCGCCCAGCGCCAGCCCGTGCGGGTCGCTGACGGTAATCTCCTGGTCGTACCAGTCCGAGTCGGCCGTGAGCGTCGTCGTGACGCTCGGCTCTTTGATGAGCACCGAGTCCGCGCCGCTGCCGAGGATGCGCACCTTGCTCTGCAGATAGACGGCGTTGCGCAGCTTGTAAACGCCGGGCAAAACGCGCACGGTCCCGCCGCCCTGACGCGCGACGGCGTCGACGGCGGCCTGCAATGCTCTCTCGTTCGTGCCCACCAGATCCGCCTTTGACGGACCGACGGTGAGCGTCAGCCGCGCCGCCCAGTCGGGCTCGTTTGCATCGCCCGAGATGGCTCGCACCGGAGCCTGCACAGCGCTCGCCAGAGCGCCCGTCGCAGTGAAAAGGAAGCCACGCCGTACCATCAGCATGGCGTCATCATAACGCCGCGCGCACCCAGAACCGGCGCGCCCGACTACTCCGCGCGCTGCACGGCCAGCGCGGCTTTCCCGATCGCCTGCAGCCGCTCCATGAACGCTTCGGGGATCAAACCGGTTTGTGAAGTCGGCACGTCCCAGGTAACGACGCCGCCGCGGGCGACGAAATCGCTCGTCCACCCGGCCGCCTGCTCCGGCGTAAAGCGCACTGGCGCGTGGCTCCAATTCTCGCCGAGGTACGTCAGCATGTGCGCCTGCGCGTGACCAATCCAGCGGCCCGGGCAAGTGACCTTGTCGGGCTCATTCGTTTCGCCAGCGGTGTAGTCTTCTTCGTCGCTCTCGGAGATGATCGGGATCTTCACGCCGGGATTGAACGCGACAATGCTGTTCGGATTGCCCGCCCGCGCGGCCCGGGCGAAGCTCGCAAAGTTCGGCGCCTCCGTCTGGCGGTACATCTCATCCGGCCAGTAGCAGCCGTCGAACCACCAGCCCCGCACCTTCGTGCCCCAGCGCTGGGACCACTCGGCGATGATGTGCTCCCACTTCAACTGAAACTCGCGATTGCGGTGCGGCCCCTTCCGCCACTCCAACTTCGCCATCGCCACCTCGTCCTGGTCCGGCGCGCCCGCGGGCAGGTAGACCATCAATTGGATGCCCTTCGGCGCAAGCGCCGCGTACATGTCGGCGATCAGGTCGCGCCGCGAGCACTTCGACGGTTGCAGGCCGACGTAGGAATCGTAAGTGTGATTCGGACTGAGATAGTGGCCCGAGTTCTGCCCGAGCGTGAGGACCAGGTAGCTGGCATGCACGGATGCAAGCTGGCGTGCAAGGCCCTCGACATCGAAGTTATCGATGCGCCGGTTCCACTCCTCGACGGAAACGTCTTTCGAACCCAGGTAGTGGATGAAGACGCCCCAGCGGGCCTGATAAAACCATGCGGTGCGCTGCGCGGGCGCGTCCGCCGCGGTCATGAGACAAGCGGCGCCCAGCGCCAGGGCGGCAAGATTGCGAAGCATCGTGAGCCGTTTCCTTTCCTGTCCATTCTCTACCTCTCGCGCGGCCGGCCGCTTCCGGCGGCGTCCCGCTGCATCAGCACGGCGCCGCGAACGGGCGCGCCGGAGCGTCGTTGAGTCGCAAAGCGCATCGCGGCCTCCCGGCCACGCCGCCGCAAGGGAATCGTGCTCCGGCAGCGCAGGGCGAGAACGCTTCCCGAAACGTCCGTCCGGACCGGGAAGCTCACCCGCAAAGTGGATTCGTTGCGCGCGCCTAAACGGCAAGAAGTTGCGTTTTCTCTTTCAGCTCTTGCTTAAGGCCGTTTCGGTTTTTCTGTAGACACTCAGACTGCCGGCGCAGACGTGCCGCTGCGCCACGGAGAAATGCCTTGAAACGGAGCCGCGACCGTGAGGGAGCGGTTGTATCCCATTGGCTATCAGCCGCTTGCGGCGGGACCGCGCTTTTCATTCGCGGCGCGGTGCTGGCAGCGGCGTCTATCTCCAGACTCCGCAAGAACGGCGCCCATCCGATCTACACTAATTCCTAAATAGCTCTAGAATCAACGACATAGCGCCGCAAAAACGCGGCCCCTTGCGCTTCTTACTTCGCGGATCGAACGGTTTCTCGTTGGAGTTGACCGCGCGAAATCGGCTGCCGGCGTGGACCGCGCCGCTGCCCGCTCGCGGATGTTCGGAGTGTTGTGCCGCCGACCCGCATCCGCCGTCTCGAACGCCGCCACGCCTTCGATAGAATACGGAGTTCCTCCGCATGCGGCGGCAGGCGCAGTGCGGAGTTGGGAGGCAGGAATTATGATCGGCAGACGCGGTTTTCTATTCGCTGCTGGCGCGGCCCCGGCACTGCTCGCGGTGGAGCGCAGTCCGCGGCCGTTGAAAGTGGTTTGCGTCGGCGCGCACCCGGACGATCCGGAGTCGGGCTGCGGCGGAACGCTGGCGCGCTACAGCGCGGAAGGCCACAAGGTCACGGTTCTCTATCTCACGCGCGGCGAACGCGGCATCCCCGGCAAATCGCTTGCAGAAGCGGCGCGGATCCGCACGGCGGAAGCCGAAACCGCGTGCAAAATCCTCGGCGCAACGCCGCGTTTCGCGGGCCAGATCGACGGCGAAGCCGAGTACAACGCCGCCCGGTTGCAGGCGTTTCTGCCGCTGCTCCAGGCCGAGGCTCCGGACGTGGTTTTCGCGCAGTGGCCGATCGACTCGCACCCCGACCATCAGGTCGGCTCCATGCTCGCTCAGCGCGCCTACTTCGCGGCCAAGACGAAGTTCGTGCTGTATTTCTACGAAGTCGATAGCGGCTTCCAGTCACTGGGCTTCCACCCGACGCATTACGTCGACATCACAGCGGTTCGCGAAAAGAAGAAGGCCGCTCTGTTTGCTCACAAGAGCCAGGATGGCGAGGCCATCTACCGCGAGCATCACGAGGTCATGGAGAACTATCGCGGACGCGAAGGCGGAGTCCCGGCCGCCGAGGCTTTCGTGCGGCTGGCGCGAGACGGCAGGATCGACCTGCTGCCCGGGCTTTAGCACAATTTCGGTTTTTCTATAGACGCCCGGACTACCCGCGCGGATCCACTGCCTGGAAGCGGAGCAGTACTTCGAAGCGGAGCAGTGCTTGGAAACGGAGCCGCGACCGTGAGGGAGCGGTGGTATTTGCTTGTTTATCAGTCCGTTGCGGCGACTTTTCCCGTTCTCTGACGTTCGCGGTTCGGTGCTGAACGCCGGCGCCGGCAGCCAACGCTAGAAGTTGGCGTCCGCCTTCACGCTCCGCGGAACGGGTCCGCTCGAGCCGCCCCATTTCCGAAATCGCTTTAACGCGACGGCGCGGCGCTCACTCGCGTGCTGACCGCGCTTTCCATGGCGCGCAGGATTCCGCCCGGCGTCGCAACGCCCGCGCGCGCAATCTCCTCCGCCCGCGCCTGAGTCCCGGCAACGGCGTAGATGCGCAACTCGTCGGCGTTGCCCGAAGGCCGTATGTGGGCGACGTCACCGTTCGCAAAGACGATCCGCACGCCGTCGGTGTAATTCAGCCGCGCAATCGCCGGGAACCCGAGGCTGGACGTGAAGAAACGACCGAGGTCCGCGCGGACTATTGCGATCCGCTGCGTCTCCTCGCTGGTGAGTGCGCGCTGCCGACCGTTCACGTCCAGAGCCTTCGCCGCGTCGCCTTCGAATAATACGTCCCGCACGTTCACATCCGCGGGCGAGAAGCGCTCGACGATCCGCAGACTGACCGGTCGGGGAAACTGTTTCAGCAGGGCCGCCCGGCTGAAGCGTTCGGGCAGCCGCGCAAAACGCTCGATCAGCGTAAGACCGCTCTCCCGCGCGCTGAACAGACTGCACAGAATCGGCAGGATCGCATCGCGCGTCGGCAGCGCGGACAACGTTTTGCCGCGGCGTACGATCTCCGAACCCGTGAGGAAGCCGCCGTTCGCTTCCCAGCCGCAAATCGCTTGCCGGCCCTTCGCACGCGCGGCGGCCATGCCGGCGATCACGTACGGCGAACCGATGCGCGTTTTGGGCTCCAGGACGCCGGCGAGCGTCCCCCGGTCGATACCGTCGTTGCAACTGATTGGCACCACGACCGCATCGGCGCCCAGGTACTCGGCGGCAACCATGCCGACGAGATCGCCGCCGAAGAACCGCACCTGGCCGGTACGTGGATCGACGCCCAGCACCAGCGGCCTGTCGCTGTCGCCGTCCGTCGAAACGACCGCGGAGAGCGGGCCGTAGGGCTCTGCGGCTTCGTCGGCCAGCGACTGGATCAGAGCCAGTTGCGCGTCGTCGATGTTCTCGGTGTCAATGGGAACGAACGTGTCGCTGCGGCCCGCCGGGATCGCCTCGGCGCCGAACCGGCGCAGGATCTCCACGAGCAGATCGCGCCCCACGGCCGAGTGCTGGTAAACCAGCAGCCGCTGCCCGCGCAGCGACAGGCCATCGAAAAAATCCGTGTAGCGCGCAATGTACTCATCGCGCGCCGCTGTGCTCTCGGCCGGGAGCGCACCGTGCCGGGTCTTGAAGAATCCCTGTTCGTCGAAGATCGACGCCGCGTATGGCTCGGCATACAGGCGCCGGCGGACTTGCGCAACGACGTCGCCGATTGGGCCTTCGTGTTCCTTGAGCAGCTCGCCTTGCGCCGTGTTGGTCTTGTAGCCGTTGCGGTCGAACGGGATGTGACTGCCCGTAATCATGACGCTGCCGCAGCGCCGGGACACGGCGTACGCCATCAAAGCCGGCGACGGAATGCGGCCCAGGTAAACCGGCTTCATGCCCGCATCGCGGACCGCGCGTTCGATGGCCTGGGCGATCTCGCCGCGACCGCCCTGCTCCGTCACATAGGCGGTTGAGCTGGGGCGCAAATCGGACGCAAAGTAGAACTCCTGCCCGCGGACGATCCCGCCGCGTTCGGGCGGCAGGCTTTGCAGATAGGCGAGTTCGGCGGACGCGTTGACGTAGATTTCCAATTGCGTCAGATGCACGACCTCGCCGCGGCGGCCGCTGGTCCCGAAGCGCAACTCGCGCGGCTCATAGGCCAGACGGCTCGCCAGCGAGCCAGCATCTGCACCGCTGTTCCCCATGTGCCCTAGTTTCGCGACTTTCCCCGCGGCTTTTCAAGCGCCGGCAGGCATTCGGCACTGCGTCGTCCAACGCGGCCCGCGCGCCATTTTCTCGCTTGCTCAAAACCGGCAACCAGCAAACGGCGCCAGCGCTTCGGTGACACCAGTTATCTCACGTGCACACAAGCAGAATTGCGATCACCGCTGTGCAGGCGCGGCCACAGCGGCGTCGCGCGACTTGATCCGCGGAATTTCGGAGGCACAACAGCGTGGGTGGAGAAGGCCCCCCTACCCGAGGCCTTCTCTGCCCGTCAAATTGCGGGGCACGCGGTTCGAACCGCAGGGGTTGACGCGCCTCCGGTCCTTGCCCCGCAAGCTCAAAAGAGCAGTTTCACCGCGACCTGCACCTCGCGCGGCGAGTTCGCCTGTGAAGAGACCAATCCGAAATTCGGCCCGTCCACGGTGGCGTCGGGTCCGTTGAACACCGGATGGTTGAGAGCATTCATCGCCTCGCCGCGCAACTGCAGCTTGGCCTCCTGCTCTTTCCATAGCTTGAAGGGGAATTCCTTGAAGATCGACAAAGCGGCATTCGACGAGCCGGGCTGCCGAATGTTAAGCGTGCGCGGCGCGTTGCCGATCGCATAAGCTTCCGGTTTCTGCAGCGCATCGGGATTGGCGAAGTAGTTGGTCATCCAATCCGAGCCGTGGTTACGTTTAAGATTGGCAACCAGATTGGGCCGCTGGCCGCCGTACGTGGGCAGACTCAGGCCGTCATAGAGGCCCGGCACGATCGGGCGTCCGCTGGCGAAGCGCCACAACCCGTTGGTTTCCCAGCCGCCGATCACTGCGTTCAGAACGCCCGGCATGTGGTTCAGGAACTTGCGGCCTCTGCCGAAAGGCAGGTCGTAGGTATAGCTGAACTGCAAGACCTGCGGAATGTCGAACGACGAGAGGCTGCGTTCCAGCTCCCGGTTGTTCGGATCCTGCAAGCTGAGCAAACCGCCCAGCCAGCTCATGTTGCCATCGGTCGTCGAGGCATCGTCGATCGACTTCGACCACGTGTAAGTAACCAGAAACTGGAGGCCCGCTGAAAAACGTTTCTCGACGCTCAGTTGGAGCGCGTTGTAAATCGAATTGGCGTAAGGCGGCGAATCGCCCGTGAAATTGGTGAACTGCGGGTAGGGCAGTTGCAATTGATAGGCCTGGAGCGTATCCGCCGACAGGCTGCTGTTCGGATCGGTGATCACGCTGGCCATTGGATTGTCCACGACGGCGAGTAGATTGTCGGCAATCTGCTGCCGCGAGTATTTCGCCACCTGGGACCCGAGGTGATTGAGTTCGCCGGCCTGCGCGAAGTAAAGATGCGTGCCCTTCTTGCCGATGTACTCGGCGTCAATGACGAGTTGCGCCGGAAGCTGCCGCTGGATGCCGAAGCTCCAGGACTGCTCGTAAGGCGTCATGTTATTGAATCGCACCGGGCCCATTGCCCCGTACCCGACGTCGTTCATCAGGCCGTTGGCGTTGCCCGGCGGCAGGATGAGTCCATTCGGGAAGGGGTTGCTGAGCCGGCCGTACGGCGTGGCGTGATCGTCGGGGTTCACCGTAATCCAGTTGGTGTATTGATCGTAGCCCTGGAAGCCGTAGGCGCCGGTGCCAGCCGCGCCCGAGCGGGACTGCGAGAAGAAGATGCCATAGCCGGCGCGGATGACGGTCTGCGGCGTGACCTGGTAGGCCAGGCCGAAGCGCGGCTGGAAGTTTTTCCAGTCCACATCATACGTAGTCCGGTGATTGGCGTCGGCAAAAACCTCGCCGCCATAGAGCGTCCCCATGCCCGGGACCTGTAGCGGCGACACCACATACGGGTCCAGCCAGTTCGTCCGGTTGTAGCGTTCGGTGCGCGGAAACGTTACGTCGTGGCGCAGGCCGATGTTCAACGTCAGCTTGCTGGTCAGTTTCCAGTTGTCCTGGATGAACAGGCCCATCTGGTAGTTTTGCGTGCTGACCGCATTCGGGATTTCGTAAGAACCATCGGAGCCGACGCCCATCAGGAAGCTGGCCATGGCGTCGCCGCCGCCTTGATCGGGATACTCGCTCGATCCGGTCCACTCAAAATTGAACTGGCCGTTCGGCAGGCCCGGCTGGCTGAAGTTCATGCGGTGCATGCGGCCTTCGGCGCCAAGCTTCAGCTCGTGCGCGCCCTTCACCCAGCTCAGCGTGCCGCTTAGCTGGTGCGTGTCGGAGCCCTGCTTGAGGTTGGACCAGGTCTCGGTCCCCAAGCTGTTGTTCGGACCGGCCGAGAAGTAGCCGCCGCCGATGACGACCGCCGGCACGCCGGGCCAGCCCGAAGCGCCCAGATACGAGGGAAATCCGTAGGTGGCCAGCGGGTTACCCGTGGACCCGGTCGCTTCGCTCTCTTCGAGGCCCCAGTTTCGGGCGAAACCGTAGGAAACGCTCAGCAGAAGACTGGGCGTGAAGGTGTGTGTATCGTTCAGCGCGAAGATATGCTCCGAGCCTTTGTTTGGACCCGTCCCGCACGGATCGGTAAGGTTGTCGAAGCAATGGAACGCGACGCTGTGGTTCCAGCCCTGCGAGTATTTGCCGCTGATCTGGTTCTTGTCGTTGAAGCGATGGTCAATCTTGATGTCGAACTGATCGTTGTAACCGTAACTCGGGCCGGAAGCGATCCAGTTGTCGTGCGGGTTGTAGGACGCGCTGCCGACGCCCATGTTCGGCAATGGGAAAGCCTGAATCAGCTTCGCCGCCGCCGGGTCGATCAGGTTCCCGGCATTCTGGGGCAAACCGGCGCCGCCACTCATGTACGTCGCCAGGTTGTTGAACGGGATGTAGGTGGTACGAACCGCTCCGCCGGCGTCGGCGTCGTAGACACCGCTGTAAGGGTCCCAGAGCTGCCCGCCGTCCGCGCTGCAGCGCCCGGCGGCGTCGAAGCTGCCTCCGGCCGCGGTACACAGTTCTTTGAAATCGCCGGTACGCTCGGCCGCGCTCGGTACGCCCGCCTGAGCGCCGGACATCGTGGTTTGACGCGTGCCGTCCCAATCGAAGAAGAAAAACGTCTTGTTCTTCACAATCGGTCCGCCGATCGTGCCGCCGTAGTTGTTGCGGCGCAGCGGCGCAATCGGGATGCCGCTGGCATTATTGAACCAGTTGTTGGCGTCCATCACCTGGTTGCGGAGGAAGTCGTAACCGGAGCCGTGGAACGTATTCGTTCCAGAGCGCGTGACCATGTTGACCACGGTCGCCCCGGAGAAACCGAATTCCGCGCTGAAGTTCGACTGCTGAACCTTGAACTCCTCCACGGCCTCGGGTGACGGAGTGTAAGAGGCGACGACAATGCCGCCGTTCTGTTCGTAATTCGTGACGGTCACGCCGTCCATCAGCACGTCGGCCGTGGCGTTGCGGCTGCCGTTCGAGATGAAGTTCGTTCCGCCGCAGCCCTTGCACGCGCCATCCACCTCGGTGATGCCCGGCGTCAGGTACGTCAAATCCATCACGTTGCGGTCGATCAACGGCAGACTCTCAATTTGTTTGCGATTGACCACACCGCCTGTCACCGCGTCCACGGTGGAAAGCTGCGCGGCCTCCGCGGTGATGGAGACCGATTGCGACACCGCTTCGAGTTCCAGCGTCACGTCGATCGACGAGTTCTGGTTCACGGTCAGAACGATGCCCTCGCGCAGGAACTCGCGGAACGATGCAGCCTTCACTTTCAAACGGTAGTTGCCCGGGGCTAGATTGCGGAATAGGTAACGTCCTTCCGCGTCGCTCTTGGCCGTGAAGACGTACCCCTTGTCACTATCCGTAAGCACTACGCTCGCGCCCGGTACGGCCGCTTTGTCGGGATCGACGATCGTGCCCGCAAGAGAACTGGAAAAGCGCTGCGCCCAGACCTGCGGCGTCCACAACGCCAGGCAGCAGATCAGCGCCAGCCACAGCAGACCGCGCGGGCTGCGCCGCCGAATCCGGCATGCCGCCAATTTGAAATGGACCATCACTTGGGGGCTCCTTTCCCCAAACGCGGGCCTCGTGTGGAGACGCTGCTCGAACTTGCAACGTCCAAACGCGGCTTATTTGCGTTTCGCAACACGGCTCCCGCCAACCAATCCATCGTGTCCAAAGACCCGTAGAGCTGCGGCAGTTCCTGCGTTGGGATTTCCTCCCGCTGCACCGCATCTGCTTCGATCAGCCGGTCTGCCCGGTCGACAACCTGGAACAACCGGAAACACGCCTGACGCCAATCGGCGCCGGCCCTGCCGGGATCCTCCGACAGGGGCAAGGCCGGCGCCTCACCCGGCCGCGGCACAGGCGCCAGGACGGCACGCACTCCAGCGATCTTCGCGCTGACCGCCGTAGCATGGTCCCGCACCATCGTTTGCAATAACAGCCGCGACTCCGGGGCTAAGCCGGTCTGCACGTCACCACCCAGGTGGTTGGCGAGCTCGACAAGCGCGACCCCTTCCTCCCAGACTCCGTTCCAGCGCTCGGCGACAGCAGCGAGCGGCGTCTGCGCGCCGCCCGCGGCACGCGCGTGGGCTCTTGACCGGCCGGTCTCAATCTCGATATCCACGTAGGGCGCGGACGCAAGGCGGCCCAGTACCGCGCGCAGTTCCGCCGCCCGCGCGGCATCCGCCACCAGCAGCCGCACACCAATCCGGCCACCGGCTTCACGGTTCACCTCAACCGTCTCCTTCAAACACGCGCCGGCGCGATGCAACGCGTAATACACCTCTACTTCCCGCTCTGCACCCGGATCGTTCGTCGCCACCCCCGCGGATGCAGCCTCTTCAGGAGCCGGCGCCGCACCGGGCGCCACTGGCACGCTGGGCTGAAATACCCGCGCGTCGAGCCCGGCGGATTCCAACGCCTCGAACTGCTCTTCCCGCAGTCGCAGCTCGCGGACCGATCCCGCCTTCTCTACGCGGATTGCATGAACCCGCGCCCGTCCCGCGCCATCGAGTTCCAGCACCGCGGTCAGCTTCAGATCGCCCGCCAGGCGGCGCGCCGTCAGCCGCAGCGTCCCGTTCTCCGCCCGCTCCGCCCCCAGCACAACCGCGTCCTCGCTGGCGAACGCCGCAAAGTCGGCTGCCGGAGTCAGACGCTGCCAATGCCGTTCCTTCAACCATGCCTTGAACGCGCTCGCGACATCCCCGCCATCGGCCGCCATCCAAGCCGCCGCGCCCCGCTCCTCCGTTTCTACCCGCCGTACCGGCGCCGCCACGGGCAGGGCTGCGCGCTCGACCTCATAGCCCACCGTTCCGCCCGGCGCCCATACCGCGAATTGCAGCTCACCTGCCGCGTCCCGCAGTGTCGACGAATAACGCCCGCCGGCAGGATCGTCCCATACTTCCAATCGGCGGACCTGCCGCGTTTGAATAGGCCGCTCCTGCAAAATTTCCACGGAATAGACTTGGTGGACTGCCCGTTTCGCCCCCGCCGTCTCCTCGGCCGCCCGGGCCCGCTGCAGCGCAGCCCGCGCATTCACGGGCGTCGCCGGAGCCGGCGCGGACGGCTGCCACAGCCAGAATCCGGCCAGCGCAGCCGCCACCACAGCCACGCACGCGGCTGTCCACGTCAATTGAAAATGGGCCACCCCCGATCCGTCGCCGCACGCCCGTTGCCGTTCCAGAGCGCTCTCCCGCATATGCAGCAGCGCTTTACCCCGCGCCATGCGACCGGTGCTCAGATAGGATGGCGCCGCAAACAGGCGCGCCAGTTCCTGGCTTTGCTCGTTCAGCCGCGCCGAACGCGCGCGACATTCCCAGCACCGCTGCAAATGGCTCTCCACCTCCGCGGTTTGCCGCCGCGAGAGTTCGCCGTCCAGTTGCCCGAGCAACTCCTCGTCACTGCAATGTCGGTCGTGGTTTCTCCGCCACACTGGCGTCTTCCTTTCGGCCGGGCGTCTCCGGCATCCGCTGCTGCAGTTTTCCCAAAGCCCGCGTCAGCAGCGTATGCACCGTTTTGACGCTGATCCCCAATTGCTCCCCGATCTCCCTGTATTTCAGGCTGCCCAGACGCAGCAGCAGTACCTCTTTCTCGCGCTCGGTCAACAGGTCCAGCAGGTGTTCCAGCTCATCCGCAATCACAAACCGCTCACTCGCGGCATCGTTGCCGCAGCTTGACTCCTCCAGCGACCGCCAACCTTCCGCGGTCACCGTCTGCTCCGCATGCCCGTGCAGTTGCTTTCCCATCTCATGCCGCATCACCGTGTAAGCCCAGGCCTTCGGTTCACGGATCGTCTGGCCGTCGCGCAGTGCGCGGTACAGGCGCAGAAACGTCTCCTGCGCCGCATCCTCCGCCAGTTCCACGCTGCTGCCCAGGTGGACGGCGTAGTTCACGAGATGGACGTAGAGCGAGTCGTATACTTCGTCGATCAGCAGACTCGCGTCCCGTTCGTTCATTCAGCCCTATCTGAAGCGCCCGGGCTGGCAGACGGCGCCGTGCGCCCGCGCACAATCTCGCGAACGCCCGGCCTCCTCCCGGCCGCAACTCCCCACCTGATTCCGGAATCAGAGTCCAAACATCATCTACAGGAGCCAGAGTCCCAACGCCCCCGTTTTTTCCTACAACGGCAAGACCTATTTTCAATCCTCGATCGCAAAAGGTGTGTGGAAAGGATGGGACCCGCGCCGCCCCCTGTGGCGTCCCGGGTGGCCGGCCCCAGGGCGGGCCCGGTGAAATTGGCGGCAGCTAGCCGCCGTAGGGCTTTACTTCGATGGTGCGCAACATCAGTTCCCGGCGCTTGGAGCGCGCGGCGTCGAGTTGGCGCAGCCTGGCGGCCTGTCCGGCCAGCCGCGGATCGTGCGTCTTCTGATAGAACTGGAGCAGCGCGGCGTTGGCCTGGAAGCTCTCCGGGTCCAGCGCGAGGGCGCGTTCCAATGCCGCCTTGGCGTCCGTCATCCGGTCCTGGTTCAGGCGGACGCGCCCCAGTTCGGCATAGCTCTCCGCGAAGGACGGCGCCAATTGAACCGAGCGCTCGAGGTGGCCGGCCGCGTCGTCGAGTTTATCCTCTATGCGATCCACGCGGCCCAGGAAGAATTCCGCGCCCGCGGCCTTCCCGGGGTCCCGGGCGGCCATCTGCATCTCGTGGCGGCAGCCGTCGTAATCATCGACGGAGAAGTAGGCCACACCCAGCGCGAAATGGCCCCGCGATTCGTGCGGCCGCGCCGCGACGAAGGTCTTGAAATGCTCCGCCGCGGTCTTCCCGTCACCACCGCCGCTCAGAATCGTCGCGCCCAGGGCATAGTGGAAATCCGCGTTCCGCGGATCCAGCGCGAGGGCCTTTTCCAGCGACTTGCGAGCTTCCACGGGCAGGTCCATTTGCAGCGCAATCAGGCCGAACAGAAAATGCACGCGCGGTTCGTTGGGCGTAAGGTCGCGGACATGCGCCAGATAGCCGAGGCTGCCCTCCTGGTCGTGCTGTTCGTAAGCGACCTGGGCCAGCGCGTACAGCGCCTCCGGCTTGTCCGGCTCCCGCATCGCAACGCGCTCGAGTACAGCGCGGGCGTCGGCGAGCCGGCCGGCCTGCCGGTAGGCGGCGGCAAACTGCGTCAAAGTGCCGATCGACAAGCTGTCGCGCCCGCCTGTGGACTCGAGAGCCTCGGCCAACACGATGATCAGCGGCGCGTTCCCGGGCGCCGTGAGCACGGGCAGAATCGACGCCAGGTCCGGCTCCGCAAACCCCGGCGTATGCGCCAGCTTCCGCGCCTCCGCCAGCGCCTCGGCGCCGCGCTTCAACCCGGCCAGATCGGCGCACCGCAATGCGCTCAGCGATGGACCCGGCGGCCGCGTCTTGCTCAGAGCATCCAACTCGCGCAACGACTCGGCGAATTTGCCCTGCCATTCGAGCACCGTCGCCAGCGCAGCGTGCGCCTCGCCATCGGACGGACGCGCCCGCAGCACGCGGCGCCACGCCTCGACGGCACATTCCACACCCGACGCATCCTCCGGCGGACTCATCTGGCAGGCGCGACCAAGGTTCTGCCACGCGGGCACGAGTCCCGGCGCCAGGCGCACGGCCTGCTCGAAGTCCTTCCGGGCCGCGGCCAACTCATGGCGCTGCGCGTGAAGAATACCGCGCAGGTTGTACAGTCCGGCCTCCTGGGGATAGCGCGCCAGCGCCGCTGCAATTTGCTGCGCCGCATCGTCCTGGCGTCCGGCCTGGATCGTCTGCTGGATGGCGACGATGTCCTTTGCCGCGGCGGGATTCTGTCCTCTCAATAGCACGCCGGAGGCCGCGAGCAGCGCCGCGCAGGCCAACATCCGCCGGGCGCCATGCAGATCGCCCGGGGAGTGCGCGCCAGCTGGCAAATCGTTCCAGGGGTGCATTGCAGCCAACATTCTATCCCGCGCCTGCATCCACGCCGGCACGGACCCGCATGGATGAGCGTCCGTTACGGTACAGGGCTCCAGTCGTCGGTGCTCTCGGGGAGATAGATATAGGTGGCTTCGCCGGTGGCGAAGATCCTTCCCTGCCCGTCGCGAACCTTGACTTGGCCAAAGACGAGAGTTTTGCCGGCTTTGACGAGATGCGCCCGGCAATGGACTGTGCCCTCGACGGCCGGACGGAGGTAATTCACTTTCAGATCGACGGTGCTCAGGCGCCGGCCTCCGGAGAGCGCAATGGCGGCGATGCCTATGGCCGCGTCCACCAGTGAGGCCGTCACACCGCCGTGCAGCGTGCCGTGCCCGTTCTGCATCTCCTTCCGCACGTCGCACTCGAGCGCCAGCCCGTCCTTGAACATTCTCACGACGCGCAGTCCCAGATAATGGTTGAATGGCATCTGGGGAATCAGCGCGCGGGTCTGGGAGAGGTTGAACGGGGGCCTTCTCACCCCGCCAGTATGGCACGGCCGCTGAAAGACAGGATGGAAACGGCCGCGCGGGCGCGCTCTTTGAACTACGATGCGACTGGAGGCGATTCGAAGTGAGCGACTTCGTTACGACTCGTCATCGGGACCGGGTCCTGATTGTCACAGTGGACAATCCGCCCATCAACGCCCTGTCGCCCGGGGTGGCCGAGAGCCTGGCCGCGACGGTCCGCGCCGCCCGGGATGACGCATCGGTTGCGGCTCTGGTCGTAGTCGGCGCCGGCTCGACTTTTGTCGCGGGCGCGGATATCCACGAATTCGAACGGATCGTCGCGGGTGAACGCCCGATGATCGCGTTCCAGGCGCTCTTCAACGCAATCGAGGCGTCGGCGAAACCCGTCGTCATGGCGCTGCACGGCAACGTGCTGGGCGGAGGACTCGAACTCGCCATGGCCGGGCACTACCGCCTCGCCGCTCCGGGAACGAAGCTCGGCCAGCCTGAAGTGAAACTGGGCCTTATTCCGGGCGCGGGCGGCACCCAGCGTCTGCCCCGCTTGGTTGGCACGGAAGCCGCGCTCGAGATGTGCGTCTTCGGCGAGCCGGTCGACGCGCGCCGGGCGTGCGAACTCGGGCTGATCGACGCGGTGGTGGAAGGCGATCTGACGGAGGCCGCGCTGGCGTTTCTCGCCACGCCGCGTCCGCCGCGCCGTACCCGCGACCAGATGGCCAATCTCGTCAGCCTCCAGCAAGCCCAGGCGCTTGCCGCGCGCGCCAAGCAGGAGGTGGCCCGCCGTTTCCGCCAGCAGACCGCTCCGCTCGCCGCCGCCGACGCCGTCTGCGCCGCCGCGACGCTGTCCTTCGAGCAAGGGCTCGCGCTCGAAGCCCAGCTCTTTGCAGCCTGCCTGTACGGCGAGCAATCGCGGGCGCTGATTCATGCCTTTTTTGGCGAGCGCGCCGTGGGCCGCATCCCCGGCCTCTCGAAGGACGTTCATCCATTGGAGATCGCGCGCGCCGGGGTGGTTGGCGCAGGGACCATGGGCGCGGGCATCGCGCAATGCTACGCCAACGCCGGCATCCCCGTCCTGTTGATGGACTCGAATCCCGAGGCGCTTGAACGCGGCATGGACGCGGTGCGCACGGCGTATCAAGGTCAGGCAGCGAAGGGTCGCATCTCCGCGGAAGAGGCCGCGCGGCGCCTTGCCCGGATCACGCCCGTTCCCGCTTGGGATGGCTTTGAGCAGTGCGACGTGATCGTCGAGGCCGTCTTCGAAGACTTCGCATTGAAGCAGCAGGTCTTCGCCGCGATGGACGCGGTGGCGCGGCCCGGAGCCATTCTCGCAAGCAACACCTCGACGCTCGACATCGATGCGCTGGCGCAATGCACACGCCGGCCGGAACGCGTGGTGGGTCATCATTTCTTCAGTCCCGCACCGGTGATGAAGCTGCTCGAAGTGGTGCGCGGCGCCGCCACGGACGACGAAGTGCTGGCCACGACGCTCGCCTTGGCGCGACGCCTTGGCAAGACCGCCGTGGTCGCGCGCAATGCCTTCGGCTTCATCGGCAATCGCATGTTCGGCCCCTATCGCACCCAGGCGATCGCCTGCGCCGAGGAAGGCGCCGCGCCGTGGGAAGTGGATCAGGCGCTCGTCGCCTGGGGCATGGCCATGGGTCCGCTCGCGGTCGGCGATCTCTCCGGACTCGACGTCTTCTGGCGCATGAAGCGCATGGCGCTGCAGGCCGGCCTTGCGCACCTGGACGCGGAGAACTTCGAGGACCGCCTGGTCGGCCAGGGCCGCCTGGGCCAGAAGTCGGGCGCCGGCTGGTATCTCTACGACGCCGCCCGCAAGCCGGCCGCCGACCCCGATGTCGAGGCGCAGTTGCGGCTCTACGCCGCGGAGATGGCGATTCCCCAACGCAAGCTCACGCCGGAGTGCATTGTCACGCGCTGCCTGGACGCGCTGATCAACGAGGGCGGGCGCCTGCGGGAGCAGGGCGTGGCGTTGCGCGACGTGGACGTGGATATCGTTTACCTGCTCGGCTACGGCTTTCCGGCGTGGCGCGGCGGACCGCTGTTCTACGCCTCGCGCGTGGGCAAAAAACAAATCTACGAACGTCTGTTGCGGCGCTACGAAGCGCGCGGTCCCTTCTGGAAACCGTCGCAGTGGTTGCTGGACTGACGCTGCGGTTCAGTCTTCGCCGACCGTCGTGGCGTCCAGCGCCTCCGTCGGATCGACTTCGGTGGACGGCCCGGCCTTGAGCCGCCGGTTCAGTTGATCGATATCCAGATCGCCGGTCCAGCGCGCCACCACGATCGAGGCGACGCCGTTGCCGATTACGTTCGTGAGCGCGCGCCCTTCGGACATGAACCAGTCGATGCCGAGGATCAGCGCCAGCCCGCCGACGGGCACGTTGCCGACCGCCGAAAGCGTCGCCGCCAGGATGATGAAGCCGCTGCCCGTCACGCCCGCCGCGCCCTTGGAGGTCAGCATCAACACGGCGAGCAGCGTGATCTGCTGCAGCAGCGTCATCGGCGTGTTCGTCGCCTGAGCGATGAAGATGGCCGCCATCGTCAGGTAGATCGAAGTCCCATCGAGGTTGAAGGAGTAGCCCGTCGGGATCACGAGACCGACCGTCGAGCGCCCTGCCCCCAGACTTTCAATCTTGGCCATCATGCGCGGCAGCACGACCTCGGACGACGAGGTGCCCATTACGATCAGCAGTTCCTCGCCGATGTAGCGCAGAAAACGGAAGATGTTGAAGCCATGCAGGCGTGCGACGGTGCCAAGCACGATGAAGATGAACGCCAGACACGTGCCATAGAAGGTCGCCAGCAGTTTGATCAACGACCGCAGCGTTTCCAGGCCATACGAGCCGACCGCGAACGCCATCGCCCCGAACACGCCGACCGGCGCCACGTACATGATCATCTTCACGATGGCGAAAAGGATCTTGGCGAACTTCTCGATCGCCGTGAAGAGCGGGTTGTGCCGCGCGCCGAGCTTCTGCAGAGCGATGCCGAACAGCACCGCGATGAAGAGCACCTGCAGAATCTCACCCTTGGCGAAGGCATCGAAGAAAGTGTTCGGGATGATGTTCAGCAGGAAGTCTTTCGTGCTTTGCAGCTTGCCCGGGCCGGCGTAAGCCGAGATCGCGCCCAGGTCGAGCGTGCGCACGTCGACGTTCATGCCCGCGCCGGGCCGGAGCATGTTCACGATGCTGAGTCCGATGATCAGCGCGATCGTGCTCAGCGTTTCGAAATACAGCAGCGCGAGGCCGCCGGTCTTGCCGACCTTTTTCAGATCCTCGGTGCCCGCAATGCCGAGCACGACCGTGCAGAAGATGATCGGCGCGATGATCATCTTGATCAACTTGATGAAGACGACGCTGAGCGGCTTCATCGCCGCGCCGGTCGCCGGCGCCCAAACGCCCACCAGAACGCCGGCGGCAATCGCCAGCAGCACTTGGAAGAAAAGGGAACGGAAGATCGAACGGTTCAACTTCATTTCGGGATGAAAACTGCCTTCCCCATATCAGATCACCAATTGCGGTCCAATAGGCGGCCGCGCCGTCATCGGCCCCTTTACAACGGCCCGCGTTCCGCCGATTCTGAGCCATATGCGGACGCTCGCCGCGCTGGCGGCGTTGTTCGTTTTCTACGGCTGCACAACGGTCCCGCCCTGCCCGCTCGCCGGGTGCGCGCGGCGCGGCGATCTCGACGGCATCCGCCGCCTCGCGCAGGCGGGCGCGAACTTGAATGAGCCGTCCGGTGTGAACTCCTGGACGCCGCTGCATCATGCCATCCACAAGAACCAGCCCGGTTCCGTGCGGTTGCTGCTCGAACTGGGCGCCGCTGTGAATGCGCGCTCGCCGCACGGCGTGACGCCGCTGATGATGGCCGCCGGGTACGGTTACGACGGCATCGTGCGCATCCTGCTCGACCACCATGCGGACCCGGTGTTGAAGGATGAACACGGCGCGACCGCGCTGGACCATGCCCGGCACGGGGTGACCGACATCGACCGCTGGACGTGGCCGCGCGAGCAGACGGCCTGCGTGCGGCTGCTGGAAGCCGCGGCCCGGCGCCCCGCCGCGCCACCCGCGGAATAACCGGACAACGCACCGCCGGTTTGCATAGAATGGCTTCTTTCCGAGGAGGAAACCGATGACCCGGCGCGATGCCGTAAAACTTACTCTGGCCGGCGCGGCCGCCGCTCGTGCGGCCTTTGCCTTCGACGGCGCCTACCAGCCCGCCGCCGCCAATCTGCAAGCGCGCGACTGGTTCCAGGACGCGAAGTTCGGCCTGTTCATTCACTGGGGCGTCTACTCCGTCCTCGGACGCGGCGAATGGGTCATGAACCAGGAGAAGATCCCAATCGTCGAGTACGAAAAGCTCGCACCGCGGTTCAACCCCGTCAAGTTCGACGCGGCGCAATGGGTCGCCATGGCGAAGGCCGCGGGCCAGCGCTACATCACTATTACGAGCAAGCATCACGACGGCTTCGCGATGTTCGGTACGAAACAGACGAAGTGGAACATCGTCGACGCGACGCCTTACGCGAAGGACGTGTTGAAGCCCTTGAGCGAGGAGTGCCGCAAGCAGGGTGTGAAGCTCTTCTTCTACCACTCGCATCTCGATTGGCATCATCCCGACTACTTCCCGCGCGGGCGTACGGGCGAGACGGCGGGCCGTCCCGAAGCGGGCGACTTCAACCGGTACCTCGATTTCATGGACGCGCAGTTGACTGAATTGCTGACCAACTACGGCGACGTGGCCGGCATCTGGTTCGACGGCATCTGGGACAAGCGCGACGCCGATTGGCGTCTGCGCCGGACCTACGATCTGATCCACCGCCTGCAGCCGCAGGCGCTCGTCGGCAACAACCATCACCTGGCGCCCAACGAAGGCGAAGATTTCCAGATGTTCGAGAAGGATCTGCCGGGCGAAAACAGCACCGGTTTCAGCGGCGATTCGAAGGTCGGCAAACTGCCGCTCGAAACCTGCGAGACCATCAACGGCGCGTGGGGCTACAACGCCGGCGACAAAAACTTGAAGAGCACGAAGACGCTGCTGCGCTACCTGATCAACGCGGCCGGACGGAACGCGAATTTCCTGCTGAACATCGGCCCGAAGCCCGACGGCACGGTGCAGGACGATTTCGTCACGCGGTTGAAGGAGATGGGCGACTGGCTCGGCAAAAACGGCGCGAGCATTTACGGCACGCGCGGCGGGCCGATCGCTCCGCGGCCCTGGGGCGTATCGACGCAAAAGGGCGCGACCATCTACGCCCACGTTCTCGACTGGCCCGATCCGGTGCTGCCCATTCCGCGCCAGGCCAAGCCTATCAAGAGCGCGAAGCTGCTCGGCTCCGGAGAGAAGGTCACCGTCACAAACTGGGGTGACCAGCTCCTGCTGGGACTGCCGCACACGCCGCGCGACCCGATCGACACGGTGGTCGCACTCGAGACCGCGTAAGCGCCGCGCCTAACGGCCCTGATAGTACGACGGCACGGTAGCCGTGAAATAGAAGCAGGTCCGCCCCGGCCCATGCCGCCAGTTCGGTGGCGCCCACTGCTCGGCGGGCGTCGGCTCTTCAAAAAGCGCGCACAGCGAGTAGTGCGAACCTTCGCCGGGGTGATACTCGTACGGCCGCTTCGTCAACGGATCGGCGATGTGCTCGGCCAGCGGAGTGCCACGGGTCATCTCGGCCAGGCTCGCGGGCAGAGTTGCGGCGACGGAAGGATCTTTCTGGTTCCAGCGATCCGCAACTTCCTGCGTGATCAGCGCCATATCCTGCAGCCTCCGTTCATCGCGGGCCAGCGCAGGCTGTTTCGCAGGCGAACCGGACAGCGTCAGCCCGAGCCCCAGGCCGGCAACGACGGCAGCAGTTGCGACTCCCGCGAACACGCGGTTATGCCCCGCGGGAGGCGTCTCGTCGCGCAGCGTGGTGAGGTAATAGCGCATCACTCCGCCGGCGAGCACTGCCAGAGTAACCACCTGCAGGACGAATCGAGTCGTCAGGTCGCCCCGCAGCAGCCAGGCGAGGAAAGCCACGACGTCGCCCAATAAGACGCCGGCCGCGATCAACAGCGCGATATAGGTCAGCCACTTGCGCACGCCGGATTGCAGCCGCTCGGGATTCGCCGCCGCGCTCCGGGCCATCCCGCGCATGATCAGGATGTACAGCGGGAACGCCACCAGGATGCCCGCCATCTCGAAGGAGACCGACGTCCGCGTCGGCACGGCGTAAGGCGGCGCGTTCAGCGGCGGGATGTAGCGGTCGATGACGGTGTAAAACAGCGACCCGAGCGCAAAGGTCCAGGTGCCCAACGCGAGGAACGACAGCAGGTGCAGAAACGCGTCGCGCGCCGCCTCCACCCGCCCCCCGCGCGAAGGCACGCCGAGCCCGGTTTCCGTTTCGTAGAATGCGGCGAACGCGTCCAGGATCCGTTTCTCCGACCAGCCGCGGGAACGCAGCAGGTCGACCACGAATTCATCGCCGGCGCCCTTGCTTTTCGCGGCGCGGATGAACTCTACCAGCGGCACGCTCTGATCCGCCATATGGGATCTCCTCCAGCCGTCTTCAGGTGCGCCGGCGCCGGACCGCATGGCATGCGCCTGACAGGCTTCGCTTACGTGTCCTCAGACTAACACCGGGCCGGGCGGGCCGCTTCCGTATTGATAGTTTCAGACCTTGAAATTGCTTTTTCATCCCTGTTACGATGATTTGACTGAATTCGCAAGATTAGCCGGGAAAAGGTTACGAATGTGCCTCTGATGCGCTGGCTCGATCTGTACTCGATCGGAATCGAGAGAGTGGACCGCCAACACGAGAACTTGACCGATCTGCTGAATTGCCTGAACGAGGCATGGCGGATGGGCAAGGGGCACGACGTACTCCTCTTCCGGCTGGATCAGTTCCTCGACGCCGTGAGTTCTCACTTCCATGACGAAGAAGGGCTCATGGCGGAGAGAGAATACCCGGACTACGACTTGCATAAGGGCGAACACGACTTCCTGCTGGAAGAAGTGGGCGAATTCCGCGCCCAGTTCGCCGCCAGCGAGGCGGAGATGAGCGAGTCGATGCTCGATTTCTTCCGCGACTGGCTGCGCGATCACATTCTGATCTCCGACCGGCGTCTGGGGCGGTTCCTGCGGGGCGAGCCCAATCCCCGGTAGGCCGGGGCGGGCAGTGTACAATCGTCCTGGAGGACAGCCCCAGTGAGCATCAGTCAAGCGTTCCTGGCCGAGTTCGACGTGGAAGCCGCCGGAACGCGCAAGGTTCTGGAGCGCCTGCCGGAGGACCGCTTCGATTTCAAACCGCACGAAAAGTCGCCCACGCTGGGGTGGCTGGCGACGCATCTCGCGCAGCTTCCGGAATGGGGCCCGCTGCTTTGCGCGGCGGATGCGCTCGACTTGGCGCGGCCGGAGTATCAGCAACACCGGGAACCGCTCAAAACGGTGCGGGAACTGGTAGCAGCCTTCGATAAAAGCAGCGCCGCGCTCCGCGCCGCCCTGGAGCGCACCACCGACGAGCAGATGGCGCAGCCCTGGTCCTTGAAGATGGGCGACAAGACGTTCTTCACCCAGCCTCGCGTCAGCGTCCTGCGCGGCATGGTCTTCAACCATGCCGTCCACCACCGTGCGCAGTTGACCGTCTATCTGCGCATGAACGGCGTGCCCGTACCCGCGCTCTACGGCCCGTCGGCCGACGAGAGCCCGTTCTAGAAAATCCCGCGGACGCGCGCGGCCCAAGCGCCGCGCGGCTGGAAAGCGATCCCGCGACAAATCTTGAGTACAAGGGGCCGGGCGCGCGCCCGGCTCTGCGCATATTTGCACGCGCCGGCGGCCGCTGCTAAAAAAACTGCACTTTTCGCTTGAACCGCACACGGACTGATGCTAGTTTTTTAGCAGGATGAGACGCAAGAGCCAAGCCGAAATACAACTTACCACCCTCAGCAAGCGCGAGCGGCAGATCCTGGACATCCTGTACCGCAACTCGAAGGCGACCGCACTCGACGTGCAGGAGCAACTGGCGGACAGTCCGAGTTACTCCGCCGTACGCGCATTACTGCGAATTCTCGAAGAGAAAGGGCATGTGCGGCACGAGACCGACGGCGCCAGGTATGTCTACTATCCGGCGGTGCCGGCCGAGCGGGCGCGCCGCTCCGCGCTGGCGCATCTGATGCAGACCTTCTTCGAGGGCTCGGCGGGCAAAGCGATGCTGGCGCTGCTCGACAACGCTCCCGGCGCATTGTCCGCGGAAGATCTCGACCGGCTGCAGAAGCGGATCGATGAAGCGCGCCGGAGCGCCGCGGGAAAGGGGGCCCCACGATGATCGTCGAACTGGCGAAGTCGACTTTGATTCTGCTCGCCGCTCTGTCAACCTACGCGCTGATGCGGCGCCGGTCGGCCGCCGAGCGCCATATCGTCCTGTTGGGCGGTGTGTTGGGATCGGTGCTGCCATTTGCCTGGCTGGCGCTGACCAGCCGCGCGCCGGAAGCGCTGCCCGCGCTGTCGCTGAAGCTGCCGCGGGCGGCGCTGAAGCTCTTGCCTGCCCCGCTCTATTCGACCACGGTTTCGGCCAATGCGGCGCGCTGGAGTTGGACGGATCTTCTGGTGGCGGCGTGGCTCGCCGGAGCCGTCATCCTCGCCGTGCGCCTGCTTTCCAGCTATCTGGCGGCGTGGCGCATTTCAAAGCGCGGCCGGGCGCTGGCGTGGCACGCGCCGGTCGTGGTCCGGGCGAGCGGCGAGTTGCGGAGTCCGGTGTTGACGGGGCTGCTGCTTCCGGTGGTCCTGCTTCCGGAAGACGCCGGGGAGTGGCCGCGCGAGAAGCGCGCCGCCGTGCTGGAGCACGAGTGCGCGCATGTGGCGCGGCTCGATCACTGGTGGCACCTGGTGGTGGAGTCGATCCGCTGCCTGTACTGGATCAATCCGTTCGTGTGGGTCGCCACGCGGCTCATGGCGGTAGAGCGCGAACGGGCCTGTGACGATTTGGTGCTGGCGCACGGCGTCGACGCGCACGACTATGCCGCGCACCTGCTGGAATTCGCGCGTCAGCAGCGCACGCTGCCGGCCGCGGCGATGGCGGAAGTTTCGAACCTGGAGGGTAGACTCATGGCAATTCTCAATCCTGAAGTCCGGCGGAACACGGCCCGGCGCGGCGCCCTCGTGGCGGCGCTCGCTCTGGCGGCGCTCACCCTGCCGGTTACGTTTGGCATGGCGCAGAATTCGCGCACGGTCGCGGCGGTAGTCGTGGATGGCTCGGGCGCGGCGGTGCCCAACGCTCTGGTGCTGTTGAAGCCGGCTGGCGGCGGCGTCATCGAACGCAAATGCGGCGACGACGGCACGGCCAGTTTCGCCGGTATCGCCAGCGGTCCCTACACGCTGGAGGTCTACGCACGCGGCTTCCGCGTGGCCAGCAGCCCGCTCGAAGTGCTGCCCGGGGCCGGGCCGCTGATCCGCAAGGTGGCCCTGGAACTCGGCCATGTGCAGGAAACGATCGGCGTTGAGGCCGAACGGCCGGCGGGCGTGGCTCCGCAGCCCGTGGCCGTGACGGGCCCAGCCAATAAGGGCGGGCAGATGGAGCCGCCCAAGCTGGTGAAGATGACGCACCCGGTTTATCCGCCCGACGCCAAGACGGCGGGCCTGGAAGGCTCCGTGGTCCTGCAGGTGGTGATTACGGCGGAAGGCCTGCCTACATCGATGAAGGTCATTGCCTCACCCGCCGACAGTCTGTCGCAGGCGGCCATGGACGCCGTCAAAGGGTGGCAGTGGGAGCCAGCCAAGCTGAACGGCGCGCCGGCGGACGTCGTGTCGGACGTGACGATCAATTTCGTCCTCAAGTAGCCGGTCCACCGCGCGGCGGCGTGCGCGGGAAGCAGACCAACATACAGAAAGGCCGTCCGGAGGTTGTCCCCCCGGACGGCCTTTTCGATTTCGGAAGAGCTTGGACTACTTGGCGGCCGGAGCGGCGGCGTCAGCGGCAGCAGCCTTCGGGGCGGCCTTCTTGGCAGCCTTCCGCACGCCAGCCTTCTTCACAGCCTTCGGGGCAGCAGTGGCATCGGCGGCCGGAGCAGCGGCGGGAGCAGCAGCCGGAGTAGTCGCGTCAGCGGCGGCGGCAGCCTTCGGAGCAGCCTTGTGATGGGCAACCCTCTTCACGGCAGCCTTCTTCACGGGCGCCGGAGCGGCGGGCGCGGTCGTGGCAGCATCCTGAGCCAGGACGGCGAAGGTCGACAGGGAAGCAAGGGCGAAAATAGCGAAAATCTTCTTCATTTGGTGTAACGGTCTCCTCAACAGCGTTTCGGATGGCTGGCCTTGCGGTACGCCTCGCCGCCATCCACGAATCCACTATGGTCCTCCCGCCGTCGTTTTTGAGTACCCCGATCACACTAAACATTCCGCCAAAATTAAGGGAAGTAAATTTAACCATTTATGAAAGTTAATCTTTTGCGCGGTGTCAGATAAGGCCATGGTCAGGTGCGGGCTACAATGGTCACGCGGCTATGGCAACACTCGATCTGGTCTACTTCGATGCGGGCGGCGGGCACCGTGCGGCGGCGACCGCGTTGAAGGCGATCCTCGAACAGGAGTATCCGCAGATCCAGCCCCGGCTCATGCACTTGCGCGACGTGCTGGACCCGGTCGACGTCTTCCGCAAGGTGCTGCGCATCGACCTGCAGGAGATCTATAACCTGATGTTGCGGCGCGGCTGGACCCTCGGTTCGGAGACCGGCCTGCGCTTCATGCAGCGCGCGATTCACCTCTATGTGAAGGCCGAGGCCCGCCTGCTGGAAGACTGGTGGCGCAAAACCGGCGTCCCGGACATGGCGGTCAGCCTGATCCCCAACTTCAACGAGGCGCTGTTCCAGGCCTGGCAGCGCGTCGCGCCGGGCCGGCCGTACGTCACCGTACTCACCGACATCGCCGACTTCCCGCCGCACTTCTGGATGGAGCCGCAGCCGCAGTACTTCATTTGCGGCAGCCCGCGCGCCGTCGAGCAGGCCCACGCCATGGGTCATACCGACGATCGCGTCTTTCAGACCTCCGGCATGATCCTGCAACCGCGCTTCTACGATTTGCCGCCGCTCGATCGCGCGGCGGAACGCACAAAGCTGGGCCTGGATCCGGCCTTGCCGACTGGCATCGTGCTGTTCGGCGGCTATGGCTCCGGCGCCATGCTGGAAATCGCGAAACGTCTGGAAGCGCAGTCCGGCCGCGTCCAACTCATTCTGATCGCGGGCCGCAATGCGAAACTCGAAGCCGCGTTGCGCGCGCTGCCGGGCAAGCTGCGGCGGCACGTGGTCGGCTTCACCGCCGAAGTGCCCTATTACATGCGTCTGGCGGACTTCTTCATCGGCAAACCGGGCCCCGGCAGCCTGAGCGAGGCGGTCCAGATGGGTCTGCCGTGCATCACCATCCGCAACGCCTGGACGCTGCCGCAGGAGCGCTACAACGCGGACTGGCTGACGGAGAATGGCTTCGGCCTGGTGCTGAAGAGCTTCCGCCACATCGGCGGCGCGGTAGAAACCATGCTGGCCAGCGCGGACGGACTTGATAAGATGCGCGCGCGCACCGCGCAGGTCCGCAACCGGGCGATCTACGAAATTCCAGAGATTCTGACCAAGATTCTGAGTCAAAACGCCTAGGAGCAGGCGCAATCTTGAGGTGCGTGTTGCGTTGTGTCTCGAAATGTGTAATTATTCATTGTAACGAATAACTATTCATGGATGACGAATCGAGCCCAGCCATGAGCCAAGCACTACGACCCGCAACGCCCCAGCCGATGCCCGTTGCGAGCACTCCCCGAATTGCCGCCGGCAACGTCGCCAGCGACTTCGATCTGACCCAGGACGAACTCCAGAAAATGCTGGAGCTCGCCGCGGACGTGAAAAGCCGTCCCGGCGCCTACCGCACGGCGTTGCAGAACCGCATTCTCAGCCTGCTGTTCGAAAAGCCCTCGCTGCGCACGCGCATCACTTTTGAAGTGGCGGCCAAGCAACTCGGCGGCGGTTCCATCCAAAGCATCGGGCCGATCGGCGGACGCGAGCCGGTGAAAGACGTCGCGCGCAATCTGGCGCGCTGGACCGACCTGCTGGTCGCGCGGACGTTCAAACAGAGCACCGTGGACGATCTGGCCAAATGGTCCGGGCGGCCGGTGATCAACGCACTGAGCGACCTGTATCACCCCTGCCAGGCGCTGGCCGACATGCTGACCTTGAAAGAGCACTGGGGCGCGTGGCGCGGCCACAAGCTGGCCTTCGTCGGCGACGGCAACAACGTGGCCCATTCGCTGATGCTCGACGCCGCGCGGCTGGGCATGGACATCGCCGTCATCACCCCGCCCAAATACGAGCCGAACGCGGACATCCTGCGGCAGGCTGAAGGTTTCGCCAAGCGCAACGCCTGCAAGGTGCAGGTCACGAACGATCTGGCCGCGGGGCTGCAGAACGCCGAAGCGGTTTACACCGACGTGTGGGCCTCGATGGGCCAGGAGCACGAAGCCTTCGAGCGCGCCCGCATTTTCGCGCCCTATCAGGTGAATATCGACCTGATGAAGATGGCCGCGCCGGGAGCGCTGTTCATGCACTGCCTGCCCGCGCATCGCGAAGAAGAAGTCACCGACGCGGTGATTGAAGCGAAGACCTCGGTGGTTTTCGACCAGGCGGAGAACCGTCTGCACGCCCAGAAGGCGCTGCTGGTAGCGCTGCTGGCGGAATAGGATTCCAGGCCCGCGCCGGACCAGTTGGCGGAAGCGGGGGCCGTTACGGCAGGCGCCAAGCCTGCGCTAGCACGGTTCCGCGGCCGCCGCGGGGCCTAGTAAGATTCATCTTGGAGAGGACTCATGAGCAAACCTAAGAAAGTTGCGCTTGCCTACTCGGGCGGGCTGGATACGTCGATCATCATCCCGTGGCTGAAGGAAAACTATGGCTGCGAGGTTGTGGCGGTGTGCGGCGACATCGGCCAGGGCGGCGACGAGCTGACCGGGCTGGAAGCGAAAGCGCTCAAAACCGGCGCGAGCGAAGTCCACGTCGAGGACCTGCGCGAGGAGTTCGTCAGCCAGTACGTCTGGAAGATGGTGCGCGCGGGCGGCGAGTACGAGTACAAGTACCTGCTCGGCACCTCCATCGCGCGGCCGCTGCTCGCCAAGAAGCAGGTGGAAGTCGCGCTGAAGACCGGCTGCGACGCCGTGGCGCACGGCTGCACCGGCAAGGGCAACGATCAGGTCCGCTTCGAGCTGACCTACAAGGCGCTGGCGCCGCAGTTGCAGGTGATTGCGCCGTGGCGCGAATGGGACATCGTCTCCCGCGAAGACGCCATCGACTACGCCGCCAAGCACAACGTGCCGATCGCGCAATCGACCAAGAAGATCTACTCGCGCGACCGCAATATCTGGCACATCTCGCACGAAGGCGGCGAGTTGGAAGATCCGGCCAATGCCGCGCCCGAGCACATCTGGATGCTCACGAAGTCGCCCAAGGACGCGCCCGACACGCCGGCTGAAGTGACCATCGGTTTCGAGGCGGGCATCCCGGTTTCGTTGAACGGCAAGCCGGCGAAATCGGCCGTCGCGCTGCTCGAAGAGCTGAACCAGCTCGCCGGCGAGAACGGCGTGGGCCGCGTCGACCTGGTGGAGAACCGCTTCGTCGGCATGAAGTCGCGCGGCTGCTACGAGACGCCGGGCGGCACGCTCATCTATTACGCGCACAAGGAACTGGAAGCGCTGACGCTCGACAAGGACACGCTGCATTACAAGCAGAAGCTGGCGCTCGACTACGCGCAGGTGCTCTACAACGGCCTGTGGTTCACGCCGCTGCGCGAATCGCTCGACGCCTTCTTCGCCGAAGTGAGCAAGCCGGTGACGGGCGAAGTCCGGCTGCGCCTGTACAAGGGCAACGTCATGCCGGTCTCGCGCAAGTCGCCGAATTCGCTCTACTCGCTCGACATCGCCAGCTTCCACATGGGCGCCAGCTACGACCAGAAGGACGCGCTGGGCTTCATCAACCTGATCGGCCTGCCCATCAAGGTGCGGGCGTTGCTCGAAGGGAAGGGCAAGTGAGCGCCGAGCAGAAAGACGCGCTGAAACTCTGGGGCGGCCGCTTCGAAAGCGGCCCCTCGGAGGTCTTCGAACGCTTCAGCTTCTCCCTCCATTTCGACCGCAAGTTGTTCCGGGCCGACGTGCTCGGCTCGCAGGCCTACGCGCGGGCTCTCGCGCGCGTAGGCATCCTCAAGGAGGAAGAGGCGCGGATCATCTGCGACGCGCTGGCGCGGATTCCCGAGGAAGACGCCGCCAAGGCGCAGGACGAGGACATCCACACCTTCGTCATCCGGCGGCTGAAAGAGCTGACGGGCGAGTTGGCCGACAAGATCCATACGGGCCGCAGCCGTAACGAGCAGGTTTCGCTCGACACGCGCCTGTGGGTACGCGGTGAAATCGACCGCGCGCTGAAGCTGGTCACCGCCCTGCTCGGCGCGTTGCTCGAATCGGCCGAGGCGCATCCCGCGGCGGTGATCCCGGGCTACACGCATCTGCGGCGCGCGCAGCCGGTGACGTGGGCGCATTACCTGCTGGCCTATTTCGAGATGTTCGCGCGCGACCGCGAGCGCATGGAGCAGACCCGCCGGCGCGTGAACGTAATGCCGCTCGGCTCCGGCGCGCTCGCCGGCAGCGGGTTCCCCGTGGACCGCGAGGAACTGGCGCGCGAGTTGGGCTTCGACTCGATCACGGCGAACTCGATGGACGTCTCGGCCGATCGCGACTGGGCGCTCGATTTTCTCTATGCCTCGTCGGTGACGATGCTGCATCTGAGCCGGCTGGCCGAGGATTGGATTCTGTACAGCTCGGAGGAATTCGGCTGGCTGGAGCTGGGCGACGGCGTGACCAGCGGGTCGAGCCTGATGCCGCAGAAAAAGAACCCCGATTCGCTGGAGTTGATCCGCGGCAAGACGGGTCGGGTCTTCGGCGACTTCACGTCACTCTTCGTCACGCTGAAGGGCCTGCCGATGACGTATGATCGCGATTTGCAGGAAGACAAAGAGCCGATCTTCGACGCGGCGCTGCAATTGAACGGCGCGCTCGAAATGGCGACGCTGGTGGTGAAGACCACGCAGCTCAAACCCGAGGTCCCGCGCGCGGCGGCCGAAGAGGGCTGGCTGGTGGCGACGGATCTGGCGGAAGAGTTGGCGCGCAGCGGCGTGCCGTTCCACCAGGCGCATCAACTGGTCGGGAGGCTGGTGCTCGAAAGCGTCAAAAGCGGCAAGAAACCGGGCGATTGGACGGGTGCGGCGCTCGCGGCCTTCGATGCGCGCTTCCAGCCGGAGATGGCCCGCCTGATGGATCCGAGCGAGGGAATGAAGACGCGGACCGCGCCGGGCGGCACCGCGCCGGAGACGGTACAGAAAGCACTGAGCGCCGCCCGCAAGCGGCTGGAGTCGATGCAATCATGACCAAAAACTACCGCCAGGGGCAGATCCTCAAACTGATCCGCTCCAAGAAAATCACGACTCAAGACGAACTGGCGCGCGAGCTGCGCGCCGAGGGAATTGAAGCCACGCAGGTCACGCTCTCGCGGGACATCCGCGAGCTGGGCCTGGCGAAGACGGCGGACGGGTACCGCGAGATCCTGTCCGACTCGGCGGGCGCGGAACTGGGCACCGTGTTGAGCGAGTTCCTGCTCGACGTGCGGCTGGCGCAGAACATCATTGTGCTGAAGACGTCCGCCGGCAACGCCAACTCGCTGGCCGTCGCCATCGACTCGGAAGACTGGCCGGAAGTGGCCGGCACGGTCGCGGGCGACGACACCATCTTCATGGCCTGCTGGGATGAGCAGCGCGCCAAGGCCGTACAGGAACGCCTGCTCGAATTCGTCAATCAGTAGAAAACCGCACCGGTGGGGCGGAATTCGTTCCGCGCGGACCTTGGTCCCGCCAGTCGGTCCGAAATCCTGCGCGGGAAGAAATGCCCGCGCGGGCTGGAAATCCGCCCCGCCGCACGCCTGCCACACCCCGGACGCCCGTCCGATGGACACCGCAAACCGGCCCGCGTCCTCACCATGTGGATCGCTTCCGCCGGACGACTTTCCCGCCTGAGCTGTAAATGGTTTGTTCTATTTCACTTGTTGGTGAGCCGGGTGGGTCTCGAACCCACGACCCTCTGATTAAAAGTCAGATGCTCTACCACTGAGCTACCGGCCCAACACGTGGAAAAACAAGAGGGAACGCTTCGATTCAGTTTACCATGCGAAACTCGTCTTACTCACTGGTTCGCGCTTGTGATTGAATAGTGCGCATGGCAGAGCCAATCCTTGTTCTCGCGAGCGGCGACTTGCGCCTCTCCGCTAACCAGCAATGCTGGCCGGCGCAACAGGCAGTCGAAGAGAAGGTGATCAGCGCGGTGCGAAGCTTTGGTTTCGCAATCGAGCGCGGCCACCCGTATGACGCAGCCCAGAAGCACGGCTTCATCGGAAGCCAGCATCAGGGCATGGAGATCTTCCGGCGCATTTCGCCCACCGCGCCGCTGATCATTGTCGAAGCCGTCTGGCAATACACGCATCATGTGCTGCCCGGCCTCTACACGCACCAGGGACCGATCCTCACCGTGGCTAACTGGAGCGGCCAGTGGCCCGGACTGGTCGGCATGCTGAACCTGAATGCCTCCATGACGAAAGCGGGCATTCCCTACTCCACGCTGTGGAGCGAGAACTTCGACGACGAGTTCTTCCTCAACAACCTGAAGCGCTGGCTGCACGGCGAGAAGATCGTACACGACCTCTCGCATGTGCACGCGCTCGGCAGCCTCAAACTGCCCCGCCAGGCGGAAGAAGTGGGCGCCGCGCTGGGCAAGCAACTGCGCCACGACAAGGCCATCCTCGGCATCTTCGACGAAGGCTGCATGGGCATGTACAATGCCATCCTGCCCGACGAGCTGATCCATCCGATCGGCGTCTTCAAGGAACGGCTGAGCCAGTCGGCGCTGTACGCCGAGATGAAGGCGACCTCCGACGAGGACGCGCAGGCGGTGCGGCGCTGGCTGGACGCGAAGGGCATGAAGTTCGTCACCGGGCCGAATCCCGAGACGGATCTCACCGACGGCCAGATCCTCGAACAGTGCAAGATGTACATCGCCGCGCTGCGCATCGCGGACGATTTCGGCTGCTCGCTGATCGGCATCCAGTACCAGCAGGGATTGAAGGACCTGGTGCCAGCTTCCGACCTGCCCGAGGGCTTGTTCAATAACGTCGACCGTCCACCGGTGAAGTCGCGCGACGGCCAGCGCGTGCTTTATGAGGGCCAGGCGCTGCCGCACTTCAACGAAGCGGACGAGTGCGCCGGACTCGACGCCCTGGTCACCAACCGCGTGTGGACCAAGCTCGGCTATTCGCCCGAGACGACGCTGCACGACGTGCGCTACGGCGAAGAGTATGGCGGCGAGTATGTCTGGATCTTCCAGATTTCGGGTGCCGTGCCGGTCGCGCATCTGGCGGGTGGCTACGCCGGAGCGAGCAGCGAACGCCAGCCGCCGATGTATTTCCGCTGGGGCGGAGGCACCATCAAGGGCATCGGCAAGGCGGGCGAGATCGTGTGGAGCCGCGTCTTCGTCGACGCCGGCGTCCTGCGCGCCGACATCGGCCGCGGCAAAGTGGTCGAGCTGCCGGCCGAGGAGAACGAAAAGCGCTGGGCGGCCACCACGACGCAATGGCCGCTGGTGAACGCCGTGCTCTACGGCGTGTCGCGCGACCAGTTCATGGCGCGCCACAAGGCCAACCACATCCAGGTGGCCTACGCGCCGAACGCCGAAGCCGCCAACCGGGCGCTGGCCACCAAGGCCGCCATGTTCCGCGAGTTGGGCATCGACGTCTCGATCTGCGGCAACAGCAACGGTCTGGACTAACGCTGTCCGGGCATCGCCACCGAGCCGCTGGCTGCCACGGTGTGGCCAGCGGCTTCGTTGTCCCAGCGATTCGAATTATCAGTTTGTCTGGAGGGAGAGTATGCGAGTTGGAATCGTCGGCACTGGCGCCATTGCGAATATGCACGCCCAGGCCTACAAGAATGTCGGCTACCAGGTGACGGCCTGCACGGATGTCTACGAGCCCGCGGGCCGCAAGTACGCCGAGCGCTGGGGCTGTGAGTTCGTACCCGATTGCGAAACGCTGTGCCAACGCGCCGATGTCGATTACATCGATGTCTGCACGTTTCCGAACTTCCGGTTGCAGGCCGTCGAAGCGGCCGTGAAATACGGCAAGCACGTGCAATTGCAAAAGCCGATTGCGACCAATCTGGAGACGGCGCGCAAAATCGTCGAGACCGCGCGGAAGGGCGGCATCGTGCTCGGCGTAGCGAGCCAGCATCGCTATGACGATTCGACGCAGTTCGTGAAGAAGGCCATCGCCGGCGGACGCCTGGGCAAGATTCTGCAGGCCGACGCGTATGTGAAATGGTGGCGCTCGGACGACTATTATTCGCGGCCGATCAAAGGCAGTTGGGAAGTCGAGGGCGGCGGCGCGCTGATCAACCAGGCCATCCACCAGGTCGACATTCTGCAGTACCTGATCGGCGGCGTCGATGAGCTGTTCGCCTACTGGCAGCTCGCGGCGCGGCACAAGATTGAAAGCGAAGACGTGGTCAGCGCCGTGCTCAAGTACAAGTCCGGCGCGACGGGCGTGATCCAGGCTTCCACGGCCTTTTGGCCCGGCTACAGCGAACGCATCGAGATCCACGGCACGAAGGGCACGGCCGTCTTCACGGGCTACGCTCTGACGACCTGGGACGTGCAGGACGACGCGGGCGAGCCGGCGCCGGTGGAGAAGAACTCGATGAGCGGCTCATCCGACCCGATGGCCATTCCGCTGACGCCGTTCGAGCGCCAGTTCCGCGATTTCGGCGCGGCCTGCCGCGAGCATCGCGAGCCGGTGATTTCCGGTGAGGACGGACTGAAGGCGCTCGAGATCGTGCTCGGCGTTTACGAGTCCTGCCGCACGCACAAGCCCGTCAAGCTGAGCGCGTAAGCGGATTCCGATGGGTGCGGGCGTCGACGGACGCCCGCACGACACGGGGCGGGACTGAAGTCCCGCGCGGAATGAATTCCGCCCCACCACTAATTCCGATCCACCGGGAATTCCGAACACGTCGAATCAATCGACGTGGAAGACCTCTTCCATCTCCGCCCACCACTCGCCGGGCTTGCGCGTCGGGAGCGGATCCTGCAGCGGTTCCATGATCGCCCACCATTCCTGTGTCTTCGCGTCGGCGGCCATCTTCGCCATGTCGGCCTGATAGTCCGTGCCAACGTACTCGAAATAGCTGAACAGGAAGCCATCCTTGAAATAGATCGAGTAGTTGCGAATGTTGCACTCCTCAATCATCTTCAGCACCGCGGGCCAGACCGCCTTGTGAAATTGTTTGTACCGCTCGGTCGCCTCCGGCTTCACGCGCAGAACCATGCCATAGCGCTGCTGCATCGGAACGCTCTCCCTTCCGCTGGCGCGAGCTGACACTCGCGAGCCTGGAACGCACCATGCTATCGAGGCTCGCCGGCCCGGCACAACCGTACAACGGGCGCGCGCGAGGTGTAGATTGATACCGGCCATGCCCAGTCGCCGACGAAGGAGAAAATGCCCATGATCCGTACGGCCAATTGTCTCGCCAAGCTCCAGCGCATGACGGCGGCGCTGCGCCACGCCGAGCCGGACCGCGTACCCGTCAGCGATTTCTTCTGGGGCGGCTTCCTGCAACGCTGGCGCGAGGAACTCGGGCTCGCCGCCGACACCGACATCTACCGCTATTACGACCTCGACTGGATCAACGTAAATCCGAACATGGACCCGCACATCCAGCCTTTCGAAATCCTGCGCAGTGACGACACGGAAGTGACCGTCAAGACCGGCTTCGGCGCGACTATCCACAAACGCTTCGATCTGCCGATGCCCGCCTTCGCCGCCTTCGACACGGACACGATCGACAAAATGCGCGCGTTCCGGTTCGACGACCCGCTCGACGAGCGCCGCTACCTCGCGCGCGGCGACGATCAAATCAACGGCGTGGGTGACGGCTTCGCGCGCGACCTGGCGCCGTTCGTCGAGCGCGTGAACGCGGTGTGGGCGGACTTCCCCGTCTTCGGCGGCGTCTGCGAAGCGCACGAGATGCTATGGCGCATCATCGGCTCGGAAAACGCGATGGTGTGGATGGGTCTGTACCCGGACGAGGTCGCGCGTTTCGTCGAGCGTCTACACGAGTTCAACCTGGGGATTGTCCGCGGGCAGATCCGCGCCGCGGGCGGGCATTTGGACGGCCTGGTGATCTGGGGCGACGTCGCTTATAAGAAAGGCATGCTCTTCTCGCCCGCCTACTGGCGGAGCGTCTTCAAGCCCGGCGTGAAGGCCATGATCGATGAGTGCCACACCGCGGGACTGCCCGTCATCTACCACGGCTGCGGCAATTCGAAACGCATCTTCGAGGACTTCATCGAGATCGGCGTCGACGCCTACAACCCGCTCGAATTCAAAGCGGGCATGGATGCCGTGGAACTGCGCCGGCAATACGGCCAGCGCATCGGGCTGTGCGGCAACATGGATGTCCAGCTCTGGTCGAGCGGCACGCGCGAGGAGTTGCAAGCGGCGGTGCTGACGAAGCTGAATGCGGCCAAGGGCGGCGGCTTCATTTTCCAGTCGGATCATTCGGTGCCGAGCAACGTGCCCGGCGCAAGCTACGACTACGTGGTCAAACTGGTGCGCGAGTACGGCCGCTACCCGCTGCAACTGGGCGCGTACGATCTGCCGGATCTCGGTTGATCTCCGGTGGGGCGGACTTCAGTCCGCGCGGGATTTCAATCCCGCAGTGTTCGGCTAATTCAACACCGAAGCGCGAACGCTTGAAAGCAACATGCCGCAAACGGCAGACAGCAGATGGGGACATGCCACCGCTTCCTCACGGTCGCAGCTCCGTTTCGAGAATGGCGTAGGCTATTAAGATCATGCGCAGCCTTGCTCTATTTGTACTCTCGGTGGCTACGGCCTTCGCCGGCAGCCCCTTCGACGGCCGGTGGGATCTCACTCTCACCGGCGACACCTCCCGCGCCTGGTGGCTCGGATTGGAAGGCGCCGGGACACCCGCCGCCCATGGCACGTTCGTCAGCCTGTATTGGGGCGATCTGAACAAGATCGACGAGATCGCCGTCCAGGGCAACAAACTCACGCTCGGCTTCCGTCATAAGGACGACGGCAAAGAGGTCCACGACGTGCTGACCGCCACGCTCCAGGGTGGCAAGCTCATCGGCTCGGCGCAACGCGAAGGCTCCACCGGCCCCGCCACGCACTTCGTCGGTGTGCGCGCGCCGGAGATCAAAGAAGCGGACGACGGCACGTGGCGCGAAGGCAAGCCCATCCAGCTCTTCAATGGCAAGGACACCACGGGCTGGAAGTCGCTCACGCCGAACAAGGCCTTCGGCTGGACCGTTGAAGACGGCGTGCTGAAGAGTACCGGCGGCGCCAGCAATCTCGTGACCGTTGGCAAGTTCTGGAATTACGCGCTGCACGTCGAATTCCGCCTGGGCAGGGATTCCAATAGCGGCATCGGCCTGCGCGGGCGCTATGAAGTCCAGATCCTCGACGACTATGGCAAGCCCGCCAACACGCACGGCAACGGCGCGCTGTACAGCCGCATCCTGCCCGCCGAAAACGCGAGCAAGCCGGCCGGCGAGTGGCAGACCTACGACATCCGGCTGGTGGGCCGTCAGGTCACCGTCGTGCTGAATGGCAAGAAGATCATCGACAAGGGCGTGATCGAAGGTCTGACCGCCATCGCCGCCAACTGCAACGAAGGCCAGCCCGGCCCGCTCATCCTGCAAGGCGACCACGGCCCGGTGGATTACCGCGCGGTTGTGCTGACGCCGCTGACGAAGTAGTTCGCACGGTGGGGCGGACTTTTCAGTCCGCGCGGGAATTCATTCCCGCCAGGCTGATGCAAAGCGCGTTGCGGGACCGAGGTCCCGCGCGGAATGAATTCCGCCCCACCTTACTTCCGCCGCGCGGCGCGCGCCGCCAGCGCCGCTCCCGCATACGAGCAGGCCCACGAGTACGCCGCCAGTCCGAACATGACGAGCGCCGGAATCCACTTGTGCACGAAGATGGGGACCGCCAGCGCGAACGCCGTCAGGACCGAGTTGAAGCACAGCAGCACCCGCCACTGTTCGCGCGCCGGACGTGCATCGCCGCGCGAGAGAAAGCGCTGGCACAGAAACGCGTAAGCGCCCACCAGTGCGGCCAGCACGAGGATCCCGCCGAACTCCTGCATCGCGCCCGACGGGTTGGTCGACGCGAGATATTCGCCCGTTGCCCAGAAGACCAGGAACGAGCCGATCCCCAGCGAGAATGCGACCGGATATCTCTTCATGCACTGCACCCCCAACGTGGCAATTTCGCCGGGCAACGCCGCCTTCCGGCCGCGCCGTCAACCTGGCGGACGACCCTGCCCGCGGCAGCCGGATTGCCACCGCCGGACCGCGCGTTGGCGGCCCGTTTCCGGCGTCCACAAAAAGCACAAAACCGCGCATTTGCGCGGTTCCCAAAAGCTAAGTGCCTGCGTTTCAACAAGTTCCAAAGTAGAAACCGCGCACTTGCGCGGTTTTGGCCTTCCGCCAAGCACCTCAACGGGCGTTCGCGCGCACCGGGAAATCAGGCCGCGTCATCCTGCTTCCGGGCCGCGCGTCCCGCCACCGCGGCGCCCGCCCACGAGCAGCCCCAGCCGTAGACTGTGATCAACAGCAGCCCGAGCGCAACGATCCAACTGTGCAGGAAGATCGAGGCGCCGGCGCTGAACAGAATCGACACCAGATTCAGGCTCAGCACCATGCGCCACTGCCCGCGCACTGGCTCCGGATTGCCGCGCGACAGCAGATACTGGCTCGCGAAGAAGCATGTGCCCATGGTCACGGTCATCGTCAGGATCGTGACGGCGTCCCGCGCGTCGCTGGTAGGACCCTCCGGGTCGGCCAGCTCGCCAACGCCCCAAACGAGGCACAGCGAGACGGCGCCCAGCAGAATGGCCAGCACGTGCTTCCACATGACGGTTCGCCTCCGCGCGCCGGACGCCCTATGCGGCGCTCGCGCTCTTCAGCAGCGCGCGCATGTAGGCGAAGCCGAAGGACGTCTGCGTGTAGCCGCCGCCGACCATCGCCGGGCTGTGATCGAGAATCGCTATGCCGTCGAAATCGATATCGACCAGCGCCCGCATGATCTTGTTCATGTCGTAGTAGCCGTTATCCATGAAGGTCTCGACAAAGTGCGGCAGCGGCGCGTCGACGTTGCGGAAATGGATCTTCCAGATCTTCTGCGCCCCGAAGTGGCGGATCATCTCGTCGGGCTCCGCGCCGGTCAGTTTGCTCCCGCCTTCGAGCCACGTGCCGCAGCACATGCAGATGCCGACGTTCGGGCTTTTGGCGATCTTCATCGCGCGCTGATAGCCCGCGAAGTTCCCGAAGATGCAGCGCGGCACTCCGGCGAGCACAGGCACCGGCGGATCGTCCGGATGGATGCCGATGTGCACGCCCACTTCCTCGGCCACCGGTGCGACCTTGCGGATGAAGTAGGTGTAGTTCTCCCAGATCTCGTCTTTCGTGAACACGCGCCCGTGCGAGAGCGGCTCATGCCACTTCTGGTCGAGCCACTGCCCGTACTTGTCCGGACTCGCCAGGTCGAACTCGCGCGCCGAAGCGCCGCGCACCAGCTTGCGCCCGCTCGACCAGATGCCGTTGCCCATGTGCGCATAGGTGGTGTAGTGGATGCCTGCCGCGCCGAGGTTGCGCAGGTACTGGATGTACTCGGCGACCTTCGCGTCACGCCCGGGCAGGTTCAGCGTGACCTCGGGCATGTTGTGCACGCTCGGGTTGCCGATGTTGTAAACCGTGATGCCCGCCTGCGCGTAGCGCGCCTTGATGCTCTTGAAGCCATCGGCGGTCCGCAAGTCGGGCGTCGAGCCGACGCTCACGTAGGCGGCTCCGATCTCGCGCAGGAACAGCAACTCGTCGTCCGAAGGCTTGGCCGAAGCCTGCGCGCAGAGCTTGATCCCTGCGCCGGCTTTCCCTCCCGCTGCGCCGCGCGCCTCGCGCGCACTTAGTAATGCCGCGCCGCCCAGCGCTCCGGCGAAGGCGAGTTTGCCGAATTCCCGCCGGTCCGTTCCGCGTCCCTGGTCGTTGAGTTGTGAAGTCATATTCGCTCTTTGAACCACCTTCCGCGCCGGCGTGCCGCGCACCAAACCGGTGTAACTGAGCCTACATCGAGTGGAGGGTCCGAGGAAAGCGCGCGACGCCACAGATCACGCAAATCAGCGTAGACGCCCCCGAACGGCATCAGCGCGCATGACGTTGACGGAAGGACCGTCGCATCCATCGATCATTCCTATTCTTAACTGCGTCGGCCATATGATGTTGATGGTGGGCTCACAACCTCGGCAATGACCGGTTGGCTGGTAACGCGGTCATCGATTCAGCTAAAGTGATCTGGAGCAAACGCCAAACGCCCTTCTGGGCAGGAAACGGGTTTTACTATGGCACTGATCGAGGGCATCAGGATTCGGAATTTCCGCGCACTCAAAGACGTGACACTTGGCCGAGTGCTCAGTCTTCAGAAGCCAGCTCCGCTTACGCCGATGACTGCTGTCATTGGAAAGAACGGAACAGGAAAGAGCACCCTCTTTGACGTATTCGGCTTTTTGGCCGATTGTCTTCGAGTTGGAGTCGAGGAGGCCTTCGACGCCAGAGGCAGAGGAGGCTTCGAGCGCGTCAAGTCGCAGGGCTCCGACGGACCGATTGAGTTTGAGGTGTACTACAAAGAGGAACGTGCAGCTCGCCCCATAACATACGAACTCTCTATCGATCAGGACCAGACGGGGCGACCATATGTCGCGAGAGAACGGCTTCGTCAGAGACGTCAGGGTCAAAAAAGGGGGTGGCCGTTCTCGTTCTTGATCCTCAACGAAGGTAAGGGAGTCGCCTGGAAGGGTGAAGCCGAAGGTCAAATGATTGAGAAGAGCGAAGAGCAATTTGACCTTCTAGACTTGGTGGAAACAATCAAGCGTGATGAGCAACGTGAGGAGAGCAAAGAGACTGAAGTCGTTGAACTCGACGATAAACGGAAGCTTGGCATCGCGACGCTTGGATCGCTCAAGCAGCATCCTCGCATTTCAGCGTTTAGAAAGTTTATTGAAGGCTGGTATTTAAGCTACTTCAGCCCCGATGCCGCACGCAGCCTTCCGCTCGCCGGGCCGCAAAAGCATCTGAATGTCCATGGCGACAATTTAGGAAATGTCGTCCAATTCATGGAACGCGAGTATCCGCGTAAGTTCCGCGTAATCCTCGATGGTATCGCGAACAAAATACCGGGGATTCAAAAGATCGACACTCAGCGGACCCCGGACGGCCGCCTCTTGCTGCGGTTTAACGACCAGGGATTTCATGATCCATTCTACGCGCAGCAGATGTCGGATGGAACGCTTAAGATATTTGCATATCTTCTTCTTCTTGAAGATCCCGTACCCCCGCCATTCCTTTGCATTGAAGAGCCAGAGAATGGTCTATATCACAAATTGCTCGAGACTCTAGCGCGAGAATTTCGCGAACACGCGAGCAGCCTGAAGCTCAGCTCGCAAGTCTTTGTCACGACACACCAGCCGTACTTCGTCGATGCCCTGTCACCTGAAGAGGTTTGGGTTTTGGAAAAGGGCGCGGACGGATTCTCGACAATACGTCGCGCAAGCGAGGACAAGATCGTCGAGAATCTCGTCAGAGAACAATTACCACTCGGCAGCCTTTGGTACAGCGATTATTTGGAAGCAAAATAGACAAGATGCACTTTGAGATATTGGTCGAAGATGCATCAGGAAAACATGCCTTAGAATTCTTGATGCCAAAGATACTTGGTGATGGCCACTCTGTCAGGATCCATCCCTACAAGGGGGTTGGACATATCCCAAAGAACCTACGAGATGCAGCTGACCCGAGCAAACGCATTTTACTGTCGAACCTTCCACGGTTGCTAAAAGGATACGGGCAGGCCTTCCAAGCGTATCCACGCGACTGCTCTTGCGCCGTCATAGTTGTATGCGATCTCGACAACAGAAACCGCGAGCAGTTTCTCGGCGAACTACAGCAAGTCCTCGAAAGTTGCGATCCGAAACCGGAAACACGCTTCTGCCTCGCCATTGAAGAGGGCGAAGCATGGCTCCTCGGCGACCTCAACGCTGTCAGGACGGCCTACCCAAACGCGAAAGCGCATGTGCTTGACTCTTACGTCAACGACAGCATTTGTGGCACTTGGGAAACACTTGCAGACGCCGTCTACACTGGCGGGCGGCGGGCGTTAATTCAAAAAGGATGGCAGGCCATTGGTGCTGAGAAGTTCCTTTGGGCGGAACGGATTACCCCGAAGATGGACGTTGAGCATAACGCGTCGCCGAGCTTTCAGGAGTTCCGGCAGTCGGCTAGATTGCTAGTTGGTGCGTAGTTGACCAGCCAGTGACTTCGGTGTTTCCACCCACATCATGGCTCCGCCTGGCATGATACGAGGCAAGAACGCCCCAAATGGCAGCAGCGATCAGCGGTGCGCCTCGATCACCACTAGCAATAATCCAATTTGCTGTCAGTTAACAGGCTTCTCAAACGGCTACGAACACCACGTTCCCCGCGAGCCGCCGCACATCCTCGGGATCGCTGGTGACTACCGGCTGCCCCGCGCGCTGGGCGCAGAGGACAACGTGCGCGTCGGCGATATCGGCCGTGCCGCTCCGGGCGAGCAGGATGCCCACCGGGGTGGCGTCCACGGCATCGAGCGCGACCACGTCGGTGTCGGGTTGCCGGATCAATCGCGGCAGGCGGACCTGCCGCCCACTTCAAGCATCCGGGCGCAGCGGATTGACGATCTTCACGCCCGCAAAATCCTTTTCGTTATCCGTGGCCACGATGCAATCGTTCGCTTCCGCGACGGCCGCGACGATCATGTCGAGCGGGTTACGCGGACGCCCGGCCGCTTTCCCTTGCGCCATCAGCCGTGCCCAGACGAGGGCGGCCCTTTCATCGAACGGGAGAACGCGTCCAGCAAACAACGCTTGAGGTCCCTCGGAGCCGGAGAACCAACGCTCCAATTCTTTCCGCTTCTTCCCGGCCGGCTTCTCCAGCACGCCGCGCTGAATTTCGGCGACCGTCAGCGACGATATGAAGAGGTCCTCGTCGGCCCGCTCCGCCAGCCAGGCCACGAGAGACTCCGACGGCACGGGCTTGGTGACGTTGCTGATGATGTTCGTGTCGAGAAGATAACGGCTCACAAGTCCACCTTGCGGGCCGCACTGGCCGGACGGGTGAGGTCCAAATCCGCGCCGACCAGCGGCGACCGGCGCAGCGCGTTGAGGATTCGGCCTTTGCTTGGCGGTTCTCCCGCAACCGTGCGCCGGAGCGTCGCGCGAACCTGCGCCGAATCGGGGCCACTCTCGGCAAGCCGCCGGGCGAGTGAACGAATGAGTTCGCGATCGGCGTCCAGCCCCAGCACCTCAAAGCGGGCCAACCCCTGCTGAGTGAGGCGTTTCCGATAGTTCTTCAGTGCACGCTTCGCCGCCGTGCTGCTCATTCCGTCAATCCCCCTATAGCCAGTAATATAACCAGATCCTGCAACAGGAGTCAAAGGACGGGCTGCTGCGGCGTCAACTGCTCGGGCGCCTACAGCGCGGCTTCGCGGTACAGGCCGAACTCCGAGAGCGCGAGGCACGCCGGCGACTCGGTGATGCGCAGACGCACGCGCGTCGTCTCCACGGGCGCCGCCGTCTTGAGGATGCGGCAGTTGCCGACGCTGGTTCCCTGCCCGATCTCCGCCCAGGCGCCGTCTTTCCAGGCGTCGACGGCAAACACCTCGATGCGCTGGCCGAGCGCGATCGCTTCCCGCAAGCGAATCAGATTGAAGCTCACCGGATGGCCGAGATCGAAGCTCACTTCCGCGCTCTTGACGCCGTCCTTCGTCGCCCAATACGTCTCGCGGTTGCCATCCAGCAGATGCGCCGCCGCAAAGCCGGGCCGCACATTCGTGGCCTGAACGGTCGCCTTTGCGGCCAGGTTCGCGGCGAAGGTCTCGCGCATTGCGCGCCCGTAGGCGGCCAGCGCGGCAGCGTCGCTTTCGTGAATCAACCCGCGCCGGTCGGGCGGCACGTTCAACAGGAAACTCGCCCCGCGGCCGACCGAGTCGTAGTACAGGTCCATCAACTGGCGCGGCGTCTTCACCTTGGCGTTTTCCTTCTCGTGCCAGAACCAGCCGGGCCGGATGGAGACATCGCATTCGGCGGGGAGCCACGTACCGTCGTGCTTCGTGCCGATGCCGGATTGATCCGCTTTGACGTCGCCGGGAGCGCCCGGTCCGCCATCTTCGCCGAGGGGACGGTACGTCGCCCAGCAGGTCTCGCCGGCGATGCCGTTCTCGTTGCCGACCCAACGAATGTCGGGACCGGCGTCGCTGAAGATAACGGCCTCCGGCTGCAGTTTGCGCACGAGATCCCAGGTGTGCGGCCAGTCGTAGTAGGTGCGCTTGTCGATGACGCGCTTCTCGCGCGCGCCGCCGTAGTAGCCGTCGCCGCCGTTCGCGCCGTCGTGCCAGACTTCGAAGATCGGCCCGTAGCCGGTGAGCAGTTCGCGCAGTTGCTGGCGATAGGTTTCAATGTACTGCGGCCGGCCGTACTGCGCGTTGTTGCGATCCCACGGCGAGACGTACACGCCGAACTTGAGACCCTGCTTACGCGCCGCCTCGGAGACCTCTTTCACGACGTCGCCCTTACCCCCGCGCCACGGACTCTTCCGGATGCAGTGCTCCGTCGAGCGCGTCGGCCACAGACAGAAACCGTCGTGGTGCTTGCACGTCAGGATGACGCCCTTCATGCCGCCCGCTTTCAACGCGCTCACCATCGCATCGGCATCGAACGCCGTCGGATTGAAGACGGACTCTTCCTCGTCGCCGTTGCCCCACTCGCGATCCGTGAAGGTGTTCACCGTGAAGTGGAGAAAGGCATAGGTCTCCATCTGGTGCCAGCGCAACTGGCGCGCGCTGGGGAGCGGCCCGAACGGCGCTGGCGCGGATGTGTTCGCGGCCCGCAGACCGAGCGCCGCGGCGCCGCCGGCGCCCAACAGGAAACCTCTTCTGGAAAAATCGTTCAGGCCCATTTGTGGTTTAACTCTCCTTCGCCGGGTCGGACCGTTACACGCGCTGCAACCAGCCCAGTATTCGATTCCATCACACTCTTCCGTCGCGATGCCCGCTCGTTGCACACGGGATCTACCGCGAGTCCCTGGGGACGCCGGCCCGGTCGTACAGCTTTTCAATGCGGCCCAACTCGTCGCGGACCTCGTCCAGCCCCAGCGACCGCAGCATCGTGCGGATCGGCATCTGCGGATCGTTGGACCAGAAGACGCCCCGGTCTTCGTCCTCGTAGTAGCGAAACCCGGCCTTATCGCCGAATTTCGCCGCGAGCGCCGCGCCGTTGCGCAGTTGCGTGCTCCACGGCACGATGGCGTAGCTCAGATCAAGCTCCTGCACCAGCAGGCTATCGGGCGGACGCACCTGCGCGACGACCTTGCCGGCCGGGTCGGCGATGGTGGCGTTGTGCCGCCACGTGCTGGAAACGACGTAATACTGCCCCTGCATAGCGCGCGCGGCGGGCCGGGCGATGCCGGGGGACTCGGTCGGCCAGGCAACCAGATCGGCGCCCTGGCGCGCGAGTTCGCGCCAGCCGTAATCCCAGTCCATGTCGAAGCAGATCTGGATGCCGAGCTTGCCGAAGTCCGTTTGAAAGACGCGCACTTCCCTGCCCGGCGTAACGCCGCGCTCCATCGAATCGCTGCCGACCGGCACGGCCGGATGCAGCTTGCGATAGATGCCGGCGACCTCGCCATTGCGGCCGATCAGGATGGCCGCGTTCGAGCACAACCGTTGCTCGCGGTTTTCGAGCAGGAACAGCGGCACGACGATGTAGCAGTGGCACTTGCGGGCTTCGCGGGCGAAGGCTTCCCGCACCGGGCCTTCGAACGCGGCGGATTGCGCCACGAGGTCGCTCGTGATTTCGCCCGTAACGGCCGACTCCGGCAGCACGGCGAGATCCAGACCGCGGCCGTACTTGGTACGCGCTTCGTCGCTCAGGCGATCAATCAGGCCCGTGAGTTGCTTCAGCCGTTGATCCAACCCGGGGTAGTCGCCCCAGAAGCCTTGCATCACGGTCCCGACAATCACTTTGCGGGGCGGCAGCTCGGAACGGCTCTTGCCCGCGGTGTCGCCGCCGAAGGCGACCGCGCCGAGCATGCTCAACAGAGCCAGCAGCGGGAAGGTGCGCATAACAGATTCCTCCTTTGCACAGCGCGGAGATCAGCGGCCGTGCCCTTGCAGATAGGACACCACGCGCGGTGTGAAATCGTCCTCCACCTGCTCGGTGAAGGGGTTCGAGCGTGTTTCGTACCCGCCTTCGCGATAGGCCTGGCGCGTCGGCAGGTAACCGAGCCAGCCGTTGGCGTAGCCGAAGTAAAACGTATGCGGGAAGGGCGACCGGTCGCGGATGCCCATGGCGATTTCACAGAACAACTCAACCGGCGCCGACCACAGTGCGAGGTCGTCATTGACGATCAAAAAGCGGACCGGCAGACGGATGATACCGGCTGCGCCGCGTGTCGCTTGCAGGTAGTCGCCCAGGCTCGCGTCCCAGCCGAAGCCCGGCCGGCGCGGCGTTTCCACGCTTAGCTCTCCCGGCCGGAGATGAATCTCCGATGCCGTCGCCGTGAGCGCGCGATTGGCCGCCAGGATCCGGTCGCCGAGCAACACGTTGAACTCCGTAATGTGCGCGGCGGCAAAATCTTCCTGGACCGTGTAGATGGGTGCGAGGTTCCCGGCCGCGCCGTTGATGTACAGCATCGGCACGCCGAGCTTCGCTTCGACATACGCCGCGACGACGCCCGGCGCATCGCCGCTGATCAACTGGTTGTGCGGACCGAGCGCCGTACCATGCATGGCATAGTTCGCGATCAGGGCGATGGGCGAACCGTCCGGACGCTCCAGCCGGATCAGCCCGATCTGCCGGTCCACGGGACCGTCGGGATTCAGGCCCAACGAGATCCGGCCATCGACGTCGCGGGCGCGCCGGTTGATGTTCGCCGCCGAGTAGCCGGTGCCCGCGGCGAGGCGCGCCGGAGCCAGCTTCGCCCGGGCCTGCCGGATGCCGTCGATCAGCGCCTGCTGCACGAAAGCCGTGTATTGCGCGTCCGGCTCGTGCGTGTAACGCTCGGGCATCATCACTTTCAGCAAGCCATGCGGTCCGACCTCGGGAGCGGAGTGCGTGTGGGTCACGGTCCACCACACCTGAACGGGCGCGATTCCGTCCTCCTTCTGCAGCCGCGCCGTGACCTCGTCGTAAACGCCCGGCGCGAACAGGCACAGGTCGGAGGCAATCAGGAAGAACTGCGTATGCCCGTCATCGAGCGCGACGATGCGATGGTAGAGGCGGTCGTGTACGCCCGTGGACTGGCGCGCCGGATAGCCGGCCAGCCATTTCGTCTCCGCCGGCGTGATGTCCACCTTTACCGCCGCGGCGCGAAACGGCGTGACCTGCGCCGCGAGGCGTACGGGCGTCATAAGGCACGCTGCAAGCGCCAGCGGAAGGAGCAAACGGGATGCGTCCACGGATGGTTCTCCGATGGAACACTACCACGTTTCCCGCGGTTTCGTTCCGCCATAACGCGCCCGGCCACCAGTCGCCGGGCGAGGAGTCTGACGGTCCAGGCGCGCGCCGGCTACTATCCGGCAACCCGCTAGGCGGCGTTAAGAGCAGAAGGTCTTGACGAAGAGATAAATCGAGATCGCAAAGCCGACGCCGATGACAAAGCGCCGCACGGCCGTGCGCCCGACGCGCCGCGCCACGCCTGCGGCGCCGTAGCCGCCGGCCAGAGCGGCAGCGGCCATGGGCAGCAGGTAGCGCCAGTCTACCATCCCAGTGACGATGAACAGCAGGGCCGCCATGCCGTTGATGCAGAGCGCAAAGAGGCTCGTCAGCGCGTTCATTTCGAGGATGTCGCTCATGCCCAGAATGCCCAGCGACGTCAGCATCATGATGCTCATGCCCGCGCCGAAGTAGCCGCCGTAAATCGCCACTAACAACTGGAATACGACCGCGAATACGATCCAGCCCAGCGTGGAGCGCGTCGCGCGGCTCCCCGTGCCCAGCCGCTTGCGCACGGTGTCCTGCACGGTGAACAGCAAGGTGGCAAAGAGCAGCAGGAAGGGGACCAGCCGGTCGAAAACCGCCGCCGGCGTGCGGCGCAACAGCACGGCTCCCGCCAGGCCGCCGAGCAGGCAGACCACGGACAACCAGCGTATGCGCTTCTCCGTCTGGCGCAACTCCCGCCGGAAGCCCCAGAGGCTGCCGAGCGAACCGGGCCAGATCGCGACCGTGTTCGTGGCGTTGGCCGTAATGGAAGGCAGTCCGAGCCACAGCAAGACAGGGAACGAAATGAGCGTGCCGCCGCCCGCGACCGAGTTGATCGCACCGGCGAGGAAAGCGGCCAGACAAGCCGCCGCCAAATGGAAAGGAGGACCCAACTTCCAGGTTATCGAATGCGAGACGCTTCCCGGCCCGGCCGGTCCACGGAGGCGTCACGCTTAATGCGATTGCGCCGAGGCAACCTCTTGCCAGCCACCCATTGCGAGGCGCAGATGCCAGTCGAAGACCGCCCGCTAAAGACCAAAGTGGAATCGTCACCCGCCGCCCCGCAACCTACTTAGCATGATCATCGCGGCCATTACGCCGGGGAGCGATTACGTCGCGGTCACCGATGACGAAAAAGGCCTCGCCGGAGTGAAAAGCGTCAATCCGCTTTGCGCTTAGGACCAGTTAGCGTCTTGAACTACGCGGGATTTCGCGCGTGAGATGGAGCCTGACTGTTTCAGGGCAAGCCGGCCAACCAGTGCAAGACACATGCACGTTTAGCGAGTGAACTCTCTCAGATTCGGGCTTCGTCCCACACCGATCTGGCCGCATAGGCAGCCGACAGCCGTGCTGCCGAGCTAGTCCTGCGTGGCTCGCTGCGTCTCGACGTTCAACCATAGCTGGGCCTTCGGCGCTGGAATGCTCGACCGAAATGAGGGAGAATTTAATGTTCCGTAACTCATATCGGGTCGAACCGTACGAGGAGTGGCTTGCGAGCTAAGATCCGGTTCGGAGGAAGGCGCGCTGCATGGAAAAGTCTGAGCGACAAGTGAAAAGCGTTGATGAATACTTGAATCTGGCGTCTAAGATCGAAAAGCAATGGGGATTCGACGATGGTGATATTGGAAGGCCTTGGTACCGAGGGCAACAGAGGAGGCACTGGCGGTTGGTTCCAAACATTGCGCGGCTGGGATGTTTCAAAAGGGATATCGAGGATGAGATTCGAGAAGAGTTTGCAGTCCGTGCTCCCGGAGTAAGTGGGTCTGAGCCAGTGCCAAACAACAACTGGGACCTGTATTTTTTGATGCAACATTATGGTGCTCCGACGAGACTTCTCGACTGGACAGAAAGTCCATTAATTGCGCTATACTTTGCAGTTAGAGATAATCCAGGGTACTACGACTCTGCTGTCTGGAGCTTGGACCCATATGATCTCAATAAGCAAGTAATCGGAAGACAAGAGGTGGTCAGTCCAAGCGCCACGGGAGCGAATCCTGAAGACACGAAGCGTGTTGCGCCGTGGCTTCCAGAGAGGTGGTCTAAGGCGAAACTCCCGAGGGATCCCGTAGCGATTTTTCCAACTCACATCGCGCGGCGGATCAGCAGTCAGAAATCGTGCTTCACAATTCATGGAGCTGAGGAGGACGGCCTCGCCCGGTTTGCCACCGGCGCCCGGCCTTGCTTGGTCAAGGCAGTTATCCCCGCCCACAGCGTTCCCGACGTTAGGCGCGCCTTACAACGATGCGGAATTGACGACACAACCATTTTCCCCGATCTAGAGGGCCTGGGGCGAGCCCTGGTAACGGCGTATCAAAATGTCCGCGACAGCCCACCCCACGAGGGAGTATATGTGAGACTCTGCCCGTCAGACCGGCATGGTGCTGATATCGGCGTCTTCGCGATAAGACATATACCAAAGAATACAACAATATTCGCCGGGGAAAATGAAGAGATTCTTTGGAAAAGTGCAGACACCATACCCCGTAGAGGAGAGTTAAGGAAGCTTTACGATGACTTTGCGATCATCGCAAGCAGCATGTATGGGTGCCCGACATCATTCAACCGGCTGACTCCCGCTTGGTATATGAATGAATCGAAAACTCCCAACGTCGGCTGCGACGAAGGTTATAATTTCTACGCGCTACGAGATATAGATGTCCGCGAGGAGTTAACCGTGGATTATGCGACGTTTAGTGAGTACCCAGATAGCCACTCTAGCGTCGAGCCGAAACGCAAGGCGAAGTAAAGTTCTAGCGGCCCGTATAATCAGCGCGCTCGAAGCATACCGGAGTAGCAATTGTGTCGGCCACGGAGGAGTTGCAATGTTAAAGCCAGCTCGAGGGGATGGATGTTTCGGCTGACTCGGACCTAGACCAATACGGCGTTTCGAGAAGCGTCGGGGCAGCGGTATCGACAAGTCGACATCTGTCGGCAATCTCCGCGCGCAACCACGGAAAGTATAAAGGTGCACAACACGTCTGCGCCAATCGGATCGTCGAGAATCGAGAGACGGGCACGCGCGCCCGTCGTCACCCGAACAGATAGTTCCCCAGCATCCGCTTCATCTCGACGAGGACGCGCTGGCGTTCGGCGACGGTCTCTTGCGTGTAGGCGTAGGCGATCAGGCGCTCGCCGGTCTCGATCAGGACACGCAGCTTGAGATCGAGATCGCCGCTCTTTTGCACGCCCAGACGCTTCATCAAGAACCAGCGCACCAGAGCGGCGGGGCCCGAGTCCGGCTCGGCCTGGCTCTTGCGCGCCTGCGCGCTGACGTGGCGGCCGAGGGCGATGGTGCGGAAGTCGGGGCGCTCGTCGAGGAAAGCGACGTAGGCGTCGATGATGCGGTTCAGAAACGTCGGGCCGTCGGCCAGAGCGAGCTTCGCCACCTGCCGCAGCAGCGCCGCCTTGAAGTCCTCCATGTGCCGCACGGCGATGGCGTCGACAATCGATTGCTTGTCCGGAAAGAAGCGGTACAGGCCTCCGACCGAGAGGCCGGCTTCTTTCGCCACGAGACTCGTCGTAATCTCTTCGAGCGGCATGCGCTCGAGCAGCGCGGAGGCGGCCGCGAGCACCTGCTGCACGGTCTCCGCGCTGCGCTCCTGCACCGGCTTGCGGCGAACACCAGTGGCGGCGGGCGCGGCGGCTTCGCGCTCAGCGGGCTGCGCTTTGGCGGTGACGGCTTGCGGCATGGACCCTCCCGTAGTGTGGGGCAGACTTCAGTCCGCGGACCGGCTTCCGCCGGTCCCATTCACGGGGCTGACTGGCGGGACTGAAGCCGCGCACAAAAATGCGGAGCGGGACTAAAGTCCCGCGCGGACTGAAGTCCGCCCCACCAGCACAGTCCGCCCCACCAGCACAGTCCGCCCCACCGGCGCAGTCCGCCCCACCTCACACGTTTGACTTTAGCGCAATCCGGATGGTAAAAGCGAAAGAGAGTTCGCGTTCGCGATTGAGCAGGGCCAACCTTATATGCCAGTTCCGATTTCTCAGATGTGGACGGTGGCGACGTACGTCCTCAAGCAGCGCCTGCAGGGCCGCAAAAAGTACCCGCTGGTGCTCATGCTGGAGCCGTTGTTCCGCTGCAACCTGGCGTGCGCCGGCTGCGGCAAGATCCAGTATCCGGGCCACATCCTGAAGCTGCAACTCTCGCCCGAGGAGTGCTTCAAAGCGGTGGACGAGTGCGGCACGCCGATGGTCTCCATCCCCGGCGGCGAGCCGTTGCTGCACCCGCAGATCAAAGAGATTGTCGACGGCCTGGTGGCGCGCAAGAAGTACATCTACCTCTGCACGAACGCGCTGCTGCTGAAGCAGAAGATCGACCTCTTCCAGCCGAGCAAGTACCTCACCTTCTCCGTTCATCTTGACGGCCAAAGGGAGCACCACGACTTCTCGGTGTGCAAGGAGGGCGGCTACGACATCGCCGTCGCGGGCATCAAGGAGGCCGTCCAGCGCGGCTTCCGCGTGACGACGAATACGACGCTGTTCGACGGCGCGAATCCGAAGAGCGTACGCGCGTTTTTCGACGAGATGATGGCGCTCGGCGTCGAGGGCATGATGCTCTCGCCCGGCTACGCCTACGACAAGGCGCCCAACCAGAACAGCTTCCTCGGCAAGGCGCGCACGCGGAGCCTGTTCCGCACCATCCTTTCCAATCGCCGCAAGGACTGGGTCTTCAACCAGTCGCCGCTGTTCCTCGAATTTCTGATGGGCCTGCGCGATTACGAGTGCACGCCGTGGGGCATGCCGACCTACAACGTCTTCGGCTGGCAGAAGCCGTGCTACCTGCTGCAGGATGGCTACGCGGAGAGCTTCGACGAGTTGCTCGCCACTACCGAGTGGGACAAGTACGGCTCGGCGTCGGGCAATCCGAAGTGCGCGAATTGCATGGTTCATAGCGGCTTCGAAGCCTCGGCGGTCAACAGCACGTTCCACACCTGGAAGGGCTTCACCGCAACCGTGCGCGCGACCTTCTCGTCGGCCTATCCGAGCAGGAAAGCGCAGGAAGACCTCGACCGCTTCGAGTTGAATCCATCGCAGCCGTCCCGGGCGACGCCGGATTTGATTCAGATCGCGCACGATGAAGCGGGCGCGGGCGCGTCGCGCCGTTAAGCGGAAGGAAAGAGAACATGAGCCAGGAATCCACCGCCCATCGCGAATCGCTGCAAGGCGTCTCTGTCGGCGCCGCGAATGAAGCCGAACTGCGCAAAGCGATTGAAGAAGCATTCGACTATCGCGGCGACGTGACCATCGTCAAGAAAGACGGCACGCAGATTGAGGGCTACGTTTTCGACCGCCGGATCGGCGCGCGTCTGGACGATTCGGTTGTCCGCGTCATCCCCGCCGACCGCAACGTCAAGCTCGCGATTCGCTACTCCGAAATCGCCGGCGTCAATTTCTCCGGCCGCGACGCCGCCGCGGGCAAGAGCTGGGAAGCCTGGGTGAAGAAGTACTTCGACAAGAAAGCCGCCGGCGAGCAGAACATCGAGCTCAAGCCCGAGAGCCTGGACTGACGCCACCGCGAAACGGAGCCGCGACCGTGAGGGAGCGGTGGTATCCAGTTGTCTACGAGTCGCAATGGCGGCCGCCGCGCGCGCTCAGCACAGAACCCCGAACGTCAGAGAGGGAGCACCCGGCGGGCCATTGAGGGATGCGCGCCCTCGGCAGAGCCGTCCGATGCGTCACGAAATGCAGCGGGCTCCGGAGAGCCCGCACGGCACGAGCCCGCTCACAACGGGCTCCAGGGAATGCCATCGTCCGGCGGTCTACCAATCGACGACGCTGCCGTCGTCCGCGTCGTAGGCTTCCGGATTCTTCCAGTCGTGGCCGAGCTTATCGGCCATCGCGTTTTCGTCCAACTCGATGCCCAGGCCCGGCGCGGTCGGCAGATTCAGATAGCCCTTCGACACCGTGAACGGCTTCTTCAAATAGCCTTCGCCGAGCGACACCTGCTCCTGAATCAGGAAATTGGGAATCGACGCCGCCAGTTGCACGCCCGCCGCCAGCGAGATCGGGCCCAGCGGATTGTGCGGTGCGATGCTCGCGTAGTACGCCTCGGCCATACCCGCGATCAGGCGCACTTCGGTGATGCCGCCGGCGTGACACATGTCGGGCTGCAGGACGGTGGCCGCTTTCTTTTCGAGCACCTCGCGGAAGCCCCACTTGGTGAAGACGCGCTCGCCGGTCGCGATGGGCAGGTACGTCGAGCGCGCGATCTCGGCCATGACGTCGTGGTTCTGCGCCTGGCACGGCTCTTCGATAAACATCGGGTTGTACGGCTCCATCGCCTTGATGAGCATCTTGGCGTGCGCGGGCGAAATCGAGCCGTGGAAATCGACGGCGATGTCGATGTCCGGCCCGACCAGCTTGCGGAACTCGCCGAGTTTCTCGCCGGCATAGGCCACTGCCGCGGGCGACTCGATGTAGCGCGCCGGCCGCTTCTTCGCGGGCCCCGTCTTGAAGGCCGTGAAGCCCTGGGCAATCGCCTGCCGCACCCGCTCGGGATTGTCGCTGCTCGCATGCGCGTAGCAGCGCACCTTGTTGCGCGTCGGACCGCCAAGCAGTTCGTAAACGGGCACGCCGAGCGCCTTGCCCTTGATGTCCCATAGCGCCTGGTCGATGCCGCTGAGCGCGGAGGTCAGAATCGGGCCGCCACGATAAAAGGCGTGGCGATAGATGGCCTGCCAGTGATGCACCACCGCGCGCGGGTCCTTGCCCACCAGATACGGCTCGATCTCCTTCACCGCTTCGGCGCACGTCAACGCGCGGCCTTCGGTGATGGGCTCGCCCAGGCCGGTGATCTCCTTCACATTCGTGTGGATCTTCAGGAAGAGCCAGCGCGGCTTCACCAGGAACGTCTCAAGCGCGGTGATCTTCAGCGGTTCCCGCTGGCGGATCGGCGCGTCTTTGACCACTTGCTCGGCACGCTCCTCGCCCATCAGCGCCATGGCGCCCGCGATGGCGCCGATCAGAGAGCGCCGCCCAATTTGAGACGAATTGCCCATAGTGTTCCTTCCCCGCCGTCAGCCGCTCAGTCCGGTTCGTGCCGGAAGCGCTGCCAGCGGTGAAACGATTCTATCGAGGTTTGAAGCGCACCGGGGCACGCAATGCGGCGATTCAGCACCCGGAAGAGAGGCGCACGCCGTCGCACCGCTATCCATGCGCCATCTCTGACGCACATGCCAGAAGGAACACCACGGCCACCGCGTCCTTACAGTCGCGGCTCCGTTTCCGGGTTTGTGCTGCTTACGCGAGCATCTTTTCGACGCTAGTGTAGACGTCCGCCAGCGCGGCGGGCAACGCTGCAACGTCCTTGCCGCCGGCTTCGGCCAGATCCGGGCGTCCGCCGCCCTTGCCGCCGACCGCCTTGGCGACAGCGCCGACCAGCTTCCCGGCGTGCACCTTGGACGTCAGGTTCTTGGTCACCGCGGCGATCAGCGCGATGCCCGCATCGGACGGCGCGGCGAGCACCAGAACGGCGCTGCCCCACTTATTGCGCAGTTGGTCGGCCATGTTGCGAAGCTGGTTGCGATCGACGCCTTCGACCGGCACCGCCACGACCTTGACGCCGTTCACGTCGTGCGCCGCCGCCTCGACCTCGGCGGTCAACGCCACGGCGACCTTCTCCTTCAGGCGTTCCACCTGCCGTTCGAGCTGGCGCTGTTGTTCGCGCGCCTTCTCGACCTCGGTGTTCAGTTCGTCCTTCTCCGCCTCAACGCGCGCCAGCACGGCCTCGGGGCCGGTGACCATCTCGATGCGGCGCACGCCGGCCGAGATCGATCCTTCATACACCATCTTCGCGACGCCGATGTCGCCCGTCCGCGAAACGTGCGTGCCGCCGCACAACTCGCGCGAGAAACCGGGCACGTTGACCACGCGGACCTGGTCGCCGTACTTCTCGCCGAACAGCGCCATGGCGCCCGTCTGCAAAGCGTCGTCGAGGTCCATCACCTCGGTGTTCACGGCGACGTTCTTCACGATCTCCTGGTTGACCAGCCGCTCCACTTCGGAGCGCTCATCGGCCGACAGCGCAGCGTAGTGCGTGAAGTCGAAGCGCAGGCGCGCGGGCTCGACGACCGAGCCGGCCTGCTTCACGTGCTTGCCCAGCGTCTGCTGCAAAGCGGCCTGCAGCAGGTGCGTGGCGGTGTGGTTGCGGCGCGTCGCCGCGCGCGTCTCTGCGTCGACTTCAGCGAACACCGCGGCGCCCGCCTGAAGCGGCGCAAAGGTGTGAATCTGACACACGTTCAGGCCCTTGATCGGCGCCTTCGTGCCGCGCACATCGGCCAGTTTGCGATCGTGCGATGCGTCGTAAATGGCGCCAACGTCGCCCGCCTGCCCGCCCGACTCGGCGTAGAAGGGAGTCAGATTCAGCACGATCTCCGCGTCCACTCCGGCCGGCAATTCCGCCACCGTCGCGCCATCCTGAATCAGCGCCTCGACCTTGGCCGCGCCGTTCATCTGCTCGTAGCCGGTGAACTGCGTCTTCAGCCGCGCATGCAACTCCTGATACACGGGCGCGATCTGCGCCTTCTCGGCGCCTTTCCAACTCGCGCGGGCGCGCTCGCGCTGCTTCTCCATGGCCTCTTCGAAGCCCTGCTTGTCGATCTGCAGGCCGAGCTCGCGCGCCATGTCTTCCTGCTCGTCGAGCGCCATGCCGTAGGTGTCGTAAAGCTTGAACGCCGCCGCGCCGGGCAGCACGCCGCCGGCGGCCGATTTCGCTTCGTCGTGGAACACGCGCTCGGCCACCTGGAACGTGGTGGCGTAGCGATGTTCTTCTTCCTTCACGACGCGCGCGACGCGCGCCGTCGATTCCATCAGCTCGGGATAGGCCGGCTTCATCCACTCGGCCACGAACCCGGTCAACTTATACAGGAACGTATCCTGCACGCCGATCATGCGGGCATTGCGCATCGCGCGGCGCATGATCTTGCGCAACACGTAGCCACGGCCCTCGTTCGAGGGCATCACGCCATCGTGGATCAGGAACGCCGCCGCGCGGGCATGGTCTGCGCAGATGCGCAGCACGGTATCGACGCGCTGATCTTCGGGCGACCCGGCGCCTTCCATGTACGTCTTGCCGAACAACTCGCCGGCCTTTTCGACGATGGCGAGCAGCAGGTCGCAGTCGTAATTCGAAAGCTTGCCCTGCAGGATGGCGGCCACGCGCTCCAGGCCGAGCCCCGTATCGATGGACGGCCGCGGCAGCGGCGTCAGCACGCCGTGCGCATCGCGGTCGTACTGCATGAAGACCAGGTTCCAGATCTCGACGAAACGCCCGCCGCCGTCCAGCGGGAACTGCTCGTGCTCGCGGCCCGGCTCGGCGCCGCGCGGGCCGAGATCATAGTGAATCTCGGAGCACGGTCCGCAGGGACCTGTCTCGCCCATCTGCCAGAAATTGTCCTTCTCGTCGAGGCGGAAGATGCGGTCCTTCGCGACGCCCGCCACCTTCTGCCACAGCTCTTCGGCTTCGTCGTCCTCGCGGAAGACGGTCACGTAGAGCTTGTCCTTGGGCATGCCGTAGCCCTTGGTCACCAGCTCCCAGGCGAACTCGATGGCTTCGGCCTTGAAGTAGTCGCCGAAGCTGAAGTTGCCCATCATCTCGAAGAACGTGTGATGCCGGCGCGTGTAGCCGACGTTCTCCAGGTCATTGTGCTTGCCGCCGGCGCGGACGCACTTCTGGGCCGTCGTGGCGCGCGAGTAGTCGCGCTTGTCAATCCCCAGGAAGACGTCCTTGAACTGGTTCATCCCGGCGTTAGTAAACAGCAGCGTCGGATCGTTGGCGGGAACGAGGGACGAAGAGCGAACCACGCGATGATTCCGGGCGGCGAAAAAATCGAGGTATTTCTGGCGAATCTCGTGACCTGTCACAATACTCTCTATTGTGACACGGCGGCCCCCGCCGTCTGGCCGCGATTGAAGGCCCTGGCGTCCGAAAAAGAACCGCCTAGCGCGCGGCCGTCACGTCCACTCCGAGATCGCGCAGAATCCTCGCGGCGGCCTGTTGCGGATCCGCGGCGCGCGTGATTTCGCGTCCGATCACCAGATAACTCGCTCCCGCGGCCACGGCTTCGGCTGGCGTGGCCACGCGCTTCTGATCGCCCGCCGAGACGCCCGCCGAGCGCACGCCCGGCGTCACGAGAATCTTGTCGGGACCGCACAGCTCGCGCGCGCGCCGCACTTCCTTGGGCGACGAAATAAAACCGTCCGCGCCCGCCGCCAGGCCTTTTCCGATGAAGAACTCGACCTGCTCCGAAGCGCTGCGCCCGCTGTAGCCCATCTCCGCCAGATCGGCATCATCGAAGCTCGTCAGCACGGTGACCGCAAGGATCTTCAGGCCGGAACCGGCCCGCCCGCGCACGGCCGCGCGGATCACCTGCGGGCTGGAGTGTACGGTCAGGAAACTCGCGCCCAGCGCCGCCACGCGCGCCGCGGCGCGCTCGACCGTCGCGCCGATGTCGTACATCTTCAGGTCGACAAAGACGCGCTTGCCGCGCGCGGTGAGTTCCCGCACGACGGCGGGCCCTTCGGCGGTGAAGAGTTCCAGTCCGACTTTATAGAAGCCGACGGCTGTGTCCAGCCGGTCTACCAGCCGCAGCGCGTCAGTGGCGTTTTCAAGATCGAGGGCAACGATGATCGGGTTCATGAGAGAGGGTCTCAGATCATTGAACCACAACCGGCTTTTCCGCTCGTTCGCGGACCCGTCCCACGACGCGCCCGCGCACGCGCCCGGCGTTTTCTTCCGGCAGCGCGATCAGCAGCCCGCCCGAGGTTTGCGGATCGTAGAGCAGTTCGAGCAGCGCCGGATCGACGCCGGGTTTTACCAGGACGCAGCTCTCCGCAAAAGCGCGATTGTTCCGCAGCCCGCCGGGTACGGCTCCTTGCGCCGCGTAGTCCAGCGCACCCGGCAGAATCGCTATCGCGCGCGCATCGATTTCCAGCGTCACCTTGCTGGCCAGCGCCATCTCGCGCGCATGGCCGAGAAAGCCGAAGCCGGTCACGTCGGTGCAGCCGTGCGCGCCGGCGGCGAGCATCGCGTCGCACGCGTCGCGGTTCAGCGTCAGCATCGAACGGATCGCGCCGTCGACGTCTTCACTCTTGGCGATGCCGCGTTTCAGCGCCGTCGAGATAACGCCCGTGCCGATCGCTTTCGTAAACACCAGCGCATCGCCAGGCCTTGCACCGGCGTTCGGGACGATGCGGTCCGGATGAATCACGCCCGTCACCGCGTAGCCGAACTTGATCTCGTCGTCGTTGACGCTGTGCCCGCCGAGCACGGCGCAACCGGCCTCGATCATCTTCTCCGCGCCGCCGCGCAGGATCGCCTCCAGGTCGTCCATGTCGCCCTTCGCGGGGTAGCACAGGATGGTGAGCGCGCTGATGGGCCGGCCGCCCATCGCGTAGATGTCGCTCAGCGCGTTAGTGGCCGCGACTGCCCCAAACGTAAAGGGATCGTCGACGATGGGCGTGAAAAAGTCCGTCGTCTGCACGAGGGCACACTCCGGGCTTATGCGGTACACGCCCGCGTCGTCGTTGGTGTCGAAGCCCACCAATACGTTGGCGTCTTTCAGCCGCGGTACGCGCGGCAACACGGAGTCCAGAATCGCCGGACTCAATTTAGCCGCACAACCCGCGGCTTTGACGTGCGCTGTCAGCTTGTTTTGCGGCATCTTCTCTTCATTCTAAAGCGGGCGCGTGGACTCATCGCGGCGCGCGGCCTGCCGCGGCGACCAGAGCAGTTCCGGCGTGGCGGCAAGCTCCAGCAACGCCCGCGTGTATTTCCAGGCGAAGTAGCCGCGGAGCCAATACTTGACTTGCGTCCACGCCGTGCGCAGAATCCAGCCGGCCCGGCGCAAGCCGCGCTTCTGCTGAAGCAGCGCCTTGTCCAGCGCCTGCTCGGAAGCGCTGTTGAGAGTCGTGTAGCGTTGCGCTGCCGTCGCCGGCGGCATCGCACTGTCGGTTACCGTGATGAGCGGCGCGGACACACCGGAGGATTCCATCAACCCGCTCAGCCGGCCCTGCGCGTCCAACACGATTCCCGCCGGCAGCCCCTCGGCGGACCACCGGTACGGCGGCACGCCGCCGCACGCCGTCAACGACACCCGTCGCGAGCCCAGGCCGCGCAACGACGGCGTCGCGATCGCGAGCCGCTCGGGCATCGGGCGTTGGCCCGGCCCGCGTACGCAGCGTTCCGGAGCAAGGCCGCGCGAGTAGACATGTTGGGCGCACGGCCCCGGCGTCATGACGGCGAACATGTGCGTGGGCGTCAGCGCGCCACTCAGAATGGCCCGCTCGTCGGCTGCCTGCACACGGTCGATGAAGTCGCAATCCCATTCATTGCCGGCATCGAAGTTCCAGCCGAACGTCCGGTCGACGAAGACGTCGATGAGGTTGCCGAACGCGATGAAGACCTGGAAGTCGAAATGGCGCAGCAGCAGCGGCAGCACGTCCTGCGCGCGTATGCCCTCGAACGCTTCGTCCGCGCAGTCGTGGTTGATGTACTCCTCTTCCAGACGCCGCAGCAGCCAGTTCCAGCGGTATTCGAGCGGCAGTTCGCGCCAGAAGGGCCGCAGCACGCCAAGCGCCTCCGGCCAGCGCTGGTGGCCGTTACGGCCGATCATGTCGTCGCTGACGAAGTACCCGTCCGGATGCAGCGCGCTCCGCACCGCGGCGAACAGGTGCTCCAGTTCGAACACATGGTGGAGCGACTGGTGGGCGGCAATCCCGGCGTACTGGCAGCCGGCGGTCCAGCGGTTGAAATCGCCTTCGATGAAGGCCATGTTCGCGCGCACCCCGCTCGCCGTCGCCAGCTCCGCACCGCGGGCCAGCATAGCCGGGTTGACGTCCAGGCATTCGAGCACGAAGCCGTTCAGCCCCGCCTGGCGCAGCAACTGCGCGGTGCGGACTTCCACGTCGCAGTTCCCCGCGCCAAGGCTCAGGAACCGCGGCGCGCCGCCGATGCGCTCCGCCGCGCTGGCGAAGTATTTGGCGAACAGCTCCTCCGCGTTCACGAAGCCGCAGGCTTCCAGCAGCGGACGCACGTATTTGTTCGACCAGTAATGAAAGACCGGCGGCAAGGCATGCACGTCCACGACGCCGCTGTAGGCATCCTGCTCCGCCGCCAGACGTTGCTCATACGCTTCCGGTCGCATCGCAATGCGCCCTTCCCGAGTGCCGCCTCGACACAAGCGAATCCGCGCAGACTCCTGCTCTCATCCTATCCAGCCACTTGCGCGCATGCATGGGAGCGAATCGCGGCCCGCGTGCTTCGCGCCGCGTCTCTTCGTGACCGCTGAGACTCCGCGCCGCCGCGGGCGCTCCTTTCGGCTCCGGCGCGAAGCGTTGTACAGTAAGGCAGTCGGGCCATGCGCCGTTTCTGGAAGCATCTTCGCGTCATTTTGTTCTGGGGAGGCCCCCTGGCCCTGCCCGGCGCAGCGTTCTGCTACGTCTATCAGTACTACGACAATCTGCCCGACCGCTTCCCCATCCGCTGGTCGGCGCATGGGCACGCCGAGTTGTGGACGGACAAGAACGTTCAGGAAGTGCTCTTCGGACCCGTCGCCGGGTGGTGCGTCCTGCTCTTCGCCATCCTGGCGGAGCTGTTGATTCTGGCCGTCTTGCGCACCGCTCCGCTGGAAGAAGAAGCCGACCGGCAGTCTCAGGGCCTGAAGCAGCTTGGTTGGTTGAACTGGGCGCTGGGCGTGGTCTTCGGTGTCGTCGCCATCCTGCCGGGCATCGCGCACGAGGATCTGCAATTGCCTGGCTGGTCGCTCGCGACCGGTGTGTTTGCCCTGGAAGTCTATACCGCTTTTCGCACGCTGCGCGTACGGCGCTGAATCTCCGGGACCGTCCGCCGTGTAACGGCGAGGGGTAGTGAGAACTCGCCGCTCCGTCACCGTCGCGGCGCCATTTCAGCGTGTGTTTTGACTGGCCGCAAGTCTAGCGCTGGGACTGCGCAAGATCCTGAGCGAGCACAGCCGCGCGCCGCGCCAGTTGCGCCGCCGCGGCAAGATCGCGCGCATGGGCGTCTTCGGCTTGGCGCATGAAGGAGCGGACGCGGTTCATGCTCTCCTTCTGCGCGGGCGACAACGCGCTCTCCAGGATGTGGACCAAGCCATCCATAGCGCTCGCCATGTCCCGCGAATACTCGGCCTCATACTGGTTGCGCTGTTCGGCCGTCAGCAGGACACCGAGTTGCGGCACCTGCGCCGCCGGGGCAGACGTGGCCGGAGGCGCCGTCACCGCCGGAACAGGTACGGGCGCCGTTTTTCTGGCCGGTTTGCGCGCGGCAGGCTTGCGCACGGGCTTTGGCGGAGGCGCTTCCGCCGGTGTCTGGCCGGATGGAGTCACCGGCGTTTCCGCGGGCGTGGGTACGGAGTTCGATGGCGGCAGCTCAGGAGGCGGCTCAATCGGCTTGCTGGATGGGCCGGGAGCTGCCTTGGGCGCGGGCGTGACGGGAACGGGCACCTTGGGCGCTTTCCTCCGTCCAAACCAGCAACCGCTCGTGGCGACGGAGAGGACCAGCAAAAGCGTCAATCCAGCGCGGTTCATGCGGGCAACTCCACCGGGATCGCCGGCAAACGAAGACAAAACGTGGTTCCCTGCCCCATGGTGCTCTCGACGTCAATGGATCCGCCGTGCATTTGCATTGTCCGCATCGCCAGCGCCAAGCCGATTCCCGTCCCGTGCTCCTTCGTCGAAAAGTAAGGTTCAAAGATCCGCTCGCGCACTTCATCTGGAATGCCCGGCCCGGTATCCGACACGCGGATCTCACACAGATCGCCGTTGCGCGCCACGCTCACCCGCAGGCGCCCTCCGCCCGGCATGGCATCCAGGGCGTTGCGCACGACGTTTAGTAAAGCCTGCCGTAGCCGGTCCCCATCGGCCGAGACCGACACACCCCCGGCGGGCGTCCATTCCAGTATGACTCCAGAGCGCTCCGCTTCGGGACCGACCAGCGTGAGAATCTCATCCACCATGCCGGAAACCGGCAGCGTCTGACGGTCCAGTTCGACGGGCCGGCTGAGATCGAGGAACGTGTTCACCACGCGGTTCAGCCGCATCACCTCCTGGGCCAGCACATTGATGTCGCCATCGGCCTCGGGCACGTCGTCGGCCACACGCGCGCGCAGCACCTCGAGCCGCAGCGCAATCGCGTTGAGCGGGTTCTTGAACTCGTGAGCAACGCCCCGCGCAATGCCGCTGATGGCCGTGCGCATCTGGCTGGCGTCGCGCTTGGCGCCGCTGACCTGCTCGCCCAGCAGGCTCAGTTTCGATTGCACGGTGGCAAACTCGCGGTCCTCCGAAATCGAAGGCGCCGCCGCTTCGCCGGCAATCATGCGGTCCAGTGAATGCTCGATCCGCTCCAGCGGGCGGAAAGCGATGCGCGCCGACAGGTACGCCAGAAACGCCGCAAGCAATAACGCCAGCACGGCCAGCAGGCCGGCCCGCCACAGTTCCGGCACGATGACGGCGCGCAGCAACGCGGGCGAGACCAGAATCTGAATCTGGAAAACCGGCGCCTTCTGCCCCGGTATACCGATAGGAATCCGCGTTTCGTAATCGTTCTGGGCCTTCAGAATGGCGACCAGCCGGCCGAGCGCCGTGTCGTAGCGCAAGGTGCGCAGGCTCTGCCGCGCGCGCATCGGCGTCGCGATGCGGTCGGCGTTGGAAGAGGCCAGCACGGTCCCGTTCTCGCCGGCCACGACAATCTCGACAATCGAACGCGACTGAACGAGCGTCTCCTGCAGGATCAGCGGCAGCTCGATATCATCGCGCACGATCGCCGTCCACATGCTCTTGGCTTCCGCAATGCTCTTCGGCGCGGGCTGGCTGGCGGCCCGTTCGTCGATGCGCTTCAGCAGAAAACTCTGCATCTGCTGCGCGGCGACGTCGCTGCGGTCGATGGCCTGGTCGAGCCACACGCCGATCAGGCTGTTGACGTGCATTGCCATCAGCGCCACGACGACGATCGCCACCGTCGACAGCGACAAGCACAACAGACGCGTCCGGAGCGTCATTCGGCCTCTTCCGCCACCGTGCCGTATTGCTTGAGCTTGTTGAACAGCGTCTTCACGCTGATGCCCAGCATGGCGGCGGCGCGCGTCCGGTTATTGCCGGTGTGCTGCAGTGTCATCAGGATCAACTGCCGCTCGGCGTCCTCCGCGGTGACGCCCGGCCGCAGTACGAGCGCATCGCCGGGCTCGGGCGACGCGGGCGCGAGCGCCGGCAGACCGGCAAAGCCGGGCGGCAGGTGGCGCAGCGCAATCGTCCCCTCGCCGCAGAGAATGACCGCCCGCTCCAGCACGTTGCGCAGCTCGCGGGCATTGCCCGGCCAGTCGTGACGGCGGAACACTTCCAGGACCTCGGGCGACAGGTCGGCGACGCGGCAGTCATGCCGCCGGTTCAGCTCCCGGATCAACGCGGCCGCGATGAGCGGGATATCCTCGCGGCGCTCCCGCAGCGGCGGCAACTCAACCTCGAAGACGTTGAGCCGGAAATACAGATCCTCGCGGAACGTGCCATTCTGGATCGCCGTGCGCAGGTCGCGGTTGGTCGACGCGATGATCCGCACATCGACCTCGGTTTCCTTACTCGAGCCGAGCCGCCGCACCTTGCGGTCCTCCAGCACGCGCAGCAGCTTGCTCTGGGTCGCGACAGGCATTTCGCCAATCTCGTCGAGCAGCAGCGTGCCGCCGCTGGCCAGTTCGAAACAACCCGCGCGCCGTTCGGCCGCGCCCGTGAACGAGCCCTTCTCGTGACCGAACAGTTCGCTTTCAATCAGCGTCTCCGGCAGCGCCGCGCAATTGATGGCCAGAAACGGCTTGCCCCGGCGCGGGCTGATTTCGTGGATCGCGCGCGCGGCCACTTCCTTGCCCGTACCGGTCTCGCCCGTAATCAGGATCGTCGCTTTCGTCGGCGCCGCTTGTTGCAGCAGCGCAAATACGGCGCGCATCGACTGCGAGCAGGCGACCATGCCGCCCAGCACGCCCTGGCTCGACAGCTCGCGCTCCAGGCGCTCCGAGTGTTCGGCGAGGCGGTGCTGCGCGATCGCGCGCTCCAGAATCGCCTTCAGTTCCTTGGACCGGACCGGCTTTTCCAGATACCAGAACGCGCCGAGTTCGTGGACCGTCTCTACTGCCATCTCGACGCTGCCGAACGCGGTGAGAACAATCGGCGGCGGCCCGGAGCCCGCGCGATGCAGCTCTTCGAGCAACTGGCGGCCGTCCATGACCGGCATGTTCAGATCGGTGATAATGGCGTCGGCGTCGAACTCCGTCAGACGGTCGAGCGCCTCCCGGCCATTGGCCGCCGTCTCCGTCTGGTAGCCCCACAGCCCGAGCATCTGGCTCAGCGCCGAGCGCTGGTTCAATTCGTCGTCCACCACCAGCACGCGCCCGGGTGTGGTCTGCCCGGCATCGCCGGCGCCAGCGTCCAGCGCGTCGCGCGAGGCCGAATTGGAAGATGGAAGTGCGTTGGAGTTGAGCACGGTGAATGTCCGTTGCCAGCCTGGTTCAGAACCTGTCTCCTCATCTTAGCGTCAGCGCGGCAAAGCCACGCGGAAGCACCGCCCGCGCGGCGTTCTCCTGCAATATACTGTTCGGCGGTGCGGGACAGGGAGTTCCGCCCGTAAAGGGGAAGCGCATGAAAAAACTGCTGGTTGTGCTGGCCTGCGTGTGGCTGGCCGGCTGCGCCGGGGACCAGCCCCCCGGGAAACCCCAGGACGCGACGGCATTCTTCAAATCCGATTTTGACAAGCTCATGGCGGCCTGGTCGACGCTCGATCCTTCCAAGGCGGCGCCGTTCTATGCGAAGGATCCGAACCTCACGTTCTTTGACGTCGCTCCGCTCGCCTACAAGGGCTGGCAGGAATACGAAGACGGCGTCCGCAAAAGCGCGGCGGATTATGAGTCGGCGCAATGGGCGATCGAACCCGACTTCCGCGCCAACCAACTCGGCAACATCGCCTGGGTCTCCTTTACCGCCACCTATACCCTCACGCCCAAGAGCGGCGCTGCCATGAAGGGCACGGCCCGCTTCACGGACGTGCTGGAGAAACGCGGCGAAAAGTGGCTGATCGTGCACGAGCACGTCTCGGTGCCGATGGCCCAGGCGCAACACAAAGCGGTGAAGGCGCATAAAGCCAAGGCCGCGACCCACGCGAAAGCGAAGGCTAAAAAGCACAGGAAGTAACGGCCGCGGCGCCTAGCGCTTCTTCAGCGTGATCGCCAGTTGATTGCCTTGCATGTAGTAGACCGTCTCCAGCGCGGGATTGGCGCTTACGGCCTTCACATAGCCGGGCGTCATATCCACGTTGTGCGCCAGAATCAGACCGCCCGGGCGCACGAGCGGCAGCACGCGGTTCAAATAGTCGACGTAGCCGCTCTTCTCGGCGTCGATAAAGACCACGTCGAACGGCCCTTGCGCCTGGGCGATGCTTTTGTGTGCGTCCCCTTCGATCAGGTTTACCAGCGCGCCCACGCCCGCGCGTTGGAAATGCTCGCGGGCGGTGGCGGCCCGGTGCGGATCCAGTTCCAGGGTGGTCAGCCGCCCGCCGGTCCGTTCGAGCGCCAGCAGGAACCATAGCCCCGAGATGCCGGTCGAAGTGCCGATTTCCAGGACCTGTTTTGCGTTTACGCTCTCCGCGAGAACGCGCAGCATCCGGCCATCGGCGGCCGGTACGTTGGCATAGAGTTCGCCGGCCTGCACCGCCGCGCTGATCGTCGCCAGAATCCGCTTTTCGGTTTCCGTCCGGGCAATGGGCGGCGCGTCCAGACTCTCGGGCGCCGTGCCGGATGACCTCTGGGCAGTGGCGGCAACCGATAGGGACGAAAGGAGCAGGAACGCCAGAGATTTCATCGCAGCACAGCCTCCTGGAACCGGTCGCGTGCAATGTCAGCCAACTGAAGAGACAATAGGGATATTACAGAACCGACGCGGGCGAGTCCAGGCCCGCCGCAAGAGAGATCCATGAATTTCAAGACATTGTCCGTCCATGCCGGCCACGATCCCAAGGCCTATCTTGGCGCCGTCATGCCGCCGATCTTCCAGACGTCCACCTTTGCCTTCAAAGGGGTCAGCGAGCCGGGCCCGTACGACTACTCCCGCAGCGGCAACCCGACGCGCAAAGCGCTGGAGGATTGTCTCGCGACCCTGGAAGGCGGCACGCGCGGCTTTGTCTTCGCCACCGGCATGGCGGCGGTGACCACGGCGGCGATGCTGCTGAACGCCGGCGACCGGATCGTGGTGCATTCGGACCTTTACGGCGGCACGTACCGCCTGTTGACGACGGTGACCAACAATAAAGGCATCGAGCCGGAGTTCGTGGACCTGCGCAACGCGAAGGCGCTGGAAGCGGCGCTGGCGAAGGGCGCCAAGGCGGTCTGGATCGAAACGCCGACCAACCCGCTGATGAACCTGGTCGATCTGGCCGCGGTGGCACGCATGGCCAAGGCGCACGGCGCGCTGACCATCTGCGATAACACCTTTCTGTCACCCTACTTTCAGAACCCGCTCGCGTTCGGCATTGACGTCGTGTTGCACTCGACCACGAAGTACATCAACGGTCACTCGGACGTCGTCGGCGGCGCGCTGATTGCCAAGGACCCGGAGTTGGCCGAACGGATTTACTACCTGCAAAACGCCATGGGCACGTGCGCCGGCCCGTTCGATTCGTTTCTGGTGCTGCGCGGCGTGCGGACGCTGCCCGTGCGCATGGAAGAGCACAACCGCAACGCGCTCACGCTGGCCCGCTGGCTGGCGGCGCACCCGAAGGTGGAGCGCGTGCTTCACCCGGGACTTGAAAGCCATCCGCAACACGCTCTGGCGCTGCGGCAACAACGCGGCTTCGGCGGCACGTTCTCCTTTGCGGTGAAGGCCGACGCCGCCGGCATGAAGCGGCTGCTGGAAAACGTAAAGATCTTCACGCTGGCCGAGTCACTGGGCGGCGTTGAGTCGCTGATCGAGCAGCCCGCGACGATGACGCACGCCTCCGTTCCGGCGGACGCCCGGCACGCGATGGGCATCACAGACAACCTGATCCGGGTCTCGGTCGGCCTCGAAGACGTCCGGGATCTGACGGCGGATCTGGAGCAGGCGCTGGAACGCGTGTAGTTCACGCCCTGGAAGGCAGGCTACTGCCCTGGCGGCCTGTCACGTCCAAATCTTCTGGCGCTGGCCGCGCCGCGCTCAGCGCAGCCCCGCCAGCGACGGCAGCACCTGCCGCGCCGGACGCGTATTCCACTCGCGCTGATACTGCCGATGAAGCGGGTCGTCGGGGAACTTTTCCGTCGCCCGGTACGGATACCCGCTCATGCCGTGGAACGGTAGCGGCAGGACGGTTTGCGAAAATGCCGTATTGGCGTCGCGATCCTTTGCCCAGCCATCCACCTTCAGCAGGAAGTCACGCCGCCAGCCCTGCGGCAGCCGGGGCAGCGCGCGCGCGTTGAACAGCAGCCGCGTTTCGTCACCAGAGCCCATCAGCACCAGGCGGTCGTCGACGTCGTTGAGCAGCGTGCGTACCTCGCCATAGCGTGTGTACAGGCCCGGCGTGGGATTCCACATCGAGCTCTCCCGCGCGTTCGCGTAGAAGAAATGCTCGGGCTGCTTGCGCTCGGGATGAATCGCCACGCGCGAGAAGCCCCGGAAATGCAGGTCTGCGCTCGCCAACGGCACGTTGGTCAGACGCGTTTGCGGCGGCTCGGGATCCTCGCTCAGGAAGATCTCGTCCCAGTACACGCACAGGTTTGTCACGATGCGCACTTCGCGCGACTGCGACAAGAACTTGCCTGTCAGGTCGACGACGATGGTCTTCGGTTTGCCCGCGGGCATGCCCATGTCGGCGATCACTGTTTGCCAGCGGCCCTGCGCGTCCTTCACCTGCAAGGACGGCGTCATCAGGCCAGCCTTGCTCTCCTGCGCGGCCTGCAGGAACGTGCTGCCGTCGGCCCAGTCCACCCAGCCGTTCAGCACCAGCAGCGCGCGATTGTCCGGCGCGGCCGTGCCGAAATCGAGGTCCAGATGCCACGGCTCGGCCGTGCCGCCACGCGTGCGGCGGAAGGTGTCGGGATAGCGTTCGTCGCGATGCAGCACCAGGTCGCGCACGTCGCGGCCCTGCTGGTCGCGCGCCGAAACCGGAGCGATACGCTTCGACACGCCGTAGAGCTTGAGGTCCGGGTATGGCGGCGCCTGGAATTTTTCGTTGTTGTAGACGTCCACGGTGACCGGGTGATCGACGGCGATCAACTGGATCTGGTCGAGGTAGCTCACCTCGGCCAGCTCTTCCGTGACCCGCAGTTCGTACTGCCCGTTGCGCTCGGCAAAGGCGTCGCCGGGGATGTTGATGTACTCGGTATGATCCACCGGGAAATACGTCCCGTCGCCCGCCGAAGCGCCCAGCGGCGCCACGCCGAGCACGTCGCTGATGAACTCGAATCCCGCGCCGTTCCAGGTCCAGATCATCGGGCAGGAACCCGACAACCGCTGCGATTCCTCGAAGCGCGCGTCGCGGTTCACCGCCTGGCTCTTCTCGCTCTGAATCAGGCCGTTGGCCCACGTGATGCGCACCATGTCGGCTTCCGGCTTGTCCTCGACGTCGAAGATCAGCGGCACGCCGGTGTACATCTTCTTCTCGTAGATCAGCCCGGCTTTCACTTCCACTTCCGCGCCGGGAGCGAGTTTCGCGTTCTTCACGCCCGTGAGCTGAATGCGGAGGTACGAGCGCTTCGGCGTCTCGTTGTGAATGAAATAAACGCTGCCGTCCTTGCCCGCGGCCACCGCATCCACGCGGCCGTCGTTGTCGAAATCGGCCTGCGCGAACGCCGTGATGGCCACGCCGAAGGCGGGCGCGGTGGACGTCTTCGAAGCGCCCGGCGACGCGACGTACTTGCCGCCCAACTGGTCACGGTAGATCACCGTCTTGCCGCCCTCGTATTCGACGCGCAGATCGAGACATTTCGTATCGGGCGTCATGCGGAACATCTCGCCGCGCAGCGCGCGTCCGTCGGCGAACGGGAAATCGGCCGTGCGATCTTCCCAACCGGCTGGCCCGTCATTCCGGTAGAGCTTCGACTGCGCTCCGAGCAGGAACAGATCGAGGTCGTAATCGCGGTCGTAGTCGAGCCACACCGCGTTATCGAACGTACCGGCAAAGGACTTGACCTTGACGAACGTGCCCTTCCTGTTCTGGTACAACTCGGCGGCATCCTTCGTGATCACGCACAGGTCGGGCAGGCCGTCGTTGTCGAAATCGCCGGGCGCGACGGCGACAACATTGCGGACGGCTTCGAGTCCGGTGTTCTTCACTTCCTCCGTGCCTTCGCGCAGGATCGCGATGCCGCGCGCCGACCACACGATGGCGTCGATGGAACCGTTGCCCGCCAGATCGAACTCCGCCACGCCGGCCGTTGCGGGATCCACCGCCACGTTCAGCTTGCGCGGCGCATAGCGTTGCGGCACGGGCCGGGGAGCGCGCGTGCCTTCCAGCGGATCGTAGATTTCGGCGAAGTCGCACCACTCGGCGTCTTCCGGCGTGATCGCGTTCTCCTGCGCTTTCTTGGCGGCGAGGAAGGCCTGCAACTCACGCTTGGCGTCGTCCTTGCGATCGGCCTGGCGGTGCAGGTTGTAAAGCTGGAAGTGCGGCGCGGCAAAGCCCGGCCGCAACTGGGTGGCAATCTCAAACTCGTGACGCGCTTCGTCCAAACGGCCGGCGGACTTGTAAGCGACGCCCAGGTTATGGTGCGCCACGGGCTCCCGCGGAGCCAGCTTCACCAATTGCGACAACTGCTCAATGGCCTTATCCGTTTCGCCTTCGCGGATATATTCGATGCCCAGATTGAACCACGTGTGCGGCAGCTTCGGCGAGGTTTTCTGCACCCTCTGGAGTTCGGCCATGCCCTCGGGGATGTGCCCCGCTTTCATCAGCGTGATGCCGTAATTCAGCCGGTCGCGATCCGAATTCGGCGCCAGGTCCAGCGCCTTTTTGAATTCTTCGGGCGCCTGCGCTACCGAGATTGGATTCTCGAACAGCGCTTTGCCAAGGTTGCGATGCCGTTGGATCTCTTCCTCTTTGGAGGCGCCGGAAGAGAGCAGTAAGAAGGCAGCCGCCAGACCGACGAAAACCGGGGATACCGAGAGCAGAAATCGTTGAGACATAATGCCACTGAAGCTTTGCCGGACCCGCGTTGTCTATTGGCAAATATATCACGCGGTTCCGTGCTGCCCCGCCGCTTTGCGGCCGGCCATCCGCGGCGCGCAAACACCCTTTCGGGAGCGCCCCATCCAGGCATGCACACGGGCGCCGCGGATTCCGCCAATCCCGTACGCCAAGCCTGATACTATCGGCATTTATGGCCCCTTCTCAGCATTCGCCCAATCCGCCGGAAATGACCGTGAAGGCGGTCCTGCTGGGCCTCTTCCTGGCGCTGGTTTTCGGCGCGGCGAACGCCTATCTGGGCATGAAGGCCGGCCAGACCGTCGCCGCCACGATTCCCGCCGCCGTCATCGCCATGGCCTTGTTCCGCCTGCCCGCGTTTCGCGGCGGCATTCTGGAGCAGAACATCGCGCGCACGGCCGGCAGCGTCGGCGAAGCGCTGGTCGCCGGAGCCATCTTCACCATCCCCGCATTCATCATGGTGGACGTTCACGGCGTACATCTGTGGAAAGACCTGCGGGCGCATTATTGGGAAGCGTCGCTCGTGCTGCTCGCCGGCGGGCTGATCGGCGTCTGCTTCATCACGCTGCTGCGCCGCGCGCTATGCGTGGAAGCGGGACTGCCCTTTCCCGAAAGCGTCGCCAGCTACGAGATTGTCAAAGCGGGCCAGGACTCCGGCGACGCGCCGCGCTACATCTTCGGCGCGATGGGTTTCGGCGGGCTGATCCAGATTCTGAAAGATCCGCGCGGCCTGCCGGTCATCCGCGAATTCACCGAGGGCTTCATCCGGTTCCCGCGCTCCGTCGTGCGGCACTTCAATTTCGACAAGACGCCGATCGGCGACGTGGTGCACGGCGGCGGCGTGCAATGGTCCACGCCGAGCCTGTCGCCGGCGCTGATCGGCATCGGCTACATCATCGGTCCCGAGCTGTCGGCCATCAACTTCTCGGGCGGCGTGCTGGCGTGGTGGATCTTCATCCCGCTGCTGCTCTTCTTCGACCCCGACCTGCCGCGGCGCATCGGGACTTCCGATCCGTCCATCGCCGCCTATACGCTGTGGTTCAACATCGTGCGGCCCATCGCCGTGGGCACCATGCTGGTCGGCGCGGCCAGCACGCTGTGGGGCATGCGCGCGTCGCTGGTGAAATCCTTGAAGGGCGCCTTCGCGGCGTCCGCCCGCAGCGCGCACGAAGCGCAGTCGGTGGAGCGCACCGATCACGACATCCCGCCCAAGTGGATCCTGCCCGCCATCCTGATTCTGCTGGTGCCCATCGCCTTCATCTATTACTTCTTCACGGGCGGCTGGATGCCCGCGATCGTCGCCGCGCTGGTCATGTCGGTGACGGGCTTCGCGCTCTCGGCCGTCGGCGGCTACCTGGTGGGCATGGTCGGCAGCTCGAACCAGCCGCTCTCGGGTCTCACTCTTTCGGCGCTGCTGATCTCGGCGCTGCTGATGGTGACCATCGGCGTGACGGGTATCGCGGGCGTCGCGGCGGTGCTGGGCGTCGCGGCCGTGGTCTGCGTCGCCTGCTCGGTATCGGGCTCGTTGATTCAGGACCTGAAAGCCGGCCACCTGCTCGGCGGCACGCCGTGGAAGATGGAAGTGGTCGAGATGATCACGGTCGTCGTGCTGTCGTTCTTCCTGATGGGGCCCATCATCGCCCTGCACGAAGCGAACCTTGCGGACGGCGGCATTGGCGGACGCTCGCTGCCCGCGCCGCAGGCCGGATTGATGGCGCAACTTGCCAAGGGCATTGTCGGCGGCGAGATGGCGTGGGGACTGCTCGTAATCGGCGCGGCGTTCGGCATCGCGCTGATCATGTGCGGCGCGAAGTCGCCCATGCTGATCGCCGTCGGCATGTACCTGCCGTTCGACACATCGTCGGCGATCTTCGTTGGCGGCATGTTGAAGTGGATTCTCGACAAGTGGACCGCGCGGGTTCCAGCGGAACGCAAGCTGGTGATCGACGAGAAAGGCACGCTGCTCGCCAGCGGGCTCATCGCTGGCGAGGCAATCCTCGGGATTCTGCTGGCCGTGCTCGCCGTGTCCAAGATCCCGTCGCTCGTCCAGGTGCTGACCGGCGGCGCGACGCAATTCGCGTGGTTCGACGCGGCGGGCGGCTGGCTCTCGCTCGCCGGCTTCGCCGCCATCGCCTGGGTGCTGATCGGCATTCCAGGACGCCAGCAGGCAAAGTAGGCTGCCACTAACACGCCGGCGGAAGAATGCGGAAAGCCACTGAACCCATGTCCGCGGCGGACGCCGCACCGAAGTCGAGCTCACGCTGCTCGATGGCCGGCTGCCAGTAGGACGACTCCTCCAGGCCGTACCGAGCGCGAATTGTCTCCATCATCTTCCGGAGCCGTTCGGGATATGCGCCGCGCAAACGCGTCCAGTGGGCAAAATTGCGCCGGTACGCCCTCGCAAGATGCGGGAACCGCGTTTCGACGAACGGCAGAAAGACGGGCGTTGCCGATGAGTTCAGAAACAGCGCGTGGCCCAGGATGTAGCGCGCTCCGGCGGCGCGGGCCTCGCGCGCCACACGCTCCATTGAGGCGGGTGCGTCGTTGATTCCCGGCATGAGCGGACACACCGCCACGCCGCACGTCACACCGGCCGCGCTCAAGGTGCGCAGCGCCGCGAAACGCAACTCCGGGCGCGGCGCCAACGGTTCAAGCAGACGCGCCAGCGCTGCGTCGGCCGTCGTCACGGTGAGCGTTACGCGCACCCGGTTCCGTGCTCCGATGCGCGCCAGCAGGGCCGCGTCGCGTGCTACCAGATCGGACTTCGTCGTAATGCCCAGGTTGTAGCCTTCCAGAGCGGTGAAAACACCAAGCAGCCGCCGCGTCAGCTCGTAGCGGCGCTCCGCGGGCTGGTACGGATCGGTCGCCGTGCCCAGCGCGATCCACTGGCCGAGCTTCACCTGCCGCAGTTCGCGGCGGAACGCCGCGGCGTCCCAGTTTTTGGCGAAGATCAGGTGCTCGAAATCCGCGCCGTCGCGGTATTCCAGAAACTCGTGCGTGTAGCGGGCATAGCAGTATTTGCAGCCGAATTCGCACCCTCGATAGGGATTGATCGTCCAGGCGAACGGCACCTGCGGACTGGTGCAACGGTTCAGCAGACGCACGGCGGGCAGCGCGCGATACTCCACCACACGTTTCCGCTGGAGGGTCGTTCCGGTATGCGCACTGCGAGCCAGGCCGCTCCACATTCTGCCAGATATTCGCATTTTGTTCGCCACCTGTCAAGAGGCACGATAAGCCGGAAATAATGGCGCAAATGGTGCGGTCAGGTCACGAGTTTTGGCAAAATCGCGGATATTCCGGTTCAATAACAGGGATATTCCACTTACGACCGACCGATGGCAGAATGGGGTCATGGCCTATTGCCGCGACCGCGTCAACCCGGAAGCGGTTCACTTCTCCGCGCAGGACCATATCGTGGTGACGTACGCGTGCCTTTTGCTCGCGCTCGCCGCAACCGCGATTCTCACGTTGATTTACGACCGCGGACAGCAACGTTCGAAGGAGTTGGCCGTAATCGCCTCCTGCGCCGTGTTCATCGGCCTTTCCTATCCGAAGCGCATCACGACGGACGAAGCCGGCGTGCATGCCACCTCCTTTTATGGCGTCGGTCAACGGCTGATCCGGTGGGATGAAGTGGTGAACACGCGCGAGCGTGCGCTGATTCCGGGCGTCCCGCCGCTTTCCGCGGGCCCGGTCGGCAACTGGGTCATCGAGGTGCAGGCGGTGAACGGGGTGCGTCCCATTCGCTTCACCTGCCGTTATTCCGGCCGCGAAGCGTTCCGGCGCGAGTTGCAGCGTTGGGGCGCAGCCGGTCGTGGGATCGCGGTGCCGAATTCCAAATCCGCGCACGAGACGGCGGCAACGTGACCCTGCGCGGGGATCGTCCATCCAATAGCAAAGAGGGTTGAGTGAAATTCACTTTTGCGCAGAGCGCGCCAGCCGTGGGCGTGCCGCGCCGTGGAATAGGAATGCAGCGGATCACAGTTTTCGCTTCGGCAATACTCTGGATGTTCATGGCGGCGCCGGTCACCTGGGCGGCCGGTAAGTCGGTGACTTTGCCGGGCAACCAGAGCTGGGTTGACACGGGCGTGGACGTCAAAGCCGGCGACGTTTATCAATTTGATGCGAGCGGAGAAATCACCTATCCGAACGCGCGCTCAGCGACTCCGCCCGAAGGCAAGCCCAAGGGTTGGCGCGATCTGACCCGGGCGTTCCCCGCCGAAAGCGCCGACCGGGGTGCGGTGATCGGCCGGATCGGTTCCAGTGATGCAGCGCTGGCGTTCCTGATCGGCGCGAGCAAGCAGGTCACCATCCCCGTCGCCGGGCGGTTGTTTCTGGGCATCAACCACCCCGCCAATGCGTCCGCCGACGGCTCGTTCACGGTCAAGTTCAGCCGCGTAAAGGCCGCGCCCAAAGATGCGGGCCGCTTCACGGGAAAACTGCCCGCCATCGACGCCTCGTACTTCGGCAAGATCCCGCGCCGCGTCAGCGATCCGCACGGCTCGCCGGGCGATCGCGTCAACTTTGCAATCATCGGTACGGAGGACCAGGTGAAAAGCGCGCTGGAAACGGCCGGCTGGGTCATCGTCGACAAAAACGTTCAGGACACCGTGCTGAAGGGCGTGCTCGCGACCTTTTCCAAACAGGCCTACCTCACCATGCCGATGAGCCCGCTGCAACTGTTCGGACGGATTCAGGACTACGGCTTCGCGCACGCCGAGCCGATTGCCGTAGTAACGCAGCGCCATCACTTCCGCATCTGGAAATCGCCGTACGAGGCAGACGGAGCGAATGTCTGGATCGGCGCGGGCACGCACGACATCGGTTTTGACCGCGATCAGCGCAACAACGGGCTGACGCACAAGATCGATCCCGACACCGACAAAGAGCGAAATTACATCGTCGATACCTTGAAGCAGACCGGGACGGTGGTCAAGACCGATTGCGTCACGCCCAAAGACACGATCACCAAGGCCCGGACGGCCCACGGCGAGGAGTTCTTCAGCGACGGCCGCATCTGCATCGTCTGGTTGCGCCCGCGGCCGGAGTAACGCTCCACCCGCCGGGAAACTCCTGGCGATACGTACGATAATGGGGGGCATGAGGATTCGGAGCCTGTTCGCAACGGTCTTGTGTCTGGCGCTCATGCTGGCGGGAACGGCAGTCGCAGCCGCGCCGCCGATGACGGCCCTGCGCGTCGAAGTGAAGACGCACAATGACAAACCGATCGAGCGCGCAAGCGTGATCGTGACGTTCGTCCAGGGGCGCGACTACATGAAACTCGGCAAGAAGGTCTACGTGCCTTTCGAGCTGAAGACCAACATGGAAGGCGTGGCCAAAATCCCGCCGGTGCCGCAGGGCAAGATCAAGGTCCAGGTGATCGCCAAGGGTTATCAGACCTACGGCGAGATCTTCGACGTCAACGAGGCCGAAAAGACGATCGAAGTGAAGCTCAATCCGCCGCAGCAGCCCTACTCGGCGCATCAATAGGCGCGCTCGCGTTCAACGGAAGTCCCCGGACTGCATCGCCGGCGTTTCCACGCGCAACGCGGCGGTGTATGCGACTTCGACCGGAACGGCGCCCAGCCGGTTCCGCGGCAGGCCCGGCCCGAACCGGATGCGGCAGAGACTCCGCCGGCGGGGAACGCGCGGAAACCGGCGTTGAACGACCACACAAAATCGGCCCCCGGAAGAAGTTCTCCGCCTTCCGGGGGCCTTTTTCATAAGTGCCGCTTTCAGAATGCGCCAACGAGCGTTGCGGGCCGCCGCGGGTGCTTCCGAAGCAGGATCAGAATCACTATAGCAAGTGACAGTGGAAGTCAAAAGCCAATGCGGCGCCGCCGCACGCCGCGGAATCCGGCGAGCGTTCGTTAACGCGCGGGCGCTGTTTCGCAACAACTTCGGCCCTTCGTGTTGTGATATCTCTAGTGACGGCGGGCGCGGCGTCAGACCGCCCACTGAAGCAGGAGCATTTCTCAAAGATGAACAGCAGACGAACTTTCCTGGCGGGAGCCGGCGCGGCCGTGATCTCGCATCTGCCCGCGGCCCGGGCCATGTCGGCGAACGGCCGGCTGCGCATCGCCGTCCTCGGCGTGAACAGCCGCGGCCAGGATCATATCGCGAGCATCATGAAGCTGCCCGACGCCGAAGTCGCCGTCTTGTGCGATCCGGATCTCGATGTCGCCGGCAAGCGCGCCGCCGAGTTTGAAAGGACGTACGGCAGGAAGGTGGAGGTCGTGCAGGACCTGCGCCGCGTCTTCGACCGCAAGGACATCGACGCGGTGACTATCGCCACGCCGAACCATTGGCACGCGCTGGCCGCCATCTGGGCCTGCCAGGCGGGCAAGGACGTCTACGTGGAGAAGCCCGGCTGCCACAACATCTTCGAGGGCCGCAAGCTGGTGGAGGCGGCGCACAAGTACAACCGCATCGTCCAGCACGGCGTACAACTGCGCAGCTCCGAGGCGATTCAGGAAGCGGTGGAACACCTGCGCAAGGGCACCATCGGCAACGTCTACATGGCGCGCGGCCTGGTCTTCCGGTGGCGGCCGTCGATCGGTCACAAAGGCCCGGAGGCCGTGCCGCCGACGCTGAATTACGACATCTGGACCGGCCCGGCGAAGATGGAGCCGTTTTCCCGCCGCATTGTCCATTACAACTGGCACTGGACCTGGAACTACGGCAACGGCGACGTCGGCAATCAGGGCGTCCATGAAACCGACATGTGCCTGTGGGGTCTCGGACTGGAGACGCTGCCCAGCAAGATCGCGGCCATGGGCGGCAAGTTCCTCTTCGACGACGACAAACAGACGCCCGACGTGCTCTCCATGCTCTTCAGCTTCCCCGAGCAGAAGAAGATGATCGAGTTCGAAGTCCGGCCGTGGTGCACCAACCTGGAAGACGGCGCCGGCGTGGGCAACATCTTCTACGGCTCGGAAGGCTACATGGTGATCAACGGCTACAGCTCGTACCAGATCTATCTGGGCGAGAAGCGCGAGAAGGGGCCGGCGCGCAAGACCGGCGACCCGTTGACCGACCACTTCGCCAACTGGGTGAAGGCCATCCGCTCGCGCAAAACCACGGACCAGAACGGCCCTGTTGAAACGGCGCTGCGGGCTCCGGGCCTGGCGCATCTGGGCAACATCGCCTACCGGCTCGGCCACACGCTGGAGTTCGACGCGCAGCGCGAGAAGTTCGTCAACGACGCTGCCGCCGACGCTCTGCTGACGCGCGACTATCGTGCGCCATACGTCGTGCCGCAGACGGTCTGAGACAGGCAATTTCGGCGTTCAATTCGCGTGCATGGCGGCGCAGATCGCGATCAGTCAGCCGGCTGCTCCGGCGAGGAACGCAGGGACGATCTCTGGAAACCCTGCAACCTTCACCGCGCCCCCAAACGCGGCAGTCGGCTGAATGAAATCAGCCTGTTTTCGCGCCAATGCCACGCCCGATTAGGCCGCACTCCGAGGCCACGCGCACACGTGGAACGAACAGGCCCAATCGGGCGTAACCGAAAGTCAACGGGCAGTCCAGCCGCGCGGATGCCCGCCGGAAGTTCGACGGCAAAGGACCCATCGCGCGGCCCGAGGACCCGCCGCTCCACCTGCGCGAAGCAATCAGGGGCCGCCGGCGGGAACGCCGGCCAGGGATTTTACTCCGCCCGCAGCGAAGCCATGTCGATCGAGAAGCGATACTTCACATCCGACTTGAGCACGCGGGTGTACGCCTCATTCACTTTCTGAATCGGGATGACCTCGACGTCCGAAGTGATGTTGTGCGCACCGCAGAAGTCGAGCATCTCCTGCGTCTCGGCGATGCCGCCGATGAGCGAGCCCGACAGGCTCCGGCGGGCGAACAGCAGCCCGAAGCCGTGCAGGGCGAACGGCGTGGGCGGCGCACCGACCAGAGTCAAATTGCCGTCCCGGCCGAGGAGATTGATATAAGCGTTCAAATCGTGCTCGGCAGCCACGGCGTCGAGAATGAAATCGAAGCTGCCAGCATGCCGCTGCATCTCATCGGCGTTGCGCGAGATGACAACTTCATCGGCGCCGAGGCGCAGTGCGTCGTCCTTCTTATTGGGCGACGTGGTGAAGACGACGACGTGCGCGCCGAAAGCGTGCGCAAACTTCACGGCCATGTGACCCAATCCGCCGAGCCCGACCACGCCGGCCTTCTTGCCCTTCGTGACGCCCCAGTGCCGCAGCGGCGAGTACGTGGTGATGCCCGCGCAAAGCAGCGGCGCGGCTCCGGCAAGATTCAGGTTCGCGGGAATGCGCAGCACGTAACGTTCATCGACGACGACGCTATCGGAGTAACCGCCGTAGGTCACGCCGCCCAGGTGCTTATCGGGCGAGTTGTAGGTGAGCACCATGCCCGGACAGAACTGTTCGAGGCCCGCCTGGCAGTGCGGACACGTGCGGTCGGAATCGACCATGCAGCCGACGGCGGCCAGATCGCCCGGCTTATACTTTGTGACCGACGGACCAACCTTGGTGACGCGTCCGACGATCTCGTGGCCGGGGACGATCGGGTATACCGTGGGCATGACCCCGCTCCACTCGTTGCGCACGGCGTGGACGTCGGAGTGGCAGACGCCGCAATACAGGATCTCGATCTGCACATCGTGTGCGGTGGGATCGCGGCGGACGATGGTGGCGGCAGCCAGGGACGACGTCGCGCTGGCGGCGGAATAGGCTCTTGAGTTGTACATTAGGTGCTCCTCTTCAAGTCGTTGCGGGATCTGCTCAGGCGTTGTACTGCTGGTCGCTGACGTGTTCGAGCCAGTCAGCGGCCTTCCCTTCCTGATGCTCCTGAATGGCAAAGTGCGTCAGCGCCGTCGTGGGCGCCGCGCCGTGCCAGTGTTTTTCACCGGGCGCGAACCAGATCACGTCGCCCGGCCGGAGATCCTCGACCGGGCCGCCCCAACGTTGCGCGCGGCCGCAGCCTGCCGTGACAATCAACGTCTGGCCCAGCGGATGCGTATGCCACGCGGTGCGCGCGCCGGGTTCAAATGTAACCGCCGCGCCGAACGCGCGCGCCGGCGCCGGAGGATGGAACAGCGGGTCGACGCGCACCGTGCCGGTGAAATAGTCTGCCGGTCCTTTGGCGGAGGGTTGCGATCCGCTCCTTTTGATTTCCATGTTCTTGCACTCCCCTGTTGAATTCGCTGCCGGTTGACGCCGCCGTCCCAGACGGGGCGCTAAACGGCCTTGCCCATTTCGTAGGCCTGCGCCATGGCGGGACTCGTGCGGATGGCGCCGGCCTCCCAGGCTCCCGAGCCATCCACAATGCCCATCTCCCGCGCGCCGGGCAGGCACGACGTGAACCCGCGCAGTCCTTCGATCGTTCGCTCCAGTGCCGCCGGGCCGCGCTCCTCGGCCGTGACAATGAAATAAAGCTCTTTGTCCTTGAGCGCCGTGTAGCGCGCGACGGTGCGATCGATGACGGTCTTCATCTGCGCGCACATCGTGTAAAAGTAAACCGGCGTCGCCAGCACGATGACATCGGCGGCCTGCATGGCGTCCAGGATCTCCGGCATGTCGTCCTTCTGCGAGCACTTCCCCGTTTTCGCGCAGTGATAGCAGCCGGTACAGTAATTGATCTTCTTCTCCGCGATGCGGACCTTCTTGACCTCGTTCCTCGCGTCCGTCGCGCCTTTCACAAACTGATCGCACAGCGCGTTCGAGTTCCCATTCTTCCGGGGACTCGAAGAAAGCACCAAAACCTGTTTACCCATACAACCTCATTCCGTGCGGCCCGGCCCGACCTGTTTCCGTCGCCGGGCAGACCACACCTGCAGCGTTTCCCGCGTCACGCAGGACCATATATTGCTCTCGTAATGGCGGCCAGTCGCGGTACGGCCGGCGCACCGTGTTTAGTGTTACACCGTCGTCCACCCGGCCGGACTAGACATTGATCAGCTTGTACTGCGCGTTGCCCATTTGCAGCGTCTGCATGTATTCGAGCTGGTGCAAACCGCTGCGGGATTCGATGCGCTCGACAATATCGTGCCGCTGAGCCGCCGGCTGCGCGTAGACAAGATCGATGGACGCCTTGTCGATGGCCAGGATGTCGGTGGAGCCGAGAATGCCGATGTCGCCGCACGTCGGCTTCGCGCCGTGCGCATCGCAGTCGCAGTCGACCGAGATGTTCTTCAGCACGTTGATATACGTAATATGACTTCCGAAGTGCGCCCAGACGGCCTTGCCGCCTTCGACCATGCGCTCCAGGAAGAGCGGTCCCGTCGGCCAACCCGCGCCGTGCATCTGCAACTTGCCGGTCTTGCCGGAGCCGCAGCCGATGGCGATGTTCTTGAGCGAACCGCCGAAGCCGCCCATGGTGTGACCTTTGAAATGCGTGTAGACGAACAGCGAGTCGTAACTCAAAAGGTCCTTGCCGACGGCCATCTCGGTGAGATGATCGCCCGGCACATAGCGCGACGGCGACGACTTCAGAAACTCCGGCATGCCCGGAACCGGCAACATCCGGTCGCCCTCGGCGTCCATGATATCTACGTCGCAGAAGGTGAAACCATTCGTCTTCAACGTCTCGCGATGCGTCCCGGTTTTCTGCCGCGGGCTCGGATAGAGCACGTTGCACTCGACGATATTGCTGTGCGGGATGTGCGGCTGCAGGCCCTTGATCAGATCGACCGGCAGCAGGTTCGGACCATGCGGCTCACCCGTGTGCAGCTTGATGCCGACCCTGCCGGTCATCCCTTGGTTGATCTTCGAGTAGATCTTCAGCAGGCCGTCTACGCTGATGTCCCGCGTGAAGAACACCTTGGATTTGCGTGGCGCGGGCGCAGCGCCGGCTACACCCTCCAGGCCGCATAAAGCAACGCCACCCAGCGCCATCGTACTTTCCTTCAGAAAAGTCCGGCGCAAGGTTTCCCTTTCCATGTTTCTCTCCTTTCGCGTAACAGCGTATCGCACGCATCGATTCCTGCCATCAACGGCCGGTCAATCGCTCCAATGCCTCGGGATACCGCGCCCCTTGCACAGTGATCTGCGCTGCGGCGTTGTCGATGTCGAGCAGATCTTCAGGTGTGAGTTCGACCGAGGCTGCCCCGATGTTCTCGTCAAGACGACGCAGCTTCGTGGTGCCGGGAATAGGGACGATCCACGGCTTCTGCGCGAGCAGCCACGCCAAAGCGATCTGTGCCGGTGTAGCGTTCTTCCGTTCGCCGATGCGCGCCAGCAATTCAACTAGAGCTTGGTTCGCCTTCAGCGCCTCGGGCGTGAAGCGCGGCAGCTTGCCACGGAAGTCCGTGGGATCGAACACCGTGTTGGCATCCATCTGGCCCGTCAGAAAGCCGCGGCCCAGCGGGCTGTACGGGACAAGCCCGATGCCGAGTTCCTCCAGCGTGGGCAGGATCTCCCGCTCCGGCGTCCGGGTCCACAGCGAGTACTCGCTTTGCAGGGCGGCGACGGGCTGAACCGCATGGGCGCGGCGGATGGTTTGCGCACTTGCCTCGGACAGGCCGAAGTACTTCACCTTGCCCGCCTGGATCAAATCCCGCACCGTTCCGGCGACGTCTTCAATCGGCACTTCCGGATCGACGCGATGCTGATACAGCAGATCGATCGTCTCCACTTTGAGCCGCCTCAGCGAGCCTTCGACAGCTTGCCGAATGTGCTCCGGCCGGCTGTTCACGCCCTGCCAGCCGGCGCTGCCATCGGGATTCAAGTTGAATCCGAACTTCGTGGCGATCACCACCTGGCTGCGGACCGGCGCGAGCGCTTCGCCCACCAGTTCCTCATTGGTGAACGGACCATAGACTTCCGCGGTGTCGAAAAATGTGACGCCGCGCTCGACCGCCGCGCGTAGCAGAGCGGTCATCTCCCCCTTATCCTTGGGCGGGCCGTACGAAAAGCTCATGCCCATGCAGCCCAGCCCCAAAGCCGAAACTCCCAGACCGCTCTTTCCCAGTGTTCGCTTTTGCATCGGTTCTCCTGCGCGATTGTTGTTGTCACCTCCAGGTTAGGTTCGCGTTAGCGGGCGCCGGTATCCCGATCCTTCCGATTTATTGCCTATTCCTCTTGCGCGGCTGGTTCCGTTACGCGGCCGGCGGTTATTCTGGAGGGGCGGAGAGCGGCCGCGTTACATATGAAAACATCAGGCGGCGAGCAGTCCGGATTGCCCGTTCGAGTCCGCGAATTGCGGGCGGAACTGGCGCGCGCGATTGCCTTATTCATGGGGGTGGAAGCGCATCGGACAACGGACATTCCCAACCTGACGCTCCACCGGCACACTTCGGCGACGGAAGCCTGCCCGGGAACCTATCAGCCGAGTCTGATCGTCGTCCCGCAGGGGCGCAAGCGGGTCGATCTGGGCCAGACCACCTTCATCTACGATGCCTCGCATTTCCTGCTGACTTCGCTCGACCTGCCGATTGTCAGCCGGATTGTCGAGGCCAGCGCAGCCGTGCCCTGCCTGGCGATGGCGCTCAGGCTCGACATGCCGCTGGTGCGCGAGCTTCTTAGCTGCGAGGAAATCCATGTATCCGCAGCGCCCGCCGACAGCCCGGCCATGGCCACCGGCGAAGTCACGGTCGAGTTGCTCGATGCCTGCTGCCGGCTCATGGGCTTGCTGGATACGCCCAGCGACATTCCCTTCCTCAGCGGCCTGATCGAACGCGAGATCATCTATCGCGTTCTGCGCAGCACGGCCGGTGCGCGTCTGCGGGCCATCGCGACGCTGGGCGACCAGAGCCAGCGAACGGCCAAGGCGATCGCGTGGGTGAAGGAGAATTACGCGAAACCGCTGCGCGTGGAGGACCTCGCCGATATCGCGGGCATGGGCGTCTCCACGCTGCACCATCATTTCCGGATTCTGACGGCGATGAGCCCGCTGCAGTATCAGAAACAGCTCCGCTTGCAGGCGGCGCGCGGACGCATGCTCATGGACGGGCTGGACGCCGCGAGCGCGGCGTATGAGGTGGGCTACGAAAGCGCCAGCCAGTTCAATCGCGAGTACAGCCGCTTCTTCGGCCAGCCGCCGATGCGGGATATGCGGAACCTGCGCGCGCCGGGCGCGCCCGTGCTGGAAGCGCTAAATCAGCGTTAGGCGCAGCGCGCCCTGAAGGACGGACGAGCGCCACGCGGGGTCTGCTCCCTTCTTGAAGGTATGAACGCCGGCGCGCTATTCTTGCCCGCCGCTCAGGCGAACAACTCCTGCGCGTGCATCAGACGGTCGCGCACCTGGACGCCGTGCGGGCAATCGACCGAGCACGCGGCGCAATCGCCGCAGCGAAGGGCGCGCGCCGCCTCCGGCAATTCCAGAAAATGATCCCGCGCCATGGAAAACTGGCCGTAGCCTTCGGCATAGGTCAAAAACCGCAGCATGTCCGATACGGGCAGGCCTTTGTCGCACACGCCCGTGCACGAGCCGCACATGCGGCAGTACGTCGGCTTGATGCACGCCAGCAGCGTTTGCAGGATCTGCTCGTCTTTGCCCGTGTATGGCTCCGCCATGGCGCGCAGGTCTTCGTCGAGCTGATCGTGATCGGTCATGCAGACGATCGCGGTATCCACCGACTGGTTCTTCAGCGCCCATTTGATCGCCGCGACCGCGCCGCCCGGCGTGCCGAGAACCTTCCGTACCGCGCCTGGATCGGCGCCATACAGGCGGTCGCCGCGGCCGATGCGCGCCACGCCGCCGGCCATGGTCTTCATCGCCACAATGCCCATACCGGCCTGGCGCGCCTGTTGAATGGCGTTTGTCAGGTTGCCGGTTTGCGCCTGGCGGTCGCCGGTGGCGATGTTCCGCATAGAGAAGTTGTAGGCGGTCAGCACGACGTCGGTCTGGCCGCGCTTCACGAGATGCGCCAGCATGCGGTCCATGTTGAAGTGCGTGCTGACGCCGGCGAAGCGGATCTTGCCGGCCTGCTTAGCCGCGCGCTGGAATTCCAGCAGGTCGTCCGTCACCTCTTCCGGCGTGTTCCGGTTATGCAGATACCAGATGTCGAGATAATCCGTCCCGAGTTCGCGCAGGCTGGTGTTCAGGTCGTTCTCGGCCTCCTGACGGGTCTTGCCCATGCTCTTGCTGGACAGGATCACCTTCTGCCGCCGGCCCTTGAGCGCCGCGCCCACCATGCGCTCGTTGTTGCCATTCTGGTAGGCGCGCGCCGTGTCGAAATGCACGATGCCGATGTCGGCGGCGCGCTCGATCACCGACGCGTCGGTGGTTGTCATGCAGCCGAACGAGAGCGCCGTCACCTGCAGCCCGGTCCGGCCCAGCGTTCGATACGCCAGCGCCGGCGCGGCGGGTTGCTGAACCGCGGCCAGCGAGGCTGCCGGCAGCGTCAACCCGGCGGCAAGAAAGTTTCTGCGGGAAGCACCCATGCGCGTAGCTCCTTCTCTCTTCCAGACTAGCCGCAAGCTCCCCTCAGCAGGCAACCGCGCGTCTTGCCGATTCCGCGCGCGCCGGCCCGATTGCAACCCGACCGGCAGCCGGAGGCGGGACACTGGAATCAGGTCTAAGAGCATGACGCGGCTGGAGCAAATCCAAGATGCAGTAGACGAGCGCGCGCGGAAAATCGTCGCGGTCGAGGAGCACTGGCCGTGCCGCAAAGGGTGCGACGAATGCTGCCGGCGTCTCGCCGCCGTGCCCTGGATCACGCGGGAAGAATGGCTGCGGCTTGCTGCTGCGCTGAACGCGCTTCCCGCTGAGACCGCGGAGTTGGCCCGTCAACGGATTCGCGCTTCCGTGAACGCACGACGGCCGGTCATTTGCCCGCTGCTCGATACGGCCGCTGGCGCCTGCCTGACTTACGCTGCGCGGCCCGTTGCCTGCCGCGAGTACGGTTTCTACGCCGAGCGCGAATCCGTCCTCGGCTGCCAGCGCATTGCAGCCCGCGGCGAAGCCGCGCCAACGATCGTCTGGGGCAACCATCTGGCGCTCGAAGAGGAATTGTGCCACCTTGGCCCGCGCGCCTCGCTCGCCGCGTGGCTCGCGGCAGAGGCATAGCCGCGCCGCACCGTCCCGGCATTCGATTGCGATTCAGAACAGACCAGAAGCCGCGCTGCGTTATGATTGGGTCGCCCGCCAGGAGGCGCCGTGAATCGCAGATCGTTTCTCACCGCTGCATCGTTGATAGGAACGTGCGGAGTGGCCGCCGAACCCGCACCGGGAGATGGCGCGCAGTTCACCCGCGAGCGCATTGCCAAAGCCAAGGCCGCCGCCCTCGCGATGGAGCGCCGCGATTGGGAGCAAGGGATCCTGGCGCAGGCCATGCTCGAAGCGGGCGACCGCGAGATGGTGATCCTGCTGACCAAGGCGGCCATCGTCCAGCGGACGCCCGATGGGCGCCTGGCGGTCGTCGTTTCCGGCGGACCCACCGACCCGGCCATGGGCGGCGAGGCGTATGCGCAGGCGGCCGAGTGGACGGCCGATCCGCGGATGCGTCAGGCCGTCGACGGGCTGCTCGCATGGATCCAGCACAAAGCGCCGCGCAGTGCCGACGGCACTTTGTACCACGTCTTCGATGCCCACGAAATGTGGTCCGACGGATTCAATTGCGCACCGCCGTTTCTCGCGGCGATGGGCTGCTACGATGAGGCGCTGGCGCAGATCGAGGGCTACCGCAAGCGCCTTTGGAATCCCGAAAAGAAGCTGCTTTCGCACATCTGGGATGACGCCGGGCAGCGCTTCAAACGCAAAGATTTTTGGGGCGGCGGCAACGGCTGGGCCGCGGCCAGCATGGCCCGCGTGATCCGCCGTCTGCCCGCAGAGAAACGGCAGGCGCGCGAGCGTCTGGCGGCGTTCGTCAAAGACATTGTGGATGGCTGTCTCGCGTTCCAGCGCAGCGACGGTCTCTTCCACGACGTCATCGACCACCCGGCGACTTTCGTTGAAACCAATCTTGCGCAGATGCTCGCGTTCGCGGTCTATGAGGGCGTCGCTGGCGACTGGCTACCTGCAAATTACCTGCAACACGCCCACCGCATGCGCGACGCGGCGCGCGCCCAGATGGACACCTGGGGTTATGTGCAGCGCGTCTGCGGCGCGCCGAATTTCGACCGCTCCGGCACGTCAACCGAAGCCCAGGCTTTCTGCATCATGATGGAAGCCGCAAACGGCAAGGCAGCGTCACGGCGGACCGCCCGGGGCTGAAAGCGACCGTCAAATTCAAGCCGCCGTTCGAACACAGCTTCCACCGGCGGCGCGTGCTGCCGCACACGGTAAAGCGCTCAATTATTCGCTTGCCATAAAAACAGAAACATGTAGAATTGTTTCCGACGGGTAATGGGAGGTGAAGTGTGGTCGCACTTATCGGCGTGTTCGTTCTTGTAGAAGGGACTTTGATTTGTTCCATTTGGCACGGTAGCCGCGCACAGAAGCGCGCGCAAAGACAGGCTCGCCTTCGCGAGTGGTTGATCCGGCCGATTGGCTGAAAGAAGCCTGACCGGGTGTTTCGGCGCCAGTTCCGCCAGCCCCGTTTTTTTCGATTGTGCTTGCTGAAGTTCTCACCTTGAAGCCGTCGCCGCGCAACAGGGTGTACGGTTGTCTTTAGTCGTCAGGATCCCTTCGGCCTCGCAACTGCTTTTTCCGCCAGACCGGCCGCGCATTTTCCGCAAATCCTCCATCGCCGTCGCACTGTGATAGACCAGACATGATTGGAGCCGAGTCATGTCCCGCTATCTACTCCTCTTTCTTGCATCGTTTTCCCTCGCTTTGGCGAGCGGCCCGGACAAGGTCGTTCCGGCCATCAACGCTATCGAGCCCTGGCAGCAGGTGGGCCAGCAGCCCGTCGAAATGACGTGGACACAGCGGGAGGAAAACCCGCACACGCTCGTCGATTTCGAGAACCTCGACGGCTGGACGTTCGAGTTGTACGGCGGCGCCACGGGCGAGTTCCGCCGCAGCCGCGAACAACAGATGTGGGGCCATTACGTCGCCAAGTTCGTCTTTTCGGCCCCGGACAAGCAGGGCCGCGTCGTGGCCCGCCCGCCGAAGCCGATTGCGATCCCTGGCGACTTCGACTCAGTGGACATGTGGGGTTACGGCAACCGCTGGGGCTGGGACAACGACAAGACGACGCCCGCGGTCGAGGTCGCGATTCTTGTCACCGACGCGCACGGCCGCGAGCAGCGCGTCTCGCTGGCCGACGTCAACTGGAAGCAATGGTGGCTGATGCACCGGCGGCTCGTCGGCGACGCGGCGAAGAATATAGCGCTGCCCGCGACGTTCTCCGGCATTGAGATCGCCAAGATCGGCAACACGGCGCCGCGCTATTTCTTCTGCGATTCTCTCGCGTTCTACCGGGAGGAGCTGCAACCGCTGAAGTTCGCCGCGCAGCCCAAGCGCAACCTGAAGCCGTGGGACGGCCAGATCATCGGCCTCAATACGGGCGCGGGCACGCTACCCTTCCCCACGCGCGAAGAGACGATTCTGCCGCTGAATTTCGAGAAGGACTTCCGGACCGGCGTCAAGGAGACCGCACAGCATGAGTTCGAGTTGCGCTACACGGGCCGCGACGCCACCGTGGTCTATGCGTACAAGCCCGTCGCGGGCAGCCTCTCCGAGATCACGGCGAGTGTCAATGGCGGCAAGCCGTTCCGGCCACTCGACGGCGGCGGCATTCGGTTCACTGACACCGCCAAAGACCACGTGGCCGAGGGCACGCTCGAGTCGGCAGCGCTCGAAGGCGACGTCATCAAGGCGGTCTTTCGCTGCGGCTCACGCCGCGTGAACTACGAGTTGCGCCTGTGGCAGAAGTCGCTTGTGCTCGACGCGCGTTCAAACGGCAATGAAGTCGCCGAACTGTCGTTCGGCCGCGTCGCGGGCGTGGAATCGCCACGGCTCATCACCGTGCCGTATCTCACCTACGGCCAGAGCAACCCGCGCGTGTTGCTGTCCGGCCCGGCCGGCAAACCGGTCTTCACCTCCGTCTGGTTCGACTGGTACCGGACGAACGCATCCTCGGTCTACGCCGCCAAACAGCCCGCGGCCGGGACCGATGGCGCGCCGGTGAACGGCGGGCTCGTCTACAGTGCCAAGACCGACGGCCAGCGCAATCCGCTGTACGATCGCATCTTCATCACGGCGTCGCCCGTCTACGATGAAACGCTGCCCTCGATTCCCAATCCGCCGTCGCTGCGGCAGGACGAAGGCAAGTCGGTCGTGTGGACCGTGGCGGGCTTCTATGTGGCGCCTCTCGGCGAGATCGGCACGTTCAAGGCCGATCATGAGCGCTCGCAGGCCATCCGCGCCTACGGCCTCGATCACGTCATGCAGCATAGCCACGAGATCACCTGGCGCGACGAAGGCGAGAGCTTCACGTTGAAGCTGCACCCCGCGCCGCAGAAAGGCGGCGAGGCGGGCTTGAAGTGGTACGTCGCCGCGCAGAACGCGATGGGCTGGCTGCAGGGCGTGTACACGAACTACACCGACATGGCGCCCACCAATACGAATTGGAGCCCGGACAATGTGCAGCGCCAGCCGGACGGCGAGTGGCGCCGCGCGTGGATGCGCTGCTATGCGATCAAGCCGTCCAAGGCCGTTGAGTTCGACGACTATTATGCGCAGCGCATCAAGAGCATGTACGACACGAAGATGTCCTACACCGACGTGCACACGGCCGTTTCTCCGTGGGATTACACCGATTACGATGCGCGCGTTCCCGGTGCCGGGACCATGGCCGCGACGTTCTACGCCTACGGCCAACTGCTGTTGAACGATCAGCGCGTCTACGGTCCGATCCAGTCTGAAGGAACGTATCAGTGGCTTTACGCCGGACTCGAGTCGGGCAGCTACGGCTGGGCCTACACCGACGTGAACCTGCTCACCGCGCCGCTCGATGTGGCGTTCCATCTGGAACAGATCCACCCGTTGCAGTGCGACTACGGCATGGGCGACACCGGCTACGCGCTCAGCCGCGTCGATCCCGCCTGGACCACATCTCCCCATCGCCGCGAGTATGTGGACCGTTTCCTCGCCACCACGATCGCCTACGGCAATATGGGCTGGCTGGTGAACGACTTCCCCGACGCCCCGTTCCACGCCGAGGCAATGGCGCGCTCGTACTACATGCTCCAGCAGCTTCAGCAGCAATACGCCTTCGTGCGCCCGGCGCGGATCGAGTACGCGGATAAGAGCGGCCAGTGGCTCGCGCCCAGCGCCGCGCACGCCACCGGCGTCATGGCCGGGTCGCGCGTGCACGTTGCGTATGAGAACGGCACGGAAGTCTTCGTAAACCGCGGCGATTGGGGCGCTTGGAACGTGCGGGGCCCACACGGCGAAACCGTCGAGCTGCCGGCCTGCGGCTGGCTGGTCTTCAACGCGAAGAACGGCTTCTACGAGCTTTCCGCCAACGTCGACGGACAGCGCGTGGACCACGTGACCGCCGCGGAATTCGAGTTCCTGGACGGGCGCGGCCGGTGGACGAAACGCGGCAATCTCGGCGCCGCCGGCAGCGTCGCGCTGCGGCAGAAGGAGCACGCGCTGGAGCTGACCGACATCTACGGCAACGACCGCATCGCCTTCCGTGCGCCGCACCCGGGAACGCTCACGGCGTCCGACGCCAACGGCCAACCGATCGGCACCGTGGAAACGAAAGCAGACGCCGGCTGGTATGAGTTCCGGCCGGTTTCCGGCGGACGCACGTACCGCTTCGAATAATCGCGGCAAGCGCCGGCGGACCGGCACGGTGCGCCCGGGCACACCTCCGGCCGGCCGCGTGCCGGCGGAGATCGATCAGACTGTCATTGGGAAAGAGAAGCCGCGCGAGGCAGGAAACGTGCGCGGCTCCCGAAAAGGAAGGATGGCGGAATCAGCGCCCGGCCGTCAGCACGTTCGGACAGGGCGCTACAGGATCGTCGCTACCGCCCTCGGTCCACACCCTCAATCCGTCCGTGGCAATACGGAAATCCACGACCGAACCGGGCCCCGCAGCGTTGCGCGACAGTTCGCGGCGCAGCGCCTGCGCGGCTTCCGGATCGCGCGCGAGCAGCAGGAAGAAGCCCCCGCCGCCCGCACCGGCCAATTTCGCTCCATGGATCCACGGCCGCGCCCGATCGAGTATCGCGTTGATCGGACCGTTGGTCGTGTGCGGGTCCAGAATCTGATTCAATTGCCAGTGCCGGTCGAGCAACTCGCCGAGGTGCGGCCAGTCGCCTTCGGCCATGGCATACGACATCTCCACCGCCAGCGTCTTGATGCTGTGCAGCACTTGCACCGTCGCCGTCTCGCGCGCCAGATACCGCCCGACCACCTGCCGCAGTAAATCCTTCGCCATGCGTTGGATCCCCGTGTCGTAGAGCACCAGGCGCTCGTGGAATTCCCGCTGGCGCCGTTCCGTCCACATCACGCTCTGCACCCGGATCCGCTGCCGCGGGCCCGGTCCGGTGATCAGCAGCTTCGCCCCGGGAAAGATCCCGCCCGCCTGGTCCTGCCATCCGCCCCCGGTCGTCATCCGCTGTTCGAGTTGCAACACCTCGCCCGCCAGCGTGTGATCGTCTAGCGCGCGCCCCGCCATGCCGGCCAGCGCCCGAATCACCGTCGCCGCCAGAATGCTGCTCGTCCCCAGGCCCGACCCCACGGGCAGTTGCACCCGGCACCGGATCTCCAGCCCCCCGCCGAGCCGGCGCAGCGTCTGCTCCAGCGTCCGCCCCGCCTCCGGAATCCCCTGCAGCAGCAGTGCGACGCGCGGAATGGAAAAGACCGAGCCCGGTCCGCTGGGAGCCGTCAATTCTCCCGCCGTGCGGAACTCCGCGCAAACGCCGTTACGACCTGAAACGCACCGGATCAGCGGCTCGTCGATCCGCCGCACCTCGGTCTCGATCGGATACTGGCCGTTGATCTCCAGAGCACAGTTCAGCACCGTCCCGCCCCAGTCGAAGCAGAACGGCGGCGTATCCGACCACCCGCCGCCGAGATCGATCCGCGGCGGCGCGGACACATGGATCCGCTCGCACTGCCACGCCTCGGGCCGCTGCGCGTGCGCTCCGCCCACCGCCGCGGCCACAGCGTCCCGGATGCACGCGAACGCCGCCGCGTTCGACTCTTCCGCCTCGCGCGCAAACCCGGCCCGCGCCAGCAGGCGCGCTGCCTGCGCCAGATGACTCGCCGCGTGCGTCAACTCTGCCGGCCCGTGCGACCGCAGCGCCTCCGCCCGCTGCCGTAGCGCCCGCCCGGCCTCCGCCGCCGGCGCCAGACCCGGCAGGTTCGCCAACAGCGGACGCAGGTCCGTCCCCGACTCGGCCAGATCCACGGCCGTGTTGCACCAGATGCCTTGCAACCTGTGGCTGCGCATCTCCGCCAAAACTCTTCCATCCGCCGCCTGGGCGCTCGCCGCCAGCGACATCCGCCGCGCCGTGCGCCACCGCTCGACGCTGTAGCCGCTACCGCATGCACCGATCATCCACTGCGCGCAGGCCCACGCTTCATCGAGCGCCGCCACGGGGAACAGCCGCGCGTTCCACAACGTCGCCGCGTCCCCGGCCGCCCAGACATCTCCGGCCATGATCCCCAGGCGCTGCAGCGTCTCCGCCATTGGCCGGTTAAGCCACGTCGCGCGCGCGAACTCCTGCTTCGGATCGTCTTCCACGCCGTACGCGCGGATGACCCATCCTTTGCCTTCCGCGGCATCGACGGGGAGCTGGTGCACCACCGTATCTTCCGGTACGTCCACTGCCCCGGCCAACCCGCTCAGCCCATGCAGAATCGCGCCGCGGCTCGCCGTCACCGGTCCATCCAGGTCGCACTCCAGGATCACCGCCTCATGCCCCGTCCGGCACGTCCCCCGCACCACGCTGTCCAGCACGCCGCCCGCGCCCGCCGCCGCGCCGGCTGCGCCATTAGCCACCAGAGCGCGGAACGCCCGCGTGGTCCCCGTGTGTACGAACTCGCCATCAATCACCGCGCAGTGGAAATCGACCGTCCGGTCCCCCGGACGCAGGATGTGCGCCAGTTCACGCCAGAACGGTCCCGCGTCCGGCTCCGGCTGCCATTGGCCCGTAAGACCGCGCGGGATCTGGTCGTACAGGTCCACCGCCGGCAGCGTGCGGAACCCCGCCAACTCCGCCAGCCCAGCCGTCAATCCGGCATCGAACCGCAGCAGTCCGATATCGACGGCTACGCGCCCGTCTTCCAGCAGCCCACCCGCGGCCTCCACCTCCGCCGGCGCCGGTTTCTGCAGGAACGTGTACACCCGATCGTCGGCGCCCACCACGTACACGCCGTGATGACGCCCCGTCTCCGCGTCGAGCCGCATCGCGACGCCCGTAGCGCCCGGCCGATCCCAACGCACGGCATCCGTCTCGAATCGCAGTACGACGTCGCCCGCGGCCACCAGCAATCCGTTGGGCATGCGCTCCGCCCACGCCGCGGCCGTCTCCAGCGTTTCGTCGAAGACCGTCGTCGTCTCACCGGTTCGCGTTCGCGAGGGCAATACGCCGAACAGCTTGCCCACCGGCGAATACTGCGGCAACCGCCGCGAATCCCCGCCCGAATGGATGAGCAGCACGCGATGCGCTTCCCACCACGCGCGGCCGCCCGCTGGATGCGCCTGGGCCAGCACGCCCAGCGCGTTGATCGTCGCGCCGCCGCTGCCCACCCGCCGGCCATCCGGATCGGGAACGACCACGAACTCCGTCGCCGCCGGCAACGCTCCCGCCAGCTTCCGCCGCTCGATCTCGGCGCGGTACAGCTCCGCCTGCCGCGCCGACGACGCCGTCAGGACAACGGCGTCCCAGCATCTGTGACTCGATGTCATTGGAAAATCTCCCGAAAACGCGGAGTAGAAACCCGCCGGCAGGCGGGCTGGCCATTCACCACCAGAAAATCCGTTCTGCAGCGGGGTGGCCGTCCACGGCAGCACGGGCTCTCCAAGACACGCCTTTTTGCGCCATGCCTGTTGCCCGCGCCGCACTGTGCTGCTCCCGTGCGGACGGTTGCGTATAACCTTTGCGGGCGCCGCGGACGGAGCCTACACCGCCCCCGCTTCCCTCACCGCCGCGGCCGCTTCGTCCTCCTCCTCAAGCCTCCGGAATTCCGCCAGCTTCTCCGGCAAAGCGTGTTCCAGCAACTCGACGAACGACGCCGCCAGCGTCACGTGGTTGTGCATCCCCGCGGCCCGCTGCAACAGCAGGTATCCCGCTTCACCCAGCTCCAGCCGCACACGCCATCCGCCGCCCGCACCCGTCTGCTCTCTGGCGGCGGCTTTAGCTTGCGGCGCCGCGTGCCGCTGAATCGTCTTCCCCAGGTGCAGTTCTACGTCCGTAAACCCGAAATCCGGATACGCGCCGGTCATCACGTTCCACAATTGCTCAGGCGTCTCCGCCCGCCGCAGGCCCTTCTCAACTTCATCCAGCGACATACGAGCATTGAGCAGCCGCCGGAATGCGCCGTCCAGCATCAGCCGTCGCGCTGTTCCGAACTCAGCGTATTTCAACAAGTGAATGCCGAACAGGACTCCCACCACAAACAGGAACAGGATCGGCTGCGCAAAATTCGCATGCAGCAGCCCCACCCCCAGGCTCAGCCATGCAAACCCGCCCGCCACCGCATAGAGCAGCAACACCACGCGCCGCGGCTTCAGTCCCATCGCGAGCAGCTTGTGGTGAATATGCCCGCGGTCGCTGCCAAAGATCGGCTGCTGCCGCAGGAACCGCCGCACGACCGCCAGTCCGGCGTCCGCCAGCGGCACCGCGAGCGTCAGCAACGGCGCGGTCATTCCAATCATCGTCGCCGCCTTCTGGCTCCACAGCACGCTGTAGCACCCCAGCAGGAAGCCCAGCGTCAGGCTCCCGCTGTCCCCCAGGAAAATCGACGCCGGGTTGAAGTTGTACCGCAGGAAACCGAGCAGCGCACCCGCCAGCGGCGCCGTTGCATAGGCCAGCGCCATATTTCCCTGCAACAGTCCCGCTATCAGCGTCGTTGCCGTCGCCAGCAGAGCGATCCCCGCCGCCAACCCGTCCAGCCCATCGATCAGGTTGACAGCGTTTGTACAAAAAACCATCCAGAAGACCGTCGCGCCCACCGCCAGTATCGTCGGGAGCTGCAAGCCCGCGATGGCGTTCAGCTCCACACCGCCGGCCATCGCAAATCCCGCGGCCACCATCTCGCCGGCCAGCTTCTGCCACGGCGTCAGCCCCCGAATATCGTCGACCAAGCCCACCGCAAACACCACGCCAACGGCCGGCAGCAGACGATAGATCTGCGGCAATGCGTCGTGCACCACGCGTCCGCCGCCGAAGGGCGTCAACAGCAAAATGCCATAGGCCCCCAGGCACGCGGCAATGATCGGTACGCCGCCCATCCGCGCAACCGGCCGCGTGTGGCGCTTGCGCTTCCCGTCCGGCCGGTCGACGACGCCCCAACGCGTGAACAGATCGCGCAGCGGCGGCGTCAGTATCAACGCCAGGACGAGTGAAACAACGGAAAGCAGGATCAGTGAATACATACCAATCGCCTATCCCCGTAAATGGTTGTCGTTGTGATTGCGAACGATCCGCAGTGCACTGGAACCGCCGTGGAGCGTGTCGCGGAGGTCCCACCGGGGACACACCGGACCGCTCCCCCCTTCCCCTGTGCAGCGCACTCTCCCGTGGCGCAGACTTTTGTGTAGGCCGGCTTCACGGTGGGGCGGACTTCAGCCCCACTCCGTCCTTCCGTCGCGCACGCCGTAGCGTGCCGTGACGGCATTCATACCGCCATTCTCAGGGCTCATCCGTTACCATTCGTCTCCGGATCCATCGCCCTGCCGCCGGCGCTCCCCACCCGCGCCGTCTCCTTTACTGCCCCGATCGCACGCAACACCCGTTCCGTGCCCAATTTCACGTCATACCGCTCGTCGAATACCCGCCGCGCCCGCCGTCCAGCTTCTTCGACAAGCTCGAAATGCCCTGCCAGCGTGTCGAGCAACGCCGCCAAACCCGCCGCGTCGCCGTTCGCGACGTGCCATCCGCAGCCCGTCTCGGCGATCATCCGCGCCGGAGTCGCTTTCGCCGGCCCGACATACAGCACCGGCCGCCCGGCTGCAAGAATCCCGTACACCTTGCTCGGCACCACAGCGCCGCAGGTTTCCGCCCTCTGCGTTACCAGGCCGATGTCGCACCCCGCCAGCATCTCGCCCAATCGCTCCCGCGGCTGAAACGCCCCGAATACCACACGCACTCGCTGCGGGGACTGTCCAGCGCGTCCCGTAATGGAGACACCGGGCTGCCTCTCCACCGTCTCCTGCGAACAGAGCACTCTTTTCCGGGGGTTGACTGCTGTGTCCCTCCGCAGACACAGTGGGCTGTCCGCTGCTTCGCCACCTTCCGAACTCACGCCGCGCTCTACCCCGCCGTCATCCACAAATCGCAGCCTTCGGCACGCCGCTTCGAGTTCGCTCTTCCTCGGCCCGCTCCCGCTGAACTCGAAAACAAACCGTTCACCCTCCGGCACCTGCTCCATCGCGCCGACAACGGTGTCAAACTCGTGCGCCAGCCCGAGATTCCCCGAGTACAGCAGCTTCAGTCGCCCATCCCGCCGGAACGCCTGGGGCCGGATCGCTTTCCCATCCGCCCAGTTCTCGGCAATCACGATTCGTTCCGCCGGAATTCCGCGCTGAATCAGCCGCTCCTTCATGCACGGCCCCAGCACCAGAATTGCGTCGGCATGCCGACGCGGCCAGTCCGCCAGCGCCCCGATCAGCCGTTCCAGCAACGACCCGCGCCGCAGCACCCCCAACTCCACCGCCACATCGGGGTACAGATCCATCTCCCAGATCACGTGCCGGGAACCGTGAAGCATCTGCGCCATCCGCCCCAACACCCCCAGCAACGGAGGCGTCGTCATGCTGACAACCGTGTCACGCCGCCGGCACCGCACCACCCGCCACGCAGCGCCCGCAAAGTAGCACCCGTAGCTCAGCAGCTTGCCAATCCCAGCCCCACGAGCGAACCCGGGCGCGACCACCGAATGAACAACAGCGTTAGGCACTCGTGTTGCCTCGCCGCCACTATTGGCATACCCGCCACGGCTGCAAACGACTTCCGCGCGCAAGCCAGAGTGAGCTCCTGCAGACACACAGTCCGTCAGAATCAAGCTCGTCGCTGACTCGTCAGGATAGAAGAACTGGTTGAGGAAGATAACTTGAGACAAGGTCATTTTCGACCATGATCCGGCTTGGCCCTATTCACCGCTCTATCGCCGCAACGATGGACTCGGCCATCACGCGGTTTCCCCGAAGATTCGGGTGAATCGCGTCTCGAAACGGATCGTGACCAGACAACAAGCTCGCACGCCAAGCAGGCAACATTTCAACGAGCGGCGCGCCTGCCGAGTCGGACAGCGCTTGAAGGTCCCGACAATGGTCGAAGACGTACCCTGCCCGAGCGGTTTCGGAAGACTCGCGGCTTGTAAGATTGTCTTGCCCTCCCGTGGGTCTGGCGTTCGGCGAGGCTCAGCGCAACGAAACATCGCCAACGCTCAACTATAGGAGGTCACTCCCTTTCAGCGATGTGGCCTGTGCGCGCGCGAGTCACTCAAGGCTGTCCAGACAAGAGTGAACGCAACTGCACCACAGGTTCAACAGGGCCAGCCGCCTCACTCAGCTTCGCGCTGTTGCGAATCAGGCAGCCGCTGCGCCACAATTTGCATCAGGTTCCCAACGGGAAAACGCGTAAAGTACGGCGGAGTTGCTTTGAGAACCGTGACCACCGCAGTGGCGCGCAGCAGCCCGCCCACCAATACACCACGCACGAATCGTACAGCCCGGCGAAAGGAGTTCCGCTCAAAGTTTTTTTCCAGCGAGATGACCCGAAAGCCATTTCGCTGAAGCAAGCGGGTTATGCCGTCGCTGGAAAACACGAAAAGATGCTGCGGCGGATCGTACCATTGAACCACTCCCGGAAGTAACCTATCCAGCCAGTCATCCCCGATGCCGGTGTCCAATATGAGGTATCCATTCTCATTCAACGCACCGCGAATCGCCGTTAGCATCTTCCCCGGGGAAGCCAGGTGCTCTATGGTGGCCCAAAGCGTAATACAGTCGTACTTACGACTCAACGAATGCTCACCGGCCAAGTCACCAACAGTAGCCGGTACCCGAGCCACATTCCGTGCATACGCGATAGCAGAACGGGACAGATCAATGCCCTCGGCATCTATGCCATAGTCGAGACAGGCCCGGACAAAGGCCCCCTTCCCGCATCCGACGTCCAACACTTTCGCGGACTTCCCCGCGACACTTGCAACTACGCCGACTTTGGCCTTAAAGTCACGCGCCATCCGGCTCTCCACGTCATCATACCATCCGCCCTCGTCGGATCCGAGGTGGAACTGGTTATAGAATTCTTCCAATTCCGAATTCGACGGGGTGGGATAGACAAATGTTGTCTTACAGTCCTCACATCTGTACATTTTGTGTTCCGCGAGCCATACATACATGGCGGCATTTCCATTGCATACAGGGCAGACTAGTTCCATTTACTTCTGTCTCTTACTCCTACGCGAATCAGTTGTCTAGCCATGGGCGCCGAATGTCATTCATATCAGAGTTTCTTTAACTCATTGACATGAGACCGCTCAGGAGCACACGCACTTTGCAGTAGTAGTCGCGCACAGGCACCCTTTCGCAACGGAAGGCGGACCCCAAAATTGAACAGGAACGATAATGAAAAGACGGAAAGAACATCTCGCAATGTCTTACAGCGTTCGTTATAGCACCGGATTAGGCGAAGCGGCCGTGTCGCCTTCGCGCCTCGTTGCATATGATCGCTCGTAAAGCTTTGCATCCACTAGAAATCTGTACCAGAATCCTTGCAGACAATGGTAAATCAAGCCGGGGCGGCCATCCAGAATGCCGAACTTAAGAAAATATCGATAGAACCAGTACAAAAACGCTCTAAAGAAGAGCGGAGAACGGCCATACACGTTTTGCTTGAGCCAACGGCGCTGCGCAGAGGGCTGACCGAACAGTGTGGCACCGCCCTGCACTCGCTTGTCGCCAGAGCCAAGTATGTCGAGGCATTCCAGATCCGAGTACCTGTTGTGCTTCACCGTCCACTCGCTAAGGCTCTTCGGTATGTCATGGATCAAGTCGCCATGAACACGTTCGACAATCCCATGGGAGAGTACGATGCGCTCGTCCATCCAGGTCTCCTCACAGCGGCCTGCTCCGCGTCGCACGACTCTCAACAGCCATATCGGATACGTCCCGCCCCACCGTAAGTCACGGCCGAGAAAGCGAATGCGCAGCGGGACCATCATGCCGCCTACGTTCTCGCCCGCATTCGGTAACGCCCGCCGTAACTCACGACGGAGCTCCTGACTCAGCCGCTCGTCTGCGTCAATCCGTAGGATCCATTCGCACGACGAGTGGATGTTCTCAAGCGCCCAGTTGAACTGCGTCGCGTGATTATGGAATGCATGAATCAAAACTCGGGCATTGCGCTCCTGGGCGATAGCTACGGTCCGATCCGTGCTTCCCGAATCCACCACGTAAATCTCCGCAGCAGTATCCTTCAGGCTCTCCAGGCACGCGGGCAGGTCGCGCTCTTCATTTTTGGTCAAGATAATCGCAGCAAGCGAAGACACCGTCACGCTTATTCTCCAGACCGATCCATTTTGGCCAGTTCATCCCCATCCAGCACGCGCGGCTTAAGAAAACGGGCAGGATTGCCCACCACCACCGTCCACGGTTTTACGTCCGTATATACCGAGGACCGCGCGCCGACAACCGCTCCATCTCCCACCGAGACTCCCGGCGCGATGAATACATCCGCCGCAATCCAAACACGCCTGCCCAGTCGGATTGGCATTGGAATTAAGGGCATGCTGGAATTTGTATAGTCGTGTGTTGCGCCACAAAGATAACTGTACTGTGACACTGTGCAATAGTCGCCGAGCGCAACTTTTTCCACGTTGTAGCAGTCAACATTCGGCGCGAGGCAAGCGACATCACCCATTTCCAGGTTCCAAGGCGCCCAGATTTTGACAGAGGCATGCACCGCCGCTCCGGTCCCGATGCGCGCTCCGAACACGCGCAAGAGCCCAATCCGCCATGCGTGAAATTGCCTCGGTGTGGGTCGGAACAGCAAGAGGTATGCTACCTGCCAGACCGCGCGCAGCAGACGGTTTTGCCAGCTATGCGAACTGGGGAATGGGTTCCTTTTAGTAGCTCTCACCTTGCCTCAATTCCGTAGATGGATGGAGATGCTCGTCATCGCGCGCATCTTTCCAGCAGATCTGTCTTGTTCCCACGTGCTATATTCCGGATACTTAGAGTTCTGTCACGCGACAAAGTCGCTTCCTGCTGCGCATATCCAGAGACACCGGCGACGGATGAGACTGCTCGCGACCAAACCCGGAATACCGTCGGCGGCACAACGTCCCACGCCGCCCACGCCAGACGGCTTTGAGCGCTCAATCGGCCCTTATATGGCTCTTTGGCTTGCACCTAAGCACTCCTGGATGGCGGTCACCCAACGTCGTCCGATTTCCCGCTCGTCAAGCACGTGCGCAACGGACGTTCGAACCTTATCCGCGGTCTCATTCCTCCACTTCTCGTCAACCATCCGTTCACGCATGAACCGAGTCCAGGCGTCCACGGAACCAGGCAGAATCTCCGCGCCACTGGGGAACTCATCCGCCACATATACCTGATCGGACACGGCCACTGCGCAACCGAAATTGATTGCTTCGACAACCGCGATGCCGAAGTTTTCCTGATATGACGGCAGAAGGAACCAAGCCGCCTGCCTCAGCAGACAGCGCTTTTCATCCCCCGCGACCAATCCGGTAAACCGGATGGATGTCTCGCATCCCTTCCTTCTTGCGCGATCCCTTAGTCGCTCAACGTACCGCGACTCGCCCGGCCCGGCGATGACCAACCTCCACGGCGCGGGCACATGGGCCATCGCCCACGCGTCGATCAACAAATCCGGCCTTTTTTTGGGGTCCACCCGGCCCAGGAATAGTGCGACCTTGCCCCGGGTGCCCTGCTCGCCCCGCAAACCGGTGGGAATGCTTTGTACTTCCTCCTCTCGTCCCAAGCCAGCCGGAGGGACCACCATCTGTAATGGAGCCGGAAGACGAAATGTCCGATTCGCGTTTTCAAGTTCCCGCTTTGCGGCAAAGAATACCGCCGTTGCTTGTCGCATCAGCCTGGCATCACGCCAATACCAGTACACCGTCTTCTTCAGCCTTTTCCAAACGCCCTGCCCTCTCACCGGCCACAGATCCAGCATGCCATGGGGATAGACAATATACGGTATGCCCGCCGCAATACACTCCTTACCGACAAACCAGGTATCTGAGCGCCATAGTCCATGAAGGATCACCAAGTCGAATCGCGAAAGGTTGTTTCGACACCACCCTCGCAGCGTGTGCGAACAACAGTGCCCTAATACACCGGCATTTTTAATCTCATGAATTAACTCACATGCCACCGGATTATCTGGAATGTTGACGGGCCCATACCCTAATAGTTCGCCATTAATACCATAGCCTTGCAGCAAACAAGTTAGGTCCAATACCCCTCGCAGCGGTCCACCTGAACTCTGATTCAATAACCCTATAACATGCAAAATGCGCACTTCCCCGACTCCTTGTCTTTAGCAGTCTCGTATGCATGCGGCCGCCGCGCGCGGTCCGGCGACACGGATTTCCGATAACTCATTTGGATCGCAATCCGTTGCAAAGTGGGCGGGCCGCGCTCCGCGGGTCGACATCATCTTAGCCACGTCCTCATCCTGCTTCGGTGCCTCCTGCAGCCCCACGCCTTCGCGTTAGCGCTTCCGTCCGTCGCCAGCCAATTTTCGCGCTCGCCCCAACCTCGACCGTCCCCAGTTCCCCTTCTACTGCGGCCGTTCTGCCGTTTCCCGTCGCCCCTCGCGACTACGGAGGCACATTTGATTCGACTTTCGAACCCACTCGTCCGAGCAATCGGTAAAAGAACTGCAGCAACAGGATATGGGACCGTCCCGCGCACCGCCTAGTCCTTTCCCATCCACTTCAGCACGCCTCCAATTGCCCCCCGCGGACGTCCGTCGGGGCGGACTCCTCTCTACGTAATGGAGCCACCCGCCGACTTTGGCGCCCCCACCGCGCCACCTGATCGAGAAGTATGCACGCGAGGATCATGTAACAAGGCGCTTTCAGCGTACTCATCAGATCATTACGTATCAGCGGAAAAGAATTTGCTAGCAATGCCGGAGCTACGGTGAAAACCATCAACGCCCGCTGGCTTGTGACTATTTTTTGTAACACTATCCCCAAACCCAGCGCGCAAACCATGCCGCCCCAGTACCCGAAATTCAACATCAGTTCTGCAAGGTAAAAGAAGCCCAGCCCTCCCCCCGACTCGGCGAACGCAGGTGCCTTTTCGTGCACGTACCTCGCGCTGGGAGCGCTCTCAGAGTGCTGTAGTTCGCTCAGCGCTGTTCCGCCCCACTCCTGCCCGTTCTGTTGCACCTGCTCATACGCCCACGGCACCATCTGCACCATCAACGCACCACCAGACATTGCATACACGGCAGCAGCAATAACGTTTTTATCGCGAAGCTTGTCCCGATCATCTGCGCGGCGAATTGCCATCCAAGAAAAAAGCAGTATGACACCTGCGCCTATAGCAGTTTTTTTCTTCCAATCAATTCGGTCTCCAAAATAATACAACGCGTACATTCCAAATATGAACAAATTCGTCCGAAGCGGCATTAAATAAACATAGATATACAAAAATAAGCACACAGCGAAAATTGTAGCATTGCGAGTTTTCTTTGATAATGTCGGCCAAGCCGCAAACAGACGCATAAATGCCGCGTGGCTCACGAGCACTGAAAACATTATATATTTGTCATTTCCCAATCCAGCCTTATGAATTTCAACATAATCAAGCCCTCTAAATTTCAAATAATAAAGGCCTAAATTAAGTAATAGCGGACACAAGCTTGCCACTATGTAAACAGGCGGACAAGGAACGTAAACGCGGCCGCCGCGCCCTGCCGAACGCAAATGCTTCACAGGCCTTCGCGCGATGCACCCCCCAAGGGCCAATGCTTCTATCGACAGACTGACGTATTGGACTGTAGCCGCTTCTTCCGTATCTGCGCGCCCTGCGTGTCCGTCAGTTATCGCGGCGAGATCATTCATCTGAAGTATATAAGAGCACAAGCTAAATACCGTTATGGCGATTGTCACGAATAAAATATTCGCCAAAATACGAAGTTTAGCTTTGAATAGCAAACATACATAACTTGCCGCCGCCACCCCCACCGCAGCAATTGCTGACTGTGGAAATACGATGGTCGTCGCCAGGCAGATCGTGACAACGATGGCATATATGTCATTGCCGCCTCGAATCAGTGGATGGTGGACGCCGTTTTTTGTTTTGGCATTCACGCTACGCGGCCTCCGCCGCGAGTCCACGCCGAAGTACGCAAAGACCTCCGCCAGCCATGACCGCGGCCGAAAGCAGTGCTGTGGTACCGGCTCCGACGAGTCCCCAGCGCGGAATGAGTGCGGCTGAGCCACACAGGGTGATGAGGACGGCTACAACATTTACGGGGACCTGACGTCGGAATTCCTGCGCTGCGGTTACTCCGCAAAACAGAAATGATCCTATCGCGTTCAGTGCTGCCACGCCCACGAGCATTGCCAGAATGTCGGCGTGGGCTCCATATTCCGGCCGGTAAACGAGCGTCAATATCTCGCGTCCTACTATAAGACATGCTGGTATACCAACCACGCCAATCGCAACACCGAGCATTGTCAGCTTTGTAAGTAAGCTTTTAAATGCACTATATTGATGCCGCAAAAACATTTCGGCCAAGCGAGTTGTCGCCGACTGGCTCAGGGCGGCAACGATGAGATTGATCGCCACTACCAGATACGAAAGAGACGCATATATTCCCTGGTTGGCGGCGCCATCGTAATGCTGAAGATAATATCGAGGAATGTTTACACTCAGAGACTGCATTGTTGCAACACAGCCCAGGGGTGCGCTCACACAAGTTATTTGCTTGAGTTTTTTGGCGTTTAATCGGAAAAAATCTCCTCCATTTCGATCTAGAGTTTTTGCCTTGGGCACCTCGTAAAATATCAGCACGGCGCTCCAGACTCCCGACAGTGCAGCTAGAGAAAAAGTTATACTTTTAAAAAAAATATAAGTTGCAAAAAAGACGGCGAGCGATCCAATACCGCGAATTGTTAAACTTACCGATGCCAACTTCAAGCGTTCCTCACGCTGAAAGAGTCCTGCAATGACGTCACTCAGACACTCAATCGCCTTGGAAACAGCAACTAGTATAATTACTTGGCGTACGCAGCTTACTGGTTCAGCGAAGAAAGCAATTCCGATTACTGCAAGTAGTCCGGTAAGAGTTGCGATAAGCCGTAGCGTAAAATAGTCTGCAAAAGAGTTGATGCCGCGCACGTCAGTTGCCTGGACGGTGCGAAGCTGCAGGTTTGTAAGCATGAATACTGGCGCGCTGATAGCTAAGGCGAAGGTAAACTCGCCGACAATCGACGGACTACCAGTTTTCGCTAGTGTCGATAACAGGCCCCACTGAGTGCCTGCATAGATTACGTTTGCGGTGAAGACCCATAGGAAGTTTGTTCGTAGCCGCGGAACTGTCGCAGAAGCTTTTACTAAACTTGACTTGGCTGCCGGAGATGGGGAGCTATCGCTGTCCGCCTTGGGCAGGAACCAATGTCCTGAGTGAGGCAGTTCTTTTTTGATACGCGCCAGCCCCAAAAAATGATTAGGCATAAATTGTCAGTCGTCATCGGGCAAAGATATTTCCCGGTCGTGACACGGCAGGTGGATAAATTTCGCGAGTAGCTTAAGACCTCGGCGAGGTTGCTCTACAGCACAAGTAGGCTGCTAAAAATGGCACGTGAGCGCTCCAAAGTCGGCAGGTACCGCAGCGTCATCGAGCCTTCGGAATGATATGTCTTGCGTTTTCATGCGACAGCGCTGTCACCCCGTGAAATCACTGATGGTCTCGGCCAGCGCCAGGACCCGTCGGCGTTCGTGATCCTCGAGCGGTCCCGCCAACCGACCGGCGAGGAGTTCGCACTCCGCCGCGATCTGCTGACGAATCTCCAGATTCTTATGGAGAAGCGCCTGCTGCGCATCGCTTCGCGCATCCACAACCACGATGCGCTCACGCAGGAAATCCTGCGCGTCCGCGACGTCTCCGGCGCTTGCCACGACGACCTCGTCATGGCCGCGGCCCCCGCCTGCTGGCGCGCCGCCAAATGGATGCGGCTCCAGTCGCGAAGCATGGCGCGCACCGTCTGGACCGCCAGCCACACAACGTGGTCAGACGGCCGGCTCTGCCGCTGCCTTCCCACGCTCCTGTAGATGTACGTAGATCGATCCGGCGAATGCCGCCAGTAGCGCGCCCAGAATCGCAATCGTCCCCCGGTGCGGGCTGCTCTTCTTCTCTGGCGGAACTGCATAATCGACCACCTGGATGACCGGCGCCTCCTTGGCCTCGTCCACTCGCGCCGCTTCGTACTGCTTGGCCAGGACCTCGAACAACGCCTCGTGATACTTGACGTCGCGCATCGCGCGCAGGTACTCGAGCCCCGACTTTGGCACGCTCGCCACCGGCACCAGTGGATCGCCGGCCGCCTGACGCGAACCGCCCGCTTCGAGCTTCGCCAACTGCCCGCGCAGGGATGCGAGCGCCGTCTCCTGGCTGACGACATCGGGATTCTGCGCCGTGGCCCCCATCTTGAGACGCTGCAATTCGACTTCGCGCATCGCGATCTCCGCCCGCAACTGGGCAATCGATTCAATCACGACTTGCGCCTGGCTGTTCACCTCGACAATCCCCGTCCGCTGCTGCGTTTCGCGCAGCGTGTTCTCCGCGCTGGCCAGGGCGTTCTTCTCGCTCTCGACCTCCCGCTCGAAGAACAGCCGCCGCTGCGCCGACTCCGTCACGGCCAGCCGGTCGTTCTGCGCCGTCAGCTCAGCGATATAGGCGTTGGCCAGATCCGCCGCCCGCTTCGGATCGCGGTCTTCGACGGAGATCTTGATCATCGAGTCCTTGCCGGATGCAAAGCTGGCCCGCGAACTCAATTTGTGCCGTGTGTCTTCCAGGCTCTTCTCTTCGTAAACCGAGCGGAGCTTGAACCGGCTGATGAGGTCGTCGCTGGCGCTGCGGCTTTTGAGAATCCCGATATACATGTCGGCGGGGTCCTTCAGCCCCAAGGAAGGAGCGGCGGCACCGGCAAGCGCGCCAAGCTGCCCCAACATTGCGCTGGACAGCGATTGCGGCTTGGCTGGCGGGAGGATCACCGCCGTCGCCGTGTACATATTCGGAATCAGAAATGCGATCGCGCCACCCAGGATTGCGCCGCCTGCAATCACCGACGAGAGGAATTTCGCGTGCCCCGCCAGCTCTTTGAACAATGCGCCCAGGTCGATGCCGCCGTCGTCCCCGGCGTCGTAGATCTCCTGTTCGTCCTCGACCGCGGCGCCAGGCTTGTTCGGTTCCATGCGGTTTCTCCCTTACTTCAAAACGTTGACGGCCGCGGCGCCCAGCGCAAGTTGGCTGAACACCTGCGTCCAGTCGCGCAAGCCGCGCATCGCCGCCCCGTGGAACATCTGGGTCGGCACCACAACCGAATCGCCGGGATTGAGCCGCGTTGCTTCGAACGATTTGCTGAACAGTCCGGAACCGTGCTTAGGCACAACTTGTCCGTCGGCGCGGATCACAAAAGTCCGGCTCCGGTCGGCCGTGCGGTCACAGCCTCCCGCTTCGCTCAGGTAGTCCGCGACGCGGTGGCGCGGGCGGAACAGGAGCGCGCTTTGGTTGTATACCGCGCCAAACACATTCACCGTCATCGGCCGCGTCGGCACATGAAACGTGTCGCCATCCTCCAGCGGGATGTTCATCAGCCTGGCCGTTCCCATGTCTTCCGGATCGAGTTCAAGGACGATCCTTCCCGTGGCCTTGATCGCGTGCATCCGGTCGAGGACTTGTCGCTGCGCCGTCATCTGGGCCGTGGCGGCTTGCGTCTCTTCGCCCGTCGAGCCCAGTCCGGTTCGGGCGGAAGCCCCTTGCGCGAGCTGGCGCTCCATTTCGTCCACAAACTGGTCCAGCCGTTCCTGCTGGCTTCTCTGGGTGGAGACGCGCGTCAGCTCCGCCCCGTAAAGATAAGCTTGCGGCGTCATTCCGCCGATGCGGTCGATCAGTTGTCCAAGCGTCTCGCCGGGACGCGCAAGATAGATGCCCGCCGCGTTGAATTCGCCTTCGAGCCGCACGTAGTGATTCTGCTGCGTCTCGGCAACATGCACGTCGGCCGTCGAAAAGATCGTCACCACGTCGCCGGGCCGCAGCTCCAGATTCTGCGACTCGTCACGGTCGATCACCAGCCTGCCCAAGTTGAACGGAATCAGTTGCGCGGCCAGCGTGTCCGGGTTCTGCCGCTCGATGGCGGCGTAGGACCAGTTGATTTCCGGCACGCTGGCCGTACCGGTCTTGTTCTCGGCTGCGCCAATCGGCCCCGTCAGAGTCGCCAGACCGCCCGCCCGCGGCTCATTGGCCACTTCCGCATTGTTCAATGGCGCAAAGCCGCGCCGGCTATGCTCCGCCCAGTCTGTGTCCCCCGGCGGAGTAGCACCCAGCCGGTTCCGTTGCGTCCAATACGCGCGCGTGATCAGCGATTCTTTGTCCGGAATGATGTCCCGCAAGCGCAGGCCTTCGTGCCAGGAAAAGCGTCCAGGGTTGGCGACGTTACCGCGCAGCGTGACGGCCCGGTCGAACTTCGGGCTGATCGCAGGAATCCGCAGGATGTCCGCTTCCCGCACCGCCACCGCCTGGCCCACACCGTCGAGCGCCAGTTCCAGCACTTCGCGTTTGTGCTGCGCCGTAATCCGCTCCAGCAGGGCCCGCTTCGCGTCCGCTGTCGGAGCCAGCCCACCGGCCAACTCCACCAGTTCGCCGACCGTACGCTCGTCCTTCAGTTCGTAGACCGCCGCGGTGCGAACGCTGCCGGCCACGGCTACCTGCGGCCCGGCCGGTGGAATATAGACCACGTCGCCCGGCAGCAGTCGCGCGTCCTTCGACTTGTCGCCCTTCAGCAGCAGGTCGTACAGGTCGAATTCGGAAACCACGGCGCTGCCCCGTTTGAGCTGGACATGCCGCATCGAGCCCACCGCCGTCGGCCCGCCGGAGGTGAACAGCACGTTTACCAGCGTGCTCAACGAGCTGACCGTGTATGTGCCTGGACGGCGCGCCTGGCCAACGACAAACACCTGAATTGAGCGCAACTGCCCCATGCTCACGCTGAGATCGAAGTTGCGGTAGACCCGTCCGAGCTGCGTCTTGAAGAAGCCGTGCAACTGTTTGAACGCCAGGCCGGCCACAGTCAGATTGCCGGCCTGCGGCACAAAAACGGCTCCGGCGCGATCGACCGTCAGTTCCAGGTCCAGGCTCACCTGCCCCCACGTCCGCAGCACGATCTCGTCACTCGGCCCGATGACGTAATCGGCCGTTACAGGGACGCGTTCAATCGGCGCAAAGGTTGTCGGCACGTGTTGGAACAGACTGGCGCCGAAGATGGGCAGGATACTGCCTACACTCGCCGCCGAAAACCGCTGAAACTCGTTCGGCCGGTCCGCACCCGGCGCGAGCGGAGGCAAGACCGGCGTGCCTTGGTCCTCCTCTGCCTCTCCGGACCCTGCGGTCTCCTTGTTTTTGGGGGTCGTACCGGTCTCGCCCGGAGCGGCCGCCGGCCTCAGGCGCTGCCGGGCGCCCGGGCTGATCTGCATTCCAGGGCTGACCTGAGCGCCAGAACTGAGTTGCGACTTGAGCGCCTGGCACTCGGGCGACGCCGTCCCGGCCGGACCGGTACAGCTTTCGGTCGCCTTCTGTACGTCCTGTGCCGTCTGCGCGCAAGCGGCCGGACCGCAGAGCGCCAGCACCGCGGTCAGCAGCGCCGCCGCGCCAGGGACGGCCAAAGGTGAAATGGGAAAGCGCAAATGCATTCTTCGTTGTTTCCTCTGCGGGTCTCTGCTACTCGCAGGCCCGGCCTATGCCCCACGCGCCGGTTAATGCAACAGCGCCGCGCGGGGCTCCCAAGTGAGCTGAAGCCAGCCGCTCAGGTTTCTGGCTGGGCCGCCTAGAGCAGGGATCCAGTAGCGTTCGTATTGAAAGAAAGCTCCGGCGAAACAGTCGCCCATCAGCCGGATCGAGCCCTTCAGGGTAGCGTCCGTCTGCGTGCCCCCGCCCGGTAGAAAGCGGCCGCCGATCTTAAGTTGGCGATAACCCGCCTCCACCTTGCTGCGCTCGGAAAACCAGTACCTCGACCACCCTTCAACGGCGCGGCCGTCGCGGCCTGCCGGATTGCCCAGCAGGTAACCATAGTTGGTGTTACCGCTGTGGTACTGGTTGTTGTAGTAAATGAACGTTCCGCCCTGGTCTCCCTTATAGGGCGTTGTTGAGGCCGCCTCGACCCGGAAATCCAGCCTCCGGACACCAGGCACGTGCGTCAGCAAGAGGCCGGGACTGAACGCGGCCCGCCGCGGCGCGGCTAACGGGGATGGATCGTCGTCGGAGTACGTATCGCTGTAGAGTGTGAGCCAGTTCCGCAGACCAGGCAGCCGGTAGCGGAAGTCGAAGCCTGCTTTGCGGTCGCCGGGGTCCTTTGCTCCCAGTCCAAGCGATCCGTTCGGACTGTTCGTTGAAAACACGTTGCGGAAGAAGCTGCCCGCCGTAATAGGATGCCCCACGCCCCAGAAAATCGACCAGCGCGTGAATCCCATTTCCAGGTTTTCCGTCAACTTGAACGAGACCTTCACACCGTTGAACCATGGCCGCCAGGTGTAGCTTTGGCCACCCAGCTTGCCGAGTACGGCCTCGGCCCGCACGGCGCCCAGTTTGCCCAGAACGCCCGGAAGGCGAACCGGATGAACCATCGCAATGCGGCCGTTTTTCGTCGGCTCGGCGTTCATACTGAAGGCGAGCGGCGCATCATAGGTCGGGCCCCAGTACAGTTCTTGTTTGCCGATTGACAACTCGAAATCGGCAACGCGTACACCGGCGTAAGCTTCGATCGTACGAAAGCGGTTCGTTGCGGACGTCTCCGTAGCGGGCGCCACCGGATTGCCGTCCAGGCTTGCGATCAGCGACCGCGTCGCAAATGGCTCGGACGCCTCGCCGGGAGCATGCTGGTACTCGCCCTGCAAACAGGCAAACCAGCGGCCGGCTTCGGCCCGCGTCCGGAACCCCTCCACGGAGTTCCATCCACGGCCGAAGGGACGCCCGTAGTCGTTCCTCCAGGTCTGTCCAAAGTGATAGCCGTCAGTCAATGTGGAGCCGGCGATCACGCCGTTGCGCACATAGACCGAATCCAAGGTCACTTGCGGCCGTCCCGCTCCTTCATCCCGAAACTCAGCGCGTAAAGCGGCAACGAGCGGCGCCGCTACCGCCGGCACGCCGGAAGCGCCATCGGCGACCAGTTCTTCCACCCGTTCCCCAGCCTCTTCGGTCTGCCTTTGGCATTCCAGACGGGTCCACGGCCGAAGCCCCGCCGTCTGGGAAGGGATCAGACCGAGCGCCGCAAGACGGTCGAGCGCGTCATAGACCCAACTGTCCATCGGGACATAGCTTGTGCCTGCGGGCGCTTCCTGCGAGCTGCCGAGTTGCTCCGGCGACGGATCGCCCGTCAGCATGCCCCGGTCTTGCTGCCGGGCCGCTTTCGCGATGAAGTGGCCTACCGCCCAGCCCAGGGCACTGCCCGCGACCACGTCCGACGGAAAGTGCTGTTGCCCGTCGATGCGGCTCAAACTTACGGCTGTCGCCAAGCCATACATGCCAACCTTAGTCATCCAGCCGGGATAACGTTCGGCGACGACCGGCGCCATCGCCCAAGCCAGCGTCGCATGTACCGATGGGAAGGAAGAGTCGCTACCACCCTGCCAGAACCGCCCGTTTCCGGGCGCATCCAGCGGGCGCTCACGCAGCGTGGCCAACTTGGCCAGTTCCGCCACAACGAGGCTCGCTCCGGCCGCTCGCGCCGTCAACTCGGCAGTGCGCGCGGCGTACTCATCGTTGTTCCGCCAGGCATACCAGCTCAGATACGCGGGCACTGCGGCTATTCCCACTAAGCCGGCATCGCTGACCCGCCCGCTCCGGTCACGCACTTGCGTATCAGAGTGAATGCGCTCCCGCATGTTCCGCTCGTCCGTCGCGATCAACCATCCCATGGCGCCCGTCGCGGGCAACAACCAGCGCAAGTCACGCTCACGCAACTTCTCGGGAGCCCTCCAGATCCGCCGCTGGTCCTTAAGAAACTCCCGCGCAATTTCAGGGGCAGACTTCTTGAAGGGTTCTGGCGGAAGTGTCGCCTGAGCCCATGCCGTGGGACCCGCCAGCAGGGTGGCCGCGACAATCCCGGCGGCCGCCCGCCGCCGTTTCGCCTGCCTCACGCAGCCACCGCCATCTACCGCCGCCCCCCACCGAGTACCGGTTGCGATTCTGCCTCGGCGATCTTCGTTTCCATCAGTACCCGGACCAGACTGGCCCGCGAGTGAACCCCGGTTTTGGCAAACAGCCGTTTCATATGTGCGCGGACCGTATTCACGCTCAGGCCCAGACGCGAGGCGATTACCATCGGCGATTCCCCCTCGCGTACCATCTCCGCCACCCGTTGTTCGGCCGCCGTCAACTCGAACTTGACCGCGATATTTCCCGCCGTTCGCAGTTCGGCAATCCGGATCAGCATGCCGCAGAGCTGGCGGCTCAGATCGTTGGTGCCATCAGCCAGCGTCAGCAGCATAGGCGACGCGTGCAAATGCAATGATGGTTTGCCATTCTGGCCGTTTAGTTCGCGATCATAATCCGGCCAGCCCACGCGCGAGCCAGGCCATACGCGGTGCCACATCTTCAGATACTCTTGAAGCTCCGGATATTTCGCTCGCAGCGCAGAATAACCTCTCGTGGCCGCAAGGATGTTCCCGTCTTCCGCGGCTAGAATCCAGGTAGCCTCAGTCAGCTCCGGGTCGTATGTCATTTGTTTAGGTACCTGCCCTGGACTGGCGCTGCCGGGTGTGAACATGTCGCTGCATAATTCACACCTTCCCGCGCGTCAGCAGATTGCGCCGGTCCGCGAGAAACGGATGTTTCTGCTGCTGCTCACTACACGGCTTCCGGCCGGTGCCGCCGAAAGGACCGAGGAGCCCAGCCGTTTGTGCGCACGGCTATCTGCTTTTAGCTCTCACAACTCAACAGGCCCGCCGGACCGGCGGCGCCAGTTTCTTCAAATACTGTTTTCACTCAGTGGATGTAAGTATCCATGCGCATGCGGTCGATCAGCCTTCTGCCTCTCAAAAAAGAGCTGGAAGTTCACGCCGGCTCCAGGCAATCGCCCTCCAGCGATACGCTTATTGCACTTTTCAGGAAGTCCACCGAGATGATCAGATGGTTGCGCTTCTTCACACAGCGTACCCACCCTTCCAAGCCTTCCAAAGCGCCGCTGCACACCCGCACTTTTTGCCCTTCATGAAAGAGGCCGCTGGCCCGCAGCACCCGGTTCGATTTCTCCAGTTGTCGCAATGCCTGCAATTCTTCGTCAAGCACTGGCACGGGAACGCCCCGGCAACCTACAAAACCGACGACGCCGGGCAAGGTCACAATCCGCAGCGGCACGTTCAAGGACGTGTGGCAGAATACATAGCCCGGAAACAACGGGCGGACGGCTGCCGATGCCGGCGCGGCCCTGAGGCGCCCCCCCGCTTCAACCGGCAGATAGGCCTCAAAGCTATACCACGCAAGAACATCGCGGACACTCCGCTCCATCCGGATCTTCGTCCGCAACGCATACCATCGCATTGCGCCATCAATTCGAAACGGGCTTTCAACTGCCCTGGGAACCTGAAGAGTCGGCAGGCAAACTGACACTCCAGATGACGTGGAGTACAACGATCACCCTCCTCAACAGCACCGGGTTGCCCGACGCCGTACTTCTCCAACAGGCAACTCACATACGTGGGGGAACATGCTGCCTTCGCAGCCTTGCTCGGAATTTCTCCCACGGCCTTGTGCAATGCCGTCGCAGATGTATTTTCAAATTTGTGAGCTGTTACAACGTCACACCCTCGACCCTCTCAGCAAAGGTAGGTGCAACGCTGAACAAAGCAGGCATAGTCCCAGCGGATCTGCACGGCGCTTGTGCAACATCGGCACCCGGCGCGACGTACCCTGCATGAGATCGTTGGTCTGGCCGGACAGTGTTTGCTTAGCGCATCACCGTTTCGGCCGCGTGTCAATTCGCCGACTAAGCAGTCCTGGCACCCTCATGCAGAAGCTTTCCTAATGCACCGCAGCAAAACGACTAAATCATCAAGTTACAACCATGTTACCCATTTAGGCTAAGTAGCTGCCTTAGCCCGGCAGCCGTTCTCACTCAATTTCCACGTTCGTGCAAAGCTGCCGCTAAAGAAAGGCGTTTCTGGTCTTTCTTCCGGGTCTACCTCCCGTTGAGTTGACACCTAAATTGCTATGATACGTCCAAATGCGCCATTCAGTACATGCCGTATTCATTAACATTTGGTTCAATACCGCGGATAACTCTTGACCGGCATACCTCAAATGAAGGTGTTTCTCCCACGGCGCAGGCGGGTTACTCAGAAGTTGCCGTGCAGGTACACATTTTCACTCCATCCGTCCCTCTCGACTGGTTTTCGTTCCGAACCGTACGCTTGACGAGCAGGCGAGGCGACCATCTGAACCGCTCGCAGTGAACTCGTGCCCACCGCTTCGTGTAGCCTCACCCGCAGCGGAGTGCGATAAGTTGTGCGATTGTGCTACGTCGCCGGCGAGCATTCTCAGGTTCAGGCCCCGGCCCACCTGTTTCACTTCGATAAGCCGGGCGTTCTTCGAACCGGTGACGGTCTTTGTTCAACCGGGGCCGACTTCGATCGGACAGCGTTGGTGTGAGTTCGCTACACCAACCGGACAACAGAGTGCACGGTCACTGCGGTATCTGCGCTGACGCGCTGCGCCACCGTACGCAATCTGCGGCGCAAGTTTCATCTCAGCGGCCGCCGGACGGCCTATCTGATGTAGCAAGACGCATATGCCAAGTGCCAAAAACTAAGCCGGGCATTGCCAATACGGCATGCCTGCGGTCCGGCCATCGGGCTATAGCAATTGCGCCGACGGGATTTGCCGTTGTTGTGCTCGTTGAGCGAGTCACCACTGAATGCCACTATCGATGTGTGCCGCGCCACCTTCCCTGGACAGAAGGGCCGAACGACGCCAGCATCGCGCCCGCTGGCCGGTGTGGCTTCGACATGGTACGGGGCCGGAAGGCGCTGCTTCCGTTTACGTTTCGCTCCCAGCCGCCGCCACTCGTCTCGCCCCATTCTTCTGGAAGAGCATTGCGGCCATCGCGATATTGGCTTGAACAGGTCCATCGCCAGGCTCTCGATCGACCGCACATCGCGGCCTGCGCTCCCTCCGCCACGCGATCAGGAACGGGCCGGGACAGCCGTTGCGGTGCAACCAGTCCGCTGCCGGTGTCGCCGCACGACGCCTATCCCCCGGAGCGTCATGAGATTTCCGGGCGGCGGCTGAAGCGCCCTGGCGATTCTAAGCCGGCATCAGGAGCTGCCCCCCATAACCCCGCTATCGCGACGCACGCCGGAGCAGCCGTCGGTTGCGTGACCGCATTTCGCCTGAACCCAAGATCTAGAAGGGTATTGCTGATGTCTGATCGCGCAATCACCAGCCGCGCGCCTCGGGTGTACACAGTAGCGCTCGGCGGCCGACGCCAAGTTCCGTTACTGAGGCGCTCTCTGTACTAGAACGCTCATCCCAGTACTACCCACGTGGCAGCTAGTATCAGAGTTTTGATGAACAGACCTTGACACTCTAAAATGCCTAGAGATAATCAAGTTATCGTTGCCAATCGTCAGATTGGTCACAAATGTTAGGTCGCGGCACGAGTCAGGAGGAGCTAAAAACGCCCTGAGAGGGCGGGAGCTTGTGCCAAGCCGGCCATCACTCCGTCATCCCACAAGCGATGCGGAGAGCGGTGTAGTGTCTCCGGCCCGATCACGAGCCTGAAGTTCTCTTGAATCTTAGAGTTACTCGTCCGCATCTGCTCAACATGGCGGGAGCACTCCCAATGTGGCGCCGAATGACAAATAATACGGCGCGTAGTATTTGCGCCGCCGAGGCAGAGACATGCTATCGACGGAAATAACAAATGTCTGTTCTTTGTACACACTCCCGTGGTACGCATTGATGGTTAAGCCGCGCCATGAGAAAACCATTGCACGATGCTTGGACGCAAAAGGCATCTCAAACTTTCTTCCGCTTTATGAGCAGCACGAGAGCGCACGCTCGCGGAATCGGATTGTTCAGCTTCCGTTGTTTCCGATGTACGTTTTTTGCCAGTTGGACCTCGCTCGCCGGATGCCGGCCTTAACGGTGCCCGGGGTGCTGTCCATCGTGAGCTTCGGCCGAGTTCCCGCGTGCGTCGATCCGGCTGAGATAGAACACATTCGGACGCTGGTCGGGGCAAGTGCTGATGCTCTGCCTCATCCCTACATCGACATCGGCGAGAAGGTGCGGGTTGTTCTTGGGCCCCTGCAAGGTCTCGAAGGAATCCTCACCGATGTGCGGGGCAGGTTCCGGCTGATTGTCTCGTTGAGCCTGTTGAAACGCTCGGTGTCGGTGGAGATCGACAGAACAGCGGTAGTTCCGGCCGATCCTGGGCCGCGGAGGATTCCACCAGTGGACCCACGGCCTCTTTTGCCCCACGCGGCGCACAGTGAAATGAGCATAGGCGCGGACAGAGGAGATTGCCTCTACCGGATTGCTTCAGGAGAATAGAGCCCGACAGCGATGAGCAAATTATTCGGGACAAGACCCGCATTCATGCCGCTTTCCATCGCGCGGGCGATATGGAAGCACCGGCTTCAGATTCTCGCAGTCTGGCTTCTCGGGACCGCAGCGTGCGTCGCCATCGTGTACCACATGCAACCCGTGTACTCGGCCAGCGCGGTGATCCTGGTGGAGTCACAACAGATTCCCGAGGCATTTGTGGCGGCGACCGTTCAGACTCCGCTGGAGGCCCGCCTGGACATGTTGAAGCAGCAGATCCTGAGCCGGGACTTCCTTTGGGGGCTGATCGAGCAGTTCGGCTTGTACCCTCGCCAGCGGCGGAAGCTCACCAAGGATGAAGTGCTCCAGATCATGCGCGACGACATCAAGATGTCGCTCGTGCGGGGATGGAGTTCCCGGGGACCCGGCGCCTTCGAAGTGAACTACGAAGCGCCCCAAGCTGCGGTCGCGGCCGAAGTGGCAAACCGGGTCGGCACATTCTTCATCGACGAGAACCTGCGCCAGCGTACAGGAGAGGCTGTCGCGACCAGCGACTTTCTGAATCGGGAGCTTGCCGACGCGGAAACGCTTCTGCGACAGAATGAAGCCACTTTGAAGGAGTTCAAGCTGTCACACAATGGCGAGTTGCCGCAACAGGAAACGGCATTGCTCGCGTCAATGGGGCAGAGTAAGGCCGAACTCCTCGGAATTCAGGACGCCCTGGGGCGGGCGCAACAAAACAAGCTGATTTTGGACAACTCGATTACATACCTGGAGACCACAGTACGGCAGGCGCGGGCACAGCGGGCGGCGCGCCAGGCAGCCGGCCAGAGCGACCGGGCCGACCTTCCCGCCGTCACGATGACAGAAGAGGAACGCGTGCGCCGGGAGCTGGCAGCCGCACGGTTACGGTATTACGACAGCCACCCCGAGGTGCAACGCCTGCTGGTTGAACTGGACCGCGCCAAACGTCTCGACGCCGAACGCAAGCCAGCGCCAGCGCCCGCGGCGCCGGCGTCGCGTACAGCCGAACGGCCGGATGCGGAGCAGGAAACCGCGATCGCATCCGACGAAGCCACCCGCCTCAAGGAATTGCAGGCGCAGCAGACGCTTCTGGCGCAGGATGTTGCCAACCTGGAGCACCGCCGGCAGCGGGTGCTCGACGAGTTCGCCGGTACTCAAGCCAAAGTTCGGAACATTCCCGTCCGCGAGCAGCAACTGGCCGCTATCACGCGGGATTACGAAACGTGCAAGGCCAACTACCAATCGTTGCTGAACAAGAAACTCGCGGCCGATGTGGCCGCCAATATGGAGCGCTGGCAGAAGTCGCAGAAACTGGTGATGCTCGATAAAGCTCGAATTCCGCAAAAGCCGAAGCGTCCCCAGCGCGTTCTTCTCAGCCTGGCTGGATCGGTCTTCATGCTCATCTTCGGAACCGCCGCGGCGTTTGTCCGGGAACTCCGGAAGAATGCGCTGCTCGGGGAATGGGAACTTCCGGCGGGCATGCCTGTTCTCGGCCGTATCCCACGTCTAACCCAATGAACCGCGCAATCAAACTGACATTCTGGTGGATCTCACGCGTCCTCTTTACCGCAGGACTGATCGTGCCCTCGGCCGCACCTTTCGCGAAGACGGTCCGCGCACATGCAGCCCCTCCGGCCGCGGCCGCGGAAGACGTGTCCGGCTATCGCATCGGCGCCGGGGATATTCTCCAAATCGACATCTGGAAGGAGCCGGAGTCCTCGACGCCTTCGGTAACCGTCCGGCCCGACGGCAACGTCACACTGTGCCTGCTCGGCGAGCTGCAGGTGGCAGGAATGAAGACGCCGGAGCTGCAGAAGCTCCTGGGCGAAAGGTACGGCAAGTTCATTCGCGATCCTCGCGTCACGGTGTTTGTACGCGAAATACACAGCCAGCGGGTCTACGTGATTGGCGAAGTGCGGCGCGAAGGAGCCATCCGGCTTGAGGGGCCCATGACGGTGCTGCAAGCGCTGGCTGAAAGCGGCGGGTTGACGGAATGGGCCAAGCGCCGCAAGATCTATATCCTCCGCATGACCCAGAGCGGTAAGGCGATCATCCCATTCGACTACGAAGCCGTGGTGCGCGGAACGAAAGTACAACAGAATGTTGTGCTGCAACCCGGCGACACCGTGGTCGTTCCACATTAGCATCACGGCAGTCAGGTGAACTGCTCTATGGAACTCTCACGAGTGCACAAAAGAGGCGTGTGTCTGATCGCAGCCGCAGGCCTCGCGGTGCTGCAAAGCGCGGCGCAGGACGCGCCCCCGAATGCGGGACAACCGCAGCCGCCGAGCGGGTTTCAGATCACCAGCATTTCCATTTTTGGCGGCGCGTACTTTCTGCCCAAGTCCGGGGCCCAATCCGTGACAAGCTCCTTGCCCGACGCGATTCCCAACGAGGGGTCCGCAGTCAGCGCGCTCTGGGCGTTACGGAGCCCGCGGGCCGAGGCCGTTTTCAGCTACGACGGTTCGTACACGCGCAATCAGGACATCTCGGCGCTCAACGGATTCGATCACCGGATCGCGATCAACTTGCGCCGCAGCCTCAGCCCACGCACGACGCTGGCCTTTGACCTGGTGGGGGAATCGACACTGCTCGCCAATGCCATGTTCACGCCGTCCCAGACAGCAAACAGCGGTCAGGCCACGTCCGGGACAAACACGGGCTCGACCGGTAGCGGACTGTATCCGGCGCTCGATGAGCCCTCGGTCATGCTTCAGGCGCTCGCCACAAGGCGGAAGATGGCAGGACTGACGGTGAGGGAGTCGCACGATTTCTCCACGCGGCTGCAGTCCACCGTCCGAGTGGGCATCGCCCGCGAAGAACTGACGCAGGACGGATCGGCGCTGGACCTGCTTGTCTATCCCGTGGTGACGGTAGGCACCGCCGGCGTCAGTCTGAGCTACGGCCTGACGCAGAAGTCGCGTCTGATATGGAGCGCGGATTACTGGCGCTCCTACTCCCGCCTGTACGACTTCGATGTCGAGTCGTCGACATTGGGCTGGGAGCGGCTGATCGGGCAGCGTTCGTTCTGGCGGGTTGAGGGAGGATATGCGAGAACGGGGCCGACCAATTCCGGCGCCGACGCGAGAAACGGCTATGTCGCGTCCACCGCAATTGGGACATCCAGGGGCGCACTCGGCCTGCTGATAACGGTCCGGCGGGAAGTGGCGGATTTCCAGGGGCTCCGCTCGGGGAACACGCTCGCGGGCGATGCCGCTCTTTCCTGGAACCGACCTGGGTCGCCATGGACATTCACTTGCGGCGGCGGTTACGAGCGGCTGCAGAGTTCGCTGGGGTTATTGAACACCTGGCTCGGCCGCGCGCTGTTGGCGCGCAAGATCAGCGACCACCTGCAGATTCAGGCCGAAGTCGCGTATGTGAAGGCCGTGGTACCGGAGCTCAACGATCTGGCGCGGCGCGGCGTCCGGGTCGCCTTCGTTTGGACACCCGCTCAGGGAGCGGCGAGAGCAAGGTGACGCCTCAATGAAACCAGCACGCGTCCTCTTCCTGATCGACGTGCTCAGCTCCACGAAAGGCGGAGCGGAAGGCGTCCTGCTGCGGACGACACGCCTCCTGCCGCGCGACCGGTATTCCTGCGACGTCGCTACGTTCTCTCCGGACGCCAGTGTCGTTCCAGTCCACGAGTTCGACTGTCCGGTGTATCGTTTCCCGATCTCCCGAACCTACGACCTGAAGGCTATCGGAGCGGCCATTGAGTTGGCCAGCCTGATTCGTCGCGAAAAGTACTCGATCGTCCACACGTTCTTCCCCGCCTCCGACATCCTCGGCGGCGTCGTCGCAAAGCTATGCGGGTGCCCTGCCCTGATATCCAGCCGGCGCGACATGGGGCTGCTGCGGACACGCGCGCATTGGATCGTGTACCGGATGGTCCGCAGAATGTTCGACCAGGTTCATGCCGTAAGCGATCAGGTGCGAGCGTTCCACATCGAGCATGATCTTCTCAGTCCTTCCAAAGTGGTGACGCTCAATAACGGCGTTGACATTGACGCGCTCGATCGGGCGCCGGCGACGCAATGGCCGGAGGAGTTCGGCCTGACCGAGCGCAACCGCGTGGTGGTGTGTGTGGCGAACGTCCGCCCGGTGAAAGGCCTCGAAGTGCTGGTCCGTACCGCCGCCACCGTCGTTAAGGCATCCCCCGAAACCAGGTTTCTTGTAATCGGCGCGGCTCAGGACACGGATTACTTCAACCGCGTGGTCATGCTGGCCCATGAACTGGGCGTCAGCCGCCACATTATCTTTGCCCGGGCACGAACCGACGTGGCCTCGTTGCTGAAACAATCCGATATCTTCTACTTGCCTTCCCATTCCGAGGGACTATCGAACGCCATGCTCGAAGCGATGACGTGCTCCCTGCCCTGCGTAGCGACGAATGTCGGCGGCAACGGCGAACTCATCTGCAATCAGGTTAACGGCCACCTGATTGCCCCCAATGACGCCGCGGCGGGAGCGCGCGCCATCATCCGGCTATTGAACGATGAGGACCTTCGCCGGAACATGGGCCGGGCCGGCCGGAGGATCGTTGAAAGCAAATTCAGTATGCAGGTGATGGTTGACCGGCTGGTTGGCCTGTATGACCAGCTGCTCTGCGAACAGGAAGACCGGGGGCTGGTCCAGGCCAGTTCATTCTGACCAGCCCGCCGCAATCCAGATACCGCTATGCCCCAGTCTTGTTCCACCCTTGCGCCACTCGCGGTGAAGTTATTGCCCGCCACCGAATGGGCGAACTTCGCCGGCACGTGGCGGAAATTGTACGACGAACGCCAAAGCCTGTCCTTCTTTTTGAGCCCCGAATGGACCGGTTGTTGGATTGACACCTTCGCGAACGATCTGAAAACCACAATCGCCAGCTTCGAAGACAACGGCCGGACGGTGGGCGCGTGTTTGCTGGTCGAGGGCCGGACCCGTGAATCCGCTATCGCCCCCCGCCGGCTCTCAATAAATGCGACAGGCGAGCCGGCCGCGGAAGACACGTTCATGGAGCATAACGACCTCCTGTGCGAGGCCGGCTTCGAGACGGCGGTCGCCAGCCACATTGCGAAGCTCGTGCGGCAGATGAAGTGGGACGAGCTCGCGGCCAGCCGGTTTGACCCCGGCCCCGCCTATGACGCCTTGAAGCGCGAGTTCAGCTCCTGCGTAATCGAGGAACGAATCCGGCCATGTCATTTTGTCAATCTCGAAGCCATCCGGAACGCTTCGGGATCCATCGAAACGATCCTCGGATCAACGAGCCGTAAGCACTTTCGAAGAGCGCTGCGGGATTATGCCAATCTCGGCCCGGTGGCGGTGGAAGCGGCGACGATAGTGCCAGAGGCGATTGAGCGTTTCGACGAGCTCGCTGAGATGAACCGGCGCCGGTGGAAAGGGCGGACGCAGTTCCCGGTTTTCAGTTCGCCGCGCTTCCTGGCTTTTCACCACGCGCTCATTCGGACGGCTTTTGCCACAGGAGCGATTGACCTGGTGCGCGTTACGGTCGGGGGCAAAACGCTGGGCACGCTGTATTGTCTGCGGCGTGGCAAAACGGTCTACCTCTATCAGAGCGGATACGAGTATTCGATCGCGCCCCAGAACAGCCCGGGGACTGTCACGCAAGCGCTGGCAATTCAAAGGTTGCTTGACCTGGGCTATGACACGTTCGATTTCCTGGGTGGCGAAGAGACCTACAAGCAACGGCTAGCGAAAGAGTGGCGCCCGCTGATGTGGACCGCCTTCTCGCGGCGGACACCAAAGATGTGGCTGTATCGCCAGGCCAAGCGACTCCGGCGCGGACTCTCGAGTGGCGCGCCCAGCCGAAGATCGACCGAACGAAAGGCCCAGCTTTGAGGACTTCCAAATTGATCACAATCTTCGGGGACCTGCAAGAGGATCGCGGGCGGCCGGCCCCAGTCGTCCCATTCAGGCCAAGCGGTGACGCGACGCCGCGGGTGGCTGTCCCGGACGCACCGGCCAATGGAACGAGCCGCCTTCTGGCGCCGGATGTTGCGGGAAGCCCCAAAGACAGACCTGGCGTGTGGTGTGACTCGCCGCACCCTCAAGCGAAGCTGCCGTCCGGATCCGCGGTGTTATCGCTGGTTGAAGGAACGCTGCAGCCGTATGCGGCTGAGCAGTACCGCATCATCCGGACGGCCATCACATCCGCGCTTAAGCGGCCTTTTGTACTCGCAATGACGAGTCCGAGCGTTTCGGATGGGAAGACATTCACGGCCATCAACCTGGCGGCCGCGCTCGCAATGAGCGGCGAGGGGAATACTCTGCTGATCGACGCCGATCTTCGCGCCGCGGCCGTCCATCGGCAGTTGCGGCTCGGGCGCACGCCCGGGCTTGTGGAGGTTCTGGCGGGATCGAGCGACCTCGTTTCCGCCGCGGTTCAGATCACCGATCTGCCCTCACTGTTCGTGTTGACAGGCGGAGAAGAGCAGGATCACCCGACCGATCATCTCGATTCACCAGGCTGGAACGCGCTGATGCGGGATGTTCGGCGCCACTTTACTCACGTCGTAATCGACGGTCCCCCGCTGGGGCTATTTGCCGACTACGATCTGATTGCGTCGTCGTGCGACGGCGCCATCGGCGTAGTCTGGCCGGGGCATACCGACCGGACGTTGTGCCTCTCCGGCCTGCAGAGAATTCGCCCCAAACTCCTGGGCGTGGTGATCAACGGCGCAGAAGATTGGTTTTTGTGGAAGAAATCCCATCCGGAGTACTACCACCACTACTACACCGATGGGAGGCGGCGATCGTCCCCAGGCAGGAGGACCACCGAATGACCGGACCGCGCCGGACACTGCACTGGCTTTGGGCCGCCGCATTACACTGTATTGGCGGCGTGGCCTACGCAAAACGGAGACTGGCGAAACACGACGCCATAATCGTCCTGACGCTGCATCGTGTGCTCGACGACACGGAATGGAAAACGACGCAGAGTCTGCCTGGAATGATCCTGCGTACGGAGACATTTCGAAGTCTCGTTGCGTACGTCGCAAAGAACTTCGGGACAGGCGGCGAGCAGCGCGGCAACAAGCGGCTGAAGATCTGCCTCACTTTCGACGACGGCTGGATCGATACGTACACGACCGCGTGGCCCATCAGCCGGAGCTTCGGCATTCCAATTACCGTGTTTGTTTGCGCCGGAAGAATGGGCTGCGAAATGCCTTTCTGGCCCGAAAGGGCCGCCGAACTCGCCCGCTTGCTCCACCCGGCCATAGGCGAGGACGAACTCGAGCGAGCAATTGAAGGAATCAAAGACGACGAAGGCCGGCTCCACCGGATGTCGGCGCTGGCAGAGAAAGTAGGTACTACGCCGTCCGTTTCCGAGGACCGTACCATCGACCGGACGCTCTCCTGGCAGCAACTCGACGAGATGGCGCAGGCGGGTGTCACGGTGGGCTCTCACGGGCTGAACCATCGCATTTTGACACGGATCACGAAGGGACAAGCGCATTGGGAGATGGAGGTATCGAAGGCCGCAATCGAACAGGAATTGTCGATTACCGTAACGCAGTTCTGCTATCCAAACGGCAACTGCTCGCCGGAGCTGGAAGAGATGGCGGAACGGTGCGGCTACCGTGAGGCGTACTCGACACTGCCGGGTTCCTATCAGGACAGCTCTCCACGCTTCGCCATCCCGCGAATCAACATCAGCGAGAACGCCATTGTGGGCCCGACCGGCCGCTTCTCCGGATTGCGCTTTCAATACACCGTCTTCTGGAAGGCATGGCGGGGCGACGAGCGCAGGCGGGCCGGCGCCGGAGAATCTTCGGCTTCCGACCGGAGACGTTGGCCGAAGTTGCGAAACACAATGAGACGATCCCGCGGAGCCATTGCCGGCTCGCTTTAGGAACCGGGCGTATGCCACACCTCGGCCTGGAATCCGCAATTCCGCTGTGTCTGTACCTCTGCACGTTAACAGTCGTACTGCTGAGCATCTTCTGGCGGCCGATTGCCGGATTGTACTTCCTGGTCCCGCTCATCCCCCTGCAGACGATCCGGTACCGGCTCAACGATCTGCCGCTGGGAGCGAGTTTTGTCTACATTATTCTGGCTGCCGTCGCGATCGGCTTGATAATCCATCGGGAAGACGGGGAGCAAGGCACGCCCTGGACTCTTTTGTTGGCCGTCTATGGATGCTTCACGTTCATTTCACTTTGCCTCGGTTCGCTGTACCTCTCATTTCCCATGCCCTGGGAGTTGGCCGACCGCCGGTTTCCGGATTGGGCCGACTACATGACGATGCCCCTGCTGCTGGTCCTCGTGGCGGCCGCGGTTCGCAATCTCAACCAGGTGAAGATCCTGGTTGTGCTCATCGGGATCTCAGCGCTGCTCGTAGACAAATCATTCTGGAATGCTGTGTCCGGCCATGATTTCTCCACATTCAGCGATGATCTGCGGGACGGCGGAACGCTCGGATACGCCGGTTCCAACGGATTGGCGACGCTGCAGGCGCAGCTTTGTACGCTGTTCGTTGCCCTGGCCGTTACGGCCGGCCGGAGGTCCTGGAAACTCGTGTGCTTCGGCGCGGCGTTTTGTTCGGCGCTGTGCCTGGTGTACAGCCTTTCGCGCGGCGGCTATCTCGCCTGCATCGCGGGGCTGCTGTTCGTCGCGGTTGTGAGAGCGCGTGTGCTCCTGGTTCCCGCGGCGGTCTTCGCGCTGACGTGGGCCACGGTCGTACCGCCAGCGGTCGTCTCAAGAGTGCAAATGACCTATGACCAGAATGGCGAGCTGGACCATTCCTCGGAAACCCGCGTCACGCTCTGGGAGGACGCTCTCGAACTCGTGGAGTCCAATCCGCTGCTCGGCACCGGGCTGGATACCTATCGCTATATGAAACGCGTCGGTGAATACGAAGACACCCACAACATCTATATGAAAATCCTCGTTGAAACCGGCGCGGTGGGATTGCTCTTCTTCCTCTGGATTCTGGGGAAAGCGGTATTTCACGGGCTCCGTCTCGCGCATTCCGGTGTCGATCCGCTACTGCAAGGTCTCGGATTAGGTCTCGCCGGGTGGGCGATCTGCGCGGCCGTGGCATGTACATTCGGTGATCGCTGGACGTATTTCCAAGTCCAGGGCTGGTTCTGGGTTATAGCCGGGTTGGTCGCACGCGGCGCGACGTTCAACAGCGCGCTCGAGACGTCGGCGGAAGAGCCTTCCGAAACTGCCGCGGAGCTGGGACAGGAAGTTACCACCTGACATGACGATTGCACACTTGATCAGCAGCGGCGGATATTACGGCGCCGAGTGCATGTTGATGACACTCGTTCAGGCTCTGACCCGCCTGAATTCGCGTTGTGTCGTCGGCGTCCTTGACGATGCGCGGTTCCATCATCTGGAGATTGCGGAAGAAGCGGCCAAGCGCGGCATCGAGGTCAAGACGTTTCCTTGCCGCGGACGCTTCGACCATTCCGCCATCACGGCCATCCGGCGCTGGCTGGCAGCTCTGCGCCCTGAAGTGCTGCACACCCACGGCTACAAAGCGGATCTCTACGGACGCCTCGCACGCTCGGGCTCAATCCCCCCCGTGCTCGCCGCCACATGTCATAACTGGCCTGATCCAGCGTTGTTGATGCGCCTGTATGCTTCGCTCGATCGGATTGCCTTACGCCACTTCGATGTTGTCGCCGCCGTCTCGCCTCAAGTGTTGGCTGCCGTTCAACGGAGCGGGGTGAAACACGCGAAGTACGTTCCCAACGGTGTTGAAATCGAGAGTTTCATCTGCGCCGATCCACCGCACAGACAGGCATCTGATGGAGCCGGCCGGGAAGCGTTCGTGGGCTTTGCCGGACGGCTGGTGCCAGACAAAGGTGGAGCCGAACTTCTGCAAGCGGCGCGGCGGGTCGTTGCAGAACGCTCAAAGACCAGGTTCGTCTTTGCCGGCGATGGCGGTTGCCTGCGTCCCTGGAAAGACCTCGCGGCGCAACTCGGCATTTCGGAAGATGTCTTGTTCCTCGGACGGTGGCGGGAAATGGCCGCCTTCTATTCGGCGCTGGATGTATTCGTTCTGCCGTCGAAGATCGAGGCCATGCCGATGACGGTCATCGAAGCGATGGCCAGTGGAGTGCCGGTCGTTGCCAGCCGGGTGGGTGCGATCCCGGACGTGGTCGTCGCCGGTGAGACCGGAATCCTCGTTGAGCCTGGCGATGTCGATGGCATCGCCGCCGCCATTCTGCAGTTGCTGTCCGATGACGCACTTGCCCGGAGGCTCAGCGAGCAGGGACGCAAGTACGTGACTCAGACTCTTACCTCGGACGTGATGGCGCGGAGCTACCTGACGATGTATCAGCAGGCTCTCACGCGAACAAGCGCCGGCAGGTACTCGAATTCGTAATGCTGCAAGACCAGAAGATACCGCGGCTTTCAATTGTGGCCGCCTGCCGGAACGAGCGGGAGCACGTGCATGAGTTTCTTGCATCGCTCCTTGATCAGGACCTGCGGGACAGGGAGTGGGAGGCGGTCATCGCGGACGGCATGAGCGACGACGGCACCTTCGAGATCCTCGAGGAATTCGCTTCGCGCCATCCGCGCATCCGGGTTATCCGTAATCCCGGGAGGATTGCCTCGACCGGGTTGAATGCGGCCATCCGGATTTCCACCGGCCACATCGTGATGCGGCTCGACATACACACACGCTATGCCGCGGACTATTGCCTCCGCTGCGTGGAAACGCTCGAAGCGACCGGCGCCGGAAACGTCGGCGGAGCGGCCAGGGCGCTCGGCGCCGGCGCCATCGGCCGAGCGATTGCCGCGGCATATCGTTCGCCGTTTTCGACCGGCGGCGCGCGGTTCCATCAGGAAGATTACGAAGGCCCGGTGGACACCGTGCCCTATGGCTGCTGGAGGCGGTCAACGCTCGAACGTATCGGCGGGTTCGACGCCGAACTGGTCCGGAACCAGGACGACGAACATAATCTGCGGCTGCAACGGGCCGGTGAGAAGATCTGGCAGTCACGCTCCATCCGCTCCTGGTATATACCGCGCTCAAGCTTGCGCAGCCTGTTCCGCCAGTACTTCCAATACGGCTTCTGGAAAGTCGCCGTGCTTCGGAAACACCGGCTGCCCGCCTCGTGGCGGCACCTGGTCCCGGCTCTCTGTCTGCTGCTCGCCTTCGCCGCCCTCGCGGGCGCAACTCTAGGCTTCGAAGCGTGCGCGTTGCTGTCGGCCGTCATGCTGCTCGCATACGGCGCACTGCTCCTCGTTGCTTCCCTGCTTGCCGCGCATGAGTCCGGATGGACGCTGATCTGGTATCTCCCCGTGGTCTTCGCGACATTTCACACCGCCTACGGGACAGGTTTCCTGGTCGGGCTGATCTGGTTTACCGGCCGTACCGCCAGAGAGATTCCATCGGATTCGTTATTCGATTCCTTAAGCCGCTGACCGCCCGAACAGATGCGAAGAGCCATTGACATCGTTGTTTCCGCCGCGGTGCTAATCCTGCTGAGCCCAGTGCTGGCCGTGGTGTTCCTCGTGGCGGCAGTCGAGACCGGCGGACGCCCGTTGTACCGCGCGGCGCGCATCGGCCTGCATGGAAGACCGTTCCGCATGTACAAAGTTCGGACCATGCGCACCAGCGGAGCGCACGGCAGTCCGATCACGGGCAAAGACGATCGGCGGATCACCCGGGCAGGGCGCGTTCTCCGCGACACCAAGCTGGACGAAATTCCGCAGTTCTTCAATGTTCTGCGCGGAGAGATGACTCTGGTCGGTCCCCGGCCCGAAGCGCCTGAGCTGGTTGCGTTGTACACGCCCGAGGAGCGCGTGGTACTGCGGACGAAGCCGGGCGTCACGGGTGTCTCCCAACTACATGCCGGGCGGGAAGCGGACGGGATCCCGGCAGGCGCGGAAGGCGTGTCGTATTATGCGCGCGAAGTCATGCCGGCCAAGATCCGCATGGACCTCGCGTATATGAGTGTGCGCACCGCGCGCACCGACCTGAGCGTAGTGCTGCGGACCGTCAGCTACGTCATGCGGTCGCTGTTGGTTTGACCCGCACTCGCCCACGTTCCAAATTCAGGAGGAGCACGATGCAATCGGCAGATCGAATTCCCTTCCACCGGCCGAGTATCGGAGAAGAAGAAATCAATGAAGTCATTCAGACCTTGACATCTGGCTGGCTTACGACGGGGCCGCGCACGCATCAGTTTGAGCACGACTTCCGCCAATATATCGGAGTTCCACACGCTCTCGCCGTCAACTCCTGCACCGCCGCGCTCCATGTGGCTTTGGCGGGGTTGAACATCGGGCCGGGAACGGAAGTGATCACAACGCCGCTCACCTTTTGCGCCACTGTCGGAGCGATCCTTCACACCGGCGCCACGCCGGTCCTCGCCGACATCGGTCCGGACGGAAACATCGATCCCGCCAGCGTGGAAGAACGGATCACGAAACGCACGCGGGCGATCATTCCCGTGCACTTCGCGGGCCTCCCGTGCGACATGGAGCGCATCTGGCAGTTGGCGCAGAAGTACCGGCTGCGGGTCGTTGAGGATTGCGCCCATGCCGCCGGCGCACATTACCGCGGCTGGCCGATTGGAGCAGGCAGCCCCGATACCGGTCACTGCAGCGACGCTTGCTGCTTCAGCTTCTATGCCACCAAAAATATGACAACCGGCGAAGGAGGAATGGTCACGACTCACGACGATGAGCTCAGTGAGGTCATTCGCGTCCTCCGCCTCCACGGCATCAGCCGGGACGCCTGGAACCGGTATGCCGAAGGCGGCAACTGGTATTACCAGGTCGTCACGGCAGGCTTCAAGTACAACCTCACGGACCTGCAGTCTGCAATTGGCTTGCACCAACTGAGGAAGCTCGATGACTTCGTCGCCACGCGGGCGAATTATGCGCATCTGTACAACGAACTCCTTGCCGACATCGACGAGTTCGAGTTGCCGCCGGAGCGAAGTGATTCGCGGCATGCCTGGCACCTGTACGCGCTCAGGTTGAACCTCGACCGGCTGTCGGCCGATCGCGACGACCTGATTGTGAACCTGCACAACCGGGGCATCGGCAGCAGCGTCCATTTCATTCCGATTCCGCTCCATCCGTTCTTCGCGCCGTTTGCCGGCCGGCCGGAGAATCACTGTCCAAAGGCGCTGGCCCTGTATCCGCGCCTGGTTTCCCTCCCGCTATACCCCGCGATGACAGAAGCGCAAGTTGTGCATGTCGCGGAATGCTTGCGGGATTTTGCACAGCGTTTCCGGAGACGCCCATTATTTGCGGTCGCCAAAGCGGGGTGATTGATGAAACAAATGCTATTGAAGATGATTCAGAGCGCTCTGACGTGGATGGCGTGGATCGCTATCGTCGGAGTCTCTTTTCTGCTCGCCTGGTCGTTGCGCTTCGAGTTTCTGTTCCAACGGCCGGAAGCCAGCATCCTCCTGCGCAGCATGGAAATCGTCCTGGTGACGAAGGGCCTGGTCTTTTGCGCGTTGCAGCGCAGGCTCGACCGCTGGGCACGGTATTTGGGCTTTCACGACGTGTTCCGCCTGTGGCAGGTGAATCTGCTTGCATCGCTGTGCTCAGGACTCGTTCTGTACTCGAGCTTCGGCGCCGCTTTTCCCCGCTCGCTGTACGTATTGGATTTGATGGTGTGCGTTCTGTTGAGCGGAACCGTTCAATTCGCCGGCCGGATTGTGGAAGAGACACGCGCACTTCAGCGCGCGGCTCGCAATCGCAGAGGCCTCCTGATCTACGGCGCCGGCGTAGCCGGGCTGGCGCTCGCACGTGAGATCAGAAGCAACCCGAATCTCGGGTATCACCTGATCGGATTCATCGACGACGATCCCACCAAGAAAGGCGCCGTTCTGCTTGGGTTCCCCGTGCTTGGATCCGGAGCCGACGCCGTCAGGATCGTCTCCGCCAGCTTGCGGCAACGCTGTCCAGTAAGCGAAGTCGTAGTGGCCATGCCCTCGGCCACCGGCCGTCAGATCCGTGCTGCCGTTGCCAGAGGCATGGCCGCGGGCGTGCCATGTCGCGTGGTCCCGGGCCTCGGCGAACTGATCAGCGGCAAGCGGGATGTGGCGCAGTCGAAGGCGATCTGCGTGTCGGATCTGCTCGACCGCGAGCCGGTGCAAACGGACGACAGCATGGTGCGGCGCGCGATCAACGGACGAGTCGTGCTCGTCACCGGCGGCGCCGGCTCAATCGGCTCGGAGCTATGCCTACAGATCGCGGGGCTGAACCCACGGCGCCTGATCGCTCTGGATCAGGCCGAGAGCGAAGTCTTCCGCCTCGCTTCCGACCTGTATGAGCGGTACCCGGCGCTGAACTTCAGTTACGAAATCGCGGACATTCAAAGCCGCCACCGGGTTGAGGCGATCATCCAGCGTTACAAAGTCGACACGATCTTCCACGCCGCCGCGTACAAGCACGTCCCGCTGATGGAGGGCCACGTGTGCGAAGCCGTGAGAAACAACGTGATCGGCACGTGGAATCTCGCGCAATGCGCGTGGCAGCAGAACGTCTCGAACTTCTTGCTCATCTCCACGGACAAGGCCGTAAACCCCAGCAGCGTGATGGGCCTGACGAAACGCATCGCCGAGATCATCGTGTCGGCGAAACGTCCACCCGTCGGAGATGGTCCGGACACGAATTTCGTCTGTGTCCGCTTCGGCAACGTGCTCGTCAGCAACGGCAGCGTGGTGCCTGTCTTTCAGAAACAGATCGCGCGAGGCGGGCCGGTCACCGTCACCCATCCCGAGGTACGCCGCTATTTCATGACCATTCAGGAAGCGGTTCAGCTCGTTCTGCAAGCGTCCGCGATGGGACACGGCTCGGAGATCTTTGTTCTCGATATGGGGCAGCCCGTCCGCGTTGTCGAACTTGCTCGAAAGATGATCACGCTCGCCGGCCTCACGCCTTACGAAGACATCGACATCCACTTCGTCGGCTTGCGCCCGGGCGAAAAGCTCTACGAGGAGATCAACCTCGGATCCGAGCTTCACCTTGCCACGCAGCACCCCAAGATTCACATTTTCAGGACCCATCAAAGGGACTATGCCGGACTGCTGCCTTGGGTGGCCGAATTGCAGTCTTTGGTCTGGCGCGGGGACGCCGACGAAGTGCTACAACACCTGGCCACGCTGGTTCCCGAATACCACCCGTCGCCACGGGCCGCAGGGTCCGCGGAGGAACTGACCGGGCCTGCAGCGCCGCCGATTGCCGCGGGCGCTTTGCCCGAACGCATCGACATCGCCTCCTGACGGAGCCGCGGGCTAACCCCAACACCCGGTCCGAGCCTCACACTGCGGTGACGACTGGCAAACAAGATTCGAGCCATTAACGTATGCCGCCGCTACGAACTTCGCAACAACGCGGGCTTCGAGTTGTTCTCGTGGACCTGCTCCCCGTCGTGCCGTACTACACCGCGCATCTTGCGGAAGGGTTGGCCCGGATCGAAGGTCTGGATGCGCGAGTGGCGTCGCCTGACTATGCCTGGGATCCGGAGGTGTTTCGCAGATTCAAAGTCAGACGCACAGCCGGGTTGCTCAACCTGAACACGGCATGGTCCAGACTTCCATCTGTGCCGCAACGAGTCCTCAAGTTCTTTCAGTATCTGGTCAATCTGCTCGGGCTGCTGCTGCAGATTCTGTTCACCCGCCCAGACATCGTCCACATTCAGTTCCTCCCTCTCCTGGAGCGCAGATTGCCGCTAGAGCTGTGGTTCTTGCGCATCCTGCGGGCCGTTCGTTTACCGATCGCCTACACCGTGCATAACGTCCTGCCGCAAGACAACGGCCAGGCGCTGTTTCACCTTTACGAAAAGACGTATCGTCTGCCAGATATTCTCATCTGTCACGACGATCTGGCGGCACACCGCCTCGCGGCCGAGTTTTCAATTGATCCCGGCCGCTGCTTTGTCGTGCCGCACGGACCGTTCTTCGCGGCGCCACACGATTTCTCGCCGGAGGAGGCGCGCCAGAGGCTGGGACTGGCCGGCGCTGAGTGCATCGTGCTGTGGAGCGGCATTCTGCGCCCCTATAAGGGGGTTTCGTTCCTGCTGCGAAGCTGGCGGCTGGTGTGCGACCGGTATCCTCACGCGCGCCTGGTGATCCAAGGTACCGGCCAGGAGTCCGAACTCAGCGACGCCAGAAGACTGGTTCGCGAACTGGGCATTGAGGATCGGGTGCGGCTCGACCTCCGCTTCGTTTCGTGTAGCGAACTGGAGGACTATCTCAGCGCAGCCGACGTGCTTGTCTATCCCTACCGGCAAATCACGATGAGCGGTGCGCTGATGACGGGAATCAGCCGCCGGAAAGCAATGATCGCGACGGATCTTCCAGCCTTTCGGGAAGTGCTGCAGAACGGTCGTAACGCGTTGCTGGTGCACTACGGTGACACCGAGGAGCTGGCCACCAGCCTCAAGACACTCATCGGCAACCCGCACCTGCGCGAGTCGCTGGCGCGGAACCTTCAGCAGACGAGCGACTCTCTGCCCGATTGGACCGACATCGCAATCCAGACCCTCGATTGCTACGACGCTGCCATGACCAAGCATCGTCCCCTGATGCAACAACAAAGGACCGCATGACGACTGAGCAAGACCACATCGCCGCTCGAGCATCTGACGTCGCAGCACCGGCGGCATCGGCCGCCGTTTCCGCCGAATTGCACACGCTGGCGCGGCATTCGGCCCATTACCTGGCTGGTTTTTTGGGCTCGATGGCGCTTGGCCTCGTCTCCTTCCCGATCTTCACGCGGGTCTTCTCGGTTGCCGAGTATGGCCTTCTGGACCTCGCGCAAAAGGTGGTTCTCTTCTTTGCGGCCGGGGCCAAGATGGGCCTGCAGAATGCGGCGCTGCGGTTTTACGACGGCGCGCAATTCGCCGGCTCGCCCGCCAAAGCCCGCTCTTACTACACGACGATGAGCCTGGGCATATTCGGTACGTCGGCCGGAGTGGCCTGCCTGTTCCTGCTACTCTCCGCGGTCTTCGCCGGATCGTGGATCGACGCGCCGCTGCGCGGCCTGACATTCTGGATTGCCGCACTGATCGTCTTGCGAGCTGCTGAATCGATCCTTTGCGCATTCCTGCGAGTGGAAGAACGAACGAAGGCTTTCAACGTCGTCACGGTAGCGACCAAGGCAGCCACGATCCTGGCCGTCTGTGCCCTGGTGCCGCTTGCCGGCAAGACCGCATCGACTTATTTCGCGGGCAACACATTCGTCGCACTCACGTCCGCCGTGATTCTGTTCGCCTGGCTGGTCAAACGCGGGCTGATCGCTCCGCACACTTTCGACCGCCAGTTGTTTCGCGTCGGAATTGCGTTCGGTCTTCCGCTGGTCGCCTACGAATCCGCCTTCGCGATCCTTGGATCCGTCGACCGTTTCCTGGTCCAGCATTATCTCGGGGCCAACGCGCTAGGTCTCTATTCGGTGGCTTACGGTTTGTCCCAAGCGGTTAACGATGTCCTGGTCACGCCGCTGAATCTGGCGCTGATGCCGATCTACATTCGCCTGTGGACCTCGTCTGGGCAGAAGACGACCAGCCAGTTTCTGACCATGGCCCTCACCTATTACACCGTCGCCGCAATTGGAGTCCTGGCGATCGCCGGCGCCTCCGCGGACGATCTGATCGTCTGCTTAAGCACGCGAAAGTACGCCGGCGCAGGCGACCTGATACCGGTTCTGCTGGCGGGGCTGCTCATCTATACGGCACACCTGTTCGTTGCCGCCGGCTTATTGCTCCACAAGCGCACGACGCGAATGGCGGCGATTCTCATCGTTGCGGCGTTCGTGAATATCTCATTGAACTGTCTGTTGCTGCCGCGCCTCGGCCTGTGGGGCGGCGCCTGGGCCGCCCTCGTGTCGTACGCGCTTTGCATCTCCGCGCTGTGGGTCTCGTCCCATCGCCTGATGCCACTGAGCATCGACCCGCACGTTCTCTGGAAATGCGGTGTCGCCGGATTGGCGGCGTGGTTTGTCGGGGCGGGTTCCGGCTTCTCGCAGCCGTGGCTCCGGCTGACCGGTTCGGCGGCCATTGCCCTGGTTGTCTATGGCGGCATCCTGCTTTGTCTTGACACGAAACTGCGCCATGACGCTCGGCGGGCCGCGAGTTGGCTCAGGAATCTGCTTCGCGGCCCGCTCCCCCAGGACCCGGCATAGAGGCGACGCAATGAGTTTGACCGTACTTGCCTATCACGACGTTTACAGCGAGACGCGGCCGCAGTGCGAGGCGCGCGTGTCGTCAATTTATACCCTTTCCGAGAGCGCCTTTCTCCGCCAGCTTGATTCCATTAGACCTGTCGCGTCGGGAGAACTGGTCGCCACGGAGAGCCTCTTTCGGGGGCACTCGTCAATTCCCCAGGTCGCTTTCACTTTCGATGACGGCGCGATGTGCGCAGCGACTTGTATCGCCGCCGCTTTGGAGCAGCACGGGTGGCGCGGGCATTTCTTTGTCACAACGGGTTGGATCGGAAGGCCGGGCTTTCTCAACCGTGACGCGATTCGCCGCCTGCGCCGGAACGGGCACATCGTCGGATCGCATACGGTGACTCATCCGGAACGAATGTCGCACATGCGGGCAGGAGACCTGTTCGGCGAATGGATCGAAAGCCGCGTCGTGCTCGAGAACATCATCGGCGAGCCGGTAACGACCGCGTCGGTCGCCGGCGGCTATTACAGCCGGTATGTTGCCGAAGCCGCCGCGGCGGCCGGATTCAAGATCCTCTTCACTTCGCAGCCTTCGTCACGGGTCAGCATCGTCGATGGCTGCGCCGTCGTAGGCAGGTACACAATTCAACGCTTCACGCCGCTTGAAGAAGTTGTGGGGTTGGCCGAGGGCCGCCGCGGGCCCAGATATCGCCAGGCCGTGATGTGGTCCGCCAAGGGCGTGGCCAAATTTGCCACTGGAAAATGGTTCCCTCAAATCCGCCGGCATATCCTCGCCTCCCGTTCCCTGACGTAGAGGCCGACACAGATGGCGTTTATGTCAGAACTGCTAAGAGTAGTGCGCCACGGCTGCTCGAATGTGTATTGTTTCGTGCAAGCGCACGGGTGCGATGTATCGAGGTTTACCGTCTTCGAAGCGTCCTGCGATGAAGCCGAAGACGTGCAGGTTCCGGAGGGGCTCACTTTCCGGGCTGGATCGCCGGCCGATCTGGAGGCGCTGAACCAGCGGGGATATGACATGGACACGGCCGCCAAGTGCTTCTGCCGCGACCGCCTTCTCGCCGGAGATTCCCTCATCCTCGGGGAAGAGAACGGCGAGGTGATCTTCTATGCCTGCGTGATGTATTCCAATATGGACCTCGACATGGGAAAGATCGTGCCCCTGGCGAGCGATCTGGCCTATAGCTATAAGGTGTACACGGCTCCAAGCGCGCGAGGACGGCGAATTTGCAGCACGTACTACGCGCTGCTGAAGCGCATCCTGAGGAACCGGGGATATCGCCGGGTGGTCTGCCGCGTGGCCCCGTCCAATCCGGCGTCAATGCGAGCTCACCTTAGAGCGAACTTCCACGCCGTGGGCGATCTGTTCAACGTGACCGTCGCGCGTATACCGCATTACTGGGCCAGCCAGGCCCTGGTGGAGTGGTTCGCCCGCAACTGTGCCGCGCAATGTCTGAACGGTCATTGGTTCAGGACACTGACCGAGCAGAATTGTCATCGCTATGAGGTTTAGCCGGAGGAGTTGTACCTTGCTCAACCTTGATGTCGTTGCTGATATGAAGTGGTTCCGCCTGTCGAACGGCCTTGGAGGGGAAGTGAACCCAACGATGTATCTCCAAACTCTTCGCCATCTGCGAAGAGAACAGGTCTATGGCATGCTTCTGTCGATCTATCCCCGCGCAGTCAGCCGCCAGGGATTGTGTACCAGCCTGCGTACGCCCACCGGAAAGTGGATCAGTCCAGTTGAGCCCCCGCCGATTCAGACTGGGCCGGCGAGTTTCCGGCTTGCCGCCGGCGAACATGACATCAACGATTCCGATGGATGGTCCGATCCCGAAGCATCCAAGTTGTGGCTCTACAACTTGCACTACTTCGACGACCTGATTGCCGAAGGTTCTGACGAACGCCGGAACTGGCATGTGGAACTCGTTCATCGCTGGATTCACGAGAATCCTCCTGGCGAAGGGGTCGGATGGGATCCGTATCCGACCGCATGCCGGATCTCAAACTGGGTGAAGTGGTTCCTGCGCAGCGGCGAGTTGGATTCCGAAATGACAGCCAGCCTCGCACTGCAAGTGCGCCACCTGCGTCACAATCTCGAGTGGCGTTTGATGGCCAACCACTTGTTTGCCGACTTGAAGGCCCTGATTCTGGGTGGGTGCTTCTTCGCGGGCAAGGAAGCCGATGAATGGCTGTCATACGGGCTGAAGGTTCTTGACGAACAAATTCGCGAGCAGATCCTCACCGACGGCGGGTACTGCGAGCTCAGCCCGATGTATCACACCATCGTCCTCAACGACATGTTGGATCTGATCAACGCAGCCCACGCCTTCCCCGACTGCATCCCCGCGGCGTGTCTTCCGCGCTGGATTGCCAAGAGCAACGCCATGTTCGATTGGCTGGCGAACATGTGCCATCCGGATGGGCGCACATCTTTCTTCAGCGATGGCGGCTTCACCTCCTACGAACCCGCCGCGCTGTGGGATTACGCCCGCCGCATGGGCATCGACGCGCCGGCGGGCACGACCGCGGGACTGCGCCATCTCAAGGAAAGCGGATATATCCGCCTTGAAAATTCCGCCGCCACCGTGATTTTCGATGTCGGCGAGGTGGGCTTACAGTATCAGCCCGGTCATGGCCATGCCGATGCTCTTTCGTTTGAGCTGTCGCACAACGGCAAACGGATTCTGGTGAATTCCGGCACCTCAACCTACACCGAAAGTCCCGAGCGCGTGTGGCAGCGCGGCACGGCCGCCCACAATACGGTGGAGGTAGATGGGCAGGACCAGTCGGAGCTGTGGCGCGCGTTCCGGATCGCGCGCCGATCCCATCCGATTGATGTCCGTGCGTTCCAGCGGGGCGACGGTCTGGTGGCGGAAGCGGCCCATACGGGTTATCGGCGCCTGAGGCCCGGCGTGATTCACGGCCGCAGCCTGGAGCTCACGCCGGCGTCGTTGAAGATTCACGACGTCCTGGATGGCCGGGGTAAGCACGACGTGGCGGTCTGGTTCCACATGCACCCGTCCGTCCGCATGCGGGTTGCGGATGACCGCATTGTGCTGGATTCGCCCGCCGGCCGCTCCGCCATTCGTCTGGATCCCAAGCTCACGCCCGCGATTGAGGCAACAACGTTCAATCCCCGGTTCGCTGTATCGGTGAACAATTTTTCACTCCGTGGCGCGTGGTCGGGCGATTGTCCAGTGAGCTTCACGACGGAAATCGAATTCAACGACCGCTAGCGGGAATCAGCCTATGCATGTCTCCGGGTTTGTGCAGTCCGTCTATGGCCGGGTTCGCTCCTTCCTCGAATCACGGAGCCACACGCCGTTTACGCTTGCCGCGGTGCTTCGCAAGTCAGGAGCAACGGTCGGCAGGCACTGTTACATTGCATCCACCTCACTGAGTACGGAGCCCTACCTGGTGAAGATTGGCAACCATGTCGCGATTGAAGAAGGCGTCTCCTTCATGACCCATGACGGAGCAACTTGGGGACTGCGCTCTGGCATCCCCGATCTCCAGGTGTTCGGACCCATTGTCATTGAGGACAACTGCTATGTTGGCCAGCGCGTCATTCTCGCGCCGAACGTCCGGATCGGACCCAACTCAATCGTCGCTCCCGGCTCGGTGGTGATTTCCGACGTGCCTCCGGGAGTAGTCGCCATGGGCATTCCCGCCAGGCCGGTAGGAACAATCGAGGAGTACCGCGAAACATGCCTCCGGCGCTGGCGCGAGCAACGCCCGCCACAGTGTGAGCCAAGCCGGTCTTTCCGTTCCGCGGCGGACCGCCGCACTGCGTTAAGGCGGCATCTTGCCGCACTGTTTCATCGTCAACTCGCTGGGGACTTCGGCACCCCGCCGGGGCTGCCGACCGATACATGCCAATCCACGGAACCGGCCGGGAGTCCGGCCGCGCAGCATGGAGGTCGATAGTGTTTGGCATTCGAACATCGTGTTTCGCCGGGGTTGCGTTCGCCGTCGTGTCCGCGTTCCAGGCGCAAGCTGCGCCGCCCCGGATCTTCTATTCCGATCTGGAAAGCGGCCCCAATGTGGGCGGCGAGAACGGCGCAGGCGTTTTTGTCACAATTTACGGCGCCCGTTTCGGCGCGTCGGCCGGAACGTCGTTTGTCTCTCTCGGCGGTGAGGCGCCGGTAGCGTACCGCGCTTGGAGCGACACGCGCATCACGTTTCAGATCGGGCCCGGCACACCCACGGGCAACATCACTGTGACCACTGCGACAGGAGAGTCAAACGGAGTTCCATTCCGGGTCCGCGACGGCAGGATTTACTTCGTCTCGCCATCGGGGAGGGACTCTAACGACGGCTCCTTTACATCGCCATGGCGTACGGTTCTGAAGGCGCGGGACGCGATCGGCGCCGGCGATACCGTCTACCTGATGAACAACATTTCGCAGGCGGCGGACGACGGACAAGGATGGTCAACGTCAATGCTTCTGCGCCGCGGTGGAGCGGCGGGAGCGCCAATGGCTTTCGTGGCCTATCCCGGCGCAACAGCCACGATCGGCTCCGCCACCGGCCCGAGCTACGGCATTCGCGGCGTCGACACCGGCGCCTTGTCAGGCTATTGGGTGTTCGCCGGCCTCGTACTCCGTGGAGCCTCGGCAGCCATGGTTCTCGCGGGCCCATCCCAGTCGTGGCGGATTGTCGGCAACGATATGTCGTGTCCCAACGGAAACGGCGAAGTCGGATGCTTTGCATCGAGCAAGTCGAGCTACGTGTCGTTCTACGGCAATACGGTTCATGACGCCGGGACGGCGAATGCGTCCGCGCACTACCACGGAATCTACTGGTCCACCGACTCCAATCACATCGATATGGGTTGGAACACGGTTTACAACATTCGCGGATGCCGGGGCGTGCAAACCTACTCGACGCCGTTAGGCAGCGGCGGAGCATCCGATCCGACCGGTCACAATCTACATAACATCAGCATCCACGATAACGTAATCCACGACACGCAATGTGACGGCATCCTGCTGGCGACCATCGATCCCTCACAAGGGAAAGTGGAGGTCTACAACAACGTCATTTACAGTGCGGGCCGCGGGCCGGCGAATCCGGAAAACACCGGAGCGTGGACGTGCGTCAATGTCCCCGGAACGACAGCCAATGGCAGCCCGGGCGGCGGCGTGGTCGATGTCTTCCAAAACACGCTGTACGACTGCGGATCCTTTGCCAACCCGCCCTATGCGAATGCCAACGGCGCCATCGAGAACGGCGGCAACAACACGAACCTCAAGATTCTCCTGCGCAACAACATCGTCTATCAGCCGGCCACAGCTCCGTACCTGGTGACCTTCGGCCCTTGTGATGGGATTCAAGGAACCAATAATCTGTTTTTCGGCGGCGGCGCCCCGCCCGCCACGGCTCGTCTCACACGGTCAATCGTTGCGGACCCGCAGTTCGCCAATCTGACCAATCGTGACTTCCGCCTGACCGCGGCCAGCCCGGCTCGCGGCGCCGGTGTCGAGACCAGCACGGCCACGGATCGCAACGGCATCCTGCGCTGCGGAAGTACGCCTGACGTCGGGGCTTATCAATATGAAGCGGAGAGTTCCAACACGGCCAGCGTCGGCGCGCTGCGAAGAAGATCGTTCCCCAATCCCTGCCGGACGGAGTCTCCGATCAGGGTGCGGTAGGAAAGATCGGGCGGTTCTCTGCCCCCGCTAAACACAAAAAGGCCGGGAAGATCATAGAGACCTTCCCGGCCAAGCGCCAGAGTCGCTTATTGAACCAGAATGCGTCCACTGCGGGCCGTTACGAGATATCCGACTCTCCACCGGAACTCGTACGCGCCCGGCGTGGTGGGAGCGGCGATCGTATAGGCGCCGCTCGTAACGCCATTCGGATATTGGTGCCAGACGTCGGCATCATTTGCCGCAGTGACGGGATAGAGGCCGACGCTGTCGCTCGATGGACGTCCAGTGGGATCAGTCCATTTGACAGACAACGCAGCGCCGCGGCTCACCGCAGTGGTGCCAGCGGCCAGCGTGAACGAACTCGTATTCCAGGCCAGGACGCCGCTCCGCGCCATGATCGTGTACCCGCCTTGGTGGTAATAGCGAATCTCGTAGAAGCCCGGCGTGGTGGGCATGGTGAATGTAGCGCTGCCGCTGGTCGCCCCACGAGTGTAGGTGGTCCAGGCATACCACCACGCAGGTGCACCGGCGCCGCTAAGGGCTACGTAGTCGGATGCGGATTGGCCGGACGGAGCGGTCCAGGAGACCTTGTATTGCGTTCCCGAAACCAGCGCCCAGTTGACGCTGTAGTTACCCGTCGCGGCCGCCGCGTTGAGCGTGATTGTGGCCGTGGCCGATTTTGTCGTGTCGGCGCTGGAGGTGGCGGTCACGGTGACCGTCTGCGCTGCACTGATCGTCGCCGGCGCGGTGTAGAGCCCGCTCGAAGTCAGCGTGCCGGCAGCCGGGCTCAGCGACCACGTTACGGCGGTGCTGCTCGTTCCGCTCACGCTCGCGGAGAACTGTTGAGTACCGTTGGCATTCAGCGTGACGGAAGCCGGCGTAAGACTGACCGACACGGCGGGAGTAAGTACGACCGTCGCGCTGGCCGAGCTTGTCGTACTCGCCGCGGAGGTAGCCGTAATGACAACAGTCTGCGCGGCAGTGATGGTGGACGGCGCTGTGTAGACCCCTGCCGAGGAGAGCGTGCCCACGGCCGGGCTGAGCGTCCAGGTTACGGCGCTGTTCGAGCTTCCGCTCACCGTGGCCGTGAACGCCTGGCTTTGACCCGCCTTGAGGCTGACGCTGGCCGGCGACACGCCGACAGTGACGGCCGGAACGAGCGTGACGGTGGCGGATCCGGTTTTGGTCGCGTCACCGGCAGCCGTCGCCACTACCGTGATGTTCTGCGACGTGGTAACCGAAGCGGGAGCCGTGTACACGCCGTTGCTCGAGATGGCGCCGACAGCGGGACTGAGCGTCCACGTCACGGCCGTGTTCGAACTTCCGCTGACGGTCGCCGTGAACGTCTGGGTTTGAGCGGCCTTCAGGCTGACGCTCCCCGGAGCCACGCTGACGGCCACCGGCGGCATAAGCGTGACGGTTGCCGCCGCCGTGCGTGTGGTGTCGGCGGCGGAGGTCGCCGTGACGGTGACAGTCTGCGAGGCGGTGATGGAACTGGGAGCCGTATACAAGCCGCTGGTCGAAACTGTGCCAACCGACGGGCTGAGGGACCAGGTGACGGCGGTGTTCGTCGCGCCGCTCACCGTGCCCTGGAACTGCTGCGTCTGATTTGCCGAAAGCGTCGCCGTCGTGGGCGTGACCGTGACGCTGATGGCCGGGTTGAGCGTGACCGTGGCATGCGCGGTCTTCGTCGTATCGGCCGCTGACGTCGCCGTGATGGTCACCGTCTGCTGGCTCGCAATCGAGGCCGGCGCCGTGTACAGACCCGTTGTGGAAAGCGTGCCGGTCGCCGGTGAGAGGGACCACGTCACAGACGTGTTGGAAGCACCGGCCACCGTGGCTGTGAACTGCTGCGTTCCCGACGCCTTGAGACTGGCGGAAGCAGGGGACACGCTGACAGAAACCGTAGAGCCGCCGCCGGTCAGCGGGTAGGCCAGAGCACCGATGGGGAACGCTGCCCCCTGCGGCAGCGAAACGCTATCGAAGTCCCTGGTTTGGGGTGTCGTTGTACCTGCCGTCGCGACTGGGCTGGCGGCGGTGATGTGGAAATCATGATTCGTCAGGCTGGCGAACAACGGATCCGTATTGAGCGACCCGGCGATGTTCGCGTTCACCGGCGCCGCCCCATTGCCATAGAAAAGATTGTCCGTTCCCTGAATACCATCCGCGGGACCGTAGATCACGAGATAGGGCTCCGACGACAACTGGTACATGAGGTTGTTGCGCAGGTGGATCTTGAGGTTCGTGTTGTTGCCGCCGTTTTCTACCGCGGCGTTGGCATTCGCGTAGGGCGGGTTGGCGAACGACCCGCAGTTGTACATGGTGTTGTTATAGACCTCGACGAGGCCGCCACCGGCCGCTCCGTTCGCCGTCGTCCCAGGCACGTTGATGCAGGTCCAGGCGCCGGTGTTCTCCGGGTTGTTCGGCCCCAAGCCCGCGTTGTAGATGATGTTGTTGTAGACCTCGACCTTGCCCTGCGAGGGATCGACCGTCGCTAGGATGATGCCATCGCACTGGGTGTCGTGAATCAGGTTGTCATGGATGCTGATGTCGTACAGGTTGTGGCCCGTCGGGTCGCCCGACCCGCCGCTGCCCAATGGCGAAGAGTGAGTTTGTATTCCCCGGCACCCGTGAACATTGGCAATTGTGTTCCAGCCCATGTCCCAATGGTTCGAGTCCGTAGACCAATACACCGCGTGATAGTGGGCGGACGCAGCCGCCACGCCCGCATCGTGAACGTTGTTTCCGTAGAACAGGACGTTGCTCGCTTTGCTGGTAGCGAAGCAACCGACTTCGCCGTTCCCGTTCGGACACGACATGTCGTTCCCGATGATCCGCCAATCGGTCGAAGGCCCGGCCAGAACCATCGCCGAACTCGCGCCTCGGAGCGTGAAGCCGGCGAACACCAGATAGCCAGGCAGCGTGCCTGTGTCGACCCCGCGGATTCCGTACGTCGGACCGGTAACCGAGCCGATCGAAGCCGTCGCGCCAGGATAGACCACGAACGCCATCGGCGCACCGGCCGTTCCGCCGCGGCGCAGGAGCATCGAGGTCGACCACCCTTGCCCGTCGTCGTTCGGCTGGCTCACGCCGTTCATGGCGTAAACGATATCCCCCGCCTGAATGGTGTCGCGGGCTTTCAAAATGGTTTGCCAGGGCGCAGTATAAGAACCATTGTTGGAATCACTACCGTTCGTCGCTACGAAGTAGATATTTCCCGATCTGACAGTGAACGGCAGCCCGTTGGATGCGCCGGCAGCAGTCGTCACGACGACCTGCCCGGTTACGGCGGCAGATCCCAACTGTACTGTAACCTTTGTATCGCTCCACACCGGATAGGAGAGCACCTGGCCTCCACCCACAGTAACGGTGGAGCTTTGGCGGCTCGCTCCGAAGTGAACTCCGTAAATAGTCACGAAAGCGCCGCCATTGTTCTGGCCTCCGGCATTCGGACCACTTGAAAGGTCCGTATACCGAAGAACCGGCGGAGCGGCCTGAGCTGATGAGACTGTTGCACTAGCACACAGCAATGCAATTGTGGCTAGCGCAGCGCCGATTCGAAACATGTATGGTACTGATCCTTTCAAGTTTTAGTACTCAGGAGCGCATGGTTCCAGTACTTAAGTTTAACGTAAAACGTGATTCCATCCTTGTCAAGCACAACGAAACAAAGAACATGCCCCCAGTGAGCTGCTGCGGGCATGCAGTCACGCATTACGCTATGTGCTGTCCCCTTAAGTCGTACGAATTCAGGTTGTAAAACTCATATGTCGGGCCGAAGCCCATTCGAGATCGCTTTGACGGCGGACGAGCTTGCAGAGCTGCGCAGGCGTGTCACTGGCTTCAACCGCCAGTACTGGGTGGTAATGAGAGCAAAGATGATTCTGCTTGCTGCTGAAGGACTCGGCAACGACGCGATCGCCGCCCGTCTGGGAACCAAACGAGAAGTGGTCAGCCGCTGGCGCAAAAGATTTTATTATCAACGTGTTGCCGGCCTTGAAGGGACTCCAGGGAAGAGCCGGCCGGAGCGGCACTTTGCTCGTGACGGCCCTTCAGCGTGAGTTGATAGAGGCCCCCGCACGGGGGGCCGGAGGCGTCGCACAAACGAAGGCGGACAAGCCGAAAAGATATTGTGCTAGTCTCCCTCACTGGCTATACGGTCACGAATAAATAGAAAATATGGCCGTACGCAAAGCGCCGCCTTAAAGGTTCGAACATGTGTGATCGAACAGACGCAGTTGACATTAACTTGTCTTCATGCAATTTGCTTCGCGGACGCGTGTCGAGGCGCTCGACATGTCTGACGGATGTATTTTTTTGTCATCGCGCGTGCCTGGCGATTGACGAACTTCAGAAGACCGGCCAGTTTTATTGAGGGCAACCTAAGATGTGCGGCATTGCTGGTTTCGTCAGCGACTCAGTCGACATTACTGTGCTGAACAACATGCTCGCCACGCTTCATCACCGCGGCCCGGATGACACCGGCACGTTTGTAGAGGCGCCAGTTGCCCTGGGCCATGCGCGACTGAGTATCGTCGATCTTGCGGGCGGTCACCAACCGATGACCAACGAAGACGGCACGCTCAGCATCGTCTTTAACGGTGAAATTTTCAACTATCCGGAGCTGACAGACGATCTTATTCAGCGCGGTCATGTCTTCCGGACACGCTCGGACACAGAAGTCATTCTCCATCTGTTCGAAGAATACGGAGAAGCGTGCGTGGCGCGCATGAATGGGCAATGGGCCTTCGCCATTTGGGACCGTGTCCGGCGCCGCCTGTTTCTGTCGCGGGACCGGCTCGGTGTGCGGCCTCTCTTTCTCGCCAGAATCCGCAATGGACTGGTATTCGCTTCCGAGATCAAGGCGTTGCTGCAGCATCCCGAAATCGTGCCGGACCTCGATCTTGAGGCGCTCGACCAGGTTCTGACGTTCTGGCATACCGTGCCGCCGCGGACCATGTTCGTTGGCATCCAGGAGCTCTCCCCCGGAGAGTCGGCCTGGTTTTCCGGCGGAGCGCTCACGGTCAAGCCATATTGGAACCTGGACTACGGGGCTGCTCCGCTCACTCCCTGCAGCGAGCAGGAAGAGCGGCGGTATGGTGAAGAACTCCTGGCGTTGTTGACGGACGCGGCTCGCATCCGGCTTCGCGCGGACGTCCCGGTAGGCGCTTACGTGAGCGGCGGTCTCGATTCCACGCTGGTCGCCGCGCTCGCACGGCCGTTTGTGGACAAGATGTCCACGTTTTCCATCCGCTTCAACGAAAGCGACCTGGACGAAGGCCCCTTTCAGAACGCGGCTGTCGCGAGCCTGGGCACCGACCATCAGGAGGTGCGCTGTGCGGCGGCGGACATCGGCCGGGTCTTCCCGGACGTGATTCGCCACACCGAGAAGCCGCTGATCCGCACCGCTCCGGCGCCGCTCTATCTGCTGGCGAAGCTGGTCCGGGAGAGCGGCTATAAGGTGGTGCTCACCGGCGAAGGCGCCGACGAAATTCTGGGCGGTTACGACATCTTTAAGGAAGCGAAAATCCGCCGCTTCTGCGCCGCCCACCCGTCGTCACGGTTGCGTCCGCTCCTGCTGAAGAGGCTCTATCCGTATCAGCCGCTGCTGCAATCGCAGAGCGGCGCGTATCTCCAGGCCTTTTTCCGGAGCACGCCGGAGGACTTGCGGGATCCGTTCTTCTCCCACGCGCCGCGCTGGCGCCTGACGGCCCGGGCGAAGTCGCTCCTGTCAAACGACGTAAAACACGTCCTGAGCGGCCACGACCCGCTGGCCGCCATGCGCCGTGCGCTGCCCTCCGCCTATTCCAGTTGGAGCGGATTCAGCCAGGCCGAGTATCTGGAGGCGCGTTTCCTTCTGCCGGGCTACATTCTCTCTTCGCAGGGTGACCGGATGGCGATGGCGCACTCCGTCGAAGCCCGTTTCCCTTATCTGGACTACCGTCTGGTCGAATTTGCCAACCGCCTGCCGATCGGCCTCAAAATGAGTGCGCTGACGGAAAAATACCTGCTGAAAAAGGTCGCCGCAAACCGCATTCCGCAAGCGATCGCCCACCGGCATAAGCAACCCTATCGCGCACCGGATGCGCTGAGCTTTTTCGGCGCCCGCGAAGCCGACTACGCCGCCGACCTGCTGTCGCCGGCGTGCCTGCGCGACCACGGCGTCTTCGATCCGGCCGCGGTCCAACGTCTGGTGGCGAAAGCCCGCGGCGGCAACGTCACCGGGGTTGGCGAGAACATGGCCGTCGTCGCCGTGATCTCGACGGGCCTGTTCATGGAAGAGTTCATCAAACAGCGGCGCTACGCTTTCACATCCTAATTAAACCGAGGCATCAGTATGGACAGAAAACAAGAACTCCGCTCGTTCATTGCGGAAAACTACCTCTTTGGCACTGCGGATGTTGTCCTCTCGGATGACGTCTCTTTCCTGGAAAGCGGCCTGATCGACTCCACCGGCCTGCTGGAGTTGATCGCCTTCATCGAACGCCGCTATGGCATCCGCCTCGACGACCAGGAGATCGTGCCGGACAATCTCGATTCCGTAAACCGGCTGAACGCGTTCCTGTCGCGCAAGCTGGATCCGCCCCCGGCAAGCGCTCAATACCCGGAATCGGTACTTGAGGAGGCCTCATGACAGCACCCGGTACGCGTACGCTTGCCGTGCCCCGGATCGATCCCGAGCGCGAGGCTGAACGCATCTCTCAAGCACTCCGGAACATGCTTCAGGGCTTCCGGCGCAAGGGCGCCGTCGTGGCCGTTTCCGGAGGCGTGGACAGCAGCGTGGTGGCCGCGCTGTGCGTCCGCGCGTTGGGCGCCGACCGGGTTATCGCGCTGTTCCTGCCGGAGGCAGAGTCATCGGGCGACAGTTTGCGGCTCGGCCGCGAGTTGGCCGGCCAACTGGGCATCCGCTCGGTCGTCCAGGACATCTCGCCGGTATTGAAGGCCCTGGGCGCATATGACCGGCGCGAAGAGTGCGTGCGCGCGGTCCTTCCCGATTACCAGGCTGGCGACCGCTGGAAGATCGTCCTGCCGGGCGTGCTCGCCGACGAACGCTACGCGGTCTTCTCCGTAGTCGCCGAGACCGCCCAGGGCACCCGCAAGGAGCGCCTCACCGCCGATGCGTACCTCGGGATTCTGGCGGCGACAAACTGCAAACAGCGCGTCCGCAAGCTGCTGGAGTATTACCATGCCGACCTGCTGAACTACGCGGTCATGGGTACGCCGAACAAACTCGAGTACGACCTGGGCTTCTTCGTCAAAAACGGCGACGGCGCCGCCGACATCAAGCCGATTGCCCATCTTTACAAATCGCAGGTCTACGACCTGGCGGCCTACCTCGGCGTGCCGGAAGAGATTTGCCGGCGCACGCCCACCACCGACACCTACTCGCTCGAGCAGACCCAGGAAGAGTTCTACTTCTCGTTGCCGCTACGTACGATGGACCTCTGCCTGTACGCGCTGCTGGAGCATGTCCCCCCGGCCGAACTTGCCACCGCCGCCGGAATTACGCCGGAGCAGGCGGAGCGCGTCTATCGCTCGATTGAATCGCGGCGCGCTGCCGCCCGATACCTGCAGTCCCCGCCGCTGCTGGTCACAACTCACTAGAGGCCCCGTCATGCCTGCACTCAATCGGAATGCGTCAGCCTGGTTGCTGGAGCGCAAGTGCCCCGACGCCGTTGCGCTTTGGACTCTCAATGGATCTTGGGACTACTCCCGCCTGACCGCGCTCGTCCACGGGAGCATCGACGCGCTGGCCGAGCGCTCGGTGCGCCCCGGAGAGCGGGTGTTGCTTGCCGCCGAAAACGGCCCGTTCTGGGTGGCCGCTTACCTCGCCACGCTCCACGCCGGCTGCGTCTGCGTTCCGGTAGCGCCCGGCGTGCGGCCCGAGGATCTCAAGACAATCGTCGAATCCGTGGAGCCCGCTTGCGTTTTTGCCGGCGACAGTTTTGCCGCCCGGCATCGCAAAAACCTGGAAGGCTATCCGCTGATCGGGCCGGGCGATGTCCGCTCGAACCCGGCATCTTTGCCCGAGCCCGCCGGTGGCGGATCGGACCTCGCCGCCTTGATGTTCACATCGGGATCCACCGGAACTCCCCGCGGCGTCATGATCTCGCACGCCAACATCATTGCCAACACGGACGCGATCGTCAGTTATCTGCGTCTGACGGCCATCGAAAGAATTCTGACGGTTCTGCCATTTCACTACTGCTTCGGGACGTCGCTCCTCCACACGCATCTGCGCGTCTGCGCGAGCCTCGTGATCGAGCCCCGCTTCATGTATCCCGAACTCGTTCTGCGCCGGATGATCGAGACGCAGTGCACCGGCTTTGCGGGCGTGCCAAGTCATTTCCAGATTCTCCTGCGGCGCTCGAGCCTCCGGATGAAACAGTTCCCGCATCTGCGCTACATTCAACAAGCCGGCGGGCATCTCGCACCCGCGTTGATTCGCGAGCTGAGAACCGCGCTGCCCGGCGTCGATTTCTATGTGATGTACGGTCAGACCGAGGCCACGGCCAGGCTCTCTTACCTCCCGCCCGCGCTGCTCAATCTGAAGCCCGACTCTATCGGAAGAGGAATCCCCGGCGTACGTCTGGCCGTCCTCAACGCTGCAGGCCAGTCTGTACAGCCGGGCGAAGTCGGGGAACTCGTCGCTGACGGAGCCAACGTTGCGCTCGGCTACTGGAAAGCGCCGGTTGAAACAGCCACCACGTTCCGCGACGGCCGGCTTTACACCGGCGACCTCGCCACGCTCGACGGAGACGGTTTTGTCTACGTTGTCGGACGGGCCAAGGATTTTCTCAAGTGCGGCGGCAAACGCGTGGCCTGCCGTCAGATCGAAGACTGGGTGATGAGTTGTGAGGATGTTCTCGAAGTCGCCGCCGTTGGCGTCCAGGACGAGATCCTCGGAGAAGCCGTCCGGATCTTTGTCGTCCCCAAATCGGACAACGCGGTGGACCTGCCCCGCCGTCTGCAACGCCACTGCCGGGCAAATATGCCGCTCGAGTTCGTCCCACGCGACATCGTCGTCGTGCGCGCACTTCCTAAGAACGACTCAGGCAAAGTTCTGAAGGAGACTCTTCGCTCCATGTACTCGTCATCGGCGACTCCAGACGCCGCGGGACGGTTGGAGTCAAGCTCCGTGTCGCCAGGAGTCTAGTTCGGGGCGCAACGCCATGTCAATCTGTCGAGTTTTTAACGCCGTTTGGAGCGAACTCCGCACCGCCCTTTCGGTTCGCCGGTTCACGCCGCGGACCATGGCGGATCATCTGCGCGCCGCCGGCGCTCACGTGGGCGACGATTGCTTCATCGTCCCTGACAGCGTTGGAGATGAACCGTATCTCGTGCGCATCGGAAACCACGTCGCCATCGCCGATGGCGTGCTCTTCCTGACGCACGATCCGGCGACATGGGTCTTGCGTGGTGCTGTGCCGGGCATCCGCGACTTCGGGCCGATTGTCGTGGAAGACAATTGCTTCATCGGGCAGCGGGCGATCCTCTATCCTCATGTTCGCATCGGCGCAAACTCTGTCGTTGCCGCGGGATCGGTCGTCGTCAATGACGTTCCTCCCGGCTCTCTGGTTGTGGGCGTGCCCGCTCGCCCGTTCGGCTCGCTCACCCGCTATCGCGAGAAGTGCATCGCCCGTTGGGCCAGCCAACGTCCGCTCGGAGCTCAACTGGAGAACACAGAGACGTGGTGGAATTCCCGGCACTTCAAGACAAATCGCGAACTCCTGCGCAGGCACCTCCTGTGCCTTTTTTCAGCGCAACTGTCGGACGGACGGGAGTCCTGATTCCCTTTGACCTATGCCTCCCGGGCGTGTCATCACTGGCCTCGGGCTCCTCGCCCTTGTAGTCGTCGCGGGAGCAATGTTCTACACAAGCAATCGGACGAATAAGCACATGCCAATCGAACCAAAGAGCAGGCGGCCGGAGCACATTGTTCTTGTCGGCGCTTCGATCGGCAGAGCGTGGCGCCTGGAGAGCTGGGCTCAGCGGGTTTCCGCTCGGACGTACACGGCCGAAGCGGTCGCGGCGTGGCAGTTCGACAAATCCGACGCACTCGACGAAGTGTTCATGCGCCCGAAGCGCCCGTTCCATCTCACCCGTTCGTATCTGCGATCGTTGCTTGCCAAACCTCCTCAGCCTGCCGATGTGCTGATCCTCAAGGAGTGCTCGTCCTACTTCCCTGGCCCGCTGGACCGCTACGGATCTCTCATCGACGCTTGGGTCAAACAGGCGCGCTACCGCGGGATTGTCCCCCTTGTGGCTACGGTTGTCCCCGTCACCAGGACCCGGTCCAGTCAGGATCCCGGCAAGCAGGATTCGCTTCTTGAGTTCAACCGCTGGCTCAGAACGTACGCGAGCCAGCAGGGCATTCATCTGCTCGACCTCGAGGCCGCTCTGTCCGATGGGACCCCGCAGGCGTTCCTGCGCAACGAATACACCAGCGGTGATGGGTCGCATCTGAATTCCGCCGCATACCATATCCTCGATGGCGTCTTGCAGGCAGCGCTGAACGAGCTTGACGCTCCAGTCTCCCATTTGGACGCGCACTGAGCGCCGCGCCCGCGCCACCGGCCGCGCGCACCGCACTTCGGAGTGCCTTCCGCTCGGACTCCGTCAACCTGCCGCACGTTGTAAATCAGTACCCGCTTTCCCCTTCCGTCCACTCCTTCCCACCCCGCGAACTGCCCTCTTGGCCGACTAAGTCTCGACTCGCTCTGTCTGTCCCGGCGCCACCACGCATCCTGGCTCATTCCCTGGTGCATCCGGCCGGCGTCTGGTCACGGAACGCCAGACACACATGCGAATCTCGCACGGCGGCGTGACCGTGCTGGCTGCCGCTGCGCCGGTTACGTTTGCGCCCGCGTGCGGATCTGGGGCTCGAATGTAGCGCCGGTCCTCAGCGTCGAAGACAGAGTCGTATTTATCGGGAACGGCCCAAGCTGTCCATAGTCCCGGCGAAGGCCAATTGCGGAGTCTCGACCGGACGGGGCCGTTTATATGCCAAAAACGGTCTCTCGACAAAATAGTAGCTCAGTGATGCGGTCGCAACCGCAAATAGCACGACAACACACAGATCTACAGCCCGATTGACCGGCCACCGGGAGACAATCCCCAAACCAATGCCATGGTACAGATAGAGAGGGTACGAGATCTGTCCAAGATATTTCATTACTCCTGAATTAAGCCAGCCCCAACCATCCCCGCCGCTATGGACAACCAACTGGCACAACAATATCGCGACAGTGGGTGGAAGGACCGTCAGCGCGACTACATCTTTAACCCCGGTATGAGCGATCAGGGCCACGACCAGCGCGGTGAGCAGCGGCAGCCACGCGTTGCGGCATATTGCCCCGACAAACGTCCGCAGAAATCCACCCCGCAGCACAACGGCCAGCAAGCACCCCCAAAGCAAGCTGTCCGCGCGGCAGTCGAACGCGAACCGCGTGTATTGGTACGGCGCCCCGGATAAGCACAGAACGGTGCGGCGCAAAACCACCAGCGCGATCACGCCCAACGTCACCCACGCGAGCCGCTTTCGGTTCTTCCTGAAGACCAGGAACAGGAGCGGCCAACAAAGGTAGAACTGCTCTTCCACGGCAAGCGACCATGTATGGCCCATGAACTTTTCGGCCGGGCGCATAATGGCATAATAGTAATTTGCGTAGTAGAAAAATGAACTCCACACAGTAGGCCACGGCACAGGGTGCCTGACGGCAATTCGAAGTAAGACGGTAATAATCAAAAAACAGTAAAATGCAGGGAAGATCCGCAAGCAGCGGCGGCGATAGAACCCCTTCAGGGATATCGTGCCGCATTTCTCGTCTTCCTTCAGTAGCAGCCAGGTGATAAGAAACCCCGACAGGACAAAAAAGACCAGTACGCCGAGCGCCCCAGAAGTCCCAAGCCCTGCATGGTAGAAAATGACAAGCGCCACGGCCAAGGCCCGAATGCCATCCAGTGCCGGGATATTTGACAATTCAAGCCGCTGCCTCAACTGTTCGTACATCGATGGCAATGTATTCTATCATAGTTCACTCATTTACGGCTAGTATCGTGCCGCGCTTATATTTATAAGCTAACATTATAATACAATCCCGGCCGGCTCACGTGCGCCTCAACGGGTGCCTGGCTGGTGTCGCCTGCCTTCCCACCGTGGCGGCTCGGAAATCGGGAGCGCGCCGCCCCGCGCCGGGAGCGATTTTCGCGCGCGCTTTACGGCCCCCGGCGTGGCTCAACACGGCCTTGCGGCGGACGCGCGGTGGCTGCGGAGAAAAGAAAAGATGGTTGCTTGTATCGCGCCCGGGCGCGTTAGCAAAGGTCCGGTGCCAGGTGTTTTGGTTCCGCCACCTGGGCCTTGAGCTAGTCAACCAGTGAACTACTTGCGATTCAGCTCAACCACCGGGCTTGAGCAGCCCGGCGCGATGTATTGGATCGGCTCGCCACTCGTCTTCAAGTGCCAACTTCGCCGCCACGATACACGCGCGGCGCTGATCGTGTTGACCGACAGGGTTGACTCCACGTGCAGCGTCTGGACCCGCGCCGCGCACGAACACTTTGAAAAGAGGAACGATGTCCCGCAAAGGCCGGGCGGCATCAAGGTTTCGGACGGACCGGTTTCCAGGGCTTCCCAACTATCCCTGGTCGAAATTGCGATGAGCAAATCAGCAGTCGTCTGCGGCAGGCCCGCTTGGCAAAGATCGAACATTGGCTCGGGAGAATAATCGCTGGCGTGGCCACGCTATCGCACCGTCCAATTCTATTTTTAATTGTTTATTTCGGATCGCTCATGCGGCATACAGTCACATGCGTGAAATAGATTAACATGCTGGTTGAGCATGAAATTCCGGCGTCGGGCACAACTGAGTTGTCCGTTCGGGACCGTGACTTTTTTTGAGATGCCGGCCACCCCGGAGTCTCGCCGAGGTATTCTGTACTAGTGACCTTTCGTATGGAAAAGGTTCTCTGCGGGCGGCGCCTTGGCAACTTTGCGACGCAGTGGGCTCTGCAGCACGCTGGATAGCGGGTGAACAATGACCGGCATGGTCGGACATAAGATCGAGCGCTTCAGCGCAATCGCGAAACTTCACCGCGATGCCGCGATCGCTGGAGCAATTTTCGTCGGGGTAGCTCTAGCGCTGTGGTGGATCGTTGGGCAGCGTTTGCTATTCATCAACGACGAGGGCATCTGGCTTGACGGAGCGCGCCGGATACTTGCCGGCCAAGTGCCATATCGCGACTTTTTTACTTATCTCGGACCTGGTGCCTTCTGGAACACCGCTGCCGCGTTTAGGGTGTTCGGCGTGACGCTCGGTGCGGCCCGCGCACTCGCTGTGGCCGAACTCGCAGTAATTTCGGCTTGTCTTTATTGGATGACGGCAAAACTAGGGTCCAGAGCAGCAGGCTTGATACTAGTTGTATTTTATTTCGAGCAACTAATTTCCCGACAGGACATGTTGGCGGTGAACCACCGATGGGAAAGCGCGGCATTGTCCGTCGCTGCCGGCGCTCTGTTGCTTTTCAGCGCACGGAGCCGGGCGAACTGGAGCCTGGTGTCCGCTGGCGCGCTTGTGGCATACGCTGCCTGGACTACTCCGTCCATGGTATTCATGCTTCTCCCGATGCTGGCGTGGGCCGGGTACGAGCGAAAGTGGACGGGAGTTGCACTGTTTGCGGTAGGCGCCGGAGACGTCTCGGCGGCAGTGGTGGTTGTCCTAATATCTCAGGGTGCCTTCCTGCCGATGTTACGTGGCGTTCTGTGGGCAGGTGCGAACTACTCGGATGCAAACCGCTTCACGTACGGTGAGATATTTGGTGGATATGCGGCTTTGTTCAAGTATGTTGATAGTGTCGGCATGGCGGCGGCGGCGGGCATTTCGATCGCTCTTGTCTGGGTGCCGATTCTGGCGCAGGCCACTGCAGCCTTGGGCTTGGCAATTTCACGTCGTCTGCGCAATGCACGGATGTTGTGGCTGGCGGGGTGCGCGTTGGCGGCGTTGGCTGCCGTCATGCCACGGCCGGATCCTCCGCACTTGGCATACAGCATGCCCTTCGCCTGCATTATTGCAGCATGCGTAATGGCGCAATTGCCCGGAGGACTTCGTTTAGCCCTTGTTTCGGCGCTCTGCCTGATCGCTGCTGTGCCTGCTGGCGAGGTGCTGACATATCGCATGGGCCTCGAATCGACCGCAAGTCGCGTCGGTATAATCCGCGGGAACCACGAGGATATTCACTGGGTCCGCCAGTTGGAGCAGTTGGTTGCGCCGGGCGAGAGTTTTTTTGCCTTCCCCTATATTCCACTCGCTTACTTCCTGACGGAAGGTGCGAATCCGACGCGTTACTCCTATCTCCAACCCGGCATGATGAACGATCGAGACGAAGAGACTGTTCTTTCGGAGCTACAGGCTGCTCCTCCGCAGAAGGTGCTTTACTACGATCTGACGTCCAAGTACCTGAACCACTTCTGGCCGAACACTGACCCGCGCCGGATGAAACTGACAAAGATCGAGCGATGGCTGAAAGAGAACTATCGTGTGGAGAAAGAATTCTCGCACGAGGAGACATCGTATCAACTATTGCTGCGGGCTGAGGCACACAAACCATAGGACGAGCAGCAATCCAACGTTGCGGCACGATTTGAGCGTAAGGCTCGCCTTCCTTGAGGCCCATCGATCTGCACGTTTGTTCGATCCTCGCCTTCACGTATGGTGCAGGTCGTAGAGAGATGCCGTACACCTCCAGCCGTGTATGCTGACCACAAGGAGTGTCGCGTTTGGCCGAACAAACGAAGGTCGTCAACGAGAGATCCGGAGCCGTTCTCGCGGAATCGCTGGTCGCCGCGGACGATAGCCAGTCCCGCCGCAAGGGCTGGCTTGGACGCCAGACTCCGCCCGTAGGAGAGGCCATCTGGATCGTGCCCTCGGAGGCGATCCATTGTTTCTTCATGCATTTCCCGATCGACGTGCTCTTCCTCGATCGCGACCTGCGGGTTCTGGCGCTGCGGCGCGCGGTGAAGCCTTGGCGCATCGCTGCATGCTGGCGTGCGCACTCGGTCATGGAGTTCCCTGAAGGCGTGATTGACGCCACCGGAACCGCGACCGGTGATAAGATTGTTCTGCGTCCGGCGTGACTTTCCAAGCCCCTTTCCAATTCAAGGAATGTCACAAGCGCCTGAGCGAACGCCGTTCAACATGACGGCCATGAGGCCGCATCGCGCACACTCATAATGCCCACCACTTTGCTGCACCTCGCCCCGCTGCCATTGCCGTTTCGCATCTTGCTCCTGGCTGTCGCAATCGTTGCCGGAATCTATGATTGGCGCTTCCGCCGAATCCCCAATTGGCTGGTTCTCGCCGGGCTGGTTGCCGGTTTTGCCGGCCGTGGCATTCTGGGCGGCGCGGCGGGACTGCTTGCGGCCGCGGAGGGCTTCGGGCTCGCCGCCGTGATCTATTTCGTTCTGCACCTGCTCCACGCCATGGGAGCGGGAGACGTCAAGTTGATGGCCGCCCTGGGCTGCATTGCAGGCCCGGCAAACTGGTTGGTGTTGTTTCTCGCGACGGCGATTGTGGGCGCCATCGTCGCGGTAGTCATGTCGCTGGTGTATGGGCGCTTCTACTCGACGCTTTGGAATGTGGTTCAGATCGTCAAGGAGTTGGCGCTGTTCCGCGCGCCTTACAAACAACAGCCGCAGCTTGACCTGCATCATCCGCGGGCGCTGCGGATGCCGCACGGAACGGTCATCGCCGTGACGGCGGTATTGCTGGCTCTGGCGCGAGTCCTCTGAGCATCCTCAGCCGGTCGTAGCTACACCATCATCCATCAAGCTTTTGGCGCCGGTGGCGCGCTGCTGGCCTGCGGGTCGGGAGACTGCGCTTCCGGGCTCCCCTGGCCCTCGTGTGGCGCTCCCGCATCCCCTCCTTGCGCGGCGTGGGCCGAACCCGTCTCGGCAGCCTTCAAAAGCAAGTACATGACGCCGTTGTTGGGCAGATGCTCTTCCACGTAATCCACGCCCTGCGCCGTGATCGCATAGTCGCTTTCCTCGCCTCTCTGGATAAACCCCTTCGATTGCAGGTACCAGATGGTGAACATGAGGTGCTCGCGCGGGAACGACATAAGCGACTCAAATTCGAGCAGCGACATGCCGGGCCGCTCGTCGTTGCTGCGGCGCCGCGTATAGAGCAGGCACAGAATCCCCATGCGGCGATTGTGTTCACCGTCGATTCCCACGGTGAACTCCCTGAGGTTGAACACGCTCAGGGGCTCTTCGCGTTTCGCGCGATAGGTCAGGTCGTAGGCCTTACGTGTCTCGGGATCGGATAAAACCCGGTGCGCCTCGTTCAGCAGTACGAAGCGGTCGTAATCGGCGGTCTCGGGGTTGTCGGGATGATAGCGGGCCGCGAGCATCCGGTAGACGCGCTTGACCGTCTCCGCTTCCGCGTTCGGGCTGATTTGCATCAGCTCGTAGTAATCAATGAATGCACTATCTGCCATTCACCAACTCCTCCCCCACAACGGCCACCTCACCCGCGGACGCCCACCGCTTGTTCCGGGAGACCAGATCGCCTGTGCTCCGGAAGAGTTTCGGCGCACTCAGCACATACTCACGCCACCCGGCCTGAAACGCTCTCATATCTCAAAAAGGAATTCACGGGACAGGCACAACATCGGCACACAACCCTCCGCATACAGTACGGCCCCCATCACTTGCCGGTCGTCGGGCCCCCCGGGCTGGCAGTGCGTATTTCCGTATTTCTGGCTGGCTGTGAAAGGCCTGAGGAAAGACGTACGACTCAGTTCTGCAATGAGCCGTCTCTCATCAGGCCTTTCACGAAGGAACGTCAGGGCCGGCTGGGGCGAAGATCCCTCGTCAGGCCACAGTTGAAGCTACTTACCTCCTGACATTCTGCGCTTGCGGCGGCGCATCAGGAAAAGCACAAGTAAGATAGCGGCTGCGATCCACAGAATCGTCGAAAGAACGGTTCTATCCATTTCACTCTCCTTTGGTTTCGGCGGTCATTTCGACATCTCGGCCATCCCCCGGATTACCATAAGGATTCCGGGACCGGCGGCAACAATCATAACAGATGGCATGATGCAGAAAAAGATCGGAAAGATCAGTTTGACGCCAACCTTGCCCGCTTTCTCCTCAGCGAGTTGGGTGCGCCGCACGCGCAGGTACTCGCTGTGCGTGCGCAGAGCCTCGCCGACGCTCGTTCCGAACCGGTCGGTTTGAATGAGCACGGCAACCAGCTTCTTCAACTCCGGCTCGCCCGTCCGCTCCGCCATATGTCTCAGCGCGTCGGCGCGAGACGTTCCAGCGCGCGTTTCCAGAGAGGTCAGCATCAGTTCGTCGCTCAGTTCTTTGTGCGAGTACTCCAGCTCTCTGGCCACCACCCGCATGGCCTGGTCGATGCCCTGGCCGGCCTCCACGCACGTCACGAGCAAGTCCAGCGCATCAGCCAGCGACAGCGCGAGCGTCTGCCGCCGTTTGTCCACGAGACGCCCCAGTCCAAATCCAGGCAGGAAATAGGCCACGGCCGCGCTGAAACCGACGAACACCCATCCAAGCAGGGTACTGCGAACGACATCATGGCGGAAAATAAACGCGAGAGGCACCACCAGCCCCATCACCGTCATCCTGATGCCTGTAAACACGGCCACCGCGTGGTCGCCACGGAACCCCGCGGCAACCAGTTCGTTCCGCGTGAAAGAAGACTCTTCCGGCGAAAGGGGAACCTTCTCGCCCAGCCACTGCAGCGACTCCACTACTTTCCAGCCGCCCTTGTTGACCGTCTCCACCGGTTGCTCGTCAACGGCCGGCCCGGCCATCGATTCCAACTGGTGCAGCAGATTCCGCGGCCGGACAAAAAAGACGTAGCCGAATCCGGTGATGGAAATCAGAATGAAAGCGAACAACGCGACTGAGATAAGAACAGCCATCTTGTCAGACCTTGAAGTTCGTAATCCGCTTCATGGCAATGTAGCCGACGATTTGCCCGGCGATGGCGCCAACGATCATGTATCGCCCGATCGGGTTCCGCGCCATGCTGGGTAGATAATCCGGTGAAATCATCATGAGTCCGATGGCCAGGCCGATCGGCATCACAGTCAGTACCAGGGCCGTAATTCGGCCTTGGGAAGACATCGCTTTGACGTGGCCCTTCAACCGGAATCGCGAACGGATGAGCGTCGCCAGGTTGCTCAGGATCTCCGTCAGGTTGCCGCCGGTTTCTCTCTGCAACAGCACGGCCGAGACAAAGAAGCGCACATCGACGAGCGGCACCCGTTCCACAAGGTTGCGGAGGGCCATGTCAAACTGCGTTCCGAGATTCAGTTCATTGGTCAGCCGCCGGAACTCCGTGCCGAGAGGATCTCCGGCCTCGCTGCACAACATCTCCATGCTGATTGACAATGCATGTCCGGCCCGCACCGACCGCGAAAGGAAATCGAGCGCGTCGGGAAACTGCGCTTCGAAGGCCGTCATGCGCTTCGATCGCTTGTAGTTGACAAAGGCCACCGGAGCCATGCCGCCCGCCACGGCCAACGCGGCGATGCTGAGCCAGGGGAATACCAGTACATTCAGGCGGGCGCCCAGGAACGCGCCGGCGATCGCCAGTCCAACCATCGCGCACAACACGCCCTCCACCCGCCACGTCAATGCGGCGCCGCGGATGGCGGCGTCCAGTTTCCCGACGAGGGCGAACCGCGTGGTCAAGGGCGAAACGGCCGCGGGCATGGCGGACAGTTCGCCCGCGCCCGGAGCTTTAATCTCGACACTCAGGCTCGCGGACGAGACGGTCTTGAGCATTTGCCCGACACGACTCTTCCTCTGGCTCTCAAGGATCTTAAAGCCCACCCCGAGGGCAAGCATCATGACCCCGAAGAACGCAAGGAAAAGAAGAAGGACCAGTAGCCCAGGCATCGTGCTTCCCTACGATAGCTCCACAACGGTCTGAAACATCGTCGCCGGCAGTACAAAGCCGGCCGTTCGAAGTTTTTCGTAAAACTTGGGACGGATGCCCGTCGCCCGGAAACGCCCCGTCACCCGGCCGTCCGGCGTGATCCCGGTCTTCTCGAACAGGAAGATGTCCTGGGTCGTCGCCATGTCGCCTTCCATACCCACGCACTCCGTGATATGGGTCACTCGACGGCTGCCGTCGCTGAAGCGCGCCACTTGCACAAACAGGTCGACCGCAGAGGTGATCTGCTGGCGGATCGACCGGATGCTCATATTTGAGTTCGCCATGCCCAGCATGACTTCAATACGCGATATCGCGTCGCGCGGGCTGTTGGCGTGAATGGTGGTCAGCGACCCATCGTGACCGGTATTCATCGCCTGCATCATGTCGAGCGCTTCCTCGCCACGCACCTCGCCAACGATAATGCGGTCGGGCCGCATACGGAGTGCGTTGATCACCATCTGGCGGATCGTTACCGCACCCGCTCCCTCCACGTTCGGCGGGCGCGCCTCCATCCGCGCGACGTGCACCTGCCGCAACTGCAGTTCCGCGGCGTCCTCGATCGTCACAATGCGTTCCGCCTCGGGAATCACGGTCGAGAGTACGTTCAGAAAAGTCGTTTTGCCCGAACCGGTTCCGCCTGTGATGATGATGTTCAGCCGCGACCGGACGCAGGCCTGCAAAAGGTCCATCATCCCTTCGGTCAGCGTCAGGTTGGCTACCAGATCCTTGTCCGTGAGGCGTGTTGTCCCGAAACGGCGGATGGAAAGAATCGGGCCGTCGACGGCAATCGGCGGAACCACCGCGTTGACACGCGAGCCATCCGGCAGACGCGCGTCCACCATCGGGTAGGATTCGTCCACGCGCCGCCCCACGCGGGATACGATCTTCTCGATGATGCGCATGAGATGCGCGTTGTCCTTGAACTCCACCGGCGTGCGGTAGAGTTTCCCGCCCCGCTCCACATACACGAGCTTGGGCGTCGTGACCAGAATGTCCGAGATGGTCGGATCCTGCAGCAGCGGCTCCAGCGGTCCAAGTCCGAAGACCTCGTCCAGGACCTCGTTGACGACCTGCTCTTTTTCGGCGAGGCTGAGCGGCGAGTCTTCTTCGTCGACCAGGCGCGCCACCGCCGTACGAACCTCTTCCCTCATCCGCTGCTCCGGCAGCGTGCTGAGCGCTTCGAGGTTCACCCGGTTCAGCATCTTCCGGTGAAGCGTAAACTTCAGCTCTTGATGCTCTTTGGAATAGGACTCGCGATTAAAGAGCCGCAGGACCCACGCCGCCTCGCGTTTCGCCAGGCTTGACTGCGGCGGGCCCGATGGTCCCTTTCCGAACGGTGATTGGTTAGGAAATGACGCCATGAAAGCTAACTAGCCCCTCAGAAGAACGTTGAGAAAAATCGCTTGGGCGCAGGGGTCGGCTCCAAGCCCGCCAGCTTAGCCATCATATTCCCGATCTGCTTGCACAATTGAGTTTCCGGAAATAGCAACCGGCCCTCCGATGAGGCTTCATATAGCGTCTTGTAATCGTTGCCGATGATGGCGAACACACTCATTCCCAGCAACTTCTCCAGGTCCGGCACGCTCAGCTCCGGCCGCCGCACGACACGGTTGAGAACCAGCTTGATGTGATGCTGGCTGAATCGCCGCTCCCTCAAGTACTGTAGCAACTGTTTTGTTTGCAGGAGCGCCGGCACTTCCATCGTCGTTACTACCAGCAGCTCGTCCAGCTCCTCCAAAGCCCCGGCGAGCATAGCAGAACGCCCCCGGCCCAGATCGGCGATGACCCATTCATACTGGGTCCGGGCGAAGCGTAGCACGTGGCGAAGCTGCGAGGCGCTGGGCGGTTCGGGCACTTCCGATTCAATCGGTCCGCCCAAAACCTCCAGCCCGGCATGGCCGTTCGTGACCAGCGCGCGCCAGAAGCTCTTGTCCAGCCGATGGATGTTGCTGCACGCGTCCAGGATCGAATATCGGGAACTGGTCTTAATGAACGATCGCACAAGTCCGGCCGAGAGATCCAGATCCACGATGAGCGTGTCGTGACCTGTCCGCCGTTGGATTTCAGTAGCGGCATGGCAAGCCAACGTCGTCGCGCCAAGGCCCCCCTTGGCCGCGACAAAGCCCACCGTTCGCCCGCCCGGCCGGACGGCCTCTTGTACCTTTTGCCGTTCTTCGGAAAGCCGCTCCAGGGCCTGCGGCAAGGACGGGTTGCAGGGCGGATAGACAAACTCGCGAGCCCCCGCCCGCATGGAGCTGAGGATCTCGTCCGGAGTGGAGCTGGCGCTCACGGCCACAACCTCGGGCTGGCTGGTGCAGCTCCGGAGCTGCCGGATCAACTCGGGCAGCATTTCCATGCACGTCCGCACGTCCAGCAATACGACGTCGGGAGCGGCGCGCTCGACCTTCTCAAGAAAACTCGCCGGGTCGTCGATTCCAGCCTGTTCGTATACGACGCGCACCGGGAGTTGCTGCAGGCAGGCGCTCACCTCCTCCCACAAGTCGCTGGTTGAAATCGAGATTGCCAGACTCAGCGGATACATAGCCCGCCTCCGATCACTTCAATAAACATCACGCTCCGCTCCCTTACTGCTTCGGCGGCTGTGCGACGGTTGGCTCGGCAGGAGGCGGAACCGGAACCAACTGGTAAGTAGCCGGCGCCGCGGGCGCCGCATTGCCCTCCGTGGCTGGCCGGTACTGCGGAATTTCCTGCACTGGGATGGTATCCAGCATCGGCTTTACAGCGGCCGCGCCAGTGCTCTCCACTCCGGGTGTCCTGGGCACGCTCGCTTCGCCATCGCGAATAAACGGGCTGGGCATGCCGATTGCCGGCACAGGCTGGCCCTTCGGCACCGGCTGCACAATCTCCGGCGTCACCACCACCAGCAATTCCGACTTGTTTCTGCTCAGGCTGCGCGATTGGAAGAGCTTCCCGAATAGCGGAATCTCGCTCAGCCCCGGCATCTTGTTGAAGTTCTCCGTAACGCGGTTGTCCATCAACCCGGCAATTGCAAAGCTCTGCCCGTCCTGCAACTCGACTTCCGTTGCAATCTTCTGCGTCGAGAGTCCGGGAATATTGAACCCCTGATAGACAAGGCCATTGACGTAATCGAGCGAACTCACCTCGGGAGCGACCACCAGGTTGATCGTGCCTCGCGGCGTGATGGTGGGCGTAAAGGTCAACCGGATACCGAATTCCCGAAATTGGATGGAAATCGTCGGCGCGCCGCCTGTCGAAGACTGCACAACCGGATAGGGGAACTCACCACCGGAAAGGAAGCTGGCCTTTTTGCCGTCGGAAGTCAGCAGGTTCGGTTCGGCGAGGATTTGAAGCAGACTTCTGGATTGCAGGGCCTTGATGGTTGCGCCGAGGTTCAGGTCCGGGCGGAACAGGAAGACATTCAGCGCGTCCGACAAACTGAACGCCGGAGTCCAACCGCCACTGGATGTGCCGACGCCAGTCGACGAACTCGGCGCCGTGTATTGTCCTGTCGTGATGCGCCCCACGGTATTGCCCGCGCCCGTGCTCAACAGATTCGCGCCCAGGTCCGTTGCCGCCGACCGGTTGACGTCGGCAAATTTCACCCTGATCAGGATCTGCGCCGCGCTGGAAGGAGTAGCCACCCGCAGCAGATTGACGGGTTTGCCGAACATGCTGGCGATGGCCTCGGCCCGCTCCGCGCTGCCCAAGTCCTTCACCGTACCGCGCAGGAACACCGCCTTATTCTCATAACTGACGGACACGTCCTGGTCACCCAACTCTTTGCGGATCTCGTTCTTGAGCCCAGTGACCAGCGCCTCCAGTTTTTCGTCTTTCACAGGAATCTTCGGCGCGGGCCGCACGCTCACGTCAAACAGCAGCCGGTTACCGCCCTTTTGCCACACGATCAGACTCGTGTCTCCCGGCCCCTTCCCATTCAGCAGGAGTTCCCGGGAATTGACGGCCACCACTTCCAGAACGCTGTCACTGACGGTGGACACCCGTTGCACATCCACCGGACTGTCCAGCAACAGCGATTTGCCGACCGTTACCACGAGCTGCCGGGGCTGCGCCGACGCGGCGCCTTCTTGCGCGACAGCGCCGGTCCCAGCGGTCTGTCCGGCCGCTTGACGAGCCGGAAGTGGCGATACCGCAGCCGCAAAAAAAATGAGGAAAGACCAGATACGCAGATTCATTTCCATTATTCCTTCGAGGCTGCGTGCGCACTTCGCCCACTGATGGTCCGCTTATTGCCTGTAATGATCTCCACGCCGGGCGGCGGCGGTGGAGCAACAGCCTGGGGAATGGCAGGTCGCGTGAACGCTCTGGCTTCCAGCTTCGGCGCCCCGCCTTGAAGTATCTCAGCCAACGATGTACCGGGGGTGGGAGCAGTCGTCGTGTCCAGGGGGTTCCGCAACACGAGTTGGATTCGCGTGTCCATGCTCGCCAGACTGAGCTTCTCCGCCTGTTCGGGCGTCACCAGCAAGTTGACGACCTGCACCGTCACCGGCTTGCCCTCGGCGTCTTTCTGAATATTCTGTCCGGCGGAAAGAACCTCAATATTCTGGAGAACGGTCCGGGTTTGCGTTCCCACATTGCCGGTCGCGTTGGGCGGCACGCCGGAGGCCAGCAGGTCCACGCGCATGCCCGGGCTCACAAAACCGGCCACGCCGACAACATCGTTGACCCGCACCGCCACCGCCCGCTTGCCCACGGGAATCGTGGCCGCCAAGCCGCCGCCGGCGCCGGTCGCGGCGAGGCGCGACGCGTTCAGCGGTTCGCCTTTGTAAATGTTCGCCAGCACACCCCTCCCAACGGCATCGGCGACCTTCAGTATGGCGTAGGAGGGAGGAGCCCCTTGCCACTCGATGAACTCAAGATCGTCGCTCTTCAATACCGTCCCGATCGGCAGATCGCGCGCAGCCACCAGTACCTTTGGCGCTTTCCTGGCCGCCGCAGCCGTCATGCTCTTCTGTAGTTGCTGATAAACGATGAAGCTGGCGCCCAGGGCAACCACCAGGGCGAAGGCGACCACTATGAAAAACCTTTTATTCATAAATCCCCGGGTGCCCGCGCCGGCGCCGCCGAGCGATCGGCGCTAGCTGGCCAGTTGCGACCCCACCTTGGACCAAAGAGAGCTGACGGCATTGCGCATCCCCGTCAAGCTCGCAATGCTGGCCACCACGACAAACGCCAACAGCAGAGCGTACTCGACCAGATCCTGGCCCTCTTCGTCCCGCAACCAGCGGATCAGAATTTGTTTGGTCAACACTTCTGCCTCCATGCTAACAGGGCAAAGCCGCCCGCCCTCGCGGCGCTAGCTTTGCCCTGTTCCGTTCCAGCCGCCAATGGTTACTACGCTCCGGCCACAGAACCGCCGACTTTGCTGTACAGCGTGCTGATGTTGGTCTCGAGCGTCGTCAGGGCCGCAATTGCAGCCAATGCGATGAAACCCAGGAGAAGAGCGTACTCGACCAGATCCTGGCCTTCTTCGTCCTGGATGAACTTCTTCAAATACGTCATGCCTTTGTCCTTTTCTGAGAATACAGTGGGTTCTTCACCCTCAATGAACGTTTTCATGGCCGCGTGACCACGAACGCCCGCGTTCTTCAATCTGAGGAACACGAGCAGAACCGAAAAATATAGCCAAATTGACCAACCGCACCAATCCCGACCCGCGAGCAGACCTCATTTCGGCGTGCTCAGTCATCTCTTCGCCGCTCCGGGCAATGCTCGCGCACCGAATACAGCGCGCCACCACGCGATGCGCCGCTCTTCGCCGCACGGAATTGCATCCGATCCACGATCATACCCAATCTGACACCGTCGTCCAGCGTCTGTGACACAAACTTCACACGACCATCGCAGTGCAGGCAACGCGGCGGGAACGGGTGCGCTTTGGGCAAATCGATCTCGATCGCGACTTCATCGTTCTTCTTGATCGTGCGCGCCGCATCCGGCAACCCGCTGGAGCGAACCACGGCCAGATGCCGGCTCACACTCTCCGTCCACGCCGTTAGCGACCACGTCGAATGCGACCCAACTCTCACCCTGACCGGCAATTTCGCTTCGAGCAACATCGTGGCTCTTCTTCGCCTCAATTCACTGCCTGTTGACTCTACGAGTTTCTGGAAAGTTTTCTTTCCGGTCAATACTCCCTTTGGTTAGCATACGAGATGGCTAGTCGCTCGAAGCCAAAGTACTGTGGTACTTTATCGATGCCATTTCGGCGGCGAACGCGATTCTGTCCGGTTCGCGTCCAATGGCGTGCCCGCGCCGTTTTTCTTGTGAGAGAAGTACTAAAAGTGACCGCAGTCCGCTGCAACTAAAGTTCCAGGTACTCTTCCCCCAGGGCAGTGAGCCCGCCAGCGGCGGTCACACCAGACTGACTGCCAGCTTGACCATCCCGGACACCGGTGTTAACTTACGTTCAGCGGTATTTTGGGCCGCCGCATCCGATATGCTTCGCGTTGATCCTCTTCAAAAATCGCCGAGGCAGCGCCCGCGAGGATCGGCCCTGGTCGAGACGGGGGTCGTCCTCCTCGTGTTCCTCGCAATGATGTTCCTGCTGACCGATGAAGCGTGGGGCATTTTCGTCAAGGTGACCCTGCAGCACGCCGTGCGGATGGGCGTGCGCACCGCCGTTAGCGGCATTACAAATGACTCGAGCATGACGGCCAACCCGTCCGCCGCCATTAAGCAGGTCGTGCAAACTCAGTCCATGGGCCTGTTGTCCAGCAGTGATGTAAATAGCTACGTAACGATCACCTACTTCACCACGACCACAAATCCGCCGCAGCAGGTGACAGGTGCGAATGCGAACGCGGCGAACAATCTCGTTGTTGTTTCGCTGAACAACTGGCCGCTGCAACCCCTTGCCCCGCTGCTGCGGAGCAGCGCGCCGGTGCTGATCAACGTCAGTTCAGCCGATCTGGTTGAATCGACAGGTATGAGTAGTTCGAATTAGGATTCTTCGTACATGGACTCTGTCGAGCGCACAAGTTCCGGACGGCGCCGAACGCATCGCGGCCTGCGTCATCGGCGTGGCAGTGCGCTCGTGGAAGGCGCACTCGTCTTCACCTTCATTTTTGTACCGATGCTCCTCGGACTGTACACATACGGCTTCAATCTCGTTCGCATGGTCCAGGTCAATCAGGTCAACCGCGATGCTGGCCATATGTTCGCCCGGAGCGTCGATTTCACGACCGACACCGTCGGGCAGGCGAACCGGGCGATTATCTATAAGATTGCGCCACGGCTCCAGACCAGCGGAGCGAGCGGCACGGCAGTGATGATTCTCTCACTCGTCCAAAAGCTCGACACCTACGCCAACTGCAGTTGTTCAAATCACGACCAGGTTGTGTTCGTTCAGCAGATCACGCTCGGGAACTCCGGCCTCAAGTCGAGTATTTTTGGCACCCCGGCTGCCGACCAAAACACGGGTAATGTCAGCAACTACCTGAACGTCTCGTCCGCCGTCGCCAGGAACGTGGGAACCTATATTACCCTGGACGTGGGCGAAAGCGCGTATATATCGGAGACCTACTTCTCGTCATCCGATTTGAGTATTCCGGGCTTTCCAAGTCCGGCGGGCGCATATGCGCGAGCCTTCTTCTGATCGATAGGAAAAATGCAATGCCAGCCACGTGGGTTCGAACAATTTTGGGGCGGTCCGCGGCGAACAAAAACAAGCTGCGCAACAAACGGCAAACAGGCCGGCCTCCGGCGCGGGGCGTGACGCTGATCTACACCGCCTTTTCCATTGTGTTCATGTGCGGCATGCTCGGTCTGGCGATCGACGGCGGCGTCGCCTATTTCCTGAAGGCGCGTCTGTACCAGGCGGTTGACGCCGGCTGTCTGGCGGGCGCTCGCTCTCTCAACCGCGGCCAGGATCTTTCGTCCCAGGCCGCCAGTGCCCAGGCCACGGCATTGAAATTCTTCCAGGCAAACTTTCCCGCGAACTTCTGGGGTTCTAGCGTCTCCACTCCGACAACTACCGTCGCGGTAGGCACCACCGACGTCACCAAGCAGGGCACGCCGGGCGATCCCAATAGTCCTTACATGCCCGACCCGAATACCCGCTATGTCTCGATGCGCGCCACCGCCACCGTACCGCTTTACTTTATGCGCGTTCTTGGTCTGAATACGGTCAATATTTCCGCGTTCGCCCAGGCTGCCCGCCGCGACGCGAACATCATGATCATTTTGGATCGCTCCGGATCCATGAAAAACGCGATCAGTCAGTTGGTCACCTCGGCGGACTGGTTCGTCGGAAACTTCGCGCCGGGCCGCGATTATGTCGGCCTCGTTACCTTTGGCGGAACGTATAACCTGATCAAGCCAACCCAATCGTTCTCGCCCACTGTCGTAAATGCAATCAATACACTGAGCAGTTCCACCGTTGGCGGCACCACGAACCACTCGCAGCCGCTTTGGGTAGCTTACCAGGCTCTCGCTGAGCTGAATCAGCCTGGTGCCTTGAATGCCATCATCTTTTTCACGGACGGTCAGCCCAACACGGTTTTCGCGGATTGGGAAACTCCGGACAACCCGACCACGGGCGTCACCAATCTGACAAATCCGACGACGTGCAATAACGGAACCTATACGGTGACGGTTAGTGGAAAATCCAAGACAGCTTATAGCCCGGTGCTTGGGTATGCGCTTGTCCCGACGGGGAGCAATGTGACGCCATGGGGATTATTCGCAACAACGGTATTCGCCAACAATAATCAATCCGCCATTCCACCCTACCAGCCTAATTCAACCGCTCCAGGCACGGTGACGACTGATTACGTCAATACTGCGTATGACACCTACGACTCATCGACTTCCGGTTCGCACAGCGAATTGAAGACTATGTCGAAATCTACCGGTTGTGTTTTCCGAAGCGACTACACGAAGGTTTCGTCGGATTTCAAGCAGATCCCCCCGCAGGACTATTACGGGAACGCAACGGCTCCGGCGTCGCAAGGGTACAAATCGGTCACCTTGACCACTTTCAACGCCACCAACCTGGCGGCCGCTGCCTATAATGCCGGCGATCAGGCCGCCCAGCGCATGCGCGCCGGCACCCTCAACGGCATTGTGCCGCTGATCGACTGCATTGCCCTTCGTACGACTGACGCCAACATCGACTCGACCTATATGAAGCGGCTGGCGAATGCCAACGATTCCGCCAATATAATCTATAACAGCTCCAAGCCGACTGGTCTTTACGTGTATGCTTCTTCGACGGGGGATCTGCAGGCCGCCTTCATGGAGATTGCCTCTCAGATTCTGCACCTGCAGCAGTAATCGCTGAAACGCGCACTGCGTCCGCTTCACGCCGCAATGCGGATGGCGCCAGAAATCCGCGGCGTAGGACCGTTCCGGGGGCGGTGACCAATCCGGGGAACGGCTTTCGTCGCACATCTGCCTGCCGCTGGCTGACGCGTTCGGCTGGAGCGAGCCCCGGCCAGGAGCGGCAGGCGCGATAGCGGGAGCGCCGCTTGCACCACGGGAGGACGTTATTGCACTGGCGTTTCGGTTTCCGCCGCGATATGCAATTCTTCTCTTTACGGCTTGACAAAAAAGGATATAATGGTTCCGAACTCCTATAGGCCGAATGTACTAGTACTGGCCGCGATTGACTGCTAATCGTCTTAAGATAGAATCGGTTACGGTTGTTGGCGGGTTGTGGCTCGCTGGATCGGCCGGGCCGGCAGAAGGAGGCGAACGAGGGTGGGAGGACCGATACGCGCAGCCCTTGTCTCGGACCAGCCCCTATTGGCTGCGGGGTTGAATGCGGTCTTCGAGAAGTCGGGCGCATGCCGCTTGGTGGCTGTGTACACAACGGCCACGGAGCTGTACAACCTGTTGCCTTCCCTTGCTCCGGATCTCGCCATTATTGACGCTGGTGCCGATTTCTCTTTCCAGTCGCTGGGTGACGTCATCCAGGCTGTGCCCACCTGCAGGTTCGTTGTACTGGCGCGAACGGCGACGGCCGAACTGATTTACCACGCCCAGGAAGTCGGGGTAGCCGCTTTGCTCCCGACGACTTTGCCGGCGGCCCGGCTGCTCTCCTGCCTGGCGCGCGTCCACCACGGAGAGAGCATTCTCGATTTCAACTTGCCGAAAGATAATGAGCCCGCGCGGACCATCCATTTGACGCGCCGGGAGAGCCAGCTCGTTGAACTTGTGAGCCGCGGGCTGAAGAACAAGGAGATTGCCACGTGCCTGGAGATCTCCGAAGGAACGGTCAAGGTATATCTCTCAAAGCTGTTTCAGAAAGTCGGCGCCAATGACCGGCTGGAGTTGGCGCTGTTCGGCCTGAAGAACATCGGCAGCCAGTTCAACATGGCGCCGGCCGGAATGGCTCGCGAGGCCACTTCCGCGCGTCCGCGCTCGGCTATACGAGGCCCGCGGACGCTCTTTCTTCGATCTGACCCGCTGCGCGTTGCGCTACGATAAGCAACTGAGGTGTCGCCCGATTCACGCGCAACTATCCTCGGGCCGCCCCCGGACTGGGGAGAGAAAAAGCTCACCGTTCCGGTGTTTGCGTCCGTGCCTGTCAAGGCATGGACATCCGGCGTCCCCTTCATCGTCTCTCTGGCATTGCACGTTTTGGCTGCGCTTTGCGTGCCGGTGATCGCTCGAAACCTGCCTCAGGACCCGGACAAGGTGCGTGCGGCTCAATCGCTGCCTCCGCTGCGGGCGGTGCTGATTCTGCGCATGCCGGAACGGGTTTATCTGCCGGTTAAAGGCGCTCTTCAAAACGCGCTCAATCCCCAGTCGCCGGCGGCACGCCGCGCGGCGCCCGGCCGCAATCCGGCTGGAGGAAAACAAGCCGGTTCCGCCAGCTCATCCGCCGCCCGTGCGGCGCGGCAGACTCTGGCTTTGCCCATCCTGATTCAGCCCGGCAAGCCGGTCCGGTTCGATCCCCGGACGCTCAAAATGCCCTCGCTGCTTTACCTGTCGGAGTCGCGCGCTACGCTGCCCCAGGCGCCGGTAGTGCCGGGAGCGAAGACACCATCCACGTCTGTTCCGGGAATTGTGATTGCGGCCCAACCAGCCAACGCGGCTTCACTGAAGAGCCTTGCGCCATTGGCCTTGCCGCAGGCTCTCCCGTCGCCCGCGCTGCCGGCTTCCACCCTGACCGTCCTGGCGCCGCCCAACCCGTGGTCGCTCGTGCTGCATGGCGAGAAAGAGCAGGCCTCTCCTCAGGCGGGCAAGCCCGCGAACGGCGAGGAGGTCGCCGTTCTGGCAATCGCGTCGGAGGCTCCGAAAGCAGGCCAGCTTGTTGAAGTTCCTCCCGTCAGCCAGCCCGCGAGGATGCCCGGCAACAGTTCCGCCGCCGCCCATTCTGAACCGTCGAATGAACGCCCGGCGCCGGGCTCCGGTGCGAGTACCGTCAACGCCGCCGCGCGTGCAGCCCAACCGGCGCGTGGCGGCGCAACACAGGCTTCGCGTGGCGATGGACCCCAGGTAGCGCATAGCGGTGACGAGGCGCCGTCTCAATCCTCACCGGGAACTCTATCGGGAGGCAACAGTTCCGCGCCGCAGACCGCCGGCAAAGCGTCTGGAGGCATGCCGGGCCCGGCCCGCGTCCGCGTTACGCCGCTGGGACGCGTGCAGATTCTCGACCTGCCCGGCGGCGCGCAGCACTGGCAGTTTCCTGCGGGGGGAGCCTTCGACGTCGTCATCGTCCAACCATCGGCCGGCGCGACAATCCCCGACGCCGAGCGGCTCCTGACCGGCCACCCGGTCCATACGGTCTACATCGCCCTCGACACCGGTCAGGACTGGATCCTGCAGTATTGCCTGCCGCCCTCCGCGACGGCGCCCACGCAATCCGGAATGGTGGTCACGCTCGGGCCTGAACCGAAACTGGATGCTCCGTTTATCCAGCAGGCGGTCGTTCCGCCCCCGGCATTGATGCGGCGTCCTCATCCGGCGCTCTTCCAGGCGGTGCTCGATCGTGACGGCCGCCTGGCGCGCCTGCGTCCCGTGCAGGATTCGACTTACACGCTATCGACCGAACTGCTCCCGTACCTGGAGCAATGGCGTTTCCGCCCGGCGAAGTTGGACGGCGTCGCTACTGAGGTGGACGTTCTGCTCTTCGTCCCTTCCACCGCGTCCCGCTGACGGTCCGCTTAACCGTGCGACGTCATCGTGCGCGCCCCGTTGTCGGTGTCGTCGGTTGTTTCGGCCGTTTCGCTCCCGTCACACCCGAAATAGAGGTGGCAGGCGCGCTCGAGCATCACGGGCGACAACTGGTGCGAACGTCCCTCGTACTCGTTGATGCAGGAGACGATCCGGCAGATGTCGCGGGGATAACAGGCCCGTAGCGGCTCGCTGCTCAACGTCCGGCAAAGGCTCAGCAGACTTCCCGCAACCGTCGGATCGTACTCAAATCCCTGCCGTCCCGCCTCCTGGCGGAAGATCTCCATAAAAACGCGATCCTGCACGGTCCCTACCAGGATCTTGTTGGGCAGGCGCCGCAGGAATGCGGGGTCCATCAAGGCGCTTGGCTCCAGGTTCGTCGCGAACACGAGCATGAGTTCGAAGGGCACCTGGAACTTCAGTCCGTAGCGCAAGCTCAGGTAGTCAATGCGGCGGTCGAGCGGGAGAATCCACCGGTTCAGGAGAATGTTGGGAGTGATCAACTGGCGCCCGAAATCGTCCACCACCAGAATCCCGTTGTTTGCTTTCATCTGGACCGGCGCCGAGTAGATGTTCGTTCCCGTATCGAGCCGCAGTTCCAGCATGTCGGCTGTCAATTCGCCGCCAACCACGACGGCGGGACGCCGGCAGACGACCCAGCGCGGATCCATTTCGAAGTCTTCCCAGTTCGCGACTTGATGGATCACCGGATCGTATACCGAGATAATCTGCCCATCCACCTCAACCGCATAGGGAATCACGACGGTGTCGTCGTAGATTCCCACCAGCCGTTCCGCCAGACTGGTCTTGCCGTTCCCCGAAGGTCCGAACATAAAGAGCGACTTTTGGGAGATCAGCGCCGGGCCGACCTGGTCGAGAATTCCGTTTTCCAGCACGAGATCCGAAAAGACGCGCCGCAGCCTTTCGCGCGTGACCTTGGGCCGCGCCGCCTGCGCCCGCACCGCCTCCTGATAAGCGGACAACGTGACCGGCGCGGGCCCCGCATACTGGCACAACCGCATGCGATCGGAGGCGAACTTATGCCCGGCGGCCGTCAGACTCAGATTGAAACCTTCTCCGTCACTTCCCTTGATCTCCACCAGCTTTTCCTTCTGGAAATACCGGAACACCGATTCAATTACGGCATAAGGCAGTTTCAGCCGGGACGCCAGCGAAGTGATGGTTGCGGCTCCATCGAGATTGAGCCGCCGCGCTGTTAAGTCAACCACTATGGGCCACGGGAGATTCAGCGTGTCCATATCGATCGGCGCTGGGGGGAAATAGCCGGGTCTCGGATCAGGTTCAGACATCATTGCAATTGTAGTCGTATATTATCTGTCCTACGAGCCGATTCGGGCCCGGCACTGTAGTTTTGCGATCTTGCGCCGCCATTCCACGCCCGAAGAGACCGTGCAGCTTCAGCCATCCAAGTCCGCCCCGAGGCTCGGACAAACCCCGTATAGAAGAATCGTGCGTGATTCATCGCCGCATCGCGCGGCGCCGTCCGTCCAGGGAAAGTGGCAAGACGTGCTGCTTGCATACGTCCTGCCCCGCCCCTGACTTGTTTGCGGCATCCTGCTCGTACGCTGGTCGCAGACTGCTGGCCTGCGCCTATCGCACGACGATGTTGACCAGCTTCTCCGGCACCACGATCACTTTGACGACCGTCTTGCCAGCGAGGCTGGCCTGGATCTTCGGGTCCGCGAGCGCGGCCTTTTCCAGATCTTCTTTCGAAGTCCCGTGCGCCACAGTGATGCGGCTTCGCAGTTTGCCGTTCACCTGCACGGGCACTTCGAGCATCTCTTCGCGCGCCAGGTCCTCGTCGAACGCCGGCCAGCTCTGCTTGAAGACCGGCCCCTGCTTGCCCATCGCCGACCACAGCTCTTCCGCGGCGTAGGGCGCGAACGGGGCGATCAGCAGCGTGACCTTCTCCGCGCACTCCGTGCGCACGGCCGGAGACAGCCCGGCTTCGAGCGTCTGCAAACCGTTCATCAGCTCCATCAGCGCCGCGATCGACGTGTTGAAGTGCCAGCGGTTCGTGAAATCCGACGTGACCTTGCGAATCGTCTGATGCAATTTGCGCAGCGCGGCGGCGTCGGTCTCGCCGGAGCCCGTCTGATTATCGTAATTGCGCGTCACCCAGCGGAACAGGCGGCTCAGGAAGCGGTACTGGCCTTCGACGCTCGACTCGTTCCAGTCCATGTTCTTCTCGGGCGGAGCCGCGAAGAGCGTGAACAGCCGGCACGTGTCGGCGCCGTACTTGACCACCATCTCATCCGGATCGACGATGTTGCCCTTCGACTTCGACATCGTCTGCCCGTTGAGTTGCACCATGCCCTGCGTGAACAGGTTCTTGAAGGGCTCGTCAATGGTGACCAGGCCGAGATCGCGCATCATCTTGCACCAGAAGCGCGAGTACAGCAGGTGCAGAATCGCGTGCGTCACGCCGCCGATGTATTGGTTGACCGGGAACCACGGTTTGACCTTGGCCGGATCGAACGGCAGCCTGGTGTTTTTCGGATCGACGTAGCGGAAGAAGTACCACGACGAATCGACGAACGTGTCCATCGTATCCGTCTCGCGCTCGGCGGGCCCGCCGCACTTCGGGCATGTGGTTTTGAGGAAGCTCTCGCTCTGCGCGAGCGGCGACTTGCCGCGGCCGGTGAACTTCACGCCGGTCGGCAGCACGACGGGCAACTGGTCCTCGGGCACCGGCACCACGCCGCACTTCTTGCAGTGGACCACCGGGATTGGCGTGCCCCAATAGCGCTGGCGCGAGATGCCCCAGTCTTTCAGGCGGTACGTGATGGAGGCCTTGCCGAAGCCGTGTTCCTCGGCGTAGGCGGCCATCTTTTTGCGCGCCTCGGCCGACGCCAGCCCCGACCACGGGCCGGAGTTCTCGACGATGCCGTAATCCGGGAAGCACTCTTTCATCTCGGGCTCGACCGCGAGCTTGCCATCCACCGGCCGGATCACCGGCACCACCGGGATGCCGTACTTGCGGCAGAATTCGAAGTCGCGCGCATCGTGCGCCGGCACGGCCATGATCGCGCCCGTACCGTAGCCCCACAGCACAAAGTCGCCGATCCACACCGGCACTTCGTTACCCGTGTACGGGTTGATGGCCGTCGCGCCGGTGAAAAAGCCGTTCTTTTCGAGCTTTTCGGGGTCCTTGCGCGACGGATCGTCGATCACCTGCTTCAACTTCGCCGCCAGCTCGCCCGTGCAAAGCTGCTTCGCCACCGGATGCTCGGGCGCCAGGATCACGCACGTTGCGCCGTAGATCGTGTCGACGCGCGTGGTGAAGACGCGCAGCTTTTCGCCCGTCGCCTTCAGCGTGAAGTCGACCTCGGCGCCTTCGCTGCGGCCGATCCAGTTGCGCTGCATGGTCAGCACCTGCGCGGGCCAACCCGCTTCGAGCTGCGCCATGTCGTCCAGCAGTTCGTCCGCGTAGGCCGTGATGCGCAGGAACCACTGCGTCAGTTCGCGCTGCTCCACCGGCGTCGTCTCATGCCGCCAGCAGCAGCCGTTTTCCACCTGCTCGTTGGCGAGCACCGTGGCGCACTCCGGGCACCAGTTCACCAGCGAGTTCTTGCGGTACGCCAGACCCTTCTCGTACATCTTCAGGAACAGCCACTGGTTCCAGCGGTAGTATTCCGGCGTGCACGTGTTGGTCTCGCGCTCCCAGTCGTAAGCGAAGCCCATCCGCGCGAGCTGCTTCTTCATGTGCGCGACGTTCGAGAACGTCCAGTCCGCCGGATGCAGGTTGCGCTTGATGGCGGCGTTCTCGGCGGGCAGGCCGAAGGCGTCCCAGCCCATCGGGTGCATGACATCGTAGCCGCGCATCCACATGTAGCGCGCGAGCGTGTCGCCGATGGAGTAGTTGCGCACGTGGCCCATGTGCAGCCGGCCGCTCGGGTACGGCAGCATCTCGAGCACGTAATAACGCGGCTTCGAACCGTCGTCGGCGGCCTTATAGAGGTCCGGCTGAGCGGCCCAACGCGCGCTCCATTTCAGTTCGACTTCTTCGTGGTTGTACGGCTTTTCCGGCATAGCGATTTTAGAGTGTCCACATTGAGCTGGTCGTCGCCCTCGTTGTCGATGGGCGTTTCCAGCACAAAAGCTTTGGCGCACAACTGCGGATGGTTCAGAATGCGGCGGAAGCCTTCGAGACCAATGTGTCCTTTTCCAATGTTCTCATGCCGGTCGAGGTGTGAGTTGAGCGTCCCCTTGGAATCGTTGGTATGGATGACGGGAATCCGGTCGAGCCCGAGCACTTTTTCGGCCTGCCGGACGGTTTCTTTGAGGCCCGCTTCCGTGGCGACGTCGTAGCCCGAAGCGAACAGGTGGCAGGTGTCCAGGCAGTAGCCAACCGGAAACGGCAGCTTCGGCGCGGCCATGTCGCGGAGCGTTTTCAGTTCTTCGAGCGTACGGCCGATGGTCGCTCCGCCGCCAGCGGTGTTCTCAAAAAGCAGGCAAAAACCGTCAAAAACGAGCCCTTTTGAGGCATTTTCGAGCGATTTTGCGAGGGTTTCGAGAGCCAGTTCGAGCGTCTCGTGCCCTTTGGCGCTGCCCGGATGCATCACCAGATACTCGGCGCCGATCGCCCGGGCGCGTTCCAACTCGCCCCGGAATCCCGCGATGGACTTGGCGCGGATGGCGTCGTCCGACGACGCCAGATTGATCAGATAGCTGTCGTGGATCACCAGCGGCGTCAGGTCGTGCTCGGCGCGTGCCGCTTGCATTTCCTCGATTTGCGCCGGATCCGGCGGGGCGGTGCGCCACATGCGCGGACTGGCTGAGAAGATCTGGAAACAATTTGCGCCCAACTCGTGCGCCTTGCGGGCCGCGTTCGCCAGATTGCCGGCAGTGGAGGTGTGAATCCCGATCCGCATTCCACTGAGTTTAACGTGCCTACCGCAAAATGGATTGAAGACGCGCCGGGTTCCTGCCGATATGACAAGCGACCAAGGAGGATAGCGCGCATGAGTCTGGCCATCACGACGGACCGCAGCGAGCTGCTGGCCGAAGCGCGTGCCGAATACACCCGCGCAGAGGCGCAGCGGGCAACAGTGACCGGTGAGCAGGAGCGGCCGGTGCCGCCGGACGCGGTGCTGATCGCTACCGATCCGGTTCTTAGTGCGGAGATCCAGGCCGCCGAAGCGGCTGCGACCGTCACCCTGGCGGCGGCCAGCACCGCGGCGAGCACCGGGGCCAGCGGAACGAGCGGTCAACTGCTCAACATTGTCGGGTGAGCACCCGGACGGTTACGGCTGCTGCTTCTGTCCGGGCCAATATTCGCGGATCGATTCGGGGGTGACCAGGGCGCGCCACTGCGCATCGAAGCGCGCGGCAATGTCCGGCCGGTCGCGCAGGGTCATTTCGAGTCCCAGCCGGGAATGCGGGCTGATGAAGTCGTTGATGCGCGCGAGCCGGCTCTCGATGTCCGTCCAGCGGTTAGTCAAGCCGCCCGCATCGAGCAGCACCACGCGGTCGCCCAGCACGCCGAAGTTTTTGAGATGGGCGTCCAGCGAAAAGACGCCCAACTGCCAGGCCGCCTGGCGCGACTTCAGGAAGCGGTCGAGCCACACCTCGATCTCGTCGAAGCGCAACGCGCGCGCCAGATCGTTAATGTGATCCTGCAGGTTCGCCTCCACCCGTTCGATCGCTTCGGAGGCCACCATCCAACCGGGCCACGCGCCGACGCGGACGCGCGTCGGCGGAAATGCGACGCGCTGCGGAACCAGCGACGTGCCGGCGAGATACTTCTCGGCGAGAATCGCGCCACGCGCCTCGGATTTGACGTACCAGCGCCAGTACTCGCCCATGTGCGTGGTGAACCACAGCCCGCGCGGCAGCGCCAGAACGACCGGCTGGAACAGGAGCACCAGCAAGTGAATCTTCCGCTTCGGGTCCAGCGTCACGCGCCGCCGGATGCCAGCGGGCAGCCAGGATTCGAGCTTGCGGATGAGTTTCCAGACACCGATCAGGGCGAGGATTTCGGAAGGGCGGCGCTCCCGTTTGATGACCCAGTGCTCGGAGGCGTAGACGACCTTCCCGATGCCCTCGCCCAGCCGGGTCAGCCGCTCGCGCGTGAGCTCCCCGGGAGCCCGGGGCAGCACGCGGACCTTAGTGCGTCCGTCACCGTTCTGTGCAGCATGCACCATCGGATCTTCGGCGCCCATCCTCCTTATACGCGGAATGGCATCCAGTCACAAGGTATTTAGCGGGATGCAGTCCAAGGCAGCGAAGCGCAGGGTCGCAAGCGGGGAAACGGGCCGCCGGTTTCAACCATCATTTTCCTATAAGAGGCGAGCCGCCTGCGCGGACAGCGTGCGCGGCGCCCGGTGCTACGATGAGTGTTTTTCCCATGCAACTCGCGCGACCGCTCGTTCTGACGCTTTGCGCCGCAGCCCTGCTGCAAGCTTCTCTCTCACCCGACGAGAAGCTGCTGACCGAGGCCATGACGGCGGCGGAGTTGCGCGCGCACGTTTCCTTTCTCGCTTCCGATCCGCTGGAAGGCCGCGACACGCCGTCGCGCGGGCTGGACGTCGCCGCCGAGTACATCGCCTCCGAGTTCCGCCGCGCCGGCCTCGAACCGGCGGGCGACGACGGCTACTTCCAGACCGCGCCGCACGCCGCGCTGCGGGAGAATCTGGCGGGCTTCCACCTGGCTCTGGAGCGCGATGGCAAAACGCTCGCAGTGCCCACGACGGCCGTGCGCGTAACCGCGGAGACCGCGCTCGACTTGAAAGACGTGCCGCTGGTGCGCGTGCCGGTGGACGGCGACAGCAGCACGCTCGCGCCGGGCAGTTTCGACGGCAAGGCGGTGCTAACCGAGACGCCCGATTTTTCTTCGCTGCCCGCCGCCCAACGCGCGGAGGCCATTCAGCAAATGCTGCGGCTGCGCGCCCGGCTCAGGGAGTCCAATGCCGCGCTGCTGATCGAAATGACGAACCGCCTGACGCCCGCCAGGCCGCGCCTGACGGGGCTCGGTGGACGCCGGCGGACGCCGCCCGCGATTGAGATCGACGACCCGGCGTTGCGCGCGGCCGCCGCAACTCTGCCGCCGGGGCTGATCGGCGCCAGGATCTCCCTGCGTCTCGCCGCGCCGGAGGCGGAAACGGTGCGGCTGAAAAACGTCGCGGGCCTCGTGCGCGGTTCCGACCCGCAACTCAAGGACACGTACGTGATTGTGAGCGGCCATTACGATCACGAGGGTGTGCGCGACGGCGTCGTCTACAACGGCGCGAACGACGACGCGAGCGGCACGTCGGCCATGCTCGCGATCGCCGAAGCGGTGGCGCGCCTGCCGCAGAAGCCCAAGCGCAGCATCCTGTTCATCGCGTATTTCGGCGAGGAGAAGGGCCTGCTCGGCTCGCGCTACTACGGCGCGCACCCGCTCTTCCCGCTGTCGCGGACCGTGGCCAATCTGAATCTGGAGCAGATGGGCCGCACCGACGACAGCGACGGACCGAACCGGAAGAGCGTCTTCGTCACCGGCTTCGACTATACGAATCTGAAAGACTGGCTGGCGAATGCGGGCCGCGAAACCGGCGTGCGTTTCGGCAAGGACGGGACGAACTCCGACGCCTTTTTCGCGCGCAGCGACAACCAGTCGCTGGCCGACGCCGGCGTGCCCGCGCACACGCTGGTCACGGCCTACATGTACCCCGACTATCACCAGCCCGGCGACCACTGGGAAAAGATCGACTACGACAACATGGCCACGGTGACCCGCGCCATCGGCGTCGCGCTCCTCCGCGTTGCCAACTCATCGAAGCCGGTGGAGTGGAACGCGTCCAATCCCAAAGCCGCCAGCTACGTTGAAGCGGCCCGGGAACTGGTCAGCGGCAAGTGAGACGCGCGCGACTCGTTCGCCTGATGTGATGTGTGGCAGCCGTCCACGGCCGGACGGACTCGCCGGAGCCCGCTCCCGCAAGCCTTTTCCGCACTGCCGCAACAGAGCAATGCAGCGTCAGCGTGAAACGAATTGGCGCCGGAACCGGCGGCGGGCGGCGGAAGGCCCAAACCGCGCAAATGCGCGGATCGCATGGAATAACTGGTTTAGAATGAATCGCATAAAAGTCGAGAACCGCTCATTTGCGCGGTTTTGAACATTCTAAACTCGTGTCCTGCCGCTGAAGTTCGCGGCGGAAATCCCATGTGGGGCGGACGTCCACGTCCGCGCCGGACCTGGTCCAGACCGGGTACATCCTTTACATAGTTCACCGGGGACATCGTTTACACTTTGCGGCACGCTCTTGAGTAGGAGCGTCTATGGGCTGGAAAG